>VFQR01000026.1_pt1 | contig 492710 bp, 427 predicted proteins | sample 3512321 | NCBI WGS metagenome assembly VFQR01 (sample SAMN10412374, study PRJNA504923) | tailings metagenome | isolation source: Relicate 3 Philex TSF1 revegetated site | place: Philippines: Tuba, Benguet | collected 2017-08-29
ACCGTCAGCGTAACCCGCGTCTCAGGTCAGGGGTTGGTCGTTTCATAATGACTAGCTGCAATGACTGCAAAGTAAAGCAAGGCAGCAAAGGCACACAAAACACAAAGGGACAAAGGGGGACAGCCTGACCTGTCCCTCGCCTTAATCTTTCCCCTTTGTTCGCAGTTTCTTCGCTGCCTCGACAAACTCCTTCGACCCTAGTGGATTCCCCGCATACGTCGCCCGCAAAAAATCCCGCCTCCACCCCTCCGCTACCGGTTTCCCCAACAATTCCCGCCAAAAAGCTATTCCTCCTGACCTCTCCCACATCTCCCAAGCCAACAGTTTCCGCCGGTCCACCCCGCTCAAATGCTCCTGCGCGCTCGACCACGCATATTCTTCCGCAGCCCCCACCATCCCGGCCCGCACCGGATTCTGCTCCACATAAGCCAATGCATTCCACATATGTAGTCCCTCCAGCGGACACGAAAAATATCGCCCCTGCCACAAGTGCCCTGTCCGCAGCGTCCGCGCGTTGAAGTACTGCGCATACCGCCCATGCACGCGCCGCAAAGCGATCGCAAGCCCCCTCTCATCCGCGGGCCGCAAAACAAGATGAACGTGATTCGGCATCAGACAGTACGCCAGAATCTCTACCGCGCTTTGGCGGCAGTGCTCACCCAGCAACTCCACATAAACCCGCCTGTCCTGCAAGGTCAAAAACACCCCACCCCGGTTCGTACCGCGCTGTGTAATGTGGTGTGGCGTATCGGGAATCACGGTTCGCGACTTTCTCGGCATCGAATGAATAGTGCCCCCGCCCACGCAAAAATCTCACTCGCGATCCATCACGCTCCGTCCCCTCGTGCCCGTATCCGCGTCCACGCCAAAGCGCTCAACAAATTCAACGCCGCCAGTAAATAGAAGTAAGGATTCGCCGACCCAAACGACGCCTGTATCCAAGGAAACGCATTCGCGCTCACGAACGATCCTAAGTTCCCGCACGTATTCATCGCGCCGCTCACCGCCCCCGAATGCCGCCCGCCCAAGTCCATGCAAAAACTCCACGCCGGGCTGATCGTTACCTCTACCCCAAAACTCGCCAGCGCAAAGAACGCCGCCGCGCCCAACGCCGTCTCCGCGAAGGGAATCGCCAAGGCCCCCAACGCCGCGATAGCGAATCCCACCATCGCCGGCCACGCACGCGACTGCGCCCGATACTTACTCTGAAAAAGCCTATCGACGCAATACCCCGCCGTCCACTGCGCCGTCGCCGCCACCAACAACGGAATCGTCGAATACGCCGCCGCCTCCTCCGCGCTCAACGCATAACGCTGCTTCAAATACGGGTTCATCCAAGACAAACAAAGAAACGTCGTGAAGTTCGTAACGACATATTGGAACAACGCCAGACGAAACGCGGCCGTTCGCAACGCTTCCCGCAACGTCAATCCGCCTTGCGCTTCCTGCTTGTCCATCGGCCGTTCCCGGTAGAGCGCATACCAGAACACGCCCCACGCCAAGCCCGGCAACGCCAATAGATAAAACGTCACCCGCCACGAATAATGCGCCACCAGCCAAGCCATCAGCGGGAACGCCAACGCAGCGCCCAAGCGCGAAGCCGCGAACACGATCCCGTTCGCCCGGCCCCGTTCCGAAGCCGGCAGCCAGCTATAGAACGCCCGCGCCGTGCCCGGATAAGCGCCCGCCTCCGCCAAGCCGAAGAAAAATCGCACGAGTAGCAGCGAAGCAAACGTCGAGACGAAGCCCGTAAGGCCAGTAAGCAAACTCCAAAGAATCACGACCGCCGTCAGCAACACCCGCGGTCCGAGCCGGTCGGCGAGCCAACCCGTCGGTATCTGCCCCAGCGCATAGCCCAGCGCGAACGAACTAAACACCGCCCCCATCGCCTTGTCGTCCAAGCGCAATTCGGCGGCGACCGGATCCTTCACCGACGAAATCGCCGCCCGATCCAGATACGTGATCCAAGAGAGTATCGCGAGCGCGGCCACGATCAGAATTCGAATCATGCGCCGAGAAGCCGCTCGACTTTCGCGATCGCTAACTGTGGGCTGCTCAGTAAGCGCCCCCGCAGTTCCTCCGATGCCAACGGCAAAATACGCGCCATCGAAGCCTGCGCGAGCACGATCGTATCCGCATCGATCTTCTCCAGCGCCTCCATGAGCAACCGGTCATGCAGAGCGAAGTCTCCCGCGCGAAAAGCCGCGAAGGCCTCCGGCACTCGCAAGGCCGGTCCCGTAACGCCGCGGCCCGCGGCGGCAAGCATCGCGACACAAGGCTCAAGCGCCACCGGATTCGTCGCCACCACGGCCAGCGAACCCGGCCTTGCCGCCGCCGCTTCGATCATCGGCGCGTCGATGGCCACCGTCGCCAGGCCGTCCTTGGAAGGCAGTTCCGCCACCAATGGAGAGAGCGTGGAACAGGTAACGAAGAACACGCGCGCCCCCACCGCCGCCGCCGCGTCGCGATGCGCCTGCAATCGCGCCAAATGTTCCTCTCTCGCGCCCAAGCCTTTCGCGATCGAGTGCAGCAACAACTCATCCACCAGATGCAACGCCGGCGCGGGCAACGCCTGAAAGTGCGGCAGCAGCGCAGGCACCGTATGCAAACACACGATGGAAACTCCGCCGGGAACGTTACTGGACAAGGCTGCGCCGCGATTCGTTGGGGGTGGCATGAAAATGATCCTTGAACTTGCGGTCGAAGTAGCTCTGATCGCAGAAACCCACCTGCGCCGCGATCTGCCCGATCGGCAAATCGGTGTCGCGCAGCAAGCGCGCCGCTTCGGTTAGGCGCAAGCGCGTCAAGTAGTGCACGAAGGTCGATCCCGTCGCCTTCTTGAACAGCTTCATGAATTGCGTCTCGCTCATCGCGCATATCGCCGCCGCCTCGGCTACGGAGATTCGCTCGGCGTAGTGGCCGCGCAACCACTCATGCAGCTTCGCCAGACGCTCCACCAGCCGCCTCTGTTCCCGAACCAATGCCTGCGCCTGCTGCGAGAATCCGAAATGCAGCGAAAGGAAATACAACGTCTCCAGTAGATAGACCTTACAGCCCGTTTCAAACTGTTGCCCGCCCGCCGCGCCGAAATAGCAGTCCACCAGCTTGCGCAGCGAAGCGTGTAACGGCGGCGCGAGACGCTCGTTATGCCGTAATACGGGGTCCACGCTTTCTTGCTGGCAATAGAAAGGAGTGAGGTACTGCGAATCGCAAGCCAGGCTCCCCAGCGTGCAAACCAATTCCGGCAGAAACGTTATCACCAACGCCCGCGGATTCGAGCCCTGAAACTCCAGCAGCCCATGGAGGCTCTTCACGTCGACGACGATGATGTCGCCCGCCGCAAACGTCCATGATCGCTCCCCCATCCGGAAACGTCCCCGGCCTTCGAGCGGCACGAAGAGTTCGAGCCGTTCGTGCCAATTCAGCGGATAGCCCTGCGGCGTCGGCGAATAAGAAAAGTGCTTGATCGCGAAGGGAAAGGCTGGTGGCAGCGCGAGTTCGTAGTTCCCGTCGGGCGCCGTGAAACGTTGAATCTGGCAAGGCTCCGCGGGCAGATTGTCGGGCAGTCGCAGCGGCATGGCTTTCCTATGCTAAGGCAATCGCGCAACCGCCGTCCGCGCTGCGGTACGCGGCATCCACCGTGGCGAAAGTATTCCAATAATTGCGCAGGCTCGATTCGGCCTCGGTCCCCGTACGCAGGCAATCCAGGAAGTGTTGCTGCACGGCGAGAACGCTGTCCCCCTTATAGCCGGGAGTACCTGGCGCCTCAAAAACGGTGCGGCCGTTGAGCAAGATATCGCCGCTCGCCAAAATCCGCAATCTCCCTTCGCTGCCTTCCAGAACCGTCTCCCCCATCGCCGGCCCCGGGGGATCGGGATCGAGAAATCGATGCCCGTCGATCAGCCCGTCCACTCCGGCAACGTGCTGCAAGGAAAGCGCGGCGCGGTCTTCCCCGGCGATGGCGGCGTTCACCCGACGCAACCGTGCGAACACGGACGCGACATCGCCAAAGAAGAAGCGCGCCGTATCGATCGAATGCACTAACGTCTCGTGCACGTGCAACCGCGGCATCTGCCGAAAGTACGGCTGCAGTGGGTAAGCGCCCGCGCCCGCGCCATCCCGCTGCCGGATGCAAAATTGATAGCAAAGCGGCGCGCCAATGGCGCCGTCTCCGATCAGGCGCTTCGCCTCCCGAAACCAAGGCTGCCAGCGCCAATTCTCATGGATCACCACGGGGACGTGCGCCGCACCGGCCAGCGCCAACATCTCCCGCCCCGCCTCCAGCGAATCGGCCAAAGGCTTCTGGCAGATCACCGGAAGCTGCCGTCCGAGCGCGAGGCGCAGCAACGCAGGGTGCGCGGCGGGGCGCGTTGCAATGTCGACGAAATCGAGCTCCACTTCCGCGAGCAGCCGTTCCGGGCTATCGAAAGCGAGCGGCGAAATCGAACGTGCGCGCTCAATCTCGCGGTCGCAAGCCGCCACGATGCGCGCGCCTGGGATTCGTTCCCACGCCTCGTGTTGAATCCGCCCAAAAAAGCCGCAGCCGATCAGCGCGCCGCGCAAGGGTTTGGTGTCGCTCATGGGCGGCGCAGGATCAGCACGGCCGGCGCGCGGTCAAAATCCTCGGGGTAATCGAAGGTCTTGATGCCACCGGTCACCTCACCGGCGGGCTTCCGCGCTCCCGTCCACGTATTCACCCACTCCGCGCTCGCCTTGCCGCTAAGCGAAGTCAGATTGAGCGTGATGTTGTTCTCCTTGCGCCGCGTCTTCGCGCCCTCAAGATAGCAAATCCAATTCGCGGCCGGCTCGGCCAGACACGTACCCCCCACCGCCAGACTCGGCACGGGGTCCATGCGCCAGTATGGAACCGATTCGAAGCTTTCCTTCAAGATCTGCCACCGCGCATGTCCTGGTGGTTCCGGATCGGGTTTTACGATGTCCCAAGCGGTGTTGTTGTAGTAGTAAGCGACGTATCCTCCGGCCATCATGATTCGATACGCGCGCTTCAACATCTCCATCCAATCCACTTGATTGACGTTCGTGTGCGTCGGCAGCTTCTCCACACCGAGTTCATAGCTAAACTCGACGTTCACCACCGGCCGGCGCCGGTGCGCGCGGTCGAAGGCGATCATCTGCTCCCAGTCGCTGTGTTGCTGGTCGGTCCGGAAATCGATGTTCGCGTTGAGATTCGTGTCCCACTCGTACGCGTCGTCGTCGTGCACCACCACGAGATGCTTGTAGGCGTCGAGATTCCGCACCAGGTCCGTGAGATTCTTCTGCAGAACTTCGTTCTTCTCGTTATAAGCCTCCTTGGCGAAATCCCAAACGATATTCGGATAGGCCTGATAGCGCGCCGTTACGTACTGGAAGAAGCGCGTCTCCTCCGGGCTGCCGGGCTTTGGCCAGTTGACGTCCTTGTTGTAGACCTTGATCATGATGTGCGCGACGATACCCTTGGCCAGCAAGGCGTTCATCATGCCGTCGTAGATCTGGAAGAAACGGGCGTTCATCACGGAGTGATCCGGCTGTTCGTTAGTGCCGCCAAACGCATACAACGCCGGCGGGCCAAAATCTAGTTCATGCGCCTTGCCCTTGCACCATCGCGTGTCGTGCGCGTAGATATTCACTAGTACGTAATTGAATCCGCGCGCATCGATCTGATCGATGAGCCGGTGCATCAGCTTGCGCCGCGGGTCCAGCATGTCCGCGCCCCACAGCCAATCCGCCTCGTAGCCCATCAAGAAGAAGCGCGCTCCGTCGGGATAGCGGAAGTGATACGGATGCTCGCGGTCGATTTCAAGGACGCCGTGCAAGCGTGGGTTCTTGTTCGCCGTCGCCGTGATGGACTCGGTCTTGCCATTGAGCGCGGCGGTCGCGGACTCAGTGCGCATGGTCCACGCCCCGGCTACCGGCGCGGCGAATCGAATCTTGAAGCTGTTGCCGCCGTCGTGGAAGCCCGGTATCCGCAGCACCTGGTTGTTGGGGCCGGTAAAGACTCCGGCAAGATCCGCGGCGTAGGGATTGCCGGATACTTGCGCGTTGAACGTGAAGTCGTGCGGCTTGTATTGTTCAACGTCGGCGGCGAAAGCGCCGAGCGTGGTTGCGAGAAGGAGTGTGAGTGTTTTCATTTCGTGTGTTTAGAATTCAAAGCGAAGACCGAGTTGTTGGATGCGCCCGGCGCCGGCTGAAGTGATGCGGCCAAACGTAGCCGTGGCGGAAAGGTTTCCTCCGGGATTGGCGAAGTTGGCCCGGTTCATGGCGTTAAAAAGATCCCAGCGGAACTCCAGCATCTTGCCTTCCGTGATCCGGATCTTCTTGTTGAGGTTCAGATCGAAGACCACCAGTCCCGGCCCGGAGAAGGGATTGCGCCCCGTGTTGCCGAAGGTGCCCGTCGGGTTCTGGACGAACTTCGAAGTATCGAAATAGCGAAGAAGCTTATCCGCCTTGGGCCGCCCGGAATCGAGCGACGCATCGCCCAAGTTGTTGGGACGGTCGCGATTGACGCCGCGCAAGGAGTTGTCGCGCCCGGAAACGATATTGATAGGCGTGCCTTCCTGCATCGTTGCGATGCCGGCGAATTGCCAGCCGCCGAGCGCCCGCCCCGCGACGCCCTTCTGCGCCGTGAAGAACGGCAGCATCCAAACCCACGAGACCACCGCCCGCTGCCGCGTGTCGAAGTCGCTACGTCCGCGCGAGCCGCGCCGGTCGTTCACGTCTTGCGGGAACCAGGCGTCCGCGCTCTCGCTTGTCGACCCCTCGTCGATCGATTTCTGGTACGCATACGCGAGGCTCACCGTGTAGGAGCGCGAGAAGCGCTTGTTGAGCACCACCTGCAAGCCGTGATAGCTCGCGTTGCCATCCGTCGAGTAAGCCTGCACGCTCGCGAAGTTCGGCCGGTAAATGCGGCGCGAATCGATGTTCTGCGTCGTTGAAGCTCCGGGGATAAAGACCGCCGGGTTCAACTGCTGCGTCTGCGTCACATGGCGTGAAAGCACCGTTACGTAGCTCGCCTGCAACAACGTTTGCGGCAGTATCTCCCGCTCCAGCGTCAGGTTGATGTTCTGGCTATAGGCCGGCTCAATGTTCCCCGCGAACGACGTCGTTAGCGCCAGAGGCAGCACGAACGTCGGGTTCGCGAGATCCCGCGGACGGCCATACGGAACCACGATATTCCGCTGCGGATCGGAGAGCGGGCCGACGTTTGTCGTCAAAACGTCCTGCGTGTAGGGCGGCGAGTTCTGCCCCGCCACTTGGCCAATCATGGGTTCGTAGTTGATGGTGTAGCCGCCGCGGATCGCCGTGCGGCCGTTGCCGCCTAAGTCGTAAGCGAAGCTGAAGCGCGGGCTGAAGTTGAGCCCATTCGTCTGGTGCGGGAAGCCCGGATCGTCTTGCATCACCAGGCCCAGCGGCGCCGTGGGGAAGCGCTTCGATTGCACTCCGGGAACCAGCGACGAAAATTGCCCGTCGTAGGCGCGCCAAGGCGTGATCGCTTCATAACGCACGCCCATGTTCAGCGTCAGCTTGCGGGACACGCGCCAACGGTCTTGAATGAAGGACCCGAAGTTCCAATAGTGGACGTCGTTCTCGCGATAGCCTTCCTGACGCAGGGACTCCGCCGGGCCCAGCAAAAAATCGGCGTAAGCGTTCCGCGTGAAGATGCCGCTAAAGACAAACTCTCCGTACGAGCGCCCATTCTGCGAAATGCGGTAACGGATCCGTTGATACGACTGCCCGAACTTGATCTCGTGATTCCCGCGGAACCAGCTCAAGTCCCCGCCGCCCTCGTAAAGATCGCTGACGAAGAATCCCTCGCGCGCGCCCGACGAAACTAAGCGCCCTGAAATCGTTATGTAGGGCAAGCCGCCCGGGCCGCCGCCGGTGATGAAGCGCGATCCCAACGATGCCAGCGTCTCGCGCTCGTTGAAGGTCTCCGGGAAGAGAAACCGCGTATAGCCGCTACGCAGGGTCAAAAGCAGTCGCGGCGAGAAGGTATGCGTGTGGCCAAGGTTCGCGTTCTGAGAGCGGCTTCGCGTCACCGTGGATGTATAGCCCAGAATGTTGCCGCCCGCATAAGGGCTTACGCTGCGAGGGTTATCGGTGAAGTAGCGGAATGTCGTGCGGTCCGCCTGCGTGAAGTCGTAATCCACGCGGCCCATGATGTTATCGCTCGACAGCGGAACGGGTTGCTGCGCGATGAAGCTGCCGTTCGGCTGATTCGGCAGCGGGAACTTCGCCGTCAGCTTCAAGGCGACGGGATCGATGCGCGAAGCCGGAATAATCGCGTTCGGGAAAGGCGTGCCTCCCGCGGTGGGGTCGTTGGGCCGCGCGTCGCGCGAAGCCGAAAAGTTGCCGGCCCGCTCCGCTTCCGTCGGCGGAAACGCCGCCGAAACGATGGAGTCCGCGTTGCGTTCCAAACGTTGATAGGAACCGAAGAAGAAAGCCTTGTCTTTCTTGATCGGCCCGCCCAAGGTACCGCCGAATTGGTTGTAGCGAAGCTTCGGCACGCGCGGCGCGAAGAAGCTGCGCGCGTCCAGTTTGTCGTTGCGGAAGAACTCCCAGGCTGAGCCGTGGAATTGATTCGTGCCGTTCTTGGTCACCGCGCTGATCAGCGACGAGCCGCGGCCGAATTCCGCCGAAACCCCGTTCGTTACCACCTGCACCTCCTGCACCGCGTCTGGCGGCGGCTCGATCAGCGATTGGCCCCGGTGCGCGTGATACATCGAAGCCCCGTCGAGTTGCACGTTCGTGTTGTAGCTGCGCGCGCCGTTCACGTTGATGCGCTGTTGATCGTTCGAAGGCGCGTCGGTCGTCGACACGCGATTGACTCCCGGCGTCAGCGCGGCCAGCGACAAGACGTTGCGTCCGTTCAAGGGCAAGTCGATCAACCGTTGCCTGTCGACCAATGTGCCTAGGGTGCCCGTCGTCACGTTGACCGGAGAGAGTTCCGCGCGAATGTCGATGGATTCCGCTACCGAGCCCACCTCCAGCCGTATATCCACGCGCGCCGTCTGATTCGCGATCAATGCAATCCCCGCGCGCGTGAAGCGCTTGAACCCCTGGCGCTCCGCCGTGATCTTGTACTGCCCGACCGGCAGCGCCGGGAACAGGAACGCGCCGTTATCGTTCGACTCGGTCGGATAGATTTGGCCGGTGAGTTCGTTCGCCACCGTGATCTTGGCCTGCGGCACGAAAAGCCCTTGCGGATCGGCGACGGAACCTTGGATTTGGGCGCTAACCACTTGAGCGGCCAGCGGGCCCCTCGATATCGACAGCCCGAAAAGCAACAGCGCGAATATTCGCATGAATGCTCCTTTTGGGGGGAGCCTATCGACTCCCGCCAAACGCCGCTAGAAGGATTTCGTTTTTGTCTTGGAGAATCCTGCGCGCCTCACCGGGAGGCCAAACGATATACTCGCCTCGTGAACCGCCGAAGCTTCCTCTCCTCCCTACTCGCCGCCCCCGCGCTCCATTCCCAATCCAACCCGCGCCCGAACACTCTTTTTATCCTCGTCGACGACCTCCGCTACGACTGCCTCGGCATCCTTGGCCACCCCTTCCTTAAAACCCCCAACCTCGACCGTCTCGGCCGCGAAGGCGCCATCTTCTCCAACGCCTTCGTCACCACGCCCCTCTGCTCGCCCTCCCGCGGCAGCTTCCTCACCGGCCGCTGGGTGCACTCCCACGGGATCATCGACAATACGGACCGCTCCGCCGCGAGCCACCAACTCACCACCTTCCCTGCGCTCCAACGCCAAGCCGGTTACGAAACCGCCTACATCGGCAAGTGGCACATGGGCAACGACGCCTCGCCCCGCCCCGGCTTCGATCACTGGGTCGGCGTCCCCGGCCAAGGCCAGTACTTTGACCCCAAGCTCCACATGGACGGCAAACTCGAAACCCGCAAGGGCTTCATGACGGATCTCCTCAACGAAGCCGCCGTGGACTTCCTCAAACGTCCCCGCACCAAACCCTTTTCCCTCTACCTCTCGCACAAAGCCGTCCACGGCCCCTTCACGCCGCCGCCGCGCCACCAAGGCCTCTATGCCGATGCGCCCATCCCGCGCCACGCCAACGCGAACGACAACTACGAAGGCAAGCCCGCGATGACGCAAGGCCTCCAGTCCGCCGCCCCCAACAAGACCCAACGCGGACCCAACGACGAAACCGTCCGCAACCAAATGCGCCTCCTCCAAGCCGTCGACGAAGGCATGGGCACGATTCTTTCCACGCTCGAGAAGACCGGTCAACTCGACAACACGTGCATCGTCTTCACCTCCGACAACGGCTACTTCCACGGCGACCACGGCCTCGGCGACAAACGCGCCGCCTACGACGAGGCCCTTCGCATCCCCATGCTGCTGCGCTATCCCAAGCTCGTCAAGCCCGGCACACGCTACAGCCAGGACATCCTCAACACCGACATCGCCCCCACGATGCTCGCTCTCTCCGGCGCCAAACCCCACCGCGACATGCGCGGCCGTTCTTTTCTGCCGGTACTCCAAGGCAAGCGCATCGCTTGGCGCGAGGACTTCCTCGCCGAGTACTTCGCCGAAGCGCAGTTCCCGCGCATCCCCACCTGGAAAGCCGTCCGCTCCCGCGATTGGAAACTCATCCGCTACGCGGACCATCCAGACTGGACCGAGCTCTACCAGCTCTCCAACGATCCGCTCGAACAAACCAACCTCGCCACCCAGACCGCCCACGCCGCCACGCGCCAGCGCTTAGAGGCCCGCCTCGACCGCCTCCTGAAGGAAACAGCCTAGAGTGAAATCATGGACAGCTTTATCGCCAAAGCCTACGCCGCCTTCAACGAACGGCGTATCGATGATGCACTAGCCTTGATGACGGACGATATCGACTGGCCCAAAACCACCGAGAGCGGCCGCGCCATCGGCAAGGAGGAAGTCCGCGCCTACTGGACCCGCCAGTGGTCGCAAATGGACCCGAACGTCGAACCCCTCGAAGTGACGCAGAACGCGGAAGGCCAAACCGAGGTAAAAGTCCGCCTCCGCGTCAAGGACCTCCAAGGCAACCTCCTCGCCGACCAGCACGTCCTGCAAGTCTTCACCATGAAGAACGGCCTCATCGAATGCATGGACGTCGGCGCAGCGATCTCCTAGTCGCCATGCCAACTCAAACGCCGAAGATGGGAGCGTCACTACGATACTTCCAGGCGGCGGAACTGCCCCGCGAAAAAGAAGCGATCAGGTTTGTCGCGAGTAATACCATTCCTGAAGCTCCCCAAGCACCCGGTCGCTTCCGCCGTGATCCCTAAACGCGCGGTAAAGTCTCTCCATTTCTTCGTCGCTTGCTACGTCTTCTTGCCGTTGATCTATCGCGGCATTTCGCGTATCCAGGCTGGCCGGTACCTCCGAACGGAATAGAATCCCGGCCGCCTTTTCGAGTAGTTCCGCGTGATCCGCAAGCCCGAGCTGGCGGAGGGCGCCAGTCGTTTCTGGATAGTAGTCGGCGGGTGAGTTGTAGAAAAAGGCGGGGAATCCACCGTTGTCGATCATGGCCGCATAGCTCCATAAGAAGAACAACACTTGGTCGTGCGCGGGCAAACTGGCGAGCCCGCTGGAGAATGCCTGCCCGATCGCCCGATCCGCCACCGGCTGCAGCTTTGCGACATCGAACATCGCCGTCAGGGTATCAGGTCGGGATCCTTTGGAGACCAGGGCTGCAAAGTTTCCCTCCACGCGCTACCTAAATCGCCGCCACGATCGCCGCCACAGTCGCCCCATCGGAAATCTCAAATCGCCCCCGTCCAGCCGATTAGCGATCGTTAGGGGCCGCTCTCACCCGATCCTCCCAAGTTATTTCGTCCACGATCGCAATGATAAACTTTCGACGGAGATTACCCCCGAAGATGGCCGCTACAGTCGCGACCCGCCCGGACCCGAACGCCCCAGCGTCGCTACGCCAAGCGTTGCTAAGCCAACGCCTATGCCCTTGCCTGATCTTCTTCCTCTTTTCGCCGTTTGCCATCGCCGCCGATCCCGAATCCCAAAAGGCCGAAGCCCAGCAGTTCTTCCGCGCCCGCGTCACCCCCTTCGTCACCACATACTGCCTCCCCTGCCACCAGAACCGCCGCCCCACCCGCGGCGGCGTCAACTTCTCCCCCGCGCTCAACGCCCCCGGCCACGCCGCCTTCACCGAACGCTGGAAACGAGCCGAAGCCCGCGTTAAGGCGCACGACATGCCGCCCAAAGGTTCTCCCCAGCCAAGCGACGCCGACCGCGCCATGTTCAGCGAATGGCTGACGAAGCTGAAATACCTCAGCGACAAGGACCCCGGCCCCTTCGTCATCCGGCGCTTAACCAAGACCGAGTACGCCAACACGCTCCACGACTTGCTAGGCGTCGACCCCTCGCTCGCCGATGCACTGCCAAACGAAGTCAGCGGTCAAGGCTACCTGAACTCCCTATCCTCGCTCCAACTCGAACAGTATCTGGCCATCGCGGACAAAGCCCTGCTCCAGATTGCAAAGTATCCCAGCGCCCGGCGCGCCGCCATCGAAAAGCGGCTCTTCGGCAAGCCTCTCACGCGGCAAACCCAGCCCCGCGAGGCCGCCCGCTCACTCGCCCGAAAAGCCTACCGGCGCCCGCCCACCGAAACCGAAATCGATGTCCTCGTCGCCGCCTACGACCTCGGAACGCGCAACAAATTGCCGCACACCCAAGCCCTCGGCCTGATGCTCAAGGCAGCCCTCGTCTCCCCACAGTTTCTCTTCATCACTCCCGCCGGAGCGGCATCGGAATCGGCCAACTCCAGCGCCCCGATTATCCCCCTAGACGACTACCAACTCGCCTCGCGCCTCTCCTATTTCTTATGGGCCACCATGCCCGACGCCGCGCTCATGTCCCTCGCCGATAGCGGCAAGCTCCACGAACCCGCCGTCTTGAAGGCCGAAGTGAATCGTCTCCTAAATGATCCCCGCTCCCGCGCCCTCTTTGACGGCTTCGGCGCACAGTGGCTCGGCGTCAACACTCTAAAGCAGCAAGTCTTCGATCCCAAGCTCTTCCCGCAAATGACGCCGCCCATGCGCCAGGCCATGTACGACGAAGCCCGCCTCTTCTTCCAAAGCATCGTTCGCGATAACGAAAGCGTCATCCGCTTCGTTGATGGAAACTACACCTTTCTCAATGAAACCCTAGCCGCGACTTATGGTCTGGAGAAAAGCGTCAAGGGTCCTCAAATGCGCAAGGTGCTCTTGACGGACCGCAATCGCGGAGGAGTGCTGGCCATGCCGGGCATACTCGCCGCCACTTCCTTTCCCAATCGCACCAGTCCCGTCAAGCGCGGCGTTTGGGTGCTGGAACAAGTGCTCGGCGAACACGTCCCCGCCGCGCCGCCCGACGTCCCATCCCTCGACAAGCAAGACGCTTCGAGCGTCGCCAACCTGACCCTGCGCCAACGAACCGAGTTGCACCGCACCAATCCCGTCTGCGCCAATTGCCACCAAATCCTTGACCCCATCGGCTTCGGCCTCGAAAAATTCGACGCCATCGGGAGGTGGCGGGAGCGCGATAGCAACGGCCAACCCATCGACACCACCGGAGAACTCCCCGGCGGCAAACGCTTCGCCGGCCCCGCGGATCTGAAGGCCATCATCGCCGCCCGCGACACCGGTGTCGCCCGCAATCTAATCGAGAAACTGTTAGGCTACGCCTTGGGCCGCAAGCTCGAAGGCTATGACGAAATCGTCGTCGATAACTTGATGGCCGGGCTCGCCGCCGATGGCTATCGCATGCGCTCGCTCATCACTGGCGTTGTCACGAGTTATCCTTTCACCCACCGGCGTATTGAGGAGATAAAGAGGCCCAATGAAAAAGCTGAAAACAATCAATAGGCGCGCCTGTCTCAAGGGCCTCGGCGTTTCCCTCGCCCTGCCTCTCATGGATTCCCTCGGCTGGGCCGGCACGCCGAAAGACGATGCCGCCAAGCCGCCCGTGCGCCTCGGCTTCATGTACATGCCCCATGGCGTGATCATGGACGAGTTCTGGCCCGCGAGCCCGGAGACCTATCTATCCTCGCCGCCGCCGGCTCTTGAATCCTTGCGCCCGCTGCTCAATCAGTGCGTCGTGATGAAGGGAATCTCCGGCGTCCCCATCGCTCCCTTCAACGGCGCGCCGCACGCCCTCGAACTCTCCACTTGGCTCACCGCCGTCCTGCCCGCCGCCGACAAGCGCCACGAAATCAACATCGCCATCTCCGCGGACCAGATTGCCGCGAACCACGTCGGCGCCTTCACCGCCTTGCCCTCCCTCGAACTCGCCACCATGCCCCAAACCTGGAAGGAAAACCAGGAAGGACTCAACGAAGGCTACTACTCGCACTGCAGCTTCCGCTCCCCCACCCAAGCCGTCCCCGCCGAAGTCAATCCGCGCAACGTCCTCTATCGCCTCTTCAACAAGCAAGACCAAAACGGCGCCTCGCGCGAGTCTTCTGCGCTCGGCGCTCTCGACCGCAGCCTCCTCGACATCGTCCTCGGCGGCGCCCGCGACCTCCGCCGCACCTTGCCCGTCTCCGACCAGCGCAAGCTCGATGAATATCTTGACAGCGTCCGCTCTGTCGAACGGCGCATCGCCGCCATCGAACTCCGCCAGAAAGACGCCGCGATGGAGAAAGCCGGCGTCCGCGCCAGCAAACGCCACGCCTCCGATTCGCCCCCCATCGAAATCAGAATCCCCGAGGGCGACAAGCGCAGCGAGTACATGCAGGTCATGTGCGATCTGAACGTTCTCGCCTTCCAGACCGACACCACCCGCGTGAGCACCTACATTGGCTCCACGCCCAACGGCGCCTCCTACCCGGAACTGGGCTTCAACGACCAGCACCACTCAAACACGCACCACAACCACGACCCCGAAAAGGTTCGCAAGATCGCCCGCATCACGGAATTCAATATCGCCCAGTTCGCCTACATGGTGAAGAAGATGGCCGCGCTCCGTGAAGGCGATGGAACCCTGCTCGACAACTGCATCATGATGTGGGGCTCCGGTCTCGAGGATGGCAACAAGCACACCCGCGAAAATCTCCCCTTCGTCATCGCCGGCAAAGGCGGCGGCTCGATCAAGACCGGACGTTACTTCGCGGACACCAAGGGAAATCAGGGAGACCTGCTAACCACCCTGCTCGCCTGCGCCGGCATTCCCATCGACCGCCCCGTCGGCATCGCCACGAAACAAATCGACGAACTCAAGGCATAGCCGCCAAACACCACCGAACCCCGGCGTACGTATCAGCACGCCGCGCGAAAAGTTCCCAGATCCCGCGCGAAATCATCGCTTCACGCCTTGGCTCAAGACCCGCCAACACCCCGATTCTTCCCGGTTCATCTCCAAGACTTCGTCCAAGCCTCGGGGCTACTGCTCCATTGAAGAATCGTCGCTACTTGACCGGATCCAGAATGGGCTCGTGTGCCGCTTGTGCGCCTCCATTTGGGTTTCTTCGAACTTGCGCAACCATTCCGATGGCTTGGTCGGCGCTACCGACAACCGCTTTTGACGGCATATGCAGATGCGAGTGGGGAGCCGCGTAAGGAAAGGGGCATTCTTATGGTCATACCTAGCTTGCTTCGCAAGCGTATCCACTCCAACCAGCGGCATGGTTTCTAAGAGATTTTGAGCTAGTCCGATAGCGGGTCCGTTACCCGCATCTGCGCACGCCTTAACCCCCCTCAGGGAACGTGTCCAAATATGCCCCCAAAGCTCCTTCTTCCATGTGGAAAATGAATACTTCCGGTGCGGACTACACCTAGAGACTAAGACCGTGCTCAAGACGTTACCCGGAGGCTCCCGATCCGTCCAAGTAATCGCGAGCGACGGAAATATCTATGCCGTTAAGCGGCCTCGAAATCCTCAGACATCAGCCTGCCTCGCCGCCGAGATGATCGCGACGACGCTTATGGCGAAAGTTGGCGCACCGGTAGCACGGCATTCGTTCATTGACATCGACCATCCAGATGGTCCATCACTTGCGATCGCATACCCGGTGGACCCACGAAGATCCATAATTCACGATCTGATTGCGCCCGAGTACGCATGTCTCGTCGGGAATCTGGAAGCCCTTGCCGGAGTGTTCATTCTTGACCGATGGCTTGCGAACGCCGACGTGCGTCAAACAGTCTGCTTCAATAGCAGGTCGCTCATTCCAGGACAAACCAGGAACGTAACTGGGAGCAGCAGTCGCTCGAATCTCCGAGTGATCATGATCGACCAAGGCTGCTGCTTTAGCTGCCCAGATTGGAGTTTCAAAGTTGGACCGAGGCAAGGTCAACTTCTAGAAGCGTCTTGGATGGGCCTGCAAGATCGAGAAGAAATCATGATGGATTACATCTCCAGAATACGGAGGCTTCCCATGGAGGCTGTTAGCGAGACGGTCAGATCCGCGCCGAAAGAATGGCTGCCGGATCGGCTCGACCTAGATCGATTCTTGAGTATCCTTGATAGGCGAAGAAACGTACTGCCCGACCTCGTCGATCAAGCGGCTAGTGCACAATTTGGGGCCAGATGGAATGACAGAACGCTAAGCATCGTGCAATGCGAAAATTCCCGTTCTCTTTCCAGGAGTTCTTTTCGAACTTGATCGGATGCTGTCGCCCGCGTTAGGATGTGCCCGTGTCACGGCTAAGAATGACGGCGTCTGCCTTGAGTACGCTTGCGAGCCTTACGAGGTCGGCCAACTCCTCCCGAGATCGCCGCACTCGGAATGCGGCGAGCAGCGCAGCCTTGCCGCGGCTCTTAACTAACCTGAACGTCTGATCCGAGATATTCAGATCGCAGCAAATCTTTTCTCTCGATTCCTGCTCGAGATAAAACCGCTTGAGGATGTCCCGCTCTAAAGGCCGAAGCGTCTGAAGCATCTCCTCTAAGCTTTGACGTCTCTCGCGTTGGAGAACTTCCTCTTCTGCATCCGAACGTGAGCAGCCAATGCTATCGGTATCGACATTTTTGACGAGGAGGTTCCTCTTCGTAAGCCTGATCCCATGAAGTGCTATTCTCCGCCTCGCGGTTGTAGAGACATAGCCGGCAAAAGCGGCTGGGTCCCGTACTTTACCCTCCCGAAGTGCAAGAATGCAGGCGACGAAGACATCGTGGGCAATGTCCAAAGCTTCGGGCCGCGAGTGCGAATTCCGGGCCCAGTAACGCATGCCTTTCAGAATCTGATCGTATAGCTGCGATTCTGCCTCGACGCAGCCGTTCCTGATTGCAATTGCAAGCGTCCGAAAGATGTTATCGGTATTCTTCGGGCTCTCCAATTTGGATATCGGACACGGAGTTAGCGGAATTATGTCTACGCCCATCGACTCGGGAATCACGGCCATGCTCCAGTAGTTCTATGAGTCCAGTGCATTTCTCAAAACAAAGTCTAGCACAAATGTTTTTGGCGGCTTGGGTGTCGCGACACCGCTTATCTGATGCTGGACATGTACCGGTACTTCTAAATCTGTTAGCAGGGGCCTGCTCCCCGTGCTATCACTGGGTGCGCGGATATTCGCAATTGATCGAGCATTCTTTTGGCGAGGGGCGCGCCTAACGGGTCTAGGGTAATCCATAACGACAGCAAATCGTGTTCCTCAAGCCCCCTGCCGTGCACCTAGGTGCTTAGCCCGGATCTCAAGTACCAAGCAAATGGGTTCAGTCAGAGTAGGGTGCCATTAAGGTTGGTGAGGTTCACGTTTCGAACGTCCTGGGAGCAGAGATTGCATCTCTCCGAAATGCCGTTGGCAGGCTTGGCAAGACGAAAGATGATCCGTTAGCGTCCGCTCTTCTTTGATCGAAAGGCCGCGGAGTAAATACTCTTCGATCAAATCGTCAAATTCGGTCGAACAACCAAACACAACGCATTCGGGACCGCCATCTTCCCCGTGTCCTGCTCCTGGCGGCGCATCTATGGGATTCTTGCTGCGTCTACTCATTCTCGTTTTATCGACCTAGTCATCTGCTGTGTTAGGAAAAAACACAAATTCTCACGGAGGACTTGATCCCTTCGATGCCCCGAACCTTGATCGTACTACGATCCCTCCCCACTCCAAACCGACCCTGCGGTGCCTGATTTGTTTCAATTAAATTTTATACATTATAAAAACAGCGTGGGCGGCACCTTGCGTGGTACGGCTACATATAGTACTATCGGTCTATTGAGTTCGGCTATGCAGATCATTGGTACTATGCTCGGGATCTACCCTCTAGAGCCCGAAAGAGCCGGGTCTGGATCGTCGACGCTCAAAAGGACTGGGGAGGGGAAGTCAGCTCCTAACTGATATGGCCACCTAGCACACTGGCCTTCTCCACCCCAGCCTATAGCAATAACACACTTTGTTCGAGCAGCGATGATTTCGAAGCGAGCCAGACGCCATGACAAACTCAGAGGACGAGGTCCTTCAACCATTCTCATTTCGGCCAATTGTTCTCGCGATCACTAGGCATTCGCCACACTCACTTGCAACCGCACGCAAAGATGGCTAGAACTGTCGCCATCAATCTACTCGACCGTGCAGAACCCAATATTCAAGCACGTATGGAAAGGCTAGATGAAATTAGGGCTTTTCTGGATTGGTCAGAGCAGGAGGAAACGATCTTCATACAGTACTTTATCCTACTGAAAGGTCGGCGAGAGATTCGGCGAAAGTTAAAAATCAGCAACACTCAGTTTCACATCCTAAAGAACTCTTGCCTACAGAAGGCGCTCTCAGCGCAACGCCAAGCCCACGCGATCACCATCTCAACAACTACGACGGAAAAAGCGGGTTCCGGAGGCCAGGAATAGATCCGCTCTCTGGCTACCTTGACGGCCTGTGGCCATCCAGATCTCGGCAATAGGTAAGTGGCTGAGAATCCGCCCTGGCGAGGAATTGAAAGCGCGAGTAGGCTTCGGGAATAGCGGCTCTCGCCTGTCGTGGTGGAGTGTTTCGGCGCGGACCAAGGCCGCTGCCAGTCCATTGCGGAGCATGCGAAACCATCGCGTCTCAGGAATGCCGCTGCGGGGAACGCCTTCCTTGATCGAAGTTTACCTGAGTCTCACATTCTGCTTGCTCCGCACGATCGCGAAGTTGTACGTTCTTCGCGTTTTTGCGCCCCGCCCACTCCGCACTCCAGGCGACGGGCTTGGAAAAGCGATGGCGGAATTCTACCGGCAAGCACTCGGCTCAGAACACATTCAAGTTATTTCTACGAGCGGAGATTCTTTTACTTCTAAAGACGCTTGGACAGCCCGCTCATACGAAACTGTCAGGAGCTGGCGAAGCAAGTCGCCCGGTGGCTGGCGGCTCTTCGGATAGCCGATTAAGTTCTAGCGCGGCTCGCGCTGGCGATAACCCGCAGGCTACCTCGCCAGCTTCTATCGCGTAGCGCAAGCCCCCCCTTCACCACGCCATTAGATGCCCGAGTGAACGCGCCCAAGGTGGAACCCTCCGAATTCGGCAAGCGAAGCGGCATAGTAAAAGCGACCATCCTGGGGAGCATTCCCGCCCCACGGCGGGCGCTGGCTCCTGACCTTCAACATTTCGTACAGCATATTTTGTAGTAACATCACTACATGGCGATCACGACGCTCTCAAGCCGGGAATTCAATCAGGATGCTAGCCGCGCGAAGAAGGCCGCGAACGATGGTCCTGTCTTCATAACTGATCGCGGGCGTCCCGCTCATGTGCTCCTGAGCATCGAAGAGTACCGGCGATTGGCGGCAACGCGTCAGAAGATCGGGGATCTGTTGGCGATGCCTGGAGCGGAAGACATTGAATTTGAGGCTCCCAATTTACGTGACCTCGCGGCGCCGGCTGAATTGTCCTGATATGTACCCGCGACATAGATGTATATCCTAGACACAAACGTCGTCTCCGAATTGAGGAAGGGCCACCGGGGAAGCGCCGACCGGAATGTGGCCAAGTGGGCCGCCAGCGTCGACGCATCCGATCTCTACGTCTCGGCGATTACTATTCAAGAACTCGAAATCGGAATCTTGCGGATTGAGCGCCGCGACGCGGCACAGGGAGCGCTCCTTCGCGCTTGGATGACGGACCATGTATTGCCAGCCTTCGCCGGGCGAGTGTTGCCAGTGGACAGCGCCGTGGCCCTAAGAAGCGCCGGAGTTCATGTGCCCGACCCGCGCCCGGTTCGGGACGGCCTCATCGCTGGAACTGCTCTCGTACATGGCATGACGCTGGTGACACGCAACGAAGTGGACTTCGCGGGAACGGGTGCTTCCATCCTGAATCCTTGGACGGATAGATAATCGCTCGCGATGGTGATCGTGCGTAGCGACGAACTCGCGCGGTATGAAAGCATTTCGCTGCCCAGGCGTGGAGCCGAGGCGTTCATCTTGGGGATCAAGAAATCTACACAGACTTCAGTTCTCGGCCTACTCAGTAATCACGGTAGGGGGAAGTGTCTCAGCTCTGTTGGCACGAATGGAACTTCCGAATGGTCGCCGATCCCGAAACTGACAAATCGAAAAGCTGCACGCGCTACGATCATTCCAGCCAATGGCGCAAAACTACGACGTCTCCCTCAAGGCCCTTTTCCTCCGCGAAGGCGACGGCATCATTCGCCGCCGTCTGTTCGGCGGCCGAGTCACGGAACACCTCGCCACCGAACAGCCTCAAGTTTCTAATCACCGCGCCGATATGGTTGTCCGCAACGAAGCGGGCGAACTCCATCATGTCGAGTTCCATTCCTCCAACGAAACCGACTTCGGTCTCCGCATGGCCGAATACTACGTCCACCTCGTCGGCCGCCACCGGCAAGAGATCGTCCAGACCGTCCTTTACCTCGGTCGCGATCCACTCCGCATGACCGCCGGCTACAAGTCGCCCTATATGGAATTCCGCTTCGAAATTGTAAACCTTCGCGAACTCGACGCCGCACCGTTACTGGAAAGCGACGATTGGGCCGACATCGCCCTCGCGCTCCTCGCCAATGGCGACAAGCAAGCTGCCCTTGATGCCGCCGTCGCTCGCCTGCGGTTAATGCAACGCGAAGACCGCGCTTGGGCTTCTGGCATACTCTTGCTTCTGTCTGGCATACTAAAGATCGAAGAAACGGTTAACGAAAAGATCAAGGAGGCGGGCATGATCAATCTTCTCGAGAACAAGGTCCTTGGTCCTATGATCCTCCAGGCTGAAGAAACTGGACGAATCAAGGGTATGGAGCAAGGTATGGAGCAAGGCATCGAGCAAGGCATCGAGAAGGGCATGAACACTCTGCTTCATGAACTCTTGACTGAAAAATTCGGCCAGCTCCCCGAGTGGGCCACCCAGCGTCTCCAGACCGCGTCCGCCGATCAACTGCACGCCTGGGCCAAGCGCCTCCTTCACGAGAACAGCCTCGAAACTATCCTCCGCTAGCCGTTCGTTCGCAAACACCCAATCAATCGGATAGCACCGCAGGGCGTCTCAATTCCACCGATGCGAATTTCGATTCACATCGAGTTTGAGGAATGTTCCGTGTGGGAGGCGGGACAGCTTGGTCAGGCTACCCCGTCCTGAACGCGTCCTCTCCTGGCGATGCCTTCAGCTTCGTCTCGTGGAGGTCGGACGCAAGAATCTCTACAAGCCGTTCTCGCCTGCCCGTGCCGGCAATCTGCTCCTAGTCCCTCGAGTCACCGCAAGTGAAAATTTTCTCTATCTGTTTCATTGCAAAACACTTAGTAAGCAATGAGTCGCGGCGGTACTCTCTGGTTTCTTCAAGCCCGCGTGTATCATTGGGCCGCAATGAATCACCTCAACACAACAGACATCGCAACCGAAAACATCCACGCCGCCAACGGCCGCCTTGGCGCTGGCGCGAAATCGCCGGATGGTCTCGCCCGCTCCGCCAAGAATTCCACTAAACACGGCCTCTCCTCGCGTAGCTTCTGCCTGCTCTCCAACGAGAACCCGCAACGCTTCGCCGAACACCAAGCCGCAATTACCGCCACCCTCGCCCCGCGCGATCCGCTCGAAGCCGAACTCGTCGACAAAATCATTGAGTCCAAATGGCTCATGAACCGCGTCACCGAGATCGAAACCCACATCCTGTCCTGCGAGCTCCAAGTCCAACGCGCCGATCGCGCCGGCATCGAAGCCCCGCCTGACGTCTCCATGCGCGAGGCCACGCTCCTCTTCTTTGCCATGGAAAGCCTCGAAACGAAATCGAAAACCTTCGCCAATCTCGGTCGCTATCGCGCCACGCACGAACGCGCCTACTACCGGGCCCTCCACACCCTCCAAAAAATGCGTGGCGGATCCAAAACTCTGGCGACCGGCTCATGGCCGGAACTGCCTGCCTCGGACACGCAAGATACGGCGACGCAATTCTGCGACTCACCGCCACAACCACCAGCGCCATCGCAACCAGCTCCGCCACCCCAACCACTGGCCGAACCCGCGCCGCCACCGGCCACGCCCTCGCCGGCAACACCGATTTTGCAAAACGAAGCCCCCACCGAAAGCCACGAAAGCCAGGACTTCACTCCCCGCGAATGACGGCTTGATTTCTACTAGCCCTCACTCGCAACCATCGCTCTTCTAGCTCTTTGAAAATCCAACGGCTGGCTCGTACCCCGCCCACCACAAAAGTCCAATCACCGTAACCACATGCCATCGCACCCTTCACGCCCCAGCGCCGCGTGGCCCCTAAAACGCCTCGCGGCGCTTCACCGATAACGCGCCAACGAAAGGAGTCACGGCTTGCCCGCGACTATATCTTCTTTACTCGCCATACTCTGGCGCATCGCACGCAACCTTCCCGCGCGCGTCAGGCTCATCCTGAACGTCAAGCGAAGGCTGGATTCCCTCTGGCCCTCGGCTCTACACAACGCAAAGAACCAAGAGGTATCAATGCCCGAAGAAAGCACTTACTCGCTTTTCAAACTCTTCCTCTTCCCCGTCTTCCAGACGCGCGAAGAGTACAAACAACTCACCGGCGAAGACGCCCCTCCGTGGGACCCGAATCAGCCGGTCAAGAATTGGTTCGATCCCGCGGCCCGCAATACAAACCGGCGGACCATGCTTTACGATCGAGTCCTGCTCTACGACGCCAACGGCATGGTCATCCCCGACGCCGAAGGCAAGCCGTCCCTCGATCAACTCGCGCTCATGAAGGAAGTCGCCGCTCAGGTGAACATGCTTCCCTCGGAACGCTTGGTCGATTACGGACCCGGTTCGCGCATGGCGCCGATTCCATGCCCCATGCGTGAACTGAAGCCGGACGAAGAGCTATTCTTCACCTTCGGCGGCGCCATCGCCGTCCGCTTGAAGAATTCCTACAAGTCCGACGTCAACGCCTTCACCGTACACGATCGCGTTCTTCTCCAGAAGATCGCCGACAAGCTCGGTGTCTAGACGCAACTAGTCGACCTTCAGTTTGATCGTATGGGTTTTCCCCGTCTGCGCCACCGTAACGCGCAGATCGTAAACGCCAGGCTGAAACGGCACGCGAGTCCCAGGAGCGGCCGGTGTGTACTTCACCGTCACCACGCCGGTCCCTCCCCGGGGCACCACCTTCGGATCCGCGCTCACCTGAAACTCCTCGCGCGGCGGAATGTCGAGGATCAACGAAATGTCACCCGGCATCTCGTTCTTGAACTCGATCGTATCCTCACCCTTCGCGGATACCTTAAAGGTCAACTCCGTCCTGTTGGGCATCACCTTTTTCCAGAGGTCTTCGATGTTTGGCCCCTTGGCCATCATCGCCGTGATGCTCGTATTCGGGCTGGCCGCATCTTTCTGGCCGCCCGTAATCCAAGGCCCAAACGGGCTGTCGCGCACGACGTTCTTCGGCGCAAACCAATACCAGTTATCTTCCTTGAACTTCCAGTACGTCAAAACCGGCCGCGTAATCCGCATGGACCCCACGCCCACCATGAACTCATCGGTGTCCACGGGCGTCATCACTTCGGCCATCTTGCCGTCTTCGCTGAATTTGATGTCGCTCTTCTGCTGCGCGAAGATCTGCTTCTTGCTCCAAGAGAAGAAGTCGTCCTTGTCTTCTTCCAGCACCAAGGCATCGGCCTTTCGGTACTTCTTCTCTTCGAAAGCCTTCCAAAACTCGCTCACGCGAGCCCGCAAGACATCCTCGCGGCTCGGCGCCTGCGCGAACGCCACGCTCACCGCCACTAAGGCCAACAAAACCTTCATCATTTTCGATCCTAGCAAGTTGCCACCTGCCGTTTTGACGAAACGAAGCCCAAATCGTTACGCCAGCCGCGATGCGAAACGAAGCCACCGGCGGGACCCAAGTGCCCTCCGCGTCGTCGCCAAGCCCACTTGCAATCGCGCCCAGTCTACCGTGATCTCCACGTCGGCCCGCCACGCCGCCATCGAAGCGGCCCGCCCTGCCGCGCGCCCTACTTCCCCGCGACGCGCGTTCCTTCGCGAATCTCATCCGTCGCCCGCTTGATTACGACGTCGCCCGCCGCCAGCGGGCCGCTCACTTCCACGTTGTCGCCCTGGGCCGGCCCCTTGCGCACGTTCACGTACCGCGTTACGCCCCCCTCGACCTTGATCACAAAGCTGCGCTCCGTATTCGACGTCACCGCCGTCGCCGGCACCAGCAACTTCGCCGTGCCCCGCGCCACCGGCCACTTCACTTCCGTATACATTCCCGGCGCCACCTTGCCGCCCGCGTTCACGAAGTCCAGCTCCACCGGCATCGTCCGCGTCCTCGGGTCCACCACGCCCGACACCCGGCTCACCACGCCGCGAAACATCTCGCCCGGATAGCCCGTCACCGTAAACTCGACGCTCTGCCCCTGCCGCACACTCGCGACGTTCGCCTCCGGCACCGCTACCACGACGCGCAAGCGGCCCACCTGCTCCACCTTCACAATGGGTCCCGCGCTCGGCCCGGCTAGCGCCCCCGGATGCAAGATCCGCTCCGTCACCACGCCGTCAAACGGCGCCGAAACTGTAAGGAACGACGACAACTCGCTCACCGCCTTCACCTGCGCCTCCGCCGCCACCCGGCTCAAGTCCACCGTTTCCAGCGCCGCCTTCGCCGCCTTCACGGCTTCCTCGGCCAACACAACTTCGTTCGCGGCCACCGCTCCCGGCGTCTGGCTCGCCGTCTTCAAACGCGATGCCGTGCTCTCCGCCGCCGCCACCCGCGCCTTCGCCTCGCCCGCCTGCGCCCGCACCGTCGCCACCTTGGCCTGCGCCTCGGCGATCTGCGCCTGCAACTCGGGCGCGCTCAACGTCGCGATCGTCTGCCCCTTCTTCACCGTGCTGCCCACGTCCACGCGAACCGTCTCGATGTAGCCTGCCACCCGCGCCGTCACCTCAGTGCTCTGATACGGCAGCACCTCCGCCGTCAACGTCACGGTTCTATCCACGGGCTTGCTCTCCACCCGCGCCGTTTCCAGACTCTGTGCCACCAAACTCAACACGATCAACGTGGTCATGATTCACGCTCCTTCCGCAAGATGCCCAACAAGGCGGGCAACACCAGCAGCGTCGCCACCGTCGCCGCCAACAAGCCGCCAATCACCGCGCGCCCCAATGGCGCCGCCTGATCGCCGCCCAGCGCGAGCGGCAGCATGCCGCCAATCATCGCCAGCGCCGTCATCAAGATGGGCCGCACGCGATCCGATCCGTCGCCGCCAAAGCTCACATACAGAATCGAATTCGCGACGGCGATTCCCAAGGCCATGATCGTCCCGAGATAGCTCTCGACGTTCAACGTAGTTCCCGTCAGCAGCAACATCGACGCGCTCCCGGCCACGATCGCCGGCGCCATGAGCAAGATGGCCAGGCTCAACCGGAAGCTCTGGAAGAACGCCGCCAGCAGCAGGAACACGCTACCCAGCGCCAGCAACAATCCGGTTTCTAGGCCGTCCATCGTCTCGACCAACGGCGGAATCTGTCCGCGTATCTGTACCGTCATCCCGCGCGGCGGCTCGCCCGCCTTCTTCACGGCGGCCTCAATTTGCGGCTGTGCCGCGCCCAGCGTGATGCCGTGCAGATTCGCCGCGATGCTCACAAGCTTCTGCCCGTTGAAGCGTTCAACCACGCCGAACATCTTGCCCGGCTTCATGCTCACTACATCGCTAACTAAAGGTTGCGCCTGCCCTGCTTTGGCCAAAGGTAACGTGCCCAGTTCATCCACGCTCTTCACGTGATGTTGCGGCACCTCGACCTGCACCTGAAACGCATTGCCGCTGCCCGGATCCCGCCAGTAGTTCGGTTCGATAAAGCGGCTGGAACTCGTAGCCGCCACCAGGCTCTTCGTCACGTCCATCGTGTTCAGCCCATATTGGCCCGCACGGTCGCGGTCGATCTTCAAGTCCATCGTCGGATAATCGGCCGGCTGCATGAACTGCACGTCGCGCAAGAAGCTCAACTTCTCAAGCTCCGCCCGCACCTTGTTCGCGAAGTCTTGATCCGCCGCTAGGCTTGGCCCCACGATGGCCACGTTCACCGGAGTCGGTGAACCAAAGCCCATCACCTGCTCGACGATATCGCCGCCTTCGAACAGCACCTGCATCTGTGGGAGATCCTTCTTCAGCCGCGCCCGGATCGCTTCGAAATCGACCACGGTTCCCGGCTTCAGGGCCAGCGTCAAAACCGCCTCATGCGGCCCTGTCGTAAACAAGTGAATCAAGTTCACCGGATAGCTCGAAGCATGCACGCCGACGAAACTCGTCGTCAGCGCCACCTTATCGCGGCCGATTGTGTCCTGCACGGTGGCTAATGCTTGCAGCGCCATCGGCTCGGTTCGCTCGATGCGCGTACCGGTCGGCGCGAAGACCCGCATACGCACCTGCTGCGCCGCGGTCTTCGGGAAAATCTCGATACCCAAGTGAGGAACGACGCTCCAGATCACCAGTGCGCAAACGGCGAGATACAAACCCGCCACCACCCAACGCGCTTGCCGGATCCCGGAACTCAGGTTCCGGTAAACGCTCTTGTAAACCGGCTCGCCGTCGCGGGCCTGCCCGCGCATGAGCTTCGTGCTCAATACCGGCACCAGCGTGCTGGACAGGAAGTACGAGGCGATCATCGCGAAGCCAACCGCCAAGCTCAGCGGCACGAACAGTTGCTTCGCGACGCCGGCCATGAAAAACGAAGGCACAAAGACCGCGAGAATCGCCACCAAGCTCAACAAACGCGGCACCGCCGTTCGCTCGCAAGCGAGCTTTACGGCCTCAAGCGCCGGCGTTCCCTTGTCCATTTCGCTGTGTATGTTCTCGACCTCAACGGTCGCCTCATCGACGAGAACGCCCACTGCCAGAGCCAATCCGGCCAGCGTCATGATGTTGATCGTCTGCCCAAAGGCCCATAGCGCGATCACCGCCGCTAGCAGCGACACCGGGATCGTCGTCAATACGATCAAGGCGCTACGCCAATCGCGCAGAAAGATCAGCACCATCAAGCCTGTTAGACCCGCGCCGAGAATGCCTTCCTTAATGAGGTTCTGCAAGGCGCCCGACACGAAGCCTGTCTGGTCAAACTCAATGCGAACGTCTACGTCCTCGGGCACGGCCTTCTGAAAGCTAGGCAATGCCGCCCGCGCGCGAGCCATCACCGCGAGGCTCGAAGCGTCGGCGCGCTTCGTGATCGGAATGTAAACCGTCCGCTTGCCGTTCACGTGCGCGTAAGCCGTCAGAATGTCGCTGCCGTTCTCGACGCTCGCCACATCGCGTATGTAGACCGGCGTTCCGGAGCCCATGCGCAACGGCGCGTTTGCGAGTTCGGTCAAGTCGCCGCCAATCGTCGCGTTCGTCGAAGCGATCCTCGTCAAGTCGCCGGTACGCAACACGCCCGACGGCGCGACGACATTATGGTTCGCCACGCTCCGGATCACTTCCTCGGGCGATACGCGATACTCGCGCATCTTCTCGGGATCGATGCGCACCAGGATTGTCCTCTGCGCTCCACCGAAAGGCGGCGGCGCGCTCACGCCGGGCAGAGTTGCGAATAGCGGCCGTACCCGGTTGATCGCGAAATCTTGCATCTCCGGCACCGAACGTGTCTGGCTCGAAAACACCAGTTGCCCGATCGCCACGCTGCCCGCGTCGAAACGCGTAATGAAAGGAGGCACCGCGCCCGGCGGCATGAAGGCCCGCGCCCGGTTCGCGTAACCGACCACTTCGCTTACCGCCGAACTCATGTTCGTGCCCGGATAGAAAGTCACCTTGATCAGTGCCGCGCCTTGTATCGACTTCGACTCGATCTGCTTCACGCCCGACACATAAAGCAAGTGGTACTCGTAGTAGTAAGTCGCGAAGCCATCCATCTGTGCCGGGTCCAAACCGCCGTAAGGCTGCGCGATATAGATCACCGGTTCGCCAAGGTCCGGGAAGATGTCCGCCGGCATCCGCTTCACCGCGAAGTAGCTGCCGATCAAAATCGCGAGCACGGCGACGTAAATTGTCACCGGCCGCCGCAGGGCAAAGAGCACGAGCTTCATCTACTTTGCCTCCGCCAGGAACCCGCTCAAGTCGCCTTCGGCCGTCGCGATGGCTAGCTTCGCGCGCCAGATCGACAAACGCGCCAGTGCGTCTTCGATCTCCGCGTTCGCCAAAGCCCGCTGCGCGTCGGCGACCTCGAGAATCCCAATCAGCCCCGCCTTATAGCGGGCCGTCACTTGCTCAAGCGCCTCGCGAGTGGCCTTCAGTTGTAACGGCGTATTCGCCGCCATCAACATCGCGCCGTCATACTGCGCCTGCGCCCGTGCCCGCTGCGCTTCAAGATCGCGCATCAATTGCTCCAAGCGCGCCCGCTCAGTCCGCGTGCGCGTCGACTCGATTTCCTTCTTCACGCGCAGTCCTGGCAGATCCATGATCGGAAAGGTCACCGTGAAGCCGATGCCCCAGTTGTAAATATTCGGTCCGAGGCCGCTGCCGAAGCCGCCGGTCGTGAAGTCGGGGTTTGCGCCCGTGCCCCGCGCGTAAACCGTGCCCTGCGTATTGAACTTCGGATAGTAGGTTCGCTGCAACGCCTTCAAGCGCATCTGCGATTCTTCGATGCTCATCTGCTGCTCCGCCGCCGCCGGATGATCCTTGAGCGCCGACAAGCTTGCCGGCGGCAACGCCGGCGCCGCCAAGAACTTCATGCGCTCGACGTCCTTGGCGCCCGTCACAAATTGCGCCAAATTCGCCTGAGCGATGGCCAGGTTTTGCTTCGCCTGAATGATCTGCCCGTCAATCGCCGCCTTTTCGGCCGCCGTGCGCGAGGCGTCAAGGCCCGGCCGCAATCCGCTATCGACGAGGCTCTTCACGACACGCTGCACCGTATCGATGCGCGCACGGCTCGCCTGCGCCACCGCGACGGCTTGCTCCGCCGCGAGCAACGTCAAGTAAGCGTCAGCCGTCAGCGCCGCGACTTCGAAACGCGTCTTCTTCAGCGCCGCTTCCGCGCGACGCTTCTCCGTCTCGTTCACCGCGATGACGGCCTTGCGCAGCCCGAAGTCGAATGGCTCCCATTGCAACAAGAAGCCAATCGCCGATCCGAAAACGTTCGTGCCCGCGTTCGCCGGAAATGGTGGACCCGAAATCGGCGAGATCACGTTCTGCTGCAAGAGCATGCCGTAGACGTTGTTGCGCGTCGCCCGGTTCACTTGCGCGATCGCGTCGGCCTTCGGCAAATAGGCCAGGCGCGCCAAGTTGATGCCCGCCGCGGCCGCCTTGATCTGCTCTTCGTTCACCCGTGTCGCCGGGTATTGGGCCAACGCCTTCTCGATCGCCTCATGCATGGTCAGCGATTGGGCATACAATGCGCCGCTCAAGAACAGCGTCCAAATCAGCTTCATGCGTCTCTCGCGATACCGCGCTCACTGGAGCGCACAAATTGGGCGATGTCTTGAGCCACTATGCTGTCAATCCCCTCAAGGCGTTCTAGCGCCTCCTTCATCTTGAGCCCGCTCCGGTACAGAATCCGGAAGCACTCCTTCGCCACCCGTAAGTCCTCGACGGAGAGACCCGCTCTCCGCATGCCCACAACATTCACCGACTTCGGCGCAACATTAAAATCACTATATAAAAAGTACGGCGGCAAGTCTGCGTTGACTCGCGTATTTCCTCCCACCATCACAAGCTTCCCGATCTTCGAATGCTGGTGCACCACGACGCCGCCGGAGATGAAAGCCCTATCGCCGACCTCGACGTAACCCGCCAGCAGCGCGCAGCTAGCAACAACGGTGCCGTTACCGAGCTTGCAGTCGTGGGCGATATGCCCCGAAGTCATGATGAAGTTGTCGTCGCCGATCACCGTCGAGGTCTCGGGTTTTGTCGCCCGTGAAATGGTGAAGTGCTCGCGAATCTTGTTGCGGTTGCCGATCCGCAAGTAGCTGCGTTCGCCCTTGAAGTTCTTGTCTAGTGGATCGGTGCCCAACACCGTCCCCGCGCTGACTTCGTTGCCATCGCCCATCGCTGTCCAGCGCTTGACGTAGACGTAGGGCTCCAGAATGCACTCCGCGCCGAGCACCACATCGCGCTCCAAAATGGCGTACTCGCCGATCACGCAACCGGGCCCCACAACGGCTTCCGGATCGATGCGCGCGGTGGCCGCCACGCGCGCACTAGGGTCTACAGCCACGAGCCGCCTCCCAGCAACCCGCTAACTCACCCCGCACCGCCTTGCGGCAACCCTGGGCCTCGCCCCGCACCGGTTCCCGCCGCTCCGCTGCCTCGCCCCGCGCCGCCAAGCTGTCCATGATCATAAATAGATTATGCGTGTTCGTGATTTGGCCCAAGCGCTGCAATGCGATTTCGAGGGCAACGGCGATCTGGTCTTGACTGGCGCGGCTGACCTGGAGAGAGCTGGCGCTTCCGAGTTGAGCTTCGTCGCCGCCGGGAAGTATTGGAAGGCTGCGGCGGCATCCAATGCCGGCTGCCTCGTCGCAACACTGGATTTTCCCGCAGCGGGCCGCGCCGTGATTCGAAGCGCCGACGCGCGCATGACCTTTGCCAAAGCGCTTTATGCACTGTATCCGCCGCGCCGCGAGTCGGCGGGAATTCACCCGACGGCGGTGTTGGGCGCGAACGTCACGATCGAGGACGACGTGGCGATTGGCCCACATGTCTCGATTGGCGATGGCAGCTTCATTGGCAGTGGCTCACGCATCGGCGCGGGATCGGCGATTGGCCGGGATGTCCATATCGGTGAAGGCTCGACGTTGCATGCGCGCGTCAGCGTCTATGACCGTGTCGAGATCGGCAAGCGAGCCGTGCTGCATTCGGGATGTGTCATTGGCGCCGATGGATTTGGCTTTGCCTGGACCGGTGAGCGCTATCAGAAGTTCCCGCAAGTCGGCATTGTGAAGCTTGGCGACGATGTCGAGATCGGAGCGAATACGACGATCGACCGCGCAGCGCTGGGCGTCACATACATCGGCAATGGCACGAAGCTCGACAACATGGTGCACATCGGCCACAACTGCCGTGTCGGCGACCACGTGGTGATTGCCGCGCAGACCGGCTTCTCGGGCCAAGTGGTCATTGAAGACCGCGCCGTGATCGGCGGCCAAGTTGGTATCGGCGATAAGGCTCGCGTCGAAAGCGGCGCGACACTGGGCAGTGGCTGTGGCGTGCTGACCTCGAAGGTTGTGCGCGGCGGGCAAGTCGTTTGGGGAACGCCGGCGCGACCGCTTAAAGAGTACTTGGCGCAGTTGGCGCACCTGAGCCGCTTGCCGCGCTTGCGGCAAGAGCTGACGGAACTGGCTGCGCGTCTGCGGCAAGTGGAAGAGCGGCTGGGGCATCGAGGATGATTTCCTGACGGCCCGGGCCTTTCAGATCCAACGTGAGCTGGATGCCATTCGCTTTGGCGAAGTGCTCAAGGCAACGCAGCGAGACGCTGTCGGCCTCAACTTGCAGCCCCGCGCCACTGACGGCGGCGCGCACGCGGCCATCGGCGCTTAGGCGAGTGCCGATCTCGACGCGCGAGCCGGGGCTCACGCCGTGCGCGAACAGGGAGCAGATCGTCTCGATCATCTTGCGCAGGTGCAAGTAGTCGGCCTGCACGGGCGCGGCGGCCAAATGCAAGTCGAAGTTTGAAGCGGCGAACTCCTCGAAGAGTTCGTCGATATCCACTGTGGCCGGCTTCGGCGGGGTGAACTGGCTGAGCGCCAGGGCGTCGCGTAGGATCGCATCGCTCAAGGCGACCGCGTCCCGCAGGCGGTCGAGGTGGTCTTTCAATTTCGGATCGGCCGATTGGAGGACGATGTCCAGGTAGAAAACCGTCGACTCGATGGTGCTCAAAGGCTGACGGAGGTCGTGGGTCAGGTGTTGAATTAAGTTCGCTTGGTCCGCTGACATGGAAGAACGAAGTATGAGTTCAAAGGGGGGAGAGCAAACGCAGTATAGCTTAGATCGGCGTTTGGAAATAGGAGATTCCAGCGACGCCTTTTGCCCCTGCCGCAACGCACAAGTCTTCGTTGGTGGGCGTGATGCCACCAAGCGCGATCACGGGTATTCGAAGAAGCCGCGCGGTGTCGCCGAGAACTTTCAGGCCTAGCGGAGGCGCATAGCCGGGCTTCTCAAAAATTGGGCTCAGGTAGATGTAGTCTGCGCCTTCAGCTTCCGCTTGCAGCGACTCTTCCATCGAGTGGCAGGAGACGCCGATGATGAGACCGGCGCCGAAGCAGTCCTTAATGCGTTGCGGCGCGATGCGGCGAGAAGGCAGGTGGACGCCATCGGCATTCGCCGCAACGCATACATCAATGCGGTCGTTGATCAACAGCGTGCCGCGCCATTCAGCGCGCAGCCCCCTTGCGATGCGGAGAAGCTCACCGGCTTCTAAATCTTTCGCGCGCAGTTGCAATACATCGGCGGACCGAAGCGGCAATTCGCCGCGCGTGATCGCGTGGCGAATCATAGAACGCGCAGCGAGTCCGCGCGAAACTCGACGATCCACTCGCGGTTGTGGCGCTCGTCGTAGTAGTAATTGAGCGGTACCTCGACGAGGAGACCGCCGCCGAAGCGTAGCAGCGCGGTTTTCGAGAGTTCGCTCGCGCCGTCGAGCGGCAGGACGAGCTGGCCCTTGTCGGCTTTGCCGATTTTGGGGCGCACTTGGATCTCGTCGCGGCGCACGCAGATGGTGATCTGGTCGCCCAAGAGATGGCCGGGATAGTAGAGACCGTCGAGATCGACTTCGTTCCAGCGCAGGCGGCTGCGGTTGTTGCCGGGGTCCAAGAACTTGATCTCGGCGGGAAGCAGATTGAAGACGCCGAAGAGTTGGGCGACGCCGGGCGAGGCCGGTTGCGAGAGGATCTCGCGCGGCGTGCCAGTCTGTGCGACGCGGCCGTCGAGGATCACGATCATCTGGTCGGCCAAAGTGAATGCCTCTTCGAGGTCGTGGGTAACGAGCAGGATCGGGATCTCGAACTCGTCGCGAACTTGCGCCAGAATCTCGTAAAGCTCTTGCTTCAAGTTCGAATCGAGACCGACGCTGGGCTCATCGAGGAGCAATATCCGGGGCTCGATAACGAGGGCGCGCGCAATGGAGGCGCGCTGGCGCTGGCCGCCGGAGATCTCGGCGGGCAAACGCGAGGCAAGCGTTTCGAGGTGGAAGGCTTCGAGCAACTTCGCCGTACGGCGGTGGCGCTCGAGCTTCGGGCGATGCGCGACGGGCAGTTGGAGGTTCTCGCGAACGCTGAGATGCGGGAAGAGCGCGGGTCGCTGGAATACGTAACCGCATTGGCGCTCTTGCGGCGTAAGTGAGACGCCGGTCGCGGCGTCGAGAAGGAGGCGGTCGTCAAGCAGGACGCGGCCTTCGTCGGGCTGGACGAAGCCGGCAATCATGTCGAGGGTGAGGCTCTTGCCCGCGCCACTTGGCCCGAAGAGGACGTTGATGCCAGCGCCGGCGCTGAAGGCGGCGTCGAGATCAAAGCCCGCCGAACCGGGACGGGCGGCGAAGCGCTTCTTGAGTTTGAGTTCGAGCAAGCGGTTCTAGGAGTGTAACGCGTGCGGTGGATTCAGGCGGTTCGCGAGCCACACCACGAGGAAGGCAAGACCGGAGACGATGAGCACGAGCGTGCGGGCTAAGGCGGCGTTGCCGGATTCGACGGCGTCGTAGATCGCGACCGATAGCGTCTGCGTCTGGCCGGGAATGTTGCCCGCGATCATGATCGTGACGCCGAAGTCGCCGAGGCTTCTGGCGAAGGCGAGGACGGCGGAGGCCAAGATCGAGCGGCGGGCGAGCGGCAGCACGACGCGCAGGAAGATGCGCCATTCGGCGATGCCGAGGCTGCGCGCGGCCTTGATGTACTGCGCGTCGACGCTCTCGATCGCGGCGCGGATGTACTTGACCAGCAGCGGCACGGTGTGAACCAGCGCGGCGACAACTGCGGCATGCCAGGTAAAGACCAGCGGCGAGCCAAAGACGGTCTCCCAGACCTTGCCGAGCCATGTCTCGCGACCGACGAGGACGAGGAGGTAGTAACCGAGAACGGTGGGAGGCAAGACCAGCGGCAAGCTGATCGCGGCATCCAGGAGTTCTTTGCCGTGGAAGTTCAAGAAGCTCAGCGCCCACGCCAACAGCAAGGCGAGGAGCAATCCGATGACGGTCGAAAGTACGGCGACCTTCAGGCTCAGGTAGAGCGGTGAAAAGTCCATGCCCTATTTTGCAGGCCGTTGGCGCGGGGCGGTTTCGCCGTCTGTGAGCTTTAACGCCCACTTGACCGCTTCGGTGTACATCGTCCGGATATCGGGGCGGTTCAAGGCTTGATCGTGATGGCCGAAGGTGGAGTAGAAAACGCGGCCGTTGCCGTAGCTCTTCACCCACGCGACGGCGAAGTCACCGTCCGTGCGGCGGATGTTCGGGTTCTTCATGTCGAGCTTCGTCTCATCAAGACGGGCGAGAACGCGGACCTTATCGCGGCTCCAATTGCGGACTTGGTAGATCTCGTCGTTGATGGTGAAGGCTTTCGGGAAGTGAGCCGTGATCGGATGTTCACGGTCTTCGACTATGACGGGCGCGTCGAAGGTGTTCCAAGGGTGGCGGTCGAAGTAGCCGCCGACCATCTCGCCGTATTCCGGCCAGTTGTAGTTCGTGTCGATGGCGGTGTGGCCGCCAATGAAGCCTTTGCCTTCATCCTTGACGAAGGCGAGGAGGGCGGCTTTCTGCTCGTCGTCCATCTTGAGGTCGCCGGTGGTGTAGAAGAAGACGGCGTCGAAGAAGTCGAGGTTCTTCTTGTTGCCGGTCATCTTCTTCTTGGTGATGAACTCGCAGGAAGTCTGGATGTAGGTGTCCCACAGGCCCGTCTCCTTGCCGAGGTCGTAGATCATGTGGAGCGCCGTTGAGGTGGCGTCGTGATGGAAGCCTTGGGTCTCGCCGATGGCGAGGATCCGCTTCTTCTTGATCTGCGGTTGCGCGCAAGCCAGAGCGGTCAGCAGGAGCGTGGCGGCGATGCCGCGGAATATGGCTTTCATGAGGATCTCCGAAGGGGCATCATAACGCAGATGAAATACTGGTGAGTTGGCAGAGAACCGGGAAGCGATTCAGATAGCGGTAATCGGCGCGGGCGCGTTTGGCCGTAACCACGTTCGCGTGTTGCGCGAGATGGATGACTCGCCTTTGGCGGGCGTATACGATGCCGACGCCGCCAAAGCACAGGCGCTTGCGCAAGAGTTTGGGACGCGAGCGTTCGGGAGTCTAGACGAGGTGGCGCAGGCGCGGGGAGCTGTCGTCGCGGTTCCGACGATTGCTCATGCCGAGGTGGGCGTGAAGCTGATGGAGGCGGGGCTCGATGTGTTGATCGAGAAGCCGATTGCGCCGGATCTGGCTTCGGCAAGGCAGTTGGTGGATACGGCGGCGCGGCAGGGACGCGTTCTGCAGGTTGGGCATTTGGAGCGCTTCAACCCGGCAGTGGAACTCCTGGAGCGCACGGTAAAGCTGCCGTTGTTCTTTGAGATACACAGGATGAGCGTTTTCACGCCGCGCAGCTTGGACGTGGACGTCGTGTTGGATCTGATGATCCACGACATCGAGATCCTGCTGGCGTTGACGAAGGCGGCGCCCGTGGATATCAAGGCGGCGGGGATCCATGTGCTGAGCGCCAAGAGCGATATCGCCAACGTGCGCATGGAGTTTCCGGGCGGCGTTGTGGCGAACTTGACGGCGAGCAGGGCGTCAACGGAGAAAGTACGCAAGCTAAGGGTCTTCGAACCGGGGGCGTATCATAGCCTCGACTACGCCAAACAAGAGCTGTTCACGATCAAGATCAGCACGCAAAAGAAGGTCGGCCTGCAGCCGCACGCAGTCGTCAAGGGCGAACCCTTACGCAAGGAACTCGACGCGTTCCGGCACTCCATCGCGACTCGCGAGAAACCCAGAGTGGATGGCGAGACGTCATTACGTGCATTGCAGGTTGCTTTGGACGTGGTTGATAAAATTGAAACGCACGCGGGTGTCGTGGCCGATACTCTGCGCGCGGCCGGAATCGAAGAGCATTAATGGAAACTGAGGTCCAGCCGGAACTCGATCTGGAGTTGCACTGGGGCGACGACGCCTTGCGGCCGGAGCCGAAGCGCGCGGCTGTGTTGTCCGTGCTGGTGCACTTGGTTCTTTTCGGATTGATCTGGGTGGCTCCGAGGTCGTTTCTGACGATCGACCGGGCGCCGGCGCCAGATGAGCCGCGGGTGGAGCGCAAGGTAACGCCGCTGATCGCGCCACGATTTGAATTGACGCAGAAGGACCCGAACAAGGGACCGGTGAAGCAGGAAGTCAACGTTCAGGAGTTGGTGGCGAATCTGAACAAGCAGCGGGCGCCGAAAACCTTCGTACCGCCGGCGAGCGCGCCGCAGAAGACGCCAGAGACGCCGAAGGCGATCGAGGCTCCGCCGCAGTTGAGCCCGGGGCAATCGGAGAACAGGCAGATCGCGCAGCTTGGGACGCCGCAGTTGCCGCAGATTCAGACGGTCGAGACGCCGCCGAAGCGGAATCCGTTTGAGACAGTGGGGCAGAGCACGGGAGTGCCGAAGGGCGCGGCGACGGGGACGATCGCGCCGATTCAGCGGCAGTCCGTGGACGAGGTGATGCGGCAAACGATCCGAAGTTCGCAGGGATCCAGCGGTGTGATGGTAACGGATCTGCCGGACATTCCGATGAGCCCGACGCAACCGCAGAACCGGATCGGGTCGAGTCTGGAGTTGTTGAGCGATCCGCAGGGAGTCGATTTCCGGCCCTACATGATCCGGGTACTGGCGATCGTGAAACGGAACTGGTTCGCCGTGATTCCGGAGAGCGCGCGCTTTGGGCGGCGCGGGAAGACGATCATACAGTTCGCGATTTCGAAGGACGGCAAGGTGCCGAAGCTGGTGATCTCGGGGCCGTCTGGGACGGAAGCGTTGGACCGAGCGGCGGTGGCCGGGGTTAGCGCGTCGAATCCGTTTCCGCCGTTACCGAGTGAGTTCAAGGGCGATGTGATCCGGCTGCAGTTCGGCTTCTCCTACAACATGCCATGACGAACGCTCGCATGTGGGGCGGCATCGCGGGCTATGCGTTGCTGGCGTTGAGCGCGTTCTTCACGCTTGAGAAGGAGTTGCGCTGGGCCGTTTGGGTGGTGATGGCGGGGCTAGCGTTGAAGACGTGGGTCGCGGCCCAGAAAGCGCGCGCCGAGGATGCCGCCCAAGCTGGTGAGGATGGTGGCGGCGATGAAATAGATCGCCATAAAGAAAAGGATCGATAGCGAGAAGAGCCAGGGATTCGAGAGGACTTCCTTGACCTTTTCGAGGTCGGTGGCGGAGAGCTTACCGCGGAGCGCTTCGTCGGGGATGCGGGAGAATTCGCCGGATTCGAGCGCGGGGATGAGGCTCACGGTGAAGAGGACGAGGAAGAAGGCGAACATGAAGACGCCCGTCATCCAGCCGAGGCGCGCGCCTTGGCGGGCGGAGAGCGAGACGCCGGTGCGGCGCTGATAGAGGAAGACGGCGAGCAGGCCGCTGGCGAGGGTGAGCCCGAAGACGCCTGGCAGGGAAAGGCCCGCGGCTTGGGAGAGGGGGACAAAGATGAGCATGGCGAGCGCGGCGACGAAGAGGCCTACGCGGACGGCGCTGGAGTTAGCGAAGCTGATCTCGCCGATTTGCTCGGGGAGGATGGGGTTGGGTTCGGCGGGCGCTTCGGGGGCCGCTTGGGCGGTGGCGAGTTCAGGGGTAGCAGGGGATGCGATATTGTCTTCCCCGACTGGCTTGCCGCAGCGATGGCAAAAGCGCGCGTCGGCTACTAGTTGCGCACCGCAACTACAAATTTCCAGCACAGTTTCAGCGTAGCAAGCGAGAGGGATATCCTAACGGTTTAAGCAAATGCAGAAGCTGAGACTGTTGGTGATTGCCGCGAAGGATGCGCGGTATTTGAAGATGTTGGACGCGATCGCGGAGGACGTGGATTATCAGGTGACGCACGACGCGGGCGAGGCGGCGGCTTGGGCGCCGGAGGCGGATCTGATTTTGACTGGCGTGGGGGCTTCGGCAGTGGTGACGAAGGCGGCGGTGGACGCGGCGTCGAAGCTGCGGTGGCTGCATTCGTTGTCGGCGGGCGTCGATCATTTGATGGCTACGCGGTTGCGGCAGAGCGATATTCCGGTGACGAACGCGAAGGGCGCTTACAGTCCTTCGCTGGGCGAGTACGCGATCGCGTCGATGTTGTTTTTCGCGAAGCACGTCAGGCGATTGCTGGAGAGCCAGGCGGCGGGCAAGTGGGATGTCTTCGATATGCACATGCTGCAAGGGAAGACGCTTGGGATTCTGGGCTATGGCGATATTGGAAAGGAGTCGGCGAAGCGCGCGAAGGCTTTTGGGATGAAGATCATCGCTCTGCGGCGGCGGCCCGAGAAGAGCGAGGGAGACGGGCTGGCGGACGAGATTTGGGGGATGGAGCGGAAGATCGAGTTGATGGGCGTGAGCGATTACGTGCTGCTGGCGATGCCGCAGACGCCGGATACGAAGGGCATCGTGGGCGAGACCGAATTACGCGCGATGAAGCCGGAAGGCGTGATTATCAATCTCGGACGCGGTAATGCGATCGCGGAGACGGCGCTGTTGCAGGCGCTGCGGGAGAAGTGGATTCGCGGAGCGGCCTTGGATGTGTTTGAAGTGGAACCGTTGCCGGATGGGCATGAATTCTACAAACTGCCGAACTTGTTGCTGAGCGCGCATACGGCCGATCACACGAGCACGTGGCAAGAGGACTCGATGGCGATATTTATCGAGAACTTCGCGTTGTACAAGGCGGGCAAGCCGCTGCGGAACATCGTCGACAAGACGGTGGGGTACTAGCGAGATGGTGAACGCGATTGACGTCCGAAGCGCTGCAGTGCGGCTGGCGGGGCACATACACAAGACACCGGTGCTGACGGCGCGCGGGTTGAACGAGGCGACGGGGCTTGAGTGCTACTTGAAGTGCGAGAACTTCCAGCGGACGGGGAGCTTTAAGCTCAGGGGCGCGACGAACGGCGTGGCGCAGATTCCAGAGCCGGACCGGCATAAGGGCGTCGTCGCGTATTCGAGTGGCAATCACGCGCAGGCGGTGGCCTTCGCCGCGCGGGCGGCGGGGATTCCGGCGACGATCGTGATGCCTAGCGATGCGCCGAAGGCGAAGTTGCAGGCGACGCGGGACCTGGGCGCCGAGGTGATCGTTTACGACCGGATGAAAGAGGACCGGGAGACGATCGGGCGCAAGGTGAGCGAGGAGCGGGGCTGTTTTTTGATTCCGCCTTACGATCATCCTTGGACGATCGCGGGGCAGGGAACGCTGGCGCTCGAGCTGTTGGATGAGATTCCGGAACTAGATGCTTTGCTGGTGTGTTTGGGCGGCGGTGGGATGTTGAGCGGGTGTTCGTTGATCGCCAAAGAGATCAATCCAGCGATTCGGATGTTTGGCGTGGAGCCTGAGTTGGCGAACGACTTTTGGCAAAGTTTGCGCGCGGGGAAGAAGGTGCGGGTGGATGCGTCGAAGACGATCGCGGATGGATTGCGCACGCCGGAGCCGGGGGACATTACGTTTCCGATTATTCAGAAGCTGGTTGAGGACGTGCTGTTGGTGAGCGAGGAAGAGATACTGGCGGCGATGCGGTTTGCGTTGTCGCGCTTGAAGATTGTGGTGGAGCCGAGCGGGGCGGTGTGCATCGCGGCGGCGCTGGCGGGGAAGATTCCTCAGGGGATCCGGAAGGTGGGGTTGGTGGTGAGTGGGGGGAATGTGGACTTGGACTTCCTGGCGAAGCTCGGTTAGTTGCGGCGCTAGACTGAAGAGAGGAGTTGGCCATGGCTACCCTTCACATCGAAAACGTACCCGACGAGCTACTCGAGGCAATTGAAGAACGGGCTAAGTACAACCGCACGACGATTGGAGACGAAGTGCTCCAACGTTTGCACTTGAGTTTTCCTTCCAAGGCGGATTTGGCAAAGCGGCAAGAGCGAATGAAGCGGTTCCTTGAACTCCAGAAATCGAAGCCGCCGGGCGAAGGGCCCTTTCCATCCGCGGAGCAAATGATCCGCGAGGACCGGGATCGTTGAGGGAGTTAGTACTCGACGCTAGTGTTGCGGCCAAGTGGGTTCTGCCCGATTCCGACGAGGCTTTCAGCGGAGAAGCCAGACAGGTTATGGAGGCTGGCGCCATGGGCAAGTTTGAATTCTGGGTCCCAGACATTTTCTGGGCGGAACTCGGAAATGTCATCTGGAAAGCCCGGCGACGAGGAAGGATAACCGCGGAACAGGCGTCCAGGGCACTTCGAGACCTAATGTCCATTGAGGTTGAGGTGCTTCAGACGCAACAGTTAGCTTTTGCAGCCTTCGATGTGGCGGTGGAATCGCGCATATCTGTATACGACGCATGCTATGTGGAGTTGGCGAATCGCCTAAATATCCCGTTGGTGACGGCGGACCGCGAGTTGTTTACCAGGACGGCGCCGGAGTTGCCGGTTTTGTGGATTGGGGCCTTACATTAGAGTTCGCAGAGTTCGGCGGTGTATTGGACTTGGCGTTTAGAGAGGGCGGGGATCCAGGTGGCGGTGGGGGTGTTCCACATGCGGCCGCGGGCGGCGCGGCGTGAGCGGAGTTCGGGGTAAGGGCTGGAGCCGAATTCGATGCCCCAAGTGATCGTGCGGCCATTCCAGGGCGGGGTTTGGCGGCCGCAGTTTTCTTCCCAGATCGCGAGCCAGGGGAAGATCTTCACGTCGAAGGTGTAGCGGATCGCTAGCTTGAGGTGCTCGTTGCGGACTTCTACTTCGCCGCGTTCTAGCAGGTTGGTGTGGAAGTTGCTCGACTTTTCTAGCTTGGGGTAGGTGCGGTCCTTCCAATCGACTTCCGTGCCGTCGAGACGGGCGCTGCGAACGACAGGGGCTTCGATACGGGTGATGCCGCGCTCGACGAAGGGCGGACCAAGAGTGGCGTGTTCTTGCCAGGGAACGTCACGGTCGATGGCGAGGAGGTTTTCGACTTCCTCGGTGAAGTGGACCTTGAGGCCATCGAGTTGGATTTGGCGGCGGAAGCGGAGGTGCGATTGCTTCAGGTGGCAGGTGTAGACGCCTTCGGAAGGGGACTCGTAAGGGAGCACGGAGCCTTCGCCGTGGACGGTGAAGCCGGCGGCGTGTTCTTCGGGGGAGGGGACGCCGAAGAGGTCGAGGCAGAGATTGTGGCCGGCGATGCCGGAGAGGAGTTTGGATTCGTGGTCGGCGCCGTATTCGGGGTGCTTGTCGCGGGAGTAGGTGGAGGGATCGATGGTGGGCCAGGGGGTGACCCAGAGGGGGTTGATTTTGCTGCGTTTGTGGAAGATTTCGGCGATGTGGCCGCCTTCGGCGAGAACGGTGACGCGGAGTTCGGAGTTTTCCTGGGTCCAGGCGCGGCGGTTGCGGAAGGTGCTGGTGGGCATTGCCGATAGCATATCGGTATGCGGACGATTTTGGCGGCGGTGTGGTTCTTGGCGGCAGATCCGTTTTGGGCGGTGAAGGAGTGTGCGTCCTGGAGCGAGGAAGAACTTGAGATGTTTTTGAGCGATTCGCCCTGGGCGCGGCCGGCGGAGGCGGTGGGAATGCGGGGCGCGAAGGGGAATGCATCGCGTACGTTTTTGGCGACGGCGGAGCCGATGCGCTTGGCTGAGAGTGAGTGGAGGCGGAGGCGGATTCCTAAGGATTTGCGCGAGAACGATGGGGCTTGGCAGGAGTATCAAGAGTTTCTGGGGAAGGATGCGGCGAGATTCGTCGTGTTGGCCGTCGCGATTCCGAAGCAGGCGGCGATGGACGCGAAAGAAATGGCCGAGATGGAGAATCAAAGCGTGATGCGCTTGGGGAAGCGGAAGGTGAAGATGAGCGGGTACTTTCCGGCGAGCGAGAGCGATCCGTTCACGCGCTTGATCTTCTCGCGGGTGGGGGTGGACGGCGCCAAGGAGATCGTGTTTGAGCTTTACGTGCCCGGGGATGTGGGGGGTAATTTCCGGGAGGCGGTGTACGTAGCGAAGGAGATGCAGTGGAAGGGAAAGGGCGCGTTTTGAATTTTTTTCTTGACTCCGGACTCGGGTACGGGGTGGAGGATGGGTGCATGAAGAACAAAGCCTGTAGCTGCTGCTCAGTCTGTCCCTGTGGCGACGCCAATTGCGATTGCGCGTGCTGCAAGGGGAAGCGTTAAGCTAAGCAGCGATGACCATCTCGGAACTGGCGCGGAGGGCTCACGTGGGCACGGAGACGATTCGTTTCTATGAACGCGAAGGGCTCCTCGCGCAGCCGAGAAAGCCGGTGCAGGGGTACCGGCGGTACGGCGAGACACATCTGGAACGGGTGTTGTTCATTAAGCAGTGCCAGAGTTTTGGATTCAGTTTGGCGGATGCGGGGCAGTTGATCGAGATGCTGGAGCGGGATGAGGCGAGTTGCGCGGAGGCTTGCGAGTTGGCGAGGAGGAAGATAGGGGAATTGCGGAAGCGAATTGCGGAGTACGAGGCGTTGGCGGCGCGATTGACGGGGTTGCTGGAGAGGCCTTGCGTAACGGGGGATAAGCATGGGTGTGGGTTGATTGCGGAGTTGCGGAACGTTTAATAGGGTGGGGTGCGGAGGTTGTGGGTGGTACGGGGTTCCGCTCCCTAGTGGTCGCGGCTCAGTTAAGGCAGTGCGGGGGTACGGCATTGCGGGTACGGCGTTGCGTAGGTGTGGGGTGAGGGTGATACGGGCTTACGGTTTGCGGCGTTATGGTGAAACGGCTAGCAGGGGTTCGGCTTCGCTGTAGGGTTCGGCACTGTTGTGGGCTTGTGTTTCCGTGGGGCAGGTAGGCTGTTGGGCTTCTAGCATGCGCATGGCGGAGTCGGCGGTTAGGGGTGGCGAGAAGAGGTAGCCTTGGCCATATTTGCAGCCCATGTTGCGGAGTTCTTCGGCTTGGGTGCGGTGTTCGACGCCTTCGGCGACTACGTTGAGGCCGAGGTTGTCGGCTAGGGAGAGAATGGCCTTGACGATTTCGTAGGCGGTGTGGTCTTGGCTCATCGAGGTGATGAAGCTGCGGTCGATCTTCAGGCTGTCGAAGGGGAGGCGGTGCAGATAGCTTAACGACGAGTAGCCGGTGCCGAAGTCGTCGATCTTGAGGCCGACGCCCATCTCGCGGAGGCGTTCGACGATGTGCAGGGCTTCGTCGGGATCCTCGATGAGGACGCTTTCGGTGACTTCGCATTGCAGCGTGGACGGGAAGATGCCGGTTTCGGCGAGGATATTGCCGATTTCCTCGATTAGGTGCGAGTCGCGGAATTGGCGGACGCTCAAGTTCACGCTCATCTCGAGAGGCGGGTCTTGGGGATAGGCGTCTTGCCACTTACGCAAGGTGCGGCAGGCTTCACGAATGGTGCGGATGCCGAGAGGAACGATGAGGCCGTTCGCTTCGGCGAGCGCGATGAACTGCGAGGGCGGGATGATGCCTTGGACGGGATGCCGCCAGCGGAGCAGGGCTTCGAAGCCGATGATACGGTTCTGACTGAGGGCTACCTTGGGCTGGTAATAGACCTCGAATTCCCAGTTCTCGATGGCGCGATTGAGATCGTTTTCGAGGCGCATCTGCTCGACGACGCGGTCGCGCATGGGGTTATCGAAGGCGATGGTGCGCGCGCCGCCGGCGGCCTTGGCGGAGTGGAGAGCGATTTCGGCGTCGCGCCAAGTATCCTTGGCGTCGATTGGCTTCTGGGGATTTGGAGGGTAGCAGGCGTAACCGATGCTGAAGGAGGTGAAGATGTCCTTACCGTCAAGCCAAATGGCTTTGGTGAGGTGGGCATCGGCGAGCTCAGCGATCTTGAGTGGGGCTTCGGGCGCGATGTCGCCGACGAGGGCTAGAGCGTACTCGTCGCTGGAGACGCGCGCGACAGTTGTATGGCCGTCGGTGGCGTTGTACGGGCGGAAGATCTCGTGCGAGTTTGCGAGCGAGCGAAGGCGCTCGCCGAGGAGGCGAAGAAGTTGGTCGGCGTGAGCGCGTCCAAGAGAATCGGCGATGAGATGGAAGCGGTCGAGGCCGAAGAGAAAGACGGACAGGCTTTGTCGGCCCTTGTGGCAGTGCTGGTGGAGCCAGTCGTCGAAGTGGAAACGATTGGGGAGGCCAGTAACGCTGTCGGTCGTCTTCGCCTGAGTGATGTCGGTGTGCGAGCCGAGCAGGCCGACGGGATGGCCGAGTTCGTCGCGCTCGAGACGGCCGCGGATGAGAATCCAGCGCCAGGCACCGCTGGGAGTTTGGAGGCGGAACTCGAAGGAGATTTCTTCCGGGCTCGACTGCCAATCGGTGCGCGAGAGCGAGTTGCTGAGGCGTAGGATGTCGAGGGGGTGGACGAGGGAGAGCCAAACGTCGAGGGCGTTGCCGATGTCGCTGGGTTTATAGCCGCTGAACTCATGGCAGTTCTCGTTGAACTCGAGAGTGCGGCTGGCGAGATCGAGGCGCCAAAGGTCTTTGGTGGCGTGGGCGCTGCGATGCTGCTCGAGGAGGCGCTCCACGTTTTGCTTGTCTTGGGTGAGCGACCAGTGGCGGGCGGAGATGCGCATGGCTTGTTGGGCGCGCAGGAGGAAATAGGATTCGTCGAGAGGCAAATGGAAGCAGTGATTCGCGCCGGCATGAACGAGTTCGCGCTCGAGATCATGGCTTGGCTGCTCATGGCTTGGCTGCGAAGCGACGGTCAAAATGGGCAGTTCCGATTCGTTATGCCACTGACGGAGGAAGCCTAGGGCCTTGAAGTTGGGATCTTCGAGAGAGCGAAGCTCGAGGACGGCAAGGCCCACGGGAGTGCCGAGTTTCTTGCATTCGCCCAAGATCGAGATCGCCTCGGCGAGGGACTGTGCGGTGAAGACGTGGAGGCCTAGTTTGTTGAAGAGGTCCGGCCATGCGTAGTTCTGACCGCCGTTTGATTGGGCAAGCACCAGGACGGGTGCGTGGGCGGGCTCAAACGGTGCGGCGATCATGACTAACTACGCTCATCGACCGGAATCGTCCGGTTTCGAGAAGAATTAGAGAGCGATGCGCTGGTCGCCGTCGCGGCGGGTGCATTTTTCGCGGTCGAGGTATTCCAGGAGGGGAATGGCGAACTTGCGGCTGGCGCCGGTCCAATCCTTGAATTCGGGGACGCCAAAGCGCTGGCCCTTCTTCGACTGGATGAGCTGTTTGAGGGAATGGAGAGCGTCGCGATGGTAGATGAGATCGGGGCTGACGCGGACGAGTTGGCCGGTGCGGAGGAGGAGCGCTAGAACAGACTTCGCTTGGGGTGGGGGCAGGCTGGTTCCTTTGAGGACTTCGTCGACGCTGGGGACTAAGAGGCCGGCCTCGCGGAAGGCGGCTTCGATGCGTTGCGCGGCGGCGTCTTCGGCGCCGGCCATTTTGACTTGGTGGGTCTTGAGGCGGAGGTGGTCGCCTTCGGCGACGATGTTTTTCGAGCGGGAGAGGAGGAGGTCGAGGAGCGCGGCGGGGGCAACCGCTAGAAGTTCAGAACGGGCGGCTTCGCGGGAGAGGCCGGCTTCTAGCGGTTTCGCTTTGTGGTGTTGGGCTAGGCGCTGGTGGAGTTTTTCTTCGAGGGCGGCGAGATGTTCGGGCGTGATGAGCCAGTTGGCGGCGCGCAGGAGGGAAGGGTCGAGGTCTTGCGGGGTGATGGCGAGGCGGGGGAGGAGTTCGGATTCGGCGAGGCCGAGGGGATGTTCGGCGACGAGGCGTTGGCTGCGTTGGGCGGGAGTGAGCGTGGCCCATTCGCGGAGGCGTTCGGCTTGAGCGGCGCGTTTCAGGCGCTTCGTGCCGAAGTGGAGATCGAGGACTTGACCGCCGGCGATGGTGTGAACGGGGGAGAAGCTGCGAAGGATGAAGCGGTCACCGGGGAGGAGCAGGGTTTCGTTCTTCAGAACGAGGCGGGCGAAGGCGGAGGAGTTGGGCGCGATTTGTCTTTGATGCGAGAGGAGGCGGACCTCGGCTTCGCTTTCCATCGTGCCGGAGTGAAAGTGGACGGGGGCGCGGTCCTTCAAGGGCTTGGCGGTGGGGAGGAGTTCGAGAGAAACGTCGATGATGTGAACGGGGCGGAAGGCGCCGGGCGGGGCGAGCACTTCGCCGCGCGAGAGACTGGCGACGTCGAGATTCGCTAGGTTGACGGCGACGCGCTGGCCGGGCTGGGCGGATTTCGCGGGGCCGCCGTGGACTTGCAAGGAGCGGACGCGCGTGGGTTGCGCGCCGGGATAGACGTTGAGTTCAGCGTTCTCGGCGAGGGACGCGTCGCGCAAAGTTCCCGTCACAACAGTGCCGTGGCCCTTGAGAGTGAAGACGCGGTCGATAGGAAGGCGCGGATAGGGGCGCGTGGGGCGAGGCGGGATGGAGCGGGCGAGGTTGTCGATGGCGGCGATGAGTTCTGGCATGCCCTGACCGGTGCGCGCGCTGACAGGGCAGATGGGGGCGTTTTCGAGGAAGGTGCCGTGCGTGAGTTCGGCGACTTCGAGTTCGACTAGCGAGAGAAGGTCGGGGTCGGCGAGGTCGGTTTTGGTGAGGACGACGATGCCGCGTTCGATACCGAGGAGGCGGCAGATGTCGAAGTGTTCGCGGGTTTGGGGCTTGACGCCTTCGTCTGCGGCGACGATGAGGAGGACGATGTCGATGCCGGTGACGCCGCTAAGCATGTTCTTGACAAAGCGTTCGTGGCCGGGAACGTCGATGATGGCGACGCGGCGCTGCCCGGGGAGGGTGAGGTGGGCGAAGCCGAGTTCGATGGAGATGCCGCGGCGTTTTTCTTCGGCGAGGCGGTCCGTAGCGATGCCGGTGAGGGCGGCGACGAGGGTGGTTTTGCCGTGGTCGATGTGGCCGGCGGTGCCGAGGACGATGGACTGGGAAATCAGGGACTGGGACATCAAGGACTGGGACATCAAGGCGAGGGCGCTTGAAGTCTAGTCTATCGGGAGCATGACCCAAAGCTCGGGGCGGCCGGCGTTGCAATGGACGGCGCGGTTGAGGAAGCCGAGGCAGGGCCAGGAGAGGTAGAGCGCGTAGCGCGCGGAGTTCCAGGCGCCGGTGGGCGCGGGGGCGGCGTTGAGCTTTTCGAGGCGGCGGTCGAGGCTGGGGATGGGGTGGAAGATGGCTTCGATGAGATTGGGGCGCTGGGGTTCATCGTCTTGGAGGTGGTCGATCTCGCGAAGGATGGAGGCGAAATGGGGCGCGGAGACGTCGCGACTACGCACGGACTGATCTACTTCGTAGACGGCTAGGCGGCTGGGTGTGGGCAGGATGAGCAGCCCGAGGAAGCTCCAGAGCGTGAAGCCGAGGGCGGTGGTGGCGAGCTCGGCGACATTGGTGACACCGGCGCCGGGAAGATAGGACGAGGCGAGGAAGCCGCTGAGATTAAACAGCACGGCGAGGGCGAGGCCGCGGCGGCGGCTGGTGAGAGCGGCGCGACGGCGGACGGTAAGGAGATCGATGTCGTCGGGCGCAAAGAGGCGAGTCCAGAGACTAGGAAGAATTACACGTTCGCGGCCGGGCAGGCCAGCGAGGCCCCCGGAGAAGCCGGAGTCCATACCGCGGAAGTACTGGATGCCATTGCGGACTTCGCGCTCGAGGCCCGCGAGGAAGCGGGCTAGGAAGTCCTGGCCTTCAATGAGAACGAGCATCAGGGCGGCGAGAACGAAGAGTACAGCGGGGCGGCCACCGAGGCGTCCGGCGCTGAGAACGGCGAGGGAAGAAAACCAGAGGATTGCGGCCTGCGTGAGCGTCGCGCGGAGATATTGCGCGGCCCACATGTTGAAGAGGAAGCACTGCCGCGAGTGGTAGCAGGGGAGCCAATAGCCGCCGATGTAGTCGAGAGGAACGTGAAGGACGCAATAGGTAGCGACGATGCAAGCAAGGGCGAGAGCTTGTTGCGGGAAGCCGAGGGTCCAATCGGCGAAGATGGCTTGGGGCCATTGGAACAGAAGTCCGAGCGCGGAGAGACCGACGATTAACCCAACACCGCTGATGCCCAGCAAGAGCCTCGCACGCGCATACGTCATAAACTTTTACTGCCGCTTCCTATGATGTTGATTCTGCTACATGGATCGATTTTAATGATTACCGCTGAAACTTTTGAAAAGGTTGAATCGGAGAAGGTAGCGATGGTGGAGCGGGTAGCGGAGCAGGGAGTGCATCGCTATTCCGTGGTGCTGGCGGACAGGCTGCGAGGGCGCCATTTTGCGTTTGTGGTGGACCGCTCTGCCTGCGCGGGGGACGTCCTTGTGAATGGGCAGAAGTTGGCGGGGCTGGACGCCGATGACGTTTTTGCGTTTGACCGGGGGAATGCCGTCGAGGTGTCTGGATGCGTGGAGCGAACGCCGGAGCCGTTGCGACTTTTGGCGCACCCCAAGATGCTGATTGAAGAGGCGCGGGCGGTTTGGAGCGAACGGGCGCGGGAGTTGCGCTTGGAGGTGCGGCTGCGGAATACGCTCGAGAACTCGGTGAGTGTGAGTTTGTCGTCGCCGGATGTGGCGGATTTTGCACAGTCGTTCTTTCTGGGTCCGCAAACTTCTCAAACTTCGAGGATCACGCTGCGTCTAAAGAAGTACCAGGCAGAGATACGGTTGGAGTTGGAGAAGTTCGCCGAGGCCGTAGAAGGTGGATATTCTCACATCCGGAAAATGCCTGTAACGCGTTTGAACGAGTAGACGCATGGTAGGATATAGGCAAAATCGCCGGACTTCCATTTTTCATATTTCCCTGCAACTGATTGGGACGGGAACACGTCCCTTGGAGTGCGCAGAGTTGAAAGCAACTTTGAAGGGGAATTGGTCCGATGAGTATTTCGACGCTAGAACGGCCCGAGGAAGCAGTGACGCCAACTGAAGAATACAAGGCACCGCAGAGCCCGGAAGATCAGCTTGCCGCGACATTGTCGGGGGTGAAGGAAGAGCCGGTCTACGTTTCGCTATGGCGCAACATCAAGGAAACGATTAATCCGCCGAAGCTGCCGCCGCTCGAGGTGACTTCGAAGCCGGTGGCGGTGCGAGATATCTGGGGGCAGACGGCGGGGAACGAATCGAAATCGGCGGTGACCTCGCTGGCGATCCATGGTGGCGTCATTGCATTGCTGATTTTCCTTAGTACGAATAAGACCGTGCAAGAAGCCGTGAAGCAGCAGATTACGCTGATCGCTCCCGTGACGGAGTACATTCCGGATGCGCCGAAGAAGGCGAAGACGATGGGTGGCGGCGGTGGCGGCGGTGCGCGGGAGCAGATTCCCGCGAACAAGGGAAAGCTGCCGAAGCCTTCACCGAAACAGTTTGTGCCTCCGGCGCCTCCCAAGGTGGAGCAGCCGAAGTTGGTGATGGAACCGACGATCATCGCGCAGGCCGATGCGCCGCTGCCGAAGGTGAATATGCCGGATTTTGGTGATCCTTTGTCGAAGATTGGGCAGACGTCGCAGGGGAGCGGCAGTGGTAGCGGGTTTGGTAGTGGCAAGGGGGGCGGTGTCGGTTCGGGTGGTGGTGGCGGATTTGGACCGGGCTCTGGCGGTAACATGGGCGGCGGCGCTTACCGCGTAGGCGGTGGCGTGTCGGCGCCGGGTGTGTTGTTTAAAGTGGAGCCGGAGTATTCCGAGGAAGCTCGTAAGGCGAAGTTCCAGGGCACGGTGGTGCTTTCGATTGTGGTGGATCCGAATGGGAAGGCACGGGATATTCGCGTGGTTCGTCCGTTGGGATTGGGTCTTGACGAGAAGGCGATTGAGGCCGTGATGAAGTGGCGCTTTAAGCCTGGGATGAAGGATGGGGCTCCGGTGCCAGTGCAGGCTACGGTGGAAGTTAACTTCCGGTTGCTGTAGGAGAGCGGCGCTTAGTCCTTTACGTCGGTCTCCTCAAGCGTTTGCGTACTAACGAAGCTTATTAGGCGCCACAACACTGGATTCCGAACGAGTACTACTGGCAGGGGATTCGAGAGAATCACGTGCTTGAGGCCAAGTTTTGGAATATACCGCCGCTGGGCGTCAGCCTCATCGGTCGGGGCATAGATCCTGCAAATCGTTTGGGTAGACGTTTCGCCCATCGCCTCGAAAGCTACTCCCAAGCTTCGAGCTTGCGCCGACAGATACGTCAACTCGGCTTGAGCGCGCAGGGCCTCTTGGCAGGCGACAAAAACGAAGAGGCGGCGCCACCACACACGGTGGAAAGAGGCGTTAGTCCAAAGCAATGATTCGGGAAGTTCGCAAAGCGCGAGAATTCCCTGAAAGCAGCGAAGCGCGGCATCGAAGCTCGGGTCGCGCATTTCTTGACTATCCTTCCAGGATCACAACGGCGCTTACCATTTCGCGGGTGTGCGTGAAGCTGAGATGTGTTTTGGTGACGCCTTTTGCGCGGGCTAGGTCGGCGGATTTGCCATGGAGCAATAACTGCGGGGCGCCGTGGGGGAGGGTTACTACTTCGAAGTCTTGCCAGCGGATGCCGAGTTGCCAGTCGCCTTGGAGGGCTTTGAAGGCGGCTTCTTTTGCGGCGAAGCGGGCGGTGAAGCGTTCGGCTTCGTTGGCTTTGCCGCGGCAGAAGGCGATCTCTTCCGGGGTGAACATCTTTTCGAGGAAACGTTCTCCGAACTTGTCGATGGATTCGCGGATGCGGGCGGTTTCTTCGAGGTCGATGCCTAGGCCTAGGATCATGTTTTAGCTTCTAGTGTCGCTGATGGAAAGGGTCCCCGGAGGGATTCGATTTGCGCGGCTAGGTCCATTAGGTCTTCTTCGTGCCAGGGTTTGGCGATGAGTTGGATGGCGGTGGGGAGTCCGTTTTCGATGCTGATGGGGATGGTGATGGCGGGGAGGCCTAGGAGATTCGCGTAGGTTAATGGCGCGATGGATTCGGGGCCGGGGAAGGCGCTGTGGCGCCACGTTTTGATCTTCGCTACGGGGGCTAATAGGTATGGGTAGCGGTCCATGTGCGCGAGGAGTTTTGTGCGGAGTGTGTCTCGGGTGGCGAGGTTGACTAAGATGTCTTCGGCGGTGGGTGGGGGTTCGTTTAAGTACTGCGCGGTGTGGGGTGTGGGGAAGCCGATGAAGGGGGCGTTGAGGCGGAGGAAGAAGAAGCGCCAGGTTTCGAAGACGCGGTCCCAGGGGAAGTTGGGGAAGGGTTCGGCGGGGAAGGGCAAGAGCCGTTCGAGTTTGGGAGTGGGTTCGATTTGCATTAGACCGATGCGTTGGTTGAGAGTCGTTGGTGGGCGTTCTACAGGTGTTGAAAAGGGGTCGGAGTCGTGGTGGCCGTGGGTGATGCGGTAGAGGAGGCGGAGGTCATCGATGGTGCGGGCCATGGGGCCGATGACGCCGAGGAGACCGCCGGGATGGCCGATGCGGGGGAAATGGCCGGTGGCGGGGATGCGGCCGGGCGTGGGCTTGAGGCCGCAGATGCCGCAGGCGGCGGCGGGCAGGCGGATGGAGCCGCCACCGTCGGAACCAATGCCGCCGGGGGACATGTGGGCGGCGATGGCCGAGGCTTCACCGCCGGAGGAGCCTCCGGGGGTGAAGTCCGCGTGCCAGGGGTTCTTGGTGCGGCCGTAGACGTCGTTGAAAGTCTCCCAGTTCATTAGGAATTCTGGGGTGTTGGTTTTGCCGAGGATGATGGCGCCGGCGGCTTCGAGGCGCTCGACGCAAAGGGCGTTGGACGTGGCTTTGATGTCGCGGCGGAAGGATGAGCCGCAGACGGTGGGGTGCCCCGCGATGTCTAGAGAGTCCTTGATCGAAACCGGAAAGGCTTGCGGATTTTGCTTGGCGCGGATGAGCGCTCGCTCTTCGTAGAGTTGGGTGTAGGCGTTGAGGCGGGGATTGTGTTGGTGGATGGCGGCGAAGTGGGCGTGGATTAATTCTTCCGAGGAGAAGTGGCGTCGGGCGAGGCCGTCGCGCATTTGGGTGAGCGTGAGTTTGGTGAGGTCTTGCAAAGTAACAGGTTAGACTGGCGAGTGAATGGCTACTTTGAGCTTTGCCGAAGCAAGGCAGATGGTTTTGGATACCGTGCCGGTGCGGCGCGCGCGGAAGACGGAACGGGTGTGGTTGAACGAGGCGATGGGGCGCGTGTTGGGCGAGGATGTGCTGGCGGACCGCGATATGCCGCCGATGGCACGGAGTCTTCGGGATGGCTTTGCGGTGCGGGGCGCGGATGTGCCGGGAACGTTGCGCGTTAAGGGTGAGGTGAAGGCGGGGGAGATGCCGTCGCGGGCGGTGGGCGCGGGCGAGGCGATGCGGATCATGACGGGGGCGGTGATTCCCGAGGGCGCGGATGCGGTGTTGATGAAGGAGCATGTCGCGCTTGACGGCGATGTGCTGAGGGTGGAGCGGGCGGCGCTGGCTCGCGAGTGGATCAGCGAGGCGGGGAGTATGGCGAAGTCAGGCGAAGCCGTGGTGCGTTTGGGGCGCGTGGTGGATTCAAGCGTGGTGGCGATGTGCGCTTCGGTGGGTCGGAGCCAAGTGGAGGTGTTCGAGCGGCCGGTGGTGCGGATCTTGTCGACGGGGGATGAGGTGTTGGACATTGCTCGGAAGCCGGATGCTACTCAGGTAAGGAATTCGAACGCTTGGGCGTTGGCGGCGGACGTTCGTCTGTTTGGCGGTACGGCCGAGATCCTGCCGGTGGCGCCGGATGAGGAGAAGGCAACGCGGGAGTTGATTGAGTATGGATTAGAAGCGGACTTGTTGTTGATCAGCGGTGGGGTGTCGGCGGGGGATTACGATTTCGTCGAGGTGGCGTTGGGGAACTTGGGGGCGGAGTTTTACTTCGACCGGGTGTTGATACAGCCGGGGCAACCGACGGTGTTTGGCAAGGCGAAGGGGACGTACTTCTTTGGCTTGCCGGGGAATCCGCTTTCGACTTGGGTGACGTTCCGGGTTTTCGCGCAGGCGGCGCTGGAGCGGCTGGCGGGGATGGAGACGGATAGGCCGTTCGCGGAGACGGCGCCGATGGCGAAGGCTTACCGTCATAAGACGGGGTTGACGCGGTTCCTGCCGGGGTTGCGGGATGCGACGGGGGCGGTGGAGATTTTGGCTTGGCAGGGGTCAGGCGATATTCCGGCATTGGTGCGGGCGAATGCGATCGTGATGGTGGATGCCGAGAAAGAGGCTTGGGAGGTGGGGGATCGAATTGGGGTGCTGCCGAAATGAGCAAGTTGAGTCACTTTGACGAGGCCGGGCGCGTGTCGATGGTGGACATTAGCGCGAAGAGCGATACGCGGCGCGAGGCGCGGGCGCATGCGTTCGTGAGGATGTCCGAGGAGGTGTTGCGGGCCCTGCCGGAGAATCCGAAGGGGGATCCGTTGGAGGTATCCCGAGTGGCAGGCATACAGGCGGCGAAGAGAACTTGGGAGCTGATTCCGCTGTGCCATCAGCTCGCTTTGAGCCATGTGGGCGTGGAATTACGTATCGAAAAAGGCGGCGTTCGCATCTTAAGTAGTGTGGTTTGTACGGCCGGGACGGGCGCGGAGATGGAAGCGCTGACGGCGGCGGCGGTGGCCGCGTTGACGGTTTACGACATGACTAAGGCTCTCGATAAGAGCATTGAAATTCAGGACCTTTACTTGCTGGAGAAGAGTGGCGGCAAGTCGGGACACTATGTACGAGGCGAAAAGAATGACTAGTTTGCGCGTTTGGATGGGATCGGTTGCGTTGCTGGGGGTGGCGGGTGTGGGGCTGTTGGCACAACAGGCGCAGAAGCCGGAAGAGGACTATAAGATCGTCACCGGTACGGTGAACGTGGTGGCGCCGACGGTGGTGAAGGGGCCGGATGGGTCGTTCTTGTCGGGGCTGGATGTGAAGGATTTTGTGTTGCGGGACAACGACGTGATTCAGGATATTCGCATCGACCAGACATATGTGCCGATCGATGCCGTGTTGGTGATTCAGCGGAGCGCGTCGACCGAGCTGGTGCTGCCGACGGTGAAGAAGGTGGGCACGATGTTGGAGCCGGTGATTCTGGGCGAGCGTGGGCAGGCGGCGATCGTGACTTTCGATCATCGGGTGGAGACGATTCAGGATTTTACGAACGATACGGATAAGTTCAAGAAGGCGTTGGAGGGGTTGAAGCCGGGATCGAACACGCGGGCGATGTCCGACGCGATGATGCACGCGGCGCGGATGTTGCGGAAGCGGCAGACGGACCACCGGCGGATCATCGTGCTGATTAGCGAAACGCAGGAGAGCGGGAACGAGGCGCATTTGCGGGACGCGTTGCTCGAGATGGAGTTCGGCAACATCACGGTTTATGCGATCAACATGAGCCGTTGGGTGAACAAGCTTCGGGCGAAGCCGGGATATCCGCGGCCGGATCCGGTGCCGCCAAGCGCGCGGCCGCTGCCCGCGGGTGTGGCGAATACGCCGACGACGCAGGCGCAGATGGGCGGCATGGGTGGGACGTTCGGGAATTGGCTACCGCTGTTCAAGGAAGTATTTACCCTAGGCAAGGCGGTGTTCGTAAGCAATCCGCAGGAGATGTATACGCGGTATACGGGCGGGAGCGAGCATTCGTTCTTGAACCTGAGCGGGTTTGAGAAGGCGATTCAGAATTTGGGCGAGGAACTGCAGAGCCAGTACTTGATTGCTTACTCTCCGAACGAAAAGGTGAAGCTGGATGGCGGCTTCCACCGGATCACGGTGGAAGTGCGGCGGTCTAACGTCGACGTGAAGACGCGGGCGGGGTACTGGATGGCGGCGCGGCCGAACTGACGGATTCTGGGCGGGCTAAGATTAGCTTGTTGTGAAGAAGCTGATACTTGGCCTTGCATCGCTGGTGGTTGGGTTGGGGGCCCAGGTAGTCGACCTGAGCATTCTGCATTTCAACGACTTTCATTCGAAGCTGCTGCCCTCGCAGGGGCGCGGGGGCGCGGCGCATTTGGCGACGGCGATCCGCCGAGAGCGCGAGAATTGTCCGCGTTGCGTGGTGTTGAGCGCGGGGGATCACGCGCAGGGTTCGGCGGTGAGCACGATTTATCGCGGGTTGCCGGTTTTCGAGGTGTTGCGGCCCTTGCGGCTGGACGCGTTTGTGTTGGGGAATCACGAGTTCGATTACGGCGCGGACCGGATTAACGACTTCATGGCGGCGGCGGGGACGCCGGTGCTCGCGGCGAATTTCTTTACGGCCGAGGGGAATTTGTTTACGGACGCGGCGAGCGTGGTGATTGAGCGAGATGGGTTGCGGATCGGGATCGTGGGGGTGTTGATGGACGATTTGGTTCCAAAGCTGGTGTCGCCGATGCGGCTGGGGACGAACAAATTGAAGCCGCCGCTGGAGGTGTTGCGGAGTGAGGCGGTGAATTTGCGGGGGAAGACGGATATGTTGATCGCGCTCGTGCACTTGTGGAAGGAGCAGTGCGATCAGATTGTGGCGGAGTTGCCGGAGTACTCCGTGGTGGTGAGCGGGCACGATCATGGCGGGATGAGGGCGCCGTTCGTGGTGGAGGATCGCGTGGGCGTGCGGCTGCGGTCCAATGGAGGCGAGTTGGGACGTTTGGATTTGAAGTACGACAAGGGGGCACGGAAATTGGTGTCGTCGCAATGGAAGATCATTCCGGTGACGACGGCGGCGTATCCGGCGGATGCCGAGGTCGAAGCGCTGGTCGAGAAGTGGGAGCGGAAGGTGAAGGCGGTGGTCGATGTTCCCATCGGTCAAAACGCGGAAGACCGGAACAAGGATTGGTTGCGGGAGTGGATGATGCGCGTGATGAAGAGCGAGACGAAGGCGGATTTCGTTTACATGAACGCGGGTGGGGTGCGGGATGTGATGCCTGGTGGGACGGTGCTGGCGCGGCATATTTGGAACATCATGCCTTTCGATAATTTGCTGGTGGTGGGGAAGGTGAAGGGCAAGCTGATTCCGGATTTCATTCGCGGGGAGACGGTGGTGGAGCCGGAGAAGTTGTACAGCGTCGCGACGATCGACTTCGTGATTGAGACGATGCGAAGCCCGACTTCGAAGACGCGGGAGTTCGCGAGGGCGATGCCACTGGATGGGCCGATGTTTCGGGATGTGTTGCTCGATTGGGTGAAGCGGAAGAAAAACGTCGAGTGAGGTTTTCGGGGCGATTTCCTTGGGATGCGCCGGCGAACCGCTTGAGCTTGGCGTGGAAGGCGCGGCGGGCCGCAGGTCTACCGATCCGGGATTTGAGTATTAGCAATCCGAATTCTGCGCGGTTGGAATTGCCGGAGGCGCGTTGGGATGGCGGGGGAGAATTGCGAGCGGCGATCGCGGCTTACTATCGCGAGGAGTTTGGGGAGGAGATCGCTTCGGAGCGCATACAGGTTTGCGCGAGCACCAGTGAAGGGTATAGCTACTGCTTTAAGTTGTTGGCGGATGCGGGCGATGAGATTTTGATTCCGCGGCCTTCTTATCCGCTGCTGTCGCATTTGATTGGGGCAGAGGCGTTGCGAGCGGTGGAGTATGTGACGCACTTCGCGGCGGGGCAGTGGATCTTGGACCGGGAGTACTTGTTGGGGCAAGTGACGGATCGGACGCGGGCGGTGGTGGTGGTAACGCCGAATAATCCGACGGGCCATTTTTGGACGCAGGAGGATTGGGATTGGTTGGAGGGTGCGTTGCCTCGGGATGTGGCGATTGTCACGGATGAGGTGTTTGCGGATTACCGTTGGGGAGGTACGCTGGCGCGGATTCCGGCGCGGGCGTTTCGCTTGAGTGGGCTAAGCAAGATTTGCGCATTGCCGCAGATGAAGATTGGTTGGATCGTGATGCCTGAGGACGAACGCGTGGCGGAGGCGATGGAATTTGTGGGGGACACGTATCTTTCGGTGTCGGGGCCGGTGGCGGCCGCGTCGCCGGGGTGGCTGGCGGCGCGGGCGTCGTTCCAAGAGCCGGTGCGGGCGCGGTGTTTGGCGAATCTGGAGCGGCTGGGGCGAGGCGTGGAGGCAGGGTGGGTGAAGATCGTCGAGGGGCCGGGTGATCGTGACGAAGAGAGCGTGGCGCTGGAGATGTTGGAGCGTGGGTTCTGGGTGCAGCCGGGATATTTTTATGACTTGCCGTTACGGGAGAGCTACGTGGTGAGCTTGCTGACGCCGCAGGAAGATCTAGAGGCGGGGCTCGCGGCGCTCAGTTCTTGCGGAATATGAGGACGTGCTGCCAGGGGAGTTCGCCGATGACTTGGTCTAGTTTGAAGCCTTCGGATTCGACTTCGAATTTGGCTTCCTTGATACTCATCTTGTGTTCGGGGCGGATGGGGACGTAGGGATCTTCCTTGCGGTACTCGAGGAGGATGAGGCGACCGTTGGGCTTGAGGGCGGCGCGGAGCTTGGCGAGCATTTCGATGGGTTGTGAGAACTCGTGGTAGACGTCGACCATGAGGATGACGTCGCAGCAGGCGGCGGGGAGTTTGGGGTCGTGTTCGGTGGCGAGGATGGGTTCGACGTTCTCCGCTTTCTTCTCGCGCAGGCGGCGCTTCATGATCTGAAGCATTTCGGGCTGAATCTCGGTGGCGAGCACCTTGCCCGTGGGGCCGACGACTTCAGCCATGCGGAGGGAGTAATAACCAACGCCCGCGCCAATGTCGGCGACGACCATGCCTTTTTCGAGCCTCAAGAGTTCAATCGCGCGGGTGGGATTTTCCTCGGCTTCGCGCTCGGCGCGTTCGAGCCAATCGGCGCCGCCGACGCCCATGACCTGCGCGATGCGGCGTCCGGACTTTGGGTGTTTGCCTTGGGCAAGGAGCGGTGCGCTTGCCGTGAGGACGCAGAAAGCGAGGGCTATACTGACTATACGGAGAAGGCGCGTTAGCCCCATACCGAGTAAGATGACACAAAAAGATACTTCGTTCCCAAGCCGGAAAGAATTTATTCTGGGCCTCGCGGCGGCGGCCTTGGCTGGATGCAATAGCGCGGAGAACGCGACCGTGAAAGGCCCGGTGAAGACCGGCAAGATCGGCGAGCGGGTGAGCGTGGGCAACATCACGTACAACATTCTGGAAGCCGAGTACAAGACGCAATTGGGTACCACGACGGCCCCGAAATTGCCCGAGAAACGCTTTTTGATTTTGCGATTGGCGATAACGAACGGCGGCGCGAAGGACGTGGATTTGCCGATGTTCACGCTGGTGGACGAGAAGGGCGATACGCACCAGGAAGTGCAGGATGGGGCGGGCGTGGCGGGCTGGCTGGGAATGCTGCGGAAGATTGGGCCCACGACGACCGAAGAGGGGCGCGTGGTGTTTGACGTGATGCCGAAGGACTACAAGCTTGAGGTGAGCGACGGTGGGGAGATGGGGAAGGAACTGCTGGCGCATATCGAGATTCCGATGCAATTCGATACGGCGGAACCGATTCCGGCGGCGGGGCAGGGGATTCTGCCGGCTGGAGCCCCGGGTACTAAGTAGCTTCCGAATCGGGCGCGTAGAAGGAGACGACGTTGTCGCCTTGCTTCAGTTCGCGATAGCGCTTGAGGTGCGCGACGGAGTCTGGCAGGGGCAGGCGGCGGTCGTGTTGGATCAATAGCAGCGCAATGCTTTTCGCGTTGCGTTCGAGGGCTTGGAGCAGCTTCTCGTACTCTTTGGGTTGGTTGTAGGGCGGGTCGGCGAAGACGATGCCGGAGGGTGGCGGGTTGAGGGCGGTGGCGGCGCGTTTGGGGACGACTAGTGCGCGATGTTCGATTTTGAGCGACTTCAGGTTTTCGCGGAGGGCGGCGAGGGCGGCGCGGTCGCTTTCGATGAAGACGGCGCGGGATGCGCCTCGGGAGAGGGCCTCGATGCCGACGGAGCCGCAGCCGGCGTAGATGTCGTGGAAGACGGCGCCTTCGATTGAATCTTGAAGAATCGAAAAGAGCGATTCGCGCATGCGGTCGGGCGTCGGGCGGGTGGATTCGCCGGGTGGGGCGATTAGCTTGCGGCTGCGGAATTCTCCGGCGATGACTCTCATTCGTATCTAACCTACCTGCGCGAGGCCGTAGCGGCGTTGCCAGCGTTGTTCGAGATAGTCGATGGCTTGGCGGAGACGACTTGTACCCGCTTCGCGTTCTAGAAAAAGATGGGCTTCTTCGCGGGCGGTTTCAAGGATTTCGCGATCCTTCAGAATGTGCGCGAAGCGCAGTTGCGGTATACCGGATTGGCGGGTGCCGAAGAATTCGCCGGGGCCGCGGATTTCGAGATCGACTTCGGAGAGTTTGAAGCCGTCGTTGGTTTGGACCATGGCGCGGATGCGTTGTTCGCTCACTTCGTTTAGCTTGCCAGTGACCAGGAAGCAGTAGCTGCCATGGGCGCCACGGCCGACGCGGCCTCGGAGTTGGTGGAGTTGGGCGAGGCCGAATTTCTCCGCGTTCTCTATGACCATGACAGTGGCGTTGGGGACGTCGACGCCGACTTCGACGACCGTAGTGGAGACAAGGATGTCGAGTTCATGGCGTTTGAAGCGGTCCATGACGTCTTCCTTCGCGGCGGGCGTGAGTTGCCCGTGGAGAAGGCCGACGCGGAATTCGGGGAAGGTTTTCTCCTGGTGGAGTTCGAACATTTTCTGGGCGCTCTTGAGGTCGGGGGAGTTTTCGCTGTCGTCGACTAGTGGGTAGACGATGTAGGCCTGGCGGCCGAGGCCGACTTGGTGGCGGACGGCCGTCCAGACGGATTTCGCCTGCGCGGCGGTGACGTGGCGGGTTTCGATGGGCTGGCGGCCGGGGGGCATCTGGTCGATGACGCTGACGTCGAGGTCGCCGTAGAGCGTGAGCGCGAGGGTGCGGGGGATGGGAGTGGCGGTCATGACGAGGACGTCGGGCTTGAGGCCTTTCTGGCGGAGGAAGAGACGTTGGAGGACGCCGAAGCGGTGTTGTTCGTCGATGATGACGAGGCCGAGTTTTTTGAACTCGACATTCTTTTCGAGGAGGGCGTGAGTGCCGACGACGATTTGCGCCAGGCCTTCAGCGACGACCTTCTTGATCTGCGATTTCTCGCGGGCGGTTTGCGAGCCGGTGACGAGCGCGACGGTGTAGCCGATCTTTTTGAAGAAGCGGTTGAGCGAGAGATAGTGTTGCGCGGCGAGGATTTCGGTGGGGGCGAGGAGGACGGTCTGGTAGCCGTTCTCGACGGCGATGACGGCGGCCTCGGCGGCGACGAGGGTCTTGCCGCTGCCGACGTCGCCTTGGAGGAGGCGATTCATCGGCGAGGGCTTGGCCATATCAGTGGCAATTTCCTTGAGGGCGCGCTTCTGCGCCTCGGTGGGCTTGAAGGGGAGCATGGCCTTGATCTTTTCGCGGATGTTGTCCGTAAGGGCAAAGGCGATGCCGGGCGTGCCTTTCGATTCGCGTTGTTTGCGGAGGAGGCCGAATTCGAGCCAAAAGAATTCCTCGAAGATGAGGCGGTAGTAGCCGGGGGAGCGGCGGTTGTTGAGCGCGTCGATGGAAAGATCGGCGGCGGGAGCGTGGACTTCGCGAATGGCTTGGGCGAGGGAAGGCATGCGATAGCGCTCGCGGATTTCACTAGGCAGGGCGTCTAGCAGTTCGTTCGCGGCGCCAATGGCGCGGTCCTGGAAGCGGCGGATTTGCTTGCGCGAGATCTTGCCGATGGTTTCGTAGATGGGGATGATGCGGCCCATGTGGAGGGCGAGTTCGGGGTCGCCTTCCTCGGGGAGGACTTCGAACTCGGGGTGCGCGAGGAAAGTGCGGTTCGATTGGAAGTCGAATTCAGCCTTGCCGAAGAGGGCGAGGCGCAGGCCGGGGACGATTTCGTTAGCGAGGTACTTCGCGTTGTACCAGCGGGCGAGGAGGCGGTTGCCTTGTTCGTCTTGCATCTCGGCTTCAAAGAGAAGTTGCGCCCCCTTGCGCCAGGCCTTCGTTCGCGTGGAGGCGACGATGCCGAGGACGGCGCCGGACTGGCCGTCGCGAAACTGGCGGAAGGGGAGGAAGCGGCTGCGGTCTTCGTAGCGGAAAGGCGGGTAGAAGAGGAGGTCTTCGACGGTTTCCAGACCCTTAGCCTTGAGCTTCTCCGCCAAGGTGGGGCCGACGCCCTTCAGGAATTGCAGCGGCGAATCAAGTTGAACCAAAGCCGTAGTGTACAATTCTCGCGATGAAACTCTTCGCTTTGATGGGAGCTTTTTCGATGTTGCTGGCCGCCGAGATCAAGGTGGGCATCATCGGGACGGATACTTCGCACGTGATCGCGTTCACGAAGATTTTGAACAATCCGAAGAATCCGGATTACATTCCAGGGGCGAAGGTGGTGGCGGCGTTCAAGGGCGGGAGCGCCGATATTGAATCGAGCCGCACGCGGGTGGATCAATACGCCGAGGAGTTGCGGCGCGATTGGCAGGTGGAAATTGTGCCGGACATCGCGACGCTGCTGAAGAAGGTGGACGCGGTGTTGCTGGAAAGCGTGGACGGGCGGCCGCATTTGGCGCAGGCGAAGGAAGTGATCGCGGCGGGGAAGCCGTTGTTTATCGATAAGCCGCTGGCGGCGCGCCTGGAGGATGCGGTGGAGATCGCGCGGCTGGCGAAGTCGAAGGGCGTGAAGTGGTTCTCGTCGTCGAGCTTGCGTTGGGCGAAGAGTTTGGCGCCGATGCAGCAGCCGGGGTTGAAGGGCGCGATTGTGTGGGGACCGGGGCCGCTGGAAGAGCATCATTATCTAGAACTGGGGTGGTATGCGATTCACGCTTCGGAGATGCTGTTTACGTTGTTGGGTCCTGGATGCGAGACGGTGACGCGGACGTATGCGCCGGATCAGGATGAGGTGACGTGCCGTTGGAAGGACGGGCGGATCGGGACGATGCGCGCGATACGGCCTTACGCGGATTTCGGGGCCGTGGTGATTCAGAAGGACAACAAGATCCTGCAGTCGCCGGCGAAGTTTGAATACAGCTATGTGCCGATGGTGAAGGAGATCGTGAAGTTCTTTGAGACAGGGGTGCCTCCGGTGAATGAGGCGGAGACGCTGGAGATCTTCGCGTTTTTGGACGCGGCGCAAAAGAGTAGGGAGCAGGGCGGGAAGCCGGTCGCTGTCAGAAAACTCAGCTGGTAGCGCGTTCGTAATTCCACGCTAGGCGGAACATGTCCGTTTCGGTGAAGTGGTTCGTCAAGATCTGCATGCCGACTGGGAGACCGTCTTTCGTCGTGCCGCAAGGGACGCTCATGCAGGGGATGCCGGCGAGGTCGCCAGTGATTGTGTAGATATCCGAGAGATACATCTGCATGGGGTCGGCGAGCTTTTCTCCGATTTTGAAGGCGGGGAAGGGGCTCACCGGAGCGATCAGCGCGTCGACTTGTTGGAACGCGTTGGCGAAATCGCGCGCGATGAGGGTGCGAACGCGTTGGGCCTTCAGATAGTAGGCGTCGTAGTAGCCGTGGCTCAGGACGTAGGTGCCGAGCATGATGCGGCGCTTGCATTCGGCGCCGAAGAATTCGCCGCGGGTGGCGGAGTACATGCCGTCCATGCCGGTTAGGCTGGTGGCTTCAGCGCGTTTGGTGTAGCGTACGCCGTCGTAGCGGGCGAGGTTGGAACTGGCTTCCGCGGTGCAGATGATGTAGTAGCAACTGATAGCGTACTCAGTGTGCGGGAGGCTGACTTCGTGGATGGTGCAGCCGAGTTTTTTGAGTTCGTCGAGGCCCGCATGGATCTTGGAACCGGTCTCGCTTTCGAGGCCCGCGAAGTATTCCGCGGGGAGGCCGATGCGCATGCCTTTGACGGGTTGCTTCATGGCTTCGGAATAGCGCGGGACGGGAGCGAAGGCGCTAGTGGAATCGAGATCGTCGCGGCCGGCGATGGCTTCGAGCAGGATGGCGGCGTCTTCGACATTTCGCGCGAAGGGGCCGACGTGATCGAGGCTGCTGGCGAAGGCGACTAGGCCGTAGCGGCTAACGCGGCCGTAGGTGGGCGTGACGCCGACGACGCCGCAGAAGGAGGCGGGCTGGCGGATGGAGCCACCGGTATCGGAACCGAGAGAGACGACGGCGGTGCCTTGGGCGACGACGGCGGCGGAGCCACCGCTGGAGCCGCCGGGGACACGGTCGAGGGCGACGGGATTGCGGACGGGGCCGAAGGCGGAGTTTTCGTTGGACGAACCCATGGCGAACTCGTCGCAATTCGCTTTGCCGACGATGAGCGCGCCTTGGGACTTGAGCTTGGTGACGGCCGTCGCGTCATAGGGCGGCACGTAGTTCTCGAGCATGCGCGAGGCGCAGGTGGTGCGGATGCCTTTGGTTGAGAGGACGTCCTTGACGCCGGTGGGGACGCCGGCAAGAAGGCCAGCGTCTTCGCCTCGGGCGAGTTTCTCATCAACGGCGCGCGCGGCTTCTTCGGCGGCCTCGGGCGAGAGCGTGATGTAGGCATTGGTCTTCGCGTTTTCGGCGGCGGCGTAGCGGTTCGCGGCTTGGGCGATTTCGAGGGCGCTGAATTGTTTGGCGGCGAGACCGGCGCGGATGGCGCCGATGGAGAGTTTCTGGATTTCCATCTTTAGCGTTCAATGACCTTGGGGACTTTGTAGTGGCCAGAGCCGCTGATTGCGCTGTTGGCGAGGGCGGCGTTGGTTCCAAGGACGGTGGCGGCTCGAATCTCGTCCTGGCGGAGTGCGGCGGTCTCACCGGCGGGATAGAGAACTTGGGCCATGGGCTCGACGTCCTTGGTGTCCAGACCTTCCAACTGCTCCATGTGGGTTAAGACGCCGCTCATCTCGATGGCGAGTTTGTCGATCTCGGCATCGGTGAGGCGAAGATTGGCGAGGGCCGCGACGGCGCGGACCTTTTCCTTGCTGAATTCCATGTCTTGGGTGCTTCTCTACAGTGTCTAACACTGCGCCAGCTTCGAAGGGAGGCTGAGCGAGGAAGCTAGGAGATTTTCGCCCGCTTCTTGGACTGCAGGTAAATGCGGCGGAGATAGGGATCGCGGATCCTGGCGGCTTCGGGGTCTTGCGCGGTGAGAACGAAAGGCTCTTCGACGACTTGCGGTTTGATGCGCGGGATAGAGACGCGGTATTCGATGCGGGTGACCATCTTCGCGCCGAGGAGCGCTTCGAGCTTGCGCAGGAGAGGTTTTTCGAGGGAGGTCAACTGGTGTTGCCAGACTTGGTCGTCGACGGCGATCACGAGGCGCGAGCCTACGAAATCGAGCACACGGGCGTGGGCTTCGATGCGCGGACCGGCGGCGGCTTTCCAGGCGGCGCGCAGAAGCTCCTCGTCAGGGACGAGTTGGGATTTGAGTTTCGAGATGAGCTTGAGGGCTTTCTCCATTTTCTCGATGGAAGGACGAAACGGCGGGGGACTTCGAGGAGTGTAGCATGCGGGTGCGGCGAAGCACGAGCAAAAGCGCGGCGCCGCTGAGGAGGAATGTGGAGGGTTCCGGGACAGAGGCTTCAACGAAGTCCGTGAAAGAGCCGAGGCGAGTGTCGCCGGCGATTTCACCCCAAGTGGAGTTGGGGTTGAGCGAGTTGTCAAAATCGGGCGGCATGTCGCAGCGGGAGCCTAGCGATATGCAGGAAATGTAGGAGTGGAGGCCGACGGACCAGTAACGGCCATCGGCGAAGATCAGTGAAGGGCCGCCGCTATCGCCGGGGGCGAGGAAGCCCTGGCGCGTGCCGATTTCGGCGACCGTGGACTTGCTGGGCGTCGCGATCTCGGTGATATAGCAGAGCGCGTCGTTTACTCGGCATTGCGCCGCACCAACGGTTACCTTTCCTTCCTCGATGTAGCTGTCGAAACCAAATTCTAGGATGTTGCCGTTGGAGTAGATATTGTCGTAGCGATTCGCGCCGCGGCGCAGGCCGACGGAGGAGCAAGGGGCGGCGCCGGTTTGCGGCGTGCCGCATTGGCCGTAGCCGAAAAGCTCGAAGACGTCGCCGTATTCGTCTTCACCGGGGGCATAGGAGTAGATCGGGTAGTGGTTGACGTTGGGCAGGCCGCCTTCGAAGTAGAGAACCGCGATGTCGTGGCCGTCGTCGAAGGCGTTGTAGTTCCAGTTGGGATTGATGAAAACAGAGGTGGGCGTATAAATCGCGTTGCTGAAAAGCGAGAACTGGACGCCGTCCAGGACAGACCCGGCGAGGCCAGGGTTGCCGCCGGGCAGGCAGTGGGCGGCGGTTAAGACTTGATTCGAGTTGATGGCGAAGGCGGTGCAGATACCGCCGCCGTTGACGAAGAGGCGGCCGATGCCGTTGAACTGAGTATCCGTGACGTTGTAGTAGGCGCCGTTGGCTAGGTCGTTGTGAATGGTAACCGCGAGGGAAGGCAGCGAGCAGAGAGTTCCCGCGAGGAGCGCGAAGGCCGCGCGAGGCAGTTTCACAGATCGAATATAACAGGGGTTTCCGCCGTGGCACTCAGGAGAAAATATTAAGAATGTCGAAGGAAAAAGCCTTACGGCGGCTAGTGTTGGCGAGCGCTTCGCCCAGGCGTTTGCAGTTGCTACGGATGATTGGATATGAGCCGGTGGTGCGCGTATCGGACATCCCCGAAGTGCGTGGCGAGGAGGAAGGGCCGGCGGACTATGTGCGGCGACTAAGCCGCGAGAAAGCGCTGGCGGTCTCCTGCGCCGACGACGAGGTGGTGTTGGCGGCGGATACGACGGTGGCCGCGCGGGACGAGCAGGGAATGACCGTGCTTGAGAAGCCGGAGTCCGGCGAGGACGCGGCACGGATGTTGGGAATTCTGGCGGGGCGAACGCACGAGGTGTGGACGGGGTTCTCGATTCGCTTCGATGGGGAATTGATCACGGCTTGCGAGAAGACATTAGTGGAGTTTGGAGAGATCTCCGAGGACGAGCGTTGGGCGTACGTTCGTTCCGGGGAGCCGATGGGAAAGGCGGGGGCTTACGCGATACAGGGCTTGGCGGCAAAGTACGTGGTGCGGATTGAGGGTTGCTATCCGAACGTGGTGGGGCTTCCGGTGGCGGCGGTTTACCGGGAACTGCGGCGGCTGCCGTTCGGGATTAGGGCTTGAAGTCCTTGCGAACGCTTTTGAGCCAGCGGATGAAATCGGAGGGGACGGGCATGGTGGAGAGGCGGCCCTGGCGGACGAGCGCGAAATCGGCAAAAGCAGGATTGGCCTTCACGTCGGCGAGGCTTAAGGGTGTGGCGAGCTTGCCGCCGTAGCGGATGGGGACGACGGCGAGCTTGGGATTATCGGGGTCCGGATAGGAGTCGGCGGCGGCGTAGGCCCAGCCGACGATGGAAGACTCGCCCTGGGAGTGGTAGATCAAAATGCAGTCGTCCTTGCGCATGGCGCGGATGGCTTGGAGGGCGGCGGGGTTCTTGACGCCGTTCCAGAGGGTTTCGCGGTCGCGTTCGAGGTCGGCGAGGGAATACTCGCTGGGGTCCGATTTGGCGAGAAAGTAAGCTATTTTCGACACGAAACTCCCTCCATAATCACTGGGTCTGGACTTTAGAACGATGAGGTAAACTGAAAGACTAATGGTACGCCGGATCGTTCCGCGGAGGGATGCGACCGAACACGGCATCGCGCTCCGGAGGATGACATTGGCCACAGTGAAGCGAATTATCCCCGCCTTGATGATTGCCCTGCAACTGGCGGCAGACTTGCGCGCGCAGGCGGTGCAACTGCCACAGCCGCCGAAAGAAACCGACCAGCGGTCGGCGGCGCCGGAAAAGCCGGAGCCGTCGCCCGGCGCCGCGCCCGTGGATCCGAATTCTTACAAAATCGGCGCGGAAGACGTGATTGGCGTAAGCGTTTGGCGGGAGCAAGAACTGACGCGGCCGTATACCGTGAGGCCGGATGGAAAGATTAGTCTCTTCATGGTGAAGGAGATCGACGCGGCAGGGCTGACTCCGACGGAGCTGGAAGCCAACGTGACGAAGGCGTACGCGGCGATCCTGAAGAATCCGATCGTTTCGATTCAAGTGCTGCGGGTGGAGAGCAAGAAGTACTACATCACGGGAGAGGTGTATCGAACTGGGGCCTTTCCACTGGTGAGTCCGACGACTATTCTTCAAGCTCTTACGATGGCGGGCGGGGTGAGAGAGTTCGGGAACGCCAAGAAGATTGTGATCATGCGCGGCGCCGAGCGAATCAAGTTCAACTTGAAAGACGTTTTGAAGGGCAAGAACCTGAACACGAATATCTTCCTGCTGCCGGGCGATCATATCGTCGTGCCCTAGGCGCGGGCCACCGCGAGAATTGGAAGGACTATACATGCAACCGTTGCAAGATCCGATGGCGATTCAACGCCGGGAGATGGATATCGAGGATTACATCGACATCATCCGGCGGCACCGGTCGTGGATTCTCGGTCCAGCGCTGGCTTGCTTGGTGGTGAGTGTCGTAGTGGCGTGTCTTTGGCCCGACACGTACGTTTCCGTGGCGCGCATCAAAGTATTGCCTCCGCAGATTCCAGAAAGTCTCGTGGGCGTGACGTTTCAGGTGGACATGGCGCAGCGCATCAATCAGATGACGCAAAGCATCGTGAGCCGGGCGAATCTGACGAATCTGATCAATACGCACCAGCTCTATCCCCGGGAACGCCGCCGGCTGCCGATGGAAGACATCATCGAGAACATGCGGACGAAAGCGATCAACGTCAACATGATCAATAACTCGGCCACGGGCGGAGGCCCGGCCCAACGGACAGTGGCCTTCATGGTGAGCTTCAGCTACGAGAACCGATATCTCGCGCAGAAGGTTTGTTCTGACTTGGTTTCCAAGTTTATCGACGAAAACGTGCGGGAGCGTTCGAGCATCGCCGGGCAGACTAAGGATTTCGTCGACGATCAGTGGCAGACGCGAAAGCGGGATTTAGAAAACGTCGAAGAGCAGATGGCGAAGTTCAAAACCGCGAATCTGGGCCGGACGCCAGAGCAGCAAGGCTCGACGTTACAGGCGATCACGAGCATCGAGAACCGGATGGCCAATATCAACACGTCGCTGGCGCGCGTTAGCCAAGACCGGTTGATGATCGAGAACAATCTGAGCATATTGAGGGATCAACTGCGTCAAGTGACGACGCCGACCGCGGAGACCATCGCCGCGACTCCAAAGTCCGACAGGCTGGTCGCGCTGGAGCGCGAGATCTCCAACGCGGAGAACCGCCTGCAGTCTTTGCGTGAGCAGTATCAGGAGACCCATCCAGACATCAAGAACTTCCTTGCGAATCTCGCGATCTTGAAGCGCGAGCAGGAGAAACTGCAGAGGGAGCAAGACGATTTGGAGAAGGCGGCGCAGTCCGGACGGAAGACTTCCCTGCGCCCGGAAGCGGCGCGCGAGGCGAGAGCGATCGAGGCGCAAATTTCTCAGCTGCAAGCGCGGATCGAAGCCACCAAGATGGAAGAAGAAGTCTTCAAGAAGTCGCAAGCCGACGCTGAACGCGCGGCGCGGAGCTTGCAGGGCACTCTTTCTAGCATGCCAGCCAATGAAAAGGAATACGAGCAGTTACGTCTTCAAGCGATGCTGGCGCGGCGGGATTTCGAAGAAATCGACCGGATGAAGAATAAGGCGAATGCCGCGGTGGAATTGGAGAACCGGAAACAGACGGAGAAGTTAGAGGTGTTGGACCCCGCTTCGTTGCCGACTACTCCGACGGAGCCAAAGCGATGGATGATCATTCTCGGAGGAGCGGTCGGCGGATTGGTATTAGGGATCGTTTTGGCGGGCGCGCGGGAGATGAAGGACTCGACGCTCAAGAATTTGAAGGATGCCCGGGCCTACACACAACTCACCGTCCTGGGCTGCATACCGTTGCTGGAGAACGACCTAGTCGTGAGGCGGCGGCGCAGGCTTGCCTGGTTGGCTTGGTCGACCGCGTGTCTGGCGAGTATCGCGATCATGGGCGGCGCGTTTTTCTATTATTCGCAGAGCAAGTAAAGAAGCAGGAGCGTAAGAGAACAATGAGCCGAGTACATGACGCTCTGCGGAAATCGGGCGTGGTTACGCCGGAGAATCTGTCGCAGTTTACCCGCAACACGAATTTCACTCCGCGCGCGGGGTCCCTTCGCGGCATGGAGGTTGCGGTTCCGAGCTTCCAGAGTTTTCTCGAAAAGGTAGAGGAAATTCCGTTCAATCCCGCGCCGGAAGCCCACTTGATCGATGCATCGCGTCCGCACGAAGCTCCGAGCGAAGAGTTCCGCACGCTACGCACGCGACTAAATCACTTGCAGGGGTTGCAGCCGATTCACTCCGTGGTGGTGACAAGTCCGTCGCCGGCTGAAGGGAAGAGCATGGGCGCGGTGAACCTGGCTTTGGCGGAATCCCATTTGGCGGGCAACAACACGTTGCTTTGCGATTTCGATTTCCGGCGGCCGATCATTCACTCGATGTTCCAGGTGGAGAGATCGCCAGGAATCACGGACTATTTACTGGGCAAGGTTCCGCTTGAAGCGGCGATGAAGAAGATCGCGGGCACGAACTTGTGGATCATGCCGGCGGGCGAGGCGGTGATCAATCCGCTGGAGTTGTTGAATTTGCCGGAAGTGCGCAATTTGATGGCGCAGGTGAAGAAGGCGTTCAATTGGGTAATTCTGGATACGCCGCCGCTGCTATTCGCGGCGGATGCGAATTTGTTGTCCACGATGTGCGACGGTACGGTGATTGTCGTGCGCTTGGGCGTGACGACGGTGGATTCGATTACGCGCGCGATGCAATCGTTGTGCGAGAACAACGTGCTGGGGCTAGTAGTGAACGGTGCGCGCCGCGGCGAGCTGTACTCGAAGTACACGTATTATCACAGCTACTACTATTCGAAGCCGGAAGAGCGGGAAGATTAAAGGCTCTCGCCGCGACGCAGGTAGAGAGCGGAGTTTTTGCTGCCGAAGGCGATCGTGTTGACGATCGCCTTTTTGATTTCCAGGGCGCGGCCTTGGTGGGGGATGTAGTCGAGATCACAAACGGGATCGGGATCGTCGAGGTTGATGGTGGGGGGCGCGAAGCCGTCGCGCATGGCAAGCAAGGTGGTGGCGAGAGAGGCCGCGCCGCAAGCGCCTTGGGGATGACCGATGAGGCTCTTCACGCTGGAGCCGGGAAGCCGCTTGGCTTTTTCGCCGAAGGCTAGTTTGACGGCAGCAGTTTCGACGCGGTCGTTCAAGTCCGTCGCGGTGCCGTGGTAGTGGAGGTAGTCGATTTCCTCGGGAGAACAGGCTCCTTCGTCGAGAGCCATGGTCATGGCGCGAGCGGGCTCGATGCCGACTTCCTCCAGGCGCACGCGATGGAAGGCTTCGCATGTGGCGCCGTAGCCGGCGATTTCGGCATAGATGCGCGCGCCGCGGGCGAGGGCCGCTTCCTCGCGTTCCATGACGAAGAACCACGCGCCTTCGGCGATGACGAAGCCGTCGCGGTCTTTCGAGAAAGGACGGGAGGCGCGGGAGGGTTCTTCGTTGCGCGAAGTGCTCATGATGCGCAGGAGTTGGAAGCCGCGCAGCGTGAGGGGTGCGATGGGCGCGTCGACGCCACCGCAAATCACGGTTTCGGCGTCGCCGTTCTTGATCGAGCGGTAGGCGTAGCCGATGGCGTCGGTGGAACTGGTGCAACCGTTGGAGAGCATGTGGCTCAAGCCGCGGAAGCCATAGTGCATCGAGATCTCGCTCGATAGCGTGCCGAGGGTGCTGGAAGGGATGACGTAGACGCTGCACTTCTTCTGTTGGCCGCTGTAATAGAGCGAGTATTGCCGTTCCGTGAATTCCTGGTTGCCGCCCCCGCTGCCGACGACGACTTGGATCTTGCGCGTTTCTTCGTGCGGCAGGTCTTGCCAGGGGAGCTTGGCGTCGGCCAGGGCTTCGCCGGTGGCGGCGACAGCATAGGCGGTGCCGATGCCGGTGCCTTCGAGTTCGCGGGCGCTGATGTGGTCGAGCGGATTGAAGCCCGTGATCTCGCCGGCGACGCGGACGGGTTGCTGGGAAACATCGAAGCGGCTGATGGCCTTGACGCCACTAACGCCATCGCGGGTGTTCTTCCAAAAGGTCTCGCGGCCGAGGCCGTTGGGGCTGATGACGCCAATTCCGGTAATGACTGCTTTATGCATTTTGAGAGATCGACAAGATCCTCAATGCTATCATCGAGTTTCCCGATGAACGGTGACGACGAGCCACAGATAGTTGAGCGGCGCGTCTCCCGTCCCGAACGGCTCTTGGCTGGCTTGCAAGCGGGGATCGTCGCTTACTTCGCGCTATTTCTATGGCTTGGCGCGGTTTCCCGTTTGGAAGGCCGATCGTTTTGGACGATCCCGAATATCGCGGCGGGGCTCTTTCACGGTTTGGCGAGTTTTCGCCCGGACTTCAACGTTTACACCTGGTCTGGCATCGCGTTGTTGCTCCTGATCTGCGTGCTGTTTGGAATGCTGGCGGCGCAGATCATTCCTCCCGACGGACTGCTTTTGCGTTCGCTGGCGGTGGGCGTGCTGCTGAGCTCCGCGTGGTTTTACCTTTGGGAAGCATTTTTCTGGAGAAATCTTTTTCCACCGTTCGCTATTTATTCGAGGCGGCCCGCCATCTTCTTTGGGCACGTGCTAATCGGCGTGTGCGTTGGTTTATACTCAATATTTGTGCGTCCGCCGAGGACGTCCGAAAACCCAGATTGATCCCGCTTGGCTCTCCCTTGGTAGCAACCTCAAAATGGAGCTTTTAGGAAACCAGACCCGTTAGGGAAACGTCTTCCTGGGGGCGCAGAGTGGAAAGGAATAAGTTCGTTGATGATGTCATTCAGGCGGCTCCGCCTGGCCTCGCTCCATCTCTGTGCCTTCGTGCTGACCATCGCGCTCTTGTTCGTGCCCGCGTTTTTGAACGCCCAGCAACCCGCGCCGCCGAAGACCGAACCCGCTAAACCGAAGCCAGCCAATCCATTCGAGACGGTGCCGCAAAGCACTCCTTCGCAGGCGCCGCAAGCGCCTAAGCCTCAAGCGCCGAAGCCACCTTTCGAAGCACCGCAACAAGCTCCCACGGACGCTCCGAAGCCCGTGCCCGAGGCTACGCCGGATACTCCGGCCGAGGATGTGATCGAGGCGATTGAATTTCGCGGATCGCGCCGCGTGCCGCAAGATACACTTCGCGCGCTGATTCAGAGCAAGAAGGGCGACCGTTACGACGAAGAGACGCTCAACCGCGACTTCATGGCGCTTTGGAATACGGGGCGCTTCGACGATATTCGCCTGGAGCGCGAGGCGAGCCGGACGGGTTGGATTGTACGCTTCGTGGTGACGGAACGGCGCGTAGTGCGATCGATCAAGTACGACGGCATGAAGTCGATTACCGTCTCCGAAATCCTGGACCGCTTCAAGGAGCGCAAGGTCGGGCTGCAAGTGGAACAGCAATACGACCCCAATAAGGTGCAGCGCGCGGCGAATGTTTTGAAAGAGTATCTTTCGGAGCGCGGACGCCAATTCGCGAACGTGACGCCGGAGATCCGGCAGATTCCGCCGTCGTCGCTCGAAGTTAACTTGCGCGTGGTGGAAGGGCCGAAGGTAAAGGTCGGCAATATCGGCATTGAGGGAAATAAAGTTTTCAGCGACCGAGTGGTGCGGCGCGCGATGCGGAATTTGCGCCCGGTGGGTATTCCTCGCTCGATCTTGCTCGAGAACATGTTCGCGAAGACCTACGATGCGACGAAGCTCGAAGAGGACATGAGCCGCGTTCAGAACTACTACCAGGAGCGCGGCTATTTTACGGCGCGGGCGAACGCGGAGGATCCGACGATTCGCGATGTGGGCGGCAAGGGTTTCCGGATTCCGTTGTTCTATCCGAACAAGCCGGGCAAGCGCGCGGACTTCGCGGTGAACATTGATGAAGGGCCGAAGTACACGCTGAACAAGTTGAACTTGGTGGGTGTGAAGTTGTTCCGCGCGCCGGAAGAAATCTTCAGCAGCATTTTGGGCATGCGCGAAGGGGATGTGTTCTCGACGGCGAAGCTCCGCAAGGGCATGGAAGACGCCCGCAAGTTGTACGGCCAATACGGCTACTTGGACTTTGTGCCGGAGCCGTCGTTTGAACCGGATCCGAAGACGGGCAAGATCGATTTGACGCTGACGGTCGATGAAGGCAAGCAGTTCTTCGTGCGGCGCATCGATTTTTCCGGGAACACGACGACTCGCGATAAAGTGATCCGGCGCGAAATTCTGCTCGATGAAGGCGACTTGTTCAATTCGCGCCTTTGGGAAGTGAGCTTGCTGCGCTTGAATCAGTTGGGCTACTTCGAAGTACTCAAGGAAAACGAAGCGGCCAACATCACGCGCGACACCAAGAACAACACCGTCGACATTACGCTCAAGGTGAAGGAGCGCGGCCGCAATAGCGTGCAGATGTCGGGCGGCGTTTCGGGTATCGCGGGTTCGTTTATCAGTTTCGGTTATTCGACGAACAACTTCCTTGGTATGGGCGAGACGCTTTCGCTCGATACGCAATTGGGCGACCGCATTCGTTCGGTAACTTTCGGCTTTACGGAACCGTACTTCCTGGATAAGCCGATTCAAGTGGGGTTCACCGTGAACACGCAGCGCTTCAGCTACGACCAGGGCCGCGAAGTCTCGCTCTTCTCCGGCCGCAATTTGATTCCGCTCTACGATCAGATTGGCCGCGACAACTTGTTGAACTACATTTCGAACGGATATGGGTTTACGGCTTATGCGTCGACGCTGCTCAAGCGCAGCTTCGCGCGCGTGGGCATCACGTACAGCTACAACAATTCGAAGTACGAGCCGTTGACGCCAGCGGCGCGGACCTATTTCGAGTTCGTGAACTTCCAGAACATCGATGGCCCCAATCAATTGAGCGGCATCCGGCAAAGCTCGATCATTCCGAACTTCTCGTACAACACGGTCGACCACCCGATTACACCGACGCGCGGCAAATCGATCTATATGTCGACGACCTTCGCGGGTTCGTTCCTGGGTGGGAATACGAACTACATTGAGCCGACGATCGATTTGAAGTACTTCCGTTCCGGGTTCAAGAAGGGCCACGTGATCGGTATGCACGGCTTGGGCCGCTTCATCTCCGGTTATGGCGGCAAGACCGCGCCGCCTTTCAACCGCTTCTACATGGGCGGCGAGAACGATATTCGCGGCTTCGACATTTGGAACATCAGCCCGCTGGCGTATGTGCCTAGCCAGGCGACGGTGAACGTGTTGAACTCCGATGGCAGTGCGCGTATCCAACGCGTGCTCGATTCGAACGGCAACACGGTGCTCGCGCCAGTGACGCAGACCATTCCCGTTTATCAGTTGATCTTTCCCGGCGGCGACACGCAGGGCGTGGGCAACCTCGAGTACCGCATTCCGATCTTTGGACCCGTGGTGCTGGCGGCGTTCGCCGATATCGGCGTGAACCGCATCTCGCGCGGCAACGGATTGAATTTGAATCCGAGCCGGGTGAACGAGCTAAATGCGCAATTTCCACAGGCCGGCTTCGATAATCGCGCGGTGTTGATTAAGTCCACGCAGAATGTCCGCATGTCCACCGGTCTGGAACTGCAGATCATGATGCCGGTGGTCAACGCACCTTTCCGTTTTTACTGGGCTTACAATCCGTTGCGGGTGCAGGAGTTCATCCAGCCGCCCATCGCAGCCGATCGCAGCTTCTTCCCGAACCAGGCGACGTTTATCAATTCCGTCGCCCAATTCGGCCAGCCTAGCCCATTCTTTGAGCGGGCCCGCACGTTCCGCTTTACGATCAGCCGCACATTCTAGCGTTGTACATTTTTGTCCCTTGGAATGATAGGATTTTGAAAGAGAACCCCTTGAAAATGAGCATTTCCGTGAAGAATTTCCTGGCCGGCGCCGTACTTTGCGCCGTAGCCTCGATGCCCGCCGCCGCACAACAGAAGGTGGGCACGATCAACATTCAGCAAGCCATCGTTTCGACGAAGGATGGCCAGAAGGCCGCCGCGGAATTGCAAGCCAAGATCGAACCGAAGCGTAAGGAGTTGGAAGGTAAGCGCGCGCAGATCGAGGCGCTCGGCCAGCAACTGCAGAAGATGGGCACGGTGGGCAGCGACGACGCCAAGCGCAAGCTGCAAGTGGAGATCGAGTCCAAGCAGAAGACTTTGCAACGCGATAGCGAAGACGCTCAGGGCGATTGGGATCAGGAGCAGCAAAAGGTCCTGAACGAACTTGGCGGCCGCATCATGCAGGTGATCAACAAGTACGCGACCGACAACGGTTTCTCGATGATCGTCGACATCAGCTCGCCGCAAACGCCGGTGATCTGGGCGTCGACCACGATCGACATCACCAACGAGATCATCAAGCTGTACGACGCGAACGCGCCCTCTTCGATGAGCTCGACGCCCGCGGCTACCAAGCCGGCCGCAGCGCCCGCAGCGGCACCCGTCAAGCCCGCTGGCGTGAAGAAGTAAAGCTTAGAAGCCCGAAGTTTTAATCCAATAGCTCTCGCGCCAGGTCGCTCCTGGCGCGATTGTTTTTGCGGCGCCGGGCATGTTGAAGGCGTTGGTGGGTGCGGTCATGGGCTCAAAGCAGATGAAGTTTTGTCCGGCAGGAGCGTATACGACGCCGATGGTGTAGGCTGGGCCGTAAACGACTTCGATGGACTGTTGTTGGCCGCGTACGCGGAAGGTGGAGAGCTTCTTCGCGTCGCGCTCGAGATCGCCGAAGACATCGTCGAGGATGACGCCCTTTAAGCCAAACTCGCCGCTATAGGGGGTTGGCTTCGTTTCGCCCGTGGGGATGAGCTTGGGCGAGAGCACGTAGCGTTGTTTGGCGGGCAAAGTGACTTTCCACTCGTCGCGCGGAGCGTCGCTGATTTGAAAGTAGGGGTGGTAGCCGACGGCGAGAGGCATGGGGTCGGCGGATTGGTTGAGGATCTCGGTGACGACTTCGACTTCGCGGGCGCGGAGGACGTAGGTGATGGAGAGGCGGTGGGGGAAGGGGAAGTGCGCGAGCCAATCGGGGTAGCGGCCGAAGTCTAGCGTTAGGGTGGCGGAGGCGGCGTCCTTCGTCGAGGTGACGTCCGTGGTTTGCCAGCGGTTGCTGAAGGTGACGAGGCCGTGGATGGGGTTCTTGTTGCCGTCGAGGCGCAGGTTGCCGAGCTCGGGATTGAGGAGAAACTTCTTGCCGTTGGCTTGGTACGAGTAGCCGTCGATGCGATTCGCCCAAGGGGCGAGAATGGGGTTGCCACAGAGACGGGGCTTTGCGATGAGATCGGCGAGGGTGCCTTCGGGGCCCCAGAGAACTTTCTTGCCGCCGACGTGGAGATCGTAAGCGATGGCGCCGAAGGCGGGGGAGACGCTCATCTCGGTGGCGGACTCGGACTCCGAGAGACGGACGACGGGATAGGGGCCGTCGGATTCGCGCAGGGCTCGGTATTGGGGCATGGGATCTCCGGGACTGTCAATTAGGGTGACTAAGGAACGCGCTCGGGCGTGTTGGGGTCCTTGAGGTCGAGGACCGATTCTTTCTGGCAGCACCAGCAGGTGCCTGGTTTGTAGAAGCGAATGTAGCAGACGTCGCACCAGTAGCTGACGATGAGGCGCTTGCCATTGGCGTAAGTGTGAATGGGCTTGGTGTGGATGGGGTTGGCTTGGAAGTGGCCAGCTTTGGCTTCGCCTTCGACTTCAATTTCCATGCCGATGACGCGTTCGTCGCTGAGAACGGCTTCGACGCTCTCGTCGCCCTGGACGGATGTGCCCGCGATGCGGCGGTTGTTCGTAAGGCGACCGCGGAGTATGTTTACATCTGCCCGCACGGCGAAGCATGCGGCGAGGAACGCGATGGATCTCCGGCGGGTCACGCTCTTATTATCGCTTGCGGCGCGCTAACGCCAGTTGAAGGACCAATCGCCCCAGGGGCTCTTGGCCGAGCCGACGGGCGCGCTGACTTCCTGGTAGTGGCCGGCGTTGGCGCGTTCGACGTAGCGGGGGCCGGGGAGGAAATCGTCGTTGGCGGCTTTCAACATGGTGTCGAGGCGGCGGTCGAAGGTGGAGCGAAGTTCCGGCGCTTTCTCAACGAGGTTGTTCTTTTGATACGGATCCTTGGCATTGTCGTAGAGCAGCCAAGGGCCATTGATAGAGCGCACATAGGTGTGGCGGGCAGTGCGGACGCCGCGGTACTCGGCGAAGCCGTGACGGCGGATGACGGAGAAGGAGACCGGTAGGTTGAGGAGAGCGGCGGAGTTGGGATCTTCTTTTTGCTTGCCGGCAATCACGGGAGCGAAGTTCTTGCCTTGCGCCGATTCGGCGGCGGGAAGGCCGGCGAGGCCGAGCATGGTCGGCATGATGTCCGGTGCGTCGATGAGCGAGCGGCCCACGCGGCGCTTGCGCCCGAGCACGCGCGGATAGTGGATGAGGAAGGGCACGCGGATCGATTCGTCCCAGGGGTGCTGCTTGAGGGGCAGGCCTTGGGATTGAAGCATGTCGCCGTGGTCCGACGTGAAGATGAAGATCGTGTCGTCGGCGGTGTTCGTGGCGGCGATGGTCTCGCGCAGTTGGGCGACGCAATCGTCGAGGGCGGCGCTGTGGGCGTAGTAACCGCGGAGATTCTTGGTGGCTTGTTCCTTGGCGGATTCGGGGACGTTGGGGCGCAGTTGGATGGGGCGGTCGCGATAGAGAGCTTGGTATCTCTCGGGCGCGGTGCCGTAGGGGTCGTGCGGCGGGCCGAGGGAAAGCAAGAGGAAGTATGGATCGGACTGCTTCGCGCGGGCGCGGATCCAATCGCAAGCGTCGCGGGTCTGTTCAATGGCATCGTAGCCGTTCCAGTAACGTTGCGTGGTGTCGTTGCCTTCGTAGTAGAGCGAACGGTTGTAGTTGTGGGTACACTCGCAGACTTTCCAGTAATCGAAACCGAAGCGATGCGTCTCGGGGATGTAACTGAGGCGGCGGCCGAATTTGCCGTCGGGGCTGCCGTAGAGGTGCCACTTGCCGATGTAGCCGGTGGCGTAACCGGCTTGGCGAAAACGTTCGCCGAGAGTGGCGCCTTTTTCGGGTTTGAGTTCGAGGTCGTTGACGACCAGGCCGTTTCTAACCGCGTACTGGCCGGTCAGCAACGACGCGCGGTAGGGACTGCAAACAGGGAAGCCGGAGACGGCGTTGGTGAAGTCGTAGGACTCCTTGGCGAGACGGTCGATGGCGGGAGTTTGCGCGTTGGGGTCTCCGGTGTAGCCGAAGGCCTGGGCGCGCCACTGATCCATCAGAACGTAGACGACGTTCGGCCGCCTTTGAGCCTTACCGAATACGGTATTGCCGAAGGCGGCCTGAAGGAGAGATCTCCGGTTCATGGAGACAAGAATATCGAAGTCTAGAAAATCTTCGAGGTGATGGCGCCTTCGCTAGCGGAGCCGACGGTCTTGATGTACTTGGCGAAGACGCCGGTTTTGTATTTCGGCTCAGGCTTGACCCACTTCGCTTTGCGGGCCGCGAGGGTGGCTTCGTCGACTTCGAGATCGATGCTGCGTTTCTCGATGTCGATCGCGATGATGTCGCCGTCCTCGACGAAAGCAATGGCGCCGCCGTCGACAGCTTCCGGTGCGACGTGGCCGATCATGAAGCCGCGCGTGGCGCCGCTGAAGCGGCCATCGGTGAGCAGCGCCGTCGTGTCGCCGAGGCCCGCGCCCATGATGGCGCCGGTGACGCCGAGCATTTCGCGCATGCCCGGCCCGCCCTTGGGGCCTTCGTAGCGGATCACAACTACGTCGCCCGCTTTGATCTGACCGCCGGTGACGGCTTTCATCGCGTCTTCCTCGCGCTCGAAAACACGAGCGGGGCCGCGCTGGCCTTTGCGCTCAATGCCGGTGACCTTGATAACGCAACCTTCGGGGGCTAGGCTGCCGCGCAGGATCACGAGCCCGCCGGATTTCTTTATGGGATTGGCGAGGGTTTGGATTACTTCCTGGCCGGGCGTCTCCTTCGCTTCATTGGCCTCTTCGCCGAAGGTGCGGCCGGTGACAGTCATGACGCTGCCTTCGACGAAGCCGCCTTCGAGCAGGCGTTTGGCGACAACGGGGATGCCGCCGGCTGTATGGACGTCCGCGGCGGTGAACTTCCCCGCGGGCTTGAGGTTCGAGAGGAGAGGCGTGCGCGCGCTGATTTCCTGGAAGTCGTCGATTTCCAGCTCGACGCCGGCCTCGCGCGCCATGGCGAGCAAATGGAGCACGGCGTTGGTGGAGCCACCGGTGGCGGCGACGCTGGCGATGGCGTTGTTGAACGCGGCGCGCGTGCAGATGTCGCGGGGGAGCAGATTCTTCTTCACGGCTTCGACGACGATCTTGCCGCAGCGGACGGCGACTTCATCTTTCGCGGGATCCACTTGCGGGACGCTCGCGGTGTGCATGGGCGAGAGGCCGATCAATTCCATGACGGTGGCCATGGTGTTGGCGGTAAACTGGCCGCCGCAAGCGCCGGGTCCGGGGCAGGCCTTGTTCTCGATGTCGAGCAGTTCTTCGTCGCTGATCTTGCCAGCGGCGTTCGCGCCTACGGCCTCGAAGACGTCTTGCAAGGTGAGGTCGATGCCATTGCGCTTGCCGGGCATGATGGTGCCGCCGTAGAGAATGACGCCGGGGACATTCAGGCGCAGCAGGGCCATGGCGGCGCCCGGGATAGTCTTGTCGCAGGCGACCATGCAGATGATGCCGTCAAACATGTAGCCGCGGGCGCAGAGTTCGATCGAATCGGCGATCATGTCGCGGCTTACTAGCGAAGCCTTCATGCCTTCGGTGCCCATGGTGACGCCGTCGCTGATGGCGACGGTGTTGAACTCCATCGGCGTGCCGCCCGCCGCGCGGATACCTTCTTTCACCTTCGCGGCCAGGTCGCGGAGGTTGTAATTGCAGGGCATCGTTTCGATCCAGGTGTTGGCGATGCCGATGATCGGCTTGCGGAGGTCTTCGTCGGTGAAGCCGATGGCCTTCAACATGGAGCGCGCCGGCGCGCGATCCCGGCCTTGCGTGATGGTGTAGCTGCGTAGCGACATACTGGGCAAATTATATCAAGGAGCTTGACCTTTTTTCGGCGGCGGAACCGCGTGGCGTGGATGCGAAAATGAAGCTTCCGTGATGAAGATTTTGGCGATCCATGCGCATCCCGACGATATCGAGATTTTGGCTGGAGGCACGCTCGCATTGCTAGCCAAGGCTGGAGTCTCGCTTTGCTTCGCAACAATGACGGCGGGGGATTGCGGCTCGGCGGAGATGGGGTCCGAGGCGATTTCCGAGATTCGCAAGATAGAGGCCGCGACGGCGGCGGCGATGGCGGGCGCGGATTACCTGTATGCGGGTTTCATGGATCTCGCTATTTTCAACGACGACGCTTCGCGGCGGAAGGTGACGGAGACGCTGCGCCTGGCGCGGCCCGATGTCGTCATCACAGCGAACTTCCCCGACTATCACTGCGATCATGAGGCGACGCATGCGCTGGTGCGCGACGCGTGTTTCGGCGCATCCGCGCCGAATTATCGATGTGGCACGGCCGCGCCGCTCGACCGGATTCCGCATTTGTACTTCATGGATTCGACCGAGGGCATCGACCGCGACGGACATAAGTTGCAGCCGGAGTTTATCGTCGACGTTAGCGAAACGATTGACACGAAGCGCGCGCTCGTGGGTTGCCACGAATCTCAGCGTGCCTGGCTGAAGAAACAGCACGGCATGGAAGACTATGTCGAGATCGCCGCGCAATGGACGGCGGAGCGCGGCCAGTTGGCGGGATTCGCTTATGGCGAAGGTTTCCGCCGTTATAAGGGACATCCGTATCCGCAGTCACCGGTTTTAGAAGATTTGCTTAGCACCCTGACCCGAGTCCACCACGCATGAAACATCATCCGCACGAAAACCCAAAGCGCACCGTACACACCAAGCGCGTCGATGAAACCACATCGCTCGACGATTTGATCCGGAGTTGTTTTCCCGCTTTCGGGGGCGCGTTCTTCCGGCGGGTCTACACGATTCTCGATACCGCGATCGGCATGGGCTGCCCGCTGACGCTCGCGGTATCCGGCCCGGTGACGGTGAGTGGCCAGCACCAGACTTGGCTTATTCCGCTGCTCGAGACGGGATGGGTGGCCTATCTGTCGACCACCGACGCGGTTTGTTATCACGACGGCCATCGCAGCTTGACGGGGCATCGCGATCCGATTCATGAGGTGCCGATCTTTGGCGACGACGGCGCGTTGCGCGACGAGCGAACGATCCGCGTGACGGATATGGCCTTCGATGAGGACGTGTTGCTAGACCAGGACCGTTTTCTCTCGGCGATTCTGCAGTACCCGCAGTTTCAGAAGAAGATGACCGGGACGGAGCTGCGCAATTTGTTGGGCGAGTTCTATGCGGGTTTGGAGAAACGAAACGGGAGTCCCGAGGGATTGTTGGCGGCATGCCATCGCTTGGCGGTGCCCGTGTTCGTCGGCGCGCCCGGCGACGGCAGCGTTTTCCTGAATTCGATGAAGCTCTGGGCGATGAAGGAGGCGGGGCTGCTGGAGAACTATGCGTTCGACCTGGATATCCACGCGGAGGTCTTCGAATCTTGCGCTTACCACTACTGGGGGCTTTTCGAATCCGACGCGAAGGCGCTGGCGACGTTGGTGCTTGGTGGCGGCGTACCGAAGAACTTCAACCTGCAACCCGAACCGGCGCTGGGCCAGATCCTCGGATTACCCAATGTGCGCGGCTACAACTTCGACGTGCAGATCGTCTCGAGCCCGGTGACCGACGGTTCGCTTTCAAGCTGCTTCCCGGCGGAGGCGGTCACTTGGGGCAAGGTGGATAAGGATACGTACACGGAAGCGACGGAGAGCTTGCAGTGCGATTACTCGATCCTGATGCCGTTCCTGGTGAAGGCGCTGCTGGACAATCGCGCCTACTACGAGGCAAAGGCGAAGGAAGTGGGCGAGGAGCATCTTTTCGAACACAACCCGAAGGCTCGCGGTTATCTGAGGCCGCGCGCGGGGTACCGGCTTTACGAGGAGCGCGAGCGCTTGACGAAGAAGTTGCGCGAGGCCGTTCAATTGAATCGCAACTGGCTGCTGGAGACGCTCGAGTATCCGCTCGCCTAGAGCGCGAGCGCCAATTGCCGGCCGGCTTCCCAATCGGGCGGCAGGTAGGGCGCGACTTTGCGCCCGAGGCCGAGCTTGCGGCGAATCTCGTTGAAGCGTTCTTCTATTTGGGTTTGATATTCGCGGGGGGCTCGCGCGGCGGCGTAGTACGCCTCGTATCGCTTCAGCAAGTTGGGATGTGTTTCTTGCAGGTATTTCCAGAAGACTTCGCGCGTGGGGCTCTTCAAGAACAAGACCGCGCCGCCGAACCACTTCGCGCCAGCGGCCTTGGCGGCCTCTCCTAACTTTTCGAGATCGTCTTCGGCGTCATTGAGGCCGGGCATCACGGGCGAAGCCATGGCGCCGCAGTAGATGTCCCGTTCGCGCAGGGCGTGCAGTGTCTTGAGGCGAAGGTCAGGCCGGGGCGCGGCGGGTTCGAGGCCGCGCGCAAGCCGCTCGTCGAGCGTTGTGATCGTGAAGTTGATGTAGAGCAGATTCCGGCGGGCGACGCGCTCTAATAGGTCGAGGTCGCGTTGCGGCAGATCGCTCTTGGTGGTGATCCAGATCTTGCGGCCCGAGGATTGGGCAAAGATTTCGAGGATCTTCTTCGTCAATTCATAGCGGCGCTCGGCGTGTTGGTATGGGTCGGTGGCCGTGCCGAGCGCGATCCCTTGACTGAGCGGAATCTTAGCCAGTTCCTGGCGGAAGGCCGCCGCGCTCCAGGACTTCGCGAAGATCTTCGTTTCGAAATCTTCGGGCTCGCGCAGTTCCATGAACTCATGCGTGTAACGGGCATAGCAGTACTGACAGGCCATCTCGCAGCCGCGATAGGGATTGATGGACCAATCGAAGCCAAAGCGGCCGCCAGCGACGCGGTTGATCCATTTCCCAGTCGCTAGTTGGCTGTAGGAGACCATGCGCTTCGCTTCCAATACAGGCGCGGCCGCGGCGGCTTTGGCGATTCCAACGAGTGGCATGCGATGAGTTTCGCTCTTTATTCGCCCAATGTCAACAGCAATCCTCAATACAATGGAAGTGGCTCAAAATACATGAATGTAAGCGTGATCTTACCCGCCGCCGGACTGGGGACGCGGATGAGTAAGACCTCAAAAAAACAGTTCTTGCACCTGGACGGGGCGCCGATCTTGGTGCACACATTGCGGCGATTCGCGAACGTCGAGAGCGTGCGGGAAATCATCATCGCGTGCCGGCCGGAGGACATGGAGGACGTAAGGCAGATGGTGGCGAGTGAAGCGCAGGCGAAGCCAGTGAGGCTAGTTCCTGGCGGGGACTCGCGGCAGGAGAGCGTTGAGCATGCGCTTTCGACCGTCAGCGCGGAGAGCGAGTTGGTGGCGGTCCACGACGCGGTACGGCCGTTCTTATCGCAAGAGATGATCGAGCACGTGATTCGCGAGGCGGCCGAGTCTGGCGCGGCGATTTTGGGTATCGTTCCCGTGGACACGGTGAAGCAGGTCCACTTGAACCGGATACAGACGACGATCTCGCGCGACCGCTTGGTGCTGGCGCAGACTCCGCAGGTGTTTCGCACGGAGTTGTTGCAGCGCGCCTTCGCGAAAGCCAAGGCCGACGAGTTCATTGGCACCGACGAATCTAGCCTAGTGGAGCGGCTAGAAGAAGTAGAAGTACGGGTTGTGGCGGGCAGCGACCGGAACATCAAGATCACCAAGCCGACGGACCTCGACCTGGCGAAGCACTTCTTGGCCGAGGAGTCCGTGGCCTGATGAGCGATTACGAATATCGCTGCGGGCTGGGCTGGGATTCGCACCGGATCGCCGAGGGGCGGCCGATGATTTTAGGCGGCGTACGCGTGGAATGCGAGTTTGGTTTGGATGGGCATTCGGACGCGGATATCTTGTTGCACGCGTTGACCGATGCGTTGTTGGGTTCGGCGGCGTTGGGCGATATTGGCATGCATTTTCCCGATACCGACCCGAAGTGGAAGGGCGCGGAGAGTATGCAATTTTTGACGCATGCTTTGTCTCTGTTGCGGGCGAAGGGTTTCGAATTGGTGAACGTCGATACGACGGTAATCTTGCAGCGGCCAAAGCTGAAGGACTACCGGCAGCCTATCCGCGAGAGCCTGGCCGATGGGCTGGGGCTAGGGCTGGACGAAGTAAACGTGAAGTTCAAAACGGCGGAGAAGGTAGGCCCGGTGGGCGAGGGCAAGAGCGCGGAAGCGCAGGCGCTTGTAACAGTGAGGCGGCGGCGGGCATCCTAAGCGAGGCATAGATGAAGCTATTTGTTCTGTTAGCGATTTCCTTCGCGCTTCCAATGGCGGCGGAAGTGACGTATGCCAAAGAGGTCTCGCGCATCCTCGCGGAGCGCTGCACGCAATGCCATCGCGCGGGCGACATCGGGCCGATGACGCTCACCAGTTACGAGCAGGCCGTCGCGTACGCGCCCGATATCAAGCGCGTAGTCGAGGAAGGCATCATGCCGCCTTGGAAGCCGACAGAAGGACACGGAAAGTTCCTGGGCGCTTTCGGTTTGAAGCCGGAAGAGAAGACGGATCTGCTGAGTTGGATCGCGGGTGGGACGCCGTTCGGCGTGGAAGCGGATTTGCCGGAAGCGAAGCCACAGACGGGCGAGTGGAGTCTGGGCGATCCCGACTTGGTTTTGAAGATGACGCAATCGTTCACGCCGGAGAAGGGCAAGGACGTCTATCGCTGCTTTGTGCTGCCGACGGGAATCGACGCGGATAAGTTCGTCAACGCGATCGACGTGCTTCCCGGGAATCGCCGCATCGTGCATCATGTGATCTTGTATTTGGACGCTTCCGGTGACGCCGAAAAGTTGGATGCACAGGACGAAGCGCCCGGCTACGATTGCTACGGCGGGCCGGGCTTCGGCTTGACGGGAAGCAATATCGTGGGACTTTTGTTGAACGGCTTTACGCTCGGCGGCTGGGCGCCGGGGGCGCGGGCGCAGTATCTGCCGGAGGGCGTGGGGATGAAGCTGGGGCAGGCCGCGAAGATCGTGATGCAGGTTCACTACTACACGGGCGGGCGCAGCGGCGAAGACCAAACGACGATTGGACTTTACTTCAACAAAGAGCGCGTGCGCAAGACGATGTACTATCTGCCGGTGGTGCAGACGCGCCTGAACATCAAGGCGGGCGACCCGGCGAGCGTGGCGACGGCGGAGTTTCCGGTGATGCCGTTCTTCGATATGAAGGTGATCAACGTGTTCCCGCACATGCATCTGCTCGGGACCAAGATCGCGGTGGAGAAAGAATACGCCGGACAGCGATCGTTGCTCATCGGAATCGATAAGTGGGATTTCAACTGGCAGGGCGCCTATCAATTCATCGATCCCGTGGCCATGCCGCAGTTGAGCCGGATTCGCTTGCGCTGCGAGTACGACAACTCCGTGAACAACCCACGGAATCCCAGTAATCCCTTGAAAGACGTCCGCTGGGGAGAAGGCACTGAAGACGAAATGTGCCTGGCCTTCGTCGGCGTGACATTCGACCGTTTCTAGAAAGCTTCATGACCCCTGAACGAGCGAGAGTACTGATTGTCGACGACGAAGAGAACCAGCGCCGCGGCTTGAGTTCGCTGGTGGGGGCGTGGGGCTATGAGGTGCGGCAGGCGCGGAACGGGCAAGAGGCGCTGGATACTTTGGAGCAATTCCCGGCGCAGCTTTTGATTACCGACATGATGATGCCCATCATGGACGGGCCGACCTTGTTGAAGCGTTTGAAGGAACAGAGCGTGCGGCCGGTCTCGATCGTGGTGACGGCGTTCGGCAGCCTTGAGATCGCGCTGAATACGATTCACGAATTGGGTGCGTTTTGGTTTCTGGAGAAGCCCATCGATCCGCAGGCGCTGAAGCTGTTGCTGGAGCGGGCGGGATCGGCGCGGCTGCTCGAAGAGCAGAATCAGATTTATGAGCGGCAGCTTAGCTATGACGGGCGGCTGGCGGGTTTGGTGGGCAAGACGCCTCCGATGCAGGAGCTCTTCCGGCTGATTCAGCAGTTGGCGCCTTCGTCGGCGAATGTTTTGATTACCGGCGAGAGTGGGACGGGCAAGGAAGTGGTGGCTCGCGCGATTCATTCGTTGAGCACGCGCGCCAAACAACCGTTTGTAGCGTTGAATTGCGCGGCGCTTCCAGAGAGTTTGATCGAGAGCGAGTTGTTCGGCCATGAGAAGGGCGCGTTCACGGGGGCGCTGGAGCGCCGGGCGGGGTGCTTTGAACTTGCGCATCGTGGCACTTTGCTGCTGGACGAGATTGGCGAGATGCCGGTGGCGACGCAAGCGAAATTGTTGCGCGTGCTGGAGGATGGACGTATTCGCAGGCTGGGCGCGAAGGCCGAGATGGAAGTAGATGTGCGTATCTTGGCGGCGACGAATCGCAAGCTTGAGGACGGCATCCGGGAAGGCACGTTCCGCGAGGACCTCTTCTACCGCTTGAACGTGTTCCGCGTGGAGCTGACGCCATTGCGCGAACGGCTGGACGACCTGCCCTTGTTGGCGGAGAACTTAATTCTGCAGATGAATCAAAAGCACAATCTGCGGGTTTCTGGAATTGACGAGGCGGCGGCTCTGGCGTTGCGGCGGCGAAGCTGGCCGGGCAATATTCGCGAGTTGCGCAACATCTTGGAGCGGGCATCGATTTTGGCGGGGGAGGGATTAATTCGAATTCCGCATCTTCCCGCGACGCCGGGCATGGAGGCGCCCGCGCCGGTGGCGAACGACCCGGAGAGCATCATGCTGCGCGTTGGTACGACGGTGGACGAGGCCGAGCGGCTGCTGATCGAGAAGACGCTGGAGCATACGAAGAACAACAAGACGCGCGCGGCGGATGTGCTGGGCATCAGTCTGAAGACTCTCCACAACAAGCTGAAGCTCTACGGCGGCGATAGCGCAGACGCATAGGATGAGCCTAAAGAGCCGGCTGCGCATCACGATTCTCGCGCCTCTGATGGCGCTGGCGCTCGGTTATTCCACGCTCAGCTTGAGCACGGTAGCGGAGGTGCTTTTCCGCGAGGCGTCCGAGGTGGCGATGCTGCTGGCAAGCCAAGTGCAGACGTTGCTCGTTCAGCGCGTGACCGAGTACAGCAAGACGAATCCCGCTAGCGCCGACATCGAGGAGACCAAGAAACGTTGGCGTGAGATGGCCCTGGAGGACCGGGCGCTTTCGAAGCTGCTTGAGGAGACGATGTCCTCCACACGCACGGTGACCGAGATCGACGTGACCGGGGCGGACGGTTTGGTGCTGGCGAGTTCGAACCCCAATCACATCGGCAAGCCGGGCCGCAAGACGGTTCCGCTGCGGGAGTGGCAGGACGCAGGAAGATTGCGGCAGATTTGGCGGGTGTTGACGAAGGATGAGGAGTATGAGGCGTCGATCCCGTTGGGTCTGGAGGGGCAGGCGGAGCCGCTGTTCCGGCTACGCGTGATGGTGTCGAGCATCCTGTTGCGGAATACGTTGGACCCCGAAGTGCGCAACTTGCTTTTCGCGTTGGGGTTGTCCTTGGTGATGGCGTTGGCGCTGGCGTTCGTGGCGGGGAGTCTCGCGTTTTTTCCGTTGCGGCGCTTAGCCGAGGCAGTGGATAAGGTGAGCCGGGGCGAGGCGTTGGGGCGCGCGGAGGATAAGGATTTGCAGGAAATGCAGGTCGTCGAGAGCAAGCTGAGTTTGCTGGGCGAGCAGGTGCGCGGGGCGAAGGAAGATCTGAAGCAAATGCGCGGCAACGTGGAGCGGCTATTGGAGCGCATGGAGGACGCGGTGTTGCTATTCGATCAGGAGGAACGCTTGATCAATGCGGGCCGGGCGGTCGAGAATTTTCTGGATCGCAGCCGCTTTGAATTGCCGGGCCTGAGTTTGGCTGAGATTTTCCCCGTGGATACGCCGATCGGCGAGATTGTGCAGAGCGCGGTCACCCTGCGGCGGCCACTGTTGAACGCCGAGGCGCGGATTCCGCGGGACGGCCAGGAAGCGCGGCGGGTGCAGGTGAACTTGGAGATTTTGGACGACATGATCTCGCGCGAGAACCGCGGATTTATTCTGCGGCTGCGCGACGCCGAGGCGCAGATCAGTTTGAGCAAGCAGTTGGACGTCGGGCAGCGCTTGAGCGCGTTGAATAGGCTCACCAGCGGCGTGGCGCACGAGATCAAGAATCCGTTGAATTCGATTGGGTTGCATTTGGAGGTGCTGCGCAGCCGCATTGGAGAAGACGATGAAACGGCGCGTGAGGAGTTGAAGATCTTGCGCGATGAGACGAGGCGTTTGGACCGCGTGGTAAAAACGTTCCTCGATTTCACCAAGCCCGTAGAGCTGAAACTGGCGCCGGTGGACTTGGCGGAGATCTTGAATGGCATGCTGCAGTTCCTCATGCCGGAGTCGTTGGACAAGAAGGTCGCGATCGGCTTGGAATGCGAGACGCGGCCGGCGACGATTCGCGGCGACGCGGATCTGTTGAAGCAGGCGTTTTTGAACTTGATCCGGAACGGAATGGAAGCGATGCCGGAAGGCGGCCCCTTGGCGGTACATGTGAAGCAGGAATTGCAAGAGATCGTGGTAACGATCACGGACCGGGGCGTGGGGATCCCGGAGGCGAGCCGCGCGAAGATTTTTCAGCTATATTACACGACAAAAGAGACGGGGACCGGCATTGGCTTGGCGGTGACGTACCGGGTGGTTCAGTTGCACAATGGAAGTATCACCTTCGAGAGCAAGCCGGGACAGGGGACGGAATTCGAATTGCGCTTCCCCATGCTTGAAAAGGATGGACAGTGATGCTCTCCGCTCGTCTCCAGTCCGCCGCCTTGATCCTCGCGCTTAGCTTGGCGCAGCAGGGGTGTCTCTTCAAGAAAGAGCCGCGCAAGGCGACGATCATCGTTCCCCCAGCGCCGCAGCCGCCGCCACCGAAGCCGATGCCAGCGCCGCCGTCTTTGCCTACCCAGGGTGGGCCAACGCTTCAGAGCGATGGGACGGTACCGGAATTGCCCGCCCCCACCGAAGAACCAGCGAAAAAGCCAAAGCGTCCCCCGCGGCGCACGGGAGGAAGCAATCCCGCGAATACGCAGCAGGCGCCGGTGGAACAGCAACAGGGGGAAACGCCAGAGACGCCCGCACCCGCCATTCCCTCGCTGACGCCAATTCTGGGCCAGCGCGAGACTTCGGAACGCAACAAGCGGATTAGCGCTTACCTTGAAAAAGCGCGTTTGAATGTGTACCGGGCCGAGCGCCGGCGTTTGGATGGCTCCGCGCAAGGATTGCTCACGCAGGTGAAGACTTTCGTGCAGCAGGCCGAAGAAGCGCGGCGCAGCGATCTGGTGCGCGCGGAGAATCTCGCCGAGCGCGCCGAGGTGCTGTCGCGCGGATTGAATCCTTAGCCACAGGCGAGGCCAAGACTTAGGATGGAAAGATGCCGCAGCTATTGTGGTTGCTTTTCATGAGTCAGACTTTCGAAGACATTCAACCTCAGGGCGAGATCGCCGGTTTTGAAGCCAAGGCCGTTTACCGGAACGCGCAAGAACAAGCGATGGGCGGGCGATTCCTGCACAAGCGGAGCGGTTTCCAGATCGATTTGCTGGAGATTCAAAGCGTGCCGCAGGGTTACCTTTGCGTTAAGACGTTTCCAACGTCGAACATGGGCGAGCCGCATACGCAGGAACACTTGCTGCTGGGCAAAGGAAACGTAGGGCGCGCCGTGGCGGCGCGGGAAACAATGTCGCTGGTGACGTCGACGGCGTTCACGGCGCAGTTGCGGACTTGCTATCCATTCAATACGACGGCGGGCGTGGATGTTTTCTTTGCCAGTCTCGAGCGTTCGCTCAACGCTTATCTGAACCCCGACTACACCGATGAGGAGATCCGGCGGGAGGTGCGGCACTTCGGCGTAAAGAAGAACGCGACGGGGCAATTGGAACTGGAAGAAAAAGGGACGATTTACGCGGAGATGGTGAGCGCCACGACGCAACCGGGCTACCGCGCTTATCGTGCGATGGGCCGGCTGGTGTTTGGGCCCGAGCATCCGATGAGCTTCGATTCCGGCGGCGACCCGAAGTACATCCGCGTGATGGAGCCGCATCACATCCGGAAGTTTCACGCGGACAACTACTATCTAGCCAACATGGAGTTAATTGCGAGCTTGCCGCAGGGCGCAAGTCTGGAAGAAACGCTGCGGCGCTTCGATGGCGTACTGACGAAGTTGCAAGGCGCGAGGCCCGCGCGCGCGCCTCGCGACAAGAAGGACCTGCCCACTCCGCGCGGCGCCGCGGAAGGCGCGATTCAGATCGTCGAGTTTCCTTCCCGCAACGCGCAGCAACCGGGCCCGGCGAGCTTCGCCTGGCCGGCGAGGCCTACGCTTGCGCCATTGGACGCCGCGCTGGCCGAGGTCTTCAGCGAGGCGTTCGGCGGAGATCCTTCGACGAACCTGTACAAGCTTTTCGTCGATTCCAAGACGCGCAAGATGGATCTGGGCGCGCGCACCGTGGCGATGGGCTTTGACAACGAGGCATACACGCGCTTCAGCGTGTACATTCCCGATCTCGCCGTTGCCTATGCAAGCGAAGAGAAATTGCGGGAGGTGCGGACGGCGATCCTCGCGGAGTTGAAGCGCGTGGCGACCTGGGAGGACGGTGGCGCCGAGTTAGAAGAGTTCCATGCACGCATCGAAGCGAATTTGATCCGGACGCGGAGGAGCCTGGATAAGTTGACGAGTAGCCCGCCGGGTTTCGGTGGGCGCGGCAGTAGCAGTATGTGGCCTGGCCTGCTGGACGAACTCGCCGAGCAGCCAGGATTCGCCAAGAGCGTGGTGCAGAAGAAGATCATCGCCGACGTTGAGGAGACGTTGCGCACCCGGAAGAATGTGTGGCGCGAGAAGTTGGCGGAGTGGAAGCTGTTGGAGACGTTGCCTTACGCGGTGGCGTCGAAGGCGTCGCCAGAGTTGATCGCGCGGGAAGAAGCGGAATACAAGGCGCGGCTGGCGGCGGAAGCGGCACGTCTGAAGGAGCAATATCAGACGGCTGACGAGCAAAGCGCCATCGAGCGTTACGCGGCGGACTACGATCGCGCGACGGCCGAACTGGAGCGGCAGGCCGCGGCAACGCCGCCGGCGAAGTTTCTCGACAACCCGCCGTTGCATCTTGACGAGCAATTGGACTATGTCGATGAAAAGATTGGCGGCAAGATTCCGTTGGTGACGGGACGCTTTGCGGGGATGAATAGCGCGACGACGGGCTTGGCGTTGAACATCGGCGAGTGGACGGGACGGCAGTTGGTTTATGCGGCCGCATTCCCCACGCTTCTGACGGGCAGCGGGGTGACCAAGGATGGCGTGAAGTTGAGTTTCGAAGAGGCGCAGCAGCGAATGCGGCGCGAGATTTTGAGCTTGAGTTCGTACTTCGCCACGAATCCAGTGACAGGCCGCAAAGAATTTGTGCTGAGCGCGGCGGGCAATACCTTGGACGAGGCGAAAGTGGCGCTAGGCTGGCTGCGCGCCGCTCTCGAAGCGCCACGCTGGGAGGTGGAGAATCTGCCGCGTCTGCGGGATCAGGTGGATCAGCTTCTCAATGGATTGCGAACCACGATGCAGCGCAGCGAGGAGACGTGGGTGAACAATCCTTCGAGCGCATGGCTGCACCAGAGCGATCCGCTTTATCTAAGCGTGACTTCGTTCCTGACCCGGCAGCAACATTTGCTGCGCCTGCGCTGGCTGCTGCGCGATCCGGCATCGGCGGCGGAGCGCGAGGCGATGCTCGTGTATTTCCAAGCGCTGGCCGCGATGGAAGCGCCTACGAAAGAAGCGGTAGACGATTTGACGGAGAAGTTGGCGCCGCCGGCAAAGGCGATGGGGGAGGAGGCGGCGAAGGATTTGAGTTTCGTGCTGGCGGATTTGCCTTCGTCTTCGCGGCTGGAGGATTGGAAGCATGTCGTCCGGCAGATGGAGAAGGACTACTTAGAGCCAGCCGCGGCGGTGCTCGCCGGCTTGGACCGTGCCCGGCGGCAATTGCTGAAGAAGGCGAACGCACGTTTCTTCGTTACGGCTTCTCCCGAGAACGCTGGCGCGCTGAAGCCTGAGTTGGCAAAGCTGGCTGCATCGTGGAGCGATCAGCCCGTGGCGCGGACCAGCGCTCCGCCGGAGCGTCCCTTGGCCAGGCGCGTGATGGCGCGGGCCAAGCTGAGTGAGGAGCCGGTTTATGTAGCCTTGACCGCGCCCAACATGCAGGGCGGCGTCTTCATGAACTCCGCGCCGTTTGTAAAGTTGCGTGATCTCGACGAAGATTCCGCATTGCGCTTTCTCGCGTCGAAGCTTTACGCCGGCGGCGGACCGCACGGGGTCTTCATGAAGACCTGGGGCGCGGGACTTGCGTATTCAAATGGACTGCGTTCGAGCGCGGGAGAGGGCCGCATCGCTTACTACGCCGAGCGCACGCCGGAATTGCCGCAGACCTTGTCGTTCGTGATTGGCGAACTGAAGCGCGCGCCACGGGATTTGCCGTTGGCGGAGTACGCGTTGTCTCAGGTATTCGCGCAAAGCCGCGCCGATGGAAGTTTCGAGGGCCGCACTAGCGCAATGGCCGAGGATCTCGCCGATGGGAACGGTCCAGACGTCATTCGCGCGTTTCGCTCGGCGGTACTAAAGACTCGTAGCAAGAGCGATCTCAACGAAGAGCTTTACAAGCGGATGGACTCCACTTATGCGCTGGCCCTGCCGGGATACCTTCCCGAGGCTAAGGCGCCAGCGGGCGCGAATTATTTCGTGATCGGGCCGGAAAAGCAACTGAACGCGTGGGAGGACTATTTGCGGACGAAGTTGCAACCGGCGGCCAAGCTGGAGCGGCTTTATCCGCGAGATTTCTGGGTGATCACGGAATGACGCGACGGGCCGTTTCGTTGGCTCTGGCGGCTTCGGCGGGGGCGCAAGACGTCCTGGAGCGAAAGCCTCCGGTGGCGGACGTCCGCATTCCCTACGGTAGCGATGTGAATCAGTTCGGGGATTTGCGCGTGCCGCCGGGAACGGGTCCGCATCCGCTGGTCATCAACATCCACGGCGGCTTTTGGAAGGCGGCTTACAGCCTGGAACACAACGGCCACCTTTGCGAAGCGCTTCGGAAACGGGGCGTCGCTACTTGGTCCATCGAGTACCGTCGTATCGCGCAACCGGGGGGCGGATGGCCGGGAACTTTCGACGACGTGAAGGCGGCCGCCGAGTACGCATTGAATCTGCCGAAGAATCAGCCCATCGACCCCAGCCGCGTCATCGCAATGGGGCATTCGGCCGGCGGACATCTTGCGCTGTGGCTGGCGGCGGAGTCGCGATGGTTGCAGGGTGCAATATCGCTGGCCGGTGTGGCGGATTTGCGCAAGGCTCATGCGCTGAGGCTATCGCAAGGTATCGTGGATACCTTTCTGGGTGGATCGCCGGAGCAAGTGCCGGACCGTTACGGGAGTGCCTCGCCAATGGAACGCTTGCCGATTGGCAAGCCCATGACGCTGATCCATGGAGAGAAGGACAACATCGTTCCCATCGAGATCGCGCGTGGTTTTGAGGCGGCGGCGCGAAAGGCCGGCGACGCGGTGAAGCTACATGCCCTTGCAAACACCGGTCACTTCGAATTGATCGACCCCCGGTCGTCTCAATGGGCGACGGTGGAGCGTAGCGTGTTGGAGATGCTGCGGATGGCCTGAATGGTCGTTTCCAGTTCGTCGTCGGTGGTATAGAAGTGCGGTGCGATGCGAATGCCCGCGCCGGGACGATAGTCAACCAAGATGTCGCGACGCAGAAGTTCGGCGGTCACTTCCTTGCCGTTGGGGACGTCGAAGATGGTGACGCCGCCCCGCTCCTTGGGGTCGCGGATGCCATTGAAACGCAAGCCCGCTTCTTCCGCCAGTTCGATCAAGCGTTCGGTTTGCCGCAGGCTCTTGGCGCGGATGTTTTCGACGCCGATTTCGGCGACGATCTCATAGCCGCTCATCGCCGCGTAGAGTGCGGGAATCGCGGGGGTGCCGTTGAGGAAGCGTGTGGCGTCGCCGGCGTAATCGATCGAGCCGCCTGCGAAATCGAATGGAGCGCGATGCGCCATCCACCCTGTCGCGGCGGGGCGGAGGGTGGCGCGCAGGTCCGGGTGGACGTAGAGGTAAGCCGCGCCGGGGCCGCCGCAAAGCCACTTGACGCTGCCGCCCGTCGCGAAATCGACATCTAGCTTTCGGACGCTAAATGGGACCGTGCCGCAGCTTTGGTAGGTATCCGCGAGCACCAGTGCGCCTACCCGGTGGGCTTTCTCCACGATCGCGGCGAGGTTCTGCAGATACGAACTGCGAAAAGTGACGTGGGACACGTTGACGAGTAGGGTTTCCTCGTCGATAGCGCCGAGCAAGGCTTCGAGCGGCACATGAAGCCCGTCAGGCGAGGGTACTTCGACGAGCCGCGCGCCGTAACGCGTCCAGTTGTGGAAGATGTACTGATTGGATGGGAAGTTCAACGTGTCGCTAAGCAGCTTGTTGCGGCGTTGGGACCAATCGAGGGAACTGAGGACGACTTGCTGGCAGATGGAAACGTTCTGGTGCATTACGACGCTACCCGCGGGGGCGTCGATGATGCGACCGATCAAATTGCCTACGGTGACTGGCATGTCCCACCAGCCCTCGTTCCAAGCACGGATGGAGCGGCCCGTCCACTCGTCGGCGAATTGGCGCAGCCGTTCTCTGGCGCGCTTCGGCATCGCGCCCAGGGAGTGACTGATCATGTGTGTGGTGGTGGCGAGGGTAGGGAACTCGTCACGCCACTTCAGGGCGAGGTCCAGCACGTTCCGATTTTCGCAGGAAGCGCGCGACGGGAACGCTGAGCAGGATGAGCAGAGCGACGGCGACAGGCGGCGCTGGATTCCGCAGAAGCAAGCTGAACAGGAAGTTTCCCGAACCCAACAGAAACATGACGGGCGTAATGGGGTAACCCCACATCCGGTAGGGGCGCGGAAGCCCGGGCCGGGTGCGGCGCATCCACATCAAGCCGGCGATGGCGGCGAAGTAATAGAGCCACGCGGAGAATATCGCGGCTTGTAGGACGTTGCCGAGATTCGGAATTAGCAGCATGGCGCAGCTAACCGCGGCGTGGCTGCAGATGGCGTAGGTCGGGGTGCCGTGCACGGGATGGACGCGGTCGAGCCTGGGAAGAAAGAGACCGTCTTTCGCTTGCGCGAAATAGAGCCGGGAGGCGGCGAGACAGATGCCGTTCAAGGAGCCGACGATGGCGATCAGGATCGTTGCGGTAACCAATGAAGCGCCCGCCGGGCCGACGGCGCGTTGCGCGATGGCCGATCCGACTTGGGCGCTGGATTGGATTTCGGGCACACTCATCACGCGCAAGTAGGCCAAGTTCACCGACAAATACAAAGCGACGACTAGGAGGAAGCTAAAAGCGAAAACTTTTGGCAGGTTGCGTTCCGGGTCGCGGATCTCACCGGCAACGAAGCCGACGTAACTCCAGCCTTCATAGCAAAAGAAACAGACGGCGAGAGCCACGGCCATGCTACCGCCGGTGCTGGGCGGGCCGGCGGCAGCGGGCGGGTTGAGGAAAGCCGCCGCGATCAAGAAGAGCAAGGCGCCGAGCTTGGCGACATTCGCGCCGTTCTGCAGCCAGAGCGTTCCGCGAACGGAGAAGGCGTTTAGCGCGGAAAGGGCCAGGATGATGGCTACCGCCACCCATCGTTGCCCGGTCCCGGTGAGCGGCACGATGGCGCTGAGATAGCTCCCGGAGCCAGCGGCGATGTACGCCGTGGCGCCGCTCAGGAGCGCGAAGAGATGGACCCAGCCGCAGGAGAAGGCGACCTCGGCGCCGAAGGCCTCTTTCAAATAAACGTAGACGCCTCCGGTGCGCGGGAAGGCGGCGGAGAGTTCGGAGAACGCGAGCGCGCCGCAAAACACGAGAAGGCCGGAGAGCAGCCACGCTGCGATCATGCCCTCCGCGCTTGGCATCGCCTTGGCCAAATCCTGCGGCGTGACGAAGATCCCCGCGCCAATGACGATACCGAGAACCACGCTAGCCGCGTCCAGCCAGCCCATGCTTCGCCGTAATTCCGTACCTTCGGGCATAGTGATATTCTCAACCCATGCCAATCGACCTGACGAGAAGAAACATGCTTTTTGCGGGAGGAATGGCGCTGGCGCCGGCAGCTTGGGCGCAAGCCGGCGCGCCGCTGAAGATCCTCACGATGACCAAGTTCGAGCCGGACGAAATCGCGAAGCTCACGGCGGCGCCGAGCGGCAGGCGAGTGGAACTGATTGTCGCCTCGAACCGCGACGAGCTGCGAAAGCTCTTGCCTCAAGCGGAGGTGCTCTACGGCGAGATTCAGGCGGCGGAGATGGATTTGGCGCCGAATCTGAAATGGATTCAGACGGCCGCCGCGGGTATGGAGAATTTCGACAAGCAAGTCTTGGGGAGCAAGATCACGGTTACGAACATGGCGCGCGTCTATGCGCCGGGCATCGCCGATACGGCGATGGGATTGCTCCTGAGCATCACTCGAGGCATCTCGACCTACTACATGCCGCAGTTCTACAGGCGCGAATGGAAGCCGATGGGCACGATCAAGAGTCCCGACCACATCGAACTCGGTGGGCGCACGATGGGCATCGTGGGGCTGGGCGGCATCGGTACCGAGATTGCCAAGCGCGCGCACCATGGCTTTGGGATGAAGGTCTATGCGACGGATGCGAAGCCGATGCCCAAGCCGGACTACGTCGAGATCCTGCGCGAGCCAGCGTGGTTTCCGGAGATGGCCAAGACCGTGGATGTCTTGGTGAGCGCGGCGCCGCACACTCCAAAGACCGAGCGGATGTTCAACGAGCAGATCTTTCGCTCGATGAAGAAAGGCGCGATCTTTATCGCGATGAGCCGTGGTAAGCTCTTCGACGACATGGCGCTGGTAAAGGTCCTGAAGGAAGGCCACCTGCGGGGCGCGGGGCTGGACGTGTTTCCGATGGAGCCGATCCCGTCCAATCACCCGATCTTCGATTGCAACAACGTCGTGATGACCCCTCACACGAGCGGTTGGGGCGTGGAGCGGCAGCAGCGCTTGGTGGCGCATTTCGCGGAGAACATCCGGCGCTATTCTTTGGGCGAGCCGATGCTGGCTGTCGTGGATAAAGTAGCCGGATATTAGAGTCATGACTCTGGGAGAATTCGCGAGGCCGGAAGTCGAACGGAGGCGCGATCTCCTGGAGAAAGCCTTGATTCAATCGTTGCCGCTGCCGGAGGTTGAGGCCGTGCATAAGGTCCGCACGTCTTGGCGGCGATTGGAGGCGGCAGTCCAGTTGCTGCCATGGCTTGTGCAGCGAAAGGCTTGGGAAGGCTTTCGCGGGCGGATCAAATCCGTGATGAGCGCCGCCGCTCAGTTGCGCGATCGCGACAATGCGATCGAGCGGTTGCGTGCTTTCGAAGCGCTTTGCCTGGCAATGCATGGGCAGCGGCGCCTTTGGGAGCCGGAATTTCACCGGCGTGTGGAAGCGATGTTCCCGTGGCAACTTCCGCTGCGCGACGCCTTTCCTAAATCGGCGGCGCAAGAAGCAACTGAGTTCGCTGCGCGCACGCTGAAGCGGGAAGAGCGGCGACGAAGCCGCGAGCGGGCGAAGCTGCATTCGGGAAGCGATACGGAGGAGTGGCATCGTTTCCGCATTTACACGAAGCGCTACCGCTACGTCCTAGAGTTTTTCTCTCCTTTGCATGACGGATATGAGCTGGAGGCGATTCGGATCCGGGACCAGCAGGACACGCTGGGGGCCTTGGAGGACGTGGTCGCGGCGATGCGAGTCGCGCGGGCGGCGTCGCCGGAGCGCAAGCTCATACGGGAGCCCATGGACTTTTTGAAGGCGGAGTTGCGGCACAAGATTGAAATGCTGGAATTGATCCCATGAAGTACGCGGCGCTCGCGCTCTGGGCAAGTTGCGTGTGGGCGCAGCCGTTCTTGCAGCATCGAGTGGGCAAGGACTTGAGCGAGGGCGTCAGCGTCTTCGACTTCGATAAGGATGGGCGGCTCGACGTGGTAAGCGGCGCTTATTGGTACAAGGCGCCGCATTGGCAGGCGACGAAGTTTCGGGAGGTCGGCTTCGTCAACGAGTACGTCGTCAACTGTGGCGAGTTCGCCGTGGACGTGAATGGGGATGGCCACGAAGACATTCTTGGCGCGGGCTGGCAGGAGGACGGCATCTTCTACTGGGAGAATCCGCGAAAGAGCGGCGCGATTTGGCCTAAGCGGAAGATCGTGGGATCCAAGGACACCGAGGGCCTTGCGATGGCGGATGTCGATGGTGATGGGCACAAGGACTTGCTTGTGTCGAATTACTCTCGGCAGCCGATGTTGTGGATTCGGGTTCGGCCCAAAGCGGAATTTGAAGTGCATGTCATTCAGGCGGATGGAAAAGGGAACGGGCATGGCATCGGGTTCGGCGATGTCGACGGCGATGGCAAGGGCGATATCGTCACGGAGCGCGGATGGTTCCGGCAGATCGATTGGAAGACCGATCGTTGGGAATATCGCGCGGAGTTTCATCTGCACGACGCGTCGATCCGGATGGAAGTCACCGACGTAAACCTCGATGGCAAGGCCGATATCGTCTACGGGCGCGGGCACGATTATGGGCTGTATTGGCTTCAACAGTTGGGCGAAGGGAAATGGAAGGCGAACGCGATCGACGAATCGTTTTCGCAGGTGCATACGGTGGTGCTGGACGATATCGATGGCGATGGAAAGCCCGAGATTCTCGCGGGCAAGCGCTACCGCGCTCACAACGAGAAAGACCCCGGGGCTTTTGAGCCCGTGGTTTTCTACTACTACCGCTTTCGTCCCGGCCCGCAGCCTTCCTTTGAACGAATTCCCCTCGCGGTGAATTCCCCCGCTAGCCCCGGCATGCAACTTGTCGTGGTGGACCTGGATGGCGACGGCGACCGGGACATCGTAACGGCGGGTAAAGGCGGGCAATTTTGGTTCGAGAACATGAAAATCGATCAGGTTCCGAACGCCGCGCGGCCCACTTTTTATCAGCTTTGGTAGACTACGAGTATCCTCGCTGGGAGATCGTCTAACGGTAGGACAGCAGATTCTGACTCTGCTTATCGGGGTTCGAATCCCTGTCTCCCAGCCATTTCCCTCTTATGCTCCTGCTTTGGCTTTGGGCAGCCCTGCTCCAGGAAGTCAGCGGCGGATTCCCCCACAAGCTTGAGCACTCGCCGACGCCCTCGAAGCGCCTCATTGAGACGATGCCCGGTGGCGTCGCGATTTTCGACTTTGACGGCGACGGACGGCAGGATGTCTATTTCACTAACGGCGCGCCGCAGCCCTCGTTGCATAAGAACGAGGCAAAGTACTGGAACCGCCTCTATCGCAATTTGGGCGGATTCCGCTTCGAGGATGTAACGGCTGTCGCTGGGGTCGCGGGCCAAGGCTTCGATATGGGCGTGGCGGCGGGGGACTTCGATAACGACGGCCATGCCGATCTTTTCGTCGCGAGCGTGAATCGCAATCGTCTTTATCGCAATCTTGGCAACGGCAAATTTCAAGACGTGACGGCGATTGCGGGACTCGAAACGCCGAAACAACCTTGGGCCGTCGGCGCGGGCTGGTTCGATATGGACAACGACGGCGATCTCGATTTGTTTGTCGTGAACTATGTCGCTTGGGATCCGGCCAAGGAACTTGTCTGCGGCGACCCAGTGCGAACCTATTGCCACCCCCGGCACTACGCGCCGCTGGCCAATCAGCTTTACCGCAACGAAGGTAACGGGGTCTTCGCCGATGTTTCGGAGGTGAGCGGTATCGCGAAGCACTTGGGCAAGGGCATGGGGCTCGCGTTTGGGGACGCGGATGGCGATGGCCGTCTGGACGTTTTCGTCACCAACGACACGGAACCGAATTTCTTGTTCCGGAATCTCGGGGGCGGCAAGTTTGAAGAGGTTGGCGGGCCGGCGGGCATTGCGTTTAACGACGATGGCCGGGCGCTTTCTTCGATGGGCGCGGACTTCCGCGATTTCGACAACGATGGCCGCGACGATGTCTTTCTCACCGCGCTTACCAACGAGACGTTTCCACTCTTCCGCAACGCCGGAGGGCGCTTTGAGGACCGTACGTACAAAAGCCAGGTTGGCCGCGCGACGCTTAGCCTGAGCGGATGGAGCGCGGGGATCTTCGATTTCGATAACGACGGGTGGAAGGATCTCTTCGCCGCGTGCGCCGATGTGCAGGACAACACGGAGAAGTATTCGGGCCGGGCTTCGCGCCAGCGCAATCTTTTGCTTCGTAATTTGGGCGACGGCAACTTCGCCCCGCAAGCAATTGGCGCGGCCGCTTTGCACCGGGGAGCGGCGTTTGGCGACCTTAACGGCGACGGCGCGATAGACGTTGTCGTTTCGCGGTTGGGTGAGAGTCCGGTGCTCTACAGGGGAGAGAGCAACAAGGACTCCAACTGGATCGCCTTTCGCTTGGTGGGTGGCCGCTCGAACCGCGACGCCATCGGTGCGCGCCTGGAACTCCATATGGAAGGCGGCGCGGTACAGACGAATCGCGTTAGCAGTGCGGTTGGCTATGCCAGTAGCTCGCAACTCCCAGTCCACTTTGGTCTGGGTGCGGCGAAACGCGCGCGGAAGCTTTTGATCCGCTGGCCATCTGGGCAGACGCAAGAAATCGCGGCGCCGGAAGTAGGCCGCCTGCACACCATCAAGGAGCCTTAGCCAGCCCCTTGTGCCGCGCCGCGGCTTCCGCGTTCCCCAACCGGTTGTACAAGCGGCTCAACAGCCCATGCGCTTCCGGATATTGCGGCTGTATGGCGACGGCGGCCCGCAGAGCTTCCTCCGCGCCGCGCAGATCGTTCTCGGACAAGAGCGCTTTACCCAGTTGATACTGATAGGGCGCAAGCCGTGCGTAAGCCGTCGCGCCGCGCAATAGCGACACTACCTCAGCCGCCTTGCCTTGCCGGTAAAGTAGAGCGGTCAGCGCGAGCAGGGGATCAACCTCGCCTGGCGGCCTCGGGTCATTCTTTTTCGCGGCGACGGCCTTGCGCAACTCCGTTTCGGCTTCGGGCCGATTCAAGGCGTCGTAGGCTTGCCCGCGCGCCGTCAGGATCTTCCACGCTTGGCTTGCTCCTTCGGCTTTCTCGAGCGCGCGCAGCGAGTCGTCGAAGCGGTCCAGGGAATAGAGCGCGCGCGACCAGAAGTAACAGGCGTCCACCTCGCGGGAATCGAGCGCGCAGGCCTTGGCGAAATGCGTTTCGGCGAGCCGGTACTCCTTGGCCGCCGCGTAGACCGCGCCCATGACTTTCTCGCAGTAGGCCGTGGATCGCGTCCGCAGCGCGACAGCGACTAGCTCGCGCGCTTGCGGCAAGTCTCCACGGCGGAACGCTTCGGCGCCGGCGGCGCAGTCCGGCGCTTGCAGGAACAAGGCTAGACTGATCACGCTCCACATGCCTTCATTGCTAGCACAATGGAAGTTTGCTCACCTTGATCATTCCGGCGCACAACGCCGAAGCCTTGCTTCCCGCTTGCTTCGACGCGATTCGGGCGAGCCTGAGGCAGCCGGACCAGATCCTCTTGGTGGACGACGCCTCAACGGACAGTACCGCCTCCGTCGCCGCCTCGCAGGGCGCGACAGTGTTGCGCACGGACCGTCAGTCCGGCCCGGCGATCGCGCGGAATCTCGGCGCGAACGCCGCGCTGGGCGATCTGCTTTTCTTTCTCGACGCGGATTGTCTTTTACATCCGGACACTCTTCAGAAAGCTGAGCGCGCTTTTCTGGAAGACGCGGAACTTGCGGCGCTCATCGGTGCTTACGATCTCGAACCGGAATCGAAGGCCTTCCTTTCCCGTTTTCGCAATTTGATGCATAGCTATTACCACCATCGCGGCAAGCGCTTGGCGAGCAGTTTCTGGGGAGCTTGCGGCGCAGTGAGGCGCGAAGCGTTTTTCTCGGTCAACGGATTCTCGACGGCGTTCCCCCGGCCTTCAATTGAAGATATTGAGTTCGGCCTACGCTTGCATGCCAGCGGCGCGAAGATCGTTCTCGACCCATCAATGCAGATCAAACACCGCAAACGTTGGACCTTCGCCTCGATGCTCCGGACCGATATCCGGGATCGCGCGATTCCTTGGACTCGTCTGATCCTTTCGCGAGCGAAGATGCAGAATGACCTCAACACGAGCCTTGGCCAGCGCCTCAGTGTGTTTCTGGTTCTGCTGAGCCCTCTTTCCGCCGTACTTGACTGGCGTGCCGCCGCCGTCTGTTTGCTGGCAGTCATCGGCCTGAATCTGCCCCTCTACCGTTTCCTCGCCCGGCACTGGAACTTTGCCGCGGCGTTGGCTTCTATTCCACTGCATCTCTTCTACTTCGCTTATTCCGGTCTTGCCTTCGGCGCCGTGGTCATCGCGCACAGGCTGCGCTTTCTCCGGTGATAATCTCAACACGATGACCCGTGTCCTTCCGCTTCTCATCGCCTCGCTTGCTTTCGCGCAGACGCCATTCACTCCCCCGGCCGGCCTGGAATATTTCCCCAGCCTTGAATACTCGAACGTGGGCCAGAAAATGGAGATGGATCTCTTCCGGCCCAAGGGAGAGACCAAGCCTTTGCCAGCGGTGCTTTTCATTCACGGCGGTGGCTTCCGGCGGGGCACACGGCAAAGTTATTTGCCGCTGGCCGCCAAGCTCGCCGAGCGAGGTTACGTTACGGCCACGATGAGCTACCGGCTAGCGCCACGGCATCAGTTTCCGGCGGCGGTGGAGGACGCCAAGGCGGCGGTGCGCTTTTTGCGGGCGAATGCGGCGAAGTACGGCATCGATGCCGATCACATCGGCACTTGGGGCGGAAGCGCCGGAGGGCATCTTGTTCTCATGCTCGGGCTCACACACGGCGTGGCGGAATTCGAAGGAAGCGGTCCGAATCAACAGTTCTCCAGCAAAGTGCAAGCGGTGATCAACTACTACGGGCCCACGGACTTCACGCAATCCTATTCGAAGTCCGTCGACGCGGCGGAAGTGCTGCCGCTATGGCTTGGCGGGCACCTCGATACGCATCGCAAGTATCACCAGAAGGCGAGCCCGATTCATTGGGTCAGCCCCAACGCCGCGCCGATCCTGAGCCTACATGGCACCAAGGACGCCTACGTGGCCTACGAGCATTCGGTCGCCTTGACCACGCGTCTGCTGGACGCGGGCGTTGACGCCGAACTCGAGACGCTGAGTGGCGCCGGACATGGCTTTAAGGGCGCCGATGCGGAACGCGCGGAGGCTGCCGGCTTCGCTTTCCTAGACCGTTATCTCAAGCCTGCCCCCGCTCCCCACGTGATACTGCTCAGCGACCATGGCCCGCGCGGCGAAATCGTTGCGATGGAGTGGCCCACTGGAAAGGTGCTTTGGACGAAGCCGAACGGGCGGGGACATGACGTGCAGGCGCTGCCGAATGGACACGCGCTCTTCACAGTCGCTCCGCGCAAGTGTGTCGTGGAGATCGATAACAGGCAGGCCGAAACATGGAGTTACTGCGAGGGCTTGGAGCATCCTCTCAGCGCCCATCGCCTTCCGAACGGGAACACCCTAATCGGCGACGCGCGCCTGGGCAAACTGATCGAAGTGACGCCGCAGAAGAAGATCGTGTGGAATTACCAGGCATCGAATCTGGCGAGTATGCGGATGCGAAACTCAAGGCGCACGGCCGCCGGTACGACGCTCGTCGCCGAGGAAGCGATCGCGAAGATTTTGGAGATTGACGCGGACGGCAAGGTCGCCTGGCAGTGGCAAGCGCCGAATGGCGAGAATCGCCGGGCCTATCAAGCGCTACGCCTGCCCAATGGCAATACGTTGATCAGCCTAAACGACCCCGGCGAGATCGTTGAAGTGAATCCCTCCGGGCAGGTTATCCGCTCCTTCGCGGGCGCAAAGATGGATTTGCAGTTCGGCTGGGCGTCGGGCATGGCCGTTTTCCCGAATGGCAACTTGCTGCTCTCGGACTACACCGGCCGCCGCGTTCTCGAAATCGATCCAAAGGGCAAGATCGTGAACGAGTTGCGCATGGGGGATCGCACGATTGCCAGCCTCGATATCGTCCGCTAGTCCTCCGAACGTTCTCCATTTCTTCGCATCCGTACGCCGCTACTAACTCATTAGTACTGGTACAAGGGCAACTTTTTCGCCATAGAAGCCTAGAACAAGAGAAACTAACCTATCTTTAACCCTGAGGAGGATCGCAACCGCGCTCAAAGGGAAGTTGAAGGGAAGGAGGCGGCAGGAGGGATGCTCGCCGATATTGATCAGAAAGTACTAGGTTCGAGGGGACCGGGTAAGTCCGCCACTGGAGGGTGGCGCAGCGTTGTGACAGCGCATTATCTGCCCGTTGAAGAGCGCAGGCACCCGGGCTCGACGATGGGATGGCTGGGCCCCGTGCCCGAGGAATGCTGGGTGACCCTTGCCGCGTTCGCGCCGACCGCAGCCAACCGCCATCTGGTGATTCGCGCCGCCATGGAGGCGCTGGCCATTCGTTACGCGGGGCCGCTTAGCCTGAAGTCACAGAGCTTGCGGCTTGTCGACCTCTTGAATGAGGGTGGACAAACTTACAGGCACGAGGACGTTTATTCGTCCGGCGCTTCTTATCAGGTCTGCGTCGAGGAGGCCGAGAGCCTCGAAACGCAACACACGGAAGGCCCAGATCTGACGCTGGTCTATCTGGAAGGGAACACGCACTGTGGATGGCGTTTTCCCGAAGGCGCTTGGGAGGCTTCCGGCATCGAGCGCTTTCACAACCACTTTTGGAGTTTGCTGCTCGAAGCGCTTCGCAAGCCCAATTCGCCGATTCGCGAGCTCGAAATTGCTGACGGCGCCGAGCGGGACACTTTATTGGGCCGCTGGGCGGGCCTGCTGAACTACGAAGTGGAAAGCCAATCCACGGTCAGCCGTTTTGAGTCGATCGTGAAAGAGTACGGCGGCCGCACGGCGATCGTTCATGGAAACCGTAATGTCTCCTACCGGACCTTGAATGAGGCGGCGAACCGCCTCGCTCACTATTTAATGTACTTCTCGGTCCGTCCGTCGAGTGTGGTGGCCATTTGCATGCCTCCATCACCGGAGGCGGTTATCGCGAAACTGGCGATTCAGAAGCTCGGCGGCGTTTCGTTAACACTTGACGTCACGGAAGACGCGGAGCAGCGGAGCCGGACGCTTGAGAATTGCGGCAACCCACTCTGTATCACCTTGGCGCCATTGCCGGGTGTGAACGTTGTGAACTTGGATGCCGACGCCGAGGCGATCCAAAGCCAATCGCCGATGAATCCCGCCGTTCTTATCCGGCCGGAACACGCCGCTGAGATCGTTCTGGGCGCTCCGGCCGCCGAAGGGCGCTCCGCCACGCTTCTGCTGCATCGCAGTATCTTGAGCAACAGCATGGAGCAGGGTTTCATGCGGACCGGCTTCGAAGACGTAATCGTGCTTACGGGATCTCCGGGCACCGCGCATGCGAGTTTCGAATTTTGGTCCGCGCTGTTGAACGGCGCCAAATTGGTGCTGCCGGCTCTAGAGACTAAGGACAACGTTCCGTTCCTCGGCGAACTCGTCAAAAAATCCAGGGCTACACGCCTCTTGATCGCCGAAGGAAAGTTATCGCAATGGCTCACGAGCGCGCCGGATGCGCTGCTGGCGCCGGAGACGCTCGTCGTCGGAGGGGTAGGTGAGTTGAGCGAAGATCTGGTGGCCTTGGCGCGGCATCGCAAGCGTGGCCATCTCTTCCACGCCTACGGCAATCATGAGATGGGCGTTCTTGGTCTGATCAAACCGCTTACAATTTCCCATTCCGATACCGAGATCGCCCCGCCCCGTCCCTCTCTGGCCGCCTATGTTCTGGATGGCGCGGGATCGCTTGCGCCAGTAGGCGGTGTCGGCGAACTTTGCATTGAGGGGCCGGGACTGGCCTGGGGTCAATTAAGCGAATGCGGCGCCACGCGCCAGCGCTTTGTGACCAAGGAGTTCGACGGCGGCAACGGGGGGCGGCTCTACCGGACCGGCGAATTGGTGCGTTGGCGCGAAGGCGGGCGGCTGGAGCGCGTGGGGCGAACGGAACTCCTAACGAACTTCGATGGCGTCAACCTGAACCTCTTCGCCATAGAGCGCGCCTTGCGCAAAGCGCCGAACGTGCGGAACTGCGCCGTTGTGGTCCGGCAGGTAGCCGGCCACCTGAAGCGGCTTGTCGCCTACGTGCAACTGGAGCAGCCGATCGTGAATCTGCGGCGCGTTCTGCGGGAGACGTTGTCGGAGTCTCTGCCCGATCACATGTTGCCGGTCGAGTTTCTACCGGTGCGATTCCTTCCCGTGGACAGCTCGGGGAATTTGGACCGCGCTTCGCTTTCGGCGCCGGCTTTGGGGCCGGATGTTTCCGGCGCGGAGGCGGACGCGCGCGCCGTTGAATCCGGCGCGCCGCTGCGGCGAGGCGCAGGCGCGCAACGCCCCGGCCTGATGGCGCTTTGGAAGCAGGCGCTCAGGAAGCTAGTCTAGAGAAGCTAGTCTAGAAGGGAATGTCGAACTCGATTCAAGGAATAGATTTGGCCGGGCGCACGGCCGTGGTGATTGGCGGTACTTCGGGAATTGGCCGCACGCTGGCGATCGGTATGGCAAAGGCCGGAGCGAACGTCATCGCTACCGGACGTCGCGAATCGAACGTCGGTGAAGTGGCTTCCGAGATCGAAGCGCTGGGCCGCAAGAGCATGCGAATGACGGCCGACGCCGGATCGAAGGAAAGCCTCGACGCGTTTCGGGACGCCGTGGTGAAAGAGTTTGGGGGCGTTGACGTGCTGCTGAACGCCGCGGGCCAGACTTTTCGCAAGCCGACGCTCGATGTAGAAGAAGGCGATTGGAACCGGATCATGGACGTGAACCTCACCGGTACGCTGCGGGCGTGCCAGAGTTTTCATGCGCCCTTGAAGGCTTCGGGCCGCGGCCGTATCGTCAACATCGCGTCGCTGTCGAGCTACGTAGGCCTCGTGCAAGTGACCGCGTATTGCGCGTCAAAAGCCGCGGTGCTGAGCCTGACGCGTTCCCTCGCCATCGAATGGGCGGCGGACGGCATCTGCGTCAACGCCATCGCGCCCGGAGTCTTTCCGACGGAACTTAACGCCGCCCTGTTAAACGGTACCGAGCGCGGCCGCGAATTTCTGATGCGTACGCCGATGAAACGCTTTGGCAAGACGGAAGAACTTGTGGGCGCTTGCGTGCTTCTCGCGAGCGACTCGGCCAGTTTCATTACCGGTCAGGCGATCGCGGTCGACGGCGGCTTCCTCGCCTCCGGCGTCAACTCCATCTAAGGCTTCGGCAACAGAACCCAGAACGTCGACCCTTGCCCGGGGATCGAATCCACCCAGATGCGTCCGCGCGTTTGCTCCACGGCACGTTGCGCGATCGCCAGACCAAGACCGGTTCCCGGTACATCGTCGCCGTGCAAGCGATGAAAAGGATTGAAGATTTTTTCGCGCTGGTCTTTGGGAATGCCGCAGCCATTGTCGGATACGCCGATCAGCCAATGGGTGTCGCGGTCGTGCGCGCTTACCGCGATCCGTGGCGTCTGGTCGGAGCGGTAGCGGACGGCGTTACCGAGCAGGTTCTGAAAGAGATGAAGCATCTGCTTGAAATCCGCGCGAACGGTGGGAAGCGCTTCGACCTTCACCTCGGCCCCCGCTTCCTGAATAGCGGCGCTCAAATTCGACAGCGCTTCCGATACCACCCACTCGAGCGCGACGTCTTCGAGATATGGCGGCGCTTGTCCCATGCGGGCGTAGATCAGGAGATCTTGGACTAGCGTGTTCATCCGGCGGCAGAGTTGCAAGCTCTCGTTCACGTCGTTCGTGGCGCTCAGTTCGATGAGTTCGCTTTGCAGCGTACGCAGAGGCGCTTGGAGATCGTGCGACGCCACCATGAGAAATCGCTTCATGTCTTCATTGGCTTGGGCCAAATCCTTGCCTAGCTGCTGGCAGTCCTCGTACAGAAGCTTGCGGGAGATGCTGGAGAAGAGCTTCGCGCGCAGCAATGGAAGTTCGATCGGGCGCAGCAGGTAATCTTCCGCGCCAATCTCGATGCAATGCGCCGCCTCGCGCAACTCTTCCATGGCGCTCAGCATGAGAACGGGGATTCCGACCCAATCGGGATTGGCTCGGATCGCTCGCAATACCGCCGGGCCGTCCATCTCCGGGATAACCATGTCGAGCAGGACACAATCGAAGTTGCCACTCGCCAGTTCTTGGAGCCCCGCGGCGCCATCGGCGGCCACTATGGCCTCCAAGCCGATCTCCTTCAACTGCCGCTGGAGGAGTTCGCGGTTCGCCTGGCTATCGTCGATGACGAGAATTCTGCCGCGCAGTGAGCCTTCGCGAGGCACCAGCGCCGAATAAGACTTGCCGCCGATGGCCGTGTAGGCGCTGGACATTTGCGGCATCGCCTTGGGGGTGGGAAGCGGGTTGCTGAGAGAAGACTTCAGGCTGAGATGAGCCTGCTGCATCTGCCGCAAGTCGCCCAGCGCCTCCACGGGGAGGACGCCGAGTAGTTCCGCCAGGCGCGCGCCAATAACTCCCAAGGGCTCCGAAAGCGCTGGATCCTGAAGCAACTGCGGCACGTAGTCCGTCGACGGCAAGGATCCCAATCGCATCGCAAAGGCTTGGAGAAAGCGGCGGGCGGATGTTTGTACGTCTTCCAAGGCCGCCAAGCAAGTTTCCGGCAAACTGGAGCGCTGCTCCTGCGAGAGGAGTTCGGCGTAACCGATTACCTGATTGAGATCCGAACGGACGCTATGCCGAAAAGCCGAGAGCGCGTGGCTCGAAGGATTCATGCTCGCCTACCTGCGTGACGCTAACTTGTCGATCAGTTTAATTAACTCTTCCATCTCGATGGGCTTCGGATGGAAGCCATCGCAGCCGGCCCGGAGGGCGCGTTCCTGATCTTCCTTCAAGGCGTGAGCGGTCAGCGCAATGACTGGAATCGCTTTGGTCGCGTCATCCGCCTTGAGCCGCTTCGTCGCTTCCCAGCCATCGATACCCGGCAAGCTCATGTCCATCAGGATCACATCCGGCATGGACGCGGCCGCCGCCAGGCCTTCGCCGCCATCGCCCGCGCAATCCACCTCAAAGCCCCGGAACTGCAAACGCCTCTTCAGCATGTCCCGGTTCATCTCATTGTCTTCCACGATCAAGACGCGCATTGAGACAACCTCTTCTTCATCTCCTTACCAAGGTCCTCCAGACGGTAAGCTCCCTTGGCGATCATCTGCGTGACGCGGCCATTAAGCCGCGCTCTGTCTTCGGCCGTTACATCCTTGGCGGTCATGACGACAACCGGCACCTTCTTGTCCGGGTCCAGCTTGCGCCATTCCTCCAGAAACTCAAATCCATTCATCCCATCCATCATCAAGTCGAGAATGATGGCGGCGGGATGCCCCTCTCTTTGGATGACGGCCAGAGCTTCGGCGCCGTTCGCGGCGGTCCAAACCACCCAACCGTCTTCCAGCAATTCCCGCTCGGTCAGGCGGCGCATCGCCTCGTCGTCCTCGACGAGCAACACACGCTTCCGCTCTTCCGGCTTACAATTTCGCTTGAGGGAGCGGATCAATTGGCCGCGATCGATGGGCTTCGTCAAGTAATCCACCGCGCCCAACTGATAGCCCTGATCCTGAGCGTCCTGAATGCTCAACATGATCACGGGAATGTCCTCGGTTCGCTCGTCGGACTTCAGTTCGGAGAGCACGGTGAAGCCGTCCATGTCCGGTAGCAAAATGTCGAGGATGATTCCGTTCGGCCGCTTCTCCCGGGCGACCGCCAGCCCGGAAAGTCCGTCGGTGGCGGCGTGAACGCGGAATTGTTCGCGCTCGAGTATTCGGGTGAGCAAGGCGGGAACGTTGGGATCGTCGTCGATCACCAAGACGAGCGGCCAATGTTGCGTGCCCTCCCGGATCGAGGGCGCCGCTTGGAGCTTCGGAGCTTCGGGAAGATGAGTGGGGATCTCGAAAGTGAACGTCGAACCCTTCCCGAGCTGGCTCTTCGCCGAGACTGAGCCTCCCAAAAGAATGCTCAGTTTGCGTGTAATCGCCAGGCCCAACCCGCTGCCCCCGTAACGAGTCGAGGTCTCTTGCTCCGCTTGCACGAATTCATCGAAGACGCGGTCAATCGCGTCTTCGCGAATTCCGATTCCGGTGTCATGGACCTCCACGTGCAGCCAGGGCGTGTCTCTCCGCTGTACAACGCTCGCCTCCAGGCGAACGACGCCGTCTTGCGTGAATTTGGCGGCGTTGGACAGCAGGTTCAAGAGGCATTGGCGCACACGGATTCTGTCCGTAAACAAGAGCGCGTCGCTATCGGACAACTGAACTTCCAGGCGATTTCGATTCTTCTCGATCATTGGCAAGGCGAGAATCTTGAGTTCACCCGTGAGAACGCCCAAGGAGAACGTTTCGGCGTGCATTTCTATCTTTCCGGATTCGACTTTGGACAAGTCAAGGACAGAGTTGATGAGATCGAGCAAATGCCTGCCGGCCGATTCGATTTTCGCGAGATCCGCGATCAGGTGTCCGGCGTTATCCACGATGGCTTGCTCCCGTAGCAAGCCGCTATAGCCGATGATGGCGTTCAAGGGAGTGCGGAGTTCGTGACTCATGCTGGCGAGGAACTGACTCTTGGCCTGATTGGCTTCCAGCGCCAATTGTGTCTGACGCTTCAAGCTAAAGTGCGCGTAGAAGAAGGATCCGAAAAGGATGCCTAAGCCGATGAAGCCTCCTAGAAGAGCCGCATTCGCCCGTTCCAGGCCCGCTTGGTGCGCCAATTCGAGCCGCCCGGACACCGCTTCATCCAGGGTGTCTAATTCCTTCCGAATGTCGTCCATCAAATTCTTGCCGAGATTCGTCTTGACAAGTTCCTGCGCGGCGTCCAGTCCAACGCGACGGCGAAGATTCAGCGTTAGCTCCAGTTCCTTCTGCTTGTCCTCCAGAAGCGCTTGAAGAGTCCGCAACTCACTAGTCTTTCCGCCAAGACGCAGGTAGTTGTTCTGGAACTCTTCCAAAAGCTTGGGTAACTTCGCCCGCGACTCATTCATGGGCTGCAGGTACTTCTCATCGGCCGTGAGAATGAACCCTCGCTGCGATGTTTCCATGCGAAGAATCAGCGTCTGGACTTGCCGAATTTGTAGAAGCGTGGTTCGCGTCTGCCGGATCTGTGGGAAGACGGCGTGCATCTCCCGCCAGTTGCTCCACGAGATGAAAATCCCGGCAACAAGCGCGACCGTGGCGATCCACAGCCAGCGGTTGCTGCCGGCGTCGCTAAGAACGAATGGGAGGGAGAGGCCGGAATTGGGCTTTCTCATGCGCGCTCGGCCCCGAAACGAAAATTCGCGCCAAGCGTCAGCTGATGGGTTGCCGGCCCTGGATAATCCGAATCAGCATTACCGCCAAGGCGGCCAGTAAGAGGATGTGAATGAAACCCCCGATCGTGTAGGAGGAAACCATTCCCAGCAGCCACATGATGATTAGAATCGTAAAGATCGTCCACAACATTTCGATCACTCCTTGTTTGGATTGCGCAGTGCTTCTCGCGCTGCCACTTCAAGTGCAAACGTCGTGCCATTCGTAAGTGCTTGAAAAGGGGCGTCAAGGATTACCTTTCGTAACGGCTTGGCGTGGTCTTGGGAGTTTTCCTCCCAGTAGATTTATCCTTCCCCGGCTGCCCCCGCCACCGCATTCTGCAAGCGGTCGCGGTAGAGGTTCAATTTTGCGTGCAGCGTCTTTGCGCTGATGCCGAGGATCGCGGCGCACTTTGTCTTGTTGTTGCCCGCGTGTTCTAGGGTCGCTTCGATCAGCTTGCGTTCGGCATGATCGATCGTGTCTCCCACCTGAATGCCCAAGGCGCTGCGGCCTGGTTGGGCGGCAATCAACGCTTGTCCGCCCGGAACGGGCGGCGCTGTGGCCGCCACCCCGGCGCTCGCACCCATTTGCAGATGGTGCGGCTCAATCCAACCTTCACCCGCTAGAATCACGGCGCGCTCAATCACGTTGCGCAACTCGCGGATGTTTCCATGCCAACGGTTCGACAGCACAAGGCCCAAGGCTTCCGGGGAGCAGCCGGTAACCCGGGTGCGATGCTTGGGATTCAGGCGCTCGATAAGCGCCGCGACGATCAGCGGAATATCCTCCTGCCGTTCACGCAACGGTGGCAAGTCGATGTGGAAGACGTTCAAACGGTAGTAAAGATCTTCACGCAGGCGCTGCTGCGCTATCGCGGCGAGCGGGTCCCGGTTGGTGGCCGCGACGATACGCACATCCACGGAGATCTCTTGCTTGCCGCCCAGCCGCCGCAACTTGAAGTCCTCGAGGACACGCAAGAACTTCGCCTGGATTGGCATTGGCATCTCGCCCAACTCATCGAGAAACAATGTACCGCCATTCGCCAGCTCTAGGCATCCTAAGCGCTTATCCACCGCGCCCGTAAAAGCGCCCTTTTCGTGCCCGAAGAGTTCGCTTTCCACCAGGTTTTCCGGGAGGGCGGCGCAGTTCAAGGCGACGAAGGGTTGCCCGGCGCGGCGTGACAGCGAATGAATCGCGCGCGCCACGAGTTCCTTCCCGGTGCCGCTCTCTCCGGTTACGAAAACCGGCGCCGTGCTAGGGGCGATCTGACGGATCAGGCCGAAGATTTCGCGCATGCGGGGCGACTGTCCCACCATGTCCCCGATGGCGCCTTGGAAGCTAAGTTGCCGTTTCAGTTCCTGGACTTCGCGCTGCAAGCGTCCGTGCGTCGCGGCCCGTTCGAGTAAAACCTGCAGACTCTTGGCGTCGACTGGTTTCTCCAGAAACCAAAATCCACCAAGGTCGTGCACAACGGAAATCGCCATGTCCACGTTTCCAAAAGCGGTGAGCACGATCGCGGGCGGGAGATTCCCTTCCGCCCGTAGGCGCCGCAGCACTTCAAAGCCGTCTATGCGCGGCATGCGCAAATCCGTGACGATGATATCCGGTGAATGCTGGGCCGCCTTCTCCAACCCATCTTGCCCGTCCACAGCCTCCACCACGGTATGGCCCTGCGCCTGAATCAAGGCCATGCAGCGCTGCCGTTGCGCCGCCTCGTCTTCAATTAACAACACATTCATGTCTTCGTACGCCTATCTTTACACGCGCCAATCGGCAAGCAGGCTCCCGTTTCCGGGAGCCCGCTTGCCTTTCGCGATCGTTGAGTTCGTTATTCGTTGCTCGGGTTGGGAAGTTTTGACAACGTCATCGTCTTCTCGATAATGGCGCCCGAGACTACCATCTCTACGCGCCGGTTTTGCTGGCGGCCGGCCGCGCTGGAGTTGTCCGCCACGGGGTTGGCTTCGCCAAACCCTTTCGAGCTGATCGCCTCATCCTTGACGCCTTGTTTCATCAGGAAATCCTCGACGGACTTGGCGCGATTCTCGCTCAGTTTCTGGTTGTATTCATCGGAGCCTACGGAGTCCGTATGCCCTTCCACTTCCAGCTTCAATCCAGGATGCGCCAGCACGATGCCCGCGACCTTGGCCAGCTTCTCGCGAGCGGCCGGACGCAACGTATACTTGCCGGTATCAAATAGCACATCCGACATGTTCACGATCAATCCGCGAGCCGAGTCTCTGGTTTCGAGAATCAAGTTGAATTGCTGCCGAAGTTCTTCGCGCAGCTTCGCGCGATCCTGCTCGGCGGCGATGCGTTGCCGGTCAGCCTCCTCGGCCATCGCCTTGATGCGCGCCTGTTCGGCCTCCAAGCGTTGGCGTTCGGCGTCCGCCGCCGCGCGCTGCGCCTCCAATTGGCGCTGACTTTCCAGCACGCTCAAGCGCGCCTTTTCGGCCTCCGCCTTCGCCAGCTCGGCCTGGCGCTTAGCGTCATCCGCCAGTTCGCGATCCCGCCGGGCGGCGGCTTCGGCGCGCAACGCTTCTTCATTGGCCCGGGCACGGGCGGCTTCGGCGCTGGCGCGCATGCGCGCTTCTTCGTCGGCCTTCGTCTTGGCGGCTAGCACGGATGCCTCCGCCGCCTTACGCTCTGCCTCCAGCCTTTCCTCCTCGCGCTTTCGCACGGTGATGATCCGCGCATCCTCGGCCAATTGGGTTACGTTGCGCGCCAAGGTCTGCACCTTCTTGGTGTCTTTGCTGCTCTTCCAGAAGGCCTCGGCGTTCAACAGATCCGTCTCGGCCTTCCGCATGGTGTCCGTCGCATACTGCTTGGCGCCTAAGGTAGTCGCGATGGAGACGGCGTGACGGGCCTCTTTCAGATCCAGGGGCGAGTCCTTCATGTCGTCCTTAGTGAGGTTGCGGTCGGCCGCCGGGATCAATGCGTTGTACACGCCCCGTTCCAGCAGTTCGTACTTGGCTTCGATCGGCGACATCGTGCCCGTGGTGCCCGGCTTGTTGGGATTGGAGACGATGACATTCTCCATCACCACCACATCGCTCGGCTGCGTCACGGCATAGTAAGGTTCGGCCGTGACAATCATGCCGAAGCTTTGCAGTTCGGTGGCCGCCTGAAGCCGCGCGTCGTCGCCTTTCAAATAAATTTCGCCGAGATTCTCAAAGCGTCCTTCGGGCGTGACGGCCCAGAGGACGTAGGTGAGAAACTCACGCCCGTGTACTTGGGCGGGCGGCAGCTTGTCGAAGCGCGCGTCGATCTTAGTCGCACCGGTTTTCGAGTCCACCCTCGCCTCGCCTTTCGATTTCGGCGCCAGGTTCGTGCCCGCGAATTCCAGATTGGTCGAGCCTTGGCGATGATGATAGTTGATCGCCTTGATGGAGCGGCTCACCGCGGTGACACGAAAAACGGGGTAGGGGCTGGACGACGCTTCCACCAAATTGGTTTGCGTCGGGCCAGGCACCTGAGACCAAAGGGGAGTTTCACTCAACGTCATCGCGGCGAGAATCGCACCTGCGATTGCCGAGTGACGAATCAAATACTTCGTCTTCATAAACGTTCTCCTTGTTCCTTATTGGGCTGCTTAGGCGGGGGCGCGCCTAGGCGTTCGCCGCCGCGCTGCTTTTGTACGCTTCTTTGGCGGCAGTGAGCGAGTTGGCTACCGCTTGCTTTTGCGTGGAGATGTTTTCACCGATTTTCCGGATTCCCTCCCGAGTCTTACTGGAGGCCTCTGTCACGGTGTTCTCAACTTGGCTGGCGATCTTGTCGCCAAGCGCGGAAGTCTTGCGTTGGGCTTCACGCCGGGCGCCGGGAAGAGCGCAAAGGGTAACGGCGGTACCAGCCAACAATCCAAGAGCGAAGATGGTGCAGTTTTTCGGGTTCATGCCATCCAAGGATGCACTTGCCTTGCCAAACCCATCGGCCATTGAAAAACGAACGACTTAGCCGGATGCGTATCGGACCATGGGCAGGAAGCTCTTACCGGCCGCGAAGAAAGTACCCACCTCAGCCGCTTCGCCACTGCCTTCGTTACGAAATTTCCCGCCGCCGCCAAGTGCCCGTTCAAAAATCAACGCATTTGATTTGGCACGGTGATTGCATCTGGGGTAGTGTCCCCAAATAATCCACAGGAGAACTCTCATGAAACTTTTCCTCTCAGCAGCGCTGCTTTCCTCTACCCTCCTCATCGCCGCCAAGGGTGACGATGCGGAGAATGGCAAGCGCCTTAAGGTGGCGCAAGACGTTCTTAGCGAGGCGATGAACGCCGGCGACCAGAGCATCCCGCGCGATCTGATTGAGCGAGCGCACTGTGTTGCCGTCGTTCCAGGCATGAAGCAAGCGGGCTTCATCGTGGGAGGCAAGTATGGCAAAGGCTATTTGATGTGCCGTAAAGAAGGCGGCGGTTGGCAAGGGCCGGCGGCGGTTCGCATTGAAGGAGGCAGTATTGGTCTACAAATCGGCGGAGGTGAAACCGATCTGATTTTACTTGTGATGAATAAGGCCGGCCGTGATCGAATCCTGCGCAATGAATTCAAGATGGGCGGTAGCGCCGCGGTGATGGCTGGTCCGCTCGGTAAGAACGTTCAGGCGGAGACGGATGTTTATATGCGCGCCGAAATGCTTGGCTATTCCCGCTCCCGCGGTGTCTTCGCGGGGCTCGCTTTGAATGGTTCCACGCTTCGCGAGGACGTCGACGACAACAAGGCTGTGTATGGCCAGCCGCTCAGCAACACGCAAATTCTCGATCGCGATGAAGTGAGGACTCCGGAAATGGGCCAAGCTCTCATTGGCCAACTGAGTGCGATCTCCAACTGGGAAAAGAAGTAGGGAAAAGAGCTTAGGAAAGGAACCGCAGCCATGAAAACCCTAGCCCTCAGCCTCGTGCTTGTGCTCGGAACGTTCGGCGCTAGCCGCACACAGGAAGACAAACTCGTACGTCACGTCCGTCAGGAACTCGTCACGCTACCGTTCTATGGCGTCTTCGACAATCTGCTCTTCGAGTTGCGCGGCCGCACCGTCGTGCTGAAGGGCCAAGTCGCAAGGCCCTCGTTGAAGCAAGACGCCGAACGTGTGGTACGCGGCGTGGATGGCGTGGAAGACGTGGTGAACGAGATTGAAGTTCTACCGACGTCACCGAACGACGACCGGATTCGAATCGCGACCTACAGAGCGATCTACGCCGATAACGTTCTATATCGCTACGGACTCCAGGCGGTGCCACCTATTCACATCATCGTCAAGAACGGAAATGTGACACTCGTAGGCGTCGTCGCCTCGGAGATGGATAAGAACGTCGCCGGCCTTCGCGCGAACGGAGTGAACGGCGTCTTCAACGTCAGCAACGAATTACGAATCGACGGAGGTAAATAGAACCATGTTGAAAGGACTTGGATTTTTTCTCATCGTACTCGGAATCGTGGGACTCGCCTGGGGAGGCTTTAGCTTCACCCAAAAGGAAAAGGCCGTCGATCTAGGCCCGATCGAGATCACGAAGGAATCGAGAAAGTCGGTACCGATTCCGCCCTTGGCGGGCGCGGCATCGCTTGTCGGTGGCATCGCGTTGCTAGCGACGAGCAAGAAAGGTTAAACGATGAACCCGAAGAAACTTCTCCTCGCCTGTCTGGAGCAGATCCGGCAAGACCTGAAGGCACGCGACGGGATTGCCATCGCGGAGACCTCGGAGGACACGGAAAAGGTACGGAATTTGGCGGACCGCGAAATGGAGATCGCCCGCATTGACCGCGCCACTGGCAATCTGAAGGACATTCTCAGCGCCTTGGCGCGGGTCGACGATGGTTCGTACGGCGCCTGTATCGATTGCGATGAGCCCATCGCGCCGAGGCGTCTGGCCGCATTGCCTTGGGCGAGCCGTTGTGTGGCCTGCCAGGAAAAGGCGGATCATCGCGCCGCTCCGGCTTGGCATATGCAGTACGCGGCTTCGCTTCCGCTACATGTACATTCCGCCGTTGACCTTTAGAACGTGTCCCGTGATGTAGGAAGCTCCAGCGGAGGCTAGGAAGCAAACGGCCTCCGCGATATCCTCGGCTTTCCCAAACCTCTTTAGCGGAATGATGCCCATCATCCGCTCTTTCTGTTCTTCGCTGAGCATGGCGGTCATGTCGGTCTCGATGAAGCCCGGCGTGATCGCGTTCACCGTAATGCCGCGGGAAGCTAATTCCTGCGCTAGGGTCTTCGTTAGCCCGATCAGGCCCGCCTTTGAGCTCACATAGTTCGCTTGGCCGGCATTCCCCATTTCGCCTACCACGCTCGCGATGTTGATAATGCGCCCCCAGCGAGCTTTCATCATGGCGGGCATCACGGCCTGAGCGCTCAAGAAAGCCCCCGTCAGGTTCGTCTGCAACACCGCGTTCCAGTCTTCGAGCTTCATGCGCATCGAAAGGCCGTCTTTAGTGATCCCCGCGTTGTTCACCAAAACATCTATGGGGCCAGCTTCTTGAAACGCGGCCTTGATACTCTCGGCGCTAGACAAGTCCATCGATACCGCCCGCGCCTTGCCACCCTCGGCGGCGATTGCCGCCACTGCTTCGTTCAACTTGTCCAAGTTTCGCGCCGCCAGCACCACTTCAAATCCACGCGCGGCCAACGCCTTCGCGCAAGCAAGGCCGATCCCGCGGCTTGCGCCCGATACAAATGCAATTTTCGACACCACTTCATCTTACGTTCCGCTCGCCGCCGGCAAACATCCTCTTGCGATCATGAGAAAAGATGGCCTTCCAAGACCTCCGCGAATTTCTCAGTGCCCTCGAAAAAGCCGGTGAATTAAAACGCATCTCCTTCGAAGTCGACCCGCGATTGGAGATCACCGAATTCGCCGACCGCGCCGTCAAAGCCGGCGGCCCCGCGCTTCTCTTTGAGAAGACCAAGGGCACGAACGTTCCTCTGGCGATCAACCTCTTCGCCAGCGACCGCCGCATGCAACTCGCCCTTGGCGTAGACTCGCTCGACGAGATCGCCGATCGCATCACCGAGTACCTGCAACTCAAGATGCCCGCGGGCCTCCTCGACAAGCTGAAGATGTTGCCCATGCTCGCCGATGTCGGCAAGTTCTTCCCCAAGCAAGTCTCTAGCGGCCCCGTAAAGGAGGTAATCCAAAAGGACAAATTCACTCTCGACGATTTCCCCATCCTCCATTGCTGGCCCGAAGACGGCGGCCGCTACATCACGCTTCCTCTTGTCTTCTCTAAGAACCCCGACACCGGGAAACGCAACTGCGGCATGTACCGCATGCAGGTCTACGACGGGCAGACCACGGGCATGCACTGGCAGCTGCACAAGCAAGGCGCCGAACACTATCGCCGGCTAATGGAAGAAGGCAAGACGAAGCGGATGGAAGTCGCCGTCGCCATTGGCGCGGACCCGGCCACAATGTATTCAGCCATCCTGCCGCTACCGCCGGAGCTGGACGAGATGATGATCGCGGGCTTCCTGCGTTCGAAACCCGTTGAGATGGTGAAGTGCGAGACCGTCGACATCGAAGTTCCCGCGCACGCGGAGATCGTGCTTGAGGGCTACGTTGAACTCGGTGAACTGCGTACGGAAGGCCCCTTTGGCGACCACACGGGCTTCTACTCGCTCGAAGACGATTATCCGGTCTTCCACCTCACCGCCATCACGCGCCGCAAGGAACCTATTTACTGCGCCACCATCGTCGGCCCGCCGCCGATGGAAGACTACTGGATGGGCAAGTCCATCGAGAAGATCTTCCTGCCGATGTTGCGCATGCAGATTCCGGAAGTCGTCGCGATGTCGATGCCCGCCGAGGGCGTCTTTCATAACCTGATGCTGGTCGCGATCAAGAAACGCTACCCCGGCCACGCGCGGAAAGTGATGCATGCGATCTGGGGTTTGGGCCAGGCGATGTTTACGAAGTGTATCGTGGTGGTGGACGACGATGTCGATGTCAACAACTACTCCGAGGTCGCTTGGCGCGTTTTCAACAACATCGATCCGCAGCGCGACATCGAGTTCGTCATGGGGCCCATCGACTCGCTCGATCACGCGAGCCGCCTCCCGAACTATGGCTCCAAAATGGGCGTCGACGGCACCAAGAAATGGGCTAGCGAAGGCTTCACTCGCCCTTGGCCGCCGGTGATCACAATGGATTCCGCCGTAAAGTCCCACGTGGACGATCTGTGGAAGCGCGCGGGCCTGGATGTTAAACTGAAGTAGTCTCCAATTGGGTGCCCATAGCTCAGTCGGTAGAGCGCCGGATTGTGATTCCGGATGTCACGGGTTCAAGTCCCGTTGGGCACCCCAAAACAATGCTCTCCCCTACTTGGACGACACCCCTTCTTCTTCTCCTCAGCAATCTGTTCATGACCTATGCGTGGTACGGCCACCTGAAGGACCGCAAGGGAGCTCTCTGGATCGCCGTGCTCTCCAGTTGGGGCATCGCGTTTTTCGAGTACTGCCTGATGGTGCCCGCTAACCGCATCGGCTATGGCCGCTTCTCTAGCTATCAGCTCAAGATCATGCAGGAAGTGATTACGCTGCTGGTCTTCATCGCCTTCGCGTGGATCTATCTCGGCGAGCCGCTCAAGTGGAATTACGCGGTCTCGATGCTACTGATCTTCGCCGCCGTCGCTTTCGCATTCGCGTTCTAGCGCGCCAGTAGCCAGACCAGTCCCGCCGCCCCCGCCGACAGCCACAATCGTTTCGGCTCATGCGCGTAAGTTTCGTGCAGGCCGTGCAGCGCCAAAAAGCTCAAAGCGCCCGCCGACGCTAGTGTCGCCTCCGTCGCGAATGGCAGCGCGTGCGCGGTAAGGTACCCCAACGCCGTCATCGCTTGCAAGATCCCGTAGGCCGCCCAAGCTTCGCGCCCGCTCGCCACGCTCCGCAACAAGAAAAACACCGCCACGGTTTCCGGGATCCAATGCGCCACCACCGCCCAACGTAGCCCCGTGTTCGCGCCCAACAACGCGCCGTCCATCAAGCTATGAATCGCCAGCGCCGCCGTCATGAGCACCAGCGGCCAGCGTGAGGTTGAGTCTTGCGCGCGGCAAAACGCGCACACCGGATGCACGAATCTGTCGATCAACGCATAGAGCGCGAAGCCCAGCAATGCCCACCAACCCGCGCCCCAGCCCTCCTCCCAAAGTACGGAGGCCGCAAACCCCAAAAGCAATCCCGCAACCAGACTCGATGTGTGACGCACTTGACTTGAAAATAATAATAACGCATTATCAACAAAGATGACAACCACAGCAGAACCACGCGTTCCCGTCACCGTGCTCACCGGCTTCCTCGGGGCGGGGAAGACCACCCTCCTCAATCGAATTCTCACCGAACAACACGGCAAGCGCATCGCCGTCATCGAAAACGAGTTTGGAGAAATCGGCGTGGATCAAGACCTCGTCATCCAAGCCGACGAAGAGATCTTCGAGATGAACAACGGCTGTATCTGCTGCACCGTCCGCGGCGACTTGATCCGCATTCTCGGCAACCTGATGAAGCGCCGCGAGAAGTTCGACTATATTCTCGTCGAGACTACGGGCCTCGCCGACCCCGGCCCCGTCGCGCAGACTTTCTTCGTCGACGACGAAATGCGCTCGAAGCTTCGCCTCGACGGCATCGTCACCCTCGTCGACGCGAAACACATCTGGCAACACATCGACGACGCCGATGAAGCCAAGGGCCAACTCGCTTTCGCCGACGTCATCATCTTGAACAAGACCGATCTCGTAGCCGAGGAAGACCTCAAGAAACTCGAGGCGCGTATTCAGTCCATGAACGCCGCGGCGAAGATCTTCCGCGCCCAGAACGCGCATGTTGATATCGACAACGTCCTCAACGTCGGCGGCTTCGATTTGCAACGCGCCCTCGAGACGGACCCGAAGTTTCTGGAACCCGAATACCCTTTTGAATGGGGTGGCATCTATCAACTCGCGGCCGGTACTTACAAATTCGTCGTGAACCCCGGCCCCGATCCCGCGATGGAGATTGTCGTCCAACGCGCGAATGGCGCCACGGAAGCCGACCTGAAGGACGCGATCGAGAAGGCGATTGTGCAGGAACGTACTTCCATCCCGTGCCCCACCGTGCACGAAATCGCTATCGCGGAGCCTGGCCACTACGCGCTCTTCACGGAGCATCATCCCGATGAATTCAGCGCGGTCCTGGAGGGACAAACGCCTCTTGTGACCGGCGAGTTCAAGCCGGACCATGAGCACGACGAGGAGGTCAGCTCCGTCGGCATCACCACTCCCGGCGATCTTGATCAAAAGAAGTTCAACCGCTGGCTCAGCGAACTCTTGCAAACGAAGGGTACCGACATCTTCCGCATGAAGGGCATCCTGTCGCTCAAGGACATGTCGCAGCGCTTTGTTTTCCAAGGCGTCCACATGCTCTTCGACGGGAAGCCGGACCGCCCCTGGGGCGACGAACCCCGCCGCAATAGCCTCATCTTCATTGGCCGCAACCTCGACCGCGACGAATTGAATGAAGGGTTCCGCAAGTGCTTGGCTTAAGCAAGGCGTCCGGCGTGAAAGATGAGCTCGCTCAAGCGTGGCAAGCCCAGATTGACGACTTCGTCGTTTCCTTGTCCTGGTCGCCCGATGGCAAGTGGCTCGCTGCCGCTTCCGTATCCGGCCCCATCGCGATCCTCGATGCGAGTAGCGGTCGCATGGCGCATCGCCTTTCGGGACATGGTTTCGGGACGATGCAAATCGCTTGGAGCGCGGACGGAAAACTGCTGGCCTCTGCCGGGCAAGACGGCAAAGCCCGCCTTTGGGATCCTTTGTCGGGCGCGCAACGCGCGGAACTCGAAGGCGGTGCGCCGTGGGTGGAGCGCTTGGCTTGGGCGCCGCGTGGCAACTACCTCGCTACCGCCGCTGGCCGCCGCCTCCGCTTGTGGAACGCGGATGGCGAATTGATCCAGGACTGGCCGCCGCAGAATGCGACCGTCGCCGACATTGCCTGGAATCCCCGCCACAACACTCTCGCTTCTTGCGGTTACAACGGTCTTTGCTTCTGGTCGCCGGATTCGAACGAGGCCACGCGGCGCTTAGATTGGAAAGGCTCCATGCTGGTGCTCTCCTGGAGCCCGGACGCGAAATACATCGCCACTGGCAATCAGGACTCCACGATTCAGTTCTGGATCATGGCCACCGGCAAGGAACTCCACATGTGGGGCTATCCCGCGAAGATCCGTGAGCTTTCCTGGGACGCGCGCAGCCGTTATCTCGCTAGCGGCGGCGCGGCTTCCGTGGTGGTTTGGGACTGCTCCGGCAAGGGCCCCGCGGGTACCAAACCGGTCACCCTTGATTTCCATGAGCGGCTGCTCACGCAACTCGCTTTTCAGCGCGAGGGTTCGCTGCTCGCATCAGGCTGCGAGGAAGGTCTCGTCGCGGTCTGGCGTCCCGGCAAGAGCGATGATCCGTTAGCCACGGCGCACCTGGAATCCGCCATCGGCCAACTCGCTTGGTCGCCCGACCACAAGATACTCGCGGTGGGCGCGGCCTCGGGCCGGATCGCGGCTTTACGCATGGAGCGTTTATGACAATTACGACGAAACGCAAAGTCATCGCGCAGATCTTTGTTTGCAATGGCTGCTGCTGTGGCCGCGCGGACAAGGGCAATCCGCCGATTCCTCTCGATGAGCTCAAGGCTGAATTCAAGCGCCGCAAGCTGATCGGCAAAGTCCAACTGACGATCTCCGGCTGCCTGGGCCCTGTGACGTCTTGAACGTTGTCGCCCTCTGGTTGCCCGAAGGTATGCGTTGGTTTGGCGGCCTCACGGAATCCTGGCAGTACATGGACCTTATGGACTGGGCCGGTGCCTGTGCGGCGGCTGGCGAGGCGTTACCGATACCTGCGTGGCTATTGGCGCACGAGTTTGACGCCATGCGCGAAACTCTGGCCCTTGCCGAAGCCGTTTAGTCCCACCCGCTTTATTAGGGACCTTCCCCACCCCTTCCGTCTCGTGCCTTCGGGTGATCTGATCGAGAAATGAGGCTTCTCCCGTTATCGCTTCTCGCAATCTCCGCCTTCGCCCAGCTTCACCCCGCGCTTTCCTTGCCACCCTCCGGCGGCAATCAGAAAGCGAGTGTCACGCAGTACATCGGCCCCGTAAAAGTCCGAATCGATTACTCGAGCCCCGCCGTCCACGGGCCGGCTTCTCCCACGGGCGGTCCCTCGGTGGACCGCCGAGGCAAGATCTGGGGCCAACTCGTTCCCTACGGCATGACGGACCAAGGCTTTGGCACTTCGAAGGCCGCCCCCTGGCGCGCGGGCGCGAATGAGAATACGGTCTTCACAACTTCGCACGATGTCGAGATCGAAGGCCAAAGCTTGGCCGCCGGCGCCTACGGACTTTTCATGCTCGTGGAAAAGGACGAATGGACGCTCATCCTATCCAAGGAATCCGGGGCTTGGGGGAGTTTCTTCTACAAGCCCGAGGAGGACGTTCTGCGCGTGAAGCTCAAGCCCGTCAGGAGCGAATACCGCGAATACCTCAGCTACGATTTCCATGAACGTAAACCCACCGAAGCCGTGGCGCAACTGGCGTGGGAAGATCTCGCCGTTCGTTTTCGCATCAAGGTTCCCAACGTCAACGACATTTATCTCTCCCGTATTCGCTCTGAGCTTGCCAACGCCACGGGCTTCGTCGACACCGGCTGGATCGCCGCCGCGCAATTTTGCCTTGCGAACAACATCAACCTCCAGGAAGCTTTGGCCTGGACCGACTACGCTATTAGCGCTCCGTTCGTCGGCCGCAAGAACTTCGCGAATCTCTCCACGAAGGCCCAAGTCCTCACACGCCTGAAGCGCGACAACGAAGCGGCCACCCTTATGAGAGAAGCCGTCCAACTCCCCGGCACGACCGTGTTCGAGATCCACCAATACGGCCGCCAGCTCTTGAGTGCCAAGAAGAACGCCGAAGCCCTCTCCATCTTCGAGCTCAACCACAAACGCTTCAACGGCGCCTGGCCCACCAAGCTCGGCCTCGCCCGAGCCCATGCCGCAATGGGCGACAAAGTGAAGGCCCTCGACTTCGCTCGCCAATCGCTGCCAGAGGCCCCGGACCCCATCAACAAGAAGGGCATCGAAGACCTCATCAAGTCGCTCGAATAACGCCGTCATGGCGTACCTTGAAAGAAACGTCATGACTCCGCAAGAAAAAGCCGAATCGCTCGGCCTCAAGTTCACCAAACAAGAACCCGGCTACCTGAATCTCGCCATCCGCTCCGGCAGCCTCATCCATAGCTCCGGCCATGTCAGCACGCTGAAGGGCAAGCTAGGCGCGGGCATCGCGACGCCGGACGGCTATGCCGCCGCGCGCGACTGCATGGAGAAGATTCTGAATTCCGTTTGGAACGCTCATGGCACTCTGAATGGTCTCCGGGTCATTAAGGTTCTCGGCTGCGTCAATTCCGCGCCGGATTTCATTGAGCAGCATCTCGTCATCAATGGGGCCTCGGATCTCTTACACGAGATCTTTGGCAAGACCGGCGACGGTTTCCACGCCCGCTCCGCGCTCGGCTTCGCTTCGCTGCCCACGGGCGTCGCGGTTGAGGTGGAGGCGATTTTCGAAGTACTTAGCTAGCCGATGCTCGATTTCGTCTTATTAGCCGGCTCCCTCGCGCTGCTTCTTGCGGCGGCTCGCTATTTCGTCGACGGCATATCCTCCATCGCCGCGGCCCTCGGCGTGCCGCCGCTCGTCATTGGCATGACCGTGGTCGCCTTTGGAACCTCCACGCCCGAGCTCGTTGTGAACGCGCTTTCCGCCGCGCAAGGTTCTACTTCTCTTGCCTTCGGTAACATCGCCGGTTCTTGCATCGTGAACATCGGCTTCGTTCTCGGCGTTACTGCGCTCATTCAACCGATGCGAGTCGAGCCTTCGCTCATCACACGCGAGATCCCCATGATGATCGTTGGCGTTCTCGCCGTGCTCATTTTCGCTAACGACAAGTTTCTTGATGCCGGCGCGCTAAACGTCTGGAGCCGCACGGACGCCCTCGCGCTGCTTCTTCTTTTCGGCATCTTTCTTTACTACACAACCCGCCAAGCCATCGCGGCTCCCAAGTCGGACGCGTTTATTTCCGAGGTGCGCGAAGAATCGAAGTCGGTTAGCGCGCGCGATCTCGGCAAGCAATCGCTGCTCGCCATCCTCGGCCTCATCGGTGTCTCCCTCGGCGCGAATTGGACGGTCGAGTATGCCGTCAACCTCGCCCGCCAAATCGGTCTTTCGGAAGCCGTCATCGGCCTCACGGTTATCTCACTCGGTACCACGCTCCCGGAACTCGCCACTTGTGTCCTCGCCGCCCGCCGCGGCAATCCCGACATCGCGCTCGGAAACGTCGTCGGTTCCAATATCTTCAACGTGCTCTGCGTCGGCGGTATCGTCGGCGCCATCAACCCCGTCCCCATCCCGCAAGGGGGCGCGGAAGACCTTCTCGTCCTGACCTTCCTTGCCGTCGTGCTCCTCCCCATCGCTATCCGCAGCCAACGCACCATCACTCGCGGCGAAGGCGCATTTCTGCTCGCGACGCTCATCGCATACCTGGCGTGGCGCATCACCACGTCCACGGCCTGAACTAAAATTCGAAGGGAGGCCCGAGCTTGCATTTTCCGCTCTCGATTTTGCTGTTGCTAGTGGCGCAGGGCGCATTGCCGCAGACCGCTCCAGGAGCCGGCTGGGTTGGGAAGTACGCGGGCGACAACCTTGAGTTCGAACTCAGGCAGACGCCAACCGGCGGCCTCGGCGGCACGCTCGTCTTCGACGGCAAGACATATCTCGCGACAGCCGCCGTTTCCGGCGCGAGTCTAACGGGCAACTTCCGGGCGGACAACACCAGCTTCCCCTACGAAGCCACTCGCAATGGCGCCAACCTCGACTTCTCCACCGGCGGAACCACCTACCGGCTCCGCCGCGTCCAGCCCACCGCGGCCGGAATGCTGTTCCAGCACAAATTTGGATTTTCGCTCCGCCTGCCAGCGGATTGGACCGCTACGGAAGCGCCCGAAGCGGCTTTACTGCTTCCCCCGGGCGTAGCCTTCGATCCCGCGCGCCAAGACAACCCCGAAGCCTACATCGCCGCCATGCGCGACGGCTACAGCCAGCAAGACGAAGCCCAGACCGTCGCCCAGCTCCGCGCCTCGATCGCTCGCAACGGTATCTCGGGCAACCGTAACGGCCAACGCGAGGCCGCGATCTTTGGCCAGCGCAACGGCGCCATCTATCGCTGGGACTTACGCGATCCCGCGAGCGGACGGCAGATGGCGTTCGACATCTATCTCGCCGCGGAAGGCCAACGGGCCTTCGTCCTTATCGCCGTGGGCGAAGAATCCCGCATTCGCCCTCGTGACGCGGAACTGCGCCAAGTCTTGGCTAGCATGAGCGCGGCGCAAACCCAAACGCTTCACGGCGGCGGCCCGCTAGCCGACAACACGCCGCTCGCCCAACGCTGGCTCGCCAAGCTCCGCGGCAAGCACGTCCGCCAATTCTGGGCCAGCCAAGGCATGAGCAGCGACAAGCGGCACATTCTCGCCGCGGACGGCAGTTATGCTTTTCGTTCCAGCAGCATGGTCTCCGTGGACGTCTCCGGCGCCAGCGCCCTTTCCACCGGCGGCGACAACGCGCGAGGCCGTTGGCGTATTCGCGACTCCGGCGGCCAAGTCTTCCTAGAAGTCCAATACGCCAACGGCAATGTCTCCCGCATGCCCATTACCGAAAATGGGCAAAACTGGTTCTTGAATGGCGAGAAGGCGTTCGCCGTCGATCCCGAGTAAACAAGTGCGCTTCATTACGCTTCTACTCCTCGCAACCCTTTGCTTCGCGCAAGCCCGCCGCGATTTACAAGTCGCCCCCGCTTCCCAACGCCACGCACTCATCGTCGGCAACGCGGCCTATCCCAAGTGGCCCTTGAAGAACCCGTTGAACGACGCGCGAACCGTGGCCGCTTCCCTCACGCGTCTTGGCTTCGCCACCCAAGTCGCCACGGACCTCAGCCTCCGCAACTTCGAAGCCTCCATCAACCGCTTCGTCGCGCAAGTCAAATCCGGCGACACCGCGCTCTTTTACTACGCTGGCCACGGCATCCAACTTGAGGGCGAAAACTACCTCGTCCCCGTCGACTTCGACGCGAAAGACGAAGCCGACGCCAAGTACGTTTCTTACTTGGCCTCCCGCCTCCAAGAGCGTCTCGAAAAAGCAGGCGCCCGCGTCATCGTTCTCGTTCTCGACGCCTGCCGCAACAATCCCTTCCAAGCCACGCGTTCCGCAGGCGGCGGACTCGCCGCGATGGGAACCGGCAATGGAACCTTCATCGCCTTCGCTACCGCTCCGGGCAAAACCGCCGACGACAACCCGCGCGGGAACAACGGCCTCTTCACGTCACATCTCGTTCAGGCCATCGAAGAGCCTGGCTTGACGCTAGACCAAGTCTTCAACCGTGTCCGCGAACGCGTACATCGCGACTCGCAAGGCCGTCAAGTTCCCTGGACGGTTTCTAGCGTCATCGGCGACGTTTATCTCGGCAACGCCGCCGCGCCGGCCAACCCACTCGCCCGCCCTTCGTCGTTCACCGCCCAAGCCCCCCAAGAACCCGTCAACCCGCTAGCCCGGCCGCGCCAGCAAGAAACGGCGCCGCCTCCGCCGCCCGCCTTAGACCCCTCCGCCGAACTAGCCAACGGCAAAGCCGCTCTGGAGCGCGGCGATTATTCCTCCGCCGCGCAAAAAGCCCAAGACATCCTCCGTAACGACGCCGCCAACAAGGACGCGCTCCTCCTCTTGACCTCCGCATACTTCAAACAGCAACAGTGGGACCTTTTCGCTTCCACCGCTCGCCAAGCTCTCGCCGCCGGAGCATCGATCCCCCTCGGCGTCGGCCACCACCACACTCTCACTGGCGCGCATGCCGCCGCGCTCACGGTCACTAAAGATTCCATCGCCTACCAATCCCTAGGCGGCTCGTGCAATCAACCAGCCTTCTCCTACCCGGTGCGCCAACTCGTTTCCGCCCAAGTTACGACTACGATGCGTGGCGAGATCTTCCTCAATTTCAAAATTCTCGACGAAAAAAACAAGACCCGCAACCTCAACTTCGTCGACCCAGACTCGACGTTAACGAAAGACTCCAACGGTCTTCCACAAGTCGTCTCGCCCCCTAAAGCCTCAGCGCACCTCGGCGCCATCGCCGCCATCCTTAACAGCCTGAAGCAATGAAAATTTTCCACGCCGCCATTCCCTTACGCATGGCATCGTGGAGGACCTACGCATGGCGCTCGTCGCCGCTCCCAAAACAGCAACATCGGCGCTGACATTCTCAATATCCGCCGGCGAGGCGATCGATAAAGGCGGGTACAAAGTTACCGCGCAGATGAAGCCCATGCCCGCGGGCGCCACGATCCTCCTCTTCGCGGACTCGCCGGCGAACTCCCTCGACATAACCGGCGGCCACGATCTCGAGAAGCTTCTCGCGCTCTTCGACAAGACGGCCAAGTGGGGGCAACAGATCGATGTATGGGCCGAAGCCAAGCTCAACGGAAAATCCATCGCCTCGTCCTCGAAAAGCAAATTGAAGATTCACGTCAAGCCACTGCCCGCGCGACTGACCTTTCAAGTCATCGCCGCCGAACGCCTCACCTATCCAGGCAACGGGCATGGCCGCACCCTCACCAAAACTCTCTACAACAATCAGTGGTATTTCCGCAAAGGATCGGTGCTCGAAAGCGATGCTGCGATGCGCGGATTCGACTGCACAACCTTTCCGATGTCTCTCTGGTCCACCTATCCGGACATGAGCGGCGCCTATGGCACGAAGCTCGTCGACGCCCTCGGTTGCCAAAAGTGTGGCCTCGAACAACTGAATTGGAAGGAGGTCCGCGAGTTGTTCACGGATACCGCGGGACCGCTCGGCCCAGTCGCCCCGCCCAAGGCCAATTCCGATCCCGCGTTCTGGCGCGATCCCTTCGCCAAGCCCACTCGAGCCGATCAATTCGACACTCGCGCGACGTATTTGATCTGGAGCGCTGGCCACGTCGTCATCTATCAGGACCGCATGATCCACGAGTTCACGCATGGCGGCTACAAAGCGACACCTGCCCATGTGCGCGATTGGTCGCAGGCGCCTCAGGGGTTGTGGTGGATTCGAAAACTTCCCACGCATCTGCGCGCCTAAACCGATACAATCCCCTCCATGCGCCTTCTTCTCGCCGCATGGCTATTTCCCCTCGCCTTCTGTGCTCCCGCCCTTTTCGCTCAGAACGCGGTCAAGGCCGTTCGCTTCCACGTTGAACGCCCCACCCTCCTCAACCTCGGCTTCGAGTGGTCCATCGAAGGCGACGAAAATCGCAACGCTAGCGTGGCGGTGAAGTATCGCGCAGCGGGCGAATCCCAGTGGCGCGAAGCCCTACCCCTCGTCCGCATCGGTGGCGAGAATGTCTACCGCCGCCGCGAGAACCTCGACTACACCGTGCCCCAAGGCTTTGCCGGTTCCATCCTGAGCCTCAAGCCCGGCACCGAGTACGAATGCAACTTCGTCATGACGGACCCCGACGGCGCCTCCGGCACGACCACGCAGACGGTCAGAGTGAAAACCCGCACGGAGCCCCAAGCCTCCACCAGCGGTCGCACTCTTCACGTCTATCCACCCGACTACTTCGGCCCCCGCCAAGAGCCCAGCTTCACCGGCATCTTGCAGGCCTATTACGGCGCGGGTCTCGGCGATTGGTCGGTCGTTTGGGAGCGCCGCGCCCAACCCGGCGACACCCTTCTCGTTCACGCCGGTCTCTACCGTCCCGAACGTCTCGATTACGTCGATCCCATGATGACGCCCTTCGACGGTTCGATGTCCCTGACCCTCAAAGGAACGCCCGAAAAGCCCATCACCATCAAGGCCGCGGGTGACGGAGAGGTCGTCTTCGACGGCGACGGCAACCATCGCCTCTTCGACGTCATGGCCTCCCGCTATCACATCTTCGAAAACCTAACCTTCCGTAACACCGACGTCGCCATCTTCGCGGGTCAAAAAGAAGTCACCGGCGCCGTCGGCCTCGCGGTCAAGAACTGCCGCTTCGAAAACATCGGCTTCGGAGTCTGGACCGAATACGCGGGCTCCCACGATTTCTACATCGCCGACAATCTTTTCCTCGGCCGCGACGACCGCTTCCGCCTCGTCGGCTGGGGCGGCCGCCAACGCCAGCCCGACGGCCCCACCTGGAACGAACCGCTCTACAAATCCCACCGCATGGTCAGCTATTACGCCATCAAGGTCTACGGGCCTGGCCACGTCATCGCGCATAACTCGATCGCCTACTTCCACGACGCCCTCGGCATCTCCACTTACGGCACTCCCGAACAAGACCCCGACCGCCGCGCCTCCTCCATCGACATCTACAACAACGACTTCCACATGCTCAACGACGACTTCGTCGAAACCGACGGCGGCGTGCACAACGTCCGCGTCTTCAACAATCGCGGCGTCAACGCGGCTCAGGGCGGCTACTCTTCACAACCCGTCTTCGGCGGGCCCGTTTACTTCTTCCGCAACATCCTTTACCACGTCCCCTCCGGCGTCGCCTTCAAGTTCTCCGCCAAACCCGCCGGCCTCTTCGTTTGGCACAACACCATCATCGGCGAGCATCTCCTCGGCGATCCCTCCGCCAACATGCACTTCCGTAACAACCTCTTCATGGGCCGCGGCACTCCCGATCGCGGCGTGCTTCGCCTCGCCAATTCCACGCCCAACAACACCACTGACTACAACGGCTACCGCCCGAACCCGGGTGTGAAAGACCAATACATGTTCTTCCAACCCAAGTCCGGTCCCAACGTCTACGAAGCCCCGCGCAATGGCTGGCAAAGCTTCGCCACCCTCAAGGAATTGCAGGCCGGAACTGGCCAGGAAACGCACTCGCTCGAAGTCGATTACGACATCTTCGAAAAGCTCTCTCCGCCCGATCACACCAAGCGCTACGCCGTCTATCACTCGATGGACTTGAATTTCAAACTCAACCCCAATGGCAAGGCCGTCGACGCGGGTGTCAAGATCCCCGGCGTCAACGACGACTTCGCGGGCCGTGCTCCCGACCTTGGCGCTCTTGAATCCGGCAGGCCCCCGCTCCATTACGGCCCCCGCTGGCTTACTTGGCAACCTTTCTATCGATAGACAAACTGCCACAATAAAGCTATGGGAACGCATGTCGAATCTTTCCCCGTAGCCGCGCAAAGCCGGTCTCGCGAGTCCACGCAAGCGATCCCCTGGACGGTCTGGCTCATGGCCGCCGCCTGCACCTCGGCGATTGTCGGCGCGCACTGGGACATCTCCTGGCACTCTTCCATCGGCCGCGACGATTTCTGGACGCCCGCCCACATGGCCATCTATCTCTGCGGCGTTTTCGGTGGCATCAGCGCCGGCTGGCTCATCCTCTCGCACACCTTCGGCCTCGCGGGCGCCACCAACGAAGCCACCGTCAACGTCTTCGGCCTCCGCGGTCCGCTCGGCGCCTTTCTCGTTGGCTGGGGTGGCCTCGCCATGCTCACCTCCGCGCCCTTCGACGATTGGTGGCACAACGCCTACGGCCTCGACACCAAGATTCTCTCTCCACCCCACGTCCTCCTCATTGGGGGCTTCTTCCTGGTGCAAGTAGGCTCTCTCATCCTCACCATGGGCGTGCGCAATCGCGCCGGCGAATCGCAGAAGCGCCAACTGAACGCGATGTTCCTTTACCTCGGCGGTCTCATGCTCATCACGGCGACAATTCTCATTCTCGAGATGACCACGCGCACCCTCATGCATACTGCGTTCTTCTATCGAACGGTCGCTCTCGCCGTGCCGCTCGTGCTCGCCATGCTCGCGCGATCCACCGGGCATCCCTGGGCCGCCACCATCGTCGCCGGCGTCTACACGATCTTCATGCTCGGCTTCCAATGGGTCTTGCCTCTTTTTCCCGCCGAGCCAAAACTCGGCCCCGTCTTGTTCCCCGTCACTTACTTTGTTCCGCCGCAATTCCCGTTGCTTCTCGTCGCCCCGGCCCTCGCATGCGATTGGATCGCGCAACGTTTCGCGCGTCGCAACGCCTGGCTGCAATCGATAGTCTCGGGTCTGGCCTTCGTCGCCGTCCTCTTCGCCGTCCAATACCCCTTCGCCAGCTTCCTTATGACGGACGCCGCGAAGAACTGGTTCTTCGGATCGCACCACTACGGCTACTACATGCCCCCCGACTCCTACCTCCGCCGCGGACTCTTCCGCACCTTGGAGACTTCGTCCACGCAATTCGCCTGGGTCATGGCCCAAGCCGTACTCGCTGCCACTCTGATGACCCGCGCCGGCCTTGGCCTCGGCAACTGGATTCGGGCGATCCAACGCTAGCCGCATGAACTTGCGCCGCTGCCTCCTCCTCATTATCACGGCCCTCACACTCCCCGCCCACGTGGGCGTCAATGAAGTCTATTTCGAAGGCCTGGCCGGACCTTATCCCCTCAACGTGGTCATCCGTCCACCCAGCGTCATTCCGGGCGTCGCCATGGTCGAAGTCCGCGCCCAATCCAAAGACGTCGGCTCTCTTCGCCTCACGCCAATGACACTCACCGGCGAAGGCTCCAAGTTCCCACCCACGCCTGAAACCGCCACGCGCTCACAAGCCGATCCGCAATTCTGGACGGGCAGCGTGTGGATCATGACGCCTGGCTCCTGGCAGATCCGCTTTCTCGTCAACGGATCTCGCGGTGACGCCGTTCTTGCCGTGCCCGTCGTCGCCGCCTCCCGCCAGGTCGCCACCATGTCGCCGCAAATGGCCTGGATCTTGATTGGCCTCATCTCGCTTCTTGTCGTTGGCGCCGCCGGCATCGCGGGCGCGGCCGTCGTCGAAGCGCGTCTCGCCCCTGGTGAGGCGCCTCTATCTTCAAGGCGCCTTTGGCTGATCCGTGCCGGATGTCTCGCCGCCGCCGCCGCCGTTCTCTCGCTGAGTTGGCAGTGGTGGGAAAGCGAAAGCCAAGCCTACGCCGCTACTCTCTACAAACCTCTCGCTGTCGAAGCTTCGCAAAACGAAGCCAAGCTGACCGTCAAGCTTCGCCACACAGGCTGGTTCCAAAACAAAGCGCTCGATGGTTTTCTGGAGGAGCACGGGCACAAAATGCACCTGTTCCTCGTCCGCGACGCCGAACCCAGCGCGTTCTATCATCTTCATCCCGTGGCGATGCGTCCCACCGAATTCGATTTTCAACTTCCCTCGATCCTTCCGGGACCATACCGCCTCTTCGCCGACGTTGTTCACCCAAGTGGCTTTGCCGAAACGCTTACCTCGAGAATCGAACTCACTGCGGTTCTTCTTTCATCCTCAGCGCCGCCGCCGGATGACGCCGGTCTGAGTCTCAATCTTTCTAGCCGTCCACCTCGAGAATTCGCCTTGCCAAATGGCTGGAGAGTCAGCTTTGTGAACGCCGCCGCCCTCCGAAGCGGAACGCCGGTTAATCTACACTTTCGAGTCATTGATGAAGAGGGCAATACAGTCAAGAATCTTCGACCCTACCTCGGTATGCTGGCTCACTTAATTATTTTTCGTAAAGATTACGCAGTTTTCGCGCACTTGCACCCCGCAGGCACGCCTTCTATGGGCGCCCTGGATCTCGGCATGCGGGCTCTGAGTCTTGGCAATATTCAAGATGACCCGATTCACCAAGCTGATGGCGCCCTCGAAGGCGATGTCGCATTCCCCTTCGGTTTTAGTAGTCCGGGAGCTTACCGCGCCGTCCTTCAATTTCGAGATTCGCGGCAAATTTACAGTGCCGCCTTCGATTTTGATGTGCAATGAAGTATTTTCGTTATATATTAATGCGGAAGACTTAATTTCACTCCCTTGAACAGGAGGCGCCGCATGTGGGCTGGACTTGGCGAATTGATGGATCAATTCGCCGAAGCAATGCTAGTGGTGAACGCCAAGCACGAAGTTCTATGCTGGAACCAAGCCGCATGCGAACTCTTGGGCGCTCGCTTGGACGCCATTACGGGCGAAGAAGTGGCTGCGGCGCCCGGACCCGTGCGCGTCTTCCATACTCAGTTTCAGGGTGTCTCGAAACCCGCTGCCGCGAACGAGACCGGCTTCTTAATCCTGCGCTCCGATTCCGGCATCCGTTTTGTTAGCGCCGCATGCCGCTTCCTTTCCGGCATGAGTCCGGATCTCCTCCTGGCAAGCCACATCGATCTGGATTCCTGCGTAGTGCCCGCAGATCGCCAACGCTTCGCCGATTGGTTCGCGTCCACTGGCGAGCGTACCGGCGAGCGCCCCAGCCTCAGCGTTCAGGCTTGTTACCACGATGGCGGTATCCGGAACCTGCGGCTCCACGCCCGCCAAGCCGACGTGATGGGGGGCGAGGAGCGCCTCGAACTCATTTGGGCCGAACTCGAGTTTGAGGCCTCTCCCCGCCATGAGGCCAGCCGCTGGCTCGGATTAGTGGGGGGAGAGTCTTTCCGAACCGAGTTGGCAGAGACCGTGGAAGCGTGGCGCTCCGGCCAATCTGATCGCCTCTTTGCCGTAGCCATGCTCGATCTGCCACGTCTTCGCGCCATAGCGCAACGCTACGGGATGGCTTCCGCCGCCGATCTGGTCACCGAGTCCGCCTTTCGCATGGAGAACGTGTTGGAGCGATCCGACGTAATCGGTAAACTCGGCGAATCCGAATTCGGTCTCCTGCTTCGTGACCTGAATGACCGCGCCGCCGGCGCCGAACGGATGGCCCGGATCATCGAGCTCCTCAATGAACCCTTCCACCGCGAAAGCGAAGGCGTTCAGATCATCCTTTCCCCGCGAGCGGGCCTGGCGTTCCCCGAGAATCTGCAGGCCACGGCCGATACTCTCGTTCGCGACGCCGATGCCGCGCTCGAGCAAGCCAAGCGCCGCAAACAACAACTGTGCATCCTTCCGACACCCCGCGAGGTTCCCCCCGCCCACATCATCGCCATTGAGCACGAACTGTCCCGCGCCATCGACAAGGATGAGATCTACTTCGAATTCCAGCCCATCTTCCGCGTGAGCGACCGTCAGATCGTGATGCTCGAAGCTCTCTCCCGCTGGCGCCATCCTCGTTTGGGCTCGGTCGCGCCCACCAGCTTTATCGAAGCCGCCGAGGACTCGGGCCTCGTGCTCAAGCTCGATGTGCGCGGTCTCGAGCGCCTTGCCAATCAACTGGCCAAGTGGCAAGAGTCCGGCAGCCTCTCCCGCGACATCCTTTACACGATCAACATGTCCGGCTGCCACTTCCCCGCCTTCGTCAACGAGAAGCGCATATTCGAACTCTTGGCCTCCCCTCCTCTCCGCGGCGCGCGGCTCGCCTTTGAAGTCACCGAAACGGCCTTTCTAGAGGGCGACTCGGTGACCGTCAACCATTTCAAGCACCTCCGTGAAGCCGGCGTCGAGATTTGGCTCGACGATTTTGGCGAGGGCCATTCCTCGCTACGCTACCTAATGGACTTCCCCGTCGACGGCATCAAGGTGAGCGAGTTCTTCGTCCGCCACGCCCTCGATCATCCCAAGGCGCGCGCGATCCTCTCCAGCATCCGCAGTCTCACCAAATCTCTTGGACTCGGTCTAGTCGCCGAAGGCGTGGAGACTCGCGAGCAATGGGAACTCTTGGGGAATCTCGGCTACGAAACGGTACAAGGCTACTTCTACTCCCGCGCCCTTCCCGCCGAAGCGGCGGCCGCCGCTTGGCGCAACGATGCGGAACCTAACGCCGACTCCAGCGGCGAGATCTCCCCCCATTAGGCCCTGACGAACTGGCCGCATAATGGGCGAGTGCCCGCCCTCGCCGACTTCATCGCCCACCTGGGCTTTGCCTCCTACGACGATCTCTACCGCTGGTCCATCGCAGACGGCGCGGCCTTCTGGCAAGCCTTCCGGCGATGGGCGGCTCTGCCACCCGAAGACGAGCCCTTCAACTTCGCCGAACTACTGCTCCATCGCGCGCCCACAACATCTATCGAATTTGCCAACGAATCCGGTGAACGGCGTACTTGGTCCAAGTTGGATCTCCTCCGCCACGCCGGCGCCTACCAACGCTACATGCGCGAGCAAGGCATCCGCCCCGGCGACCGTGTCGCCGCCTATCTGCCCAACTGGCCGGAGACCATCGCGCTCATGCTCGCCGCCACCGGCCTTGGCGCCATCTGGACCAGTTGCTCTCCCGACTTCGGCGTCACCGGCGTCCTCGACCGCTTCAATCAAGTCGAACCCAAACTCATCTTCTCCACGCGCCAATACAACTTCGCCGGCAAGACCCACGACCTGAGCGAACGCAACCGGTCTTTACCCGCCGAGCTCGTCCTCGTTGAAGATCTGAACCTCGACTCGCCCCCCGAACCCACCTTCCACCGCCAAAGCGCCAACGCTCCGCTCTTTATCCTTTTCTCCAGCGGTACCACCGGCCTACCCAAGTGCATCGTGCATTCGGCCGGCGGTACGCTCGTTCAGATCCTCAAGGAGCAACTCCTCCACGCCGATATCCGCCCCAATGAAAAACTCTTCTACTTCACAACCTGCGGCTGGATGATGTGGAATTGGCTTGCCGTCGGCCTCGCCGCGGGCGCCACTCTCGTCCTCTACGACGGCTCACCATTTCATCCCGGCCCACAGGTCCTTTGGCAGCTCACCGAGCGCCTCCAACTCGAACACTTTGGAACCAGCGCCAAGTATCTCGCGCTTCTGGAGAAACACGGCTACTGGCCGAAAGACCGTCACGACCTGAGCCGCCTTCGCCAAGTGCTCTCCACTGGCTCTCCTTTGGCGCCGCGAAGCTACGACTTTGTCAACGAAGCAATCGGCTCCAACGTCCACCTTGCTTCCATCTCCGGCGGCACGGACATCGTCTCCTGCTTCGTTCTCGGCAACCCTTTGCGCACTGTCCATCGAGGGGAAATCCAAGGCGCGGGCCTTGGCATGGACGTTCAGGTCTGGAATGAAGAAGGCCAGCGAATTTGGGACCGGCCCGGGGAGCTGGTCTGCGTCAACAAGTTCCCCTCCATGCCGCTCGGCTTTTGGAACGATCCGGACGGCTTGAAATACCAGGCGGCTTACTTCGATAAGTTCCCCGGTGTTTGGCATCACGGCGACTGGGCGATGCAGAGCTCAAGCACGGACGGCTTCGTGATTTACGGCAGATCGGATTCGACGCTCAATCCCGGCGGCATCCGCATCGGTACGGCGGAAATCTATCGCGTCGTGGAACAGGTCGAGGAAGTCCTAGAGTCCGTCGCCGTGGCGCAGAATTGGGAGGGCGACGTTCGCATCGTTCTATTCGTCAAGCTAAAGCCGGGTCTCGAATGGTCGGAATCGATAGCCGAAGAGATCCGCCAACGGCTGCGTCAACAAGCCAGCCCGCACCATGTGCCCAAGAAGATTATCCCGGTCTCGGACATTCCCCGAACCGTAAGCGGCAAGCTCAGCGAAGCGGCCGTCCGTGCCGTGATACACAACCAGCTGGTCCCCAACCTCAGCGCCCTGGCGAACCCAGAATGCCTGGAGCAATTCCAGAACGCCTAAGCAACCCTCGAAACGCAAAGAAGTTCCAGGAACGCCTGGAACTTCTTTCGAAACCGGAAAAATGTAGCGCCCGAAACTACTGCTTCGGTTGCGCGGGATTGGCGGGCGGCGGCGGCGGAGGCGGTTCTTCCTTCATTGCCGTCTTAAAGTTCTTGATGCCCTCGCCCAAGCCCTTGGCCAGCTCCGGCAGCTTCTTGCCGCCAAAGAAGAGGACGGCCACGCCCAGCACCAGCATCAGTTCCATCGGTCCGATATTCGGCATATTTGATTCCTTCTTTCCTTACAGTATGTCAGATTTGCCGGATCTCAGTAAGCCAACAGCCTTTCGCCTTCGCGAACCAAGTCCTCTACCTGCGGAAGAATGGCGTCTTCCAACAGGGGATTGTATGCCACCCAGGTGTCCTTCGCCGCTACTCTCGCCACCGGCGCGTCCAGCGAACTGAACAGCTCGTCGGCGATCCGCGCCGCGATCTCGGCGCCGTAGCCCCAGCTCAGAACATCCTCGTGGGCGATGAGCACACGGTTGGTGCGCTCCACGCTCGCTGCGATCGCGGGCCAATCATAGGGCGACAAACTGCGAAGATCGATCACTTCAATCGTCTTCGCCGGATTGCGCCTCTCCATCAGCGCCGCGGCGTCTAGCGACTTCTTGACCAGCGCACCGTAACAAATGATCGTCAGGTGCCGGCCATGCTTCACCGTATTGGCTTTCCCAAACGGTATGGTGAAATTCTCTCCCGGATGCGGACTCCGGTTATAAGGTTCACGATACAACTTCTTGTGTTCGAGGAACAACACCGGGTCGTCTCCCCGGATCGCCGTCCGCAGCAAGCCGCAAGCGTCGAGGGCATTGGACGCGAACACCACGCGCAGTCCGGGAATGTGCGTGAAGATCGACTCGCCGCTCTGCGAGTGATACACGCTGCCGCCCGTCAAGTAGCCGCCGATTGGCACGCGAATCACCGCCGGGCAACTCCACACGCCGTTCGAGCGCCAGCGCATGTTGGCCATCTCATCGCGGATCTGCATCATCGCCGGCCAGATGTAGTCGAAGAATTGGATCTCGCCGACCGGCTTCAATCCCCGCAGCGCCAGCCCAATCGCCCGGCCTACGATGCCGGCCTCGGCGATCGGCGTATTAAAACAACGCTGCCCGCCAAACTCGCGCTGCAAGCCGAGCGTAGCCTTGAAGACGCCGCCTTTGCCCTTGACTTCATCGAGGATCTCTTCGCGGCTGGCATCGGCTACGTCCTCGCCAAACACGAGGATCCGCGGATTCCGGCGCATCTCTTCGGCCAAGGTCTGGTTGATCGTATCCACCATCGTGCGCGGCTCGCCGCGAAACTCCGGCTGCGCCAGAAACGCGTCCGAAGTGATATCGATGTGTGGCGAGTACAGGTTCGTCATCACGCTGTCCACCGTGGGCGCCGCCTGCGCCAACGCGAAGTCCGCCGCCTCTTGCACTTCAAGATCGATTACGCGTTGGATATCGCGCAGCCCGCTGTCATCCGTATAGCCCCGTTCAATCAGGACATGCTGCAAAATCTCCAACGGATCCCGCGACGCCTCGCTTGCCCGCTCCGCCGCGCACTTGTAGTTCCGCTCATCGTCCGACAGCGAATGCGAATACGGCCGGATGCAATGCGCATGCACCAGCACCGGGCCGAGTCCCTCGCGGCAATGCGCCACCGCCTCGCACATCGTCCGGTAGCTCGCCTCGAAATCGACGCCATCCACTTCCAGCCGCAGCAATCCGGGGAACCCGCTCACCAATTTCGAAATGCTGCCGCCCGGCGTCTGATGCTCCACCGGCACGCTGATCGCGTAGCCGTTATCCTCGATCAAGAAGACCACGGGATAGCGATGCAGACAGGCGAGATTCAGCGCTTCCCAGAACTCGCCTTCGCTCGTCGCTCCGTCGCCCGAAGTCACCAGCGTGACCTCGTCCTTGTTCTCATTCAAGTATCGCGTCGCATGAGCGCAGCCGACCGCGTGCAGATACTGGCTGCCGGTCGGCGAACTCCCGCTCACAATATGCAGCTCCGCGGAGCTCCAGTGGCTCGGCATCTGCCGTCCGCCGCTCATCGTGTCCGCCGCCGCGCCAACACCCTGTAAAAACATCTGCGTCGGCGTGATCCCTAATGCCAGGGCCAAGCCCCGGTCCCGGTAGTACAAATGGAACCAGTCATAACCCGGCCTGCACGCCAAGCCCGCCGCCACCTGGATCGCCTCGTGCCCCGCGCCGCTCACCTGGAAGTAGATTTTGTTCTGCCGCTTAAGTAGTACTTCCCGGTCGTCAATCCTACGGCTCGTATACATCAGCCGGTAGGCGTCAAGGAGTTGGGCCGGGTGGAGCTGTGCGGGGTGGATTTCTTCCGTCGCGACGCGCCAGGAACGTCTAAGCTCCGGCTCCGATGGATAAGCGGGCATCAAGAGGGCGGGTTCTCCCCTGTTAGTTTAACTGAAAATTTCTTCCACGACGAGGGTTGACAAGCGTATATGAAATTTCATAGAGTTCAGGAAGGCCATTCTTTTCTTATCGTTAGAATTGCCTATGCCATCACCGTCGATGGCTTAAATCAAAACTGGTGCCTTCGGTCTTCATATTCTTTTCATACTGGCCGATAGGAACCTAGAAGGACGGCATGGTTCATAACGCACTTATCCCCCAAGCCGGCATTCGCCCTGTCCAGGCGCGCTTGCTGTCAGCCCTGCTCCCGCTGCTGATCTTTTTCCTGGTAGTTGTCTTTGCAACTCCTTCTTTCGCAGCCTCAAAGAGTACTGCTAAACGTACCCCCGTTAAGCGGACTGCCATAAAACATACCACCGTGAAGAAGGCGGCGATCAAGTCGACGCCCATCAAAGCGTCCGCCCGCAAGGCTGTCGCCACTAAGACACATCTAGTGAAAACTCGTTACACCGGCCGCAACAAAATTGCGCTCCGCAAGACGTCGTACACTCGTTTTCGCCAGCGCACCAGTCCCTACGCCGGGTTCTGGACGGTACCGAATTTCGCCGACGCCACCGACGGCGACATCATTGATGGCGAAGATTTGGCCGTCCGCCGCGCCGCTGTCGAAGGCCTCAATGGCCTCAACGGTTCTGTCGTCGTGGTGGACCCTTCCAACGGCCGCATCCTTACGATGGTGAATCAGAAGCTCGCGTTACAGAATGGCTTCCAACCTTGTTCCACCATCAAGATTCTCGCCAGCGTCGCGGGTGTGATGGAAGGCGAATACGACAAGGACAAGGTCCAAAAGCTTAGCCGCCGCGAATACATGAACATGACCGAGGCTCTTGCGCGCAGCAATAACCCCTACTTCGCCAACATCGGCCGCAAACTCGGCTACGAGAAGATCTCGTACTACGCGAAGCTTCTAGGGCTCGGTGAAACTGCTGGCCTCAACATTCCTGGCGAGCAGCCTGGCATCTGGCCCAGCCGCGAAGTCTCCTCCGGCATCGGCATGATGACCAGCTTTGGCGACGGCATCAACTTGACGCCCCTCCAGCTCGCCTCGCAGCTCACCATGATCGCCAACGGCGGCACCATGTACTATCTGCAATACCCGCGCACCCCCGCCGAAATCGAAGCCTTCGTCCCCCAAGTGAAACGGCGCATCCCGAACATTGAAGCCGCCATCTCCGAAATCAAGCCCGGCATGCAAGGCGCTATCGAATTCGGCTCCGCCCGCCGCGCGGGCTACGAGGATCACGAACCGATTTACGGCAAGACCGGTACTTGCACCCACAGTGACCACCAGACCCACCTAGGTTGGTTCGGCAGCTTTAACGAAGTCGGCGACCGTAAACTCGTCGTCGTCGTGCTGCTAACCGGCGGGAAGCTAGTGAGCGGCCCCATCGCTAGCGGGGTCGCAGGTCAGGTTTTCCTCAAGCTCAAGCAGAACGAATACTTCGCCACCGCCCCCGCGCCCTGGAGTCCCAATGCCATGCTTTCCAGCGGCTCCAGTCTGACTCCCGAAAACTAGGCGTAAATACTAGGCGCCGCATTTCGTCGGCTCGCGATTCCAACGCATCTTGCCCAATAGCGTCGCCATCATGCAGATGTCCGTGACGCCGGCAAAGACCAGCCCGCAACCCACGAACAGCGCCAATCCGTGGAATGCTGGATGCACGGTCAATCCCAACGTCGTGAACACCGCCACCATACCGCCCGCCACGATTCGCACTTGTCGCTCCAGAGACATGGGGGCCTTTCCACCCAAGGTCTCGTAAGGCCGCCCCGCCGCCTTCCAAGCGTCGAAGCCGCCTTCCAGCACACTCAAATTCTTAAATCCCATCGCCGTTAGCCTTTCCCGCGCCATGGCCGCCCGTTTGCCGCTGCGGCAGACCAACTCAATCGCCTCGCCGCGCTCGCCAGCCGCCATCGCGGTCTCGATCTCGCCCAACGGGATTAGCGCCGAGCCGGCGATATGGCCGGCCGCGTACTCTGGATACTCCCGCACATCGATCAAACGCATTGTGAAAAATACCTCTTGCATCAGTGTATGAGCATATGCTCAAATCGTCAATAGATGCCCGCCGCGATTCCCGAATCCATGCTCGAAAACATCGCCGCCCGCTTTCGCGCGATGGGCGAGCCGATGCGCTTGCGCATCCTGCAGAACCTGCTCCAGTCGGACCTCGGCGTAGGCGAGCTCGCGGCGCGGTTGGAAACGACGCAATCGAATACGAGCCGGCATTTGAAGGCCCTTCACGACGCGGCGCTCGTCGCACGCCGGAAGGAAGGCCTTGAGGTCATCTACTCGGTCGCCGATCCCGTCGTCTCCGAACTTTGCCGTCTCATGTGCGATCGCGAAGAAGCCCGCGCTCGCGATCTATTCGCCTCTCTACCCGTCAGGAGAAAACGCTAAGCATGCAACTCGAACGTTTTGAAGCGAAGGGCCTCGCTCACTATTCCTACGTTGTCGCCTCGCAGGGCCAAGCCGTCGTCGTCGATCCCGAACGCAACATCGACGTCTACCTGCGCTATCTCGAGTCCCAACGCTTGCGGTTGACGGCGGTTCTCGAGACCCACATCCACGCGGATTACGCCAGCGGCGCTCCCGCCCTCGCCGCCGCCACGAACGCCCGGCTTCTCCTGAGCGCCTACGACAAAAACGAAGACTTCGTCTATTCCTTCCCCCATGAAGAGTTGAAAGACCACGATGAGATCGAAGCCGGTGGCCTTCGTATCGCGGCGTATCACACCCCGGGTCACACGCCGGAACATCTGAGCTTTCTGGTTTACGAGAAAAGCCGCTGCGGCCAGCCGCTGGCCCTGTTTTCCGGAGACCTCGTCTTTTCCGGTTCGCTCGGCCGCCCGGACCTCTTAGGCGAGGATGCGAAGCGCCGTCTCGCCGCCGAGTTATACCGCAGCGTTCACCAGCGCATCGAGAGCCTGCCGGACGGCCTCCTGGTCTATCCCGCGCACGGCGCGGGCTCGCTGTGCGGCGCGAACCTGAGCGACCGCCCTTACACTACCCTTGGCTACGAGCGCTTTTGCAACATCTTCCTCGCCGATAAACCGGAGGCGGAATTCGTCCAGCATATTCTGTCGACCGTTCCCGAGTTCCCCGATTACTACCGGCGCATGAAAGCATTGAACTCGCAAGGCGCGCCGCCGTTGCCCACGCTACCGGGCGCGGCGAAACTCAAGCCGGGGGACATGAAAGAAGACTGGCAGATCGTCGACATCCGCCGCGGCGAGGCTTTCGCCGGCGCGCACATTCCCGGCTCGATCAACATCGGCGCCGGCCCTAGTTTTGGACCTAGCTTCGGACTATGGGCGCCTTGGGTGCTCGAACCCAATCGCCCCATAGCCCTCGTCGGCGAAGACGTCGCGAGTCTTGAAGACGCCCGGCGCTCACTCGTCCGCGCCGGCCTTGACGATATTCGTGGCTCTCTAGACGGCGGTATCGGCGCCTGGCTGCAATCCGGCCGCGCTTTCTCTAACACGAGGTTGCAACCCGCGAGCGAATGGAAGGACGCTTTCGTGATCGACGTTCGCAGCCCCAGTGAATACGCCGCCAGTCGCCTCCCTGGCGCGATTAACATCCCCGCCGGCGATATCCCAAAGCGCGCCGCCGAATTTCAGGGCAGGGAGGACGTCGCCGTGATTTGCGGTAGCGGCTACCGGAGTTCCATTGCCGCCAGTATCCTGCAAAAGGCGGGTGTACGGAACGTCATCAACCTCGCCGGTGGCATGGGCTCACGCCCCGCGGGGACGTCTTGTTCGCTTCGATAGCGATCTTGCCGCTCGCGTTGCTCATCGGCGTCGTGCTTGGCGCGCTGGGCAGCGGCGGGGCGATTCTCGCCCTGCCGGTCCTTGTCTACGCCGGAGGTCTGGCGCCTACTAGCGCTATCGCCGTCAGCCAGCTTGTCGTCGGCGTCGCCAGTCTATTTGGCGGCCTTCTACAGATCATCGCGGGCAAAATCTCGATCCGCGGCGCAATCCTCTACTCAGCGGCCGGTATTCCCGCCACGAAGATCGGAACACTCATTCGTGAACGGCTGCCGGAGAACTTTCTGATGAGCGCTTTCGCCGCGATCGTCGTGGTTGCGGGGCTGCGGATGTTGAACCATCGCCCGGATTCGAAAGAAGGTCTTTCGCACCCGGTTCTGTCGATGGGTATCGCCGCGACGGTGGGGCTGATCACCGGCATGCTGGGCGTGGGCGGCGGATTCCTGCTGGTGCCCGCGATGATTGCCTTCGGCGGCCTCGGGACAAGAGCCGCCATGGCGACTTCGTTGCCCGTCATCGCGCTCAATAGCCTCAGCGGCGCCTATCAGTCCCAAGTGCTTTGGCAACCGCACCTCAATATGGCGCTCAGCTTCCTCGGCGCGACGCTGGCCGGCACCTTCCTAGGAATCCGCTTCGCGAAGTCCGCCTCCGAAGAAAAACTTCGGGCCGCGCTCGCCTGGACCCTCGTCCTCGTTGGGCTTGGTGTTGGCGCGAAAAACTGGATCTAGCTTCTGCGCCCCCGCCTATTCCACAACGCCACTTGCTACACTCTGGCAAATCTAAAACCCTTCGCCGCTACCATGAGAACAGTGCCCTCCACCCCGGAAGACCTCGCGGCTCTACAGAGCCTAGACACGCGCCTGAGGACCATCCTTCCGGAAACTTACCACGATTGCATGGAAGACATCCGCCCCAACCCCATGGGCGGAGCGGGCCTGAAGTACGGCGCCGAGGGCCGCGTCGCTTGGGACCGGATCTGGAATTCCTTCTGCGACCTCGCCATGGCCGGCGGCCCGCCCCACAAGGGCAAGCTTCTCGAACCCGGTCCTTCATCCCCTGCCAGCGATGCCAACACCGCCGAGATCATCCGCGGCATCGCCATGGTCACAGGCCTGCAAGCTCAACCTTCCCCGCATGCCGGGTGGATTCGCGTCGCGTGCGAAGACGAAACCATGGCCGCGTGGCTCGCGCGCGCTATCACCATGGAAAACGTCGCCGTTTATCTCGAAGGCTCGACGCTCGATCTCCCTACGAGCCCCGGCTTTCGCATCGAGAAAGAAGTCAAAAGCGTAATCGTGACGATGGCCAAGACTTGCCACTACTGGTCCAGCCATATGTCCGCCGCACAGCGCCAACAAATCGCCACGCTCTTCGCCGAGGCCAACCAGCGGCATCCGCTACTGCAGCCGCTTCGCGACGCCCATGCTCCCACGCCGGTGCAAGCTCCAAACGGCATCCGCCCCGCCCGCGAGGCGTACCCCGGTTGGCTCGGTTTCGAGTGTCCCAATCTCTGGGCCGCCGTCTGGATGATGCGCGCCCTCGCCGTATCGAACCTCCTCGCGCGCCGCGAATCCAACGTCCTTTTTCTGCCTACTAACCCCCAACTCGATCCCCAGGGCGCCATAGCCTCGCAAGCCCTTCGCGAAGTCCACCACTTGGCCGCGGTCCACGGGATCCTTTAGAAACTTACTTCCCCGCCTCCAGCCGCCGCGCCAACAAATCCGGCAGCCCCGCCGCGCGAATCTCGCTCGCCGCCGCGTGCCAATCGTACTCCGCCCGCCGGAAATGCACGTGCCGCTTCTCTTGGTCGTAAATCACAAACGCCGCCCGCCGGTCCCCATCTCGCGGCTGCCCCACGCTGCCGGGGTTGATCAGATACCAAGCCGAATCGTGCAACTCCACTACTTTCTCTTCCTCGCGCGCGCTCACCTGCGGTATCGAATGGCAACGCCGGCCCCAATAGCTGAACCCGCCCTGCCGGTGCGTGTGCCCAAAGAAGCCCAACGGAGAAAGCAGATACGAATCCATCCCCGCCGCGTCGCACTCCTGCACCAGATACAAATCCTCGTCGATCGGCGACCCGTGCATCAGCCAAAGCTGTTTGTACTCGAGCGGTCCGCGCGGTAATGCTTTCAAGTACTCGAATGTCTGCGGCGTCAGTTGCCGCCTCGTCCATTCCAGCGACGCCGTCGCCACCAAATTGTAGCCCTCGGTATCGTCGAGCCCCGCCGCTACTTTGTCGTGATTCCCACGCACCACGGCCCGTAAATTCCGCTGGCACCAGAACGACACCTCATTGGGCCGGGGCCCGTAGCCCACGATGTCCCCACAGCAAACAATCTCGTCGTACTGCCCGGCGGCGGCCACCAGCACCGCTTCCAAGGCATGCCAGTTCGCATGAATGTCGCTCAGTATCAAAAAGCGCAGAGAGTTCTACTCACGCCCCCCGCAAGGAGCGCTCCTATTCTAGTAGTACCCCCATTATCGCTACTCCGGCTTGCAGCCTTCGAGCCAAATCACTTTGCGGATGGAATCGAAATCGGAGTACACACCCGTCAGCTTCACCTTCTCGCCCGGCCGCAGCGCCACGGCCCACGCCGCATACTTGGGCGCCATCAAGCAACTGATATCGATCTTGAAGCTGGGATCGTTAGGCAGGCGGAAGACCGCCTCGCTACGCTCGGGAATATCGAATGCCACGCGATAGACATCCCCGTCCTTCCTCACATAGTCCACCTTGCCACTCACCGTGAAGGCTTTGCCCTTATTGCGGAGTGGCACGGATTCGGCGCTCTCCTGCGTGTGCCGCGCCAGCTCCATCGACCATCGATACGCGTCCACCTGCCGGGGCGCGGCGTCGCCGCCGCTGCCCGCTCCTTTTTGCGCGGCTAGTTTTCCCGCGTCTCCACCTTTTACGGCATTCAAGATCGAACACATTTCCGTCTTCGCGTCGTCGGCCTTGGCGATCGCGCCCTTGTTCAACTTCACCAGGATCGAAACCGCTACGCCCTTCCCTTCTTCCGCCACGCTCACCACATACGGAATCGGTTTGTTCTTGAACGTCTCCCGGTACTCCAGTAGCATGCTTCCGTTCGGAATGTCTTCGGTCAAGATGTCGAGCTTCTTCTCCACCGCGATCCCGCGTAACTGCGCCATCGCATCCGCCACGCTCACATCGGCGACGCTCACCGAGGCGTTGTACTTCGTTCCCGAAAACGGATTGCCCTGCTTCGTAAAGCTATCCTCGCAACCCGCCGCCCAAGAAACGATAGGCAGCGCCATCGTAAACCAACGCATAACGTTCTTCTCCTATACTGCTTAGGATAGCGATGCACTCCTAAGCCGTCAAGGAGAGAATTTCGTCCCAGCTTGATCGATCCGCGCCCTGGAATTCGCCTGTTATGTTGTATGACCGCTACGCAACCTTACCCGGTACTGAAAGTCGGCGCGTTCGGCGACGCCGTTCTTCTCTTGCAGCGCGCCCTGAACTTGGGCGCATCCCAGCAACCGAAACTCTCTGAAGACAAACAGTTTGGCCCCAAGACCCGCAACCGCGTCGTCGAATTCCAAGGCCAAAAGAAGCTCGCCGCCGACGGCGTTGTCGGCCCGCTCACCTGGGCTCAATTGGAACCCTTCATCAAGCAGCTCATGCAGGTGATCGATCAGGTCTACAACGGAAGCATGGACGAAGCCGTCCTCCGCAAACGCATCGTCGACGTAGCAACTTCCAGCTACGAGACCTGGGGCTGGGGCGAAAAACCCGTCACGCCGGACGGCTCGCCGCGCATCGCCGCCGCCCGCGGTTTTGGCCCGGCGATCGGTGGCCGCCGCGCCCGGCAAGGCGGCGCCGCTCTCGGCATTATCTACGGCATGGCCAGCGCGGGTGGGGGCAATTGCCTAACTATCTCGACGCAGATTGAGCAGGTTTACCAGTGGAGCGCCAAGGAGCATCCGGAGCGGCGCTCGCGTCTGAACCAGGAAGACATCGGCTCCTGGTGCGGCATCTTCACCACGTACTGTCTCCGCGCCGCCGGCCTCAAAGTCACTTGGAACGACGTCAAGCACCAAAGCAAACAGTACTTCGAGATCGTGCTGCCCAACGCCCCCGTCAAGAAAGGCGATATCGGCGTCTACGATCCCATGCTGAACCACCACTTCCTCGTCGTCGAGGATTCCGATACCGGCCAGCGGGTCCACTCCATCGACGGCAACGTCGGTAACCCCCTCGAAACCACCGTCGTGCCCTGGAATAGCGTTATCGCCAAGCGCTTCTACAATCGCGCCACCTTGATGAACAAGGCCGGCCGTTTCCTGCGCCCGAAATTCGCGGCGATGGTCTAAGGCAGGCTCACAACTCAATTGACAGTAAGGACAACAACCATGAACAGAAGAATGATCCCCTTTTCCATCGCCGCCGCGTTGACGGCCACTTTGGCCTCCGCCCAAAACGGCGACCCGATGATGAGCGTTTTGAAGGCCAGCATGGAAGGCAAGAAAGGCGTTACGCTCCACGTGCGCGGCCAAAGCATCGCCATGATCGTCACGTCAATTAACGACAACTACGTCGAAGGCCGCAACCAGCAGTCCTCGCGCATTGTCGTCCGCATGGCCTCCATCGACGCCGCGATAGCATCTTAGGATGCTGAGGTTCGCCCTCCTACTCACCACCGCATCTTTTCTATCCGCCGCCAATCGTTCCGCCGACATCGTAGTTTATGGCTGTACCTCCGGCGCCATCACCGCCGCGATCCAAGCCAAAAAGCTGAAGAAGTCCGTCATCGTCGTCTGCCCCGAAAGGCATCTCGGCGGCCTCACCGCCGGTGGCTTGGGTTACACCGACACTGGCAACAAGGCCGTGATTGGCGGCCTCTCCCGCGATTTCTACCATCGCGTCTGGCAACACTACGACAAGGCCGAAGCCTGGAATTGGCAGAAGCGCGAAGAGTTCGGCAACAAAGGGCAGGGAACGGTTGCGCTAGACCAAGGCATGCGCACGATGTGGATCTTCGAGCCGCATGTCGCCGAGCAAACCTACGAGACCTGGGTCAAGGAATACAAGATTCCGATCTATCGCGACTCGTGGCTCGATCGCGCCAAAGGCGTCGCCAAACAGGGCGAACGCATCGCTTCGATCACAATGCTAAGCGGCGACAAGTACACCGCGAAGATCTTCATCGACGCTACGTACGAAGGCGACCTAATGGCCGCCGCCGGCGTGAGTTACCACGTGGGCCGCGAGTCCATGGCGCAGTATGGCGAAAAGTGGGCCGGCGTCCAAACCGGTGTCCTGCATCACCGCCATCACTTCGGCGCGGTCAAGGAAAAGATTTCCCCCTACATCGTGCCCGGAGACCCGAAATCCGGTGTCCTGCCTCGCGTTTCCACCGCCGACCCCGGCAAGTATGGCGAAGCCGACAACAAGGTCCAAGCCTATTGCTTCCGCATGTGCCTCACCAAGCACGAGCCGAATCGCGTCCCCTTCGCGAAGCCCGCCAATTACGACCCCAAGCAGTACGAGTTACTCTTGCGCGTATTCCAAGCCGGTTGGCGCGAGACCTTCGACAAGTTCGACGCCATCCCCAACTGGAAAACCGACACCAACAACCACGGCCCTTTTTCCACCGACAACATCGGCATGAACTACGACTATCCCGAAGCCACCTACGAGCGCCGCCGCGAGATCTGGAAGGAGCACGAGGACTACCAGCAGGGCCTTCTCTACTTCATCGCCAACGATCCGCACATTCCGGAAGACGTCCGCTCCGAGTTCGCCAAGTGGGGCCTCGCCAAGGACGAGTTCAAGGACAACGGCCATTGGCCGCACCAGATGTACGTGCGCGAAGCGCGCCGCATGACCGGCGCCTTCGTCATGACGGAAAACGAACTCACCAAGAAACGCCCCACGCCGAACTCAATAGGCATGGGCTCCTACGGCATCGACTCGCACAACATCCAGCGATACATCACTCCCGAAGGCTACGTGCAAAACGAAGGCGACATCGGCGTCTCCACCAACGGGCCGTACCAAATCGCCTACGGCGCCATCGTGCCGAAGAAAGGCCAAGCTTCGAATCTCTTTGTCCCCGTGGCCGTCTCCAGCAGCCACATCGCTTACGGTTCGATCCGCATGGAGCCGGTCTTCATGATCCTCGGTCAATCCGCCGCCACCGCCGCCGCCATGGCAATTGATGCCAAGATCGCCGTTCAGGACGTTCCCTACGAGAAGCTGCGCGCCAAACTCCTGGCCGATGGTCAGGTGCTCGAATACAAACCCTGATTCACGCGACGCAAATTAAGAGCCCTCCACGCGCAGCCACTGGATGAAATCCTTGTAGATCCTGCCACCCTCGTGGTAGACGGCATAGTGCAGTCCCATCGTCACCGCCGTGATGACCAGCCAATTGAGAATCGCCCGCGCCTTCTCGGTCTTGGGTTGATCGCCCTGTTGCGCTGGCTCGATTGAGCTGAGTGCGTCCTTCAAGCTGAAGTTGATATCGATCGCATTCGTGGCCGTACGATACCTCCCCCGCAGCTTCACGTAAGTGAACGGCGGCAAAATCTTTTCCTCAAAGATCCAATTGCCCCCGCGCAAGCGGTCCAGCAGTTGCCGCTCGGCTGCCTCGCGGTCCTTGGGCAATCCCTTCAGCAGGCGATCCTCCGCCATCTCGGTTGCGACGTCGCCCTCCCACTCGCCCGTCTTGTTGCCCACCAACAACGCGGGGTTCGCGATCATCTCCCAAGAGACATCCGGCGTCCGCGTCCACTTGCGGCCCAGAATGAATTTCGCCGCCGCCGGCAGGTAAGCGTCGCCTCCGAATTTCGAAAACTCATAACCATGCAGCGGCGTGAAACCCGTTACACGCACGCTGCCGTTTTCCGTGACGATCTCGCAGTCGCACGCGTCCATCCCGTGTAACTTATGATCGGGCGGCCGGTCGTTCCCGGATCTCTTGTAGTTCTCAGCCGTCGCGTTGTATTCGTAAATCAACGCGTCGCGGCCGCTCACTGGCGCCTTCAGCGGCTTCCCCGCAGCCTTGATCCTCCCGATCACCTGCACCACCTGTCCGTCTTCCCAAGACCCAATGTCGGCGATCTCTTTCTTCCATCCCCGCAAACTCCGCGGTAGCCCGTAGAGGCCGGAGACCGAAAGCGTGACACCCAACGCCAGCAACGGCGCCAAGACTTCCGCGAAGCGAAGTTGCAACGGGGCGAGGAAATGCGCCTCCGCGAAGTACGCTCCAGCCAAGACAACGATCACCAACAGACATCCACGCAACATAGCGCCTCCTCTATCTCGGTAAAACCGATTCGACCGATTGTAGTAGCGCGCGATATTTGGATCCACCGCCGGCGTGCACCACCCACAAGCCAGCGGCCCCCGCGATCATCGCGAGGCCTTGAAATAGGACGGTCAATACGAAGCCTGCCGTCGCCGCGGTGTTCGAAGCGCGAGGCCCAATCTCGTGCTCCGCCGTCATAATGCCGCGCTGAATGTCGATGCGCGGCGGATTCGCGCGGTAGGTGCCCACGATCGTGACGTCCGCGAAAGGCGGGATAATTCGTTCCTCGTAGCGCCAGTCACCCGGCGCCGGGTCCTGAGCGTGACGCGCCCGGGCGTCCTCGGTCCAAATATCGTTAGCGTCCCAACTGGCGGTATCGAAAACGGACGGCACACTCCAACGCGTCCGCTTCACGTGCTCGCGCACCGCCGCGCCAACGCTCGGCGCGGCAAAGCGGTCTTGCGGAAAAGCTTTGAGCGGCGCGATCCCTTCCACGCGAATCGAGGCGCCTCCCAACGCCACCTCGCAAGGTCCCAGCGCGGTTCCGCGCATGCGCGCGCTGGGGATGCTGTCGTCCCGGTAGCTCAGTTCCCAAGCGTACCCGTAGTATTCATAGGCCACCGCTGGCCGCTGGCTAAATGGCGCCTTGAGCGTAGCGCCCAGAGGCTTCAGCCTGCCGCTCACGCGAACGAGTTCTCCGTCATTCCAAGACGCCAGATCCGCCGCCGGGCCCGCCCACTTGCGGTACGTGTTCGGCATCTCAAAAAGTCCCCCGATCGCGATCATCAGTACGAAGGCGAGAATCGCCGCCCCCACGCCGGCAAACGGTAGTTGCTGCGAATCCAAATGACGCTTTTCGAAGATGTAAACGATACCAAAGATCGCCAAGGGAAGCAGGCAACCGCGGACCAGCAACATAGGTGTCGAGTGCGACTATTCGCGTTTCCAGATCTGGAAGAGATTCGAGTAATCGTCCGTCCAGACGCGGAGATCCGGCCGCGGCGCGACCGGAGTACCCGCGCTACTGACAAGCGGCAAAAGCAGCGTCGGATTTGCAGGCTTGGCCACCAAAATCCAATCGGATTCGAAAACCTGCGCTTCCTCAATTCCCTCGTTGTCCACTTCCAGAGTCTGCAGGCCTAGCGAAGTGGCCACCCGTTCCACCACCGGGCCCAGGCGCAGGTGCTTGTTGGAAACGTGCACGCAGAGAATGCCCTCCGGCCGCAGGTGCTTGAAATAAAGCTGGAACGCCTCCCGCGTCAACAAATGCACGGGAATCGAATCTCCGCTAAAGGCGTCCACCGCGATGACGTCGAAATTCTGCGGCGCTTCTTTCTCCAAGGACAAGCGGGCGTCGCCCAACGCGATATCGCAAGTCCCCCGGCATCCCTTGAGGAAACGGAACTCGCTCCGCGCCACGTCCAACACCATCGGGTTGATCTCGTAAACGCGGTAGTAATCGCCCTTGCGCGCATACGACGTCAGCGTCCCCGTACCCAAGCCAATCACCGCGACGCGATGGTTCATGTGCCACGAGTTCGCGATCGCAAGACCTACTCCGGAATTCGGGCCGTAGTATGTAGTCGGCAGCAAATAGCGGTTGTCGCTCAGGAATTGCAAGCCGTGATTGATCGTGCCGTGGATCAACGTCCGCGTATACGATTCGGGGTCGCCGCCGTCGGTCGAATCCTGAACGCGCAACGCGCCGTAGTAGTTACGGATCATCAAGCGCGTATTGTTTGCCGTCGCTTGGTACTGCGCGTAGAGCAACGTGATAGCGCAAACGCTCACGGCCGTGAAGAGCACGTCGGTCACCCAATGCTCGCGGTAGAGAATCATCAACGTCGCCGTCGCGAAAAGCGCGAGCGCGGCGTACATTTCGAAGTATCCCGGCAACACCAGCGGCGCGACGATCGAGTTCAAGAAGCCGCCGATCGCGCCGCCCACCGACAGCATCAGAAAGAAACTCGTCAGGTACTTCGGATGCGGTTTCCGCTTCGCTAGCTCTCCATGGCAAAACGTACAAAAGAGCAGCAGCGCGGCGGCCGCCGCGGCGATCTGATAGTGCAAGCGCGTATCGGAATCCGCCTTCCAGGCGCCATAAAGCAGAGCCGCTAGCACAAGCGGCGTCAAGATGCGGAAGAACATTGGCTTGTAGAAGTTGCTCCACTCAAAGGCCAGGATGAAACTCAGCAAATACATCGCGAGCGGAATCACCCAAAGAAAAGGAATCGAGGCAACATTCTGCACCAAGTGGCTCGTCACCGACAAGAACAACATCGAAGGCAACGCCGCGAACGTAATCCACACGCCATAATCGCGCCCGGTTGGCGGTGGCGGCACATCCGTTAGCTCCTCAGCCTTCTCTTCCACCGCTAGGCCCGACTGGGAAGCTCGCCACGCGGTGTAGATACAGAAGAGCGCGAAGACCGCGAACGCGCCTCGCCAAATATGCGCCTGCGCCTGGGCCGGCAAGAAAGGCTCGATGCCCACCGGATACGCGAGCAGCGCCAGCAACGACGCGACGTTCGAAAGCGCGAAGAGCCGGTACGGCGCCGCCATGCCGCGCGACCTCGCATACCAAGCTTGTAGCAACGGGCTCGAACTGGACAACAGGAAATACGGCAGCCCCACGCTCACCAACAGCACCAGTAAAATGGGGCCTACCGGCGCGCTTTCGCCTTGCGGCTTCAGGAAATCCGGCGGCAATACGGGAGCTAGCAGCACCGCCGCAATCAAGAGTCCCGCGTGCAAACGGAATTGCGCCTTCGGCTTCAAATGTTGAATCGTGTAATGCGCGTAAGCGTAGCCCGCTAGCAACAGCACCTGAAAGAACAACATCGCCGTGTTCCACACCACGGCCGACCCGCCAAACCAAGGCAGGATCAATTTCGCGATAAGCGGCTGAACTAGAAAGAGAAGGAACGCACTAAGAAAGACGGTCGCGGCGTAAAGGGCCATTCCTCGTTATGGTATCCAGCTTGCTAGTGCCAGAGCCTAACCTAGGGCCTGATCCAAGTCCTCAAGAATGTCTTCTAACGCCTCAATGCCCACGCTCAGCCGCACTAAATTCTCGTGAATGCCTAAGCGTGCGCGTTGCTTCGCCGGGAGGTCCCGGTGCGAAGCGATCGCCGGATAGAGCGCCATCGTATGCACGTCGCCCAACGACGTCGCGGGCACTACCAGCTTCAGGCGGTCGAAGAACGCAAAGATATCGTCCTTGGCGGCGCCTGTGATCTCGAACGATACCATCGCGCCATACATCCCAGGCGCGACGATGCGCTCCGCCGTCTCCCGGTCTGGATAATCCGGCAGCCCGGGAAAGTAAACGCGCTGAACCTTCCGGTGCGCCGCGAGGTACCGCGCCACGCCGATAGCGTTCTGATTCTGCCGCTCGATACGCAACGGATAAGTCTTCATGCCGCGCATCGTCAAGTAGCACTCGAAAGGGCCCAAGATCGGCCCATAGATTCGCGACAAGCCGCGCAGTTGTTCCAGATGCTCGGCGTCGCTGCACACCAGGCCGCCAATCACGTCGCCGTGCCCGGCAAGATACTTCGTCGCGGAATGCACGCTCATGTGCGCGCCCAACTCGAGCGGCCGCACCAGCAGCGGGCTCGCAAAGGTGTTGTCCACAATCAAGCAAGCGCCCACCTTGCGCGCCATCTCCGCCACCTTATCGATCGCACCGATGCGCAGCAACGGGTTCGAGATCGACTCCATTAATACGACGCCCGGTTTCTCCTCCGCGATCACCTGCGCCACGCGGTCGAGGTCCACGATGTTGACCCAGGAAGTCGTCGTACCGAAAGGCTCGAAGACCTGCTGCATCAACTTGATCGTCGCACCATACAACTCGTTGGCCGCCACCACATGCTTGCGGCGGTCTAGCAGCGCCGTGGTCAGCGCGATCTGCAAAGCGCTCATGCCCGAGGCGGTCGCTAGCGACCCCGCTGCGCCCTCGAGCGCGCTCGCCGCCTCTTCCAATGCCGCATTCGTGGGATTGTCGTAGCGCGAGTAAGCGTAACCATGCATTTCATGGCCGAACACCTTATCGATGCTTTCAAGCTTGTCGTAGAAAAAGCTCGACGCTGCGTATATTGGCGTCGTCACCGGAATCGGCGTGCCTGCCTTCCGCTTGCGGTCCCCGGCATGCACCGCCTTCGTATGAATCTTCATTTCCTCTTCCAGCGAACCCCGTCTTTCGTATCTTCGAGAACGACGCCCGCCTCCAGCAACTGGTTCCGAATTTCATCCGCCCGCGCGAACTGCTTCGCCTTCTTCGCCGCGCCGCGTTCCGCGATCAACGCCTCGATTGCGCTATCTTCCAACGCCCCTTCCGCCGCCCGAGCTTCCAACACGTCGAAGATCTTGTCGAAGCGCGCCAGCAAGTCGAGCGCTCCGGTCTTGTTGCCGGCCTGAAACTGCCCTTGATCGGCCAGAATATTCGCCTCGCGCACGAATTCGAAAACGGCGGCCAGCGCTTCGGCGGTATTCAAATCGTCGTCCAAGGATTCTTCAAACTTGCGCACCGCCTCCGCCGCCGATTTCGTAATCGCGGGGTTCTCGCCATCCGGCAATTTATCTGTCTCTATGCGCAACTTGAAATTCCGCAAGCGGTCGATTGACGATTGCGCCGCCGCCATCGAATCGAGCGTGAAATTCAATTTCTTCCGGTACGGTACGCTCATCAACACGAAGCGCAGCGCCTCCGGCGAATACCCCATCTCCACCAATTCGCGCAGCGTGTAGATGTTGCCCAACGACTTCGACATCTTCTGCATGTCGACGTTCAAATGCTCGCAATGAATCCAGAAGCGCGCGAAAGCCTTTCCAGTCGCGCCTTCGCTCTGGGCGATCTCGTTCTCGTGGTGCGGGAACGCGAGATCGATTCCGCCGGTATGAATATCGAGCGTCTCGCCGAGATATCGCATCGCCATCGCGGAGCACTCGATGTGCCAGCCCGGCCTGCCCTTGCCGTAGTGCGAATCCCAAAAAGGCTCCTCGCCCTTGCGCTCCTTCCAGAGCACGAAGTCGCGGGCGTTCTCCTTGTCGTACTCGTCCACGTCCACGCGCGCGCCGCTCTGCATGCCCGAAAAGTCGCTGTGCGAGAGCTTGCCGTAGCCCGGGAACTTGGCGATGCGGTAATAGACGCTCCCTTCAGACTCGTACGTCATGCCGCGATCCCGGAGCTTATCGATCAGATCGATCATCTCGGGAATATGCTCGGTGGCCCGCACGATCTTCTCCGGCGTCTGCATCCGCATGGAGGCCAAGTCCTCAAGGAAAAACGCCTCGTACTTGCGCGTGTACTCGCCCATCGGCACGCCCAATTCCATCGACTTGCGGATGATCTTGTCTTCGACGTCCGTGATGTTCATCACGTGGTCCATCTGGAAGCCGCGATACTGCAACCAGCGCCGCAGCGTGTCGTTGAAGGTGAAGGTGCGCAGGTTGCCGATGTGCGCGTAGTTGTAAACGGTGGGTCCGCACGAGTACATCCGGACGGTCTTGCCGTCGGCGGGAACGAACTCTTCAACTTGCAGACTAAGGGTATTGAATAGGCGGACGGCCATGGAACCTATCAGTTTAGCGAAGGGGGCAACACCTCAATGCCAACGAAGCTCGCGTTTTCTCCGCCCCGCCACACACGATGGTTCGCCTTTTGAAAGTCGCTCTCCCGCGCCTCGTAAATGTTTGGCACGAACTTCTGCGGGTTCCGGTCCACCAGCGGGAACCAACTCGATTGCACTTGCACCATGATGCGATGCCCGCGGCGGAAGCAGTGGTTCACGTCCGGTAAGTTCCATCCCACCTTCTCCACCTTCCCCGGCGTGAATGGCTTCGGCGTCGAATAGCTCTCGCGGAATCGCGCGCGGAACACGTCGCCGCGTACCATCATTTGGTACGCGCCCATCTGAACACCGGTGGGATTCGGCTCGGGATTTGGAAAATCGTTCGGGAAAACGTCGATCAGTTTCACCACGACGTCCGCATCGCTGCCCGTCGTCGAAAAGTAGATATTCGGCGCAACGTTGCCCGCCACTACGAGATCCTCCTCCAAAACATCGCTGACGTAAGTCAGCACATCCGGCCGCGTGGACGCGTGCCGCTGGTCCATCACCATGTGCTCCCGCGTCATGCGGTTGGCGATCTGCGGCACCACCGGCACGGGCTTCGACGGATCGCTCGGATACTCGTCATACGCGTCGCGGCCTTCCTTCGGCGCCTCAAAGCTGAGCTTCCCGTTCCCGTGGAAATAAAGTTGCTTCGCGGTCGCACCCTTTGGCGGCCACGTTTCGTAGTGCCGCCAGACGTTCGAGCCGGACTCAAACACCGTCGCCTTCGCGAGCTTCGGGTCCGGGCCGTCCTTCAATACATGCTTGAAGTGCGGCGCCTCCACGTTCGTCTGATACCACTCCGTTGTCTTCGCATTGAAGGGAATGTCGCCCAACTGCTTGCCCTCGCCGCGCGACCATTCCCCGTGATACCAAGGCCCCATAACGATGCGGTTCGATTTCGCGAAGCCTTGCTTCTCGACGTTCTTGAAGACCTGCAGCGCGCCATACAAGTTCTCCGCGTCGAACCAGCCGCCGATCGTCAAAACCTCCGGCTGAATATTCTTCAGGTGCGGCCGGATGTTGCGCGATTGCCAGAATTCGTCGTAGTTCGGATGCTTTGTAATGTCCGTCCAGAACGCCACGTTGTTCTTGAGGTAGCGCTCGTTGGCGTTGTAGAGCGGACCCATGTCCAGGAAAAACTTGTAGCCGTCCGGCGTCTTGTGATCGTAGGGATCGCGCTTCTGATACGTGGGCTCCGGGCGCGGCTGCCCGAACACCGCCAAAAAGTTAAATGCATGCGGCAGATACAGCGCCCCATTGTGATGAAAGTCGTCGCCCGTGAACCAGTCCGTAATCGGCGCCTGCGGGCTGGCGAGCTTGTGCGCCGGATGCGCGTCGATCATGCCCGCCGCCGTGTAGAAGCCGGGATAAGAAATGCCCCAAGTCGCGACGCGTCCATTGTTGTTGGGGATGTTCTTCACTAGCCAATCGATGGTGTCGTAGGTGTCCGTCGATTCGTCCACGTCCTGCGGCCCGGCCTTCTTCGCCTTGTGCGGCGTCATGTTGATGAAGTCGCCCTCGCTCCAATTGCGGCCGCGCACGTCCTGATACACGACGATGTAGCCGTCCTTGGCCAAAATCGCATTCGGCGCGATGTCCGTTTTGTACAGATCCGCGCCGTAGGGCGCCACGCTATAAGGCGTGCGGTTCAACAAGATCGGGTACTTCTTGGATTGATCCTTGGGAACGTACAAGCTCGTGAAAAGACGCTTCCCATCGCGCATCGCCACGCGGTACTCGTACTTCGTATAGTTGGCCTTGACATATTCCAAGCCCTGCGCGCTCAGCAACTGCGCGCTTGAACCAAACCCAAACAAAATCGCGACCGCGAAAGCCGCCCGGAAACTGCGCATATGGTCGATGATAGTAGCAATGCGTCCTGTCTTGCTGCTGGGACTCGCATGCCCGGTTTTCGCGGGGCTCGCGAACGCCCAGACAGCTCTCGATCTCTCCGTCTTGTCCAGCCGCGCCCAGAGTTTCGCCGAATCTCTACCCAACTCCGTCTGCACCGAGATCCTCCGCCAGCGCGAAGTCCGCTACGAGTCGCGTCTGCGCATCCGTCCGAACGATCCATCTCTCGTCGCTCCGCCCCCAAAGGTCATCGAACGCGAAATCGTCTCGGACCTCGGCTACGTTTTGGAACGCGTGCCCACCCCGCAGTGGCGCGAAGTCCGCGAGGTAGTACGCGTTGGCGACAAGCAGATCGCGACGAAAGAGAAGGCCCGCGAGCGCCTGCTCTTCGGGCTGAAATCCGAGCGCGACCGCGACCGCCACCGCCTGCTCAGCGAGTTCCAGAAGTACGGTCTCGATTTCACCGTCACCGACTATGGACTCTCGCTGTTGATGTTCCTGCCCACCGAAGTGCGCAAGTTCGATTACGAGTTCGAGAAGCGCGAGTTCGCCGGTGCAGAAGCCATGCAGGTCTTCCTTTTTCGCCGCCGTGACACCGACGTCAGCGTCACGGTCTTCAACGAGAAACAACTGACCCACGCCCGCCTGGAAGGCCGCCTCTGGATTCGCGAACGCGACGGAATGCCGCTGCGCATTCAACTTCTCACCCGCACAAAAAGCGAAGACGATAACATCCTCGACGACGGCACCGTCGAATACGAACCCTCGCGCTTCGGCCCCCTCGTGGCGACCGGCGTTCGCCTCGTACGCTTTATCAATAACAAACCCACCGCCGAAGCCATCTACCAATACAGCAACCACCAGCGTTTCAACGCCGAAGCGGAACTGAAATTCGACGTCGATCCCGAAGAACCCAAGCGCCAGGACTAGTCACCTTGAAATTCATCTATCTGCATGGCTTTGCCAGCTCTCCAGCATCCCGCAAAGCCCAATTCTTCGCCGAAAGATTGCGCGGCGCCGGCGCTGAAGTCGAAGTCCCGGCGCTCGAGAGCGAAGGCTTCGAGAATCTCACCGTCACCGGACAACTCCGCGTCATCGAGTCCGTCGCCGCCGCCGCGCCTGTTCGCATTCTCGGCTCCTCCATGGGCGGTTACCTCGCCGCTCTCTACGCGAGCCGCCACCCCGAAGTTGAAAAGCTGTTGCTCCTCGCCCCCGCCTTCGGCTTCGCCGAGCGCTGGCGCCTCCGCTTGGGCGAAGAAGCCTTCAACCGCTGGCGCGACACCGGCTACATGGAATCCCCGCATTACGCCACCAACACCGTACAACGCGTCGGCTTCGGCCTCATCACCGATGGCCTTCAATATCCCGCCGAACCCGATTTCCACCAGCCAGCGCGCATCTATCACGGTCTCGCCGACGACGTCGTACCCGTCGATTTCTCACGCAACTTCGCAGCCGGACGCCCGCACGTCGAATTGATCGAGAAGAATTCCGGCCACGAACTCACCGACGTCATGGCCGAAATCTGGGAAGAAAGCCGCGGCTTCCTGCTTTCCTAACGAATCCTCAGAAAGCGAATCGGAAGCCCAACTGAATCAAGCGCTGGTCGATCGCGCTTGTCCACGCATAATTCGGCTGCGTGAGAATCACGCCCGCCGCATTCACCGTCGCCGTCGTATTCACGCCCGTCACGTTCGTCTTGTTGAAGACGTTCGTGCCTTCGGCGATAAACTCCGCGCGGAAGCGTTCCTTGACCGGAATCACGCGGGTGTAACGCAGATCGAGCCCAAACGTCGAAGGCCCGCGATACGTATTGCGCCCAATAAACAAGGGCCGTTGGAAGGTAGCCGCCGTCGATTGGTCGCCATTCAAAATCTGGTTCGAACCGATATTGAAAACGTCCCCGGAGATCGCCGTCAACGTGAACCCAATGCGGTTGTTCTTCAAAAAGTAGTTGCTCGATTGCGGCTCGTAAACGCCACTCGCTTGCAGGCTATGCCGCCGGTCGGTGAGCGAGTTGCCCTTGTCGCGGCGGCGATTGGAAAGATCCGCCAGCAGGAATGCCCCCGAGTCGATGTTGTTCTGCTCCGGCGCGTCATCCGTCGCGTGGCTCCACGTATAGCTCGCGAAGCTCTCGAAGCCTCCGCCAAAGCGGCGGTTCAACGTTAAGGTCCCGCCGGAGTACGTCGATTGCCCGGAACTCTCCGCCATCAGGATATTGTTGAAGCGCGTATCGATACGTTGTCCCGCGGTCGAGACGAAGATCGGCCGCCCATCCGCGAGAAAATTCCCCGTCTGCAGCAAGTTCACATTACGGTAGATCGGCAAGCGGTTCCCCCGCGTGAACAGATAGGTTGCCGTGATCGCCGTCTTCGTCGTCAACTGCCGCGTCACGCTCAGATTCGCGTTCGCCGAATACAAGTTCGCGAAGTCGGGCGAAATCGTGTCGATCGATTGAATCGGCAGGTTGAAGCCGCTCGGCACGCTCGTCAACACACTCGGGAAATTCGGCGTCACCGCCGGGTTCGTCACGTTGAAGAAAGCCGGCGAGCCGTTGTTGATCAACGCTCTGCGGTAGACGTCCGTCTGCGGCGGATCGTAGAACATCCCCGCGCTCGCGCGCACCACGGTCTTCTGATCCTTGCCCAAGGCCCAAGCGATTCCCAGGCGCGGAGCGAAGTTGTTACGGTCCGTCCGGAACTTCTGGCTCGCCGCGAATTGCGACGCCGAATTCGCCTTCGGCATCTGATACACGTCGTAGCGCAAACCGTAGGTCAGCGTGATGTGCGGCCGCGGCTTGTAGGAATCCTGCGCATAGAAACTCCAGAACAACGAGTTGTACAGCACCGTCGGGTTCCCGATGCTCTGCGTGAAATTGTTATAGCTCCGCGGGTTCACCCCGTTGCGCGCGTCGAGATAAGCCTGCACGTTCGGAAACGCGTAACGCGCGAACACATTCTGCGAATTCTGATCCAGAATGTGGCGGCCCGCGAAGCCGAACTTATACGAATGCCGCCCCGCGTTGGCCGAAGTGTTGTTGTTGTACTCTGGCGTCTTCTCGATGTAATGGAAGCCCGTGTTGTCCGGCCCGCCGAATTCGATCACGCCCGGAATGTTGATCGCCGGCCCCTCGCCCGAAGCTTCGAAGCGATTCTGCTGCTGCGCACGGTACGGCGTCTGAAAGCGGAACTCGTTCACCACGTTCGGCGACAAGATCGAAATCAATTGCGCCGCGCCCACGTAGCTGCGGTCCACGAAGTTATACGTGCGCGACACCACGCGAATGCCGCCGCCGTTGTTATACGGCGAATCGTTCCGGTGCCCGTTGAAGCGCAAGCTCAAACGGTGATTCGTATGAATCTGCCAATCCGCCTTCGCCATGAAGAATTGCACGTTCTGCGAGAACGGAATCGCGTCGGCGTAGCTCGCCGGAAGTCCCAACTGCGTGAGCGTCGCCGGCGCGACCGCCACCACGCTCGGCAAATCCCGCTTTACCTTTTCCCACGCGCCATAGAAAAACAGCTTGTCCCGGATAATCCGCCCGCCGCCATTCCCGTAGACCGAATCGACGTTCGTCTGCGGCGTCGCCACGCCCTCCCGCAGCAGTGCCGGCCGCGCGCTGAAGTCCGTTCTCCGGAACAGATACGCTGCCTCGCCATGATACTCATTCGTGCCCGACTTCGTGATCGTATTGAACACCGTCCCCACCGTGTTCCCAAACTCCGGTGCGAAGCCATTCGAAACGGACTGGATCTCCTCGACGAAAGTATTCGAAATCGGAATCAGCCGGATCCCCACGCGATCGCTCTGTACGTTGTTACCGCCGTCGAGTTGATAGTTGATGCGCCCGTTGAAGCCGTTCGCGTTGATCTTGCGCGGCACCCCAAACTCGGTGTTCGCGCGCCCCGTCACGTTGGGCTGATAAAAAATGAAGTTGTACGGGTTCCGGCTCACCAGCGGCAAGTTCGTAACTTGATTTGCCGACAAGGTCCCTCCGATATCCGTGCGCCCCGGTTCGGTCACTGGCGCCGCCGCCGATACTACCAACTCCGTCGACGTCGTCTGCACGCCCAAATCGAAGTCCACGGTCGCCGTCGTCCCCGCGTTGATCTCGATCCCCGTCTTCTTTAGCGAAGCGAAACCCTTCGCCCCCGCCACCACCTCATATTGCCCGCGCGGAATGATCGAGAAGCGGTAGTAACCCGCCTCGTTCGTTTCTATCTTGCGCTCCAATCCGGTTCCCAAGTTGCGCGCGGCTACGCTAGCGTTCGCCAACACCGCCCCGCTTTGATCCCTCACCACACCCTCGATCTGCCCATCGATCGCCGCCGCTTGCGGAAAAACCGGTAGAGCAGCCATGAACAAAACGAACCCAAGCAACAGACTCTTCATAATCTCTAGTTTCCTATAGGGAAGTATAGATTTGTCAAGCGCTATTCACGAGACTCCCAGCGCCCGGCATTAAGGATGGGATGATGCTCGCCGCCCCAAGGATACAGGTATGTCCAGCACCAAATGCGAACGCCCTCAAAATCCAGGGCCGTACAGACAATACGGCAGTATTCATGCGGTTCTGGATCGTCTGGATGGCAACCCTCGTAGCGGTCCATGCGCTCTAAGACCGCATCGGCCTGCTCCTCATCGTCGGGCAAGCGCCACAACTCGCCATGCACGAAATCCCCTGGTCCCGCCGCCGGCAGCAGCGCCGGATAACTCCCCAAATCGATCAATCGCCCCGCCAGCTTCGCCTCCCCCATCCACGCGCAATTCGATTCCAGCCACTCCGCCTGTGGCGACAGGCCCCGCTTCAGCGTCCCGTAGACAAACAGGTGCCGGATCGTCGTGAATCTCAATCCTTCACTCCTTTTCTTCGCCGCCATCCTCCAATCCCATCTGGCTCAAGCGATAGCGCAAGGCGTTTCGTGTAATCCCCAACAAGCGCGCCGCCTGGCTCTTGTTCCCATGCGATCGCTTCAACGCCTCCCGCAAGATCGCCTGTTCATACTCGTCCAACGTCATCCCCGGCGGCAAGAACATCCCGCCGTTCTTGCCAGCGTTCTTGTTCGGCGCGAGGTCAATGCGAATATCTCCCGAGCCCAATGGATTCTCCGCCGCCAGCAGTAAACTCCGCTCGATCACATTCTCCAGCTCGCGTACATTCCCGGGCCACGAATGAGCCAGGAGCTTCTCATAAGCCTCAGGCTTGAGCTTCTGCCGCCCCCCACTGAACTTCTCCAGAAAATGCTGCGTCAACGGCACGATATCCTCGGGCCGCGCGCGCAACGGCGGAATGTTAATCGGCAGAACGTTCAAGCGATAGTACAAATCTTCGCGAAAGCGCCCTTGCTCCAGCGCCGCGCGCAAATCGACGTTCGTCGCCGCGATCACCCGCACATCGATCTGCCGCGTCCGGTTGCTCCCCAACCGCTCAAACTCCCGCTCCTGCAAGACGCGCAACAGCTTTACCTGCGTCGCGAGCGGCACGTCGCCGATCTCATCCAAGAACACCGTGCCGCCGTCGGCCTGCTCGAACTTTCCGGGCTTCGCGAAGTTCGCGCCGGTGAACGCGCCCTTCTCGTAGCCGAACAGCTCACTCTCCATCAAGTTCTCCGGCAACGCCGAACAGTTGATCTTCACCAGCGGCATCCCGCGCCGCGGCGAATGCCAATGGATCGCCCGCGCCACCATGTCCTTGCCCACGCCGGACTCGCCGCAAATCAGGATCGTGCTCTTGCTCGGCGCCGCCCGCTCCACCAGCCGGAACACTTCCTGCATCCCCGGGCTTCGCCCAATCAAGTTGTGAAATTGAAAGCGGCTATCCAGGGCCTCCTTCAACTGCCGGTTCTCCCCGATCAATTGCCGCAGCCCAGCCGCCTTGCGCACCACCGCGCTCAAATGATCCAGCGAGAACGGCTTCTGCAGAAAGTCCAGCGCGCCGTGCTTCATCGCCTCCACGGCCGTCTCGATGTTGCCAAACGCCGTCATCACGACCACCGGCATCTCGCCGCTGCTCTCGCGAATCTTCTCAAGCAAGCTCATGCCGTCCATGCCCGGCAGCTTCAAATCCGTTACCACCAGGTCCGCCCCCGCCGCCTCCGCCAGCGCGTTCTCGGCATTCGAGTGCGCCATCACCTCGTGCCCTTCGCTCTCCAAATGCAGCCGGATCACCCGCTGCAACTTTTCTTCATCCTCAATCAGCAGTATGCGCATTATTCGCTTTCCGCCCGCCGGGGCAACCACACGCGGAACGTCGCTCCCTCGCCGGGCTTCGATTCCACAAAGATGCGGCCGTGGTGTTCGTCCACAATCTTCGAGACGATGGCCAATCCCAATCCGGTACCTTCCGCTTTGGTCGTAAAGAACGGATTGAATATCACCTGCAGGTTCTCCTCCGGAATGCCCGCGCCCCGGTCGGAGACAGCGAGTTCTACACCCCCTTCGGCTTCGCGCGAAACCACCGTCACCACGGTGTCCTCCGGGCTTGCGTCGATCGCGTTCGCCAAGAGATTCGCCAGCATCTGCTCAATCCATTGCGCGTCCAGCGGCGTCTCGGCCAACTCCGGCGCGTCTTGTCTGTATATCGTCACACGCTTCTTCTCCGCCCGCGACCGCACTTGTTGTATCGCCCGGTCCACCACGTCGCGCAAGTCCACCGCGGACAACTGCAAGCGGAATGGCTTTGCGAAATCCAGAAAGCGCTTCACCAGTTCGTTAGTCCTGTCCACCTCGGACGAGATATAGCCAGTCAACTCCTGCGCTAGCGGATCCGCCGCTCCCACGCGTTTGGCCAACATCTCCGCGCTGGTGCGGATCGTTCCCAAGGGGTTCCGTAACTCATGCGCCAGCCCTGCCGTCAATTGGCCCAACGCCGCGAGTCTCTCGCTCCGTTGGGCGTCGGCTTGCGCCGCGACGAGATTCCGGTTTGCCGCATGCAACTCGTCGGCCAGCGTCTGATAGCGGCTGACGGCCTCGCGGTTATTGCGGGCCAGTTGATACGTCAAGAACGCCACCAAGAACAAAAACAGAATGCGAAATGTGATTTCCTGCTGCTGATCCTGTGGCACGATGTAGCGGTCGAAATCCAAAAACAATAGAAAGCTCAGATACCCCGCACCCGCCAACGCCGTCAGCAAGAAAGTCCCTAACGCCTCGAATAACGTTGCCGCCGTCACCACCGGCAATAGCAGAATCAAATAGTAGCTGGATGTGATTCCACCTGTTACCCCAATCAGCAGGTACGCAATCACCAGGCGCACCAGGACGCTCGCAAGCCGACCCGCCTGTTTGTCCCGGAAGAAATCGATTCGCGGCTCGCAAAGCTCGAAGAGCCCAGCGGCCACCAGCAACTCCACCTCGGCCGGATTCACGATCGGCGAAGAGAAGTGCAACGCCAAAAAAAGCAGCACCCAAAGGGCGTCGCGAATTTCAAGTTTCCGTGCTTTCCACTTCGAATCGGCTAGGTTCACGGGTCGGGCTAAATCTATTTTGCCCGCGAAATCAGCGGCTTAGCGGGAACTTCATCCCGGTCAGCGGAATTTCTTGACGCCGCCCACCTAAAAACGCTGGCATGAAACTCTTCGAGAGTCCCTTCACGGAGTCACGACAACTCACCGCGCTCGCCGCGGAATTTGCCCCAGTTGCCCAGAAACTTCTCGCGGCTTGCGAGCGGCGCGGCGTCATCATGCGGCCATTTTTCACTGTACGCGGACCCGGCGTCCAGGCCCGGCTCTGGTGCCAAAGCCGCACTGTGGATCAGATAGAAAAACGAATCGAAGCCATGCGTCTCAACGACGCGCATTGGCTCGCGAGCCTTATGGATGTCCGCTTGGCTAAGACCGGCCCTGCCGTCACCAACGCCCTTCCCGGCATGTCCTGGCACCAATGGGGTGAAGCCATCGATTGCTTCGCGCTCGGCGCCAACGGCAAGGCGATCTGGGATTCCCGCGACGCCGCATATCGCGTCTATGCGGAGGAGGCGAAAAAGCTCGGGCTCGAAGCCGGCGCTCTCTGGCCGCGCTTCCCCGACGCCGTACACGTCCAACTGCGCAAGGCCTCCTCGCCACTAAAGATGAGCTACTCGTGGGCCGAAGCCGACGCCGAAATGAAACGTCGCTTCAGCCAGATCTAGGCCTAGTCCTCGAAGTGATTGACGGTCGTGAAGCAGCTCTCAAAAGCATGATCCAGCACATCCTCCGTCAACTCCCATTCCTTCTTTTCGAAGCGAATGATGTCGATCGCGTGGGTGATCACGTCGCGCGGATGGCAGCGGCGCATCTTCTTGCGCCCGTTCCGGTAATGCTTCGTCAAGAATTTCCCGATCAAGCTCCCCTTGAAGGGCAACTCGTTCTTGTTACAGAACTGCTCGAAGATCTCCGCGAACTCCACTTCATTCGGACTCTTCAAGAACATCTTGTACTGGATCCGGCGCAGGAAGGCCTCGTCGCCTAACTGCTCCGGATTCAGGTTCGTCGAGAAGACCAGGAAGCATTCAAACGGCACCGTAATCTTGCCGCCCTGCTGGAAGTTCAGGTAGTCGATTTTTCGTTCCATCGGCACGATCCAGCGGTTCAGAACTTCGGCGGGCGATACACGCTGCCGGCCAAAGTCGTCGATTAGGTAGATGCCGTTGTTCGCCTTCAACTGAAACGGCGCGTCATAAACCCGCGAACTGCTGTTGAAGCTCAAATCCAACTGCGCCAGCGACAATTCGCCGCCCGTCGTGATAAACGGCCGCTTCGAGCGGAAGTAACGCCTGTCGTAGGCGAAATCATTCTCGACCGCGCTCGCCAGAACCGATAAGCCGTCGCTCGGCGCATCGAGCGGCTGATGGTAAATCGGGTCGTAGACCTGAATGATCTGCCCCTGGCACTCGATCGCGTATGGAATGTAAATCGGCGTCGTGTTGATATTGAACAGCGCCTCGGCGATAAACGTCTTGCCGTTACCCGGCTGCCCATAGATCAAGAAGCTTTTGCCGGAATTCACCGCCGGCCCAATCTGGCTCAGAATCTCGTCGCTCACTACCATGTGGCGGTAAGCGCCATTGAGCGCTTCCTTGGTCAGCCAGCCCGCCTCCAGCCGTTGCATCCTCACTAGCTCGGAATACTCTTCCAAACTCACCGGCGCCGCGCCCGCGTAGGTGTTGATCTCCATATACTGCTGCGCGAGCTTCCGCCCCGCTTCGCTCAAAGCGAAGACGCTCGAAATGTTGCCCATGCCCATCGACCGCTTCGCCGAAATCAAGTGATTCCGCTTCAAGGTGTCGATAAGCGTCTCGATCACGCTGTACTTGAACCCCAAACTGATAGCGATCTCGCGGCCCATCGCCTCGCCCTTGAAATAGAGCTGCTTGATGATGAGTTGCTCGACCGTCGATTCCGTGATTCCCGTCTCGGCCATCGTGCTCGGCGGCGCGGGCGTGGGCAAGCCGTCGTCCTTCGACGCCGGCTGCGTACCGATCGGGAGTACAAATGCTTGAGATTCCTGCCGGGGCTCCTCTAGAACCTGAGTCAAAACCTGGGTCGCGGGTTCCGGGGGCGGGGGCAGGAACGTGTACGATTGTGAATCTTCGTGCATGGGGACGTTTTCCGCTATCGATCTCGTATCGACACATTCGTAAGAAGACCTTAGATGGAAGATTGCCGAATTCGGCGCTACCCTGATCCCTATGCACGCGATTCCCCGCCGCGCCGCCCTCCAACTCGCCCTCGCCTATTGGGCGAAAGCGCAGGAGCACGCCCACCCCTCTCCTCCTCCCACGAACGCCGCCCACAAATTCCAGTTCTTCAAACCCCAGGAAATCAACACTGTCCGCCGATTCGCCGCCGTCTTGATCCCCGCCACCCCCCGCAGCGGTGGCGCCGCCGCCGCCCGTGTCGAGGAATTCATGGACTCCGTCCTCGCCGCCGCGGCGCCCTCCCTCCAACGCCTCTGGCGTCGCGGCCTCGCCGAATGGTCCAAGCAGGAGGACACCAACGCGGTCCTCGCCCGCCTCGCCCCCCAAGAATTCGCTCCTCGCTCCGCGCAGGACAACTTCTTCGTCCTCTTCAAATCCGCCGCCACCACCGCCTTCTACACCTCCGAGGAGGGCATCACCAAGGAACTCGGTTACCAAGGCATGGCCTTCCTCCGCGAATTCCCCGGCTGGCAGGGCGAAGCCTTTCAAACACCTTCGGATTACAAACCCCTCCTCAAGACCCGGAGCTAACATGCAAACCCAAAAGAAAATCTACGACGTCTGCATCATCGGCTCCGGCGCCTCCGGCGGCATGACCGCCCACGTTCTTACCAAGGCCGGTCTCGATTGCGCCATGCTCGAGGCCGGGCCCACGCGCAGCCCCGCGCAATTTCCCGTCCACCGCCTCCGCCGCTGGAATCTCCCCCAGCGCGGCCTGCGCGGCGACTACTTCCAGGAATGGCTCACCCAGACCAACTTCCTCGCCGACGACAAGAAAGAACCCTACTCTGTCGCTGATCAAAAGGAAGGTTTCGAATGGTGGCGCGTCCGCGCCGTCGGCGGCAAAAGCCTCTTCTGGGCCGGCGTCACCCCGCGCTTCGGTCCGAAGGAATTCCAGCCCGACGACGATTTCGATACCCGCTGGCCCCTCCGCTACGAAGAAGTCGCGCCCTTCTACGATCGCGTCGAGGAACTCATCGGCGTTAGTTCCACCCGCGAAGCCCTCGGCGATTTCCCCCTCAACAAAGGCCTCGCCCCCTTTCGCCCCAAGCCCGCCGAAGTCGAGCTCACCAAGGCCTGCGAAAGCCTCTCCCGCGGCCTCAAAGTCCTCCCCATCCCCAAAGCCATCCTGAGCCAGGACCATCGCGGCCGCCCCGCCTGCCACTATTGCGGCCCGTGCTGGCAAGGTTGCGATTCCGGTTCGAAGTTCGATTCCCTCCGCGTTTTCGTCCTCGCCGCGCGCAACACCGGCAAGCTCAACCTCATCACCAATGCCCGCGTCCGCTCCATCGAAGTCAATGCGGAAAATCGCGCTCGCAAAGCCATCTACTTCGATACCGAGAAGCGCGCTTGGCAAGAGATCGAAGCCAAGGCTTTCGTCCTCTGCGCGGGCGCCATCGAAAGCTCGCACATTCTGCTCAACTCGAAAATCGCGAACTCCAGCGGCCTCGTCGGCAGGTACCTAAGCGAGCATCTCTACGCCGGCGTCAGCGGCCACCTGCCGCAACTCATGGGCCGCGCGGTGAAGAACGAAGACGGCAACGGCGCCCACGTCTTCATCCCCGATCTCACCAAGAACTGGCGCGGGTCGAAGTTCATCCGCGGCTACCAGATCTTCCCTACCGGAGGCACCGGCGAATTCACCTTGGTCGGCAACAACATCCCCGGCTACGGCGCCGATTGGATGGAAAACGTCCGCCGTTATTACACCGCCGGCGTCAGTGTCCTCTTCCAAGGCGAAGTCCTCCCCTACAAAGACAACCGCATCGAGATCGATCCGCGATTGAAGGACGACGCCGGCATTCCCGCCGCCCGCTTCATCTACTCCTGGCGCGACAACGAACGCGCCATGTTCCGCGACATGATCGAAGTCGGTAACGAAATCCTCGCCAAGGCGGGCGCTGAGACGCTCCCCAACCGCAACCCGAAACCGATGGAATACGGCCACTCCATCCATTACGTCGGTACCGCGCGCATGGGCGACGATCCCAAAACGAGCGTCACCAACAAGTGGAACCAAACTCACGACGTTCCCAATCTCTACATCAACGACGCCGCGCCCTTCGTGTCCGCGGGCAACCAGAATCCCACGCTCACGATCCTCGCTCTCGCCCTGCGCGCTTCGGAACGCATGGTCGAGAACTGGAACTAAAGCTACTCGCAACCGAGCAGCCGGTAAGGCTTCGCATCGGGCTCCAATACCCAACACACCCGGTCCCGGAACTCCGCTTTCACGCGCACCCGCGACTCTGCCGTGTAATGCCGCGCCCAGACAATCTCCTGAGTTTGCGGTAAGGCGCCGTTGTACACCCACTCCTCGTGCGGATTGTGCGAAGCATCATACTTCACAAACACCAAATGCGGCCCTCGCCGCGACGCCAAGTCCAACTCCACGGCCTCTTTCGTCTTCACAAATCCATCGGCCGTGAAGTTCAAAGAATACGGCGGATATTCGAGCGCCGGCCAGATCACCGTCATCAACCGCACGTCACGCCGCCCGCGCAGCATATTCACCAGCGCCTCGGCATCTGCCGCTAGCGCCGCGCACAGTACCCCGGCGGGCAGTACCCCGGCGGCCAATGCGGAACGCCCCCGCAATTGCTTGAATCCATACGCCGCAAGCAAAGCCGCCACGCCAAAGTAAGGCGCCACGTAGTGCGGAAAGGCGAATCGCGAAAGCAGCACCGTCAGACCCGCCATCCCCACCAGCACCCACAAGCTCCGCTGCCGCCGCCACGCAAACCACAACCCCGCCGCCAATACGACGGCGCCCACCAACGGCCGCATCGGAAAGAGAAACACGAAGATCTTCCAAGCCGCCAGCCGCGCCAGATCCGGAATCGCGCTCAAATTGCTCAGCATCAACTCGATCTCGATGTGCCGGAACTTCACCGCCCGCGTCTCCTGCCCCAAGAAGAATGGCTTCGCGATGTACTCGCTGAAGTAGCGGAAGTAGGGATGCTGCCAAGCATTCCCGGTTACCGCGTGGTTGTAAAAGAGCCACCCGCCCAAACTCAAGCCCAGCACGCCCAGATACGCCATCCAGTTCTTAACGCCCGGCCGGCGCAAAGCGAAGAGCGCCGTGCTCCCGGCCACCAACAGCGCGCCTTCGAATGGCCGTACAAACGCCAACGCCCCCGACGCCGCCCCTAAACGCAAATCCGCTCGCATTCCCTCCCTGGCCAACGCCCCCAACAATACGATGCCCAACAACGCCGCCAGCGCCCCACCCCAATATCCATGCGTCCAATAAGTGCAAGCCACGCCCCCACCCACCAGCAAACTCGCCGCCATCGCATAGCGAAACTCGACGTAAGCCAGCAACGCCCAAGGCAACACCGCCGCCAACGCCACATACACGAGAAAGAGCCCCCAGTAAGCATGGCCAAACACCACCTGCCCCAGCGCCAAGGTCGCCGCGCTCCCCGGCGGATAAATACTCGCGTACGTCGGCTGCATCTGCACGTAGAGCGATTCAAAGTTCTCCCACGCTCCCAACCCCGGATTCGCCAATCGCCCCCGCGCCAATGTATCCGCGCCCAACAGATAACTGAACTCATCGTGAATCGCCGGCTGCGGCAGGCCCAGCCAAGCGACCGGAATCAAGTTCACCACCGCAAAGCCGAGCACCCAACTCACCCAAACTAGGCCCCGCCGCCGCTCCACCCATTCGCCCACGCCTGTCAGCCACACCGGCCTCTTCCACGCCAAGAGCGCCCCGAATAAAAACGCCAGCGTGAGCGCAGTAGTAGAAACAAGAGGCATCGCAACGATAATAGAGGCAATGACCCCTTCCTGGTGGCGCCATCTGAAGCCCACCCTTCGCTATTGGGCAGAAACCGAAGTCCATGTCTACTCGTTTTCCGTCGCCGCCAACGTCCTCCTCAGCTTCTTCCCCTTCTTGATCGTTCTCACCAGCCTCGTCCGCTACGGTCTCCACTGGTTCGGCGTCGAGCAAGCCATCTACGTCGCCCTCCGCGACTACTTCCCCGGCAGCACCGGCGACTTCCTCGCCCGCAACCTGCAAATGTCCGTCTACCGCAACGGCAACGCGCTCAGTTGGTTCTCGATGCTCCTTCTACTATTCACCGCCAACGGCATCTTCATGCCCCTCGAAGTCGCTCTCAACCGCGTCTGGGGCATTTCCATCAACCGCAGCTTCGTCAAGAACCAATTGATCAGCCAGGGCCTAGTCTTCGGCTGTGGCATCCTCTGGTTCCTCTCGGCCACCCTCACCGCCCCTGTCGCCCAAATCGGCTGGCTCAGCGCCATCGTCTACAAAATCGTAAGCCTTCCGGTCACCATCGGTATCGTCTACTTGATCTACTGGCTGCTCCCCAACGCCAAGGTCCCCAAGGTCCTCGTGCTGCTCGCCTCCATCGTCGTCGGCGCGGCCATCGAGATCGCCAAAATCGTCAACCTCTTGATCTGGCCTTGGCTCAACGAAAAATTCAGCCACGAATACGGACCCTTCGTGAATAGCGTCACGATCCTCATTTGGTCTTTCGTCTTTTCGATGCTTATCCTCGGCGGCGCCGAATGGAGCGCCCGCAAGGCCCGTGAACTCGGCGTCTACGCCTCAGCGAAGCGTCAGCCGGAATCGCAGTTGCATGACGGGCTCGGTCCCGATCGCCCCCAAGGCGGCGCTGGGCGGTTTCAACCCGAAAAGCCGCATGTCGACGCCTGACTCGCCTTCGTAGACGTTCGCGCCCACTTCACGAATCTTCACCTCAACCGGCTTCTCAATCCCGCGAATCTTGAGTAACCCCTGCGCCACGCCCTCGTTTCCAGTCCGCCTAACGCTTGTCGTTCGATACTCCACTGCCGGGTACTTCGTCGCGTCCAGCATGTCTTTCAGCGTAAACTCCAACACCTTCTTCAAGTCGGACGCCTTCAACCAATCGTCCTGCACCTGAATCTTGCCGCTCTCCAATCGCAGCGTGAACGCCGGCGCCCCCACATCCACCGTCCCCTTGTACTCTGGAAACGCGAAGACATGCTTCTTCCCCCGCATCAACCCCGTTTTGGCTACTTCCACTCGAATCCAATCCCCCGCCTGCGGGCGAATTTCCGCGGACTCCAGCAGCGCCAACGCCAAGAAACCAGCGATCATCTCTCTCCAAACCTCAATTGAAATCCTACGCTAGCCGTCGGGTTGTTTCGTCCGCCGCTGTAAAAGCTCCGAAACTCCCCGCGGAACGCCAACCAATTCAGCGTCCGGACGTCGACGCCCCCGCCGTACTGCACCGCCCCGTGCTTCGTGGATCGCGACCCGGGAAATGGCGCGCCATTCTGCAGCAACGCGGATTGCTCATACACGCCCAGGCCGAAACCGCCCGTGACGAAAGGCGATAGCCGCTCTTTCGGGAAAAAGCTCACCCGCAGGCCAGGCGTCACAAACAGCGCCGCCTCGTCCCGCGAGGCCAACGGATTTGCGATCTTGTTCTTCCGGTTCGGCGACGCCAGAAAGTGCACCTCGCCAAACAACGAAGCCTTTTCGCCTTTCTTCAGCCCGGCGGCGTAGTTCGCTTGCCAGGCGCTATTCGTTGTTTTATCGCCTCCTCCGTGAGCTCCCACGCTCAACGTGACTTCTTGCTGAAAACCGAGAATTGCCATCAAAACGAGTGACGCTGACATACACTCTCCATTTGGGCCCTCGCGTCGAAAAAGTTACGCTCGAAGATTGGATGCGTCGTTATCAGGCTGGCGAGAGCCAAGCCGTGGACGTTCTCTACGCCGAAATCAGCCCCCGGCTCCGCACCATCTTCCGTGTTGCCGCCAATGAAATTGAAGAAGAGGAAATGCTTCAGGAGGCTTGGTTTCAGATCCATCGCAGCCGCCACACCTGGCGCCCCGGCGAAGCGCTCCTCCCCTGGGTCTATTCCATCGCCCGCCATGTCCGCTCCGCCGCCTACCGCAAGAAGGTCCGTCGCGGCGAGGTCGAGCTAAATGAAAAAATATCCACGCCGCCACCGGAACTTTCCTACGATTGGGAACAACTGCTAAGTGAGCTTCCGGCCTCGCAACGCGAAGTATTGATCCTGATGAAGGTCGAAGGCAGAAGCTTGGAAGAAGTAGCCGCCGCCACCGGTTCCAGCATCGGTAGCGTCAAACAAAAGGCCCACCGCGCCTATGAAAAATTGCGCGCCTTGCTGGGGGACCGCCCATGATCGAAGCCCTCAAGAAAGACCTCAAACCCGTCACGCCACTCCGGCCCGCTTGGCATTACGCCGTCGGCGCGCTGCTCTTCGCCCTCGCGGTGTCCGTGGCCTGGATCGAACTAATCGACCAAGCCGGCTGGCGCGAGATCGAAACCTCGTCCTGGCTACTCATGGGCGGCGGCCTCGCTGTCGGCCTCGCCGCCAGCGCCTGGAGCGCCGCGCAGTGGCTTAGCCCCACGGGCAAAGCGAGCCTGCTCCACACCGCCGGGGGCGTCGCGCTTGCTCTCGCCGGTGTTATCTCCGCCACGCGCGCCGGCGACTTCGTCCTCGCTCCCGCCGCTACTTGCTTCTCGATCGCCAGCGTCCTCGCCCTCCTCACCGCCGCGTCCTGCTTCCTCTTCTTCCGCCGAGCCGCGCCGCAACGCCGCGAACGCGTCGCCGTGGCCGCCGGCCTCTTCAGCGGCCTCCTCGGCTTCCTCCTCATCCAGCTCCACTGCCCCATCCGCGACCCCGGCCACATGATCCTCGGCCACGCCGCCGTCCCCTTCGCCTGGGCCGTTGCGTCTTACCTGCTGGTCAAGCTATTCGCTAAGGCTTAGCTGCCCATGCCGGGTATCCGGCAATGCGGCGTTACACCGGACCTGTCGCATGGAGTCGTGAAACGCGCGACGGCTCGCACCATCGTGTCATTGCGCAAGCGCGCCGCGATTGTTAGGCTGCGACGCGGAGGCAACATTGACGCGAAGAGACTTCGGACTGAACGCCGCGGGAGCGGCATTTTTGCAGGGCGCGCAAGCCCGGAAGCGCCCGAACATACTGTTCGTCGTGTCCGACGACCATAGCGCGCAGCATCTAGGTTGCTATGGCGATCCGGTAATTCGAACGCCCCGGCTGGACGCCTTCGCTAAAGAAGGGATGCGCTTCGAACGCGCCTACACAACGGCGCCGCAGTGCAGCCCGAGCCGGGCCTCCATGATGACAGGGCAAGCGCCGGCGCGCGTAAACATGACGCGCTTGCATAGCCCGCTGCCCCCGGAACACAAAACATTCTTCGAGTACCTGCGGGAGGCGGGTTACTACACGGGAATAGCGGGCCGGACGCATCACATGGACGGGCATTTGGTGGCTAGGCCATGGTTCAACCGCTTCTACGAGAAGAACGGATTGCAGACAATGCCGAAGAGGGCCGATGTGGTGCACTCGGGAAGCCAAGAGCAGGGGCTGGACGTGTTCGCTCGCTTCCTGAAAGAGCGTCCGAAAGACAAGCCCTTCGCGATGCAGGTAAATCTCACCGACCCGCACTGGCCTTGGACGGCCAAAGAGGAGGAAAAGCTCTACCGGCCCGAAGACATTCCTTTGCCCAAACACTATCCGGATACTCCTGAACTCAGACAACGGCTGCTCACCTATTACGCGGAGGTAACGCGAGCGGACCGGGATTTCGGGCGCGCGATCAACACGTTACGGAGCGAAGGATTACAGGACGACACGCTCGTGGTGTTCATGGGGGACAACGGTTATTCGTTTCCGTTCGGAAAGGTAACGCTGTACCAAGCGGGGTGGCATGTGCCGCTGCTAATGCGCTGGCCGGGCAGGATCGGCAAGGGAAGCGTGCAAAAGGCGCTGGTTTCCGGCAGTGATCTGTTTTCGACTTTCCTGGATGTGGCCGGCGTGGAAGCGCCTCGCGCCGTAGAGGGGCGGAGCATCCGGCCCCTGTGGGAAGGAGCGGCCAGTACACGCAAGTACGCCTTCTCAACCCGTGGCTGGCACGACCGTTTCGACCTGGGGCGCGCCGTCTGCACCAGTACCCATTCCTTCATCTACAACGTATGGCCCGAGTACAAAGCGCCCGGCTGGCCGGCCGAGGCGAACGCGGAGAAGGACATCGCCTCGGGCCGCTTGGACGCACGTGCGGTCCCAAAGTGGAATGCAAAGTCTCGGCCCCTATATGAGCTGTACGATTTGCATAACGATCCTCTGGAGTTGACGAATCTCGCGGGCCGCGCCGAAATGGAGACGGTGCAGCGGGAGTTGATGGAAGCCATGACGGAATGGATGGAAGTGAGCCGGGACTTCGTGCCGCCGCCGTTCCTGAATTCGACGAAGCTCGATGCGGACCCGCTGCATGTGGCGGCGCCAAGACCGGCGTCCGCACACTAAACGGTGCGCGGGTTTTCGGTTCCCCCACGATCATGCGATTGTTTGGGCGCGCTGGACCGGATAATATCCGGGGCGATGCTTCGAACTGAGACTCTTCGACTTCTCGCTCTATGTTTGAGCTTGGCCCCGGTGGGCGCGCAATCCACCAGCCAGTTGACTGGGGAGGCCTTCGACCCGGGCGGCGCAGCCGTGCCCGGCGTGAAGCTGGTGCTGAGGAACGCGGAAAGCGGCGTCGCGCTGGAAGCCGAAACCAATAATGCCGGCGTTTATACGTTCGCCGTGGTGCCCCCAGGCAGGTATTCACTACAGGCGCGCAAGGACGGATTCCAAAGCCTGACGCAAACCGGCGTCGTGATCGATACGGCATCCGTCCAAAGGCTCGACATACAGCTCAAGTTGGGAAACGTTTCTGAATCCGTTACGGTCGCGGCTTCCGCGCCCGTGTTGCAGGCCGACAATGCCACCGTCGGACAGTTGATCGAAAACAAGACGATCATCGACATGCCGCTCGCCAGCCGGCGGGCGGCCGGTCTGGTGAAGTTGATGGGAAACGTGACCTTCATTCAAGAGGCGAGCGGCGCGGAGGCGGTTCCGTTCTTCTCCATGGCCGGCGGCCGTGCGCGCAACCAAATGTGGACCATCGACGGCGGCGTCGCGCAGAACGCGGCGACAGGCGTCGCCCAGTTGGGGTTGAATCCCCCAGTGGAGGCGTTGCAGGAAATGAAAGTGGAGTCCAATAACTACGCCGCCGAGTACGGCCGTAGTTCGGGCGGCTTCATCACCATGTCCACGAAATCGGGCACGAATGAATTCCACGGAGCGCTTTACGAATTCCTCCGGAACAACGCTCTGGACGCACGGAATTTCTTCGCGGCCAGCAAAGCGCCGCGTAAATACAACGTGTTCGGCGGAACTTTGGGCGGGCCCATTCGCAAGGACAAAACGCATTTCTTCGTCGCCTATGAGGCGGCGTTGCGGCGGGATGGCGTAACTCGTATTTTCACGACGCCTTTGCCGCAGGAGGTCCAAGGCGACTTTTCGGCGAGAACCACCGCGCTGATCGATCCCAGCACGCGTACCCCGTTTCCCGGAAACCGCATCCCGGCAAACCGCCTCGATCCGGTGGGCCGGGCCCTGGCCGCTTTCTATCCCGCGCCAAACCGGGCGGGGGCGGCGAACAACTTCGCCGCCAATACCGTGAACCGCATCACGCAACACAACATCATCGGGCGCTTGGATCATCAATTCAGCAACAACGACCGGATCTTCATCCGGCACCTGGACAATCCCTCCTCCAACCAGGACGGCACGGTGTTTCCGAATCCCGCGACCGACGGCTTCGCCCGGCGAGGCGAATCTTTTCACCACCTGACGACGGCGAACTGGACGCACATCTTCAACGCGAGCTGGGTGCTGGATGCCCGTTACACTTACGGCGCGCGCGGAGGCGGTAGCCAATCCGCCGGTACCGGCACGGACATCACGGGCACTATCGGATTGCAAGGCGTGCCCAAGGGTGGGATGCCAAGAGTGAACGTGGGCGGCCTCGCCTCGCTCGGTGACGGGACCCATCTGCGCGAATCTCCAGGACCTTTACGGACCGACGAAGCGATTTCGAACTTCTCGTATTTTCGCGGAAAGCACGCCGTGAAGTTCGGCTTTAACTTCCGGCGCTCCTTGCATCCCGAAAGATTCCAGAACTTGAAGTTTGGCTCCTTCACCTTCAACGACGTAGCGACCGGGACAGGCTATCAACTCGCCGCTTTGCTGCTCGGCTGGGCGCAAGCGGCGGAGGTGAACTCGAACGACGATCTATATCCCGGCACCAACTACTTCGGCGCCTTCATCCAAGACGACTGGAAGCTTACTTCGCGCCTGACGCTAAATCTGGGGCTGCGCTGGGAAATGGACACGCCGAGACGGGAACGCAACGACAAACAGAACGGCTTCGACGAATTCGCGATCAATCCCGTATCCGGCACTCCCGGAGCAATGACGTTCGCGGGAGAGGGCGGTCGATCCTCTTACGCGCATGGCTTCGACAAAAACAATTTCGGTCCGAGGATCGGTTTGGCTTGGCGGCCTTGGGGTGAGAAGCTGGTCGTGCGCGGTGGATATGGGCTTACCTACGCCGGGCTCTACTACACGGCCATTCCTTTCGTCGCGGCCGCCGGATTCTCCGATCGCCGCCAGTTTACTTCTCCCGACAATGGTTTGACGCCTGCCCTGCTTCTGCGCAATGGAGTTCCGAATCAAGCGCAAGAAGCGCGCGGGCCGGGCTTTGGCGCCGTTCCCGTCGGGACGAATCCCCGGCTCGCGCCTCAGTTCTTCCGGCAAGATCACGTCTCGCCTTACTCGCACATGATGAACTTCGGCGTTCAGCGGCAGGTGGGTAATGGGGCGGTCGCGGAGATAACGTACCAAGCGAACTTGAGCCACAAGCTCGGAGGGCCTGACGTGAACATCAACGAGACCCGGCCGGAATTGCGCGGCGCTACGGCGAATCAGCGCTTGCGTCCGTTCCCGCAATACGGGAACGTCGTCTGGCTCTCGCCTGCGTGGGGCAATTCCAGCTATCACTCCTTCAACGCCCGTTTCGAAAAGCGCTATGCGCAAGGACTGAACTTTCTCGCCAACTACACATGGTCAAAGTTCATCGACGATGTCGAGGCCGTCTCTGAGCTAGGCGGTGCCGGTTATCAAAGCTACTGGGCGCACTCGATCGACAAAGCCTTGGCTGGCAACGACATTCCCCACCGCCTCGTGGCCAGTTCGGTCTATGAGATCCCGGTGGGACGAGGGAAGCGGGTGAACCTGCGAAACGGATTCGCTGATGCCCTAATCGGCGGCTGGTCGCTGGGCGGCATTTTGGAGCTTCGTAGCGGCGCTCCCTATTCGGTGACGGAACAGACGAACCGTTTGAACTCATTCTCGGCATCGCAGCTCGCGGACCGCATCGCGAATCCTGAATTGCCGAGTGGAAGGCCGCGCGGCGAATTAGTGCGCGGCTGGTTCGACACCGCCGCCTACGCATTCCCAGGGAATGGCATGATAGGCAATGCCTCGCGCGCGCCGGGACGCGGCCCGGGGCTCGCGAACATCGAGATGTCGCTGCTCAAGACATGGCGTTTCAACGAGCGAATCGGCTTGCAAGCTCGTGGCGAATTCTTTAACCTGTTCAACCGCCCAAACTTTGGCTTGCCGAACGGACAACGGGGCAATCCGGCCTTTGGGCAGATCAACGGAACGGTGGGAGACGCTCGCGTAATACAGTTGGGCCTAAAGCTGACCTACTAATGATGCCCTTGACTAGGCGCGAGGCCGCACACGTTAGTTTGATGGCGGCCGCGCCCGCCGCCGCCGGCTTTTATAACGTTCACGAGAGTGGCGGTCGCATGTGGCTGCTGCGGCCCGATGGAAAGCGGGAATTCTCTCTCGGGCTAAATCATATCGACCCCGCGACGTTGCGCTATCCAGAAAACATCGCGCTGTGGAAGGAACGCTACGGCGGGAGCATGCAACGCTGGCTCCGGGAAAGCGTTCGGCCAAGCCTTCTGCGTTGGGGCTTCAACTGCATGGGTTGGAACCAGGAAGTAGTGACACGCGGCGCGACCAACCACCGGCACTCCAGACCGTTCACCGCCGACGAGTACCGCGCTCTGGACATGCCTTTCGGGCATTTGCTTCCCTTCGCCGATTTTCATCAGTGGGAGGCGGAAACACGCCACCCAGATTTTTTCAGCGAAGAGTTCGCGCAATGGTGCGATCACGTGGCGCGCGAGCATTGCGTGCCGCTGGCCGAAGATCGCAACTTAATCGGATACTTTTACATCGATTGCCCGACATGGGTGCACACGCGCAGCTTCAGCGCTTGGAAGGGCCCTCTCTTCGACCCCGCGAAGTTAGCGAGTGAGAGCGGCAGAAAAGAGCTAGAGCGCCTGGCGGAGCGCTACTACCGCGTCACGCACGACGCGATCCGGCGCTACGACAAGAATCATTTGATCTTGGGCGACCGCTACGAGGCCATGATGGACCTGCCGGAGATCGTGGCGCGAGCGGCGATGCCTTTCGTCGACGTTCTGAGTTTTCAGCACTTTGGCGACGCGCTGAAGATCGTCGCGGACATGCGCGAATGGCATCGGAAAATCGGGAAGCCCGTGTTGGTGGCCGACACCGCGAAGAATGTCCAACGCCCCGGAGGCATCGTGGAACACGACCCGGCGCACTATCGGGTACTGCTGGAAGGGTTGCGCGAAGTCGAGGGGGCTATCGGCGTGCATTTGTGCGGAGCTTTTATGGCGAATCGCGTCCGGCGTAGAGGAATGCTAGACGCCAACGAGAGGCCGAGCTCCGCAACGCCCGCGATACAGAAGGCGAACGAAGCGATGGCGAAATGGGTCGAGGAACGGAAAGCATGATGAAGCGCCGGACGGCATTGTTGACCGCGACGCTGCCGCTCTACGCCGCCGCGCCACTTGGATATCTCAGCAAAGGCGAGGCCGCCGTCGTGGAGGCGCTCTGCGAAGCGATCATCCCGGCGGATCAGGATCCGGGCGCGAAAGAAGCCGGAGTGCTCTACTACATCGACAAGCAATTGCAAGGTGCGCTCGCCCGCAACGCGGCTTTGTATCGCGAGTGCATTCCCTTGCTGGCCCGGAAGTGCAAGGAAGAGACGGGGAAGGAGTTCATTGAGATGTCCGTGCGTGAGCGGACCGAATGGCTGCAAAAACTTGAGGGCGGCGGCCCATCGCGGGTGAGCGCCTTCTTCTTGACGGTGATCGAGCATACGATGCAAGGTTTTTACGGCAGCCCGAAGCATGGCGGCAACCGGGACATGGCCAGTTGGCGGATGTTAAAAATCGAAAAGTGGATGCATGAGGGAGAACACGCATGAAACTGCCGCCAGTGGACGTTGTGGTCGTGGGAGCGGGAGCGGGCGGCGGTATTGTGGCGGAACAATTGAGTCTGGCCGGTCTGCGCGTCGTTCTGCTAGAGCGCGGAAGGCGGCAGCAGTTCTCCGAAACCGGACATGACGAATTGCGAAGCCAGCGGACGACGGCGTTGGGTAATGCGTTCGGGCCGGCGGATCGCGACGGGGTGCGGCTGGTAAAGCTCGGCGATGAGACGCAGTTTCGTACCGTGTTGCCCAGCGTCCAGAATTACGGCAATACGGCGGCATGTGTAGGTGGCGGAACCTTCAGCTACGGGGCGATGGCGTGGCGCTTCCGCGAGAAAGACTTCCGCATGCGGAGCGTTTACGGAGCTCCGGAAGGAAGTTCCCTCGACGATTGGCCGCTCACCTACGCGGATCTCGAGCCTTTCTACGAGAAAGCCGAGTGGGAGATTGGCGTGTCCGGGAAGGCGGGCGCCGATGCTTTCGAGCCGCCCAGGAAGAAAGGCTATCCGATGCCGCCGCTGCCATACAACCGGGAGGCCCTGGCGTTGTTGCCCGCCGCCCGCCGCTTGGGCTGGCATCCCTTCCCAATTCCGATGGCGATCAATTCGAAGCCGTACATGGGCCGCGCCGGTTGCATCGGATGCCCCCACTGTGTGGGCTTCGCTTGCGAAGTGAACGCGAAGAGTTCGACGGCGGTGACGGTGGTGCCCCGGGCGGTCGCGACGGGAAACTGCGAATTGCGAACCGGGTGCATGGCGAAGGAGATCCTCGTCGACGAGCGCGGCAAGGCTACCGGAGTCGCATACTTCCAAGACGATCGGCTTCTGGAGCAGCCGGCCAAGGCGGTCGTCGTCGCTTGCTCGGCCACGGAAACGCCCCGCCTCTTAATGAATTCGACAAGCAAACTGCATCCGCGCGGACTGGGGAACAATGAGGATTGGGTGGGCCGGAATCTGCAAGGCCATGCCTACTCGGGGGCGTACGGAATCTTTGAGAAGGACTTGTTCGATGGAACGGGCCCCGCGGCGCGAATAGCCCTTTGCGACTTCAATCATGGCTTGCCGGATGGGCTGAAAGGCGGGTCGATGCTGGCGAATGAGTTCATCCGTCTGCCGTACCTGTTTCGAGGCGTGCGGCCGCGAGGAGCGGCAAGGTGGGGACTGGCCCACAAAGACTTCCAAAGAAATAACTACCGGCGCACCGTGGGCGTGAAGGGACCCGTGCAAGAGATGCCCGTCTTCACGAATCGCGTCGATGTCGACCCGTCCGTGAAGGATCGCTGGGGCATTCCGGTCGCTCGTATCACGGGGCGGCGGCACCCGCATGACTTTGAAGTCGGCAAGTTCATCTCAAAACAGGCGGAAAAGTGGTTACGCGAGGCCGGAGCGGTGGAGACTTGGACGAACGTTCCCGGTAAGCCCGTCGTGGGTGGTCAGCATCAGGCGGGTACCTGCCGCATGGGCCTAGACAAGAAGACTTCGGTTGTCGACAAACATTGCCGCGTACACGAAACGGACAACGTCTGGATTGTGGATGGCAGCGTGCACGTTACCAACGGCGGTTTCAATCCGAGCCTCACGATCCAAGCCATCGCGTACTGGGCTTCGCCAGGCATCGCCAAGGCGGTGAAATCGCAAGCTTGACTCATACCAGCCGTTCGCGGATGGCTTTAGCGACCGCGCCGGTGTTGGTGGTCACGTGCAGTTTGTCGTAAACGCTACGGAGGTGAGAATTCACCGTGTGCGTGCTGAGTCCCGCGGCCTGGGCGATCTCTTTCTTCGTGAGGCCCTGGCTCATGAGGAGCAATACCTCGCGTTCACGGGGTGTGAGGTCATAGTTGTCCTTCGCCGGAGAGGCCGGCGCCAGGCGAGGGAAGAGCGCCAGCACCTTGCGGGCGACGCTGGGCGTCATCGGCGCGCCGCCGTTGACCGCCTGCAGGATGATGTCTTCGAGATGATCGAGCGAATCCGTCTTGAGCAAGTAACCGCTGGCGCCCGCGCAGAGTGCGCGGAAGATCTTCTCATCGTCGTCGAAAACGGTGAGAATTACGACGCGGACGCCCGGCAGCAGCGAGAGAATCTCGGGAATGACTTCGAGCCCATTGCGGTCCGGCAGGCCGATGTCGAGAAGGATGATGGCCGGCGAGGGTTGCGCATGAATAGCGCGTTCCAGTTCCGCGTACGCACGGAAGTGCGCGGTACATTCGACCGCCGCCGCGGAATTGAGGGAGCGGACCACGCTGCGGCGGTACGATTCGTTGTCTTCGAGAACCCAGGCCGCGGTTCTCTTCATGCAACCTCTCCCGAACGAAATTCGATCCAGGTGCCAAGCCCGGGTTCACTGGCGATCGTGACCGCCCCGCCAAGGGCTTTGGCCCTGTCTTCGAGGTTCTTCAAGCCCGAACCGGATTCAAGCCCCTGGGTAAAGCCCGCGCCATTGTCTTCAAGCCGGAAAATGAGCCTCGTGGCCCCGGCCTCCACGCGGATGGAAACGGTGTCGGCGCGGGAATGGCGCGCGGCGTTGTGGACGGCTTCCTTGAATGCCAGGAGGAAGTGGCGGCACGTCTCCAGCGGAAGGCGCTGCGTGGTTTCCTCTTGGCTGGCATGGAAGTTGTAAACGCGGCCCCGCAAGGATCGGGAGGCGATCTGGCGCATCCGCGCCACAAGATCCGGCACTGGCGTGTGCCCCGACTTCATCAGCCACACAATGTCGCGCATGGAATCGGCGGTTTCCCGGGCGACGGATTCGATTTCCGCGAGATCGAAGCGGGCGACGTCGGGAGACGCGCGCCGCGCTTCGGCGCTCAGCAACGCGATGCTCGCCAGGTTACTCCCAATATCGTCATGAAGATCGCGTGCGAGACGGGCCTGTAATTCCTTAAGCTGCGCCTCGCGCGCGCGGCGCGAACGCAAAATCGAAATCAAGCTGAAGGCCGCGAGCGCCGCCGTCAAAAACGTGAGTACGTACAGGCCGATTCGCACCGAGAATTCACGTGTGGAGATGAGCTCGTCGCGCAATGAGTGGCTGGTGGCGGCGATCTCTCCTTGCCGCGCCAGACCGCGCAGCCATTCGTCCTCGGCAATCAGCCGGTGACGGCTGTCGAATCCATCGGTCAGGGCGGCAAGACTCCATTTCTTGCGTTGCGACGCCGGCACCTCTTCGCTCGCGGTCGCCGCGCGGCCAGCGGCCACATTGCGGCCTTCGGAATACACTTCGATTTCCGCCAAAGCGAACGGATGACGCTTGGCGTAGCGGGACCGCAGTTGCAACGCGCGAAAGCGAAGATACCGTCCACGCGCCGGGGAGTGGATGGGGAGGGCGACGGTGTTGGCCGCCGGGGGCGGGAGATCGGAATCGGTATGCCGGTAGATCCGAATTGCCTTTGGATCGTTCGGTTTCCCGGAAAGGGTGACCTCGAATCGCGCCGGAAAGCCAAACGACGGATAATCGGGCCAGTTCTTTGGGCGTGCGGGATACAAGCGAACTTCCTCAACGGGATAAGTCGCCCCGAGATCGACCTCAATCCAGTGATCGACGTGCGGGACCAGAGAATTCGGAGCGATGTAGCCTTCCGTGGGACTCGGCTCTTGCGAGACCGGCGGGCCGAGGTTTGTGCGCCGGTCGACCAAGAAGTTTGGCGACCAAAAGCCACCCCCGGCCCCGCCCGGACTGTTGCGGACTTGTTTTGCGAATGCGACATTCCGGCCGCCGGAGAATGCAGCAATCTCGCCAAGCGCCAGCGAGATCATCCCCCGGTCCCGCTTCCAGACATCGAAGCAAGTCAGGCGCAAATAGCGGCCTCTTGCTTGAAGCGCCGGGATCCACGCCGGATAGGCGCCGGGATAGGGGAAGTCTCTCCCGGTGAAGTCCGCGATGATCGTAGGGTCCTGGAAAAGTTCGTCCTCGGCGATGGCTATGCGCAGACGCCGCGGAAACGAATAGCCTTCGACGGGACCGTTCGCTTGCGGAACGGGCACGGGAATCAACGCAACGGCATCAAGCACATAAACGCCGCCGAGGTCGATCATGATTTCGATCGGGTCGCCGGAGCTCGCTTGGGGAAGGCTATGGTAACCCCAAGCAAATCCCGAGAGCGGTGCGGGGCTGAAGCGAGGTAGCTTGCCGGATTCCGCTTCAAGCGCCGCGAGACGCGCTTGAATCTCCCGGAAACGCGGGCTAGTCCAAGTTGCCCAAACATCGCCGGGCGCCCCGGCAAAGGCGAGTTGAGCGAGGAGTATCGGGATCAGGCGCACGAGCTGCTTGCTTTGTGTGTATCAGATCGGACTCAAGCCTGCCGCGTCAAGCCCACGATCGTGCGATGGCCGCAGGAGCGCCCGCGCAGTGTGGCGGCGCCATTGAAAAGTCCAGTGCTTCGCTGTTGCGCCTGAAGTTGCGTCCAGCCTCCTCGCTCTCCTCCTCATCCAACCTAATTGCCCCATCCGCGACCCCGGCCACATGCTCCTCGGCCACGCCGCCGTCCCCTTCGCCTGGGCCGTTGCGTCTTACTTGCTGGTCAAGCTATTCGCCAGGGCCTAGCTACCCTAGCGGAGCGAGGCGCATCAAGCTCGCACCTGCTAAGTAGAGCTATTGATGCTCAACCCGCGCGTTCCATTCTCGAACTTCAGGAAGGGGCGACGGCCACCGGTTGGGCCGTGAGGCGGGCGCCGCCGACGGGCATCTCGTTGCCAGCAACGGGTCGATTTTGATCCAACCATTTTTTGACTTTGCCGAGCACTGCCTTACCGTGTCTGAAATCACCGGGATGCAAGCTTTTCATTTGCCCGACTTTCGAAGACAGCGAGCGGAACCGGCGCTCAATGTCGACGAAATCAGGTGCCGCGACGACATCAAGTTCGAGCCGGTACAGGTCGACCTCTATCGACCGACGCCTCTCCCGGGGCATTGAGACTTCTCGACCCACTTCGTAACCCGTGATCTTGACCGGTCTTCGCTTGCCACTACTTTTCTCAAGGTCCGAGGAGAAGTGCTGCTTCTTGCGGGCAAGCCAGAGACCCTGGCTCTTAACCATTGCATGAACCAAACTCACGGCTTCTGCGATCGTGGCTTTGTCGGCCTTCTCCCGCGCCGAAAACGTGATGTCGTCCACGTAACGGCTATAGTTGAAACCAAGCAGGCGCAGTTGCTCGACAAGCCACGGCTCCTCATCGAAGAAGACCAAATTTGCCAGTCCCGGACTCGTTGGCGCTCCCTGCGGCAAGTGCCCGTCTAAGGTTGTCAGCCCCACCAGGATTTCGCTGATGTCGGGTGCGAATCGGAAAAACGACTTCCAAATGCGCCTTACCTTGTCTTCTCGCACATTGTCGAAGAACGACTTTACGTCTGCGGTGTAGATGAATCGAGCCCCCTCGTGGATTCGTGCGTTTGTTAAGGCATTTCGAGCAGTGACTGGATCGTGGATTGAGCCTTGAAGATATTGAGGAAACTCGACCTTGCGTAGAAAGTTGTTTTTGATCCGGGATTGGATGCCCTTCAAGGGTTCCAGAACTGCCGATATCGTACGCACGCCTCCCTTCGATTTGGGTTCATCCCAGGTGTAGTAGAGCCTTGCGCGCTTACCGCACAGTGCAACGAGTTTCTCCGCTTGGCACCCTAACGCCGCTTCCAGCCCGGCTGCGGTCCAGACGCCTCGATGCGGATATCTAGGCTCGAGCATCTCGCAACCCTCGCAACAAATGCACCACACTGGACGACATTTTCTCGTGAAGGTCTTGGCTGATCCCATCAAGCTCCGATGGGTCGGAGGCGAGAAATAACAGCAAGCTCAACGGCACACCCAGCGCTTTGGCAATCCCCTCCAGCGTCGACACCGGAGGGTCCTTCAAATTCTTTTCGATCTGGCAAACATACGGCACCGACAAAGCAGTTTCGCGGGCCAACGTCTTCTGCGTAAGCCCGCGAGCGGATCTTAATGTCTTAATGGCTTGGCCGATATTCATGGCAGTAGGTAGTTTTGGTTTGCTGCTCACTCGCCCAACGCTTTCAGCATCGCTGCTATGGCTGGCAGATTCTGCGCCACCCGGTCGAGCAGCGTCAAAATCTGAAATACAATCACACCCCAACGGGCGTGGTTGCCGGGTTCTAGTGCACCTTGCTCGATTAGCGTGATGCACTTTTGAATCCTGGCGAGATCGGCTGGCTTGAGTTCGTTGAGGTTTTCCTTTTGGATACTCTTCAGCATCCGGAGGACTACTTTGAAATTACGATTGTTCGTATTTTTCATGGGCTGCCGCTCCTTTGGGCGGTCAGTTGCCAAGCGCGACAAGGGGACAGACACGAACTCAAATCCACAAACCAAATACCTTCAAAACACAAACCAGTTGCCTCTCATCGATCAGTTGCCATCGGTGAAGTCACCGTGGTCACCCGAACCGACTCGCAGCCGCTGGCGCAGCACCAGTCCGCACGCTCGACTCTTCGCCGCGCGCGCCGCCTGTGGCCGCCCATAACCCCATAAAGAGGTGGCCATCGCTGGCCGAACTACACAACCCGTCGCAAACAGTCGTTTTTCAAAGATCAAGCAGCACTTGCTGCGTCTTCTTGTACTATCGCCGATCGAATCCACTATGTCAAGGAAAAATTTGCTGAAGGCAAATTTAATCTCTAGGACTGCGACGCTCCCGTACTTCGCCCCTTCCTTCGCAATCCATCCGGCGCTATATTGAAAGAGCGATGGCAAATAAGACCTGGAAAACCATTCACTCTGGAGTCCTTGAGTATTTCCATCAGCACACGGATCGTGAACTGCACCTTCGCGATCTCGGCAATGAGTTGCGCCGCCAACAAAAGCTGGAAGGTTTCTTGGATGAAGAAATCCGCTCCGTTGTGCAGCCCATGATCGCATCAGGCCAATTGCGATTTACGCCAGGACTCAAAATTGCCCTCAAGAAGCAACCGCAGCAAGCCTAATCGCCCCTCCCTTATCCCGCCCGGCTTAGCTCGCTTCACACCGGAGTCGCCCGGCGACGCCCGCTCCGAAACGCAACGGGATCGGGATCGAATTCTTTACGCAAGTGCGTTCGCTCGCTTAGCGGAAACCACCCAAGTCGTATCTCCCGAGAACGGCTACGTTTTCCACAATAGACTCACGCACTCTCTAAAAGTCGCCCAGATCGCTCGTCGTTTGGCGGAGCGGTGTCTGCGCGACCAGCCAGAAGAGGCGCAAGTGCTTGGCGGGATCGATCCCGATGCCGCCGAAGCTGCGGGCCTTGCTCACGATTTGGGACACCCACCTTTCGGCCACATTGCCGAGCATGAATTAGATGGATTGGTCCGGGGCGCTGGTCTCAGCGATGGATTTGAGGGCAACGCGCAATCATTCCGGATCGCGACTCGCTTAGCGGCTAGCGACGCCCGCGCCAGCGACGAGCACGGATCTCCAATCCCGGGGCTCAATCTTACTGCCTTCACTCTCAATGGAATCCTCAAGTACCCCTGGGCGCACCGCCAGAATTCTACCAAGTGGGGATTCTACGATTCGGAGCGGGAGATCGTGGCATGGGCGCGGCAAGGTGCGCTCCCGAATCGGCGAAGCGTCACGGCCGAAATGATGGATTGGGCGGACGATATCACCTTCGCCATTCACGACCTCATAGATTTTTACGTGGCCGGTCAGGTGCCAATCGATCGCTGCAAACCTCAAAAGAGCATGGAAAGGGAGCGCTTACTTGTGGGCCTCTTTCGCCGCAGGCCGGCGTGGCGGAAGCATCGGCAGGCATACGTTAAGGCCCTCGATGACATCGTCTTCTACTTCCCGTTCGAACCGCATGCAAGATATACCGATTCGCCGGATGATCGTGCCTCACTCTTCGCCTTTGCCTCGACTCTCATCGGTGCATTCGTGGAATCATTCCGGCTGAAGCCTGGCGGTGCTAGCAGCGACATCGAAATTGATCCGGAGAGCCGGTGCATGGTTGAGGTGCTGAAGCAGTTTATCTGGGAGTACGTCATCGACAATCGCGATTTGGCAGACCTCCAGAGTGGCCAGCGCCTCGCCATCCAAACGCTCTTCAATCGCCTGCTTTCCGCTGCGAAAAAGGGACAGACCCACTTGTTCCCTCCTTCGTTCCGGAATCAAGCCGAGGCGTGCAAGGACAAGAAGGCCAAAGTTCGCCTTGTTGCCGATTGCATCTCAAGCATGACCGAGCGTGAGGTGATGCGCTTTTACCGTCGCCTCAATGGATTGGCGGATTAGGGGCGGACTAGGTTGCCGGCGCCGTTCCCCTCGCCGCCCCGCGTACCGCCTCCACCGTCCTCGCCACCTCCAACATCCTTTCCACGCGCTCCGACGGACTCAACTGCAACTGCGCCATCAGAAGTGTCAAATCCACCCCAAACTCCCGCGCTGCCGCGATCCTTCCACCGGGCGCCGGATTCCGCAGCCGCTCAATCGCCCGCGCCAATTGCTCCGCGCTTAACGCCTCCAGCCTCTTCACACTCCCACTCTAACGGAAGCGTCTCTTCGCCGCACCCAAGCCGCATTTCGCCCTCGCCCGAATCCCCCACCCCTGATAAACTAAGCTTCGTCATGGATTCGCAAAAGGTTTCCCCCAAGGACCCCACGCGCCGCGATGCATCCAAGCTCGCCGCCACCGCCGCCGCCCTCACCATCACCGGAGCCCCCTTCATCTCCAAGATGAAAGCCGCCAACAACACCGTCCAATACGGCTTCATCGGCACCGGCAGCCGCGGTCAATACCTCCTGCAGCATCTCAAGGGCATCGACAACGGCGCCTGTGTCGCCGTCTGCGACGTCTACCAGCCCTCCATGGCCAAAGCCGCCGAAATCATCGGCACCAAGCCCAAGCAGTTCAAGGATTACCGCGAACTCCTCAGCGACAAAGCCGTCGACGCCGTCCTCATCGCCACGCCCCTCTACATGCACTTCCCGGCCACCAAGGACGCTCTCGACGCCGGTAAACACGTCTTCTGCGAAAAGTCCCTCGTCTTCAAACCCGAGGAAATCCACGCCCTCCGCGCCCTCTCCAACTCCAAGCCCAAGCAGATCCTCCAAGTCGGTCTCCAACGCCGCTACTCGAAGTTCTACCAGACCGCCAAGCAAATGATCGACAAGGGCATGCTCGGCACCGTCACCCACGTCCGCGGCCAATGGCATCGCAACACCTTCGCCAAGGACCCCTGGAACAAGCCGCTCCCGAAAGACCGCACCGACAAGGAAGTCAACTGGCGCAAGTACCGTGAATTCTCCGGCGGCCTCACCGCCGAACTCGCGTCCCACCAAATCGACGTCGCCGACTGGATGTTCGGCGGCCACCCGGAATACGTCGTCGGCGTCGGCGGTACGGACTACATCAAGGACGGCCGCGACATCTTCGACAACATCCAGCTCATCTTCAAGTACCCCAAGGGCCAGAAGCTCCACTACACTTCGATCACTACCAATCGCCACCTGCCCTTGTTCGGCGGCGAACGCACCGAATTCGGCGAAGTCATCATGGGTACCCAAGGCACCATTCAAATTACGGTCGGCACCGATAGCGAACCCGCCCTCGGCATGTGGTTCCTCGAACCGCCGCTCCCCAAGGTCGAAGACGCCAGCAAGAAAGCCCCCACCTACCAAGCCTCCGCTTCTCTTGCCTCCACCGGCAAAGGCGGCCGCCCGCTGCCGATCCTGTTCGAAAAAGACACCGTCACCCCGCAAGACAGCTTCGTCTCCCGCGAACTGAAGTACGCCCGCCAATGGCTCTACAAGAAGGGCGTCATGGTTCCCGAGGAAGATTCGAATCCCGTTGATATCGAACTCGCCAGCTTCTTCAACGACATCAAGTCCCTCAAGAAGCCGCTTGCCGATCTCGAAGTCGGTCTCGCCGATTCCGCCGCCGTCATGCTCGCCAACCGCTGCATGTACGAAGAGCGCAAAGTCCTCTTCAGCGAAATCGACAACATGGGCAAGCCTGAAGCCGCCAAGCCCGCCGCCAAAAAAGCCTAACGCGCGCTAACCCAATCGCAAGGAAAACAACATGACCTGGTGGATGTGGATGGTGGGCGGGTTCCTCTTACTCGCCCTCGAAACCGTGACGCCGGGTTTCTTTCTGCTCTTCTTCGGCTTCGGCGCCGTCTTCATGGGTTTCTTCCAGCTCGCGTTCCCCAACGTCCCGCTCTGGATTGAACTCCTCATCTTCATGGCCGTCTCCTCCGCGTGGCTCGCGCTCTTCCGCCGCCGCGTCATGGAGTACATGGAAAAGCGCCAGCCCTCCAAGAAAGTCGACTCCATCGAAGGCGAAGTCGCCGTCGCGCTCGAAGACCTCGAACCTTCCAAGCCCGGCAAAGCCGAACTCCGCGGCGCCAGTTGGAACGCCCACAACCTCGCTGACTACACCATCCCCAAAACCGGCCGCTGCCGCGTGGAGCGCATCGAAGGCCTCACTCTTTTTGTCCGCCCGTTATAGAATCCAGAAGCCGTACTTTACGCTTGTGATTCAGAGGAGGAATTATCTATGACTGGCGCTCTCATCGCCGTATTGGCTCTTGCCATCCTGTTTTTCATTGTCCTGGCCCGAACGGCCGTCGTTGTTCCCCAGCAAAACGCCTACATCGTCGAACGCCTCGGCCGCTTCTCCGGTGTCCTCAGCGCCGGCTTCCACATCCTGGTGCCCTTCGTCGACGTGATTCGCTACAAACACACGCTCAAGGAACAAGCTATCGACATCCCCGAGCAAGTCTGCATCACCAAGGACAACGTTCAAGTCGCCGTCGACGGCGTTCTTTATATGAAAGTCATCGACCCCGAACGCGCTTCCTACGGCATCTCGAATTTCAGCTTCGCCATCAGCCAGCTCGCCCAAACCACTCTCCGCAGTGAAATGGGCCGCATCGATCTCGACCGCACCTTCGAGGAACGCACCAACATCAACAACAACGTCGTCAGCGAACTCGACAAAGCCACCGAACCCTGGGGTATCAAGGTCTTCCGCTACGAAATCAAGAACATCACACCGCCCGCCGATATCCTCGCCGCCATGGAAAAACAAATGCGCGCCGAGCGTGAAAAGCGCGCCATGATCCTCACCTCCGAGGGCACCCGCGATTCCGCCATCAACACCGCCGAAGGCGAAAAGCAGCAAACCATCAAGAAGTCCGAAGCCGCCAAGACCCGCCAAATCAACGAAGCCGAAGGCCAGGCACAAGCCATCCTCGCCATCGCCCGGGCCACCGCCGAAGGCATCCGCGAAGTCGCGCAAACCATCGAGATGGAAGGCGGCCGCGAAGCCGTGCAACTGAAAGTCGCCGAAAAGTACATCGAACAATTCGGCAACCTCGCCAAGACCGGCACCACCATGATCGTTCCCGCCAACCTGGCCGACGTCTCCAGCATGATCGCCAGCGCCATGAACGTCATTCAGCAAGGCCCCAAAATGCCCCCGCCACCACCCCCAAGCAGGTCGAACCGCCCCGTAATGGATTCTTAAGTAAATTTCACTCGATCGTTATAAGGTAATTCTTACCCGCCATGCACTTTCTCCCTAAGAAAACGCCGGGCGGGTTTCGTTTTAGTGCCCTGTTTTCAATCGTTTACAAGTTCGGAGAACTTTGGCAAGCCGCATGCTCTATTAGGCAGTGCAATGACTTCGCTTTCACCCACGTTCGGAGGCAGCAGCCGGTTGGAGACAACTGGCAACGTGGGTGGATCCCAAGTGGGCGCAGTTGCCGGATCGGGTGTCCGCCGTGGCACCGGGGCAGGCTCTGGTAATCGCGCCCCTTGGGTATTTCTCGCCTCCGGGAAGTTCGGCGCGCCAAAGTACCTGGCAAGCTAAGGCAAAAGCCGGGACCAATCATTCAAGGAGAATGACAATGCAAAAGACTCTCTTCCGTTCCACTTCCATCGCAGCTTTGGCGCTCGCGCCTTTCATTACCGGCTGCGCCACCAAGAAGTTCGTCCGTACCACTGTCGCCCCAGTACAGCAAAAGGTCGGCGAACTCGACGCTACCACCAAGTCGCAGGGCGAATCGATCGCCGAGTTGGAGAAGGGCGTAGCCAAGGCCGACGAACGGGCCCAAGGAGCCGATGCCCGCGCTGAAGCCGCCGCTAAGGAAGCGGCGCTCGCTCGCAAGGAAGCCGCCGAAGGCAAGTCCTTCGCCGAAGCCGGATTCAATAAGGTAGACGGCCAGTTCAGCAAGGTGAACGGTGAGGTCACCACCATCCACGGCCGCTTCGAGAACCTCCGCGACTACAAGATGGTCGCCAACGAGAGCGTGCTCTTCAAAGTAGGCCAATGGGAACTGAACGACGAAGCGAAGGCCGATCTAGATGCCGCCGTCGAAAAGATCAAGGGGATGAAAAACTACGTCGTCGAACTTCAGGGCTTCACCGACAGCACCGGGTCGAAGTACACGAACCTTGAGTTATCCCGTAAGCGCGCCGATGCCGTGGTCCGCTACCTGACCACCAAGCACAATATCGCGCTCCACCGCGTCTATGTCGCCGGCTACGGTCATGAAAACAGCGTGGCGGACAACAAAACCCGCGATGGCCGAAAGCAGAACCGCCGCGTCGACATGAAGGTCTTCCTCTCCGGCGACGAAGCCGCCCAGAACAAAGTTCCGGTCGTCACCGCCGCGCAGACCCAACCTTCCAACTAACCAATCTCCCTAGACCCACCCGATCCACGCCCGGCTTGAGTCCCTCCTCAAGCCGGGCGTTTGCTTTTCTTCTTCGGCTTGTAGTTCCTCTTCCCGCATTCCACCGCCCCGCCCACCCACTTCCGCATCGCGTCCGGATCTTCATAAATCTCCGCCGGCGCTTGATAATAACTCATCTTCATCTCTTGATCGTCGAAGGGCTGAAACGCCTTCAACCCTCGACTCTCAAAATCCCGCACCGTCAACGCATCCGCCTTCAAGTACAATTCCGAATTCGCCACCAGCCCAAACACGTACCCGTCGCAATACAGGCAGTAGCCTCCGAACATCGACTTGTCCGTAATCGCGCCCAGCGGAGTAAACTGCTCGATCAAGAAATCCACATACTTGTCTCTTGGCTTCCCCATGCCGAAATTTTAGTACGCTGTCGCCATGCGCCCGCAACCGCTGATAGCAGTCACCGATGTCGAAGCCAGCAGCCGCTGGTATTGCCAACTCCTAGGCTGCCAAAGCAATCACGGCGGCGCTCACTACGAGCAGCTCGTTCACAACGGCGCTCTCATCCTCCAACTCCACGCCTTCGAAATCGAGCACCACCACGGTCCCATCGGCAACCCAGCGGGCCGTCCCTACGGCAACGGCGTCCTCCTCTGGTTCGAAGTCGAGGACTTCGACGCCATCGCCGATCGCGCCCGGCAAATGAACGTCGAAGTCGTCCTTCCTCGCCATCGCAATCCCCCAGACGGCGGCGGCGGCCCCAACCACTGGGAACTCTGGCTCCGCGATCCCGACGGCTACACGCTCGTCGTTGCCAGCCCCTACGGCACGGCGGACGGTCATTGGCAGCCGTCCGGCAATCCCTTCGACGGCTCCAGCTACGCGTAGGTTATTCGTAGCGAATTGCTACAAGCGGATCCACGCGCGCCGCTCGCGACGCCGGCAACCAAGCCGCCAGCAGCGCCGCCGCCAACAGAATCCCCATCGTCGCCGCCAGCGCCACCGGGTCGCCGCCGTCCAATCCATACAGGCGGCTCGCAATCAACTCCCCGCTCCCCCAAGCCAGCACCCCGCCCAGCGCCATCCCCGCCGCCAGCAGCCAGACGCTCTCCCGCAACACCATCCCCACCACCTGTCCCTCGCGAGCCCCGAGCGCTTTGCGCACGCCGATCTCGCTCGTCCTGCGTTCCACTCCGTACGAAAGCACGCCATACAATCCAATCGCGGCCAGCAATAGAGCCAACCCGCCAAACGCCAGCGAAATCCGCGCCAGCATCCTGTCTTGCCCCGTACGCTCGCGAATCACTTCCTCCATGCTCGCTATTGCCGTGATTGGCAAGTGTGGATCCACCGCCAGGATCGCCTGCCGGACGGCCTGTGCACTCTTCCCGGGCTCTCCCGTCGTTCGTATCGCGAAGGTCGCCCTCTCCGGCACGTCAATCGGCTGCGTCACCGGCACGAAGTAGCGATGCTCGATCTTCCCGCGCAACGAATTCTTCCGCGCGTCCGCCACTACGCCCACCACCTCGAACGTGTTCCGCTGCTTGCCGTAGACCTGCGTTACATGCAGCCCCATCGGATTCCGCCCCGCGAAAAACTTCTTCGCGAACGCCTCGTTGATCACGCAAACCTTCGGACCGCCCGCGCGGTCCCGCTCGTCGATCTCCCGGCCCAGCCGCATCGGAATCCCGAGCGTCGAAAAGAACTTCGGCCCCACATGGTCGTAGCGCGAATCCGTATCGTCCTTGCCCGTCGCCGTGTAGCCCTCCACTTCCACATCGTCTCCACTATCGCCGCCCATCATCATTCCATGCGGCGAATACGTCGCCGCCGCGACTCCCGGCGCCCGCGAGATCCGCTCGTACAAGCGCTCAAACACGCCTTGCCGCTGCGCCTCGGGATAACCTCCCAGTTCCACATTCACCCGCGCCATCAAAAGCTCTTCTTTCACGAATCCCAACTCCGCCTTCTCCAAATTCCCCAGCGTCCGCGTCAATAATCCCGCGCCCAACAGCAGTGGCAACGTCAACGCTACTTGCGCCACGATCACCGCCTTGCCCACCATCTGCCAACGTACCGAACCCGTCACGCCCCGGCCCTGTTCGCGCAAGCCCTCCAGCTTCCGCATTCGCAACGCCCGCCACACCGGCAATACGCTCAGCGCCAAGCCCGCCGCCACCGTCAAGCCGCATGCCCACGCCAGGACCCCCGCGTCGAAAGATTCCGGCAACTGCATCGAACGCGGCGCCATCGCCAGCAATCCCTCCCGCAGCGCCCACGCCACTCCCATCCCCACCGCGCCGCCGCACGCCGCCACCACCATGCACTCCGTCACGAGTTGCCGCGTCAAGTCCGCGCTCCCCGCCCCCAATGCCAACCGCACGGAAATCTCCCGCATTCTTCCCGTCACGCGCGTCAGCATCAAGTTGCCCAAGTTCGCGCAAGCGATCGCCAGCACCAGCAGTGCCGCCGCCAGCAACAGCCACAACGGCTCGCCGAAGTCCTCCCGCCTGCTCGAAACGCCCAAGCCCGCCGGCCGCACCAACAGGCGCTGATTCAAGAAGTCCCGCCGCATCTCCTCCGTCGGCGCTCCCGCGTAGAAGCGCTGCAACTCCCGTTGCAAAACCACATTGGCCGCCGCCTGCGCCGCCTCGCGTGTCACGCCTGGCTGCAAGCGCGCGAATGCGTGCAGCCAAACCGTCTTTTGCATCGATGCCGGGTTGTCGTGCAGCCAATCCCGCCCTGGCAGGATCGCCGGCTGCAAGCCCATCGGCAGCCAAACATCCGGGCGCTGTCCCACCGTCTCGCCGAAGAATCCCCGCGGCATGATGCCCACCACGGTGAAGCTCGCGTTCCGCAGCGAGATCCTCTCGCCTAGCGCTTCGCGCTTGCCGCCAAATCGTTTCTGCCAATAGTCGTCGCTAATCACCGCCAGCGGCGCGCGCGGACCGTCGCTCACGCCCGGCGTCCGGCCCACAGCCGCTTCCACGCCCAAGGTGCCAAAGTAATCCTCGGACACCAAACGCACTTTGATCTCTTCCGCCTCGCCCCCGCCTACCCGCGCGCTCAACGCCTCCACCGTCGTCTGTGAAGCCATCATGCGCGCGAAGACCTTCGTTTCCTGCCGCAACGCCAAAAACTCTTCGTAGGTCAGCCGGCTCCGGTCGCCTCCCTCTTGGCCCGTCGCCGTTCCGGCCGCCGCCGGGTCCGTCAACATCACCAGCGTCTCCGGACTCGCCACCGGCAAGCTCCGCAACAGCAGCGTGTCCACCAAGCTATAGACCGCGACGTTCGCGCCAATTCCCAACGCCAGCGACAACACCGCCACCGCCGCGAATCCCGGCCGCGCCGTGAGCGACCTCCACGCATACCGCAAATCCTGTTTCATCGTGAACCAATGCTCCTGTGCCGCCGTCGTAAACAATTCCTCAACCGAACGTAACCACACCGCCGCCTCCGCCCGCCATCCCCGCGCCGCCCGCGCATCGCGCAATTCCTGCCGGAACGCGCGCTTCATCTCTTCGCCATACTCGCGCCGGAACGGTCCCGGATAGCACCAAAGCATCGACGCGAAAATTCGTTCGCCCCACATCGCGCGCCTCGCTACATCTTCTTCGGGATCAATCCCGTCGCCCGCGCCTGTTGCAGTAACGACGTCAACCGCTGTGCCTCGGCCGTCGCCACCCGCCGCCCAAAAGACGTCAGCCGGTAGTAACGCCGCCGCTCATCCTGATTTTCCGGGTCCGGGCTCTCCCGCAACTCCTCGATCAGCCCTTGCTCGAGCAACCTCTTGATCGAGCTATACAGCGTCCCCGCGCCCAGCTTCACCTGCCCATCGCTCCGCGCCGTCACGTCCTGCATAATCGAATACCCATGCCGGTCCCTATCCGCCAACGCCACCAGGATGTGAAACGTAGCCACCGGCAACGGCAGCAACTCGTCTGGATTCTCGTACTCTACGCTAGACTCTATTGGCATCAGCTATACCTGAGAAAAGTATATCGGATGACGATATAAAATGCAAGCGGGCCCCGCTCGAAAGACCTGCGAAAGCCTCAACCACCCCCGGCCCTAAAACAAGAAGCGCAACCCCACCTGCATCGTCCGGTTCCCATTCCGCACGATGATCTTGTTGTAGTCGCTATTCCGCATGTTCAAATTCGGAAAGCCCAGGTTCGGATGATTGAAAACGTTGTACGCCTCCGTCCGCAGTTGCAACGTACGCCGCTCCGCCACCTTGAAATTCTTCAACACGCTGAAGTCCGCGTCCCAAGCTCCCGGCCCGCGCAGCGCATTCCGCGATAATCCCCCAAACTCGCCCACCGGCTGCGGCACGAAGATCGACGTATCCGCGATCCACGCGTTCGCCCGCGTATCGGCCGATCCGCTCGTATACCTTACCGGCCCCGTCACGTTCGGCCGGTCGCTGCCGTTGCCGTCCAAATTCCGGTCCTCGCCTAAGGTCAAGTTCGCCGCCTCGCCGCTCCGCGCAAAGAACGACCCCGACATCTGCCATCCGCCCGCCACCTTCGCCAACATCGAACTCGACTTCGCGAACAACGGCACATCGTAGACGAAGAACGCCCGGAACGTCTGCCTCGACCCGTCCGGCCCCTTCTCCATATCGAGGTTATAGATATTCGCCGTCTGCTGATCGCCGTTACCCAACGGATCGTTGTTCCATAGATTGAACTCGCCGCTATACACATACGTCACCCGCGACGTCAGCCCGCGCGCCAGACGCGTGTCGGCTGTAAACTGCAGCGCATCGTAATAGCTCTTCGCGCGTGAGTGAATGATGCTCACGTGGCCATAGCCCGCGATCGGCCGCCGCGCCTCCAAATTTCCCAGCGTCGCCTGCGGCGTGTAAGCCGGATAATTCCCCGGAATCATCTGCAATAGCTTCAAGCCGCGATTTCCCACGTAGCCCACTTCCACCGTCACCTTGCCCCCGATGTCGCGCGCCGCCGAAACGTTCCATTGCATGGAGTACGGCGTCGCAAAGCCGTTGTCGAATCCCACCACATTGGTGAGCCGCGACGGATAGACGAACTTCGCCGGATCCGGATCGAACGGAGTCGGCGGGGCATTGTACACAATCGTCCGGCTCGTCCTCCATGGATCGCGCAGCAGCGCCTCGCCGCCCGAAGCCGCCGGACGCCAAGGATTCGCCTCGGCGTTCCACATGCGGATCTGCATCGGGTTATAAGCGAAGTAGATGCCCGCGCCGCCGCGCAGCACTGTCTTGCCATCCCCCGTCAAATCGTAAGCCACTCCCAGCCGCGGCGCGAAGTTGTTGTTGTCGCGTTTCGTGAAGCCGTCGCGAATCCCCGCGTCTCCCTGGAACGCCAGATTCGCGGGCGCGTTCGCGAATTGATTAGACCGGTGGCCCAACAGAAACGTCGATGTTCTGCCGTTCGCCTCCGCTGCCGGTGAGTACAGCTCGTAGCGCAAGCCCGGCGTCAAAGTCAGGCGCGGCGTCACGCGCCATTCGTCTTGCACAAAAAAGAAGTACGCCCAGTTCGACAAGTTGTAGTCGAGTATCCCTGTCGTGCTGAACGTCGAAAGCCTTCCCAACATGAAATCCGCCATCGCGAAGCCGAAGATATTCTGCCCTCGCCCCAACGAACTCGCCCGCCCGTCGAATCCTAAAACAGTGCTGTCCGTATCGTTGAACTGCGCCACCGTGTCGCGCTGCGCCTCGCCGCCAAATCGGAAGTTGTGCTTCCCGCGTACCCAGGAAAGTGTGCTGCCAAAGCGGTAGTTGTGCTGATCGAACAAGCTAAGGAACCCCGTATGCGCCTGCGGTCCCTGCGCGATGTTCAAGCGGGGCAGATACTTCCGCGCCCCGGCCTGCGAGTCCGGCCACGCCGCCCCAAAGTCCGCCAGGTTCTTGCCGATATTCGCGTTCGTCCGGTCCGCGATGTGATATGCCACCGCGAAGCGGCTCTGCAGCAACAGCCGCGGGCTCATTGTCCACGTATGCCGCGCCGAACCCGTATGCTGATCGCTCACGTTGATCTGCGGGCCAAACGCGGGGATGTTCGATGTCGCCGCCGTGTTCGCCAGCTTTTGGTCGCCGAAGGTCCGGAAGTAACTCACCATCAGCGCGTGGTTCGAATTCAAGTTGTAATCCGTCTTGGCCAGGAACTCGTTGTTCCGCACCGGATTCACGAAAGACCACACGTAGCGGTCGTCGAAATTAGCCACCGTCGGAATCAGTTGCAACAGATTCCGCGACACCGGCTCCAGCATGTTGGCCGGAATGCGATTACCCGGAAACGGTTGCTGCGTCGTCGGGTCGTTGATCGCCTGATTGAACTGGCTAAAGTCGCCCTGCGTGAGAGCCTGCGTCGGAAAGCGCACGGTGTTCTGGAATCCCGCTTCTTCGTTGCGGTAGTGCATGTAGGAGCCGAAGAAGAACAGCTTGTCCCGTTTGATCGGCCCGCCCAAGGTGCCGCCCATCTGCTTTAGCTCCGCCGCGCCCCGCGGCGATCCGCTTCGATTCCGCGCCCAAGTGTTAGCGTTCAGCGCGCTGTCCGTGAAGAAGTAAAACCCGGCCCCGTGAAACTCGTTCGTTCCGCTCTTGGTGATCACGTTGAAAACGCCGCCCGGCTGCTTGCCGAACTCCGCCGACGTATTCGACGTCGTGACGTTCAACTCTTGCACCGCCTCCGGATTCGGAAACTGCAAAGCGCTATTGCGGAACGACGCCGTGTTGTCGCTGCCATCCAGGTAAAAAACGTTCCGTCCCTGCCGGTTCCCGTTCACGCCCGCGTAAGTCCCCTCGATATTCATCACCTGCGAAGCCTCGTTCCGGATCGATACGCCCGGCGCCAACTCCGCGAACTTCAAAACGTTCCGCGAAGACGACGGCAACTCCGTGATCACCTTCGCGCTCGCTGTCGTGCTGATCTGCGCCGACGTCGTATCCAGCCTCGTCGACGACGCCGTCACCTCCATCGTCTCCGCCACCGTCCCTACCGCCAGCGAAACGTCTACCCGCGTCGTCCGGTTCACTTCCACCGCGATCTCCCGCCGCACCGCCGTCTGAAATCCCTGCAGCGTCGCCCGCAAGGTGAAGCGGCTGGGCGGAACCAAGTTGAAGATATAGATTCCTTGCTCGTTGGCCACCTGCGTCATCGTGACGTTCGTCCGCTCGTTCAGCAAGTCAAGCTTCACACCCGGAACCGCCGCTCCCGTCGAATCGGTTACCCGCCCGGTCAACGTGCCCGCGATATCCTGCGCCAAACCCTGACCGAGGAAAACCGCCAAAAGCGCGACGCGGCGCAACAAGTGAATGCGAATCATATTTACCTGCCTAAGCGTTTGGGAACGGTGACTGGGATTGGCAACGAGACCCTGCCCCGCTTATGCGATAGACTACACACTGCCTTGAGCCCGCGAAAGGGAATTCACACGGGAATTGCGCGTGGCCTAGTCTTTTGAACGTGTTACCAAATTCGGAAGCTACGCTTGTCACGGGGGGAGTCGGCGCCTGCCGCTCCCTCGTGACCCGTGTCTGCTCCAGCGCCACCTTCCAAAAAGCCCCAAAACTCCGGGAATTTCTCGCCTGGATATGTGAACAAGCCCTCGCTGGCCGCGGCGAATTAATTCGCGAACAAAGCATCGGTTGCAACGTCTTTGGCCGTGTCCCCGGCTATAGCGTCAGCGACGACAACATCGTCCGCGTCGAAGCCCGCGCGCTCCGTAAGCGGCTCGATACCTACTTCGAAGGGGAAGGAGCCGCCGAGTCCATCGTTATCCGCATTCCCAAAGGCGCCTATCTGCCCGTCTTCGAAACCCGCGCTTCGCATGCGGAGCCAATCGCAGAAACGCCTCCCGCGGCGCCCCAGGTGCCCCACCCTCATGGCAAGAAGCCTTGGCTGCTCTTCGCCGCCGGCGTTATCGCGGTGCTCGTCATCGCCGCGCTCTTGCTCGCGAATCTGCGCCTTCGGGAACAACTCCGCGGCGCCAATCCACGCCTCAGCCCCGCCGACAAGGAGATGTATCGCGAAGTGCTCGGGCCGATGCTCCAACTGCCGGATTCCAAGGAAATTCTCGTCGCCCTTAGCAACCCCCGTCTCATGTACTATCACGGCGCCGAAGAACCGCTGCCTCCCGAACGCGTTGGCTCCTCCATCATTCCTATCCCACAGGAACTCGCGCGCCTCGTGCCTTTCCCATCCTCTGGCCCTACCGGCGTTCGCGGCTCGCACCACTACGTTTACGTCACCGAGCAGTCCTACACTGGCATGGGCGAAGCCGCCGCCGCCTTTCATGTCGGCCGTCTCCTCGATAGCCTTGGCGCCCCCGCCCGCCTCGCCCAAGGCCGCTTCCTTACCTGGGAGTCCGTCCGCTCCCGCAACGTCGTCGTTCTCGGCTCGCCGCACATCAATGCTTGGACCCGCGAGAACGTCACTCCCAATGACTTCAGCCTCGTCAACGGCGGCGTCGAAGTACGTAACCCTACCGCCGGCGAACGAAAACTCTACACGCCCACCGCCACCGAACGCGGCAAGGTCGATTACGCGGTCATCTCCCTAGTCAAGCTCCCCTCCGGTTCCGCCAACCTCAACGTCTACGGACGCGGCAGCACTGGCACCTACGGCGCCGGCGAATTCCTCGCTGACCCCGCCAAGATCCGCGAATTCCACCGCCGCATCGCCACCCGTCCTTTCCCCAACCAATGGGAAATCCTCGTTCGCGTCAACATCGGCGACGGCCTCCCCGTCGGCTCGGAATACGTGACACACCGCGCCCACTAGGCGCGTCCCCCCAAAAATCTTCTTGACGGCGGTGATTTGTTCATGCAGAATACTTTACATGACAAAGTACTCGTCCTGGATCCACTATTTCACCCACAACGCCTGGTCCCTCGCTGAATTCCCCTGGTCCCCCCAACCCCAACTCTCCCTCGAGCACCGCGACATCCTCGCCCGCTCCCTCCCCAGCTTTCAGCTCGGCGAAGGCTCCGGCGGTTCCGGCCTCCTCCGCCGCGCGGCCCAGCAGGAAGATCCGCAACTGCACTCCGCCATGGAGCTATTCATCCGCGAAGAACAACGCCACTCCGCCGTCCTCGGCCGCTTCCTCGACCAGGAACAAATCCCCCGCCTCCGCGTTCATTGGGTCGACACCATCTTCCGCCGCATCCGCTCCCTCGCCGGCTTCGAATTGATGATGATCGTTCTCACCTGCGCCGAATGCCTCGCCGTGCCGTATTACACCGCCGTCTTCGAACTCACCCAAAACCACCTCCTCAAATCCATCGCCGCTCGCATTCTCTGTGATGAAGCCTTCCACCTGGAATTCCAAGCCGAGAACGCCGCCCTCTGCGCCGCCCATCGCAACGACCTCCTCCGCCTCTTCACCTGCCTGGCGCACCTCATCCTTTTAAGCGCCGCCACAACTTTCGTCTACCTTGTCTACCGTCCCCTCTTCGCGCAAGTCCACATGTCGCCCCTGCGCTTCGCCGCCCTCGCCTTCGGCGCCTACCGCCCGATCCTGGACCGCCTCTCCCGCCGCCCGCGGCCAGATGCTCTGCCCCGCCTCGCTTGGTAGCGTGGCCCGCTACTCCAGCTTGATAGTATCGAAACATTAACCCACTCCTCCAACTCGCATTCACCGTCCTCTTCGCGCAAGATAAGGACGCGAAACCACTGCCGCCGCCGGCCCCCGCTGAAGCCCCCAAGCCCGCCACACCCGAAACCGCCAACGTCCTCGGTCGCACCAACGCCCAAGCCGGTGAAGCCCGCCGCAACGAAAACATCTTCATCACCGCCCTCGACAACAACACCCAAAAAGAATCCAACATCCGCCTCGGCACCACCGCGACTCTTCTCACGGAATTCAACGCCGCCACTCGCTACTTCGGCGCCGAGTTCGGCATCGCTCCCTCAAGCGGCCTGCATTTAACATCCACCCGCTCCACGAAGAGCCTCCACGGAACATTCGCCTGGACCCACGCGAATTCCATCTTCTCCGCCCGCAGTTTCTTCCAAGTCGGCGACGTCCTTCCCGCCCGCGAGAACGTATTCAGCGGACGCCTAGCCACCGGTCTATGGAAAAACGCCTTCCTCTCCGTCGAAGGCGACGCCCAATTCCGCCGCGGCTTTGTCAACGGCAACATCCTCGTCCCGCGCTCGAGCGAACGTTCGTGCCTCTCCCCCGACCCCCGCGTCTGCGCCGAAATCAATCGCTTCTTCGCCGCTTGGCCTCTCGCCCAGCCGAACCGCACCGACATCAACGAACGCGCCCTGAACACCAACGCCGCCCAAGCCCTCGACACCCAGACCACCGGTCTCCGCCTGGATCAGAGCTTCGGAAAGCATCGCCTCTTCGCTCGCCACACTTGGACGAATCAATCCCTCGACGCCTTCCAACTCGTCGCCGGCCAAAACCCCGACACCACCACCAAGAACCACGACGCTCGGCTCACTTGGACCTACGCCCGCAATGCCAAGGAAGTGTGGGATCTCTCCGCCGCCTTTCAGCGCACCCGTAGTCTCCTGGTTCCCGAACCCAACGCCGTCGGCCCCCAAGTCCAAGTCGGCACCGCTTTTGAAAAACTCGGCCCTGGCTCCTCTATCCCTATCGACCGCGTGCAAAATCGCTACGCTCTCTCCCTCCGTCACCAACACGCCTTCACCCGCCACACTCTCAGCTTTGGCGGCACGCTCTCCCGCCTCCACTTCAACGGCCGCGAAGCCAGCTCCAACCGCGGCAATTATTTTTTCCGCAACGACTTCGGCCGCGTCGCCATCGACAACTTTCGCCTCGGTCTCCCCAGCCGCTATTCGTTCGGCAACGGCGAACTCGCCCGTGGCTTCCGCCGTTGGGACCACTTCTGGTTTGCGCAGGACACTTGGCGCGCCACGCAAAATCTTACCGTCACCGCCGGTCTCCGCTACCATCCCCAACTCGGCATGAGGGAAGTGCAGAACCTTACGGATATTCCCTATTCTTGCGATTGCAATAACTTCGCTCCCAACCTCGGCCTTGCTTGGCGCCCCAACGCGAAACTCGGCGTCTTTCGCGCCGCCTACGCCACGCAGTTCGGCGAAGTCTTCCCCGCCACCCTCCAGCAACTCCGCTGGAACCCTCCCAATTTCCAAAAGATCGAAAACCTCGGCCCCGATTTCCTGGACCCTCTCGCTGGTATCGTCTTCGATCCCAACGGTCGGGCCATCTTCTACACGCTCGCCCCCCAACTCCAAACCCCCTACGCCCATCAATACTCGTTCTCGTGGCAAACGCCGCTCCCGGCCTCTTGGGGCCGTGTCGATCTCGGCTATGTCGGCTCCCGCACCCTCAAGCTCTTCTACATGCAGTACTTCAACCGTGCCGAAATCGTCCCTGGCATTCCCCAAACCACCGCCACCGTCAACGACCGCCGCCCCGATCTTCGTTACTACGACTACCGCGTCGTTTCCAACATGGCGCGCAGCTACTTCGATGCCGCCCGCGTCACCTACACGCTGCAAACCCGCCGTGGCCTCAATCTAGAGACGTCATACTGGTTCTCCAAAGCCATCGACACCGGCGCCACTTACGTCAACATCGCCGCCGGCGACGACGCCATGCAAGGCCATTCGCAGTCGGCCTTCAACGTCGAAGGCGACCTGAAGGGTCTAAGCGCCTTCGATCAGTCCCACGCCTTCGTCTCGCGTCTCAATTACGAAACGCCTTGGCGCAAAATGCCACTCCGCAATTGGCGCCTCTCGACTGTATTCCTGGCCAAGTCCGGCATCCCCTTCAACATCATCTCCGGCGCTGATTCCCCCGGCGTCGGCAATGTCGATGGCGTTCAAGGCGACCGTCCCAACATCGTCGACCCCAGCATTCTCGGCCGCACCATCTCGCATCCCGACCAGTCCCGCACGCTCTTGCCCAGAAGCGCCTTCGCCTACATCGCCCCCACCGATCCACGAGGCAACCTCGGCGTCAACGTCTTCCGCCGCGCCGGCTTCCGCAACCTCAACGCCTCGCTCGAACGCCGCTTCAGCCTCAAGCAAGACCGCGCCTTCCGCTTCCGCGCCGAAGCCCTCAACGCCCTCAACACCCCCCAATTCGCCGAACCCATCGCCGACCTCTCCAACCCCGCCTTCGGCCAAATCACCAACACCCTAAACGACGGCCGCGCCCTCCGCTTCTCCCTCGGCTTCGAGTTCTAGCCTGCGCCGCGGCCCCCACCAACGCTTCGCTTGACGAACGTTGTCGAACATGACAACACGCGTTAAGATGGTGGGGCTAGTTCAAATGGCGGAACCGCGCAAGACCCGTCCGGTATCCTGGCTCAAGGCCGCGCTCAAAGACTTTGAAAAGTTTCCCGCCGAAGCCCAAACCGTCTGCCTTACGGCTCTTACCATGGCGGCCGAAGGCGGCAAGGCGGATCTAGCGAAGCCCTCGCACGGCCTTGGCTCGGGTGTAATGGAGATCGCTCTGCCGTTTGAAGGAAACGCCTATCGCCTCGTCTATGCCGTCCAGATTGGGGATGACATTTGGGTGGTCCACGCCTTTACGAAGAAGTCAACCCAAGGTGTCAGAACACCCCGGCGGGAAATAGATCTCGTAAGCGACAGGCTTAAGAGACTGAAGGAGCTTCTGAAATGAAGAACCCCAACGATATGGAGCTTGTCCGCGGTAGCGGCAACGTCTTTCAGGATTTCGGCCACAAAAACGCGGATGTCTTGCAATTCAAGGCCCTCCTTGCCGCCGAAATAATTAAGGAACTGGATCGCGCACACCTAACCGTTCGCGCCGCTCAGGCGCGCACCGGTTTCGCGGCGGCCGATTTCTCTCGCCTTCGAAACGCGGATCTCGGAAGGTTCACCGTCGACCGCCTGATGGCGATTCTCAACAGCCTCGGGTCGCGCATCGAGGTAAAGCTCCGCATCCGCAGACCAAAGACCGCAGCCTGATTCATCGCCCATCACCCTAAAAAATTATGCATCGCCAGCTTCTCCTCGCGGTAATCCTCCTCGCCACCCTCGCCCCCGCCCAAAAACGCACCGCCGCTCTCCCCTACGTCCCCAATCCCCACCCTCGCCAGATCCTCGACGTCTACACCCACGAACCCCGTGACGTCCGCCGCCGTCCCGTCATGCTCTGGTTCCACGGCGGCGGCTGGCAAGCCGGCGACAAAAGCGACGTCGCCCTTAAGCCCCAAGCCCTCGTCCAACGCGGCTTCGTCTTCGTCTCCACCAACTACCGCCTCCTCCCCCACGTCGACATGGACACACTCATGAGCGACGCCGCCAAATCCCTCGCCTGGGTGCACAAGAACATCGCCCAATACGGCGGCGACCCCACGCGCATCTTCATCGGCGGCCACTCCGCCGGCGCTCAAATCGCCGCACTCCTCTGTACGGACCATCGCTACCTCGAGCGCGAATCCGTTCCCGTCCAATCCCTTAAAGGCTGCATCCCCGTCGATGGCGACACTTACGACGTCCCCAAGATCATCCTGACCGCCGAACACCGCCAAGCCATCTACGGACTCAAGATGCCCACCAACGGCCATCGCCAAAAATTCGGCAACAACCCCGAGAAGCACCTTGACCTCTCCGCCGTCACCCACATCGCAAAGGACAAAGGCATCCCACCCTTCTTCATCCTCTACTTCTCCGGCAACCCCGATACCCAAGCCCAAGCCAAGCTCCTCGAAAGCGCGCTAAAGTCCGCCGGCGTCCCCGCCCACTCTTACGGCAAAAGCGACAGCAATCACAACCGCCTCAACGACGATCTCGGCGATCTCAAGGATCCCGCCACCCAGGAGCTCTACAAATTCCTCGAACCGCTAACCGGATTCAGAATGCGCTAACGCCATCCCCGCCAACACGCGAATCCAAATAACAAAGCCCCCAAGCAAAACCACCAATCCCAAATCCCCATCGCCGCCCCCCACACAACACTAGCTCCCGCCCGCAACGCCAACGCCACGAACCCCGCCACCACCAACACCCTCTTCGCAGCCATTACCGCCCAAACCGCCACCAAACACACCACCGCCACGGCGACATCGTAACTCCACATCCACCAATTCGCGAACGCCACCCGCGCCTTCGCCGCATCCAAGAGCGGATACCACCCCGCCGCCCACGCCAAGTGAAACCCCGCAAAGATCAGCGCCCATCCCGCCGCCGCGCACTCCACCCAATCCCTTTGCCGCGGCATCACACCAACCTCGAAGGTCCCTCCAAATGCATCAGCTTCTCCGGATTGCGCACCACATAAATCGCGCGAATCTTCCCCTCCTCGATCTCAAACGCCGTACTCTGCACCCCACCCTCCGGCCCGTATATCAACACGCCCACCAATCCGTTAATCGTCGCCTCCACCACCCGCGACCCCTCGCGCAGCCCCTTGTTCACCACCCCCGCCACGAACTTCGCCGTTCGCTCCGCCCCCTCAATCACGTTTAGCGCCGCGGCCACCTTGCCACCGCCATCGCTCACCAAGCGCGCATCGCTTGCCAGCATCGCCGTCAAGCCCTCCACATCGCCGCTCCGCGCCGCCGCCACGAACGCCGCCACCAACTTCCGGTGTTCGGAAACGTTCCCGCCTCCCAACGAACGCGGCCGCGCCTCCCGCACATGCCCCCGCGCCCGCGCCGCCAACTGCCTGCACGCCGCCTCGCTCCTCTCGAGCGCCCGCGCCACCTCGTCGTAAGAACAATCGAAAACGTCATGCAACAAAAACGCCGCCCGCTCCAGCGGCGACAATCTCTCCATCGCCAGCAACAACGCCACCGACAAATCCTCCGCCAACTCCGTCTGCGCGTCCGGCGCCAACGCCTTCGCGTCCACCACCGGTTCCGGCAGCCAAGGCCCCACATACTGTTCCCGTTTCATCCGCGCCGATTTCAACGCATCCAAACAAATCCGCGTCGTCGTCGTAGTCAAGAACGCCCGCGCATCCGCCACCGCCTCGCGGTCCGTCGCGTGCCAACGCAGATACGCATCCTGCACCGCGTCCTCGGCCTCCGCCACCGAACCCAACATCCGGTACGCCAAGCCCAACAAACGCCGCCGCTGCGCCTCGAAACTCGCGGCCGCGTCGCTCATGCCGGTACCGCCACCGCCTTCCCATCGACCACCACCCGCGTGCAAGCCTTCCCATGCCCCATCGCGTACTTCACCGTCGGATAAATCCGCGCCGTCGTGATCGCATAACTCAACCCAATCAAAGCCCGCTTTCCCCAACGCCGCACGATCTCGACGCGGCAATCCTCGGCCTCAAAGTCGTGCGCCAGCACCGCTTTCGTGAATCTCCAAGCCAACGCCACATCGTCCGGCATCGCCGCCACATCATCCGTCAGTATGGCGCGCAACGTCTCCGGCCGCACGCCCTGCCGCTCCGCCATCGCCACGCCCAATTGCGTACACGGCCCGCAATCCTCCGCCCGCACCGCCGTAAGACCCGCCGCCACCAGTGCCTCCAACGGCGCCCCCCCGCCATATTTCTGCAACGCCGCAGCCTGCATAAACCGCCAAGCCGCAACGGGACTCGCCTCGATAATTTCGCGCAAATACCTCGCCTCGTAGCCCCACTCCCGCTCAAAAGCGCGAACGCCTCGCAGTAGAAACCATCGCAACATACTCGTTGCCTCCTCTGTTGATCTTCAACAGTACGGACGAGTCAGCCGCATTCCTTGTGACATCGGATCCGGTCCCTACCGGACGCCCGCCAGCATCTCCGACGGTCGCCCTCGCAGCACGCCATTCCGTTGCTGAAAGAAATTCCCGCTTTTACGCAGCGCCAGATCCTCCGGGCTCATCGCCGCCTGCAAGATCCGGTCATACGGCAATCCCGCATCCCCAAACTTGCGCATCCATTCGAGCGACCTTTCATGCAGCCGCTTCTGAACCTTGGCGCTCTCGCGTTCGCCGTGCAGATTCCGCAGCTCCCATGGGTCGCGCTCGCGATCGAATAGACAATTCCATTGCAAGTTTGCCGGCTGCCGGAAGTAAGCGTCTCGATACAGCGCGTCGCCGCCGGGCTTGCTCGTGTCAAACGCATACGTGTACCGTCGCGTGTACACCCCGCGCCAGTCGAGATTCGGCAGAAACAAAGGCGCTGAATCCACGCTGTTATCCGCGCCCTTCTTCATCGCTCCCGCCAGATCCTGTCCATCGCAACTATCCGGCGCGCGAATTCCCATCAACCCCAACAGCGTCGGCATCAGGTCCAGCGTTCCCACCACCAATTCGCTATCGCGCGGACGCAATGCGCCGGGATAACGAATCAACAACGGCACGCGAATCGATTCCGCCTCCGGCCGCATCTTGTTGTAACGCAACCCATGCGAAAGCAGCGTATCTCCGTGGTCCGAAGTGAACACCACGATCGTGTTCTCCGCCAATCCCTTGGCGGCCAGCTTCTTCATCAACTGCCCAAAGGCGAGATCGAGACTGGAACACATAGCCATATGCCCGCGATAAACCCGTCGATGGGAAGCCGTGTTTTCACAATTACCGCGCACGCGAATCTCTTCGGGGTCGTACAGGCGCAGCATCTCCTCGGGCGCCCCATAGCCGTCTTCGGGCGCCTTCGCCGGCGGGTTCACCGGCGCCCAATTATGCGGAGGGTGCCACGAAAGAAACAACGCGAACGGGTCGCTGCCCTGCTGATTCCCCTGCTGGTCGAGAAACTCCTCGGCTTGCCGCGTCTGGGCGTAGGGTTCCCAATCGCCGTAACGCTTCCTCTCGCCATTCTGATCCCAGTAATAGGCGCGATTCTCGTCGAAGACCACCGTGCAATTGTTCGAAAGGAAAGTACCGTCGAAGCCGTAGCGGTATTCGCCGGGTGGAATCGGCCGCACCCGGTTGCCGCCGTACAAATGCCACTTGCCGATGTAGCCGGTCCGGTACCCAGCGTCGCGCAGGACCTCGCCGAAATACTTGCCCTCCCCGGACTGCATCCGGATATCGTTCTCGATCGCCCCGTTGCGCAAGGAATGCTGTCCCGAAAGCAAAATGCCTCGATACGGCGTGCAAAGTGGCGCGTTCGCCACGCAATGGCGAAAGCGGACGGACTCACGCGCGAACGCATCCAGTTGCGGCGTCGCGATCTGCCGGTTCCCCGACGAGCCCAACATGTCATAGGACTGTTGATCGCTAAACACGAAGACCAGATTTGGCCGCTTCTGCGCGGCCGCCCCGGCGCTTGCCGCCCCGCCCGCCGCCACGGCGAATTCCCGGCGGTTAATTGCGCTACTCATGCTAAAAATCGATCCTCAAAGCTATCTGTCCACTCCGCGCCGAATTGATCACTCCGCAATTCGGCTCTCCAATTCTCTCGTATCGGTGTCCGCTTGGCGAAGGAACTGTTCTCGTTCACAATTCCCTGTCCGTTCATCGCGGCGCGGACCGAAGTAGACGCATTCGCCGAAGCCCGCCTTATGTGTGCATTGACGCCAAGAAGTTTGCGGTGTAAAGTACTATTAAGTGTCCAACAAACCCCGCTGGCCCTGGATCCTCCTCGCCCTCTTCGCCGCCTTCCTCCTCCTCATTCCCGGCCTCTGGGTCTTCATGGGCCTTACCGCCGTTCCCGTCCACGTTGACCCCCGCGCCATCCCTAGCCTATCCGCGGCGCCCCCACCCCAATCCCTCGCCACCGCCGTTGAAGAATCCCGCGCCTTCCTCCGCGGCTCACTGAAGGAACACAACGTCGCCGCCCTGTCCGTCGCCATAGCCAAGCGCGATGAGATCGTTTGGGCGGAGGCATTTGGCGTCGCGGACATCGATCGCGCCGCGCCCGCCGCCCCTACGCACCGCCTCCGCATCGGCACCGCTTCCATCCCCCTTACTGCCACCGCGATTGGAATTCTCCTCGACGAAGGAAAGATCAAGCTCGACGCCGATATCGCTACCCACGTTCCGGACTTCCCCAAGAAGGCCCAACCCATCACCATCCGCCACCTCCTCTCCCACCTCTCCGGTCTCCGCAACGATGGCGGAGATGAAAGCGAACTCTACGGGGCCCAATGCAAGAGCCCATTCGACGCATTGCCGTTTTTCGCCAACCAAGAACTCCTCCACGCTCCAAACACAAAATTCCACTTCTCCAACTACGCCTACATACTCCTGGCCGCCGCCATCGAATCCGCTTCCCGCACCCCTTTTCATCAATTCCTCCAACATCGCATTCTGGATCCGCTTGGAATGCGCGACACCGCCTTTGAACTCACTCCCTCCGAAGTCCACGCGCCTTCTTACTTTCCCCGCTTCGCCGCCGATCCCACCTATGGCCTCGACCCCATGCGCGCTCTCAATTTCTCTTGTTACCTCGGCGCCAGCGGCCTCCTCTCCACCGCCGCCGACCTCGCCCGTTTCCTGGTTGCTGTCAACGGCGATCGGCTCCTGAGTCCCGAAACCCGCAAAGCCCTTCAGGAGCCGCAGCGCCTCCCTGGTGATCGGGAAACCGGCTACGCCCTCGGCTGGGATCTCGATGCCATCGCCCTCAACGGCCAGTCCTTCAATACCGTCGGCCACGAGGGCATGATCCTCGGAGGTCCCGCCGCCGCGCTCCTAAGCGTTCCCGCGAAAAGCCTCCACGTCGTCGTCCTCACCAACACTTCCTACGCGCCCGCTTTGAACATGGCCGCCACCGTGGCCCAAGCCTTTAGCCGCTAGTACTCGCCACGCCCCCGATTCCTCTGGAACCAGATCCGCCCGCCTAAACGCAGAGCCGGTACACTCATCACTTATGCCCACCGTGGTCCCCTCCGCGCGCGCCGTCGCACCCCGCCTCAGTCTGATGATGTTTCTCAACTACGTCGTCTGGGGCTCCTGGTACGTCACCATTAACACCTATCTAACTCAAACGCTCCACTTCACCGGCGCCCAGGCCGGCGCCGTCTTCGGAACCTCGGCCCTTGCCTGCATGATCTCCCCGTTCTTCGTCGGCCTGATCGCGGACCGGTACTTCGCCGCCGAACGTGTCCTCTCCGCGCTCCACCTGATCGGAGCGCTCCTGCTTTACCTGGTCTCTACCGCCACTTCCTTTACCGCCGTTTACCTCCTCATGCTGGCCTACTGCCTTTGTTTCTTCCCCACGCTCGCCCTCACGAACTCGCTGACTCTGCGCAATGTCGCCAACCCCGCCTCCGACTTCCCTCGCATCCGCCTCTTCGCCACGGTCGGCCACATCGCCGTCAACCTTCTAATCGGCGCGCTAGCCATGGAGAAGTCCTCCATGACCTTTGTCATCTCCTCCGGCTCATCCGTCTTGATGGCCCTCTACTGTCTCACCCTCCCCCACACGCCGCCACAAGCCGGAAATGAAGCTTTCACGTGGCGCGCCGCGATCGGCCTCGACGCTCTCGTCATGCTGAAGGACCGCTCCTACGCCGTCTTCGTCCTCGCTTCCGTCTTGGCCTGTATTCCGCTTACGTTCTATTTCTCGTTCACCAACGCCTATCTCAACGACGTCGGCGTCGCTAACGCCGCTGGCAAAATGACCCTCGGCCAAGTCGCCGAAGTCGCCATGATGCTTCTCATGCCCTTTCTCTTCCGCCGCTTGACTTTGAAAACGATTCTGCTCTTGGGCCTCGCCGCTTGGTCGCTCCGCTACGCCATGCTCGCCTACGGCGATGCGAACGGTCTTATGTGGCTCTTCTATGGCGCCATCGTCCTTCATGGCGTCTGCTACGACTTTTTCTTTATGACCGGCCAACTCTACACCGATCAAAAGGCCCTCGCTCAACTCCGCGGAGCGGCTCAGGGCTTCCTAATGTTCCTGACCTTCGGCATCGGCATGTTCCTGGGAGCCCTGCTCTCCGGTTGGACCGTCGACTTTTTCACTACCCCCCAGGCCAGGGACTGGCGCTCCTTCTGGCTCAGCTCTTCCGCCGCCGCGCTCCTGCTCCTTCTCCTCTTCGCGCTCTTCTTCCATTCCAAGGAGCGCATCCAAACGCAATCTCGCCCTTAGTTCCCGAGAATATCCCGCAAGTCATCCGGCTTTTCTTCTGGCCGCGCCAGCGACTTCGTATCTCCCAATTCCCGCAACATCTCGCTCGTGGCCCGGGTCAGCTCCTTGAGGCCCTGGCCGGTGGCGGCGCTGATAGCGTGGAAGGGCAGTTGGCGTTCTTGGCAAAAAGCGCGGATCTCTTCCAGCCGTTCTTCGTTTTGCGCCGAATCTAGCTTTGTGGCCACCACGATCTGCGGCTTCTCGACCAGCAACTCGCTAAAGCTCCCAAGCTCGTTCTGGATGATCTCGTAGCACTCGACGGGGCCTTTTTCGTTGAAGTCGCTGACGTCGATCAAGTGCAACAACATCCGCGTGCGCTCGACGTGACGGAGGAAGGTGATGCCAAGGCCGTGGCCTTCGTGCGCGCCTTCGATCAAGCCGGGGATGTCGGCCATGACGAAGGTGTCCGCGCCGTATTCGTCGAGGGAAACAACGCCCAAGACGGGTTCCTTGGTGGTGAAAGGATAGGGCGCGATGGCGGGCTTGGCGGCGGACATGCGGGAGATGAGCGTGCTTTTGCCGGCGTTGGGAAAACCAACGAGGCCGACGTCGGCGAGCAGTTTCATCTCGAGGCGCAGCACGCGGTCTTGGCCGGGCTCACCGTCTTCATGCTCTTCGGGAGCTTGGTGCGTTGGCGTTGCGAAGTGCTGGTTACCGCGCCCGCCCTTGCCGCCGCGGGCGACGATGAACCGGTCGCCGTCCTTGACGAAGTCGTGGAATTGCTGGCCGGTCTCCCAGTCGTAGACGATGGTGCCGACGGGCACCTTGACCACGAGATCTTCGCCGGAGCGGCCAGTCTTGTTGGAGCCTTCGCCGTGGCGGCCGCGGTCGGCTTTGTGCTCCGGATTCAGGCGCAGGTGGAAGAGGGTGTTGTAATGGCGGCTGGCTTCGAGGATGACGTCGCCGCCGCGGCCGCCGTCACCGCCGCTGGGGCCGCCTTTCGGAACGAACTTCTCCCGCCGGAAAGCGCGAATGCCGTTGCCGCCATCGCCGCCTTTGACGTAGAGCTTTACCTCATCGATGAATTTCGAAGCGCGTTCCATAAATCAATATCCTCATAAAAACGAAAAGGCCGCCTGGCTCCCGCCGGCGGCCTCTCGAAATCTTGCGAAGCGAAGCGCTAGTTAACGCTAACGGCCTCGATGCTCACAAACTTGCCCATCCGGCCGCGGTCGCGAAACACAACGGTGCCGGGGACGCGCGCGTAAAGCGTGTCGTCCTTGCCGATGCCAACGTTCTCGCCGGGTTTGATGCGGGTACCGCGCTGGCGCACGATAATGCTGCCGCCGGTGACCAATTCGCCGCCAAAGGCCTTCACGCCAAGACGTTGGGAATGAGAATCGCGCCCGTTTCTGGTACTGCCGGCGCCTTTTTTACTTGCCATGGCTCGTTAGACTCCTTATGCGATCGCCGCGATCTTGACGGCGGTGTAATTTTGGCGGTGGCCCTGGGTGCGGCGATACTGCTTTTTCCGCTTGAACTTGAAGACGATAATCTTCGGCGCGCGACCGTGCTTTTCGATCGTCCCGGTGACCTTTACGCCCGCCGTATCCCCACCGGTCTTCACTCCGGCGTCGCCGCTGACGAGCAACACCTTGTCAAAACTCACTTCCGTGCCCGGATCCCCGGCAATCGTGTCCAGGTAAACCACATCGCCCGGCGTTACGCGGTACTGTTTACCGCCATTTTCAATCACTGCGTACATAGCTGTAGCCTTCGAAAAATTCTTTCCTGATTGCCCGCCTCGCGTCATCCGCAAGGCCCGGTCGTCGGAAGGGGAAAGCGCCGAAAGTCTGGGCGCAAGCCCAGCGGCATTCCACAATCACTTAGATTAGCACACCGAGGCCTAGCCTCCAAATCGCGGTCTTTAGAAGGTCAACCGGGCCGCCACGGTGATCTTCCTCTGCTCGGACCAGATTGTGCCATTGACCGTGCCGAAGAGGGTATTCACCGGGGCCGTGTTCGGGGCATTAAACATGGCGTGGTTGAAGGCATTGACGGCCTCGGCGCGGAGTTGGAGGTTTGTCCGTTCCCGGAGCTTGACGTTCTTAAACAGCGAGAGGTCCCAATTATTCCATCCGTCCTGGCGGAGGCCGGTGAAGCGCAGGGGGAAAGTCCGGTAGTTGTTGATCAACTGTAGATTCGCGTTGCGTTCGAAGCCGTCGATGTTGAACCAGCGCTCCACGGTGCGGTCGCCGTAGGGGATGACCAGATTCTTGATGTCGCCGCGGAAGAGGACGTTGTCGAAACCGATGGGCGCGCCGCTTTGCCATTGGTAGATGGCGTTGATCGACCAGCCGCCCAGGGCGTAATCCACCCCGCGCGGCATGGCGCCGAGGAACTTCTTGCCCCGGCCGACCGGTACGTCGAACATGCCGTTCAAAGCGATGTGGTGCGGCCGGTCTTGCGGCGAAATCACACGGTGCGGATAGAGGTCCTGCTCATTCAAGCGCTCAACGGCCTCCATGAACTTCGACCAAGTCCAGTGGCCGCCGATGGAGAAGCCGCTCGCGAAGCGCCGTTCCAGCCGGACGGTGCCGGCGTGGTACCAGGAAAAGCCGTCGTTAATCGTCATGTTCATGCCCGTGAAGTGCGGATAGGGCCGCAAGAGCTGGCTGCGCGCGACGAATTGATTATTGAGAAAGCCAGGGCTGTTCACAAATTCAGGAATGCCGCGGAAGGGGTTCGCTACGTTGGCGGTTAGAAGGTTGTTGGTCGCATTGTCGCGTTCCGGGCTACGGCTGAGGTACTGGGCCGGGACGGTGTTGTAGTCGAAGGGCACACCCAGGCCCGTGCCGCGGTTGCCAATGTAGCCGATCTCGAAAACCATGTTCGGCGTGATTTGGCGCTGGACGTTAAAGCTCCAGCGCTGCATGTAGGCATTGCGCCGTTCGGGATAGAAGGAACTGAGGGCCAAGCCCAGATTCGTCGCGAGACCCGCGGAATCCCGCTGCGCCGAAACGAAGCCGTCGGGGAAGGGATTGGCGAGCGTGGCGCGGAAGGTTACGCCGTTGTCGTTGGTCGGATTCATGTTGGTGCGTTGGTTGTAGCCGATCTGGCTCGCGTCGGCGCGGTCCGCCCCGAGGGGTTCGAAGAAGATTCCATAGCCGGCGCGCAGCACCGTGGCCGGCGTGAGCTGATAGGCGATGCCGAGGCGCGGCGACCAGTTATTGCGATCCGGCGCCCACAAGCCGCGCGGATTGCCGCCGGAGCCCGCAAAGAGCAAGCCGCCGCGTAGGCGGAACTGGTCCACGGGCACTTCGGGGATGGGGTTTCTGGCGTAGGCGGCGCGCGCGGCGGCGTCGGCGGGGTTCACGCTATTCAAATCGATCCCGCGATTAGCGCGGTTGTAGCGCTCGGTAATGCCTTGCTCAATCTCATAGCGCAATCCCAGATTGACGCTAAGTTTGCGCGTCAGCTTCCAATCGTCCTGCAGAAACACGCCCGCGTAGCCGGAGCGCTCCGCGATGGAATCATTGACGTCGACGAAGCCGGAGGTCGGCAAGCCGAAGAGAAAACTCGCCATGCCTTGGCCGATGGGCGAAACGGGCGAGCTGTCCAGAGGGCCGCGCGTCCAATTCGTGCTGAAGGTGTAGGAGCCGGAATAGTTGCCGTAGTTGTAGCGGTTGTCGAGGATCACGCGATACTCGCCGCCGAAGCGGAACGTATGATTGCCGCGATTGTGGGAGACCGTCGCGCTGGCGAACTGCGCGTTGAAGCCGGCGCTGGAAGGCAGATTCGTGCCGGTGGCGACCAGTCCCTCAATGTTGATCGTGGGAAGCGCCGTGAGGCTCCGGTCGAATCGATTCGCCAGCGAAGACGGAAAGCCGAGCGAGGTCAGGTCTAGGCCCGCCGTCGGCGACTCGCCGGAATTGCTCTGCCGGGTGATGCCATAACGCGCATTCACCACCGTATCCGCCCGCGCCGTCCATACGTAGTCGAACGCCAAGGCGTTGTAGCGATTTTCCGTAATGTTCCCGACCGCATCGTTGACCAGCGTCCTGCCTTGGTCGCCGAGCGTCTTCATGGTGCTGACGGAGGCATAGAAGCGCTGCCGCTCGTTCATCACTTGGTCGATGCGAACCATATGGCTTGCGTAGTCGATTAGCGCGGGGCTCGCGGTGACAAAGTTGTTACGGAAGTCGGCGGTGCCCGGAGCGTTTGGGAGCGGATAGTAGTTGAGAATGTTGCGCGCGACCGGGCTGATGCGGCTGGCCGGGATGACGTTGCCCGGAAGAGGTTGGCGCGAAAAGCGTCCCCCCGCCGCCGCGGTGATCGTGGAGGGATCGTAGATTTGATAAGTGGGGCCAAGGGCGAGCAGCGCGGAGAAGTCGCCGCCCCGCTGCGCGGCGGTGGGCACCGTGGTGTTGCTTTGGTTGTTGAAGTTACGCTCCATGTAGTCGTTGCCGTAGCTGAAGAAGGTGCGGTTCTTGCCGTTGTAGAGCTTGGGAATCCAGACGGGGCCGCCGATTTGGCCACGGTAGCGATTGGTTCGCGACGCGGGCCAGAGGCGGCTGCGCTTCTCCGCGAAGGATTCGCCGGCGCGATCGCTGGCCGTGTCGTAGAGATTGCGGTTGATGAAGAAGGGGTGAGTCATCAGCGGGCGGGAGAGATGCGAGAACCAAAGGGTGCCGTGGTAATCGTTGCCGCCGGATTTCATCACCATGTTTACGTTCGCGCCAGCAAAGCGGCCCAGCGCGGCATCGTAGGCGGCGGTCTGCACGCGAAACTCTTGGATCATCTCGGGTGGCGGTTGGAACGCGATGATCCCGTCGCCAGCCATGTTGGGAATGCCGTCGAGCGTGAACTCGCTGGAGCGCGTCCTCGTGCCCGCGACGGCCATGTTCGAAACCGAATCGCGCGCCTGCGGCAGCCAGCCGTGCATGGGCGCGTTGGTGGAAACCACGCCGGGAGTCAACTGCATCAGGTAGTTGATGCCGCGGCCGCTCAAGGGCATTTCGGTGATGGTGCGGTTGTCGATCACTTGGCCTAGGCTCGCGGTCCCGGTTTCGAGGATCGGCGACTCCGCCGTGACCGAGACGCTTTCGCTGAGCGAGCCAAGCTCGAGTTGGATGTTGATCTCCACCACGTCTCCGACGCGCACGGTGAGGTTGGTGCGGTTGTATTTCTTGAAGCCTTGGAATTCGGTGTTGAGTGTGTAGCGGCCGGGCAGCAGGTTGGGCAGCTCGAATACGCCCTCGCCATTGGTGACCGTTTGCGACGCGGCGTTGGTTTCGGCTTGGACGATTTTCACCGGAGCGCCAACGACCGGCGCGGATTGCGGGTCCGTGATGCGGCCGGTTAAGCGACCGTAGGAGTTCTGCGCCCAAATGGGTGCGCACATGCAAAGCAAGATGATCAGTTGCCAGTTACGCATAAGCTTTGGGGTGACGTTATCACAAGTGGGCGGAAACATCACCCGTTGACTCAAACTCACGTTTTCGATAAGGTTCTCAATCAACGTGGCTGCTTTGCGATTCACTAGCCGCCCGTACTAGCTCAAGTTTCGAAAAGGGGTAACAGCGCCCATGATCAAATCCGTCGCAATCCTTGCGCTCCTTGGCGGCTTGTCCAGCGCGGCCTACGCTCAGATCGGCACCTCCACCATCACCGGCCGCGTAGTGGACCAAAGCGGCGCCGCCGTGCCCAAGGTCAACATTCAGGTGGTCAATATCGCCACCAATACCAATTCCGTTACCGTCACGAATGAAGAGGGCATCTACCGCGTTCTCTCCTTGCAGCCCGGTCTCTATCGTCTAACGTACGAGGCTCAAGGTTTCGCCAAGGTCCTCCGCGATAACGTCGAACTTCGCGCCGGCGATGTTCTCGGCATAGATATCGCGCTGAAAGTCGGCAACGTCGCCGACACCATCGAAGTCTCCGGTACGAACGTCCAGTTGGAAACGGAGACCTCGGCGACGGGTTCGCTGGTTACGGGTTCGGTGCTCTACGACATGCCGCTTTACCAGCGCTTCGTCAATTCGACTCTCAACATCGTTCCCGGACTCACGACCGGCGGCTATGCCTTTGGCGGCGGTCTGGGCAACTACAACATCGCCGGCCAGCGCGCCTCCACGACGGGCTTCTTCGAGGACGGCGTCAACGCCAACGACCAATTGGGCGGCACGAGCGCTGTGAAGACGGTTCAAAACTCCATCGCCGAGGTCAAAGTGATCACCACGGTTCCGCCCGCCGAATACGGCCACACCGCGGGCGGGGTGTTGAACGTCGTCAAGAAGTCGGGCACGAACGAACTCCACGGCATGGGCTCGTTCTACGGCCGCACCCGCCGTATGCAGCACCGCCTGTACTTCGACCGGCTCCGCGACAGCCAGCCGCGGCCTGGCCGCCCCGACGGCTTTCCCGCGTTCTTTATGTTGCCCGACGCCAACCTTTCGGGCCCGGTGGTGATTCCAAAACTGTACAACGGCAAGAACAAGACTTTCTTCTTCTTCGGCTTCCAACGGCTTCACGAGAAGAAGGTCGCGCAAGTGCAGTCCACCACGCCCACTCTCGCCATGAAGCAAGGCGATTTCAATTTCCCCGGCGTCGCCAACTCCAATCTCATCTACGATCCCTCCACGACGCGCCTCGTCAATGGCCAATGGGCGCGCGACGTATTCCCCGGCAACCGGATTCCCGCCGCTCGCATCGATCCCGCGGCGCGCAAAGTGCTCGAATTCGACCCTTGGGCGCCCGCCAATCAGCCCGGCACCTTCAACGCGCTCGGCCCGAACGGGAACTTGATGGCCGACGAATTCGCTCTTACCTTCTTTAACGATTACAACCTTCGCATGGACCACCAGTTCAGCTCCGCGTTCAAGATCTACGGCTCCTACACGCGCAACGATCAATCCGGCTTCGGGCGGCCGATCAACATCCGGCAGGATCGTCCGGAGTTCGACCATCAGCAAGGCAACTGGAGCCCGTTCACGCAATCCAATTACTCGCTCGGCAAGACTTGGATCGTTTCGCCACGTCTCGTCAACGACGCTCGCGTCGGCTACTTTCATCGCTTGAATCGCACCGACGTTCCTAGCTTCGGCGGCGATTGGCCGGCCAAACTCGGCATCCCCAACATGAATCCGGCGCTCATGCCCGCCCTTGGTTCGGGTAACCGCGATACCCCGGATTCCCTCTACGGCATCACCGGCGCCACCCCGAACCGTCTGTCGAACGAGACCGTGTCTTTCCGCAACGACACCACTTTCATTGAAGGGCGTCACGCCTTCAAGTTTGGCTATGAGATCCTTCGCTTCCGCCTGAACTCGGCCAATCTCGCCCGCCCTTCGCAGATCTCCTTCGCCGGAGTAACGGCCGGCGTTCTACCCACCGGCGCCCTCGTCCCAAACACGGGCAACTATTTCGCGGGTTTCCTGACTGGCCAAGTCTCGAACGCCATCTTCGAGTCCGAACTCACCAGTTGGCTGCCTCGCTCCTCCATTCATAGCTTTTACTTTCAAGACGACTGGAAGCTCACCTCGCGCCTCACGCTGAACCTCGGCGTCCGCTACTCGAACGAATCTCCCTTCAATACCAAGTACGGCGGCATGTCCAACTTCGACCCCAACGCGCGGGACGACGTCTCCGGCCGCACTGGCGGCCTGGTTTTCCCAGGCGCCGGCCTGAATCGCCGCGACAACAATAACTTCAATCCACGCGCCGGTCTAGCCTGGCAGTTCCGCGACAAGTGGGTGCTTCGGGGTGGTTTTGGCATGTTCACCATTGACCAGAAGTTCCCCGGCACCCGCATTCAGTTCAACGAGTGGATCGCCCAAACCAATCAGCAGTCCGCTCCCGGAGACCCTCGGCCCGTCTGGGGACTGAGCCGCGGGCCGGACCCCCTACAGTTCAGCACCCGCCAGAACGGCACCTCGCCCTTCCGCGGCACAAACTTCGGCGCCCGCAACGTCGATTACTGGGACCCCAACCTTCGCAACGCCTACTCCATGAACTGGAACACGAACGTGCAACGCGAGTTGGGCCGCAACTACCTCCTCGAAGTGAGTTACCAGGGTTCCGCCGGCGTTGGCCTGATCGAGAACTGGAACATCAATACCTTCCCCATCGATTTCGCCCGCAACGATCTTTCGCTTCGCGCGCAGGTTCTCGCGGCGCCGCAAAACTTCCGGCCCTATCCCCAATTCGGCAACATTCTCATGCGCTCGAACTTCGGCCACTCCACTTTCCACTCCGGCACCGCCAAGCTCGAGCGCCGCTACGCCAATGGCATGTTCTTCAGCACCTTCTATACGTTCTCGAAGGCGATCAACAGCCAGGACAACGATAATTCCGGCAGCGGCGTCGCGCCTATCCAGAATCGCAGTCTGGAGAAAGGCCGCGCTGGCTATGACCGCAACCACCGCAATATCTCGACCATCAATTGGGAACTGCCTATCGGCGCGAAGAAACGCTTCCAAAGCGGCAACCGCGTCCTGAACTGGATGATGAGCGGCCTGGAAATCTCCTGGATCCAGACTCTGGAATCCGGCAACCCGCTCACCTTCTCCTTCCAGAATTCGCCCTATAACTATTACCCAACCTTCGCCGGCAACCGCCGTCCCGACGTAATCAGTACGCCCACCCTCCGCGACGGCTGGCGTGACATCGGTGGCGACCGTTTCAACGTCCAGAACACGAATCCCGTCGTGGAAATGTCCCATTTCGCCTTGCCGGGCGGCTGTCCGCAGACCCTGCCCGCCGCCGGCACTCAGGAGCGCACGGACCTTATCAACCGCTGCAGCTTCCTGATGGGGAATGCCGGACGCAACATCATGACCGGTACGCCGCTCATCTGGAGCCAAGTCTCGGCGCAGAAGAACTTCCGTATCCGGGAGTCCATTAATGCCCAGTTCCGCTGGGATTTCCAGAACGCCTTGAAGACTTACAACTTCAATCCGCCCACTACCGCGGTCGACTTCCAGAACCCCCGGACCTTCGGAAAGGTTTCGTCCGACCCGCGCACCGCGTCGCTGGGTGGCCAGCCGCTGATGAACATTACGCTCATGCTTCAGTTCTAGACGGCCTTTGACTCCCCCAGCCCTTCGCGATACCCTGGTAGTTCAAGCCCAAACGGCGCGATAGCCAAGTGGTAAGGCAGAGGTCTGCAAAACCTTTATTCACCGGTTCGAATCCGGTTCGCGCCTCCAAGAATTTTGGTTGGAAATGAAAAAGCCCGCGATGTAGCTCGCGGGCTTTTTGCGTTGGAGGACGTTATCTTTACAGCGCCGACGCCCCCCGGTCGCCATTGCGGATGCGGATGGCATCGGCCACGTCGTACACGAAGATTTTCCCGTCCCCGATTTTCCCGGTCCGGGCGGCCTTGGAAATCGCCTCCAGTACCTCATCGAGACGCTCGGCTGGAATCACCATCTCCAGCTTGATCTTCGCCAGCAAATCCACACGGTACTCCTGGCCGCGATAGACCTCCGTGTGTCCTTTCTGGCGTCCATGCCCGCGCACTTCCGTGACGGTCATGCCATCGACGCCAATCGCCTTGAGGGCCTCTTTCACCTCTTCGAGCTTGAAGGGTTGAATGATCGCTTCGAGTTTCTTCATTGTTTTCGGGCTCCTTGGATTACGGCCTCATCATATCGGCTATGCTTCGGCCGAGTAGCCCTCTTCCCCGTGCTGCGTGAGGTCGAGGCCTTCGATTTCTTCTTCCTTCGTCACACGAACACCGCCGCAGACAATGTCGCAAACCTTCAAGATAATAAAGGTCATGACGATCGCGATGCCCCAAGCGATGGCCACGCCGATCGCCTGATTCAGAATCTGGCCGCCGTTGCCGTCCACGAAGCCGCCCTTGCCGTCGGCGATCGCGGAATTTACGGCTTTCGTCGCGAAGACGCCCGTCAGGATCGCGCCCAAGGTGCCGCCCGCGCCGTGCACGCCGAAGGCGTCCAGCGAATCGTCATACCCGAACATCGACTTCACCTTCACCACCATGAAGTAGCAAACGACGCCGCCGATAAAGCCCATGATCAAGGCCGCCATCGGAGTAACGAAACCCGCCGCCGGCGTGATTACGACCAAGCCAGCCACCGCGCCCGAAATCGCGCCCAGGATCGACGGCTTCGAGTGGAACCATTCCATCAAGCTCCAGCCGAGAGCGGCGGTGGCCGCCGCGAAGTGCGTCGTGGTGAACGCGGCCGAGGCAAGCGATCCCGCCGAGAGCGCGCTGCCCGCGTTAAATCCGAACCAGCCCACCCACAGCATGCAAGCGCCCACGAAGCTGAGCACTAGCGAGTGCGGCTTCATCGGTTCCGAACCGAAGCCGACGCGCTTGCCCATGTATATCGCGCAAACCAAAGCCGAAACGCCCGAGGTAATGTGCACCACGGTGCCGCCCGCGAAGTCGTAACAAGGAATGCTGCCGCCGAGGAAGGCGTTCAACAGGCCACCCTTGCCCCAAACCATGTGGGCCATCGGGTAATAAACCAAAACGCTCCACAGCGTCATGAAGAGGACCATCGCCGAGAACTTCATGCGCTCCGCGAAGGCGCCAGTGATGAGCGCCGGCGTGATGATGGCGAACATCAACTGGAACATCATCCAAGTTTGGTGCGGAATGGTCGCGGCGTAGTCGCCGATCGGTTCGGCGCCGACTCCGGCCAGCATCAGGTAGCGGAGATCTCCTATAAAGGACGAGCCCTCGCCAAAGGCGAGGCTGTAGCCGAAGAGAGCCCAGAGCACGGTCGCCAGCGCCATCATCGTGAAGCTCTGCATCATCGTGGCCAGAATATTTTTCTTGCGGACCAGGCCGCCATAGAACAGCGCCAGGCCCGGCCCGGTCATCATCAGGACCAGCGCGCAACTGGTGAGCATCCAGGCGTTATCGCCCGCACTCTGCGCCGCGCTTATCTTGGCTTCCAATTCCTTGATTTTGTCGGCCGCGCCGGCGTCCTGCGCCATCAGCGTGCCCGGAATCATAAGCCCAACTGAATAAAGTAGGGTTCTCAGTTTCATATAGCTCCTATGCGATACGACTGCTTGAATTCAAACATCATCTACTTTTAACGAGCCGAAAGGAAACACAAACTTTTTATGCACAGGATTGAAACTATCGATTGGCGCTCTTGACGGATCAAGCCTAGACTCGATTTAATCCTCGTCTCACGAGAGGGCAAGTTCTCATTGCCCCAAGCTGGCAGGCGTTACCATCGTCCGCGGCCCATCGCAGCAGTTCACAACGCAGCAACACCAGCAGTACCGGCTGAATCGTTTTTCTGGCCGGCCAAAGTACAGACAAAGAAGTACAAATTTCAGGAGTCAACCATGAACCCACGTAACGCGGGCAAAGGCATCTTTTTTTCTTTTTTTCTAGCGACGTCGATTTTCGCACAGGCCCCGGCCGCGCCCGCGGCCCCCGCGCCCACTCCCTTCCTCCGCTTTAGCGGTTTGGCCGACGTCTATGGCAGCTACGCGCCCAACGATCCCGCTTCGCGCTTGAACTATCTGCGCAACTTCGATACGCAAGCCAATAAGTTCGCCCTGAACATGGCGAAGTTGACCATCGATCACGACGCCAACCCGGTCGGCTTCCGCGTCGATCTCGGCGCCGGCCGCGCCATGGGCGTCTTCAATTTTCAGGACGACATCAACGGTTTCCGGGGGATGCGTTACGTGCCGCAGGCGTACGTTACGCTGAAGCCCCAATCGTGGAATGGCTTTCAGGTGGACTTCGGCAAGTTCTATACTTCCGCCGGCGCGGAACTCACTGAAACCTACCTTGCCTGGAACTATTCCCGCTCCTTTATCTACGCGAATGGACCCTACTACCACTTCGGCGTCCGCGCCACGAAGCCCGTCACGGAAAAATTGACTCTTGGCTTTCAGGTCGTCAACGGTTGGAATAACGTCGACGACAACAACTCCGGCAAGACTCTCGGCTTTACCGCCCTCTACACCGAAAAGAAGTGGAGCCTCGCGCAAAACTACTATACCGGCCCCGAAAAAACCAACACCAATAAAGGCTGGCGCAACTTTTCCGACACTGTCTTCAACTACAACATCACCGACAAGTGGTCCAGCTATATCAACTTCGATCTCGGCCACGAGCGCAACGCCTTCGGCGCGCAAGGTGCCAAATGGTGGGCGATCGCCAACGCGCATCGCTATCAGATCAATGACCGCTGGGCCGCCGCCGTTCGCCTGGAGCACTACAACGACACCGACGGCTTCATCACCGGCAGCGCCAAGCATCTGAACGACTTCACGCTGACCGGCGAATATGCTTGGTCCAAGTGGGCGCTAGCCCGCGCCGAGTACCGCATCGATTGGTCCAACGTCGAAGCCTTCGAGAAAGGCCTCGGCGGCTCCTCCAAAACCCAGCCCACCTTCCTCGTCGGCCTGGTGGTCTACTTCGGCCCGAAGCGCTAACGCGTACCTCTCCGGGGCGGGATTAATACTCCCGCCCTGAAAATCTTCATCTCCTCCATCAACTCTTCCGCCTTCCTACGCAGCCAATCGTGTTCCCACTGAATCAAGATGGCCAAGCCCAGTCCCCAGATAAGGCCGTGCAGCCCCCGCACAACAGCATCGAGAATTCTCTCGATCGTGTCTTCCTTAGTTCCCGTGGAACCCGAAAAACCCCAGCCTGCCAAGCCATTCAAGAAGTAAAGAACCCCTAGGAAAAAAGCGATCGGTGCAAACGCCCGAAGCAGCCAAAGTCCACGCGTTAGTTCCAACGCAGCAACTCCAATTCCAAATCCAGTATCGCCACCTTGATCTCGTTGGTCATTTGGGCAACCCGGCTTCTCAGATATCCGCCGGAGACATGCAGCGCGATGGCAATGGCTAACCCCAGGCCGATTCCCGCGAAGGCGTCGCCCAGGCCGTCGAAAGTCGCGGCCATGATTGCAGTCTTGTCGCCAGTAATTCCAATGAATACGTGGCGCATAAGGAACCACCAGAAGAAAACGGTGCCTACGAAAAATGCGGTGGCGCTAAAGGCGGCGATCAGCCAGATCCCGCGGCTTAGCTCTTGCTCTTGACGTAGCGCTTCCCGGCGCGCCGCGCGAAGCGCTAGTTGTCTTGCAAGCATCGCGCTAGGTCTGACACCGGTGCGGGCCACGAAGTTCCCGGCAAAAGCGAAGTCCGCTAGCAGTCGTAATAAAGCTGAAACTCGTACGGATGCGGGCGCAGGCGCACGGCGTCCGCCTCGTGCTTCCGTTTGTAGGCGATGAAGGTCTCGATGAGTTCGGCGGTAAACACATCGCCCTTCAAGAGGAATTCGAAGTCACCTTCCAGGCAATCGAGCGCCTCGTCGAGCGAGGCCGGCATCGAGGGTACCGCGCTCAACTCTTCCGGCGACAAATCGTAAATGTCCTTATCCAACGGCTCCCCTGGATCCACCTTGTTCAAAATCCCATCGATCCCCGCCATCAGCATCGCCGCGAACGAAAGATACGGATTCGCACTAGGATCCGGCGGCCGGAACTCAATGCGTTTGGCCTTCGGGCTCGACGAATACATCGGAATCCGCACCGCCGCGGAGCGGTTCCGGCGGCTGTAGGCGAGATTCACCGGCGCCTCATAGCCCGGAACCAACCGCTTATACGAATTCGTCGTCGGCGCGATAATCGCGCTGAGCGCCCGCGCGTGTTTCAGCAGCCCGCCGATATACCAGAGCGCCATCTGGCTCAAGCCCGCGTAGAGTTCCCCGGCGAAGAGCGGCTTGCCGCCTTTCCATAAGCTCTGGTGAACGTGCATGCCGCTGCCGTTGTCGCCGAAGATTGGCTTCGGCATGAAGGTAACGGTTTTGTTGTTGCGGTAAGCGACGTTGCGGACGATGTACTTGTACAGCATCATATTGTCCGCGCTCTTCACCATCGTGTTGAAGCGCTGATCGATTTCGCACTGGCCGGCCGTCGCGACTTCATGGTGATGGCATTCGATATGCAGACCACAAGCCTGCATCACCTCCACCATCTCCGATCGCAGATCGTGATAGTGATCCGTCGGCGGCACCGGGAAGTAACCTTCCTTCACGCGGGGCCGGTAGCCCAGGTTGTTCTCCGCGCGAGCGGAGTTCCAGCGGCCTTCCTCGGAATCGATGAAGTAAAAGCCCGAGTGCATGTTCTGATCGAAACGTACGCTGTCGAAAATGAAGAACTCCGCCTCCGCGCCCACGAACACGGTGTCCGCCAAACCCGTCGTCTTCAGGTAATTCTCCGCCTTGATCGAAATCCAACGCGGGTCTCGCTCATAGTGCTGCTTCGTGATGGGGTCCACGACGGTCCCATTCATCACCAGCGTCTGCACCTCCATGAACGGATCCAAAAAAGCCGTCGCCGGATCCGGCACCAGCAGCATGTCGCTCTCGTTGATTGCCGCCCACCCGCGAATCGACGACCCGTCGATCCCAAACCCGGCTTCAAAACTTTCCTCGCTCAATTCCGTCAAGGGATAAGTGATGTGGTGGGACAATCCCGGAATGTCCGCGAAGCGGACGTCAACCTGCTGGACTTCGTTCTTCGTGGCGAATTCCAGTACCTCTTTCGGCGTCATTCGTCCAGACTAACAAAGCGCCTTAGCCAAATATCCGGCCCATCTTTCCTTCATATCGATAGCCGGGAAACACGCGCTCCAAGTCCGCGCCCCGGCGCCGCCAAGCCACCGCCGCGCCCAATACTTCGCGGAAATCCGTGGTCACCTTCAAATCCCGCCCCTCATGCAATTGCTCGCGTTCCAACCCCGGCCAATCCCCATAAACCCTTCCCCCCGCCACGCTACCGCCGAACGCAAACATCGCATTCGCGTGCCCATGATCCGTCCCGCGCGTGCCATTCTCCCGGACGGTGCGGCCAAACTCGCTCATCGTCACCAGCGTGACGTCATCCATGCGCGCACCCATGTCGCGATAGAACGCCGCGAGCGCCTCGCCAAACTCGCGCGTCAAATTGCCCAACAAATTCGCCTGGTTTACGTGCGTGTCCCACCCGCCCATATCCGCGAAGGCCAGTTCCAAGCCCACGTCGCTCTTGATCATCTGCGCGATCTGCATCAAACTCGCGCCCAGCTTCCCACGCGGGTACACCGCGCCATTCTCCGGCCGATAGGACGTCTTCCGCAAACTCTCCATCAAGCGAATCGCCGCGAACGTCTCCTTCCCCGTCCCTTTCAACTCCGTATCCAAACTCGCCTCATAGCGAGCCATGTACTCCGCCCCCGCTATCGGATCGCGCACCGCGAAATCCCGCACGCTCTCTAACGCCACCGCCGGCGCCGGACCGCGCAAACTTCGCGCCAACACCGGACCCATGCTCACCGCCCGCACCGGCGACACATCCTTGGAAGCCGCCAGCGACCGGTTCAGCCAACCATCCCGCGTCGACTTCAATCCCGGTGTCCCGCTCTCCATGTAGTCCTGCGCATCGAAATGGCTTCGCGTCGCGTCCGGACTCCCCGCCGCATGGACGATCGCCAGTTTCTTCTCGGCGAAAATCTCCCGCAGCCCCGCCAGATTCGGATGCAATCCAAAGTAACCATCCAAGTCCAAACAAGCGCCCGCGCCTTCGCCGGGCTTCGGCAGCGCCAAGGCAGGCCGCGCCGCCGCGTAGGCTTTATCGCCGTAGGGCGCGACGATGTTCAACCCATCCGCCGCCCCGCGTTGGAACACGGCTACAAGCACCTTCTTCTTGCCCGGCGCGGAAGCCGCGGCGGCGCGTTCGAGCCAACCCGGCGTCACGCCAACTCCAAACATCGTCAGTGCGCTATCGCGCAGGAATACTCTTCGCGTGCTCATGTGATTTTCCTCCCGTTCACTAACGCCGCTGAAATTCCGGCGCGCCCATATTCTTCGCCACTACGCCATAGCGTTCGCGATCGATCTCGACGCCCCGCACCTTGTTCTCGCTCAACGCCAACGCGAAATTCATGCGGGCTAGCAAGGCCGCCGAATTCACCCACTCCTCGCCGTTGTTCGAATAACCCGTTGGTTCCTGCTTGCGATACAGCGGTTGGCCCATCTTCTCCAGCGCCTGCGCTATCGGCATCGCATTCGAAAGCCGCGCCTCGCTCGCCCGCAACGCCCCCGCCACCATCTCCAGCGGGCTTTTCATCTTCGCCCGGTAAGCTCCCTCACTCGAGAACTCGTTACTAAACACCAGCGTCTTCATCACCGCCTTAAGATCGCCATCGCTCTTCAAGAAGGTCTGCGCCATTCTCTCCACCAGCGCCGCCGGAGGCTCGTCCGCCACGAAACGCTGCGCTAGCTTGCGCGAAATGAATCGCGCGGTGTTCGGATGCCTCGCCAAAATATGGATCACGCGCAAACCGTCTTCCATCCCGCCTCCGGCTGGAATCTTCTGCCCCAGTACGAGCTTCTCCCCGTTATCGTGCGCGCGCGGCGCAAAGCGAAACTTCGCTCCGCGCAATGGCTGATCGATGGTCCAGCCCGTAAAGCACCGCGCCACCTCTTGCACGTCCTTCTGCGTATACCCGCCATCGACGCCCAAGGTATGCAACTCCATCAGCTCGCGCGCATAGTTCTCATTGAGCCCCCGCGCCTTCGGCAAGCGCTTGCCAAAGGTCTCCGAAACGCTCTGCCAGTTGTCCAGATAAAACAACATCGCCGGATGCTGCGCCGTGGCTTTCAACATGTCTTCGAATTTGCCGAGTACGAAAGGCCGGATCGCCTCCCGCTCGTAGGAAGTCGTCAGCCAACGGTCCGCGCCCTTCTCCAGAAACACGTTGAAGTGGTTGAACCAAAAATCGGTGAGCACTTCCTCCAGCTGCCGCTCACTCAACACTGCCCGGTAAATCTTAGCCTCGGTCAACTCCGTAACCACCGCGCGCAGCGGCGCGACTGGCCGCCGAGCCCCCGCCTCCCCCGCCTTGCGCTCCCTAAACTGCACCAGCATCCGCTCATACATCCGCCGCAACTCCGGCTCCTCCGGCATCTCCAACTTCCCCTGCGCCACCGCTCCAATTACTTGCGGCGAAGGATACCTCTTCGCCAATTCGCTACTCGACATCTCCAAAGTAGGCATCGCCGACAATTTCTCCACCAAAGCCGGATTCTCCGAGATCTTCTCGGGCGCCAACTGCCACTCCACCCACTTCTTCCAGCCCATACTCTTCACTCGCTCCATGTCCCCCGCCCGGGCCCCAAAAGTCAAACGGATCAACAAATGCTCAACCTGCCGCTCCCCCTTCAACTTCGCGTCGAATTTTCCTGCCGCCCCGGCCACCACAACCAATCCCAAAATCAGCGCCAAACTCTTACGCATCATAAAGCTCCGTTCATCTACCTAAACGCGGCCTCGGGCCAAAAGTTGCGTGGCCGTGCTCTGCTTTGCGCCGTACCCAGCTTCGCTTCGTCGCCCTGGGATGGCAGATCTCTTGGATCCGGCTCCGGCCTTCCACCTCAGCACACCCTTGACTCTCTCCCCTAAGGGCACTCCTCGAGAACTCCGGGCGGAACGGACAATCGCCTCTCTGACACGCAACACTTGCTTCATACTCGACGGCTTTCGCGGGCAACCTCCGCTCCCAGTACGCCCCACCACCAACGGATCCACTCGCGTTCACGCTCCGCCAAAGTTTTTTTCTCACGAATATCTTTCGTATTACCAAAGCCTTGGCTAATCCCCGCCTCCTATTCGCCTCCCAGTTTCTTGGGGCCCTCATGTTATTCCTTACGTCGCAGGCGGGCGGCGCTCCTCCACCGGAGCCTAGCCCGCCAAGTCATTCCACAACCGAAAAGGAAACCCAAGCCATGACCAATAACAACTCAAACCGCGACAGCCAGCCCGCCAGCCTACCCTCCGAAGCCGCGGCGAAGGTGGGTGGCCCCCAAACTCCCCAAGGCAAATTCCAGAGTTCCAAAAACGCCCTCACCCACGGACTCACCGCCCAATCCATCGACCGCTTCCCCGCCCACCTCCGCGAAGAATTCAAGGCCTTCCTTGAAACGCAATACACCGAACACAAGCCGGTAACCCTCAACGAATGCGATCACCTCGAACAATACGCTTTCAACCGCTTCCAACTCTCCCGCGCCCAACCCATGCTCATGCAACTCATGGACGAACTCAGCGCCGACCCCGCCAACGAAGCTCTCGAAAAACGCTACGCCAAACTCAACCGCCACGTCAAAGCCCTCGAACGCTCCGCCCGCCAAGCCCTCGCCGAAATGCGCAACTTCATCGCCGACCGCATGACCCGCGTCGAAATGCTCGCCCACGTCACGGAAGAATTCCAAGACCAAGTCGACATCCCCATCGCCTTCCCCTCGCACCAACTCGTCGAACGCAAACAACTCCGCAAACCCCTCGTCCACGTTCTCGAACGCTTCCACGCCGAACAACGCATGCGAGCTGGCGAAACCCGGCCCTAAGCCGATTGATTTTCCCCTTGCGCCGCCTAAGCCCCATCTGCTACTCTCCAGAGCTAAGGCGGCCGCCCGTTCGGCCCGCGAAAAGTACGCTTCGCCCGCGTACCCCGCATTCCCCGAAAAGTTTCGTTCCCCCACAGCCCAGACGCTGACCCTTCCCGGACACGTGTGTCCGGACCGCAGTATCAGCACGATTCAGCGCCGGGCTCTCTCTCAATCACAACAAGCCCCGGCGCACAACAGCATCCATTCGCGCCTTGCGCGCGAATCAGGGAAAGGGGTTTCCTATGTCTTCTCTCTCGGCCCCCATGCGGGCTATGTTCGTTTTGTACTTTCTAGCGGCCGCCTTGCTCCAAGGCCAATCGACAACCAGTCTGCGCGGCGCCGTAACGGATTCCACCGGCGCCGTCATTCCCGACGCCGTCGTTACTATCACGATCGATAGCCTCGGCTTTACGCGCAAGACCGTCTCCGATTCCAGCGGCATCTATCAATTCCTCCAGATCCCGCCCGGCGCCTACGCCATCAAAGCCGAAAAGACCGGCTTCTCCACGGTTGTGCTCAACAACGTCGCCCTCCTTGTCAACACGCCCGCCACCGTCGACGTCAAACTCGAAGTCGGCAACGTCAACCAAACCATCGCCGTCGAAGCCGAGGCGCCCGCCATCAACACCACGGACGCCTCCATCGGCAACGCCTTCAACCAAACCCAGGTCCGCCAACTCCCGCTCGCCACGCGCAACGTCGTCGAACTTCTGAGCCTCCAAGCCGGCGTCACCCAAACCGGCGAAGTCTTGGGAGCTCGACGCGACCAGAACAACGTAACCCTCGACGGCGCCGACGTCAACGACAACCAAAGCGCGGGCGCCTTCACCAGCGTCCTCCCCGTCCCCCTCGATAGCGTCCAGGAGTTCCGCGTCACCGTCGGCGGCCAAGGCTCCGCTCTCGGTCGCAGTTCCGGCGGCCAAGTAGCTCTCGTCACCAAGAGTGGCTCCAACCAATGGCATGGCTCCGCCTACGAGTTCCACCGCAACACTGTTACCAGCGCGAACAACTGGTTCTCCAACCGCTCCGGCGTCAAACGCGAAGCCCTCATCCGCAACCAGTTCGGCGCCTCCGTCGGTGGACCCATCAAGAAGGACCGCGCCTTCTTCTTCCTCAATTGGGAACAACGCCTCGATGCCAGCGCCCAATCCCAAACCCGCACCGTCCCCACCGAAGCCTTCAAACAAGGCATCGTCACCGTCCGCACCAGCGACGGTGTCAATCGCACTCTCTCCGCCGCTGAGATGACCGGCATCATCGACCCCCGCCGCATCGGCATGAGTCCTTTCGTCCGGCAACTTCTCAACCAATACCCCGCCGGCAACGACCCCGCCCTCGGCTCCGACGGCGGCCTCAACTTCTCCGGCCTTCGCTTCAACGCCCCCTTCAAGCGCGACGACAAGGCTTACGTCGCGCGCTTCGACTTCCGCCTCGACAAGGACGCCAAACACAACCTCTATTGGCGCGGCACCCTCGCCGACAACAAACGCGACGAAGTCGTCGCTCAGTTCCCCGGCCAAGCCTCCGCCGCCGAGAATCTCAACAACTCCAAAGGCTTTGGCGCTAACTACACCGCCGTCCTCACCGCTAGCCTCACCAACCAGCTCGGCCTCAACCTCACCCGCCAAGGCCTCGAACAATCCGGCACCCCCGGCACGCAAATCTCTTTTAGCGGCCTCAGCGACTACGTCAACTACACCCGAGGCTTCGGCCGCGTCCTGCCCACCTGGCAACTTACCGACGACGCCACTTGGATCAAGGGCAAACACACCATTCAAGGCGGCGTGAACTTCCGCTGGATCACCAACAACCGCTTCTCCTTCGCGCCCTCTTATCCAACCTTCAGCCTCAGCCGCGGCACCATGCTCGGCCTCGGGTCGGACATCACTAACGCCATCACCAGCCACCTCCGCACCCGCGACGGCTTGCCCTCCACGGTCAACCTCACCAACACCGTGCCCCTCGCCAACGCCGTCGGCACTTACCTCGGCATGCTCAGCTTCCTCAGCGTCACCAACCAATACGATCGCGACGGCAAGGCCCTTCCTATCGGCACGCCCCAAGCCCGCAAGTTCAAGACGAACGAATACGAGTTCTATCTCCAAGACTCCTGGCGCGCCACGCGCAGCCTCCTTCTCACTTTCGGCCTGCGCTACAGCAACACCCAAGTTCCTTACGAAGCCAATGGCCTCCAAGTCGACACCACCACGCCGCTCGACTCTTACTTCGCCGAGCGCGTCTTCCTCCAAGCCCAAGGCGTCCCCTCCAACGCCATGCCCAACGCGCGCCTGCAATATCAACTCTCTGGCCCCGCCAACAACCAGCGCGACTGGTGGAAGCGCGACACCAACAACTGGGCCCCGCGCTTCAGCTTCGCCTACAGTCCCAACAACTCGAAGTGGGGCGTCCTCCGCGGCGGCGCCGCCATGGTCTACGACCGCTTCGGTTCGGACTTGATCACCAACTTCGACCAGCTCGGCTCCGTCGGCCTTGCCAGCCGCGATGGCTTCCCTCGCAGCTACAACATGAGCGACGCTCCCCGTCTCGCCGCCGCCGGCGCCTTCCCCGCGCTGCCCACGCCCGCCGCCGCCGGCTTCCCCGCCACGCCCCCCGATGTCTTCGCCGTTGCCGGCACCGGCCTCGGCATGTTCTCCGACATCAAGACGCCCTACTCAGTCGTTCTGAACTTGAACTACGCCAAGGAAGTCTGGGGCGGCAACACGTTTGAGATCGGCTACGCCGGCCGCCTCTCCCGCAAGCTCCTTCTCCAAGGCGACCTTTATACGCCTCTCAACTTGAAGGACAACAAATCCGGCGCCACTTGGCTCGACATGGCCACCCAGACGCGCAACCTCTTTGAAGGTGGCCTCACGCCCGACGCTGTGCGAGCCACTCCGGGCCGCATGCCCACCATCCCTTACATCGAGAACATGTGGCCGACTCTCGCCAACCACTACTTTCCTGGCAACGCTTCGGCCAACTATTTCTACCACCTATACAAAGAGAACGACGGCTCCGACATGGACGCTCTCCACTTGCTCGATCGCGTCCCCGGTTTCGCCACCGCCGGCCAATGCGTCAGCGTCTTCGGCTGCCATAGCTTCTTCGCCCGCCAAGGCTCGGCGCAGCCGACGTGGATGAACGCCGGTCTCGCCAATTTCCATGGCATGACCCTCGCCGTCCGTCGTCCTCTGCGCAAGGGCTTCGGCTACGACTTCAACTGGACCTGGAGCCACACCATCGACAATGGCTCGGCCGCCGAATCCGGCGCCGGCCAATTCGGTGGCATCCTCCAAAGCGTCTTCTTCCCCAAGGACAACCGCGGCTCCAGCGACTTCGATATCCGCCACAACTTGAACGCCAACGCCGTATACGAACTCCCCTTCGGCAAAGGTCAGAAGTTCCTCGGCGGCGCCAACTCATTTGTCAACCAAGCCGTCGGCGGCTGGAGCTTGATGACTATCATGCGCTACCGCACCGGTCTGCCGCTCAACATGGGCGGCTCCAGCATCTGGAACACCAACTATTGGTTCTCCTCCCGCGCCGTAGCCAAAGGCCCCTTCGACACGAAGGTCGGCTTCAACAACTCCGGCCAGCCCGGCATCTTCCCCGACAAGGCCGTGATCTCCAACTTCATGGACCAATACCCCGGCCGCACCGGCACCCGCGCCATCGTCCGCGGCGACAACCTGATGAACTGGGACATCGCCCTCGGCAAGCGCTTCTTCCTCCCCTGGGAAGGCCACAGCCTCCAACTCCGCGCCGAAGCTTTCAACGCCTTCAACCAGCATTACTTCCTGAACGACGGCATCTCGCTCGCGCTCTCCTCCCCCGCCACCTTCGGCCAATTCACGAGAGCGTCGGACCCCCGAGTCTTCCAATTCGGTCTTCGCTATGACTTCTAAACAAGTTCAATAACCCAGGCACCCCTGAACCTCCCTGAGGTCGCGGCCGGCAGTCGCATTGCTCCCGGCCGCGCATTTTTATCTGAGACTCTAGACTTTAGATGGCGCTGTTGCTCTCCTGCGCGAACCTCTCCAAACAGTTCGGCTCCACAATCCTTTTCCAAAACATCTCCTTCACCGTCGAAGAGGGCGAACGCCTCGGCCTCATCGGCCCCAACGGCGCGGGCAAGTCCACCCTCCTGAAGATCCTCAGCGGCGCCGAAAGCGCCGACTCCGGCGACGTCGCCCTCCGCAAGGGCGTCCGCATCGCGAGCGTCCCCCAAGACCCCATCTTCGCGGAAGGATCGAAGGTCGGCGACTTCATCACCCCCGACAATATCTGGTTCGGCCTCGCCGGCTTCACCGACCCCAACGTCGAAACCCAAACGTTATCCGGCGGCTGGAAGAAGCGCCTAGCCATCGCCCACGGCGCCTCCCAAAACCCCGACCTCCTCTTCCTCGACGAACCCACCAATCACCTCGACCTCGAAGGCATCGTCTGGCTCGAACGCTCCCTCCGGCAGGCCCCCTTCGCAACGGTCCTGATCTCGCACGACCGCTACTTCCTCGAAAACACATCGACGTCGGTCGCCGAACTCAACAGCGTCTACCCCAACGGCATCTTCCGCGTCGAAGGCAACTACACCCGTTTCCTCGAACGCCGCGAGCAATACTTCGAAGCCGAACGCCGCCGCAAGGAAGGCCTCGAAGCCGTCGTCCGCCGCGAACTCGCCTGGCTCGGCCGCAAAGCCAAGGCCCGCACCCGCAAGGCTCAGGCCCGTATCGATAGTGCCCACGCCCTCATTGCCGAACTCGACGACATGGAGCAACGCGAACGAGTTTCGACGACGAAGATCGACTTCACCGCCTCCGACCGCCAAACCAAGCGCCTCGTCGAAGCCACGAACCTCAAGATCGCCCTCGGCGGCCGCACCCTTTTCGACAATCTCAACTTCGTCCTCGCCCCCGGCTTCAAGCTCGGCATCGCTGGCGCGAACGGCGTCGGCAAGTCCACGCTCTTGAAGCTCATCCTCGGCACTCTCGAGCCGGACGCGGGCGAACTCCGCAAGGCCGATCATTTGAAGATCGTCTACTTCGACCAGAACCGCGAACAACTCGACCCCACCTGGACTCTCAAGCAAGCCCTCGCCCCGCACGGAGACAGCGTCCTCTTCCAGGACCGCGTCCTCCACGTCAACGCCTGGGCCCGCCGCTTCCTCTTTGAGCCCGATCAGATGCTGCAACCCGTTGGCCACCTCTCCGGCGGCGAACGCGCCCGCGTCCACATCGCCCGCCTCATGCTCGAGCCCGCCGATGTGCTCCTCCTCGACGAGCCCACCAACGACCTCGACATCCCCACCCTAAGCGTCCTAGAAGAATCCCTCGAAGACTTCACCGGCGCGCTAGTCCTCGTCACCCACGACCGCTATCTCCTCGACAAGATCTCCACCCACGTCCTAGGCATCGACGGTCTCGGCGGCGCCACGCTCTACGCCGACTACGAGCAGTTCGAAGAAGACCTCTACCAGAAACGCAAGCCCGCCCCCAGAGCCGCCAGCCCGGCAACGGCCACTGTAAAGACCGACACTCCCAAGAAGAAACTCAGCTACAAGGAACAGCTAGAGTACGACGGCCTCGAAGCGAGAATTCACGAAGCCGAATCGAAGCTAGCCGCCCAACAAGCTTATGTAGCGACGCCCGAAGTCGCCTCCAACCACGAAGAGGTCGCCGCCGCCTACGCCGAGCTCGAACGCCTCGAAGCCGAAGTCGAATCGCTCTTCACTCGCTGGTCTGAACTCGAGGCGAAGCTCGCCTAGCGCTCCACCATCCGGCAAAGCCCACCAGCAGCGCTCCGAGTCCGCTCAAGCTCGCTCCCAGCGCCAAGCCCGGCGCCGTGTAAGCCCACTCCACCGTGTGCGGGCCTTTCTCAAGCACCACGCCGCGCTGCGCCTCGTATACAGTCAGCTTCTCCGCGCGCTTACCATCCACGTACACGCTCCAGCCCGCATCGTCCGTCTCGCCTACGATCAACAACGCCCGGCAAGCCGCTTCCGCCCGCACCACCATGCGCCCCGGCGCCCGCCGCAAGATCGATACCGCCTCGTTGCCCTCGCAGCTTTCGAGAGCCGGCCCCGCGCCCCGCACCAGCGCCGTCGTCGCCAAATCCACGGCCTCGCTCGCGAACAACTCATCGAAGCCAGCCCGGTCCTTGTATCCGATCGCACGATGCACCAGCCTCGCCCTTGGCAGCACCGTATGCGGATAGCGGTACACATTCACGCCCGCCTTCCCGGCAAAGACCATCTCGCCTTCACCCTCGCGCAGCGGCGCGAAGCCCACGTGATAGCCCACGCCCCAAACGCGCATCCCGCGCTCGCTATGGATGTCCAAGTCGTGCATGTTTGAAGACAAGCTCGCCAGATAACCGCCCATCACCTCGACGCCATACCAGTCGCCGAAGTTGTACCCGATCGCCTTGTCGTCTACCGTGATCCGCACCGGCCCCGGCTGCGAACGCAGCGCTTCGTAAACATCCTGATGCGCCGCCATCGCGGGCAGCAGATTGGTCACGCCGGGGTCGTGCCGGTTCGCCATGTTGAAGTACGTCATGTTGCCGGACTCAACCAACACCGCGCCAATCGCCACCCACGCCAAATGCCGCGGCTGGAGCTTTCCGCGATACGCCAAGCCGACCAGCAAGCTCACCAGCGCCACCGCCAGCCAGCGCTGATCGAGCCGCTGTTGATTCTGCGCCGTCAATGTGCCGAGCGCGAACAACGCCACCACCGCGCCGCCGAAGATCCAATGCGCCTTCGTAAGCTTGGCCGCCTCGCCGCCCTCGCTCCTCTGCATCAAGCGATCCAGACCCAACGCCGCCAGCACCGCGCCGCCGAACGTGAAGATCGCTCCCGCCATCGAAGGGCTGCGCGCCTTCTCCACCATCGGTACAAAGCAGTACAACACCGGCTCGAGGAAACCCCAGCGCCCCAGCGCATAGAACAAGCCCGCTATGGCCAAACCGAAGAACAGCTTCACCTCGCGCCGTTCCCACTGCGTATACACCGCGCACGCCGCCAGCGCCAGCGCCGTCATGCCGAGGAACAAGCTCGTATGAATATCATGCCCGGGCAGCAAGATCCCGAGCAACGCGCCCGGCGCATTCGAGTAGCGCTCATGCACGTAGTAGGCGACCTTGTCTTCCCATCCCACCGTCGCTTCCATTCCCACCCAACGCCGCGCGCCACGCCCATAGAGCAGCGCCGGCAACAACTGCGCCGCGCCCACCATGCCGCCAATCGCGAAGGTCACAATGCCAGCCCAAAAGCGCAGCACCACCATCGACGCGAGCAGCGACAAGCTCAAGAAGATCGGCAACTGATGATGCCCGCTCAACCAACTCAAGCCGAGGAACAAACCCGCGAAGCTCGCCTGCACGGCTTGCCGTTGCCAAATGTCCTCCCGGCTCCCGCGCAGCAAGAAGAGAAAGCACAACGGCGCCCAAATGATGCCGCTGATCATCTGCGGCCAATCCACCGAACCCAGGAAGCCCAGCAGCCCAAACACTAGGCCGCCAAACACCGCCGCCAAGCGGGTCGTCCCCAGCGACCTCGCCAGCCAATACAAGTTCACGGCCGCGATCGCATGCAGCACATAGAACCACCAATGCAACACGCCCTGCCGGATCCAGCCGCGCCGCAACGGCGCGAGGTAAACGAGCCAGTTCAGTGGGTTGACCACGCTCGGCTGCGCCTGCCCGATCAAGTTCTGCCCGCCCCACTCATAAGGGCTCCATTGCGGGAAGCGCCCCGCGTGCCACTCTCCGGCTTGAAATTGTAGCCACGGCAACACCTGCGAACTCAAGTCGTAGCCGTTCAGGAACGAATACTGATCGGTAAACAAGATCCGCCAGAACGCCAGCGCCACCAGGACCAATAGCAATACCGGAGCGCCCACGCGATCCGACCAACGGCTCAACCGAGCCAGCAATGGCTGAAAAGCACCACCGCGCACCTATCGAAGCTCCTCACGAAAAGACATTAACCGTAGTATTACCAATCGCTTGGCCTTGCGGAAAGCTTTGGCATTCAAATTGTAAAGAATGTTAGCGAAAGGAAACACGCACCATGCGATCCCTCGTAGTTCTTGCCGCCTTTACCACTGCCTTAACCGCGCAGCAAGACAGCGCTGACCAGCGCGGCGTCGCCCGCATCAGCGTCCTGCAAGGAGAAGTCTCCGTCAAGCGTGGCGACACCGGCGAGCAGATCGCCGCCACCATCAATGCGCCGCTCGTGGCGCTCGACCGCCTGATCACCGGCCCCGGTGGCCGTTCCGAACTCCAGTTCGACTACGCGAACATGATCCGCCTCGGCGCCAACACCGAAGTGCGCCTCGCCGAGTTGCAATACCAGCGCTACCAGATCAACATCCCCGTCGGCCTCGTCACCTATCGCGTCTGGGAGAACACCGACGCCGAGGTCGACCTCAACACGCCCACGGTGAGTATCCGCCCCGTGCGCCGCGGCGAGTACCGCATCAACGTCCTCGAAGACGGTTCGACCGAAGTAACCGTCCGCGATGGCGAAGCCGAACTCTTCACGCCGCAAGGCACGCGCCGCTTGAAGGAAGGCCGCACGCTGCTGGTGCGCGGCACGAACTCCGGCAACCCCGAATTCCAGACCATGAACGAAATCCCCAACGACTCTTGGGACCAGTGGAATCGCAGCCGCGACCGGGAGCTCTCTTCTTCCCGCAGCCGTCAATACGTCCCGCGTGACGTCTACGGTACCGAGTCTCTCGACCCTTATGGCGACTGGGTTTACTCCGCGCCCTACGGTTACGTCTGGTCGCCCCGCGTCGCCGCGGGCTGGTCGCCCTATCGCAACGGCCGCTGGTCTTGGCTTGATTGGTATGGCTGGAGCTGGGTCTCCTACGATCCTTGGGGCTGGGCGCCCTATCACTATGGCCGCTGGTTCTGGAACGCGAACCGCTGGTGCTGGTGGCCCGGCGCTGTTGGCCCTCGCCACTTCTGGTCGCCCGCGCTGGTGAGCTTCTTCGGCTTCGGCCGCGGTGGCTTCAACGTCGGCATCGGCTTCGGCTGGGGCAACGTGGGCTGGGTGCCGCTCGCGCCCTTTGAGACTTTCAACCCGTGGTGGGGTCCCGGGCGCTGGAACCGCAATCGCGGCTTCAACAACATCACCATCGTGAACAATACGAACATCTACAACATCTACCGGAATGCCCGCGTGAACAATGGCGTCACCTATGTGGAGGCGAACAACTTCAACCGCGGCGTCCCCGCGAACTATCGCGCGGCGGGCCAGAGCGACTTGCAGAACGCGAGCGAGTTCCGCGGCGGTCTCGGCATCGCGCCGACTCGCGAGAGCGCCCGCTTCTCGAACTCGCCCAACGACGGACTGAATAACGGCGTTCGCGGCGGTGGCTTGAACACCCGCGACGACCAGCGCTTCACCGCGCGCCGCGAGGCGGCGCAGATCGACCGCATGAGTTTCGCCGACCAGCAACGCGGCATGGAGAATGCGGCCCGCTCGTCCGGCTTCACCCGTGACTCGAACGTCCAGGCCGACGGTGCTCGCGGTGGCGACGTTCGCGGCGGCGATCTTCGAGGCGACGGTGTCCGTGGTGGCGGCGCCAGCAACGACGGCGTGCGCGGTGGCGGCTTCGTCCGCCGCGACGGCGGTCGCGAAGTAGACGGCGGCTCCCGCGTCTACGGCGCCGACAACAACGCCGATGGCATGCGCGGCGGCGCTCGTGGCGCTGACTCCAGCGGCGGCTTCGTCCGCCGGGATGGCGGAGCCCGAGGTGATAACGGCGTTCGCGGCGGCTCTGAGCCCGTACGCGCGAACGACGGCTTCATCCGGCGCGGCGGCGACAGCGAAACTGGCAATGGCCGCGACGGCGCGCGCGGTTCGAGCGGCTGGGACCGTTTCGGCGACGCTAATGCGTCCGGCGTGCGCGGCGGAGGCGCCGGCAACGGCGGATTCGTACAGCGCGACTCCTCGCAGGATTACTCCGGCGGCAGCCGTTCCCGTGGCGTCGGCGCTCCCAGTTCCGTGGACGTCAATCCCCGCATGATCGACCGTGGAAATGGCTCCGGTGAACGCCAAGGCTCCAGCGACCCCTTTGGCGGCGGCAGCTTCGGTGGCGGCGGTGTACGCGGCGGCGGTTCTCGTGACGATGCCGGCATCGGCATGCGCGGCAACGACAGCGGTGGCTCGCGTGGAGGCGGCTCGCGCGGTGGCTGGGGCGGCTTCGGCGCGCCCCGCGACTCTGGGCGTGACTCCGGTATCGGCAGCCGCGGTTCGGATAACGGCGGCTTCAACGGCGGCGGTTTTGGCGGCTCGCGCAGCGGCGGCATGTCCGCGCCCTCGGGCGGCTCCAGCGGGGGCTTCGGCGGCTTCGGCGGCGGCTCTCGCGGCGGCGGTGGTGGCATGCGCGGCCCCGATGGCGGCGGCTTCGGCGGAGGTGGTTTTGGCGGCGGCTCCCGCGGCGGTGGCATGTCCGCGCCCTCCGGTGGCGGAGGTGGCGGCTCTCGCGGCGGTGGCGGTGGCAACGGTGGTGGCGGTGGCCGCCGCAACTAACTGGTCACCGCTTCCCAGACTTAATTTCGAACGGCTTTTCTGCTCGGGATCAGCTTCTTCCAGAAGTACTTAGCTCATCCCCACCCTCTACCCCGCCGAGTGTTTCCTCTCACTCGGCGGGATTTTTCGTTTCCCGTACCCTCACAATCCCTTCACGATCACGTCGCGCGGAATCGTATTCACGACGCCCGCGCGTTGGAACTGCGCCCACACGCGATAACGTCCCGGACGCGGAAAGATGACGTTGAACTGAATCTGCTTGTAGTCCGACGGCGGCGTCGCGAGTCCGCCATCGACGAGGAAAGGATGCGTATGCACCAAATCGACCAAGTCTTCGCTAGCGACCAACATGTGGCCCATGGCCCCCAAGTATGGCTCGAAACCCTCGCGCGGCGCCGCGCGGTAGAACAACATTGTCTTCTCGCCGGCGAGCGGCTCGGCGGGCTCCGTTCGCAATTCCACCTGCATGTTCCCTTCTACAGTCCGCGCCGCGCTGGCTTTACTCTTAGGCAGCAATATCGTCTTCGGGATCAGCTGTGGCGTCGCGCCCGTCGGGAAGAAATCACAAAGCGCGCGCCACATACCGCCTTGCGGAAAGACCCAGTCGAATTCAAAGACGCCGGGTTCGACGACCTCGGGATGTTCGTGCGCGAAGTGCTCCAAGTCCTCGCTAATCAAGAAGAGATGAAACACGCGTTCGTGCATCGTCTCGAGCGCCCCCGCCGGCTTCTTCGTTTTCGGATCGAGAATCGCGAAGCGCAACGTCACGCGTTGCCCAGCCTTGGGCGCTTTCGGCGACATCGTCAAGCGCACGGGATACTCAACGGGATCCGGCAACCCAGCCAGCAACTTCATCCCGCAACGCGGACACTTACCCGGACTCTTCTGCCGCACGTCCGGGTCCATCGGGCAGAGAAACTCGACAACCTCTTCTTGCCCGCGTGCCTTCAGCCCCGTCAGCAGTCCGATCGCAACTCGGCGGCTCAGGTCCAATCGCGCTTACCCAACTGGCTCGAAAGGCCAGATCTTCGTCGTATTGCTGCCGCCGTCGACCGCGATCACTTGCCCGGTAATGTAAGCCGACGCGGGCGCGGCAAGGAAGACCGCCAAGGGCGCGATGTCTTCCGGAGTTCCCGTGCGTGGCAGCGATTGCGTCTGGTTGAGCCAGGTCTTCATATGCTCCGGCTTCCACATTTCGCGGTTGAGGTCCGTGATGATGAAGCCCGGGGCGATGCAGTTCACCAGAATGTTGTGCTTGCCCCACTCGGCGGCGAGCGAACGCGTCAGGCCCGCCAGCGCGGACTTCGTCATCGCATAGATGGTCACATAGGGCAGCCCCTGCAAACTGGTTAAGCTGCCGATGTGAATGATGCGGCCGCCGCGGCCGCGTTCCACCATGCCCGCGCCCACTTTCTGGGTCAGCCGCACCAAGCCGTGCAGATTGGTTTGGAAGATCTTCTCGTATTCGTCCGCGCTGTAGTTGGCGAAGTTCTTCCGGATGTTGGTACCGCTGACGTTCACCAAAACGTCCCACTCGCCGGCCGCCGCCGTCGCGTCGATGGAGGCGTCGTCCGTCATATCGAGCGCGAGCGCCGAGGCTTCGAGGCCTTCCCCGCGCAAAGCCGCGGCCTCGCGTTCGAGGGCGTCGACGCTTCGCGCGGCCAACACGGTGTTGCCGCCGGCGCGAGCCATCGCTTGCGCGATCGCCAAGCCAATGCCGCGGCTCGCGCCCGCTACCAGAATCTTCTTTCCAGCCACTGAGAATGCCGCCGGGCTGGTCATCACCTTCGCGTCTGTATTCACTGAGTCTGTATCCACTTCTTAAATCTTACGGAACAAGTTCCCGAGAAAAACCCTCAACAAGCACCGCTTTCAACCGAAATGAAGAATCATGGAGGCGATCCACCAACCATGGCAATGGACGTTTTGATCGTAGATGACTCGGCCGCAATCCGGAAGATCCTGCAAAGGGTATTGCGCCAAACCGAAATGCCGATTGGCAATATCCATGAGGCGGGCGATGGAGTAGAGGCGTTGGCCATGTTGTCGGCGAACAAGGTGGGCCTCGTGTTGAGCGATATCAACATGCCAAACATGGATGGTCTGGAGTTCCTGAGCAAGCTCAAGGCGGACGCGGCGAATAAGGATCTGCCCGTCATCATGATCACCACCGAAGGCAATCAGAACAAAGTGATGGAGGCCGTCAACCTCGGGGCATCGGGGTACGTGCGCAAGCCTTTCACCACCGAACAAATCAAGGAAAAGCTGACGGGCTTGATCTAGCCCCAAGCGTCCCTCCGGAAGAAAGGCAAAGAGAAAAGCACGGCATGTCAACGCAAACCTTGGCGGCGGAAGCCGCCGCGATCGCGCCGAACCCCGGCGCTCCCACCAAGGAAGATATCGTCGCGTGGGTTACGAACTCGACGAATGAAGTCTTCTCGACGATGCTCGGCATGGAAGCCAACGCCGTCGATCATTTCGTCGAGGAACCCGGCAAGGGTCTCTCGATGGGCGTGATCGGAATCATCGGTCTCGTCGGAGACTGGACTGGCACGGCGGTGGTGAACTGCAGTTCGCCCCTAGCCTGTCAGATCGCGAATACGCTATTCATGTCTGAGTACTCGAGCGTCACCGACGAAGTGCTCGACGCGATCGCCGAGATGACCAACATGATCATCGGCAACCTGAAGAATCATCTGGAAGAGCGTCTTGGCCAGATGGGCCTCTCGATTCCGGCGGTAGTTTTCGGCCGCAACTTCGCCACCCGGCGCAGCGGCAAGGAGAGCTGGTACGTGATGAATTTTCTGGTCAATGGCGAGAAGTTCGAGGTCCAACTCTGCCTCGCCCCAAATCAAAACGGCGCACTCACCGGCAACGGCGTCCCACGCATCATGAGCATCGCCTAGCCGCGGCCGGCCCGCCTCGACCTCGGCTTTACCAGCTCAAGCTGCGCCTCCAGCGCCGCATTCCCGCCGCCCCAACCCCGGCGCCGGACGCGGCCTGACGCGCCGTCTTGTACGCGGCTTTACCCGCCTGTCCACCGGCGGTCTCATCAGCCCTGTTACGTGGGGCTCGCCCGCCGCCTCACTCGCTGCCCCAGCGGCCACCTTAGCCGGAGGCGAGCGGCTCCATTCAGCCCTACCAGGGAAGGCGGTCCTGCTTGTGGAAGTAGCCGCCGGTCGGGCCGTCGTCGGGAAGCGTGGCCAGCCAAACGCTCGTCGCGGCGCCTTCGCTCGCTTCCATCGGCGCGGCCTCGCCTCCCATGTCGGTCTTCACCCAACCGGGATGCGCCGAGTTGACCTTAATCTTGGTATCGCGTAGTTCGTTGGCCAGCGTAACCGTGAACATGTTCACGGCGGCTTTGGAGCCGTTGTAGCCGAAGCTGCGCCACTCGCCAAGATCCATCTTTGGATCGCTGTTCACGGTAAGGCTGCCGAGGATGCTGGAGAGATTCACGATACGGCCCGCGTCGCTCTTCCGCAGCAGCGGGAGCATGTGCTGGGTTAACTCGATCAGGCCGAAGACATTGGTCGCGAAACTGTCGCGAATCAGTTCCATCGGGGCTTCGCTGGGCTTCTTGCCGACATCCGTCGCTACTCCCGCGTTGTTGACCAGCGCATCCAGACGGCCATGCAACTGGCCAAGCTTCTGGGCCGCCGCGACGAAAGTGTCGGGGTTGGTCATATCGATGTGAATGAAGTGTGCGCCCGGGCCGAGCTTCGCGGCCGCCGCTTCGCCCTCGGCGGCGCGACGGGACCCAATGTAGACCTCGTAGCCCTTGGCAAGCAGTTGTCTCGCTGTTTCGAATCCGATGCCCTTATTGGCCCCGGTAATCAGTGCAATCTTCCGTTCGGACATACCGCTAAGATGTCACACAGAGGTAAATGGATTCGTGAACAGCATCAGCCGCCGGGATTGGCTCGCTACCGCCGCGCTTGGCTTGCCTGGGCTTCCGGGCCGCAAGGGCGATAAGTCGATTCTGGTGCACGAGCATGTGCTAGTCGATTTCGCCGGCGCGGACATCGCGTCGCCTTCCCGCTACAACCGCGACGAGGTCATCGCGGCGGCGAAGCCAAAGCTGGAAGCGATCGCCAATCTCGGATGCGTGCGGCTTATCGAATGTACGCCGAATTACTTAGGCCGCGACCCGATCTTGCTCGCGCGCCTTTCGGCGATGACCGGCGTCGAGCTTTGGACGAATACCGGGCTCTACGCCGCCAATGGCTACAAGCATCTGCCGCGCTATGCCTGGGAAGAGTCCGCGTTGCAGCTATCCAAACGCTGGATTGCCGAGTGGAAGAACGGTATCGAAGGCACGAAGCCGCGCTTCATCAAGATCGGCGTTAACGCCGGCGCGCTGAAAGAGATGGACCGGAAGATCGTCGAAGCCGGTGCTTATACGATGCTCGAAACGGGGCTGACGCTCGGCTCGCATACCGGCCCTCCGGCCAATGGCGTGAGCCCCGCGCTGGAACAGATCGAGTTGCTCGAGAAGCTTCGCATGCCCCTCAAAAAGTTCGTTTGGATTCACGCGCAGAACGAGAAGGACCATGCCATCCACGAGCAGGCGGCGCGTAAGGGCGTATGGGTGGAGTTCGATGGCATCAACGAACGAAGCGCGCAGTTCCATCTGGACTGCGTGCAATTCATGGCGAAGAAGAAGCTGCTGGATCGCACATTGATCAGCCAGGACTCGGGCTGGTATCGCGTTGGCGAGCCCGGCGGTGGCAAGTACAACGGCTACGACTACATCTATACCGGCTTCGTGCCCAAGCTGGAGAAGAAGTGGGTCAAGCGTCTGCTCTGGGAGAACCCACGAGCCGCCTTTGGCGAGTGACCTAACCCGCTCACCCACGCTCAACGCCCGCTCGCAAGAATTTACAGCGAGACGGTTCCTGTAATGACCCAATAAGATAATGCGGGTCTTTGCGTTCTTTGTGGCCGTCTGTTGCCTCGGCCAATCCAGTTTTACAACGTCGGTGAGCGGTACCGTTCTCGACCCTCAGGGTAAGGCGGTGGCAAATGCCGTCGTCAAGGCCGTCGACGGTCTGGGCCGCGTCAAGCTTCGCACCCAGAGCGATGGCGAAGGACGCTATATGCTCCAAGTGCCGAATGCGAGCCTCGCCATTGTCGCCGAGACGCCAGGCTTCGACCCCGTGACAACCGGGTTGAAGGAATTCAAGGGCGGCGAAGATACGATCGACATCCACTTCGGCCGGCTCGCCAAAGCCGAGACCGAGCTAACGGTTACTGAACGGGTAATCGAGCCTAGTGTCGATCAGCGTGACGCCGCGCTTTTCAACCGCACGCTCTTCACACGCGACGACCAGATCTTCCAAACCCTGGGCGCGGGCCTTTCCTTGGGGCAGCACTCCGGCGGCGGTAAAAGCCTTGAGGTTCGCCGCTTCGGCTTCAACTTGGACCACGGCGGCGAAGGCGGCGGCCTCCGGGTGATGATGGACGACATGCTGATCAACCAAGTCTCCGGCGGCCACGCCCACGGATACTTGGGAGGCCTGAAGGCGCTGTCTCCAGAGTTGGTGCAGGAGGTCAACCTGATCAACGGCCCCTTCAACGCGCAGTATGGCGACTTGTCGGGCTTGGGCGTCGTGACGATCCGGACGAAGACCGACATGCCGGACCGCTTGACGGCGCGCGCTCAGTTTGGGCAATTCAACACCCGGCGCGTCTTCGCGGCCTACAGCCCGCAGACGGACCGCTCAGGTACGTTGATCGCTAACGAGTACAGCTACTCGGACGGGCCCTTTGACCGGCCGCTTGAATATCTACGAAACAACGTGACGCTGGTTCACACGCGCAAGCTGAGGCCGAATCAAACCCTGACCTTCCGCGCGATGGGCAACCTGAGCGACTACTACGCGGCGGGACAGATCCCGATCGATCTCGTCTACGCCGGGCAACTCGACCGCTTCGGCTTCATCGATCCAACCGAGGGCGGCTACACCCAGCAGGGCACTCTGTTCGGACAGTACGTCTATGAGGCGAAGGATGGCGGCATCTTCAAGGCCGACGTGATGGCGCAGCGATTGCTCTTCGACCTTTACTCGAACTTTACGTTCTTCCTGAACGACGAAGAGAAGGGCGACGGCTTCCTGCAGCATGACTCGCGTCTGCAACAAGCGGCGAATGCCTCGTACCAGAAGCCGCAGGTCTTCATGGGCGGCGTCGGCAACTTCATCGCGGGCTTTCAGCACTTGGACAACCAGATCAACCTGAAGCTGGCGGGTCAGACGGCGCGCGTGCCCACGGATCTGAGGACTTGGGCCAAGACCCGTGTAGCGAACTCGGGCTGGTTCGCGCAAGAGAACTTGACGCTGTTCCGGGGCAAAGTGCAGGCCGGCATCGGCGGCCGCGTGGACCAGTTCTGGTATCACGCCAACGATCAACTCGATATGACGAACCAGCCGCGGCGGCGCGGTGGGCTCTTCCAGCCGAAGGCCAGCTTTGCGTTTACCCCGAAGCTCAATTTCCCGTTCACGTTGCATTTCAACTACGGGCGCAGCGTGACCAGCACGAACATTCGGGCGTTGATCGGCGATCCGGATAGCCCCTTGGTGTCGAAGACCGACTTCTTGCAGTTCGGGACTTCGCATAACAAAGGCCGCGTCTCGGTGGCGACCAGCTACTTCTTCATCCGCCGCTCGAACGAGCAACTCTACGTCGCCGACGAAGGCTTGAATGAGCTTGCGGGACCCAGCCAAAGCCATGGCTTCGAGGCGAAGACCTCGACTTCGATCAACCGCTATCTCTCGCTGAACGCGAGTCTGGTTAAGGTGCTGAACGCTTATTTCCGCGACACGGATCCGCGCGAGTACATCGACCGCGCGCCGCGCTTCACCGGTTATGTCGGCTTGACGATGACGAACTGGAAAGGCTGGACGGGGTCGTTGCGCTTCCGGACGATCAACCGCTATCTCTTGACGCAAGAGGACGGCAGCCCATCGCGCGTACCGGGCCACTCGGTAACGGACTTCTTCGCCGCGCGGCGCATCAACCGCTGGCTCGAACTGAACCTCTCGATCGACAACATCTTCGATAAGCAATACTTCGAGACGTTCAACTCTTATACGTCGCGGACGGCGCCCGGCCTCGCGGAAATCGAGCGGCAGCACGGAACGCCGGGCTATCCGATTACGGTGGTGGGTGGCGTGACGATCCGGCTCTTTCCGAAGAAGAGCTAAGCGAAAGAGTGAATGCTTATGATGGACGCATGTCCATCACCCGCCGTTCGCTGCTCGCGTCATTGCCGCTGATTCAAGTCAAGGCCGCCACGCCGAAGCGCAACGTCCTGTTTCTCGCCATCGACGATCTGAACGATTGGATCGGTTGCATGGGCGGCAGGGCGATCACGCCAAACATGGACAAACTTGCGAAGCAAGGCGTCCTGTTCACAAGCGCGCATTGCGCGGCGCCGCTTTGCAATCCCGCGCGGACGGGGATCATGACCGGCAAGGCGCCGGCGAGCACGGGCGTCTACGACAACAACCAGCCCTATCACACGGCGCCGGCGCTAAAGGACGTCGTGACGTTGAACCAACACTTCAAGGACAACGGTTATCTCGCTTTCACAAGCGGCAAGATCTATCACGGTACGGTGGGCAAGTTCGCCGATATGAAGCACTGGACCGATATCGGCCAGGAGCGGCGCGATTACCGCTTGCCGGGGCCGAAGCCCTTGGCGGGCGCGGCCGGCAATGCCAACTTCGACTTCGGCGCGACCGCCGGCGATGACGACGAGATGAACGACTATCATGTCGCGGATTGGATCTCGTCGCAGTTCGCCAAGAAGCGCGAGCAGCCGCTCTTCATCGCCGGCGGCATCTACAAGCCGCACTTGCCTTGGTATGTGCCGCGGAAGTACTTCGACATGTATCCGCTTGACGCGATTCAGTTGCCGATTGTCAAGGAAGACGACTTGAATGATATTCCGGCCGAGGGATTGAAGATGGCGCGGGCGCAACGCGATCATGAGCGCATCACCAAGGCCGAGGCTTGGAAGAAAGCCGTGCAAGCGTACTTGGCATCGATCACCTTCGCCGACGCGATGGTGGGCCGCATCCTGAGCAATCTCGAAAACAGCCCTTACGCAAACGATATGGATGTCGTTCTTTGGAGCGATCACGGATGGCACTTGGGCGAGAAGTTGCATTGGCGCAAGTTCACGTTGTGGGAGCGTTCGACGCGGAATGTGTTGATGGGCAAGTTCCGGGGCTATACAAAGCCGGGAGGCGTCTGCGGGCGGCCGGTGAGCATGTTGGATCTCTATCCAACCTTGGCGGAACTCTGCGGGTTGCCGAAGCGCGATGGGCTCGATGGGCAATCGTTGACGCGGTGGCTCCAGTCGCCGGTGGCGCCCAAGAACGACGCGGTTGTGACGACCTACCGCAAGGGCAACCATGCGGTGCGCAGCGCCGAGTGGCGCTACATTCGCTACCACGACGGCGGCGAGGAGTTGTATGACCGGCGTAAGGACCCGAACGAGTGGACGAACTTGGCGGGCCTGCCCGAGATCGCCGCGAAGAAGGCGGAGCTTTCGAAGTGGCTGCCGAAGCACGATGAGCCGGATGCCCCCAAGGCGCAAGGCGGGGCGGAGTTAGAGAACGCCTAGGCCGTCGCGCGCGGTCGCGGTCGCGATGTGGCGTGACTTGGAAGTGGCGCGTTTTAAGCGTGGCGCTGAAGTGGGTGGCGGGTGTGGTTGCGGCGTGGGTGTGGCTCGGGCCTGGCGCTGACGCTCCGGATCGTGGGCCGTGCTCGCTGGCTACCAGGATTGGCGGTAGAGGTTGATGATCTCTTCGGCTGTCGGAACGACGGGGTTGTTCGCGGGGGAGCCGGAGGCTAACGCGTCATAGGCCATCTTGGCCAGGGCGCCTTCGAAGGCGGCTTCGTCGTTGCGGCAGCATTCGCGGAGGCGGGGGATCTCGAGTTCGCGGTTGAGGCCTTCTAAATATACGACCAACATCTCGCGCGTCGCCGGGATGCCTAGCATCGCGGCGATCTCGCCGTAGGCGGCTTCGTTGCCGGGCCAGGAGAAGTCCGTGACCGCGGGCAAAAGGACCGCGTTGGATAGGCCGTGAGGGATGTGGAAGACCGCGCCCAGCGGGCGGGACATGCCGTGGACAAGGGCGACGCTGGAGTTGCCGAAGGCCATGCCACCTTGGAGGGCCGCTAGGCTCATGCCTTCGCGGGCTTCGCGGTTCTGGCCATCGTGCCACGCGTGGCGGAGGTGGCTCTGGCAGAGACGGATGCAGCTTTCGGCCAGCGGCTTGCTAAGCATCGTGGCGCGGCGGGAGACGTAGGATTCGATGCCGTGCGTGAGCGTGTCGACGCCGACGTAGGCGGTCAAAGGCTTTGGCATCGTTAGGGTGAGTTCGTAGTCGACGATGGCGGCGTCGGGCATGAGCTCGGGGAGCTTGGTCATGCGCTTGACGTTCTCCTTCGTGTCCGTGATGACGATGACGGGCGTCGCTTCGCTGCCAGTGCCGGCCGTGGTGGGGATGGCGATGAGCGGCGCGTCAGGCCGCTCGCGGCGAATGGCCTTGGCGCAATCAATCGGGCTGCCGCCGCCGATGGCGACGATGCAATCGGCCTCGTGCCGGTCGAAGGCCGTGAGGCCATGGGCGACGTTTACATCCGTGGGGTCGGGTTGCACGTCGCTGAAGACCGCGGCGTTGTCGAGCTTAGGGATCGCGCCGCTGCTTACGACCCAGGCGTCGGAGACGATCAGCGGGCGTTTCGCGTGGAAGGCGTTCAACTGTTCGGGGAGTTCGTGGCGTGTACCCGCGCCGAAGCGGATGGTGCGTGGGGCGTCGAAGCGCGGCATCTAGAACTTTCGCGACCAATCCTTCGGCCAGCGTTCGACGACGACCTTCTCGTTGGTGAAGAAGCGGACGGCGTCGCGGCCTTGGCCGTGCAGGTCGCCGAAGAAGCTCTCCCGCGCGCCGGAGAAGGGAAAGAAAGCCATCGGCGCGGCGACGCCGACGTTGATGCCGACGTTGCCAACTTCGGCTTCCGTGCGGAAGCGGCGGGCGGCTTCGCCGGAGCGCGTGAAAAGGCAGGCCATGTTCCCGTAGGCGCCGGAGTTGATGAAGTCGAGCGCGGATTCGATGTCGGGCTTCTCGATCAGGGTGAGAACCGGGCCGAAGAATTCCGTGCGGATGAGCGGACTCGATTCGGGGAGACCTTCGAGGATAGTCGGCTTCACGAAGTAGCCCGCGCCGAGATCGTGCTTGCGGCCGTCGACGGTGGCTTTCGCGCCTTCCTTCTCGGCGTCGGCGAGGAGCGCGTGGAGTCGTTGTTGCGAAGCGGCGCTGATGACGGGGCCCATGTCGGCTCCTTCGAGACCGTGGCCGGTCTTGCGCGACGAAGCCGCGTGGCGGAGGCTGTCCCCGAAGCTCTTCTTCGCGTCTCCGATCAGGACCGCGACACTGGAGGCGAGACAGCGCTGGCCGGCGCAGCCGAAGGCGGAGTCCGCGATCACTTGCGTGCCGGTTTCGACTTCGGCATCGGGAAGGATGACGACGGGGTTCTTCGCGCCGCCTTGGCATTGGACGCGCTTGCCGTTTTGCGCGGAGCGTAGATAGACTTGGCGCGCGGCGGCGCTGGAGCCGACGAAGCTGACGGACTTGACGAGCGGGTGGTCCATCAAGACTTCGCTGGTTTGCTTGCCGCCTTGGACGATGTTGAAGACGCCTTTGGGGAAGCCGCATTGCTCGACCAGCTTGGCGACGGCCTGCATCGTAAGTGGGACGCGTTCGCTGGGCTTGATGACCACGGTGCAGCCGGTGGCGACGGCGTAGGGCCAGAACCAGAAGGGAATCATGGCGGGGAAGTTGAAGGGGCAAAGGATAGCCGCGACGCCGAGGGGTTGGCGGATGGAGAATTCGTCGATGCCGCTAGCGATGCCTTCGTTGAAATTCGACTGGATGAGGATCGGCATGCCGCAGGCGACTTCGACGTTCTCAATGGCGCGGCGGAGTTCGCCTTTGGATTCGGCCAGGGTTTTGCCGCATTCGGTGGTGATGGTGCGAGCGAGGTTGTCGAGTTCGGCTTCGAGGAGGGCTTTTAGTTTGAAGAGCGGCTGGATGCGTTCCGTGACGGGGACGCGGCGCCAGGTGAGGAAGGCGGCGTGGGCGGCTTCCACGGCTTGGTTGGTTTCCTTGGGGGTCGCGGGGTGGAGTTCGGCGATGGGCTGAGCGCGCGCGGGATCTTCGACGGCGAGGACATCGGGGCTGGAACCGGCCCACCAATCGCCGTTCCAATAGTGCATGGCTTGGGGTAGGGACATGAGTGCTTTGGGGTCTACTTTATCTTTAACTACTATGGCGGGGATTTGCCGATGTGAAACGGAGTTCCGCGATATGGAACCGCACCTTGGTCTCCCGCCGGGCGACCGTTCGCGTGCCTAGGAGAGGTCACCGGCTTGCGCGTCTGGGCGGTAGCGTGGGATGTTCCAGCCGGTCAAAGACGTGGGGCGATTGGGCTGCTAGCGCTTGGACTGCTGGGCGCCGCGTGCCACCGAAACCTTGCGGGGGTAAGCTCGTGGACCGCGGCGAGAGCGAACCGAATTCGGCCGCACTGTGATATGAATAATTCGTCATGGGTTTTCGTAACGTGGGATATGTTCTTATTTCCTTATTTGTCTTCGCATCCAGCCTAGTCTTCGGCCAAACGCAATCCCGGCTCACCGGTACCGTTACCGACGATAGTGGCGCGGTAGTCGCCGGTGCGCGGGTTATTGCGCGCAACGTCCTCACCGGGGTAGTGAATGAAGGCGCCTCCAGCGAAGCCGGAACGTATCAGTTCCCTTCGTTGATTCCCGGCGAGTATGAAATCACGGTCGAAAAGCAAGGCTTCAAAAAAGTCGTCCAAAGTGGCGTAGTGCTGGAAACCGGCATCACGAGAACAGTTGACCTTCGCCTCACTCTCGGCGCCGTGTCCGAGACGGTCGAAGTCACCGCGCGCGCCGCTCTCCTTGAATCTGAAACCTCATCGGTCGGCCAACTCATTGAGCGCACCACGGTCATGAACATGCCTCTTGAAAGCCGCCGCACGGCCGGCTTGGTCCGCCTTTTGGGTGGCGTCACGTTCACTAACGAAACTGGCGGAGAGCAAGTCCCCATGTTCTCCATGGCGGGCGGCCGCAGCCAAAATCAAATGTGGCAGCTCGACGGCGCCGTCGTTCAAAACATGTCCCTGGGCGTCGCGCAGTTGCAGCTCAATCCACCGGCCGAATCGCTTCAAGAATTCAAGGCCGAAATGAGCAACTTCTCAGCCGAGTTCGGACGCGCCGGCGGCGGCCTTATCTTGATGACTACCCGCTCGGGCACCAACGAATACCATGGCGCCGCCTACGAATTCCTCCGCAACCAAGTCCTCGATACACGCACCTTCTTCGCCCCCCGAAAGGCGCCTCTCCGATACAACATCTTCGGCGCTTCCTTTGGCGGCCCGATTCGCAAGGACCGCACCTTTTTCTTCGCCAACTACGAAGGCGCCCGCCGCCGCGACGGCGTCACCATCTCGAACATTATCGTGCCTCACGCCCCCGAACGCAGTGGCGACTTTTCCAATCGCCGCGACATCGCCGTTCTCGATCCGGTCACCGCGCAACCGTTCCCCGGCAACGTCATTCCCGCCAACCGCATCGACCCCATCGCCCGCCAACTCATAGCTCTCTACCCCGCGGCCAACCTCGCCTCCGACATCACCCGCGCCCCCAGCGCGAACTACGCCGTCAACCTCTCCGACAAACTTACGCAAGACTCTCTCACCACGCGCGTCGACCACTCGCTCGGCAATAACGACCGCATCTTCGGCCGCTATAGCGTCATCCGCGCGCCGCAAGAGATCGCCAGCGCTTATCCCAACGCCATCGCCGACATCCGCGCCGGCGTTCGGGAGAACAAGATCCACTCGATCCTCGGCTCCTGGATGCATAACTTCTCGCCTACCGTGCTCAACGAAGCCCGCTACGGCTACTCCATCCGCAAGCACGTCAATCGCGCGGCCGGCACCGGTTCTAATTTCAACCAGACTCTCGGTTTGCCCGGCGTCGATCCGGACAACTTTCCGATCGTCAACGTCACCGGCCAATCCGGGTTCAGCGTCGCCCCCAACGAACGCATCCAAACGCCAATCTTGACGCACCATCTCGTCGACAATCTGACGGTAATCAAGGGCAAGCACACCATCAAGACGGGCTTCGAATTCCGCTACTCGCTCAATAAGGACGAACTCTCACAAACTGGCGGCGGCACCTTTACCTTCAACGACCGCGCCACCCGCAGTGGGATGGCTACGCTTCTGTTGGGCTGGACCTCCAGCGCCGGACAGAACGTTCCCGACCTCCTGGAAGCTCGCACGGACTACTACGGCGCCTACATTCAAGACGACTGGAAGATCACCAAGAACCTTACGCTGAACCTCGGCATGCGGTGGGAACTCGACACCCCGCGTTGGGAGCGACTGGACAATCGCCAAAGCGGCTTCGACGGCGTCGCTATCAATCCTGTTTCCCGCACACCCGGGCTGGTTACCTTCTCCGGCCGCGACGGACTGGGCAAGTACGCGCATCCTTTCGACAGGAACAACTTCGCCCCCCGCATCGGCTTTGCCTGGAAGCCCATGTCCCGCACGGTCGTCCGCGGCGGCTATGGTATTAACTATCTCGGCGCGTACTTCGGCGCCGTGGTCAATACTCTTTCGCAAGGCTTCGGCGCGAACTTTTCTTTCACCTCGCCCGACGGTGGCTTAACCCAGGCCTTCCCTTTCCGTGCCGGCATGCCTACTGGTACCCGCGAACCTCTCGGCCCGGCCTGGGGCGCCGTCCCGGTTGGATCGGCGCCCCGCGCCGCCCCCGACTTCATTTCGCAAGACCACGTTAACGGCTACTCCCAGCAGTTGAACTTCACCATCCAACGAGAGATCGGCGGCAACATGCTTTTCGAAGCCGCATATCTCGGCAACCTGGGCCGCAAGCTCGGCGGCGCAGGCGTTAATGTCAATTACATTCCTCTGGTCAATGGCCGCGGACCCGCGACGCAGACGCAGACCGCGCGCATCTACCCGCAGTTCAACAATGTCACGCGGCTCACGCCGAACTGGGGCAGTTCCAGCTACCACGCGCTAAACCTTAAGGTCGAGCGCCGCTACTCCAGCGGCTTTAATTTGCTCGCCAATTACACCTATTCGAAATTCCTCGACAACATCGAAGGCGGTAGCGAGTTCGCCGGCGGCGAGGGCAATGGCTATACACATCCCGAACTGCGCGCGCTCGATAGGTCTTACTCCGGAAACGATCTTCGCCATCGCGTTATCGCTAGCAGCGTCTACGAATTGCCCATCGGCAAAGGCCGCAAGCTCGACGTCAAGAACTCCTTCCTCGACGCCGTCATCGGTGGCTGGTCGCTCGGCATGATCGCCGAAGTCCATTCCGGAGCGCCGTGGGGTTCCATTGAGCAGACCAACGTCACGAACACGTTCTCCGGCAGTCCGAGGCCGAACCTCACATGCGACCCCGTCATCGACGGCGGACGCTCCCGCAACGACTATCTGAGCCAATGGTTCAACACTTCCTGCTTCGCCGCGCCCGGCACCGGCAACTTCGGCAACGCCGCGCGCAACCTCGGTTTCGGCCCCAAGCAGATGAACATCGATAGCTCCATCAACAAGCGCTGGAACTTCACCGAGCGCTACCGCCTCCTGTTCCGCACGGACATCTACAACGTACCCAACCGTCCGAACTTCTCCGTCCCCGCCTCCGTTCGCGGTCGCGGCGACTTCGGCCGCATCACCAGCACCCGCGGCACTGGACGCCAAATCCAACTCAGCCTGCGGCTCGAGTTCTAACGGGTTGCGAAGTCTGGCTCCAGCCGTCTTGGGGCAGATCTGCTCCGCGCTCTTGTACGCGCAGAGCCCAAGCTTCTCCGTCCCCGCCAAAACTCCGCGCGCGCCCGAAGTCGAGCGCGTCCTCGCCAAGACCGACGCCAGCAAAGACGCTTGGATCGGCGAGCGCGACTACGAAGCCTTGAACGCGTGGCTCCAGAAGAATAAGCGAAGCCTGCCTTGGCCCAAGGGCACCGTCGACCGCTTCGCTAAACTCGAACTCCTGGAGCTGAAAATCGTCTCGAGCAACCGCGATAGCGAGAGCGAGACCACGACTTCGCTGCGCCTCCGCGTGGAGATAGGCGGAACCAGCAAGACCGGCCAGCGCCTCTCCCTCCAAGGACAAGCCCGCGCGGACTTCTCTCACGTCAACGGCGAATGGAAACTCCAACGTTTCGCGCCCGAAGCCATGCGCGAGGTCACCGCCACCCCTCGTTTTCGCGACGTCACCCTGGCCGCCCTCGGTCGCAACGATTCTTACCGGAAACAATTAGCCCGTGGCCTCGATGCCTGGCGCGGTGAGATGGACGAAGCCACCGGCATCGATGTCTACGGCCACAATGGCGTCGCCGCCGGCGACTTCGACGGCGACGGCCTCGAAGACTTCTACCTTTGCCAACCAGCTGGTCTCCCCAATCGCCTCTACCGCAATCAAGGCGATGGAAGCTTCGTGGACGTCACGCACCGCGCGGGCGTAGCCGTCCTGGATGCCTCCTCGATGGCTCTTTTCGCCGACCTCGACAACGACGGCGACCAAGACTTGCTAGTGCTTGCAAGCGCGCGAGTCCTGATCTTCGCCAACGACGGCAAGGGCAAGTTCACCCGGCGCGAACAATCTGGCCTTCGCGAATCCGCCGCCTCTTTAACCTCCGCCGCCCTTGCAGATTACGACCGTGACGGCGACCTGGACCTCTACCTCTGCGCCTACGATTTCTGGAGCGCCGGCGCCACGTACGACGCCCCCACGCCTTACTACGACGCCACCAACGGCCCCCCGAATTTCCTTTACCGCAATCGCGGCGACGGCACTTTCGAAGACGTCACGGCATCCAGCGGCATGAACCAAAACAACGACCGCTTCAGCTTCGCCGCCTCCTGGGCCGATTACGATCGCGACGGCTGGCCCGACCTCTACGTCGCCAACGACTTCGGCCGCAACAACCTCTATCGCAACAACGGCGATGGCACCTTCAACGACGTCGCCGCCAGAGCCGGCGTCGAGGACCTGGGCGCCGGCATGTCGGCCTCTTGGGGCGACTACGACGGCGACGGCTGGCTCGACCTCCATGTCAGCAACATGTGGTCCAGCGCCGGCCAGCGCCTTACCTTCAATCCCGCCTTCGCGGCCGTCGCGGGCGAAAGCGCCACGCGCGAAGCATTCCAACGCCAAGCCCGAGGCAACAGCCTCTTTCGCAACAACCGCGACGGTACCTTCCGCGACGTCTCCCTCGAAGCCGGCGTCGAGTTCGGCCGCTGGGCCTGGGGCAGCGGTTTTTGGGATTACGACAACGATGGCCGCCTCGACCTCTTCACGACGAACGGCTACATCACCGGCCCCGACACCCATGACTTGTGAAGTTTTTTCTGGCGGCAGGTCGTGTCGCGCACACCCCAGAAACAAAGCGGCTCCCGCGCCTATCGCGAAGCGTGGCGCGCGGTGAACCTATTGATCCGCTCGGACGGTTCTTGGAGCGGCCGCGAACGCGACGTTTGCTATCGCAATCTCGGCGATGGCCGCTTTGAAGACGTCTCCTACGTCACGGGCCTGGACTCGGCGGGCGATGGACGCGCTTGGGCCACCCTCGATTGGAACGGCGACGGCTCTCTCGATCTGCTCCTGGCATCGCGTACAGGCCCTCGCATCCAGATGCTGCAAAACTTACCCGCCCGCGCCATTGTCTTGGAACTGCACGGCGCGCAAGCTCGCTCTAACTTCGACGCCATCGGCGCCGCCGCGGAACTCGAAACCAGCAAGGGCCGCAAGCTCCGCCGCATCGTGCAAGCGGGGGCCGGCTTTCTCTCGCAGTCCTCGCGCCGCTTGCACTTCGCCCTAGAACCCGGCGAAACAGCGGTTGCGCTTAGCGTCGAATGGCCCAGCGGGCATATCGAGAAACTAGACTCCGTTGCTCCAGGCAATTGGACCCTACGCGAAGGCAACAGCAAGCTTGAAGGGCTCCGCCGCACCCCAACTCCGCGCGACATACCCAAACCCGAACCCGCGCGAAGCCTTTGGCTCCAACAACCCATCCCCGCGCCGTCGATGCAAGGACTGCCCCTGGGCAAGATGACGCTACTGAACTTCTGGGCGTCCTGGTGCCCGCCCTGCCGCCAGGAAATGGCCGAATGGACTCTTGCCGCCAAACGCTTCGCCGCCGCTGGCATCAACGTGATCGTCGCCTCCGTCGATGAAGACAAAACGAAAAAGCCCAACGCGCCCTTCGCGGTCCTTCATCCCGGCGAGCGCGAAGTTGCTACCTGGAACCTCTTCCATCGCCACCTCTTCGATCGCCGCCAAGATGCCGGCTTGCCGTCTAGCTTTCTACTCGACGCCCAAGGCCGCGTGATCAAGGTGTACAAAGGCATCGCCCCCAGCGCCACGATCCTAGCCGACACGTCCGCAAACCAACACCCATCTCTGCCCTTCGCCGGAACGTGGCACGGTCCGCAATCGAGCCGCGGCTATGTCGAGCTGGCCACCGCGCTAGCCGAGCACGGCCTCGCCCGCGAAAGCGCCGCTTACTTCGACAAAGCCATCGCGGCAAACGATGCAAGCGCCGAAGCGCTGAATAACTACGCAGGTGTCCTCCTCGAACTTGGCGATCTCGACAAAGCCGAAGCGCTCTTGCTCCGCACCCTCAGCGCCTACCCGCGCCAACTCGACGCCTTATCGAACCTTGGCCAACTACGCCTCCGCCAAATGCAACCCGGCGCCGCCCGCGAACTCTTCCGCCAGATCCTTCGTTCCGAACCGGATGACGCGGCCGCCTGGCACGGCCTGGGCTCGGCCCTTTTCGCGATTCCGGATCTAGACGCCGCACGCGAAGCCTTAAACAAAGCCATAATCCTCGACCCAGACAACGCAGACTACCGCTATAGTTGGGCCGGTCTCCTGGCCGCGCGCGGCGAACTCGCAGCCGCCCTGCGCGAGTTCGAAACGATCCGCGAAGCCAAACCAGACAGCATAGACCTCGCCAATAACCTCGGCATTCTTTATGCCGAAAGCGGCGACCCGGCAAAGGCCGAAGCCGAATTCCGCCGCGCCCTCGCGCTCCAACCCTCCGCCCCGCAAGCCCATCTCAATCTTTCCACCTTGCTCATCCGAGCTAACAGACGAACCGAAGCGCGCGAGCTACTGCGGCGCCTCCTTAGCCTCCAACCCGATAACGAAAAGGCCAAACAGGCCCTCGAAAGCCTGAGATAGGATTAGCGAATATGTGGCGTTTGTTCGCGATGACGGCATTGTTTTTGGGCGCCGCCGAACGGGAAGCGCTTCAGCCGTTTCCCGTCCTCGCGCCCGGCGAAGCGCCCCCGCAGAAGTTGTACCAATACACGGGCAAAGGCGCCATTACCTACGATGGAGTCGATCGTATCGCCGACTTCATCCAGTGGAAAGCCGCGGTCGCCGCGCGCAAAGCGCGGGTACAGGAAGAACGCAGTAAGTACCTCGCCACCCGCTACAACTGGAAAGCCGTCCGCTTCGACGAAGCCCTGCGCATGAGCGGCGGCCGCAAGCCTCTGCCACTTGGCCCCGTCACACGCCTGCCGGAATCCATTGTTGACTGGGAGCGCCTCGCCGGATTATCCCCCGCCGAGATCCGCCGCCGCGATCTCTTCCCCGAGGGCTTCCGCCCGCTCTCGCATCCGCTGCACTCCACCGGGCACATGCTATTTCCGAAGTCGTGGACCGATGCCCATCCTGAACACAGGCGCTTCGACATCGATCACGATTTGCCCGAAGCCTACCTGCCCGAATTTCCTCCTCCGCTCTTCCTCACCACGCGCCCCGACCTCGGCGACATCTCCAAAGGCCGCGAGATCACCCTCGAAAACCATCGTGAGTTCTTCGACGGCGTACTGACGCCCGAACAGATGGAGGGCGTCCGCCTCCTCCTCACGAAGTTCCCCACCTCCTGGTTCAACTTCACCAAACACCGCGTCACCGAAGAGCCCTCGCGCGGCGTCGCCTGCTTCGATTGCCATGTCAACGGCCACACCAACGGCGCCCTGGGTCTTGACCCCGGCACTCGCCCGCAACTCGCCCGCGTCCGCCTCGATACGCCATCCATACGCGGCAATCATGTCATGAGCCTTTTCAGCCTCAAGCGCTCCATCCGCACCTTGGAGCACTTCGCGGAAGTCGAAGAGTACTTCGACGGCGACATCGCCATGCAACTCCAAGTCGGCGGCCGCCAACTCGACAAGCCCTCCACCAACCGCATGGGCGACTTCATGTCCATCGTCGGCTTCCCGCCCGCCGAAAAACTCGACCGCCTCGGCCGCCTCATTCCCGCCAAGGCCACCGAAGCGGAACGCCGCGGCGAGGAACTCTTCTTCGGCAAAGCCCAATGCGGTACCTGTCATCCAGCGCCCTTCTATACGGACAACCGCATGCACGACCTGCGCGTCGAAGAGTTTCATCTAGGCCGCGCCGAAGGCTGGGCCAAGACCTTTTCCCTCCGCGGCATCAAGGACAGCCCGCCCTACTTCCACGACGGCCGCCTGCTCACTCTCGAGGACAGTGTCGAGTTCTTCAACCTCCTCCTCGGCACGAAGCTAAACGCCGCCGAGAAGAGGGACCTGGTGAGCTTTCTCCGCTGCCTCTAGCGGCAGTTGCTTTAGTAGAGGGGCGAGGCTGGCAGGGTAGTCAGCCAGCTCTTTCCCGGAATCGGCTTGCCTGTCTGGGCGTTGCAGAACGAAGCGCGTTGATCCGGTGCGTTCACGAAATTGAATGACCTCGCATCCCATCGTTTGGTAACGCATGAGTGTGACCAGCGTTTGGTTTGCTTGCGATATTCCATTTGGTGCAACACCAGTGTCGTCTGCCAGGCATAGAGGTGTTCTTGGCTAGCGCCGAAAAATCCGTCAGCGCGCTGAGTGTATCGAAGCACCGGCCAGAGTTCGCCCTTGCGCAGGTGGAAGGCTTCGTGTGTAAGAATCCAGCCGTCGCTGCCGCCTTCGTCGTGATGAACGACGAGCAGCGTGGGTGAGTCGTCAGTGAGCTTATGCGTCGTGATGAAGTTCGCCAAGCGGCAATTGCGGCGGCAGAGGAAGCTCCCGGCGAGCACCCAGTGCTTGCGCTTATCGAAGATCGCCGCGAGATGCGCCCACTCCTGCTTGGCTGCGGTAACTAGGATCGCCTCAAGCTCGGGATCGTCGTCGAGATTGGTCCAGCGCAGGCTAACGTCCTCAATGGCGTCTTTGTGTTCGGGCCGGCACTCGACGATCTCAAGCAGATCGCAATCGCGCTCGGGAATTGGGGATTCGTGTCGTAGCCCGCGAAAGATGGTCTCGGGATCCGATTGCAGCGCGAAAGCGGGAACGGGCTCACGAATCTGCGCGAGCCCGATTGAGGAAATCAAGAGTATGAGCGGAATGCTAAGCGTCAACGTGATCGAAGAAGAAACGGTCGATGGAGGCTTTGTGGCCGCTCAAGGTCTGGTTGAGGCCTTGCATTTCGTCGCGGGTTAGGGGTTTGAAGGCTTTCACCGAGGCGACGTTTTGGTCGAGCATGTCGAGTTCGGGCATGCCGATTACTACCGCGCCAACGGGCAGCGATAGAGAATAGCGGATCAATTGGTCGCTGGTGGCGCCTTTGCCTTTGAGGCGATCCTGCGCGAAGATCTTCATCGCGACCACGCCCATTTTCTTTTTCATCGCAACCGGTAGCGCTAGGGCTTCGAAGCTGTCGCCGTCGTTGGCGGCCATGCCGATGCGGCCGGCGTTGAGCGCGAACTGCGTGCAGTTGAAGTCGTGGCGTTCGAGGGCGGTCTTGAGGACCTTGGGGTCCGTGTGGCAGGTGATGCCGATGTTGCGGGCGACCTTCTGCTCGCGGAGTTTGTAGAGCGTGTTGAGGACGCCGTCCTTGGCTTCGATGGCGGCGAGGTCGGCTTCGGTGGTGAGGGAGTGGATGTGTAGGAGGTCGACGTGATCCGTCTGGAGGCGCTTGAGCGAAGCCTCGAAGGTGCGCATGGCGGCGTCGCCGTTGCGCTCGGGGAGTTTGGTGGCGAGCCAGATGTCCTTGCGGCGGTTGGCGAGCGCGCGGCCGACGCGGGTTTCGCTGTGGCCCTTGCCGTAGTCGAAGGCGGTGTCGAAGTAGCGGATGCCGTGGTTGAAGGCGCGGTCGAGGACGGAGTCGGCGACGTTCTCGTCTTTATAGGAGAGGAAGCGGCTGCCGCAACCGAAGGCGAGCGAGGTGATTTGCTTGCCGGTCTGGCCGAAGTTCCGCATGGGCATCTTGGTGGTCGAGTCCGGCGCGGCTTCGAGCCAGGCGGGCAGGGTGATGGCGGCGAGGAACTGGCGGCGGGAGGTATCCATAGCGTTATTAGATCAGAAGATGCAAGACGACACTACGGGTATGCGGCTGGCGGCGGTGCTCGAAGAGATAGATGCCCTGCCAGGTGCCGAGGCTGAGTTTGCCGTTGACGACCGGGATCGAGAGGTTGACGCCGCTGAGGACGGTGCGGATGTGGGCGGGCATGTCGTCGGGGCCTTCTAGCGTGTGTTCGTAGTCTCTGGGATTTTCCGGAACGAGACGCTCGAAGAAGTTGGCGATGTCGGAGACGACGTCGGGGTCGTAGTTCTCTTGGATGGTGAGCGAGGCGGAGGTGTGGCGGCAGAAGAGCGTTAGCAGCGCGATGCTTTCGGTGCGTTTCGCGGTCCATGCGGCTACCTCGCGCGTAATGTCATAGAGGCCCTTGCCGCGCGTCGTTACGCTGATCTCGCCTACTTGCTGCATCTAAACTAGGTTAATGCGCTTCATCTTTGCACTGGTCTTGACGGGCGTTTTGTCCGCGGCGGAGCTCGTCAAGGAGGCGGACGTTCGCGCCCTGACCGCCCACGTGAGCTTCCTCGCGAGCGATGCGCTGGAGGGCAGGGAAACGCCATCGAAGGGCCTCGACATCGCGGCGGAATACATCGCGAGCGAGTTCCGGCGCGCGGGCCTGGAGCCGATGAGCGACGGCACGTATTTTCAGACCGCGAAGATGTTGGTGAAGCGCGTGGTGCGCGATGGGTTCTCGATGACGTTCACCGATGGCGAGAAGAGTGTCAGCGTGCCGGCGGAGTCGAGCTTCTGGGTGGCGCGGCCGGCGTTGCAACTGAACGGCGCGGCGGTGCGCAAGATCAGCGTTGAGTCGCTTGAAAAGCAGACCGAACCCGTCAACGAGCCCGTCGTGCTGCTCACGGCGGGCACGCCGGGGCCGGGCGTGCAGCGTTCGCTGACGCGCCTGTCGAAAGACGGTGTGAAGTTGGTGGTGCTGGTTGGCATGCCCGTGCCGATGCCCGCGCAGACTTTAGAATTCGCTGATGAGCCCGCGTCGCCGACCGTCTATTTCCGCACCACGGACAAAGCCGCCGACGAGTGGCTGAAGAGCGTGGCCGAAGGCCCAACGACGGCGAAGGCGAACGTGAATATCGCGGCGGCGGCCGTTGAAGAAAACAGCGCTAGGAACGTGATCGGCGTGCTGCCCGGTACGAATCGCGACGAGGTGCTGATTTTGAGCGCGCACTACGACCACCTTGGATTGACGCGCGACGCGACGGATAAGGTCTTCAACGGCGCCAACGACAACGCCAGTGGCGTCGCGAGCGTGATCGAGGCGGCGCAGCTTATCAAGCAACTCGGCGTTACACCAAAGCGCACGCTGGTCTTCATGGCGTTTTTCGGTGAAGAGCGCGGCTTGCTGGGCAGCCGCTACTTCACGCGGCATCCCGTCTGGCCTCTGAAGCAGATTCAAGCGAACTTGAATCTGGAACAGACTGGGCGCACGGACGCGGTGGACGGTGCGGCCAACGTAAACATGGCGAACCTCACCGGGTATCACTTCACGACGATTCACAAGTACCTGGAAGAGGGCGGCAAGGAGACGGGCCTAAATATCGTGAAGCACGAGCGTTTCTCCGACCCTTTCTTCGCGGGCAGCGACAATTTCGCCTTCGCGCTGGTGGGCGTGCCATCAACGACGCTCAGCGTTACTTATCAGTTCCCGGACTATCACAAGAAGGAAGACGAGTGGCCGAAAATCGATTTCGCCAATCACGCGAAAGTGACCCGGGCCATCGCGCAGGGCCTGTGGCGTATGGGTGCGGCCGAGGAAAAAGTGACTTGGAACGAAGCGGAGCCGAAGACCGAGGTGTTCCGGAAAGCTATTCGACAGTAGTTATTCGACAGTGACGGATTTCGCCAAATTCCGCGGCTGATCCACGTCGCAACCCAGACGCACGGCGATGTGATACGCGAGCAACTGCATCGGGATGATTTCGAGCAAGGGCAGCAGTATTTCGTTCGACGTCGGAATGGGGATCACGTAATCCGCCATCTCGGCAATCTCCTTATCGCCTTCGTTGGATATCGCGACGACAATGCCCGAGCGCGCCTTCACCTCTTGAATGTTCGACACCGTCTTCTCGTAGCGCAACCGCGAATCGGAGTCTTCGGGGTCGTAGGCCGCGAGCACGACCACGGGAAGATTCTCGTCGATCAACGCATTCGGACCGTGCTTCATCTCGCCGGCGGGATAGCCCTCGGCGTGTATATACGAAATTTCCTTCAACTTCAACGCGCCTTCGAGGGCGATGGGAAAATGGATGCCGCGGCCGAGATACAAGAAGTCCTTCGCCTTGTGCAGCGCGCGCGCCACGTTCTGATAGAGGATCTCACCCGCGAGAATTTGCTCCATCTTGCCGGGGATCTTCAGCGCTTCCTCAATGTAGACGCGAATCTGATCCGCGCTCAAAGTGCCGCGCTCCTGGCCGAGATAGAGCGCGAGCACGAACAAGGCCGTTAACTGGCTGGTAAACGCCTTCGTCGACGCAACGCCAATCTCCGGACCCGCGTGCGTGATCAAGGTGCCCGCCGCCTCACGCGTGATCATTGAGCCGACGACGTTGCAAATCGCGAGCGTCATCGAACCCTTCTGCTTCGACTCTCGCTGGGCCGCCAGCGTATCCGCCGTCTCGCCCGATTGCGAGATGACGATGGTGAGAGTATTGGGCAGCACGATGGGATCGCGATAGCGGAACTCGCTGCCGTAATCCACTTCCACGGGCACCCGCGCCAGCTTCTCGATCATGAACTTGCCGGCGAGCCCGGCGTGCCAAGAAGTGCCGCAGGCGACGATGCGGATCTGTTGGATCTTGCGAAATTCTTCGGCTGGAATGTTCAGCTCATCGAGGAAAGCGCGGCCGGATTCCGCGCCCAGCCGCCCCAGCATCGTGTCGCGCGTCGAACGCGGCTGCTCATACACTTCCTTTTGCATGAAGTGCTTGTAGCCGCCCTTCTCCGCCATGATGGGGTCCCAAAGAATGCGTTGTACAGGACGGTCGACGGCGGCGCCCTCGAAATCCGTCACCGTGACGCCGGCCTTTGTCAGGATCGCCATGTCGCCATCGGCGAGGAAGAACATGTCGCGCGTGTGGGCGAGAATCGCGGGAACGTCGGAGGCGACGAAAAACTCGTTCTCGCCGATTCCAACCACCACCGGCGGGCCCTGGCGCGCGGCGACGATCTTATGCGGATCGCGCTTGGAAATCACGCCCAAGGCGAAAACTCCCTGGATGCGCGCGAGCGCCTTGCGCACCGCCTGCTCCAGATTGCCGTCGAAGTAATCGCCGACCAGATGCGCGATGACCTCGGTGTCGGTCTCCGAGAGAAAGGTATGCCCCTTGGCCGAAAGCTCATGGCGCAGCGCCAGATAGTTCTCGACGATGCCGTTGTGCACCACGACAATCTCGCCTTTGGAATCGCGGTGGGGGTGGGCGTTCTCCTCGGTCGGGCGACCGTGCGTCGCCCAGCGCGTGTGACCGATGCCGAAGGTGCCAGTCACCGCCGTTTCGGCGAGCGAGTTTTCGAGGTTCTTCAGCTTGCCCGAGGCGCGCCGGATGGCAAGCGAGCCCGCCGGTTCCAAGACGGCGATTCCCGCCGAGTCATAGCCCCGGTATTCGAGCTTCTTGAGGCCGTCCATGATGATGGGCACGGCCTGCTGGGTTCCTACGTAGCCTACGATTCCGCACATATTTCTACTTGAAAGTCCTCGATCACTGGATTCGATAACACTTCTTGAGAAATACTGTGCAACTTGGCCTCAAGCTCCTGGGCGGAAGCGCCCGGCGCGAGCTCGATGTCGAAGTATTTCCCCACACGCACCTCGGAGATCTCCTTGTGACCCAGCGAGTGCAGGGCCTTGGAGATGGCCTGCCCTTGCGGGTCGAGAACGGAGGGTTTCAGGGAGACGTGGACACGAGCTTTCATCGGTAGACTTTCAGTTTAGCTGCATAGCCGCCGAGACGCCAAAAACCCCGCCAGTGGTCGTCTGGCGGGGCCTTCGGAGGATTATGCGCTTTATCTCGTCAAAATCTAGACGCCCCTTAGACACTGGGCGCTCTAGGGTGTTTCACCACTCTGTTGCGGCAGTGTAACTTTAGGCTTGGAAACTGGAGCCGCAGCCGCAGGTGGACTTGACGTTCGGGTTGTTGAACTTGAAGCCAGAACCTTCGAGCGTTTCGACGTAGTCAACCTCGGCACCGTCCAGGTAAAGCAAGCTCGCCTGGTCGACGAATACCTTCAAACCACTGAAATCATAGGTCTTATCCAGCATGCCGGGCGCGGACTCGAACGCCATCGAGTACGAAAAACCGGAACAGCCCCCACCCACCACGGAAATGCGGAGGCCCGACGGAGCGGGTTCCTGCGCACCCAGAATCTCTTGCACTTTGCCTACGGCGCGTTCAGTCAGTTGGATCATGTCTTTCGTTACCTGCCTTCTATTCTACCCAATTGGATCATTTGTGTCCACTTTAGGATGCAAGGATGTTTCGGGGAGAAGCGCCCGATCTTGTGGCATACACTGGTAGGCGAGAAATCGTCGAAACGCGCTAGGTTTGACCTGCGTCCTTTGTGGCATGAGCGGGTTAACAGGAGTACTTCCCATTCCGGCCGTGGCGGCAAAACCTCGCCCCCAACGCGCCGTGGACCGTTCCCAGACAGAAGAAGGCTTGCTTGTCGCTCGCGTCCAAAAGCGCGACGAGTTGGCTTTTCGCGAACTGGTGGAGCGCTACCAGAACAAAGTTTTCTCCATCATTTACGGGATTCTGCGCAACCGGAACGACGCAGAGGACATTGCCCAGCAAGTCTTTACCAAGGTGTACGGATCGATCGGCAATTTCGACTCCCGCTCCAGCTTGCTGACGTGGATCTACAAGATCACGGTGAACGAGTGCTACGACTACTTGCGCAAGAAGCGGGTGCGCAAGCTGGTTTACGAGAGCGACATCAGCGAGGACGACTCGCGGCTGATGGAAAACTCCGAAGTGACGCAGGACCGGAATGTCCCGGTGGACACGCGCTTGGCGCAGCGGGATCTGCTCTTGAAAGTTCTCGAAAAGATCAGCGATGAAGACCGCGCGCTCATTCTGTTGAAGGAAGTGGAAGGCCACTCCGTGGAGGAGTTGGCGCAGCGCACCGGAATGAATGAGAATACTGTTAAGGTAAAGTTGTTCCGGGCCCGGCAAAAGCTATTGAAGGCGGCGCAAAGACTGCTGAAGCGGCCGGGTTCGCAGACGGCTGAAGTTTAAGTTGTTTACGTAAGGGCAGCTGAGAGAAAACTCTTCGAAGCGGTAACGCCGAAGGCTTCACAAGAAAGCCAAGGCGGTTTCGAAGCGGGGATTCTCCAGCGGGAAATTTTGAGGGAAGAGGCACCATATGAAGCCACTGGAAGATGGCTTGGAAGGCATTTTGGAAAGAGGAAAGCTACCTGAGGCGGATTCCGATGTCGCCCGCTTCCTCTCCACGCATCCCGAGGCGAAACAGGAAGTGACGGACATGCTCGAAATCTCGCGGCTCATCCGAGACAACTTCCGTGTTTCTCCGGAAGAAAACGACGAACTGGCGCCCGCGCCCGGCTTCTACGCCCGCGTGATGGCGCGCATCGAAGCGGACGGAGCGCAGCAGACCTTTTGGAGTTTCTTCGTCGATCCTTCGTTCACGCGGCGGCTTGCGTTCGCGAGCGGCCTGTTTGCGTTACTGATGGCCTCTATTCTTCTGTTTGAACCCGCCCAGGAGCCCGAAGCGCAGTTCGCGCAAGCCCCCATGATGCAGTCGGTCGATGAGCCCTTGCTCGGCGCGGTCCTCGTTTCCAACGACGATGGTCTGCCGATGGAAGAGCCTGGCGATGCCGATGAGACTCGTGGCTCGGCCTTGATGCAACTCACCACTTTCGATCAGTAGGCGACCAGTAAGCGCTATGTCCAATCGCGTCACTTGGTCTCATCCGAAGGTCATCACGGCCTTGTTGGTCGTTTTCCTCGCGGGCGCCGCCTCCGGCGCTATCGCCTTCCGCACCCTCTCCCGCAACACCCTCACCGGCAAGGCGAAGGCCATGCGCTCCATGGATCGCAGGGAATTGATGGATTACTTCCGGCGCGAGATGGATTTGAACGACGGTCAGCGGCAGCGCGTTGAGTCTCTGCTGGAAGACCATTTCAAGATGCTGCAGATGCTGGGCGCGCAGACCGAAGAGGTGCGCATGCATGGGCGCGAGAGCATCGCGAAGCTCCTTACGGAAGAGCAGCGGAAAAAGTTTGAAGGTCTGATGAGCGAATGGCAACGGTCGCAACGTTGATCACAACGTTAACCGCCAATTCACGAAACTAAGTCTCGCTGAAGAGCATCTACTAGACAGTACGGGTTTGCTTCCCCGATAAAGATGAGCGCAGACGTATGCGCTCCTACACCTGCTCAAGGAGCAATCGTTGTCCGTCGCAGTCCTAATTCCCGCCGATGCCGTTGCGCGCATCGAAGTCAAATCGAAACTACTAGAAGACCTGCTAGAAGCCTTGGCCAAGATGGCCATCCCCATCGACCCACATCTGGAGCATGACATTGCGCGCGGCCTCGCGCGCGTGGAATTCGAGATCGCCTCGGAATACGTTTCCGATCTCGAAGACGTTCTCCGAGCTTGCGGATTGCGCGCGTCGTCGCTTGAGGTTCGAAAGCGTATCCTGAATGTCGGAGCGCTTGCGGACCCTTTTGACACCGAATCCGAACGCGGAGTTTAGCCCCGGCTTAGTTCTCATCTCCGGCCCGCCGGCGAGCGGCAAATCGACGCGTGTGCTGGCGGAATTGCGGGAGGCTTTACGCGCGCGGCAGTGGAGCGCGAAGCTCCTGGTGCCTTCCGCGACCATGAGCGAGCATGTGCGGAATGAGCTGGCTCGCGAGGGGCTGCTCTTGCGCCGTGGCACGGTGCAGACGCTGACGCGTTTTCTGTCGGAGATCCCCGATGGCCTTCCGGCTCCAAGCGCCGCGCAATCGGATCTGGCGCTTCGCGAGATTCTGGCGCGGCATTGCCCTTCCGACTTTGAAGCGATTCGCGAGTCGGCGGCATTGCGCCGGCTTTTGCTTGACTGCGCCGAGGCGCTTTCGCTTGCCCAAGCCGATCCGCAGCGGGTGCCTGGGGCCGTGGGTGTTGTTTACCGGCATTTGCTCGCTTGCGCGGCGCGCGAGGGTTGGGCGTTGCGCGGGCAACGTTTGGCGCAGGCGTCGCGGTCGCTGGCGGCGGCGCCGATGCGGCCTTGCTCGATCCTTCTCGATGGCTTCTTCAACTTCGCCCCGGCGGAGCTGGATTTTCTGGAGGCTTTGGCCAAAAGCTGCCGCGTCGTCGTTTCGCTGGCTACGCTTGAGGACGGCGAGATCCTGCGCCGGCCGCAAGTCGAAATACTTTCGCACGCGAGCGTGGAGCAGGAAGTGTTGGGGATCGCCGCCGCCATTCGCGAGTTGATTGTGACGGGCGTTGAGCCCCGCCGCATTGGTGTTCTGCTGCGGAATCCCGGCGAGTACTCGCCGCTCTTTGAGAATGCGTTTTCGCGCCTTGCGATTCCTTCGCGTTCGTATCTCGGCCGGCCTCTTGGCCATCATCCGCTTACCGTTTTCTTGCGCAATCTCCGCGCCGCGGAAGCCGCGCAGTGGGACGCGGCCAGCGCCCTGGCGGCTTTTCGTACGAATTTGACGGGGCTGGCTTCGAGCGCGGAGGGCGATCAATTGGAATGGCGTCTCCGCGAAGCAATGCCCGCGCCCGCTTCGGAGCTTCGCGTGGCATTGACGCCTTTCGGCGAAGCGTTCCGGCTTCTCGCCGCGCCCCGCGACGTTGCCGATGACGACGCCCTCGCCTTCCGGTGGCGCGAACTTACGGATGCGATGCGGGTGCTGGCGCGCATTTTCGAAAGTGTCGAGGACTGGGATTCCGTCGAAGCCGAGATCGAAACGCAGACTTTGCGTGAGCGCGACCGGCGGCGCCAGGTTGTTCATCTGATGGACCTGCACGAGGCGCGGCAATGGGAACTCGACTACGTCTTCGCTCCGGGCATGCTGGAAGGCGAATTCCCGCGCCGCCCGCAACCCGATCCCTTGCTGAGCGAAGATACTCGCGCGCAGCTTGGCTTGAAGACGCTGCCCGATCGCGACAAGGAAGAGCAACTGCTGTGGCGCGTGCTGACGACGCGCGCGACGAAACAACTCACCCTAAGCTATCCGCGCCGCAACGCGAAAGGCGATCCGCTTACGCCGTCGCCTTGGCTGCCCGATGAAGGCCGGCCGGCTGCCGCTTCTTATGGCGTTTCGCTTGCCGCGCCGCGAGAGGGCGCGGTGCTTGGCCAGACCGCGGGTTCTTACCGTCCATCTCGTGCCTGGAGCGCCACGGAATTTGAGAGTTATCTCAGCTGCCCCTTCCAGCACTTTGCGCGCTACGGCCTTCGGCTGCAATCGCTGCCGCCGTTGCCCTCCGAGCGCCTCGATCATCTATTCCTTGGCAACGTTGCGCATAAGGCGTTACAGCTCTGGCATCAGAACGGAGGCAAGCTGGAGGACATCGCGGTGCGCGTCTACGATGAGGCGCTCGTGCGCGAGCGCATTCCATCGGGCTACCGGGTTGAATTGGAGCGGTTGAATCTCGCTCGCATCATGCGGCTGGCGGCGAAGAACATTCCGGCTGTCGAGGCGGGTTGGCAAGCTCATCTGGAAGAGGACTTTGCTTTTGATCTCGCGCCGGGTGTCAAGGTCCAGGGCCGCATCGACCGTTTCGACCTCAGTCCCGCGGGCCTCGCGCGCGCCTTCGACTACAAGTACTCGCGCGGCGCGGGCCTGGAAGAGAAGTACGTTCAAGGCGGCATCTACGCTCTTGCGTTGCGGTCGAAAAGTGAGGTCAAGTCCGTTGAGAGTTTTTCGTATGTCGCATTGAAGCAGGACGCGCAGCTTACGCCCTTCAGCGGTGATGTCCTGGAAGGCAAGCTGGAGCAGATCCGTGAAGATGCGAAGTCCATCGTGCAACTCGCCGCTCAAGGCATGGTTCCCGTTCAACCAGCGGATCGCGACAACTGCCAATACTGCGATTACCAGGACGTCTGCCGCATTCGCACGCTCGCGTTCGCGGAAGAAGATGAGGAAGCGCTGACGGCATGATTTTTACGGCCAGTCAGCAAGCCGCGATCACGCGCCTCGGCCAGGACGTCTGCGTCATCGCGGGGCCTGGTAGCGGCAAGACGCGCGTTCTCACGGAACGATTCGCATGGTTGGTGGAGAAGCAAGGCGTCCCCGCGCAAAGCATCCTCGCGATCACCTTTACGGAAAAGGCCGCGAGCGAAATTCGCCGCCGCGTGCAAAGGCGCTTGCCCAATCCCGATGTGCGGCAGGCGCCGATATCCACGCTCCATGCCTTTGGCCTGCGGATATTGAAAGAGTTCTCCATCGCCGCCGGTCTTGACCCCGGCGTTACACTCTGGGATGACCGCGTGGCGAAGGCCCAGCGCTATGCCGCCGTCGAAGAGGTCCTCAATCAAGCCGCCGCCCAAGAGACCGGCGAACTGCGCCGCCTTTTCACCACTTGGTCCGTCGCCGATCCGTCTCAGGAACTCGCCAGCCTCTACGAGAAAATCTGGGCTCTTACGGACCGTCTCCCGGCGCCCGCCGCCGCGCCCAATGCCGCCGCCGCGATCACCCGGCTCCAAGATCTCGGCCGGGATCTTGCCCGCGCGCAAGCGAGTACAGATTCCTCGCGCGCCTTCCTGGAGCGCTTTCGCGAATGGTTCGCCGGCTTTGATGCGGAGGCTGGCTGGCCTCTTTACTCTCTGCTCGAGAATTGCCCGAAGCGCGGTAAACTCCCGAAGGCCCTGAAAGACATCGCCAGCCCCTTCTACGAATTGGCGGAAGAGCTGAAGCCGCTTCTGGTCAATGCGTTGACTCGCGACGAGAAGTCGTATCTTTTGACGTTGCTCGACCGCATCGCCGCCAACTACGCCGCACGTAAGCGACAAGCGGCGCGCATGGATTTTCAGGATGTCGAGCACGAGAGCATCCGGCTCTTGGAGCGCAACGACGACATCCGCCGCGTCCTGCAAAATCGCTACGAACACATCTTGATGGATGAGATGCAGGACACCAATCCGGTGCAGTGGAAGCTGCTGAACCTCTTGCGGACGCCCGGTGGTTTCTTTGCCGTTGGCGACATCAATCAGAGCATCTATCGTTTCCGCTACGCCGCGCCGCAACTCTTCAAGAACTATCGTGAGCAACTCGAAACTCGTGGCGCGACCATCGACCGCCTGCAAGAGAACTTTCGCAGCCGCGCTGAAATTCTCGAGTTCACGGAATTGCTGTTGGGCAAAGAGGCCGGCATGGAGAAGCCGAATCTCGTCTCCGGCCGGCGCTTCCGCACCGCCAATGCACCAGTTCAGCTTGCGGCGTTTACCGAGCTCGCCGAAGAACTCGCGTGGCTGAGCGCTGAGATTCCCGCCGTTACCGCTAGCTTCACCGTTGAAGACAAAGACAGCGGTGAGCTGCGGCGCGCGCGCCTTTCCGACGTTGCCGTTCTTGCCCGTACTTCGAAAACCGGCGAGCAAGTCTCCGCCGCGCTCGCCGCCGCAGGCATTCCCGCGAGCCTTACGGGCGGCCGCGCCTTTTTCGACAAACAGGAAGTGATCGACCTGCTGCAGTACTTCGCGTACCTCGCAAATCCACTCGATCAAATCGCCGCCGCCACGGTGTTGCGGAGTCCACTGGTTGGATTGAGCGATGAGGAACTGCGCCAGGGCTTGGTCGATCGCGGTTTCGGCGAGTTTTTCCGCGCCCAACGTGAGGATCTCGATTTCGTCGCGCCCGATATTCTTCTCTCCCGCGTTCTCGACCGCAGTGCCTACGAAAGCACTCTCGCCCCCGTAGCGCGCGCGAACGTCGCGAAATTTCTCGACATTGTCCGCGCGCTGTGGGCGGAAGGCCCTCGCACCATGCGCGCTTTCGTCGACGAACTGAACGCCATGCGCGTGGCGAGCCAGGAGAAATCCGCGACGCCCGCCGAGGCCGAAGACGCGGTCTCCGTCCTGACGGTTCACTCCGCCAAAGGTCTTGAGTTTCCCATCGTCTTTGTCGTCGCCGCGGGCGCGGCTTCCAACACCCGTCAAGACTCGCTCATCTTTCATGACCGGATCGGCGTTGGCGTCAAGTGGCGCAATCCTCTCACCGGAAGGCTTGTCGCGGACCGCGAACACGCCGCCATCGCGGAGCTCGCGAAACTTGAAGAAAGTGAAGAGGACCGCCGCCTCTTTTACGTGGCTCTCACGCGCGCCGAGCAGAAGGTCTACGTCTCTTGGGCGAGTGAACGCAACACCGGCTGGTTGAAGTACTTGAAGGACCATAAGAACGCCGTCTTCCCCGGCCTCGATGCAGATCCGCCGCCCGCCGTCGAAGCCTTGCCTCGTCCGCCGCTGATTGCCGTTGAAGCTCTGGGTGCGGTCGCGGCGCGCACCGGCTCCGCTACGCCTACGGGCCTCGCGCAGTTTTCGCTGTGCCCCCGCTTGTATTTTCTCGACCAGCTTTGCGGCCTCGCCTCGTGGCCTATGCAGCAGCAAGAGTTTCATTTTGCGGACGGCAATGCCAAGGAATTTGGAATCGAAGTGCATGAGCACTTGGCCGGAGCGTTGAGCGTGAATCCCGCCGTGCTCGAACTCGCCGATGTTTTTCACCACAGCGAGCTCGGCCAACGCGCGGCCCGCGCGCAACACGCCGAACACGAATTCGATTTCGTCGTCGCCTTCGGCGACCTCGTCGTCGAAGGCCAGATCGATCTCTTCTTCGTCGAGAGCAACGAGGCCGTCGTCGTTGATTACAAAACAGACCGCGATAGTAGCCGCGCCGATGCCTATTCGATCCAACTTGCCGTCTACGGCGAAGTCGTGCAACGCCTCCATCCGGATTTGCCTGTGCGTGCCTATCTGTATTTCCTGCGCTCCGATCAGACCGTAGAGATCACGCAGCCGCTCAGCCGGGATCTGCTGGAGCGCTATCAAGGCGCCAGTGAATATCCCGTTAACGCCGGAGCCCATTGCGCGAAATGCAAGCACGCGGGTGGCGCCTGTCCGGTAGTCGCACCGCTAAACTAGAAGTTCTCTCCAACTTCCATGGGCAACATCCTCCAATCACTTCCTATCGGCGAAAAAGTCGGCATTGCGTTCTCGGGCGGCCTCGATACCTCCGCCGCCATCTACTGGATGCGCGAAAAGGGCGCGATCCCCTACTGCTACACCGCCAACCTCGGCCAACCCGACGAGCCCGATTACGATGCCATCCCGAAGCGCGCCCTCGAATGCGGCGCGGAACTCGCCCGCCTGATCGATTGCCGCGCGCAACTGGTGCGCGAAGGGCTAGCAGCGCTGCAATGCGGCGCTTTCCACATCACCACGGGCGGCGTTCCGTATTTCAACACGACGCCCATCGGCCGCGCCGTCACCGGCACCATGCTCGTGGGCGCGATGAAGGAAGACGCCGTCAACATTTGGGGCGACGGCTCGACATATAAGGGCAACGACATCGAGCGCTTCTACCGCTACGGCCTGATGGTGAATCCCGCGCTCAAGATCTACAAGCCCTGGCTTGACCAAACCTTCAATAACGAACTCGGCGGCCGCAAGGAAATGAGCGAACTGCTCGAACGCGCCGGCCTCGGCTACAAAATGTCGAAAGAGAAGGCCTACTCGACGGACTCCAACATCTGGGGCGCCACTCACGAAGCGAAGGACCTTGAAAGCCTCTCCACCGGCATTCGCATCGTCGATCCCATCATGGGCGTCGCCTTCTGGCGCGAAGACGTTGACGTGAAGCCGGAAGAAGTCCGCGTACGCTTCGAAGAAGGTCTGCCCGTCGCAATCAACGGCAAGACTTACAGCGACCAAGTCGAAATGGTATTGGAGGCGAACAAGATCGGTGGCCGCCACGGCCTCGGCATGAGCGACCAGATTGAGAACCGCATCATCGAAGCGAAGAGCCGCGGCATTTATGAAGCCCCCGCCATGGCCTTATTTTTCCTCGCATACGAGCGTCTAATCACCGGCATTCATAACGAAGGCACCATCGACCAGTACCACACCATGGGTAGAAGGCTGGGGCGCCTTTTGTATGAAGGCCGCTGGTTCGATCCGCAATCGATGATGTTGCGCGAGACCTTGCAGCGCTGGGTCGCGAAAGCCGTCACCGGCGAAGTGACCGTCGAACTCCGCCGCGGCAACGACTACTCGATTTTGAACACCGAATCGCCGAACCTCACCTACGCTCCCGAACGCCTCTCGATGGAAAAAGTTGAAGGCGCATTCACGCCCGCCGACCGCATCGGCCAGTTGACGATGCGGAACCTCGACATCGCCGACTCCCGCGCCAAGCTTTTCGTCTACGCCGAAGCCGGTCTCATCGCGCCGTCCACCTTCGAGGGGCTGAAGCTTCTCGAAGAAACGTCGAGCGAATAAGGGCCTGCGCCCTCGTGCTAACCTACTAAAAATCCCAAAAACAAGGAGACGCAGGTTGAACACTGCCCTGCTCGCCCTAGAAGACGGTTCGGTCTTCGAGGGCCAAGCCTTTGGTGCGCCCGTAGATTCCTCGGGCGAAGTCGTTTTCAATACCTCACTCACCGGATACCAGGAGATCTTCACGGACCCCTCCTACGCCGGCCAAATCGTAGTTCTCACCAACCCGCAGATCGGCAACTACGGAACCACTCCGCTCGACAACGAAGCCAAACGCCCCTGGATCGAAGGCCTCATCGTTCGTGAGTACTCGCCCATCACCAGTTCCTGGCGCAGTGAAGCCGACGCCAGCGATTTTCTGAAGCAAGCCGGCATTCCCGCCGTCACCGGCATCGACACTCGCAAGCTCGTTCGCAAACTCCGCATCGGCGGCGTTCTCCGTGGCGTCATTTCGAGCCAGGAGCTCGATCACAAGATTCTCGTCGAACGCGCCAAAGCCATTCCCTCCATGGCTGGCCTTGCGCTCGCCCCCAAGGTCTCCACGCAAGCCCCCTACGTTTGGACCGAACCCGTTTCCCCCGTCAGCCCCTCCGAACGCGTCCCCGCCCCCGAACCCAAGCAACACAAGGTCGTCGCCTACGACTTCGGCTTGAAGCGCAACATCCTGCGCCAGCTCGCCCACAACGGTTGTGAGATTACCGTCGTCCCGGCCAACACGACAGCCGAAGACATCCTGGCGATGAAGCCCGACGGCGTTTTCCTCTCCAATGGCCCCGGCGACCCCGAACCCCTCGAACAACAATCCGCGCAAGTGCGCAAAATGATCGGCAAAGTTCCGATGTTCGGCATCTGCCTCGGCCACCAAATCCTTGGCCTCGCTCTCGGCGGCAAGACATACAAGCTGAAGTTCGGCCACCGTGGCGGCAATCACCCCGTGCTCAACAAGCGCACCAACAAAGTCGAAATCACCGCGCAAAATCATGGCTTCGCCGTCGACCCCGATTCGCTCAACCAAAACGAAATCGACCTCACTCACATCAACCTTAACGACAACACGCTCGAAGGTCTCTGGCATCGCAACCACCCCCTCTTCTGCGTCCAGTACCATCCCGAAGCCGCCCCCGGCCCCCACGATTCGCAATACCTCTTCGACGACTTCACCAAATTGATGACTGACTGGAAAGGAAAAAACTAGGACCGTGCCTCGCCGCAACGATCTCAAGAAAATTCTCATCGTCGGCTCCGGGCCCATCGTCATCGGCCAAGCCTGTGAATTCGATTACTCCGGCACCCAAGCCTGCAAGGCTCTTCGCGCCGACGGCTACGAAGTCGTCCTCATCAATTCCAATCCCGCCACCATCATGACGGACCCCGAGCTCGCCGACTGCACCTACGTCGAGCCACTCACCGTCGAGTTCGCCACCGAAGTCATCAAAAAAGAACGCCCCGACGCGCTACTCTCCACCGTCGGTGGCCAGACCGGCCTCAACCTCTCCGTCGCCCTCGCCGAAGCCGGCATCCTCGAACAGTACGGCGTCGAATTGATCGGCGCCAAAATCGAATCCATCAAGAAGGCCGAAGATCGCCTCCTCTTCAAGGACGCGATGATGAAGATCGGCCTTGAGCTTCCCGAGAGCCAACTCACCACCAAGGTGGAAGACGGCCTCGCCTTCGCGCAACGCATCGGCTACCCGCTCATCCTTCGTCCTAGCTTCACGCTCGGTGGCTCAGGCGGCGGCATCGCCTACAACACCGAAGAGCTCATCGAAATTCTCGAACGCGGTCTTGATCTCTCCCCCGTCCACGAAGTCCTCGTCGAGGAAAGCGTCCTCGGCTGGAAAGAGTTCGAGATGGAGGTTATCCGCGACCTTGCGGACAACGCCATCATCATCTGCTCCATCGAAAACTTCGATCCCATGGGCGTACACACTGGCGACTCCATCACCGTCGCCCCGGCCCAGACCTTAAGCGATCGCGAATACCAGATGATGCGCGACGCGAGCCTGCGTTGCTTGCGCGAGATTGGCGTCGAGACCGGCGGCTCCAACGTTCAATTCGCGATCAATCCCAAGGACGGCCGCATGGTCATCGTCGAGATGAACCCGCGCGTCAGCCGCTCCTCCGCCTTGGCCTCGAAAGCCACCGGCTTCCCCATCGCGAAGATCGCCGCCAAACTCGCGGTGGGCTATCGCTTGGATGAACTCAAGAACGACATCACGCGCGTCACGCCGGCTTGCTTCGAGCCAACCATCGATTATGTCGTCGCCAAAGTGCCGCGTTGGCAGTTTGAAAAGTTCCCCGGGTCCACGCCGGTCCTCGGCACGCAGATGAAGTCCGTCGGCGAAGTGATGTCCATGGGCCGCACCTTCAAGCAGGCCCTCGGCAAAGCGCTGCGCTCACTCGAAACCGGCAAGAGCGACAAGGCCGACGTTTACGACGAGAGCCTCATCCGCACGCGCCTCATCACGCCGAACCCGGACCGGCTGAACTACATCCGCTTCGCCTTTGCCAAGGGCTGGAGCATCGATCAAGTCTTCGAACTCACCATGATCGACCCTTGGTTCTTGCATCAGGTGAAGGAAGTCGTCGACGAAGAGCAAGCCCTCATTGGGAAGCAACTCGACTCCATTGACGCGGTTAAGCTCCGCCAGTTGAAGCGCGACGGCCTCTCGGATGCCTATCTAGCGAAAGCCACCGGCAAGACCCACGACGAAGTTCGCGACTACCGCAAACAAAAAGGCGTCACGGCGGTATTCAACCGCGTCGATACCTGCGCCGCCGAATTCGAGAGCTTCACGCCGTACTTGTATTCGAGCTATGAATCCGAATGCGAGGCCGAAACCTCGCAGCGCAAGAAGGTCATGATCCTCGGCTCCGGCCCCAACCGCATCGGCCAGGGCATCGAGTTCGATTACTGCTGCTGCCACGCCGCCTACGCCTTGAAAGAGTTTGACCACGAGTCCATCATGGTCAATTGCAACCCGGAAACGGTCTCGACGGACTACGACACTTCGGATCGTCTCTACTTCGAGCCCTTGACGCTCGAGGAAGTGCTCAACATCTACGACACTGAGAAGGCGAACGGTTCGAGCGTCAGCACCATCGTTCAGTTCGGCGGCCAGACGCCGCTCAATCTCGCGAACAGCCTGAAGCGCCACGGCGTCCCGATCATCGGCACGCAACCCGAATCGATCGATCTCGCCGAAGACCGCAAGCTCTTCTCGAAGCTCCTCGACGACCTCAAGATTCCGTCGCCCGAGAACGGCACGGCCACGAATGTCGAAGAAGCCTGCGAGATCGCCAAGCGCATCGGCTACCCCGTGCTCGTCCGCCCGAGCTTCGTCCTCGGCGGACGCGCCATGGCCATCGTCTACGACGAAGACATGGTCCGCCGCTACATGGCCGAGGCCGTGCACTTCTCGCAAGACCGCCCCGTGCTTGTCGATCGCTTCCTCGAAGACGCGACGGAAGTCGACGTCGATTGCCTCTCCGACGGCAACGATGTCCTGATCGCGGGCATCATGGAGCACATCGAAGAAGCCGGCATTCACTCCGGCGACTCCAGTTGCGTTCTGCCGCCTTACTCGCTCACCGATTCCGACCTCACGACCATCGAAGAGTACACCGTCAAGCTCGCCCGCGCCCTTAAAGTCGTCGGCCTGATGAACGTGCAGTACGCGATCAAGGACGGCAAGGTTTACGTCATCGAAGTAAATCCGCGCGCCTCGCGCACGGTGCCGTATGTCTCGAAAGCTACCGGCATTCCGCTGCCGAAAGTCGCCGTCGGATTGATGCTGGGCCAGACTCTGCAAGAGCTGTCGCATCTCACCGCGGGCCGCACGAGCGGCGTGCTGCCCGTGTCGAAGTACTTCGTCAAGAGCCCGGTGTTGCCTTTCCATAAATTCCCCGGTGTTGATCCGGTCCTCGGGCCCGAGATGCGTTCGACCGGCGAAGTGATGGGCGTAGGCGAAACCTTTGGCGAAGCCTTCGGCAAAGCGCAGTTAAGCGCCAACATCCCGCTACCGGCCAAAGGCACCATCTTCGTCAGCGTCAACGACCAGCACAAGCCAGCGGCGGTCGCGATCGCCAAGCGCCTCCACGATATTGGCTTCCAGTTCGTAGCCACGAGAGGAACCGCCAACGCCCTAAAGGCTGCGGGCATCCCATCGAAGATCGTCTTCAAGGTGAACGAAGGCCGCCCCAACGCCGTCGACATGATGAAGACCGGAAGCGTGCAGCTTGCGATTTACACAACAGCCGGCAGCGTAAGCTTCGCCGACGAAAAATCCATCCGCCGCGCCGCCATTCAATACCGCGTCCCCTGCATCACCACGATGTCGGCCGCCCGCGCCGCCGCCGAAGCCATGGAGTCCAAGCAAACCGTCGAACCCCGCGTCTGGAGCCTTCAAGAGATCCACGCCAACGCCACGCTACCGCCACCGCAGCACGACATGGTGGACCCGATTGCTAGTACCTAGAAGCGGCACGGCGGACTTTGAACCCCGGCGCCTTCTTCGCCTTGCGAAGAGACAAGTCAACCCTACGACCAGCAGATGGCGTCACCTTCCGGGAACGCTTCGGAGGACCGGCGGTCGAACCAAGTTAAGCGGAGTCTTGCGCAAAGAACATCTGAACGCACTCGGGGCAAAGGAACCGCTTCTCCATCGTAAATCCCGCCTTGCCGCGCCCAATACCCAGTTTCTTTTTCCTGTTAGAAAGCCCTCGCAACCAGAACAATAAGCCCCTCTCGTTCTTCGCGGCGTTCCTCATGTTCTCTTTCGAGACGTTCGAGTAGAGATCGTTACGCGCGTTACCGGTTTCGAAATAGCTTTCGCATATCTGGCACTTTGCGAGGCGAAGTTTTGCAATCACTTCTTTCGACAAGATCGGAAGAGGTTCACGCCGAGGTGCCGATAGCACTTCCTTGATTTGGCGAGCCCCAATTGCAAGAAGGCCTAAGCCCATCGCCCCGGCAATCTCAAGTTCCAGCGGCGAGAACTCCCTCGATCTAGCTTCGGCTAGATACACCCTGTGAGCGTAGACCTGGTATCCAGCTGCCTGTCCGCATGCCGTCGCAAACGGCTGTGTTCCGCGTTTCACTTCGATTGCTAAAGTCTCAATTTCACCTGAGTAAATCCCGCCAATATCCCTTATCCCGATGACGTCTACGCGGCTCTGCTTCAGGCCGATGTTCGTATCGGATCGAAAGCAGCGAAAGTGCTTGCACATCCATCGTTCGACCCGCGGGTATAGAGATGTCTCGGAGTTCGCTTTCGTGCTTTCGGTCATCGATCTTCTTGGCACTTGCCTATTCAAATGCCTCCCGCAGCACCTTCAAGCTCTTCGGCACCGCGGTCATGGCGTCCTCATTGCCCTCCATCTCCAGACTCACCCAGCCATTGAAGCCCGCCTTCTTCAATATCGCCGCGATGCGTTTGTAGTCCAAATCCAGCGTGTACCAGACGCCGCCGCCGTAGTAGGTCTTCGCCTGCACAATGTTGGCCACCGGCGCCAGCTTTTCGATCTCGGGATACGGGTCCACCGGATAATTTCCCGTGTCCATATTGATGCCCAACCAAGGCGAGTTCACCTTCTTCCAAATTTCAAGCAGCGTCTCGGTCTTGGTCGTCAATCCCCAATGATTTTCCAGGCACAGCTTCACGCCCGCTTGCGCCGCGTGCGGCATGCACTGGTTGATCGAATCGACGCACCACGCAATCGCGTCCTCGTTCTTGAAGCCTGGCAGCGCGGGCTCGTCGCCCTTCACCTTCATCAAATCGTCGAAACTCTTCACCGTCTTCCAACGACCCGAGTTCAAGCGCACGGCGGGAATGCCGAGTTTCGCCGCGAGATCGATCATGTTCTTCGTATGGTCGATATTCTTCCGCCGCTCGGCGGCCTCGGGGAATACGAAATCCTGATGGATCGAGAGCATCGGCAACGACAGCCCCCGGTCGAAGGCCATCTGCTTCAACTTGTTCAAATACGCCGTCTCTTCGCTGGCGAACTGCCGGTGCAATAGCTCCACGCCGTCGAAGCCCATCTTGTCGGCGTGCTCAATCACCTTCTCCAGTGGATATTTCTCCCCGCGCAAGTGCCAAAACGAATACGTCGACACCGCAATCTTCTGCCGCAGCGCCGCGCGTCCCATAAAAGGCAAGGCCGCCATACACAAAGCCTGTCTCCGGGTAATTGACATATCCTGAGTCTAAGCCATGTCTACAAGAAGAGAATTTCTGGAATCCGGCGCCCTCTTGACGGGAGCCGCGGCGGCGCAAGGCCAAAACAAGATCTCCCCGAACGACAAGATCCGCCTCGCCTGCATCGGCATCGGCAACATGGGCCTCGGCGACGCGAAGGCCGCGACGCTCGTTCCCGGCGTCGAACTGGTCGCCGCCGCCGACGTCTACCAGGGCCGCCTCGAGCGCGCGCGCGAGGTCTTCGGTAAGCAACTGGCCATCACGCGCGACTATCGCGAGATCCTCTCGCGCTCCGATATCGACGCCGTTATCGTCGCCACGCCCGACCACTGGCACGCGCAGCAAGCCAGCGAAGCGCTGCTGGCAGGCAAACACGTCTACTGCCAGAAGCCCATGGTCCAGCGCCCCGAGGACGGCCATCGCGTCATTGCCGCCGAGAAGAAGTCCGGCAAGATCCTCCAGGTCGGTTCGCAGCGCGTCAGCAACATCCTCTACACCCGCCTCCGCGAAGTGATCAAGGAAGGCAAGATCGGCGAGATCCGCATGATCGAGGCCTACTACGACCGCAACTCGGCTCTCGGCGCGTGGCAATACGTCATCCCCTACGACGCCTCGCCGCAAACCGTGGACTGGGATAAGTTCATCGGCGCCGCGCCCAAGCGCCCCTTCGAACCCATTCGCCTCTTCCGTTGGCGCAACTATCAGGACTACGGTACCGGCATCGCGGGCGACCTCTTCGTTCACCTCTTCACCGGTATCCACTACGTCATGGACTCCATGGGGCCTGAGCGCGTCTTCGCCTCCGGTGGCACGTATTTCTGGAACGATGGCCGCGACGTGCCCGACTTGATGATCGGTCTCTACGACTACCCGAAGACCGACAAGCATCCCGCGCACCAGATCACCTTGCGCGTCAACTTCGAAGCCGGCACCGGCGGCGGCCAACTCTTCCGCTTTACCGGTACCGAAGGCTACATCACGCTTGATGTCGGTAACGGCTTCACCGTCACCAGCATCCCGCGCGAAGCGCGCCCCGGCTACGACCTCGAACCCTTCCCGCAACACGTCAAGGACAATTTCCTCAAGACTTACAAAGAGAAGTACCCCGACCAGAAGCCCAGCGCCGACGCCATGCGTCCCGCCGCTTCGTGGAGCTATCGCACCCCTCCGGGTTACTCCGAACAAAACGCCCACCACGCCACCTTCATGGACGCGATCCGCAACAACAAGGCCGTCGTGGAAGATGCAAGTTTCGGGTTGCGCGCCGCCGCGCCCGCGCTCCTAAGCAACACTTCGTATTTTGAAAAGAAGCTCGTGCGTTGGGATCCGGTCGCGATGAAGATCGTCTAGCTCAACCTGGGAGAAACTTATGCGCACCTGCCTCGTTGCTTTGTTGACCCTGATCTCCGTCCAAGCGGCCGATATCCCCAAGGACGCGAAGAAACTCTGGAACGGGAAGAACCTCAAGGGTTGGCACATCAGCGAAGTCAACCACCACGGCAACACCAAAGCTTGGGCTGTTGAAGACGGGGTGCTTAGCGTTACCCAGGACAAGCCAGGCAATGGCGGCATCCTCTTGACGGACCGCAACTACAAGAACTTCGAACTGTATCTGGAGGTGAAGCCGGACTGGGGCTGCGACGGCGGCATCTTCCTGCGCAGCACGGAGAAGGGCGAGGCCTATCAGGTGATGCTCGATTACCTCGAAGGCGGCGTCATGGGCGGGATCTACGGCGAACGCATTCCGGAATTGCAATCGAAGCCCGGCGAGCCGCAGATAGGCACCGGCAAGAGACTCGACCGCGAGTGGCAGAAGTACTGGAAGAAGGACGATTGGAACGAAATCAAAATCCGCATCGAAGGCGACGTGCCGCACATCCAGGTTTGGATTAACGGAAACGTCAGCGCCGATTGGACCGATTCCAGGAACCATGCGAAAAGCGGGCCCGAGGGCGGCATGATCGCCCTCCAGGCCCACCGTACCAATCCCGAAGCGAAGAGCCAGCGTTGGGTGCCCGGCGGCAAGCATCGCTACCGGAACATCTACATTCGGGAGTTGCGCTAGGCCCTCGCTTAGCGCGCTAACGTGAAGTTGATTTCAACCTCGGTCAACACTTCAACTGGCAGGCCGTTCAGCAGCGTCGGTTGATAGCGCCATTGGGGCAGCACGTCCATGGACGCTTTCACCAGACGTGGATCGACCATCTTGTTGATAACGTTGAGTTGCTTCATGCTCCCGTCCTGGGCGATCAGCGCACGAACCAGCACCGTCCCTTCGATCCCCGCCGCCTTGCAGTCGGCCGGATATACCGGAGCGACTTTGTGGATCACCTTGGTCGCCTGCACGCTCCCGCCCACGCGTATCGCGCCAGTAGGCGTTGGCGGAGGAGGCGGTGGTGGTGGCGGCGGAACTTCCGCGGTGCTTCCATCGCGTGCAACTTCGCCGGTGTAATTCCGGTACAGCACCAGGCCGACTCGCACGCTCTCGTCGCCTTTCGTCAGAAATCCGAAGAGCTGCATCTCGGCGAAGCCGTCCTTTTTCACCGCCAAATTCCAAATGCCGCCGGGCAAGCCTGGTAGCGCGAACTCACCCGATGCGTTCGTGCGAGTAACTTCCTTGCGCTCGCCCATGGAAACGGTTACCTTCGCGCCTGCCACGGCGCTGCCGTTCCCGTCACGCACCGTACCCAGCAAACCGCCACCTTCTGTTTGCGCCAAGAGCTTATATCCGCTCAGCGGAACCAATAGTCCGATCGCGCAGAGCGCCACCAGTCCCACCGTCTTCCGTGTCACGCCGTCCCGCGCCCTTTCCGTATCGAGCAGTACGCGCACGCGTTGCTCCAGGTTCTTAGTTCTCGTCATCGCCAAACCTCCTGCCAGGGAAACGTTCTTCTCTTCGCCCCGCATTTCGCGGGCGATTTCCACTAAGTGCCCGGCATAGCGGCTCGCCGCCAAGCCTCCCACGAGCACACCGTCGTCGCAAGCCTGCTCGCATTCTTCCGTCATCTTCTTCCTCGCCCACCACACCAGCGGATGGGGCCAATACAGCGCCGTTCCGGTCAAACCAAACATCTCCCACCACAGATCCAAACGTCCGATGTGCTCCCGCTCATGCCGCAACGCCGCCTCCCGCCGCTCCTCGGGCCATTGATCCGCGCCTTCGGGCCACAGCACTCGGGGATGCCATAGACCCACTACCATGGGCGTCTGCACCGGACGCTCTTCCAACACCATCCGCGCCACCACGCTACGGAGCAGCAGGAGAAACGCCACCAGCAGATGCACCAGCATGCCCACCGCCAGCCAATTCACGGCCGAACGGCCGTTCACCACAATTCGGGTTCTGCCCAAGGGTTCCGTCAACGCCGCGGGCGCCGCTACCGTTTGCGTCACGGAGAACCAGGAATTCTGAGGCAGTACCGGCAGCAGCAACAACACCACGAAGGATGCCGCCCACACCGCATGCCGCAACGCCGCGCTTCGTTTTCGCAGCGCCAGATTCACCAGCGCCGCCGACGACAACACCACGGTCGATTGAACCGCCAAGGTCAAGTAGAGTTCGCTCATCATCGCCCCTCCTTGCGCGCCGCGTCGATCAGCGCCTGCAGCCGGTCTAGCTCTTCGCCGCTTAGCTTGGCCGTCTTCGGATCGATCAACGCCGCCGCGGCCATGGCGGCCGAACCGTCGAAGAAGGTATCCACCAACTGCCGCACCGCGCTTTTGCGGGCCTGCGAAGCCGGCGCCACCGCCGAGTAGACGTAGCGCACGCCATCAAGCTCGTGCTTGATCAGCCCCTTCCGCTCCATCGTCGCCAAGTGCGCGCGCACCGCCGAGTAACTAGGCGCGTCTTCCAGTTCCGCCTCAATCTCCGCCGCCGTCGCCCGCTTCAAACGGTGCAACGCGTTCATGATTTGCCGTTCCCGGCGCGATAGCTCTTCCGCCATGTATGCTCCAGACATGCTAGAAAACCAGCACTGCTAGAAAACTAGCATCATCGGGCGCGGATTGCAAGCGTTATTTTCGAAAAACTACTCGGGCTTGTGCCGCGCCTGTCCGCGCGCCGCCGCCCGGGCTTCGTCGCTCAACGCTGAATTGAAGCTCGCCCCAAAGCCCGTTGTCTGGCGGTACGGATAAGCCTGCCAAGGATCCTTGCCTTCGATCCGCGGATCGCCTCCCGCGCGAAGATCCTTTTCCAAAATTCCGGCCAGCCGTACTTTCTCCGCCGCGTGCTCCGGATCCCGCGCCAAGTTTTTCATCTGCCAGGGATCGCTTTCGACCGCGTACAGTTCTTCCGATGGCCGCTTCCCGGCGGCCAACTCCCATAGGCGCTTGTCCTGTTGCAAATCTTCCAACATCGGCGTTGCGTCGATGTCGCCATGGGGCGTCTTGTTGCTGGAAAGAAAATCGCCGCCGGTCGGCCATCGTTCGGGCGCGAAGTTGCGAATGTATAGATAATCCCTGGTCCGGATACTCCGCATCGGGTACGTCGCTCCCTCGGGCCGCGCGTAGACATGCCGCTCCATCCCTGCGAGCACATGCCCGCGTTCCGGCTTTCGCAACAAGCTATTTCCCGTCGATCCCGGCAAGCTTGGGATTCCCGCGGCGTCCGTGATCGTTTCCGTGATGTCGGTGTGGCTCACCAGCGCGTGCGACGTCAAACCGCGCTCCAGCCGTGCGGGCCAATGCATGGCCAACGGCATCCGCAAGCCCGCGTCGTAGAGATTCACCTTCGCCCGGGGGAAGGGCATCCCGTTGTCCGAGGTCAGGATTACCAGCGTGTTGTCCAGGATCTGGCGTTCACCCAATAGCGCCATCGCCTTCCCAATCTGCCGGTCGTGCCATTCGATTTCGGAATAGTAGGCCGCCAGGTCCTTTCGCGTAGACTCGGTATCCGGCAGGAAGGGCGGCACGGGAACCTTATCCAAGCCGCGATCTAAGCGCCGGTAGGCATCCGCGTCATAGACACGATGCGGCTCCGTGCTTCCGAGCCAAAAGAAGAATGGCTTCGCCGGATCGGTGCCGTTCAGGAACTCGGCGAAGTTGGCCGCATAATCGCGTGCGTCGATACCGGGCGCAACGGGCTTGGCATGCTTACGCGAATTGAACTCCTGCCCGTTCGGATGCCGCTGCAAACCCAGCGCCTTCCAATCGCCCGGCAGCCATCCCTTGCCCGTGAAGCCTGTGCGGTAACCGGCATCCTCGAGCGCATGCGTCACGATGGGTAAGCCCGGCGGGATCGAACCGTACAGGACTCCCGCCTCGCCGCATTGCCACTGGTGTCTTCCCGTCAACAGCGACGTGCGCGAAGGAGTGCAAGAAGGACTGCACGAGAAGCTATTCGTAAATTTCACACCCTCCCGCGCCACGCGGTCGAAATGCGGCGTTCTAACGAATGGGTCGCCATAAACGCCGGCGTGGGGAAACGACCAATCGTCCGCCACTACCAACAACACATTGGGCCGCTTCGCGCCACCGCCGCAAGAGGCAAACAATCCCACCGTGGCCGCCAGAGCGCTTCGTCTTGTCATCTGCATCCTATCGCCTCCTCCAGCGCATTCGCATCGCTCAACGAATCATCTCAGGAATGGCGGCGCCGGAGTACTTGACTATCAAAACTTTGCAGCGTAAAGTACTTGAAGAGGAGTTGCTATCGGCATGCGCGGCTTTCTGCGGCGGGTATTTGGGTGGGGACTGCTAGCTTTGCTGGCGACGGTGCTCGGGATCTATCTCAACTTCGGGACGGAGCGGATTCACGCGGGCGCGGCGGGGATAGCCTCGCAGTCGCAGCGTGTCGAAGAGAAGCCGGACTGGACGGCCGCCATCGCCCGGGCGCAAGGCGCGGTGCGCGCCGGGATGGTGGCTCAGAACTTGCCAGGGATGTCGGTCGCGGTGGCATTGGGCGGCGATCTCATTTGGGCCGCTGGATTCGGCTGGGCCGATCTCGAATCGAAGACGCCGGTGCTGCCGGACACGCGCTTCCGCATCGGGACTGCTTCGCGCGCAATCACGGCGGCCGCGGCGGCGCTTTTGATGGAGCAGGGCAAGCTCCGTTCCGAAGACGAAGTTCAGAACTACGTCCCGGACTTTCCGAAGAAGAAGTGGCCCGTGAAGCTCGGGCAGATCCTGAGCGATACGTCGGGGATTGGTTCCGATGCGGGCGACGACGGCCCTCTCTATCGTGTCCGTTGCGAGAAGCCGTTGGAGGCGCTGCCGCACTTCGCCAAGGACCCGTTGCTCTTTGAGCCCGGGACGGCGAGCCGGCCCTCGAACTACGCTTGGGTCCTGGTGAGCGCGGCCGTGGAAGCGGCGGCGAAGCAACCGTTCTTGACGTTCTTGCGGGAGCGCATCTGGGGGCCGCTTGGCATGTCGAATACCGGCGCCGAGTCCGCGAGCGAAGAAAATCCCGAAAAGACCGGCGAGGACGCCGAGGATCCGCCCTTCGCCACGATGCTCCATCATCTGGTCTTTCGGCCCTTAGGTTGGAGCGCGCCTCGCGCATTTCCTCCAAAGGCGCCCGCGACGATTTACGTGCGGGGATGGGGACCGCGGCCGCAAATTCGGCTGGGCCTGCATGAGATGCGAACATTCAATCTGTCTTGCTACGCCGGGGCGATGGCGCTTTATTCGACTGCTTCGGATTTAGCCCGCTTCGGCTTGGCGATGCACGCGAAGCCGCTGGGTTGGAAAACCTCGGAAGTGAGACTCCAAGGCAAACCGGTACGCGTCTTGGGGCAAGACGGGGAGATGCAAGGCCGCAGTGTGATGGCGCTGCGGTTTTTTCCCGACAGCGGCTTGGTGGTGGCCGTGTTAACGAATGCCGCGTATGGCGATCCGGGCGAGATCGCGGGGGTCACGGCGGAGGCCTTCGCTGCGCGACGTCAACAGTGAGCCATATATGTTACCGTTTGGAGGAAGTGCACAGGCTCGCGAGCATCATCGTACTGCTCAGCTTCCTGCTCGGGCCATTCTTGCCGGGCTTGGTGGCGAAGGAGTCCGTCATGTCTTGCTGCCGCAAGGGTAAGCTCCACAAGTGCTGCGCCCGGAGTGCGAAGGCGCAAGGAGTCTTCTTCAAAGCCCCGGCGGATTGCGGCCGCACGTGTTGCCAGAAAGCGCAACTGCCCGTGTTCGGCGCCGCTGCCTTGGCGATGGATTGCGCGGAGAGCGGCATCACCGCCGCCGAAGCGCCCTTGCGTATCGCCGGTACCGGCCGCACGCGGCCTTCCCCGCTTCCCACTTCCCTCTTTCAACGTCCCCCACCTCAATCCCTTTCTATCTAGCCGTTTACCACCAAGCTCCCGCTAGTCAGAAAGGATTCTTCCATGAACACGCTTGCGCGTGCGTTCCTTTGTTTTTCTCTTGGCGCCGCTTTCGCGGCGGCGCAGAACATTGGCGGCTCGTTAACGGGCCAAGTCTTCGATTCCCAGGGTCTGCCGGTTGAAGCCGCAGCCTTGGAGATAGTGAACCTCTCGACCGGGCGAAAGTACGCTGCCACTTCGGACAGGTCGGGCCGCTTTCTCGTGCCGAGCCTACCCCAGGATCTTTACCGCGTCAGCGCCGCCAAGCCGGGCTTCACGGATGCCGTGGCCGATTCAGTACGCGTCGCGATCGGCGACGCTCCCTTTGTGCGCTTGTCGCTAGCGCCAGCCGCGGCCAGCCAGACGGTCACGGTTAGCGCGGAAGTCTCCGCCTTGCGCACCGACACGCCGGAGCGTGGCGCCAGCTACAACGCGGCGCTGATGAACGACCTTCCGATGCTCGGCGGCGGCACGGGGCGCAACTTCCGGACGCAGGCTTACCTGACGCCCGGCGTTTCGCTATCCACCGGCGCGCACCGGCCATTTTCGGTCTCGGGCGCCCGCAATCGCAACAACAATTACTTGGTGGATTCCAACGACTTCAACGAGGCCGAAGGCGGCTTGCTCATGGGGCGGGGCGCTTCCGAGCAACTGATCTCCACCGAAGCGATCGACGGCATGCAAGTGCTGACGCATAACTTCAAGGCGGAGCACGGCCGGCAGAACGGCTCGATCGTCAGCCTCATCACCAAGCGCGGCGGCAACGCCTTCCATGGCGCCGCCTTCGAATACTTCCGCAACGAAAAGCTCGACGCGCGAAACACCTTCGACATCGTGCGTCCGCCGCTGCGCGCGAATAACTTCGGCTTCAACCTAGGCGGTCCCCTTCGCCGCAACAAGACTTTCTTCTTCGTGAACGGCGAGTGGAACATCCGCCGCAGCACCAGCGCGGCGACCGTGCAGACCTTGAACGCCGCGCAGAAAGCCCAAGCGGCGCCCGCGATCGCGGCGCTGGCGAACCTGTATCCCGAACCGAACGTCGCGGGCACGAATTTGTTTCGCGCCAACCCGGCTTCGGGCGTGGATCAGAATAGCCAGGTCTTCCGCGTCGACCACGAGATCGATTCCCAACATCGAATCTTTTGGCGCACGACGCGCTTAGCGGCCACGAACTTCGGCGCGACCGGCGCGTCGTTCGCGCGTTACAGCTCCGGCGTGGGTCCCACGGGGCACTCGCTGCAGCACATTTGGTCCGCGACGCCTAACATTCTCAACGAAGCGAGGCTCAACTATACGCGCTTCAATTTGAACGACGATTTTCTCGACCCCGTTACTCTGGGCGACCCGGCGCGCAACGGTCTGGTGGGCAACGTCACGGTGAACGGCCTCGGCTCGCTGGGTCACTTCGCCTTTATGGCCCGCAAGACGGCGCAGAACACGTTCCAATTCGCCGACGATCTTTCGTGGAACCGGGGCACGCACGCGCTGAAGTTCGGGGCCAATATCCGGCGTCTCCAACTGAACAACGGAACCTTCGCGCCCTCCTTCACCGGCGTGCTTCGCTTCAATTCGGTGCCGGACTTCCTGGCCGGCCGCGCCGCCTCTTACTCGCGCAACATCGGGAATCCTTACATCGGGCTGCGCGCCACCGAGTGGAATTTCTACGCGCAGGACGATTGGCGCATCCACCGCCGCCTGACGCTGAACCTGGGCTTCCGCTACGAGTTCAACTCCGTGCCGCACGAGGTGAACGGATTGATCGAGGAACGCTACCGCTTCGCGCCGGATTACAACAATCTCGCGCCGCGCTTTGGCTTTGCCTGGCAGGCGGATGGGGCGAATAAGACGGTCGTGCGCGGCGGCTACGGGATCTATTACAACGTGCTGGAGCTCAGCTTCGTGGGCCTCACACGCTTCAACGCTCCGCGAATTCGCAACTTCGCCGCGGCTAATCCGGCCTTTCCCGATCTGCTGGCGAACGCGCAAGCGGGTTTGGCCACCGGGCTGGTGATTCCGCAAGCCAGCGCGCGCCAACCTTACTCGCAACATTTGAATTTCTCCATTGAGCGGGAGTTATTCAATCCACAAACGGTCCTGAGCGTTTCTTACGTGGGCACGCTGGCGCGGAAGATGCCTAGAGCGTCGCGGCCGAACGGAGGCGATGGCCTCGCCCAAGCGCTGCGTCCCGATCCCTCCGTTGGCGTGGTGAACGTATTGGAGACGGCCGCCAATTCCAGCTATAACGGGCTGCAAGCTAGCCTCCAAGCGCGCCTGGGAAAACTCAGCATGCGCAACGCGTACACATGGTCCAAGTTCATCGACGAAGTGAGCGACTTTCCCAACTCGAACACGGGCATTGACCGCGGCATCCTGGCGTTGGACGAGAACAAGTGGAGTCTCAATCGCGCGGTGTCGGACTTCGACATGCGCCACGTCTTTACATCGGCCTTCAGCTATGAATTGCCTTGGGGATTCCGCGCGCAGAGCTTGATTACGCTGCAGAGCGGCCGGCCCTTCACACTCTATTCCGGCACGGACTCACCCTTCGGAACCAATAACAACAGGCTGATGAACCTGCCGGGCTCGCTTGTGTTCGACGGCAGCGCAAGGAATGCGGTCCGTATCGCCGACCCCGCGCTGCGACCGCAACTGGCGCCGGCCCGCGGCGTGTTCGGCACGCTTGGCCGTAATACGGTGACGAGCGACAGCCTGCTCTCCGCGAGCCTCGGAGTACACAAGAGCTTCGCGCTGAGCGAGCAACTGCGCATCGAAGTTCGAGGAGAAGTTTTCAACCTGACGAACACCGTGAACTACAACCCCGCCGATGGCGTGCTGAGCTCGCCGAATTTCGGGCAAGCCTTGACCGCCAACGATCCACGCCAAGCTCAAGTGGCTTTGCGATTGACTTTTTGAGGAGACCGAGATGAAAGCGCTAATTCTATTGATGGCCGCGGCCACAGTGCCGCAAGCGAATGTTGTTTTTGAAAAGGTCCCGCAAGCGCTGCACGAAGGCAGGCCGGCGAAAAGCCCCAAGTTCCTCGCGCGCCGGGCGCAAGGGTTGCTCGCGATCTATACGGCGCCGGGGGAACGCGGCGCGGATCTTTTCTATGTCAGCTCTAACGATTTGGGCGAGACTTGGAGCGAAGCGCAGCGCATCAACAACGTGCCGGGCGAAGTGTCCGATCACGGCGAGAACTCGCCGCAAATATTTTTGTCGCCGGACGAGATGACTCTCTACGCGTTTTGGAACGCCCGCGATCCCAAGAATCCGTCGGGGACGCATGTCCGCTTTTCGAAAGCGGGCGCGATGATGACGGCTTGGTCGCCCGCGGTCACGATCGACGACGACCCTGGCCCGAACTCGCATGGATTTCAGGGCGCCGCGGTAGGCCCGGATGGCACGCTTTACGCGGCATGGCTCGATATGCGGGACAAGGAAGCGGCGAAGACGCGGAACTATACCGCGAGCGCGGCCGCCGTTTACCTGACGCGTTCCACCGACGGCGGGAAGACTTGGTCGAAGAACGTCCGGATCGCCACCGATGTTTGCCCTTGCTGCCGCGTGAGCTTTGCGTTCACGGGCAACCGCGCCGTTCTCGCTTGGCGCGGCGTGGATGACGGGGACCTCCGCGATATCTACACGGCCGTGTCGACGGACCGGGGCGAGACTTGGTCGAAGCCCGGTCTGGTGAACCGGGATAACTGGAAGATCAAGGGATGTCCGCACGTGGGGCCGAGCCTGGCGGCGGTGGGCGACAAGATCTACGTCGTCTGGTTTAGCGAGGCCGATGGCAAGCCGGGGATCTTCTTTTCGAGCACGACAAACGGCGTTGAGTTTGCGGCGAAGCGGACTCTCAGCGAGGGAACCGTGGACCCGACGCATCCTTTCGTGGCGGCCGGCGAAGACCGTCTCGCGGTGGCGTTCCAGGCGCGCGACTCGAAGGCGCAAGATTCTTGGGGCAAGATGAGCGTTTACTATCGCGAGATTTTGCCCGGCGGCGCGCTGACGGCTTTGGTGAAAGCGGGCACTCCGAAGGAGGGCGCGGTCACCTACCCGGCGCTGGCGCTAGGAATGTCCGGCCGGACCTTCTTGGGTTGGACGGAGACTCGCGGCGAAAAGGGCCCGCAAGCGATGTTGTTGCGCGGTCGCGTGGTGGCCGCGGGCAAGGTTTTGCGTTAAGCGGCGCGAACCGCGCCGTTGACAGGCAAACATGAAAACGCTATAACTTGAGGATGCGGCGCTGACCCGATCCAGCGCCCCCCACCGGCCCAGTCAGCCACCTGTTTTCCCGTCTCAAAAGCAAATACGATTAAGAGAATCTAGGCGCGTTCATCCTAGAGGAAGAAACGTGGTGTATGCCTGTCGCTTTGTTGCTAGTGCTTTTCGTGGCAGCCGCATTTGGCCAAGGCCAACCTGCCGGCAGTCCTGAGTTCTTCGAGAATAAAGTCCGCCCCATACTGGCGAACAACTGCTTCGCGTGTCACACAAACACCGCGATGGGCGGATTGCGTCTTGATAGCGCGGAAGCGATGGCCAAGGGCGGCGCCAAGCATGGCCCCGCCGTCGTCGCGGGCGACCCCACCAAGAGCGCCTTGATCGCCGCGATTTCCCACGCCGACCCCGATCCGAAATTCCGCATGCCCATGGGGCAGAAGCTGAAGCAGGCCGAAATCGACACGCTCACCGAGTGGGTGAAAGCCGGCGCGGTATGGCCGAAGACGGCGGTGCCCGTGAATGCGAAAAACGACGGCAAATTCGTAATCCATCCCGAACAACGCAAGTTCTGGAGTTTCCTGCCACTGGCCAAGCCCACGGCTCCCGCGGTGAAGGACGTTAAGTGGGCCAAGACCGAGATCGACAAATTCGTTCTAGCCAAGCTGGAGAAAGAATCTTTGAAGCCGGTAAAGCCGGCCTCGAAGCCCGACCTGATCCGCCGCGCCTATTTGGACCTCACCGGACTGCCTCCCACCTACGAAGAAGTGCAGTCCTTCGTCAAGGACGCTTCGCCGAACGCGTTTGAAAAGGTCGTCGACAAGTTGCTCGCCTCGCCGCACTATGGCGAGCGTTGGGGACGACATTGGCTGGATGTCGCGCGCTACGCGGAAGACGACTACCGCAGCCTCGACCCCATGCGCCGGGGCTACAACCCCTATCCCAACGCACACGTTTACCGGGACTGGGTAGTCAATGCGTTCAACGACGACATGCCCTACGACCTCTTCGTCAAGTCCCAGCTCGCCGGAGACCTCATGGACGCGAAGTTGAAGCACAAGACGCTCGCGGGCACTGGCTTCATCGGCCTGGGCCCTTGGTATTACGACAACGGCTCCACCGAAGTCACGCGCGCCGATGAGCGGCATGATCGCGTCGACGTCATCACCCGCGGTTTCCTGGGTGTCACCGTCGGCTGCGCGCGCTGCCACGATCACAAATACGACCCCATCCCGCAGACCGACTACTACGCGCTGGCCGGCATCTTCGCGAATGTGACGTACGAAGAGTATCCGCTCGCGCCGAAGAGCGTGGTGGATGAGTTCCGCAAGATCGAAGAGCAGATCGATCAGAAGAACAAGATCATGGGAGAGATTCAACAGAATCTATCGAAGTCGTTGGGCCAGTCGCTTGCTTTCCAAACCGCCAACTATCTGGAAGGCGTGTACGAAGTAGAGGGTAAGCAAAAGAAGGATAAGGCGACGGTGGTCGAGGCCCGGAAGCTCGATTATGAAGTGCTGGACCGCTGGATCCGCTACATGGGCCGAACCACGAACAAGTACAAGTTTAAAGAGCCGTGGCAAGCCATGATGAAGAAGGGCGGTACGCCGCAAGAGGCCAAGAAGCTTGCCTTGAGCTTCCAAGAACAACTGCTGGCCGTGCTGCTGGAGCGCAACGAACTCGACGAAGAAAACAAAGTCATTCGCGACAAGGCGCTCGAAGGCACTAAGCCGAAGAAGCGTACGAACAAGCCCTCGAATTTCGTCACCAATGACGACTTCTGCCCTGGTTGCGGCCTGCAGCTTAAGGCCATGGCCGAAGACCGCACAAACTTCTGGACGGAAGTTTTCCAACGCGAGCTTTCCGACAACGACGACCCGAACGCCATGATGGAGGGCGGCTTCCGCAACATGAAGCCGGGCGTATTGACCTTCCGCGGATGGGGCCTGGAGTCCCGCGTGGGATCCGAATCGCAAGCTCAAATCGCGGCCATCCGTAAGGACATTGAAGAAGCCCGCAAGAAGCTGGAGCCCTATTATCCCTATCTGCACGGCATCAAGGAGAACGAAAAATTCTCGGATCTGCCCCTGAGCCATCGCGGCGACCCCTTCAATTTGGGGCCTGAAGTGCCCCGCGGTTTCTTGAGTGTTTTGAGCAAGGGCGATAGCCCGAAGCGATTCACCAAAGGCAGCGGCCGCCTGGAACTGGCAGAGGCCATTCTAGAACAGCCCATCACGACGCGTGTCATCGTCAACCGCGTCTGGAAAGCGCATTTCGGCACGGGTATCGTCGATACGCCTTCTAACTTCGGCGTGACCGGCGAACGGCCGACGAATCCGGAATTGCTGGAATACTTGGCGGCAAATTTCGCGGCGAACGGCATGTCGATTAAGAAGCTGCACCGCGAGATCATGCTCTCGAACGTGTATCAGCTCTCCAGCGATAGCGACGCGGCGAACCTGGCGAAGGATTCCGGTAACCGTGCGTACTGGCGCTTCGACAAGAAGCGTCTCGACGCGGAGCAAGTGCGCGATAGCGTGCTGCTGGTCTCCGGCCTCTTGGACAAAGGCATTGGCGGCCCGTCCGCTGATCTGAAGCCGAGCTTCAACCGCCGTACGGTCTACGGCAAGGTGAGCCGTTACAAGCTCGATGAATATCTGCAACTCTTCGATTTCCCCAGCCCGTCGATCAGCGCGGAAAAGCGCTTCACGACCACCGTCCCGCAACAGCGCTTGTTCCTACTAAATAGCGATTTCATGCAGATCCAAGCGGAAGAGTTGGCCAAGCGCGTGGCCACGGAAGCCGACAATCGTTCGCGGATCAAGAAGATGTATCAGCTTGCTTATGCGCGCGATCCGCTCGAGAGGGAGATCGCTCTGGGCTTGGAGTACATCAAGTCCGAACCGGATCTTTCTTACCAGGAGCGGAAGAAGAAAGCCGAGGAAGAAGCCAAAAAGGCCCCGGCCGGTGGACGCCGCGGGCGGCCCGAAGGAATGGCGCCTGGCGAAGGCGCTAAACCGGCTGGCCCTCCTGGCGGCGTTTTGAGCAAGGCGGAGATGCCCAAAGAAGGCGAAGCCAAGCCCGAAACCGATATGCCCACCGAAGCTCCTGCGGGCGATGCTGGAGCCGGCGCGGAAGCCGCGCCTCCCGCCGGTCTGTCCTTCGGCATGGGCATGATGGGCGGTATGCCCGGCATGGGCGCGCCCGGTGGCCGCCGTCCTGGCGGCGCTGACGAAGTCAAATACGAACCCACCGTCTGGGGCCGTTACGCGAAGGTCCTGCTGAGCTCGAGCGAATTCTTGTTCATCAATTAGAGGAAGCCCACAAAAGATGTCTCACAAGTCGTCCAATCCAAACACCCGCCGCGAAGCCCTTCGCCGCATGGGTAATGGCTTCGGCATGATGGCCTTCGCCGGCATGTTGAACAAGTCCCTCGCCGCCGCCGGCGCGCTTGCCGCGCCCGATGGCAGCATCGTCACGCCGAAGCTCGATCATCCACAACGGGTGAAGCGCGTCATCTTCCTTTTCATGAACGGTGGGCTCTCTACGATCGACGCCTTCGATCCAAAGCCGATGCTCGAAAAGTACGATGGCCAACCGCTTCCGGGTGGCGAGGTCAAGACCGAACGCAAAACGGGCGCGTTGATGAAGAGCCCGTTCACGTTCAAGAAATACGGCCAATGCGGCATGGACGTGAGCGAATTGTGGCCGCATCTCTCCGAGTGCGTCGACGACATCGCTTGGGTGCGCTCCGTTTATACCGAGATCCCGAACCACGAGCCGAGCTGTTTGATGATGAACACCGGCGCGAATCAGGCCGGGCGTCCATCACTGGGTTCGTGGCTTACCTACGGTCTCGGCACCGAGAATCAGAACCTCCCCGGCTATGTCGTGCTGTGTCCCGACATGCCCACCACCGTTGGCCCGCCCTTGTGGGGCAATGGCTTCTTGCCCGCGATCAACCAAGGCACGTTTATTTCCGACAAGGTGCAGACGAATCCCGATGAGCCGCCGCCTCCCGCGGAGATGTCCGAGAAGGAAAAGAAGGACAAGAAGATCGTCGTCGAGAAGTCCTTCGACCCGAAGAAGCTCATCTCCTACGTCAACAACCCGAAATTCGAATTGCCGGAACAGCGCCGTGAAATCGATTTGCTGAACAAGATGGAAGCGCTTCGCCGCGAACGCGAAGGCGCCGATCCGCAGATCGAGGCGGTACTGAAGTCCATGGAAACCGCCTACCGCATGCAGACGGAGGCGCCGGACGTTTTCGACGTTAGAAAAGAGTCCGAGGCGACCCTCAAGATGTACGGCGAAGGCTCCACGGCGCGTGGCTGCCTGATGGCCGTTCGTTTGGCGGAAAAGGGCGTGCGCATGACGCAGGTCTACTACGCCAAAGGCGACCCCTGGGACGCGCACGGCGACATCATGGCGCATAAGCAGAACGCGAAGAACTCCGACCAAGCCTTCGCCGCCGTGATCAAGGATCTCAAAGGCCGCGGCCTCTGGAAAGACACGCTCGTCGTTTGCGGCTCCGAGTTCGGCCGTACGCCGGTGCGCGAGGTCGGCGGCGGTGGCGGCAGCGTCAAGCGCGGCCGCGACCATAATCCATTCGGCTTCACCATGTGGCTAGCCGGTGGCGCCATCAAGGGCGGCACCATTTACGGCGCCACCGACGATTTTGGTTTCAAAGCTGTGGAAAAGCCTACCCATGTGCATGACATCCACGCTACAATCTTGTATCTAATGGGCATCGATCACACGAAGCTCACCTACCGCTACTCGGGCCGGGACTTCCGTCTCACCGACGTGAGCGGCGAAGTCATCAAGCCACTGATCGCGTAAATCTCTCTCGTCAAAAACGCGATCCCCAGCCGTATCCAAATAGTCCCCCTGTCTGGGCTAGGAAGAACGCTCTTCCAAAACTAAAAAACATTCAGGGGTATTATGATCCGACGATCTCTCTCTACGATCGGGTTAGCGGTACTGTCCTCGCTAGCTCTATTTGCTCAGTCCTCATCGCTCAGCGGAACCGTTACGGACGCCACTGGCGCCGCCGTTCCGGACGCGATCATCACGCTTACGAATTCTGAGACTGCCGCCGTGCGTCGCGGCGTCTCCGCCGCTAACGGCGATTACAGTTTCCTGCAAATGCCTCCCGGCACCTACAAGTTGGAGGCGCAGAAGCCGGGCTTCAAGACCGTGACCAATGAAGTCCGCTTGCAGATCAGCACGCCCGCGACTCTCGCTCTCAAGATGGAGATCGGCCAGGTCAACGAATCGATCAACGTTGTCGCCGAGACCCCCGCGGTGAATACCACCAACGCCAGCGTCGGCAACCCCTTCACCGAGCTTCAAGTCCGGCAGCTTCCTCTCATCACGCGCAACGTCGTCGACCTCTTAAGCCTGCAACCCAACGTCACGCCCACCGGTGAAGTCGCCGGTGCCAAGCGCGATCAGAACAACGTGACGCTCGATGGCGTCGACGTCAACGACGTCCAAGGCGGTACCTCCGGCTTCGTCTCCGTACTCCCCGTTCCTCTCGACTCGGTACAGGAATTCCGCACCACCGTCGTCGGTTTGGGCGCCGATCAAGGCCGCTCCTCGGGCGGTCAAGTCACTCTCGTTACCAAATCCGGTTCCAACCAATGGCACGGCTCGCTCTATGAGTTCCACCGTAACGTCAAGACCGCCGCCAACAACTGGTTCTCCAATCGCGCCGGTATCGCCCGCGAGAACCTTATTCGCAACCAGTACGGCGCCTCCTTCGGCGGCCGCATCATCAAGGACCGCGTCTTCTTCTTCGCCAACTGGGAGGACCGCAAGGACGCCACCGCCGTCGGCGTCAACCGCACCGTGCCCTCGGAAACCTACAAACAAGGCATCGTCCAGTTCCGTATGAACGACGGCAGCATCCGTCAATTGAGCGGCAGCCAGTTGCGCGACGTCGACCCGCTCGGCATCGGTATCAACCAAACGATGCTCGACATCTTCAAGGCTTATCCGGCGGGCAACGATCCGGCTTCTTCCAACGACCGAGGCCTGAACCTTTCAATCCTTCGCTTCAACGCGCCCAAGCGGCTGAACTACCGCACTTACGTCATGAAACAGGATTACAACATCGATAAAGCTGGCAAGCACACCGCCAGCGTGCGGGGCACCTTGGCCGACAATACGGAAGACGACACCAACAACCTCGCGCAGTTTCCCGGCCTGCCTTCCCAGTCCCAGCGCGTCGATCAATCCAAGGGTCTCGCCGCCCGTTACACGACGGTTCTCTCGGCCTCCACGGTGAACAACTTCAACTATGGCTATACCCGGATGAAGAACGTGCAGACCGGCGCCGACGGCCCCTCTCTCAGCTTCTTTTTCTCCAACCCCACCACGAGCTTTCCGCGCGCCTTAAACCGCATCGCGCCCGTCCACAACTTCACGAACGACACCACCTGGACCAAAGGCAAGCACACCGTCCAATACGGCATCAACTTCCGCCTCTCCACCAACGACCGTGCCTCGTTCGCGACCTCTTACCCGAGCTACAGCTTTAGCCGCAACACGCTGGCGGGCCTCGGCGCGGACATCACCGGTAGCATCAATACCTATATGCGCAACTTGACGGGCAACCAGTCGCTCGCCCTGACTGAAGCCGTGCCGGTGCAGAACGCCATGGGCGCCTTGTTCGGCCTCGTCAACCAATACAGCGCCACCTACAATTTCGGCCGCGACGGAAAGGCTATTCCCTTTGGTCAACCCATTCCTCGCGTCTTCGGCTCGAACGAGTACGAGTTCTACGTTCAAGACTCCTTCCGCATGCGGCGCGATCTCACCCTTACCTTCGGGCTCCGCTACGGAATTTACGCCAATCCGTATGAGCGGAACGGCATCCAAGTGAATCCCACCATTGGCCTCGATCAATACTTCGCCGACCGCGCCGGCGGCCAGGCCTTGGGAGTTCCTTCCTTCGCGCATAGCTCCGCTTCGCTTACTTATGATCTCGCCGGACCCGAGAACGGCCGCCCCGGCTACTACAAGCGCGACATGAACAACTTCGCGCCGCGCTTCGCCGTTGCGTGGGCGCCGGAAGGCGACAACTTGATTACCGCCATCATGGGCAAGGGCAGCGTGTTGCGCGTTGGCGCCGGCGTCGTCTACGACCGCTACGGCAACCAAATGGCCGTTAACTTCGCCAACACCGGTTCACCCGGTTTAGCGACGCAGGTCTCGCAGTTGGCGAACACCAACTTCAGCACAGCCACCCGCTTCAACGGCAGCAACCTCCCGGCTCTGCCGCCCGCGCCGAGTGGTGGCATGCCCTTTACGCCGCCAACGATCGTCGGTGGGTTCAATAGCTTCTCCGGCGTCAATCCCGCGCTCGTCGCGCCCTATTCAATTCCGCTGAATCTTTCGTACACGCGCCCGATCGCCAAGGGCGTCGTCGTTGAAGTCGGTTACGTCGGCCGTCTGAGCCGGAAGGGCCTGTTGCGGCAAGATTATGGTCAGCCGCTTACCAACTTCAAGGACCCGAAGTCCGGCCAGACCTGGGCGCAAGCGTCGGGCATCCTCTATGACAAGTTCCTTGGCGGGCTGACCCCCGCGCAAGTCCGCGCGAACCCCAGCCTCCTCGGCACGGTACCGTTCTTCGAGAATATGTTCCCCGCCGCCGCCAATTTGAGCTTCACCGGCAGCGCGACGGCGAACTACTTCAACTCGGTCTACGGCACCTATGGCGGTTCCGACCTCGACGCTCTCAGCGACTTCGACCGCCTGCGCCGTGCAAACGGCGCTTGCCTCTCCGTCACGGGTTGCAACACCTTCTTCGCCAATCAGGCGGCCGGTTTGCAAGTCTGGAGCAATGCGTCGAATGCGAGCTACCACTCCGGTAATCTTGTCGTCCGCCGCGCGATCTCCAACGGCTGGGGCTTCGACTTCAACTACACACTCTCCCGCGCCATGGACTACGCCTCCGGTAACGAAGCCGGCATCGGTGTGACCAGCGACGGCGCCGGCGGCAGCTTGCTCCAAGACGCCTTCAATCCGAAGGCCGCCTATGGCGTCTCTTCATTCGACATGCGCCACAACGCTTCGTTGAACACCATCGTGGAATTGCCCTTCGGCAAGGGCAAGAAGTTCCTGGGCAACGCCAATAGCTTCGTAAACCAAGCCGTCGGCGGCTGGCAGATTTCCATGCTGGGCCGTTTCCGCTCCGGTCTTCCCTTCGACATCTCGAACGGCGGCATCTACCCGACCAACTACTTGACCTCGGCCATCGCCATCCGGAAACCCGGCGCGGCGCAACCCGAGAACAGCGTGGGCTTCAATCAGAACAACAACCCGTCCATCTTCCGCAATACGAACGCCATCAACTCCTACATCGGCCAATACCCCGGCTCGGTGGGCGAGCGCGGCATCGTCCGCGGCGACGGATCGGTCAACTTCGACCTCGCCCTCGGCAAGCGCTTCTTCTTGCCCTTCGAAGGCCACACGCTGCAGTTCCGCGCCGAAGCCTTCAACGCATTCAACAACGTCAACTTCCAAGCGCTCTCGCTCAGCCTGACCACCCCGGGCACCTTCGGCCAATTCACCTCGGCCGCCGACGCCCGCGTCATGCAGTTCGCGCTGCGCTATGAGTTCTGATCGAAACGACCCGTTCGCTTCAAAAGGGCCTCCCGTCTGGGAGGCCTTTTTGCGTTTGGGTATAGTACCGAGCTGCTATGGTCTGCCGATCCGCTTCATGTTGCTCGACGGCGCTGGGGATGGGTTTAGTCCATTTCTGTCAACGGGATAGAGCGATTCGCATGCCGTTCTGAAGTTGTTCGGAAAGAGGTGTAAAGAATCCCCAAGGGCTAGCCGATGAAGTACTCATGTACCAACGGCTGCCTAAGGTCCTGCTGCTTCTCTTGGTACCTGTCTACGCGGTTTGCCTGTTCGCGCCAGCCTTCGGCCAGATGCACGACGACGGCATATATCTCGCTTCGGCGCATGCCTTGGCGAACGGTGCGGGCTACATCGTAGAGAGCTTGCCTGGGTCGATTCCCCAGACGAAGTACCCCGTGCTGTACCCGGCGATACTCGCGGTTTTCTGGAAGTTCTCCAACAGCCTCGAGGTTGTGGCGTTCCTGTCGAAAGTAGTTTCGCTGGCCGCGACCGTCGCTTGGATGATTGTGCTGCGCCGCCTTCTCCGTCGACTGCTCTCGAATGAAGAAGCGGTGGACTGGGTGGTGTTTATCGGAATTTCGGTTCCTTGGGCGGTGTATCTAAGCACGAGCATTCTTCCCGATACGCTCTTCGCCTTTCTCACTACGCTGGCGCTGGATCTCCTGCTTGCAACCGAAGTGCCGGAAGGTCCGGAGATGAGTTGGAAGACCGTGACCTTTGTGGCGCTGCTGGCTTCTTCGGCCTTCCTGATTCGCACGACCGGTTTGGCGCTCTTGCTGGCGGCGCTATTCACTATCTCCCGGCGCCGGATGGCCTTTGGCGCTGGGTTTCTCGGCGTCTGCGCCGCGATCTGCGGGCCTTGGCTCCTGTGGCAGGCTTCCCAACAAGCGCCTAGCGATGAGGTGCAGTTGTACTACAGCAAGCTGAGCTACGCGAAAGGGCACTTGCTCGCCGGCTTCAACGCCGAGCAGATGTTCACCGTCGTGATCTCGAATCTAACGATGCTCAGCACGTTCTTTATTGGGGCCTTGCTGGCGTTGCCTGTACTGCCAGCTCTGATCTTGGGCGCGGCGATCGCCTGCCTAACGGCCTGGGGGTGGATTCGCGAGGCTCGCAGCCTGGGTATTCTCAGCGTCTGGACACTACTCTACGGGGGAATCTTGACGGTGTGGGTGTGGCCGCCTTACCGGTATATGCTACCGTTCCTGCCGATCGCCTTGATCTATACGACGCGCAGCATCCTAGGCATGAACGTGACGCCGGGGCGGCTGAAGTTCCTGCGGGTGTCGCTCGCGGTTTATGGCGGGGCGGTTATTCTGGCCAACAGCACGGCGCTCTACAATACCGCGAAGTATCAGACGGCAGTGGTCGGTTGGGGCAAGGCCGACAAGTGGTCGCACCAAGTCGCATTGGCCGAATGGGTGCGCACGTCTACTCCCGCGAACGCGGTGGTGGCCGCCAACCTCGATCCAGCCGTTTACTTAATGACGGGCCGGAAGGCGATTCGTCTTTTCCGGCACATGCCATACCAGCTCTTTTACGAAGGCAAGAATGGGCCTTCGCCGGTGGGAGACGCGGAAGACATCCGCCGCAACCTCCGGAACAACCGGGTAACGCATCTTCTCCTTTCGCCGATGAAGAACTTCAACGAGGGAGAGCCGTTCTGGAAGGCGTTCAACGAAATGAAACGGCGCCATCCCAGCGCATTCCGGCTGATGAAACAACTGCCCGAAGAGGGTTACGCCGTATATGAAGTCGACCTAGTAAAGCTATGAGGCGAGAAAGGCCCGTCGCCGTCGAGGGGAAACAAGAATGAACGATTCAAATTTTGCAACGAGTCTCCAGTCGCTGGCCGATGCCGCTGGCAAGAGCGCCGCGCCCGCCAAACAAGAGGGCGGGCGAGTCGCGGTGATCGGCGCCGGACCGGCGGGTCTCACCGCCGCCTACGAACTGGCGAAAGTGGGCGTCCCGGTCGACGTTTACGAGGCGGCCCCGGAGGTCGGGGGCATGTCCCGAACGATCGAGCTTTGGGGGCAACTGGTCGACATCGGTCCGCACCGCTTCTTCAGCACCGATCCGCGGGTGAACCAGCTTTGGTTGGAAGTGGCTGGACGCGATTACCGGATGGTCGATCGCACGACGCGGATCCTCTACAAGAACAGCTTCTTCAACTATCCGATCACGGCGATGGACGCCCTAGCGAAGTTGGGTGTTTTCGAGGCGGCTCACTGTGTGCTCAGCTACGCGCGCCAGTTGGTAAAGCCGGTCGAGAACAAGGGGACCTTCGAAGACTGGGTGGTGCGCGCCTTCGGACGGCGGCTCTTCGAGATCTTCTTCAAGTCCTACAGCGAGAAGCTTTGGGGGATCTCTTGCCAGGATCTTGACGCGGACTTCGCCGCGCAACGGATCAAGAAGTTCTCCTTGCTGGAAGCGATCAAGACGGCGACTGGAATTGGCAGCCGCAAGAAGCACAAGACGCTGGTCGATAGTTTCGCGTATCCGAATGAGGGAACCGGGATGATCTACCGGCGGATGGAAAATTACATCCGGGCTCAAGGCAACAACGTGTTCTTGCGCACGCCGGTGGAAAACGTAGTGATCGAAGGAGGCCGTGTGGAAGGGCTGAACTTGCCGGGCGGCAAATTCGTTCCGTACTCGCAGGTGATCTCCACGATGCCGTTGACCACGGTGGTAAAGGCGATCCGGGAAGTGCCGGACGCAATTCGCGAACACGTGAACCGGCTGCGCTTCCGGAACACGATCCTCGTCTACCTGCATGTCGACGGGAAAGATCTTTTCCCCGACAATTGGCTCTACATCCACTCGCCGGAGCTGCAGACGGGTCGCATCACGAATTTCCGGAATTGGACGCCGAGCATCCTGAGGGGTAAGGAGACGACGATTCTGGCGATGGAGTACTGGTGCAACGGCGACGAACCCATGTGGAGCTCAAGCGACGAGGCGTTGACCGAACTGGCGAAAAAGGAAATCGTCTATACAGGACTGACCAAGGGCGCGGCGATTCTTGACGCCTACGTCTGCCGCGTGAACCGCAGCTATCCAGTCTATTCGGCGGGCTACAAAGACCATCTCAAGCCGATTGAGGCTTATCTGTCGACGATCCAAGGGTTCTATGCGATTGGCCGTTATGGCGCCTTCAAGTACAACAACCAGGACCATAGCATTCTGATGGGCCTACTGGCGGCCAAGAACATCGTCGAGTCCAACGCCGGCATGGATCTTTGGAGCGTGAATACCGATTACGAGTCCTACCAGGAGTCCACGCGAATCACGGAGTCAGGGCTGGTCAGCGCGGGCTAATCCGATTGAGTTGCATTCCGGCAAGTTGTGAAGTCGAAAGCGCCGCTGAGAGATCTCAGCGGCGCTTCAAATTTTGGTGCGGAGAACAGGACTTGAACCTGCACGGTGTTACCCGCTAGCACCTCAAGCTAGTGCGTCTGCCAATTCCGCCATCTCCGCGTGTCGGCTAACTTTAAGTTTACTACTTCTTGACCGGACCGTTCTGGACAGGGCTGGACGGTTTGTTATCGATCGGCAATTCCTTGCCAATCTTGACCGGAACCGCAGGGCCGCCGGGCTTGGCGTCTTTCGGGATTTCGATCTCGTTCTTCCGAATCACCCGGCCCGATTCGTCGATCAACTCGACCGCGGGGGTTTGGCCTTGGGGCGCGGTCTTGTTGATTTGGTCGGGGCCTTGTGTTACGGGACCGGTGGGCGCCGGTTGGGCCGTCGCGGGCGGAGCCGGCAAATTCGTCCGTTCGAGCACCGTGTCGGACTTCGCGGCGCCGCCGTTCTTGGTGGCGATGATCGCGAGGCTGAGGCTGGTAACCATGAACAGCGCGGCCGCGGCCGTGGTGGCCTTGGTGAGCACCGTGGCGGCGGCGCGAGGGCCAAAGGTCGTCTGCGAGCCCATGCCGCCGAATGCGCCGGCGAGGTCCGCGGCCTTGCCGCTCTGGAGGAGGACGACGCCGATCAAAATCAAGCACACGATAACGTGCAAAATCGTTACTGCGACTAACAATATGGTCATGGAAAGAGCCTCGGGGTTCCGAGGCAACTTTCAGTATACAGCACGCAAAAGCTCCCGTTCCGGACGCGGCCCTTCTACAATGAAGGATTCACGGTTTATCTCTCGCGAGAAGGAGTGTCTTTCGTTATGGCTAAGCGCCGGATTGGAATTCTGACGGGTGGCGGCGACGTTCCGGGTTTGAACTCGGTGATCAAAAGCGTCACGTATCGCGGTTACGAACTCGGCATTGAAGTGGTGGGCATCCGCCGGGGCTGGGAGGGCTTGACGCATGTCAACTTCGACGATCCCGCGAGCCGGGGCCGCTATGTCATCGATCTGAACCGCGAGAACACGCGCACGATCGACCGGACGGGCGGCACTTTCCTGCATTCGAGCCGCACAAACCCTTCGAAGATGAAGAAGGTGCCGGAGTTCTTGGACGCTTCGAGTTTTCCGTCGAACGAAGTGACCAAGGATGGCGTTACGTCGACGGTGTTCGACATGAGTCCGCGGGTGTTGAAGAATCTGGAGACGCTAGGGCTCGATTATCTGGTGGCCATCGGCGGCGACGACACTCTGAGCTACGCGCAGAAGCTGGACAAGCTGGGCTTCAAGGTCGTGGCGATTCCGAAGACGATGGACAACGACGTCCGCAATACGGAATACTGCATCGGCTTCTCGACGGCGATCAGCCGGGCGATGGAAGCGATCCAAAGACAGCGGACGACGGTCGGCTCGCACGAGCGAATCGGCGTGTTCCGTATCTTCGGGCGCGACGCCGGATACACGGCTCTCTATACGAGTTACGTGACGAGCGTCCGTTGTGGCATCCCCGAGTACAAGTTCGGTCTGGACCACATGTGCGATCTCCTTGTAGAAGACAAGAAGAAGAATCCGTCGAACTACGCGCTGGTGATTCTCTCCGAGGGCGCCGAGTGGCAGGGCTATGAAGTAGTGCACTACGGCGAAGCGGACGCGTATGGGCATCGCAAGAAGCTGAACGTCGGCGAGGTTTTCGCCGAAGAATTGAAGAAGCGCAAGAAGGAAGACACCATCGTCAGCGATCTCACTTACGATTTGCGCTCGGGCGCGCCCGACTTCGTGGACAAGATGGTGGCGACGACCTTCGGCAACATGGCGCTCGACACGATCATGGAAGGCAAGAGCGGTTTGATGACGGCCATCGATCACGGCTGCTACACCATGGCGCCGATTCCGGATCCAAAGCTGGGGCCGCGCAAGGTGGATTTGGAGCGGATGTACAACACGGAGCGCTACCGGCCGAAGTACGAGAACAAGCTCGGCTTGCCGATCTTTCTGACGGAGCCCTAAGCTTGCCCGACAGTTTGCTCGACAGGCTCAAAAGCTTATGGCGGCGGGATGCGAATCCCGCCGCCGTTCCTTTATCGGCCATCCGCGAGAGCTTTGAGACTAGCGCGGCCGACGAAGAGCACTTTCCGTCGACGATCGATCCTCGGATTTATCACGTGCGGATGATCCAGAACTTCTTCGGCGATATGAGCGGCGGCCTGGCTCTGGACGCCGGATGCGGCAAGGGGCGTTTCGCCCGGGTGTTGCTGGAACAGAATCCGGGCTTGCGGGTAGTGGCGCTAGATTTGGCGATGGCGATGTTGCGGGCGACGCCGGAGCAAGCCTTGCCCGTTTGCGCGACCTTGACGCGCTTTCCGCTGCGCGACGCGCGCTGCGACTTCGTTTACGCGACGGAGAGCTTGGAGCATGCCGTCGATATCGACGCCGCGGTGGCGGAGCTTTGCCGGGTTCTCAAGCCGGGAGGGCGTCTTGTGATCATCGACAAGAACGCCGAGCATTGGGGGAAACTGAAGACGCCCGAATGGGAGAAGTGGTTCGACCGGCGGGCGCTGGAGAAGCTGCTGCGGAGGCATTGCCGCGAGGTTGAGAGCGACTTTATCTCGTACTGGGAGGACGTTCCGCCGGATGGAATGTTCCTGGCGTGGCGCGCCATCAAGTAGAGCGGGCGGTGGCGGCTCCGGGGTATCGCGTGGATCCGCGGGCGCGCCGCATGCCGCCCGGGGCTGCCGCCGGCCGGCGCGGCTAGGACTCCGTCGCTTCTATCTCGATATGGGCTTCGGGACCTGGGAAAAGATACTGGAGCATCCACGGGCTGCGCTTGGCCCACGAGGCTTCATCGTGACGGCCTTCGGGGTCTTCATAGTAGAAAAGACTTGCGCCGTTCTTCCAGCCTTTGTGGAGCAGGGTGTCGCGAAGTAGGCGAACGTCGCGCAGAGCCGACTTGGGATTCGAGCCTTCGTGAAGACCAACGTCGAGCCAAGTCTTCGAGCGGTGCTTATGGGCGAGGGCGACGATGCGGCGGAGGATCATTCGATAGTCCCACCAGACGCTGGGACTCATGACGGCGAGGCGGCCGAACACATCGGGGTACTGGATGCCGAGATACATGGTGACGAGGCCGCCGAGGGAACTGCCGCCGAGGCCGGTCCGCTTGGCTGTGGTGTCGATCCGGTACTGGTTGGCGACGAAGGGCAGGATTTCTTCGACCAGCATGCGGCCATAGAGCGCGGCTTGGCCACCGTATTTGTTTTCGGGGTTGCGGCTGGGAGTGAACTCGTCGATCCGGCGCTCGCCGCCGTGATCTATGCCGACGCAGACGAGGGGTTCAAGGCGTTGCTCCTCGATGAGCCAGTCGGCGGTCTCGCCGACGCGCCAGTATTGGCCGTGGACATAAGCGGTCTCGGGGCGAAAGACATTCTGAGCGTCATGGAAGAACATGACGGGGAAGCGTCGCGCCGGCTCGCGATCGTAGCCGGGCGGCAGGTAGACGGTGAGGTTGCGCGGGCCGTGGAGGAGGCGGGAGTAAAAGTCTTCGCGCAAGTGCAGGCGCGCGCTGAGAGAGGAAATCAAGATGCTTCTTATAGCATAGGGATATATGGCTCGCTTTGCGGTTCAGACGGCCACGGCTCAGTATGAGGCGGTGGTCGAACGAGGGGTGTTGGGTCGGGTGGCGGAATATGTTCCGGCGCGGCACAAAAAGGTCTTCGTGATCACGACCGAGGACGTGTGGCGTTTTCACGGTAGTGCGCTCGCGCCGTTGGGTTACGAGGTGATCTACTTTCCAGGGGGCGAGGCGCGGAAGCGGTTGAGCGAGGTGGAAGCGATGGCCGAGCAGATGGTGGCGCGGGGTGGGGACCGGGCGAGCCTGGTGATCGGCTTTGGCGGCGGCATCGTTACGGATATGGCTGGGTTCTTGGCGGCGTCATTCTTGCGGGGGGTGCCGGTGTTGCAAATCCCGACGACGCTGTTGGGGCAGGTGGACGCGGCGGTGGGTGGCAAGACGGGAGTCAACTTGGTTTCGGGGAAGAACTTGTTTGGGGCCTTCCATCAGCCGATCGCGGTTCTGATCGATCCGGAGGTAGTGAAGACTTTGCCGAAGAATGAGTACCGGGCGGGCTTGTATGAAGTGCTCAAGTGTGGCGTGATCCGGAGCCCGGAGTTGTTCGAAATCATGGCGACACGGGCCGAGGCGGTGTTGGCGCAGGAGCCGGCGGTCTTGGATACGATCATCGCGGAGAGCGTGCGGATCAAGTGCGAAGTGGTGACGGCGGATGAGAGAGAAGGGGACCTGCGGCGGATCTTAAACTTCGGGCATACGGTGGGGCATGCGCTGGAGGCGGAGACCAGGTACGAGAGGCTGCTTCATGGTGAGGCGGTGGCGTTCGGGATGAAAGCGGCGACGCATCTGGCGCAGTTGACGGGGCATCTAGATAGGCGTGAGGCCGAGAAGATCGTGAACGCCGTCGACGCTTATGGGAAGATTCCGAGCTTGGAGGGCGTGACGCCGGATGCTCTGTTAGCAAGGCTCGGCGCGGACAAGAAAACGGTGCATGGCAAGGTGCACTTCGTGCTGCCGACGCGCATCGGCGCGACGACGGTGGTGAGCGGCATCGAGACATCCGTGATTCGGAAGGCGATTGAGTTGACAGGATGGCTGTAAGCGGAACCAAGCCGCAAGAGGGACTCGGCGAGCAGGAGGCTTCGCGGTGGGTGCGCGAGATGTTCGGCCGCGTGGCCCCACGCTATGACCTGCTCAATCGCGTGTTGAGCTTTCAGGTTGACCGGATTTGGCGGTGGAGGACGGCGCGGATCTTGAAAGGCGACTTGCGGCGCGGGGCCAAGGTGTTGGATCTTTGCTGCGGGACGGGCGACTTGTTGCACGCATTGGAACGGGCGGGCGAGGCGACGTTGGTCGGCGCGGACTTTTGCCATCCGATGCTAGTGAGGACGGCCGAGAAGAGCAATGCACCGTTGCTGGAGGCCGACGGGCTATGTCTGCCTGTGGGTGATGCGCGCTTTGATCTCGTGACGGTGGGCTTTGGGTTCCGGAACTTTGCGAATTACCGGAAGGGTTTGGAAGAGATGTTGCGGGTGTTGAGGCCCGGTGGGCGGGTGGCGATTTTGGAGTTTACGCCGCCGCCGTATTGGTTGACGCGGGTTTGGATGGAGCTTTGGTGCCGCTGGGTGATGGGTCCGTTGGGGCGCTGGATCTCCGGGCAAGGCGACGCTTATGAATACTTGCCGAATAGCGTAAAGCGCTTTCCGGAGGCCCCGGTGTTGGAGGCGGAAATGAAAGCGGTTGGATTCATGGAGACGTCGTACCGCTACTTCGATATCGGTATCGTCGCGCTGCATCTAGGACGAAAGCGCTAAAGGGCTCGTTGCATTAGTAGGGTGTCGAGCCAGCGGTCGAATTTGTAGCCAACGTTTGCGAGGTGTCCGGCTTCGTGGAAGCCGAGGCGGGCGTGGAGGCGGCATGAGGCTTCGCTAGCGCCGCCGATGACGGCGATCATCTGTTTGTGGCCTTGCGATTTGCATTGGGCGATGAGTTCGCCGAGGAGCTGGGCGCCGAGGCCGCGGCCGACGGCTTCGGGCGCGAGGTAGATCGTATCTTCGACGGTAAAGCGGTAGGCGGGGCGGGGGCGGTAGGGGCCAGCGTAGGCGTAGCCGAGGACTTTAGCGTCCGATTCCGTGACGAGGTAGGGGAAGTCCGCGCTCGCGAGTTGTACGTAGCGGTCAAGCATCTCGGATTCGGTGGGCGGCGTTAATTCGAAAGTGGCTACGGAGCTGGCGACGTAGTGGGCGTAGATGGCCGTGATGGCGGGGATGTCACTGGGGGTCGCTGGGCGTATTGCTGGACGGGTCATTCGCGTAGAAGGCTTGCAGCTTGCGGGCGGCGGCGGGGCCGACGACTTTCGAGAGGGCTTCGATGGGCGCGGCTTTGACCTGCTCGGGCGAGCCGAACTCGCGCAAGAGTTTTCCAAGTGTAGCTTTGCCGACGCCGGGGATTTCTTCCAGCTCGCTGGTGAGGCGGCTGGCGTTGCGGCGGGTGCGGTGGAAGCTGACGGCGAAGCGGTGGGCTTCGTCGCGGATCATCTGGATCAGGTGGAGGACGGGATTGTGGCGTTCGAGGTAGAAGGGCTCGTGCTCCTGGCCGAGGACGTAGATTAGCTCTTCGCGTTTTGCTATCGAGGCGAGCGGCTGGTTGATGATGCCGATGGATTCCAGGGCGTCGGCGGCGGCGTGGAGCTGGCCTAGGCCACCGTCGATTAGGATGAGGCCGGGGAAGACTTCGTTCTCTTGCTTTAGGCGCGCGTAGCGGCGGGTGACGACTTCGTGCATGGAGGCGAAGTCGTTGTTGCCTTCGACGGTCTTGATGATGAACTTGCGATAGTCCGACTTCTTCATGCGCCCGTCTTCCCAGACGACCATGGAGGCTACCTTGTCGGTGCCTTGGATGTGCGAGATGTCGAAGCACTCGATGCGGCTGGGGGCTTCTTCCAGATTGAGCGCGTCGCGGAGGGCTTCCTTGATGGCTTCGGAACTGGGCTTTAAGACGCGGAAGCGTTGTTCGAAGCTGTGCTTGGCGTTGGTTTCGACGAGCGCCAGCATGGCTTTCTTTTCGCCGCGTTGGGGCGTGGCGATGACGCACTTGCGGCCGCGCTTTTCGGTGAGGAGTTCTTCGAGAACTTCGGCGTCTTCGAACTCGAGGGGGACGTGGATGTAGGCGGGGATGTGCGGCTGGTTCAGGTAGACCTGGATCAGGAGTTGCTGGAAGAAGTCGCTGGCTTCGAAATTGTGCTGGTCTTCCCAGAAGAGTTCGCGGCGGTCGACGATGCGGCCGCGGCGGAGGTGGAAGAGGTTGACGGCGACCAGGGGCGGTTCGGCGTGATAGGCGAAGATGTCGATGTCGTCGCCTTCGGCGGAGGCGACTTTTTGGCGCTGCTCCATCTCTTCGACGGTGGAGATCAAGTTTCTCAGCGCGGCGGCGCGTTCGAATTCGAGGTTCTCGCTGGCCGTTTCCATGCGGGAGTGGAGGTCCTTGGTGAGGTCCTTCAGTCGGCCATCGAGGAAGCGGCGGACGTCGTTGACGCTGGCTTGGTAAGTCTCGTCGGAGACGAGGCCTTTGACGCAGGGGCCGTGGCAGCGGTTGATGTGGTATTCGAGGCAGGGGTGCGTGTGGGTGCGGTTGAAATCCACCTTGCAACTGGGGACTTTGAAGTGGCGGTGGATGAAGTGGTTCAGGCGATGGGCGAGGTTGCCTGGAAAGTATGGCCCGAAGTATTGGCCGTCCTTGCGGAGACGGCGGGTGACGTAGACGCGCGGGTACTTTTCGTTGGTGAGCTTGATGTAGGGATAGGTCTTGTCGTCGCGGAGCAGGACGTTGAAGCGCGGCCGATGTTGCTTGATGAGATTGTTTTCGAGGCCGAGAGCCTCCTTCTCGTTGTCGACGAGGATGTAGGCGATGTCGCGCGCGGTTTCGACCATCGTGCCGTTTTTGGCGGAGGCTAGTGTGTCGTCGCTGAAATAGTTGCGTACGCGGGCGCGGAGATTCTTGGCTTTGCCGACGTAAATGACCTTGCCGCCCTCGTCGCTCCAGAGGTAGACGCCGGGCGAAGTGGGGAACTGCGAAACCTTCTCCTTGAGCGCGTCGTAAGCATTCATAGGGGACCAGGGAGGATTACAATTTGACCGTTTACAATTTAATTGTGGCACGCAGGTTTTGGATTCTCTTCGCTTTTGCGGCGGCGTTGTGCCTGGGACAAGAACAAAAGCCCGTAGAGCCTCCTGAAGAGGATGAGGCGCTAACGGCGAAGCGGACGGAGTACGAGTTCAATCCGTTGCAGGCCCAAAAGGAAATCAAGGTTGGCGGCTACTACATGAAGAAGGGAAGCTACCGCGCGGCGGCGGGTAGATTCCTGGAAGCGACGATGTGGGACCCGACGAGCGCGGAGGCATTCTTCAAACTGGGTGAGGCGCGAGAGCGGGCAGGGGATCGCAAGGGCCGCGCGGAAGCTTGGGCGAAGTTTCTGGAATTGGCTCCGGAGGATAAGCGCGCCGCCGAGGTGAAGAAGAAGCTCGGCGGCAAATCGTAGCCTGCTTATCATTCGCCGCGCCGATTTCTGGAGTGGGTTCGGATGGAGGCGATTAAGCGGTCCAGACCTTCTTGCCACGAGGGGAAGAGGTCAATGTATTGCCACTCGCGGCTGATGCGGGCGGGGACCTTGCATTCGTTCAAGCGGATCGGGATGAAGAAGGCGTCGTCGAGCGGGTGCTTGCGGGCGACGTCGAAGGCGAAACGCATTTCCGCTTGAAAGCCGCCGCGCTTGGAGACTGAGTTCGAGGAGAGACAGGCGACGAAGAAGTCGCTGGAATCGATGGCGCTTTCGATGAGGCGCGGCCAGTTTTGTCCCGGGCGCAGACTCCGGCGGTCCATCCATGGGTGCATGCCGGCCGCGCGTAGGGCGTCGTAGAGAGCGTCGGCGGCTTTGGAATCCTCAGTGGCGTAGGCGATGAAGACGCGCGGGGCTTCAAAGGGTTTGAAGGCGAAGCCGCCGTTCCCGTTGGGCTCGAAAGTTCCGAAGCCGTCGATTTCGACGCTGTTGCCTTCGCGAAGGCAGCGGAGAATGAGCGCGGCGGCTTGTTCATCCTTTTGGGCGAGGATCTCGCTGGGGGGGAAGCGTCTATTTAGATCGCGGCGCACCGGCTGAGCTCCTTTGTGGCCGTGCGGGCTTCTGGCGTTTTGGGAAAATGCCGAGGCCAGGCCAAGTGGCGGATTGGCCGCGGATGGTGCGGCGCAAGATGGAGTTCACCGCGAGGTCTAGATAGTCCGCAGCTTGCGCTTGGGACGACTTGGTGACCCGAGCTAGGAGCCGGGTCAGGTCCGATTTGTTCATACGACAGAAAAGCTAGTTGGGCGGGTGGAGCGAGTTGCGGTTGCTTGAGCGGGTGACTTCGCTAAGCTATTGGAAACGTGGCAGTTCTTCGCTGAAAATATTGTTGGGCGCGGGGTGAACGTCCGTGTTCTAAGGTGTTTGCCCGATTTATCCAAGGTGGCTAGGACTTTTAGACTGGCAGTTATGATGCTGGGCAGGTCGCTGGTTTGGGGATTGCTGTGCGCCGTTACGGTGTGGGGCGGGCAGATTGTGAAGATGGCGGATGGCCAGACGCTGCGCGTGGAGCGGGCGGACCGGGATGGGGATCAGATCTTTCTTACCGTGGCGTCGAACGTGACGATTGTGAGCGCGGGGGATGTGGTGAGTATCGAGGCGGAGCCGGATCCGAATAAGCCGAAGGTGGCGGCGAAGCCGGTGGAGAAGGATCCGCGTGGGGACACGATGACATTGATTCGCGAAGCGGCGAAGAAGCATGGGTTGCCGCCGAGTATTGTGGAGAGCATCGCGGAGGTGGAGTCCGCGCTGCGGACGGATGCGGTGAGCCATAAGGGCGCAATTGGAGTGATGCAGTTGATGCCTGGGACTGCGCGGCAATTGGGCGTGGATCCGCATGATGTGGCGCAGAATATCGAGGGTGGGACGCGGTATTTGCGGGAGCTTCTCCTGAAGTACAGACACGATCCGAATCAGGTGGCGCTGGCGCTGGCGGCGTATAACGCGGGGCCGGGGGCAGTGCAAAGGTATCAGGGTGTGCCACCGTACCAGGAGACGCAGAAGTATGTGCGGAAGGTTTTGAACCGGTTTGATAGGAAGAGCGCGGAGACGCAATAGGGTCTCGTTTGGGCGGCGCCGGATTCGTTTTTTCAGATTTGGCTTCGGGCGAAAATTACTGCGATCCGAGCCCTGCCGGGGTACCGTGGAGGCGGATCCCAGCAGGGCTTGGGCCATCTCTGGACTCGATGTTGCCGTGTTCGTTTTTCGGGGTTGCGGTGATTTGACTTTTCTGGTGGGCGGGGTACGAGCCAGCCGTGGGGATTTCAAAGAGCTTACTGCTAAGAGCTAAGGGGTGCTTGGTGGTTTTCTGCGCGACCTTTGCATCAGGCCACTAACGCGGCTTGACGGAGGTCTTCCTCGGCGCACCAGTCGAAGATGTAAGGGGCGACTTCCTTGCGGCCGTGGTCGCCGGGCCAGCGTTGGAGGCCGTCGCGAAGGAAACCGGCGAAGGCGAAGACGTTCATTTTGAAATGCTTGTAGCGGATGCGGTAGGCGGGCAGGGCGGCGGAGATGTTGTGGCAAAAACCTTGCTTTTCGAGGAGGCGGTTGACTTCGTTGGCGCCGAAGCGGTCCGCTTGAACCTGTCCGAGCTCTTTCTTGAGGCGAAGGGCGTGGCGTTCATGGCGTTGGCGGTAGAGTTGGATTTTTTCGAGGACCTTTAGGCCGTCGACGGAGAAGTCGCTTTCGATGGCCTCGGATTCCATGCGTGTGGCTCGTTCGGCGCAGTAGAGGGCCCAGGTGTATTGGAGGACGAGGTCGGCTTCGAGTTGGCCGTAGGGTTTGAAGGCGTATTTGTATTCGGCGAGGAGTTCGTCGAAGCGGGCTTTGGCTTCGCCGGTGAGGGCGATGCGGGCATTGACGGAGGCGGTGAGGCCGTGTTTGTAGGAGTTCTGGGCGCTGCGGGCTTTGCCTTCGTCGCTTTTGGGGCCTGTGGCGCTTTTCGAAACTTTCTCGTCGGCATAGCGCTCGAGAAGGTTGGTGATGTTTAGTTCTTTCATCGCGTGCCGAGGATACACGCGGGATCGCAAAAAGCGGTTCGCGGCGAAGTTGCGACTTGCCGCTAACCCCTTTGGGATGTAAGCGTTGGAAATATTTTCGTGTTCGGTGACGGCTTGCGCCTAGAGCCCGAGGATGCGGCGGTTGCGGGCGGAGTCCGACGCGGCGCCGGCGAAGTCGTCGAAGGCCTTGGTCGGGACGCTGATGAGGTGGGAGGCGATGAAGGGGGCGCCTTCGGCCGCTCCTTGAACGCTGTCCTTGAAGCAGCATTCCCATTCGAGGACGGCCCAGCCTTTGTAGCCGGCGGCGGTGAGGCGGGTGAAGACTTGTTTGAAGTCTACTTGCCCGTCGCCGAGGGAACGGAAGCGGCCGGGGCGTTGTTGCCAGCCGAGGTAGCCGCCGTAGACGCCGGCCTTGGCGCTGGGGCGGTATTCGGCGTCCTTGACGTGGAAGGCTTTGATGCGGCTCGCGTATTCGTCGATGAAGCCGACGTAGTCGAGGCACTGGAGGATGAAGTGGGAGGGGTCGTAGTTGATGTTGACGCGGGCGTGGTTGCCGGTGGCGGCGAGGAACTGCTCGAAGGTGGCGCCGTCGTAGAGGTCTTCGCCGGGGTGGAGTTCGTAAGCGATGTCGACGCCTTTCTTGTCGGCGTGATCGAGGATGGGCTTCCAGCGCTTGGCGAGTTCCTTGAAGCCTTCTTCGACGAGGCCGCCGGGGCGTTGGGGCCAGGGGTAGATGAAGGGCCAGAGGAGGGCGCCGGAGAAGCTGGGGGAGACGTTGAGGCCGAGGTTAACGGTGGCGTCGATGACGTACATCATTTGCTGCGTGGCCCATTCGCTGCGGGCCTTGGGGTTGCCGCGGACTTCGGGAGCGGCGAAGGCGTCGAAGAGTTCGTCGTAGGCGGGGTGGGAGGCGACGAGTTGGCCTTGGAGGTGGGAGGCGAGTTCGGTGATGACGAGGCCGTTGGTTTGGCCCTTGAGGTCGTCGCAATAGGTCTTGCTTTCGGCGGCCTTCTTGATGTCGACGAAGCGGCCGTCCCAACTGGGGACTTGGATGCCTTTGTAGCCGAGGGACTTCATGTAGGCGGAGATGGCGGGGAGGCTGTTGAAGGGGGCGGCGTCTCCGGCGAACTGGGCGAGGAAGATGGCTGGGCCCTGGATCTGCGTGGGGATCTGCGTCTGGATCTGCGTTTGCTGACTCATGCGTTCTCTTATGTTAATCTGAGATTTGCACGCGAGTGCAGGGACATGCGCCCGTAGCTCAGCTGGATAGAGCGTTTGGCTACGAACCAAAAGGCCAGGAGTTCGAATCTCTTCGGGCGCACCATAAAGATTTAAGCGCGACGCTTTGGCGTCGCGCTTTTTGCTTTTTTGGGAGGGCTAGAGGGTGGGCGCGCCGGAGATGCGGAGGATGGTGTTTACAAGATCTCGCAGTTCGGCGCATTCGGCGATGGCGACAGATAAATCGCTTCCGTCGAGGATCGCCTTTGCGTCTATTGTCTTACTGTAGCTTTTGCTAACTTTACCTCGTTCGAAAATCTGCTTGATCCAATACGAGGGAGGTCTGTCGTGATTCACCGTCTCGGGATTGTTCCCCGGTCTGGTCAGATTGTGCTTCGCTCGCTGTTGGATCTTTGTCCAGTAGGGGATGAGCCAAGCTTCGAAGTCGTACTGAGCGGCATGAGGATGAAAACGTGGTTCCGGGCCGACCCAATTACGCATCTGAAGCTTGGCGTCGGAGGCGTCCTTGAAGTTTCGCTGACCAGTGTATACGTCCGTCAAGGCGATCACGTGATCAAAAGCATCCCGCCCGCTCAAGAGCGTTTCGACCAATTCCCGAAGCTTCCTGCCAGCCGGAATTCTGCCATCTTGTTGGCGCCCTTTTAGTTGTGGCATCCGCGTTGGAAACTTCGTTCGCAAAAAGCCATTGAGAACCGGCAGAAATGCCTTCTCAGTCGCGCCCTCCACGATCAATGCAATCTTCAAGAGCGACCGCCCAGTTGTCCGAGACGCCATATCTCGCCTAATGTGTAGTTCTCAAGCCATGCGGCTAAATCAAACGAATCCGCCCACGTTGCTTGCGTTGAGCCCCGGTCATCGACGTCAAGAACCATCACTTCGCTGGGTTGGAGGAAGTTTACGAGCCTTTCCGAATGCGTCGCAACGATCAACTGGGTTCGCCGCGAAGCATCCCGCATGAGGTCGGCCAAAAGCCGGAGCAACTCTGGATGAAGGCTGATCTCTGGCTCGTCGATCATTGTGAAAGTGCTTAGCGTTGGGCTCAAGAGCAAAGCGGCAAGCCACAAGAAACGCAAAGTTCCTTCTGAGAGCTCATGCATGAAGATCGGCCGTTCGAATGATCTGTCTTTCCAAGTCAGGGCGATAAGTCCCGCCGCGACCGGCGGAAAATTCAACGCTTCGAACCCTGGATACGCGGCGCGGAGGGTCTCAAGTATCGTTTCGAAGCGGTCTGGGTCCGTCTCGCGCAGTCCGTACAAATGTGCGACAAGAGCTTCTCCATTCGATCCCGGCAGATTCGCCGGACGCATCTGTTGGGGAAGCTTGACAGCCGACCGCGGTCCTACGTCCAATGCGTGGTACAAGGTCGAAGTGGAAAGCAGCTTCCGGAAGTCTTCAGATTGGCCAAACATTCGCGGTACTTGAGAAAGCGAGGTTTCGAGAGGATTGTGTTCCCAGTTGGGACGAGTAAGTTTGTCCTCGAGATCCAAGTAGCGAACATCAGAGTTGGTTGAGTCGATGTAGTTGAACGATCGAGCTAGTAGAGGCTCGTATCGAGTGAGACTTTCTTTGGCGATCGAATAAGAAGCGCCTGATGGGACCAGTCTCAAGTCGTATTCCATGGAAGGCGCGGAATCAAACGGTACGTGGACTTTTAGCGCCAAAGCATCCGCTCGTCCCCTTGTCAAAAGACTTCCGAGGCCCGCGAATTCCGTGAGCTTTTCGTTAAGGGTGCCGGATGCGGAGGCAGATAGTAACGAAAATGCGTCCAGGAAAGATGACTTGCCCGAGCCGTTCGCCCCAATTAAGACTGTCAGCGGACGGAGCTCAAGGTCTAGCGACTCCAGCCGGCGGAAACCCTCGATGCGGACTCGATTTAGCTTGGTCATGGGTAGGCGGTAGGCTCTTGACTCATTGCAGATTAACAGGGACCTGTTCCAGGATCTCGATGCCGAAGCCTTCTAGGCCCACGGCGCGGACGGAGGAGTTGCTCAACAGGCGGATTTGGCGGCATTGGAGGTGGCGGAGGATTTGGGCGCCGATACCGACTTGATGTTGCATCTTGCGTTCGCCTTCGTGGCGGGGGGCGGTGCGGGTGTGGATGGCGGCCAGGCGGTCGGGGTTGTTGAGGTGAAGGTAGACGACTACGCCGGAGCCTTGTTGCGCGATTTGGCGCATGGCGCCGTCGAGGAGCTTGCGGCAATCGCAGGTGGTGCTTTGGAAGATGTCGCCGTGGGGGCAATAGGAGTGCATGCGGACTAGCGTGGGGGCGTCGTGGTTGAGCTGTCCGCGGACGAGCGCGGCGTGGAGTTCCTTATTGAGGACGTTCTCGAAGAGAAGCATGCGGAAGGGGCCGTGGGCGGTTTCGAGATTCGTCTCGTTCACGACGCGGACGTAGCTTTCGTTGTGGAGGCGGTAGCGGATGAGGTCGGCTACGGAAATTAGCGAGAGGTTGTGGGTGGCGCAGTATTCGATGAGTTGCGGCAGGCGGGCCATGGTGCCGTCGGCGTTCATGATTTCGCAGATGACTCCGCCGGGGGGGCGGCCGGCGAGACGGGCGAGGTCGACGGCGGCTTCGGTCTGACCGGCGCGGACGAGCGTTCCGCCTTGGGCGGCGCGTAGGGGGAAGACGTGGCCGGGGCGGGCGAGATCATCGGGACGCGTGCCGGGTTGCATGGCTAGCTGGATGGTGTGGGCGCGGTCGCTCGAACTGATGCCGGTGGTGACGCCTTCCTTGGCGTCGATGGACTCGGTGAAGGCGGTGCCGAAGTTGGAGGTGTTGACCTTCGACATGAGGGGGAGACCGAGGCGGTCGCAGATTTCGGCGTCGAGGGCGAGGCAGATGAGACCGCGGCCGTGGACGGCCATGAAGTTGATGGCTTCGGGCGTGATGGCGTCGGCGGCGATGGCGAGATCGCCTTCGTTCTCGCGGTCCTCGTCGTCGACGATGACGACCATTTTGCCGTCGCGGAAATCGCGAATGGCCTGTTCGATCGAACTGAAGGGAAGGCTGTCGGGCATCTCTAATTTTGATTGTGCATGGTGGGGCGGGGGCGTCACCAAAATCTCTGCGAAATATTTCCTTTGTTTTGCTCGCTATGCGGTTTGGGTGAGGCTTGGCGGGCGTTGACGCTAACTACTCTCTGACCGGGGCTTGCGCCTCGAACGAAGCGACTGGGGCCGCGCGAAAGCGGTTCCCGCAAAGGAACACCAAGAATGCAGATTGATGAGTTGAAGGCGGCGATCGAAGAGCACGCCGATTACCGGGCGTGGAAGCCGAGCCTGGAGCTGTACCGGAATCTTTATTCCGGCGGGGCGCAGATGAAGAGCAAGGCGTCGACGTATTTGTACCAGCGGCACAAAGAGCCAGCGGATGTTTACCAAGAGCGCGTGGCTCGCAGTTACTACGAGAACTATATCGGCTCAATCGTCGATTGGTATGCCGCGACGCTGTTCCGGCGCGAGCCCGTGGTGACGGTGGAAGACGCGAGCGCACGTTCCACGGCTTGGTACTACGGATTCTTCCAGAACTGCGACCGCAACAATACCTCGATCACCGACTTCCTGCGGAAGCGATTTATTGAGGCGTTGGTGTATGGGCGATCTTACACGGGCCTCGAGTTTCCCCGAGCGGCGAAGAAATTCGAGAGCCGTTTGGAAGAAGAGATGGCGGGCGCGGACCGGGCCTACCTGACCGAGATTCATCCGCTCGACGTGATGAATTGGCGGCGGGGCGCGGGTGGGAAGCTTGAATTCCTGACGATCCGGCTGGACGCGCGCCAAGAAGAAACGAAGCGATTCCTGGTCTACACGACGACGGATTACTTCATCGTCGAGAGCGACAACGACGGGGCGTTGCGCGTGGAAGAGCAAGGCCGTCACGCGACGGCGAAGCTCGAGCGCGTGCCGGTCTTCGAGTTCTTCAACAGCGACGGCCTGTGGCTGATGAACAAGGCCGGGCACTTGCAGTTGGAGCATTACAACAAGTCGAATGGCCTGGCGTGGTCGTTGGGCTCAGTACTTTATTCAGCGCCGGTGATCTACAGCAAGCGGGACTTCGGCCAAGTGCTCGGTGAGAGTTATTACATCCACTTGGATCCGGAGGACAAGTTCGGCTGGTCCGAACCCGAGGGCAACGTTTACCGGATCGCGCTCGAGAACCTGAACCGCTTGCAGGAAGAGATCTACCGCACGTGTTTCTTGATGGGGCAGGCCAAGAGCTGGCTGGGCGGGAACGCGGCGGTGAGCGCGCAAAGCAAACGGCAAGATTACCAAGTGACGCAGGAGGTGCTGCGGGCGTATGGGGACGGGATTAAGGATTTCCTGAAGCGGCTGTTGGAGACTCTGACGGCGATCCGCGAGGATCAAGCTCGCGTGACGGTGAGCGGGCTGGATGAGTTCGAGGTGGGCGAGTTCAGGGACGAGCTGGATGAGGCGCAAGCGCTTCTCTCGCTCGGAGTGAAGTCCAAGACCTTCCGGAAGCAGGTTTTCAAGAAGCTTGCTCTGAAGTACTTGGCGGACGTCAACGAAACGACGAAGGCGCATATTGCGCGCGAAATCGACGTGGCCGTTGACAGTGAGGAGAAGGAATGAACCATTCCGAGGAAAACGTGAAGGGGACGGAGAGTCCGGCGGCGCCGGATTTGAAGCTCCTGGTGCGAAGCATTCTCGAGGAAGTTTCGGTGGCGCAGACACAGAAGGCCGAACCCGCTTACAAGGCGGAGTTGGACGAAGAGAAGCGCCGGCGGGAATCGCTCGAGAAACGGTTTAACGAACTTCTGGAAGACAACCGGCGCAAGAGCGCGCTGGCCGATTCCTTGGAGCGCGAAACCGCGGTGAAGACGGAGCTGCAAAAGCACGGGGTCACCAAACTGGAACTGGCTTACAAGGCACTGAAGGACGATGTGCAGCGCGAGAAGGACGGCTCGTTGAGCGTTCGCGCGGCCGAGGGGGCGTTGCCCGTGAAGGAATTCATTACGAAATTCCTCGACGAAAATCCAGAGTTTCTGCCGGCGCGGAACTTTGGGGGCAGCGGATCCGGATCGTCGCCGCGCTCGCAGCAGAGCGCCCCTGGGATCGATATCGATTCGATTCGTCCCGGCATGAGCCGTGAAGAGCTGGGCAAGGTCCGGCTCGAAATCGCCCGTTTGGCGAAAGAACTTGAGTAGAACTCTCAAGCGAAATCAAAAAAGAAAAGAGACAAACTAAATGCCTTCAATTACTTCTTCGAATCTTGCGAACGCCATCGTGAAGCTGGTGGCCGCAGACGCTCTGCCCGCGCTGATGGGCAACCTGGTGATGGGCAACTTGGTGAATCGCGACTTTGAAGCGACCTTGGCCAAGGCCGGCGACACCGTGAACGTGCCGGTGCCTCCGGCGCTCGTCGCGAACAACATCGCCGACGGCGGCACGGTGGTGACGCAGAACCCGAACTTGGGCAACGCGCAAATCGTGTTGAACACGCACGCCGAAGCGACGTTCCAGATTCCGGATGTGACGAAGATCGTCGCGGTGCCGGACCTGCTCAAGCTGTACATGGAGCCGGCCGTGATCGCGCTGGCCGAGAAGGTCGAAAGCGATCTTTTGGGCCTGGCGACCTCGTTCACCGCGAACACCGCGCTAGGCGCGCAGGGCGTGACGGTGACCGAAGACGTTATCGATCAAGCGGAAACGGCGTTGTTCAACGCGAAGGTTCCTTCCAGCATGCCGAAGCATTTGGTGGTGGACGCGGCGACTTACTCCGCGTTGCGCCTGAACCCGCGCTTTAGCGAGTACTCGAAGGCCGGCGACGCCGGACTGAAGGCGCTCGTGGAAGGCAACATCGGCCGCTTGAAGGACTTCTTCGTGTTCCGCAGCCAATTCATCAAGAAGAACGGCACGCCGGCGACGACCCGCAACCTCGCGTTCGCCAAGAACGCGATTGGCCTTGCGATCCGCCGCTTGCCGCAACCGCTGCCCGGCACGGGCGCCATCGCCGAGTACGCCGAGATGGGCAACTTCGGCGTGCGCGTCGTGATGAGCTACCAGCCGGATACGCTCGCGCAACAGTTCACCGTGGACATTCTCTACGGGGCTGCGATCCTGCGCAACAACCATGGTGTGTTGATCAACAGCTAGGCATAGGCCTAGGCAAAAGCCAAGGTTGAAGAGACGCCGGGTGTCCGCAAGGGCATCCGGCGTTTCGGCTTTGGGGCCTTTGTTGGAGACGCAAGAAAGAGAGAAACACACATGGCGTTATTGAACGAAGAGACGATTTCGTGCCTGGCGGATTGGATTGCCTACGAATCGAAGTTGATGGTGTTGAGCACCCAGGAATCCGCTTCGGTGGAGAAGAAGGGCGAGTTGGCGCGCAATGAAATTCGGACGGAAGTGTTGGCGTTTCTGGCGCGTAACACGACGCAAGGCGACGCGGCGATTCGCAAGCTGGTGGATCAGGTGCATGTGTCGGAGCCGGTGCGCCGGTGGCACATCTATTTGACGTTGAGCTTGTACTATTCGGATCTCGCGTCGCTGCAGGCGAGCGTCTTGCACCGGGAGCAAAGCAAGTATTTCGAGTTGCGCGCGGATGAGGCGCGAGATCAAGCTTTCACCACCGGCTTGGGCATTGTGAGCAACCCGATACCGCCCGCGACAGAGCCATCGATTCAGCTTCCGGCTGAAACGGATATGGACAGGCTGGTGCGGGGGCGCGTTCGCTTCTTGAATGCGGCGGGGGCCGAGGGCGCGGCGAGCGCGGAGTTCCCGGTGCCGATGGCGGTGGCGGGCAGTGTCAATGGCACTGTCACTTTGAGCTTTGACGAACTGCCGGAAGGCGTCGCTTCGTGGCGGCTCTACTTAGCCGAGGACAGCGATGTGTTTAGTTCGCTGGCCGTTGCCGGCTTCGCCGCTGGCTTCAATGTGGTGCTGCCGCCGGCATTCGAAACCGTGGGACCGCAATTGCGCAACTCGGGGCAGATGCCCGACCGCTACATCCGATACTCGCGGAACTTGGGGCGTTAGATATGGCGAGCCTAAGTAATCGAGCTTTGGACGCGGCGTACGTGCTGTTCTCCGGCGAGGCCGGTTTGAAGATCAGCCTGGAGAACTTGAGCGAGGAGATGGGGCGTGACGTGAGCATCGCGCAGTTTCTCCTGGAGCGCAGGCTCTGGGGAGCGAAGCTGAGCGACCGGGACGTCGAGACGCGATTGCCGCGCGTGTCGTTCTCCTTGAATCGCATGAGCAGCAAGGGCGCGGAGAAGTTGTCGCGCAACGCGGCGCGCGCAACTTTGCAGGTGGAGATTGTCTTGTCGGCCGAGAGGCCGGAGCAAGCGGCTGGCGAGTTGAGTAATTACGTCGACGGCGTGATGGACGTTTTGGACCGGAACCGCGGGCTCTGGGCCGCGGGGGTTTTCTACGCCGGCGAATTCGATGTGGATATCAAGCCTTTGGCCAAGGGCGGTCTGAACTATACGCAGAGCGCCGTTTTCGAAATCGAAGTTTATCTTTGGCAGGAACTGTAAGGAAGCAACATGGCGAGCGAATATATTGCGACACATTCCAATCGCGTCTACCTGAAGAGCGAAGTGGACCATCCGGAATTGAATGAGATGACCGATGCGCGGATTGCGCCGGTGACGAGCCTTCGCGTTTCAGCGAAGCGGAAGCAGCTTTTCCGCCAAGACAAGACGGGTTACCGCAGCGAGAGTCCCGTGTTGGGGCCGCAGCGCGAGTTGGTGGAAGTCTCGATGCAGGCTTATGGCACGGGCTGGGACGGCGGCTCCGCGAAGACGGCGATTAGCCCTTTGCTGGAGAGCGGCTTCGCGGCGGCGACGAGCGTGGGCACGAGCTATACAGTGAGCGCTTCGAGCGGCACGACGTTAACGTTTGACGCGGATACCGACCTGGGCGTGGGCTCGGCGGTGGTGTTCGGCCAGGAGATGCGCTTTGTGGCGGCGCTGGCCGGGCCGCGCGACGTGACGCTGAATGCGCCCTTCACGATGGAGCCTTCGGCGGGATCGGCCGTGCTGGGCAGCGCGGGGCTGCGCGCGGGCGATAGCGTGCGGCCGATGAGCGTGCTCGATACTTGGAACCCCACGCAGGCGGTGCAGCGCTTCATGACGGGCGTCGCGGCGGACAAGTTGACGATCGAGATCAACAACGACTTCCTTGAAGTCGGCATGAAAGGTTACGCGCAGAACTTGTTCGATAGCGTGAGCGGCCTTGGTGGCGTGGGTTTTGTGTTTCCCCCGGCGCCGGTGGGCACGGGCGCTTCGCTGGCGTCGCCTATCGCGGGGCATTTGGGTCAAGCGATCATCGGCATCGAGGGCACGCGGGTTTGTACGCTGACCGAGGCGAAGATCACGATCGACAACAACATCGAGCCCCGGACTGACGAATTCGGTTGCTACGGCACGAAGGCGTTCGTGCTGGGCAAGCGGCGGGTGACGTTGGACATGACGTTGTTCGAGCGGAACGACTCGCTGAGTCAGGCGCTGTATGCGTCGGCGGCGAACAATGTTCCCGTGCCCGTGATGCTGCAGATCGGAAATCAGCAGGGCGGGATGTTCGGCGTTTACTTGCCAGCGGTGCTCTTCACGGTACCCGAGTTCGACGATAAGCAGGCGCGGCTTTTGTGGCGCTTTCAGGCGTCGCTGGCGTTGGGCGCGGAGAACGATGAAATTTTCATCGCGCAGCGCTAGGGAACGGAGGCGACATGGACCTCTGGACTGAAGTGGAGTTCCGGCCCAAGAGTTTTCCGGAAGTGGCAGTGACGCTGCGGCGCATTTCGATGGCGCGGCGATTGCGCTTTCTCGCGGTGAATCACGAGCTGATGCGCGTGGTTCACTTTCCGCGGGGCGCGCAAGTCCCGTATAGCGCGGCGCAGCGCGCCGAGGCCGAGATCGAGTTGAGCCGGCGAATTCTGGCGGAGACGTTGATTTGCGTGGACGGCTTGGAAACACCCGTTCGCGGATGGGCAGAATGGCTGGTGCAGGATGCGCCGCAAGAACTCTGCGTGGAAGTTCTGGAACGCGCCGGCGAGGCGATGATTCTGGGCGAGGAACAAAGAAAAAAATTCTAGCCGCCTCCCGGTATGCGACGAGCAAGACTCGCTGGGAGTGCGGCGATTGCTTGCGCAGGGATCTAACGATGCAGCGGAGATGCGGCCTGATGGGTTGCGCGCCGGGCGAGGTTCCCGTGTGGGCGAAAGAAGGGGCGGTGTTTTTTCAATGCCCCGAGAGTCTGATGAGCGGAGAGATTCACTACTGGCTGAGCCTGGATGCGCTGATGCGCGCTCATTCCAATGTTCCGTGGCTTGAAATGCCGGCGGTAGATTGCGATGCGCTGCAAGCGCTGTGGCGGCAAAAGGAAAAAGAAAATGGACAACGTTAACGAGACAAGATTTGGCGAGGTGATTGGCAAGATCGTCGAGCAATTGGAGAGCGCGGGCGAGAGCTTGCCGGTGAATGCGCCGGTTACGGGCACGGTAAGCGCCTTGACCCAGATTTCGCCCACGGCGGCTAGCGCGCCGGTATCTTCCGGGAGCGAGGGCGCCAGTTTGGCCCGCAATGTGGGCGGGGCATTGCTGCAAGCCATCAATCCGGTTCGGGGCAACAGCCCCGCTTCGCTGATTAGCAATCTGTTCCTGGGGCCCGTTTGGCGCGGGTTGTTTGGGCTGTTTGGCAGCGGGGATGAAACGCAAGAGCCTGTGTTGAACCGCTTCATGCGTCCCGAGGATGTGGCGACGGGCGTGAGCGCGCAGGCGGATTCGCTGGGTCGCAATGCGGCGTTGCGCGGCGATGGGTTGGGCGTGACGCGGAGCGCGCCGCCCGCGATGCCGCAGATGCAAGTGACGATACAGGCGCTGGACGCGCGGAGCGTGATGGAGCGTAGCGAGGACATCGCGTCCGCAGTGCGGCAGGCGATGCTGACGAATCACTCGATCAATGAAAGTTTGACGGAGCTATAGGCACATGGAATTTCCCTTGCTTGATACCGCGGTGAGTGTGCAATACACCGCCGCGAAGGAGCGCCGGGTCCGGCACCGGGCGCATGAATTTTTGGGCGATGGGCGGCAGAGCCAGATCGACCGGCATACGAGTGGAGAGCGGTGGCGGCTCGCTTATGAAGAGTTGAGCGCGAGCGAAGTGAATCGTTTGCGGGCGTTTTGCGAAGGGCTGCAGTATGGCGAAACATTTTCGTTTCCCGATCCGTGGACTGGGCAAGTGTATGCGCAGTGCCGCCTGATGGACAGTACGTTCGTGATGTCGAGCGGCGGGTCGATGCGCTATCGCGCGCTGTTGGGGGTGGAAGATGCCAGTTAATCCCCTGGTGTTTCCCGCGAGCGACGCGGGATTCCTTGCGCAGTTCCCCGTGACCTATGAGAGCGTGCGGCGCGGACCGCGGAATGTTTTTCGAAGTGGGCGGCAGTTGTTCTCGCCTGGCGAGTCGCGGCTGCGCAGCCGTTGGACGTTGAGCTTCGGATATCTGAGCAACGGCGAGCGGGATCGCATGGAAGAGTTTCTTTCGGCGGCGGAGGGAGAAGGGCGGCCTTTCTTGTTCTTCGATCCATTCGGAAATCTATTGCAGCATTCCGAGGATCTTTCCAACGCGGTTTGGACGCGTACCGGCGCAATCGACGTGGCGCCGTTTACGGATCCAGATCTCGGTGAGGCCTTCGTCGTTACGAACACGAGTCCCGGCTGGGGTGCGCTGGAACAGACGGTAAATTTCGGATTCGGATTTCTGGGCTGCTTTAGCGTGCAGACCAAGTGGGACTCTCCCGTACCGATGCGGCTGCGGCTGGTGGATGCGAATGGTTCCACCGAGGCGCCGAATTCGGCTTTGGAGGCGCGGCGCGTTTCCGTGAAGCGCAAGGCCGGCGGGGCCGTAGCGAGCACGACTGTGTCTATCGGCATTGCGCCGAATACTCAAGCGATCTTGGCGCGGCCGCAACTCGAAATCGCGGCGACGCCCGGAGCGTACCTGCCGACGGGGCAGCGGAGCGGCGTGGTGCAGGCCGCTTGGCTGCGGCAGGACGCCTATCAATGGACCGCACCGGCGCCGGATGCGCATCGAATTCAACTCATTGTGGAAAGTAATCGTCTCTGATGACATTTCTCGAGCGGAAAGACCAGGCCGTAATTCCGGCCACGGCAATTCTTTGCCAAATTACGCCGCGTGGCGGCGAGACTTTGTACTGGGCGAGCGTCCCATGTACGCATGGCGCGCTGACCTACGAGGCGCGATTGAGCCAAGAGCAGGAGAATTCCTGGCGCTTTTCCGCCGACTTGACCGCGGAGAGCGCGGCGAGCTTGCAGATACTTGCGGCGAACGCCGACGGGGCCGTGAGCGAGTTACGACGCACTGGCGCGCTGCGCGGGGCGCAGATCAAGATCTTCGCGGCGGTGTTGAATGGCGCGGCCGTTGAGGATGCGCAGGCGATGTTTACGGGGATCGTGGATAATGCGCTCGAGTCCGACTCGCGCTTCGCGAAGATTGTGGCACTAAGCAGACTGAGCGCGGTGCGCAGCAGCTTTCCGCCAATGCGGATTCAGAAGCAGTGCGCGTGGGCGTTTCCGAAGAATGAGGGCGAGCGCGCGGCGGCGTTGAGCTCCGGTGAGGATGGGCGCTATGCGCCGTTGTTTCGCTGCGGGTACTCGGCTGGGTTGCCGGGCGGCTTCGGGAATATGGACGGCGGGCAGCCCTTTACTAGTTGCGATTTCACGCGCGTGTCTTGCGAGGCGCGCGGGATGTTCGATAAGGACGGCGCGCAGCAGGTGACGCGGCGCTTTAGCGGGATTGAGTTTGTGCCGCCGGCGATTCAGGTGCGCGGGCACGGCGAGACTAGCGGGCGGCTGTCGAGCTTGGTGAGTATCGATACTCGCTACAACGACGTTGTGCCCGCGGTCTATGGCATGGGTTGGATGCAGGCGCCCGTAGTGTTTTCGCGGAACGATGGGAATCTGACGCGCGTGGAAGCGCTATTGGGATTGGGCGAGATCGAGGATGCCGTGAAGGTTCTGGTGAATGGCTACGAGATTCCGCGCGCCGTCGATGGGACGAACATGACGGGGACGGGGTGGTTTCAGGTGGTCACGAGGGGCGGGCGGACTGGTGGGTTTAACTTGAACTTCACCGATGCCGCTGGGAATCCGCAGGGCGATCCTTACGGGAGCCTCGCGATGCTGAGCGTGGTGGTGCCGAACAAGATTAGCGATGGGAAGAATACGCCGAAGGTTGAGGTTTTGCTCAAGGGCATTCGGTTGCCGATGCTCGACGCTTCCGGCGCGCTGGTGGAGACTTCGTGGAGCGCGAACCCGGCTTGGATCGTTTGCGACATCTTGCGGCGCTGCGGTTGGAAGCTGGATGAGTTGAATCTGTCGAGCTTTGTGGAGACCGCGGCTTATTGCGATGGCGTGGTGGACTTGGTGGATGCGAATGGCAATACCCGGCAGGGCAAGAGGTTCGAGACGAATCTTGTTTTGCGGCGGCGCTATAGCGTGGCGGAATTGTTGCGTGGGATCCGGTTGGGCGCGTTGCTGCGGCTGGGGCTGGACGCGGAAGGTCGAATTTACTTGCGGCCGGAGAGCACGATCGCTTTGCAGCAGCCGGTGAAGCCCGAGGGTAGCAACGCCATGGCTGCGTTGGAAGGCGGTTGGGCTGCTTATGAGTTTGACGACGGCAAATATGGCAAGCATGGACTCCTGCTGAAGGCAAATGGCGACGCGGATTTCGAGTTGACTTCGAAGCCGAGCCATGATGCGGCGAACCGCGTGAGCGCGGAGATTCAGGATTCGTTGAACGAGTTCCGGCAGGATAGTTTTTCGCTCGCGGATACGGACGATATCGCCGAGCGGCGGCAGGAGATTCAGCAGAGTTTGCCCGTGATGGGATTGCCGCACTTGCCGCAAGCGATTCGGGTGGGGCAGACGTGGTTGAACAAGTCGATCGCGGGGAACGTGTATGTGGGATTCCGGACGAGTTTGCGCGGCGTGCATTTGCGGCCGGGCGATTTGATCGCGGTGACTTACGAGAAGCATGGCTTCGACCGTTCGTTGTTTCGCGTGATTGAGACGCGGGTGTCGTCGCGGCTCGAGACGGTGGAAGTGATGGCTCAGTTGCACCAGGATCATTGGTATTCGGACGATCCTCGTGTGCGTTACGACCGGAAGCGGCTGTACGCGTGGGCGAATCGCGCGGCGCGGGCGGTGATTCCGCTGGAGGCGAGTGAGAGCTTGGGTTACGACGAGAACGGGCAGGAGAAGGCGGCGGTGAAGATTCCGTTCGTACGGCCTGGGTCGCCCGTGGATGGCTTAGCGGTGCCGCTGGTCAGCTTTCAATATTCCGTGGCGAATGCGGGCGGTGGCTTGGGGCCGGGGAATTACTACTACGGCTTCACGGCGGTGGACGCGCAGGGCGGGGAATCGGCGCTTTCGACGTTGATTCCGGTTTACATCGAGAGTAGCGGTGGGAATCACGTCGTGACGGTGCAGGGATTGAGCCTTGGTAATGGCGCGGTGGCGATGCATGTTTATCGTGGATCGACACCATATCAGTTGCGGCGGATTGCAAGTTCGGTTGCGGTGGCTGCGCAGTTCGTGGACGCCGGCGCGGCGGCGGAGGAGGAACTCGCTCCGGATGCGAACTATCGAAAGTTGCAATCTTACTTCCGCAGAGAGTTCATGCCTTCGCAGGCGGCGGATGTGTTTTCCGCGGATACGATTGGCGAGACTGGCTTGAGTTTGACGCCCGATGAGTGGAACGGCAAGAGCGTCGTGATCCGATCAGGGAAGGGCCGGGGACAGGAACGGCGTATTGTTTCGCACACGGAGAACACGTTCACGCTGCATGAGAAGTGGATGACGATTCCGGATGCGACTTCGCAGTTTGCGGTGGTGCAGACGGAATGGACTCGGGCGCAGGAGAGCGAGGGTTCCGAGATTACGGTGTTCCTGCCGTTGTTGAGCAGCGAGACGATTGAGATCAACTTGCGTAGCGTGGACAGCGATGGCGATGAATTAGCGGCGTTTGAGTCGCCGAGTGTGGTTTGGCAGATTGGCGTTACTGGAAGTGGTGGTAGTGGCGGCGATACTGGCGTACCGCCGGAGGCGTCGTTTGGATTCCGGTTGCTTGAAGGCGGGACTGTCTCGGTTGGGGGATTCGCTTTTTCGCAGTTCACGAACCTGAGCACCGCTTATGCGGCGAAGCTGGGTTTGTTGTTTTGGGATGAGTTGAGCGCGCCGACTCCGCTGAGTCTGGCCGCCGGTATTGACGATGTGCAGACTTCGATTGAGATCAGCGGGTTGGCGGAGCCTTTGGCGGCGGGCGACTTCATTCAGATCGGGCAGGAAGTTTGCAGCGTGGTGGAGAGAGTGGGTACGAGCGATGTGTATGAAGTGCTGCGCGGCAGTCATCTGTCGCCCGCTAGCGCGCATGCCGCGGCCGCGCCGGTGTTCGCGTTGGACCGAAGGGATGAAGTGATTAATCTTTTGCCGGGCTTGCTGACTTCGACGGCTGGCGTGCGCTTCCGGTACAACACGCGGATTCCATACGTGCGTATCGCGGCGGCGGACCTCGCGATCTACAATCGCTTGGGCGCCGGGGCGTTGCGCGAAGAGTGCTACACGCAGATCGCGGGCGACGGGATTCGCACGCTTTCGGGCGGTCAAGTTGCATTTAGCGTGGCGGGGTACTTGGCGATTGAGGCCGGCGTGGGAACCGCTTACGTGACCGAGCGCGAGATGGCGGTGGGCGATGTTTCCGCCTTCGTGAGCGAGCCGCCGGGAGGCGCGCCGGTCGAGGTTCTGGTCCGCGTGGATGGCGTTGAGTACGCGACGCTTTCGATTCCGGCTGGCAGCTTTACGTCGCCAGCGGTCAGCCGATTCAATCACGCGCCGATACCGGCGGGGTCGACGATCACGTTCGATATCACGAACGTGCCATCGGCCGCGCAAGGAACGCCGGGGCGCGATCTGACCGTGTTTCTGCAGGTGTGACGGATAATGGCGTTTTGATCTCGATTCAAAACGTCTCGAAGCGATACCAGGGCGCCGGCTTTCGAGCGCCCTGGCGGCGCAAGGTTGATGGGCAAGAATTTTGGGCACTGCGCAACATCGATATCGATGTGGAGCGCGGCGAGTGTTTCGGGATCTTGGGGCCGAACGGTTCGGGGAAGTCGACGCTGTTGGAGATTGTGTCCGGCATTCTGGAGCCGACCGAAGGCAGAGTGTTATTGGGTGGGCGGGTGAGTGCGCTTTTGGAACTGGGGGCAGGGTTCAACCCGGAGTTCACGGGAATTGAGAATGTGCGGTTGAATGCGGAACTGCTGGGTATGAGCCGCGAGACTATCGACGCGCGGATGCCGGAGATTGAGGCGTTCGCGGAAATTGGCGAGTTCTTCCGGCGGCCCGTGCGGGAGTATTCGAGTGGCATGTACGTGCGGCTGGCCTTCGCGGCGGCGATTCATCAGGAGCCGGAGATACTGATTGTGGACGAGGCGCTGGCGGTCGGGGACGTTCGTTTCGCCAACAAGTGCATACGGCGTTTGGAGGAGATGCGCGGGGGCGGGACGACGATCTTGTTCGTGTCGCACGATTTGGGGCTGGTGAAGAAATTGTGCGAACGGGCGGCATTGCTTTGGGAAGGGAAGTTGGCGTTGTTAGGGAGCGCAAAGGACGTTTGCGATCTGTATGTGCGGCGAGCGCAGGCGGAGGTTACGGAGAGCGGAGCGTTGGTGGATGGGCCGGCGACGCTGGTTGCTTTTGCGATGGACTCGGCGCGTTACGAAATCGGGCAGCGCATCAATATTGAGGCGCGCGTGCAGTTGCGGCAAGGCGTTTCCGAGTTGCAGTTTGGCTTTTTGATTCGCAACCGGCAGGGCTTGGAGGTGGCGGGTACGAACAACACGATTGAGCAGATGCGCATTGGGCCTATTGAAGAAGCCTCGGAGATTACAGTGCGGGTGTCATTCACTTGCGTGTTGACGCGCGGGGATTACTCGGTGACGTTGGCCGTGCAGTCGCCTAAGGGCGAGCCTTACGATTGGCGTGACGATTGCCTCTCGTTCCAAGTACTGGACACGCGGGACTATGCAGGGAGCGTGCGTCTGGATGCTACCTTTGGATGGTCTTCAGACTTGAAACGCGATGAGTAATCCCGAACGCATTCAGAAATTTCAGGAGGCGCTGGCGGCGCTCGATCTCGATGGGTGGTTGTTTTTCGATCATCATGCGCGGGATCCGCTGGCGTATCGAGTGCTGGGATTTCAGCCGAAGCAGAGCGTGACGCGGCGCTGGTACTACTTGGTGCCGCGCGAAGGAGAGCCACATGCGCTGGTGCATCGCATCGAGTCGAAAGTGCTGGATGAATTGCCGGGACAGAAGCACATTTACTCTGGGTGGCGGGCGCATCAGGATGGAGTGGGTTCGCTGCTGTTTGGGTTGAAACGTATCGCGATGCAATATTCGCCGGGTTGCGCGATTCCGTATGTGTCAATGGTGGATGGCGGGACGTTGGAGTTTGTGCGGTCTTTTGGGGTTGAGGTGGTGAGTTCGGCGGACTTGATCCAGAACTTCGACGCGACGTTGAACGAGGCGCAAGTGGAGTCGCACTTAAGCGCAGGCCGCAAGATGGACGAGATTCGCGCGGCGGCTTTCGCGCGGGTGAGCGCGGCGTTGCGCGATGGATCGCCGATGAATGAGTGGGCCCTGCATAGCTGGATGCGGGAGCAATTCGAGCGGGAGGGGTTGATCACCGATCACGGGCCGATTGTCGCGGTGAACGAGCATGCGGCGGACCCCCACTATGAGCCTTCGCCGGAGGCGTCGGCTTCAGTTCGTCCCGGGGACCTCTTGCTGATTGACATGTGGGCGAAGTGGAATCGACCCAGCGCCATTTATTACGACATCACTTGGACCGGTTTCTGCGGCGATGCGCCTCCCGCCGAGATGGATAACGTTTTCGGGATCGTCAAGCAGGCGCGGGATGCGGCGTTCGATTTCGTTCACAGGGCACTGGGCGCGGGCCGGGTGATTCGTGGTTTTGAAGTGGACAATGCTTGCAGGGCGGGCATTGACGCCGCGGGCTTCGGCGAGTGCTTTGTGCACCGGACGGGTCATTCCATTGGCGAGGATGTTCATGGGACGGGGGCGAACATGGATGACCTGGAGACCCACGATGAGCGGCGCATTTTGGCGAATACGCTGTTTTCCGTGGAGCCTGGAATCTATCTGGAGCGATACGGCATCCGGAGTGAGTTCAATGTCCTGGCGGAGGCGTCGGGCGCGCGAGTGACTGGAGAGGCACAGGACCGCTTGCTCCGGCTTTTGCCTTAGCTTCGCCTTTGCGGCGGCGATTTCCGCTAGCCGAAGCGATTTGCTAGAATTACACTTTGGGATTCAGAGCCGAACGCTCCCCGCGTTCGGCTTTCTTTGCGCCCACAGACTTATCCTGTAGACTCCGATGTTCGAGAATTTAAGCGACAAGCTGCAGCGTGTTTTCAAGAACATGCGCGGAGAAGGCAAGCTCACCGAGGCGAATATGCAAGACGCCTTGAAGGAGATCCGTGTCGCATTGCTCGAAGCCGACGTTAACTTCAAGGTCGTCAAGGAACTCATTGAAAACGTCAAGGGGAAGGCGCTGGGCGAGGAAGTGCTCACCTCGCTTTCACCGACGCAGCAGGTTATCAAGATCGTACGCGACGAACTGGTCCGCCTGCTGGGCACGCATCAAGCGAAGTTGCGTTTCGCGAACGAGCCGCCGACGGTGATCATGATCGTGGGCCTGCAGGGTTCGGGCAAGACAACCAGTACGGCGAAGCTCGCGAAGCTGTTGACCAAAGAAGGCAAGAAGCCGCAGCTTGTTAGCGTGGACATTTACCGGCCCGCGGCGCGTGAGCAACTGGCGGTGCTGGCAAGGCAATTGCAGATTCCGATTCATGCCGGCGAGAGCGGAGAAAGCCGCCCCACGGAATTGGTGCGAGGCGCGAAGATCGACGCGGTCCGCAATGGCCGTGACGTGTTGCTAGTCGATACCGCTGGCCGATTACATATCGACGATGAATTGATGCAAGAACTCCAAGGGCTCAAGGAACAACTGAATCCGACGGAGATTTTGTTCGTGGCGGATGCGATGACCGGCCAGGACGCGGTGCGGTCCGCGGATGAGTTTAATAAGCGGCTCGGCATTACGGGCGTGGTGCTGACGAAGATGGACGGCGACGCGCGCGGCGGCGCGGCGCTTTCGATCCGTCAAGTCACTGGGCAGCCGTTGAAATTTGTCGGTCTCGGCGAGAAGCCCGAGGCCTTTGAAGCGTTCCACCCGGACCGGGTGGCGCAGCGCATTCTCGGCATGGGCGATGTGCTCAGCTTGATCGAGAAGGTCGAGCAGGCCATCGACGTCAAGGAAGCTGAGAAGATGCAGCGGAAGCTGATCGAGAACGACTTCACGCTCGAGGATTTCCGCGATCAACTGAAGCAATTGCGTAAGCTCGGGCCCTTGGATTCGCTCATGGGTATGATCCCCGGGATGGGCCAGATGTCCAAGCAGATGAAGGAAGCGAAGATGGACGAGGGCGAGCTGACGAAGATCGTCGCCATCATCGATTCCATGACGCCCTTGGAGCGCGAGAATCATATGCTGATTAACGGCTCGCGCCGGCGCCGCATCGCGTCCGGAAGCGGCACGCAAGTCAGCGACGTGAACAATTTATTGAAGCAATACACTCAGGCCCGCAAGATGATGAAGACCTTGACGGACTCTCTCGGCGGCATGAGTGGCGGGAAGATGGGCGGTTCGATGGCCAAGCGCCTCGCCAAGCTCGGCATTCCCGGCATGGAAGATTTGATGCGGCGCTGAGAAGCAACGCACATCCCGTAGACCTGAAAACAGCACATACAGTAGAGGAGAAGAACGAAAATGCTGATGATTCGACTAGCGCGTTTCGGCTCGAAAAAGCGGCCGACCTATCGCGTGGTGGTTATTGAAAAAGAGCGGGCCCGCAACGGCCGCGCCGTGGAAGTGGTGGGCAACTACAACCCCGTGGCGCAACCGCAGGTGGTGAACTTGAAGCACGACCGGATCGAACACTGGATGAAGAGCGGCGCCCAGCCCTCGGATACCGTGGCCCGGTTGCTCAAGAAGAACCCCGCCGCCGCGCCAATTGCGTAAGCTTCCGGCGGCGCATTTTTTCAGTAGTACAGATACACCACGATTCCGCGAAGGAGCGGCCATGAAACAACTGGTGGAAGATATTGCAAAGGCGCTCGTCGATGCGCCCGATTCGGTGACCGTGAAGGAAGTCGAAGGCGAACGCGTGACGGTACTGGAGCTGCGCGTGGCTCCGGAAGATATTGGCAAGATTATCGGCAAGCAGGGCCGTACGGCGCGCTGCATCCGGACGATTCTCGGCGCGGCGAGCATGAAGCACAATCGCCGTTTCGAGCTGTCGATTCTGGAATAGCGAGGATTCGGCGGCGCCGTGGTTCCCGCTGGATGGGTAGCGCTGGGCACCGTGATTTCTACCCGAGGAAACAAGGGCGAAGTTGTGGTGGAGTTGCTGACGTCCGGCGCGCAGCGATTTCTCGACGTGAAGCGTGTGCATTGGTTCGCCGAGGGCAAGCCCGAACGCGAGCTTGAGGTGACTAACGCTTGGTCGCATCAGGGCAAGACGGTGCTCCACTTTGCCGGGGTCGCGACGATCAACGATGCCGAGGCATTGCGCGGCGGCGATCTTTGCATCCCGCTGGCCGAGCGAAGAGCTTTGGCGCCCGGCGAGATATTCGTCAGCGATTGGATTGGAATGGATTTGGTCGACGAGGCCGGGCGCGTATTAGGCCGAGTCGGCAATTGGTTTGAAGAAGGCGAGCAAGCCTGGCTGGAGATTCAGCCGGGTGCGCAACTGGTGCCGTACGTCCGGGAGTTTTTCTTGAACGTCGATGCCGAAGCGAAGCGAATCACCACGCGCTTGCCGGAAGGGCTGCTGGAAACGGCTGGCTCATGATCTTTCACATTTTGACGATCTTTCCGGAGTACTTCGAGAGCCCCTTCCGCTATGGCGTGGTGGCGCGCGCGAAGGAAGCCGGGAAGATTGAAGTTCACTTCCACGATTTGCGGCGATGGACGACGGACCGGCATCAGTCGGTGGACGACCGGCCCTTTGGCGGTGGAGAAGGCATGTTGCTGAAGCCACAGCCGATTTTCGAGGCCGTTGAGTCGATCTGGCCGGAGCGCAAAGAGAGCCAAAAGGTGGTTCTGCTGTCCGCGCAGGGACGTAAGTTCGAACAAGCCGTGGCGCGCGAGTATTTTTCGGCGGGAGAGATTCTGCTGATTTGCGGGCGCTACGAAGGAGTCGACGAACGCGTGGCCGAGCATTTGGTTGACGATGAGATTTCGATCGGCGACTACGTGTTGAGCGGCGGCGAGTTGGCGGCGGCGGTGGTGGTGGACGCGGTGGCGAGGCTCGTGCCCGGAGTGCTGGGCAACGAGGCGTCGTCGCGGCACGAGAGTTTTTCGGCGGACGCGGTCGAGAGCGGGAAACTGCTCGATTGTCCGCAATACACCCGGCCGGCGGAGTTTCGCGGCTGGAAAGTGCCAGAGGTATTACTCGGCGGCAATCACGCCGAGATCCGGCGCTGGCGGCAAGCCGCGGCGTTGGACAAGACTAGGCGGATGCGGCCCGATTTAATGGGGCGCGGTCCGGAGACAGACGATAATAAAAGTTGACGCCGTCGGGAGACGGCGATGAGGATACAAAGATGAATCACCCGGCGATCGCTAAGGTTTACAACAAGTTCAAGCGGACGGACCACCCCGCTATCCGTATCGGCGACACCATTCGCGTCCATGTGCGAATTAAGGAAGGCGACAAGGAGCGCACGCAGGCGTTTGAAGGCGTGTTGATCGCGCGCCAGAATTCCGGCATGGGCGAGAATATCGTCGTTCGCAAGATGACCTTCGGGACCGCCGTGGAGCGCATCTTCCCGATCAACGCGCCGGTGATCGATCACATCGACCTGATCCGCACGGGCCGCGTGCGCCGCAGCAAGCTTTACTACCTGCGCGGTCTCAAGGGCAAGGCCGCCCGCCTCAAGGAACGCGTTTAAGCAAAGCATTCGCGTGCCTCGCGCCACGGTTTGTAGCCTACGGCATGAAAATCGCTTGCGCTCTCTCGGTTTCGCCGCCCCCGCCGGGGTCGACGAGGCCGGGAGAGGGTGCATTTTCGGGCCCGTTTGCGCGGCGGCCGTTATCTTGAAGCATCCCGCTAAGCTGACTGGAATTCGCGACAGTAAGCTTGTCCCCGAAGAGGAGAGGTCCGTTCTGGCCGAACAAGTGCGCGCGCAATCCGTAGCATGGAGTGTGGCCTTCGCCAGTGTCGACGAGATCGAACGGATCAATATCTTGCAGGCTTCCCGGCTTGCCATGAAGCGGGCCGTTGAGGGCTTGAACGTTGAGCCCGATTATCTGCTCGTCGATTTCTTGAGCGTGGACGTGAAGCTGCCGCAAGAGGGCTTGGTGAAGGGGGATGCGAAATCGAAATCGATCGCGGCGGCTTCCATCCTTGCCAAGACTTCACGGGACGCCGTAATGGCGGAATTCCATCGCGAGTATCCCGCGTATGGACTCGCGTCCAACAAAGGCTATGGCACGCCGGATCATCTGGCCGCGTTGCGCTTGCATGGAGTCACGCCGATGCATCGCGCAAGTTTTGCGCCCGTTCGCGCCGTCATACAGCCTGGGTTGTTTCCGCAATAAAGGGGCCGCATGGAATATCGCTGGTATCACAAGCTAAGCGGCATCCTCTTCGTGGTGCTTTGTTTCGAAGTGGGGCTCTTCCTGGTCTTCTTTCCGTGGAGCGACTTCTGGCGGCCGAATTTGCTCGGCAACTTGAGTCCGGAGTGGGGCATGATCTGGATGAACTTCTACTTCCGGGGCGCGGTGAGTGGATTGGGCTTGATCAACATTTACATCAGCATCGCGGAGGCGTTCCGGCTGCGGCGCTTCTCGCAACCCGAGATCGCGACGGAGCCGGAGGCAATCGAACATAATGACTAAAGAGAACGATTCCGTGAGTACTCCCAGCGCGGCTCCGCCCGCCAAAGAAGCGGGCTTCTTCGAGAAGTTCAACAAGATGCGCCACGGGCTGGCGGAAACGCATCGCGGGACGATCGGCGAGTGGACGGTGACGATTCTGCTGCTGCTTTTCGCGACGACGACGCTGGTGCAGGCTTTCGTGATTCCCACGGGCTCGATGGAAGACACGATGCTGATTGGCGATCACTTGCTGGTCGACAAACTGGCGTATTCGCCTAAGGGCGCCGTGAGCCAGTACTTGCTGCCGTATACGGACGTGAAGCGCGGCGACATTATCGTGTTCCGCTATCCAGAGGACATCCGGCAGACTTTCGTGAAGCGCGTGATCGGCGTGCCCGGCGATACGATTCGCCTCGAGAACAAGCAGCTAATTCTCAATGGCCGCGCCGTCAACGAGCCGTACAAATATCACAAGACCGATTACTTCGATAGCTATCGCGACAACTTCCCCACCGAGCCGAACATGCGCGTGTATCCCGGCGCCGAAGAAATGCTCAACAAGCACGTGAAGGACAAAACGATTGTCGTGCCCCCGAATAGCTACTTCGCGATGGGTGACAATCGCGACTCCTCTCTCGACAGCCGCTACTGGGGCTTTGTGCCGCGCGAGAACATCATCGGGAAACCGCTAATTATCTATTGGTCCTATGAGTCGTCGACCGAGCGCTTGGCGGGGTCGCCGATCGATCCCGAACACTTGAAAGATCTTGCGCTGAATTTCTTCGCGAAGACCCGCTGGAAACGTACTTTCCAATTGGTGCGCGGATATCCGTTGCAATAGCCATGACCTTTCTTGAACGGTTCCGGCGGCTCACTCACACCGGGCGCAATACGGCAGGCGAGTGGGCCGTCACCTTCCTGCTCCTGATATTCGCCACGGCCTTCGTGGCGCAACCATATGTGATCCCTTCCGGCTCGATGGAATCGACGCTGCTGACCGGCGATCACGTAATCGTGGATAAGTTGGCCTACGCGCCGGCCGGCGATTTCTCGAAGCGGTTCTTGCCTTATCAAGATGTCCGGCGCGGCGACATCATCGTCTTCCGCTCACCGGAAAACAAGGACATCACTCTGGTGAAGCGAGCGATCGGCGTTCCCGGAGACCGTGTTCGAATCGCGGACAAGCGGCTCGTTCTTAACGGCCGTTTCGCCGCCGAGCCCTACGTACAACACATCGATTCGCTTAGCATTCCCGCTCGCGACAATACCGCGGAGTTTACCGTGCCGCCCGGGCATTACTTCGCCATGGGGGACAATCGCGACAATTCCCACGACAGCCGCTTCTTCGGCTTCGTCCCTCGCGAAAACATCTTCGGCAAGCCTTGCGTGATTTACTGGTCCTACGAATCGACCACGGAGAATTTATCGGGATCGCCTTTGAATCCAGATCATTTGCAGGACTTGGCCCTCAACTTTTTCTCGAAGACCCGCTGGCGCCGGACCTTTCAATTCGTCCGCGGGTATCCGCTCGAATAGCAACTGGACGGACATCGCATGACAACCAATATGTCTCGCACGAATTACTACGGCCTCATCCTCGCCGGTGGCCGCGGCACGCGATTCTGGCCGCGTAGCCGCAAGGCGAAAGCCAAACAGGTTCTCAACTTTTTCGGCGAGCGGAGCCTGATCCAACAAACCATCGACCGCTTGCGGCCGCTCTTGCCGCCGGAGCGGATCTGGATTCTTACAAACGATCACTTGCGCGAGGAGATCGCGCGGCAGTTGCCCGAAGTACCGCAACGGCAAATCATCGCCGAGCCCGCGCAACGAAATACCGCGCCCGCGATTGGGCTTGCCTGCCATATGCTGCATTCGCTCGATCCGAGCGCGGTGCTGGGAATCTTTCCGGCGGATCACTTGATCGCGCGGCCCGCGATTTATCTGCGCGCCGTGCGTCCCGCGTTTCGCGCCGCCTCGCAGGGCGAGATGGTGGTGCTTGGGATCAAGCCTCGTTGGCCGGAGACCGGTTACGGGTATATCGAATTTCCCAAGAGCGCGAGCGGTGCGTCGCTCGATCCGGTGCAGATCAACCGCTTCCGGGAGAAGCCGGATCTGGCTACGGCGAAGAAGTTTGTGAAGTCCGGCAATTTCTATTGGAACGCGGGGATGTTCTTCTGGCAGGCTTCGCGCTTGCTGGAGTCGCTTGACGCGCATTTGCCAAAGACCGCCGGCTTGATTCGCAGCCTGCCGCCCTTTCTCGATCAGAAGTTCTTTCCGGAATTGCAGCGGGTGTTTCCGCTTTGCGAGGACATCTCGATCGACTATGCCGTGCTCGAGAAAGAGAAGCGCATTTTGGGTATCGCGACGCCGGATTTCGGCTGGAGCGATGTGGGTAGTTGGAATGCCGTTTACGAATTGCAGAAGCTGGACCCCGCGGGGAATGCCAGCCGGGGCGAGGCGCTCTTTACGGACGCTGCTGGGAATTACGTCGATGCGCCGGGTAAGCTCGTCACGCTTTTGGGCGTGAAGGATTTGGTGGTGGTCGATACGCCCGATGCGCTGCTGGTGATCGATCGCAAGCGCGCGCAGGATGTGGGGCAGATTGTGAAACTGCTGGAGAAGCAGAAGCGGGATTCGCTGCTGTAACTAGTTAGCCGTTCTGCGCCCCGAGACCTCATTCCAGGCGCGCTGCAATAATTCCGGGAGGCCTCGCGCTTCGGCCTGCGCCTCGAGGTAAACCTTGTCCAGCGATTCGTACTGCACTTGAATGACTCCCAAGACGTCATTCCATTGCCGGTCCGAAGTCTCACCGGTCGCGCGATACCAGGCTAGCTTCGCAAGAATAGTATCTTCCGCGCTGGCCAAGGCCGCTTCGATTCCGCCGAAGCCTGTCACTTGAAGTTCCTGATGCCGGCGCCTTGCCATGGCCAACTTCGCGAAGGGTTCGCGCCCCATGGGAATCAGGTCAAACTTGTAAGCGCTATCGTAATGGATCAGGTTGAACATGCGGCCGCGCGCGATGGCGGAGCGGGCATCGTCGAGCTCAACGTAAAACTTCGGGCTGAGCTCGGAAACGAAGTCGGCGAGATCAAGGCCTGAAAAATCGGCGACGATATCGACGTCGTTAGTCGCTCTGGCGAATCCGTACGAACTGCTGGCTACCGAACCGCCAATGTAATAAGGGATTTCGCGCCGGTCCAGAGCCGCCAAGATCAACTCGAGACCAACCGAAAAATCGCTCACTCGCCTTCCCGGACTGGCCAACCGTAAACCTTGCGCACCATCTCCGGGCCGAGTCTGCGCTCCGCCACCCGAAGAAACACTTCCCGCTCGTCGGCTTCCGGATGCGTCCTTCGCACGTCGGCTCTCTGCAAACCGTCCATCAGTTCGCACATCTCGAAGACTTGCCGCACTTTTTGCGATGGGCTCCGCTTGCGGGTGATCTCCGTCCAAATATGCAAAGTCTTGTCGTCGGTATCGAGAAGCCAATTCCCCGAGCCGTGAAAACTACCCATTCAACCCCGCCAGCACGCCCCGCATATACGCAAAGCTCCGCGCCATGCCGAGCATTGGGCTGTCGCCATCGATCTCATACTCAAGATTCACGTAGCCCTGATACTTCGTCTTCTTCAGATACTTGAAAATCGAAACGATAGGCAGGATGCCGTCGCCGACGACGCATTGGCTATCCTTGCCCAGCGCGTTCCTTAAATCCTTCACGTGCATGTCGTGGAGGCGTGGCCCGGCGATTTCGAGCGACTCGAGAATATCCATACCCGCGCGCGATTCGTGACCGATGTCGCAGCAGACGCCCATGCGCGGGTCCATGTCCTTCATGATCTTCAACGCGTCGCGAATGCTGGGAAAATACTTGTCCTCCGGCCCGTGATTGTGGACGGCGATCTTGATGTCGTATTCCTTGACGAACTTTTCGAGCATCGGCAGAATCCGCGTGGTGGGCGCGGCGACGATCAGCGGCATGCCCGCGCGCTTGGCGTAGTCGAAGTAGAAGCGGATATCGGCGTCGTCTTCCTTGGCGAATGTAACCGTGCCGCCGCCGACGATCTTGAGCCCCGCCGCTTCGAACTGCTTCCGGCCGCGCTCCAACTCTTCGGGCGTGCTGCGGTAGAGCAGGTGAAATTCCTTGATGTTGATATAGGGAACGTTCAACTGCTTCGTGTTCTTGATCGCCAGGTTCCGGCTGAACTCGCGGAAGGAATAGCTGGCGATACCCAGTTTGACGTCCGGCGTGCCTGCCGCCGGCGTCTGCACCTGCGCGGCGCCCGTCAGAGCCCCAGCCGCCGCCAAGGTGCCCATAAAGCCTCTACGATTTGTCATGCCGTCATTGTATGCCAACACAGGATTCTGCTGGCGAAAGTTGACAAGGCTGTCCAAGCTTGATAGAAATCCATCTACCATGCGCTTCATCGCTTCTCTTGTTGCAGCCCTGTCGCTGTGTCTTGCTCAATCGGGCACCGGTGATATTACGGGCACCGTGACCGACGCCAGCGGCGCGGCCGTCGCCGCCGCCACCGTCACCATAACTAATCCCGCCACCGGATTCTCCCGCGTCATCCAAACCAACGAGGGCGGCCTCTACTCCGCGCCTGCGCTGAATCCAGGGATGTACACCGTCAAGATCGAAAAGCAGGGCTTCCAATCGCAGTCGCGCGCAAACATCGAACTCCAGGTCGGCCAAGCGCCTTCGATCAACTTCGCCTTGGCCGTCGGCAATGTCACGGAAGTGATCGAAGTGACGGGCGGCGCGCCGGTGTTAGAAACGGAGTCCACATCCGTCGGCACCGTGATCGAGAATAAGCGCATCGTGGAGTTGCCACTGAACGGCCGCAACTATTTGCAACTGGCCTCGCTGATCCCCGGCGCCACGACGAACGGCCCGGCCTCCAGCCAGGGTCAGCAGCGCATGGGCGGCGCTCGCAATTCATTCGCGCTCAATGTCGCCGGTCAGCGCGTGCATTACAACCACTATTCGCTCGATGGCATGGAGAACACGGACCCCAACTTCAACACGTACCTCTTTCTGCCGTCCATCGACGCATTGCAGGAGTTCAAAGTCGAGTCCGGACTTTTCTCCGCCGAGTATGGCCGCGCCATCGCGCAAGTGAATGTTTCCACGAAGGCGGGCCAGAACGATTTTCACGGCGTCGCCTTTTCCTACGTCCGCAATTCTTTCTTCGACGCCCGCAACTTCTTCGCGCCCACCAACCCGCCCTTCAAGCGCAACCAGTTCGGCGGCACTTTCTCGGGGCCGATCCGCATCCCGAAGCTGATCGACGGGCGGAACAAGCTGTTCTTCATGTTCAATTACGAAGGACTTCGCGAACGCCGCGCGCTCACCCAGACCGGAACTCTTCCCGACGCCCGCTTCCGGAGCGGCAACTTTGGCTTTCTGAACAAAGCGATTCGCGACCCGCTGAGCCCCGGCCAAAACTTTCCCAACGCCACGATCCCAGCCAACCGCATCCATCCCACATCTCAAAAGGTCCTCAACGATTTTTATCCGCTGCCTAATCAAGCCGGCGGCGGTCCCCTCAACATCACCAACAACTACTTGAACGACGAGGGCCGCCGCACGGACGGCGACCAGTTCACGGCGCGCGGCGATTGGAATATCAGCTCGGCTCAGAATTTCTTTTTCCGCTTCTCGCAAACCAAGGAGCCGCAGTACATCCCGTTCCAGATTCGCAATACCGGCAACAACGTCGATATTCTCGGCCAACAAGGTGTGCTCGGCCACACCGCGGTGATCGGGTCGAACAAAGTCAACGACTTCAAGTTCGGCATGAACTACTTCTACTCCGCCAATATTCAGCAGCGCGCCCTCCGGGAGAACGTAGTAGGCAACCTCGGTCTCCAAGGTATTTCGCAAGATCCGCTGTTCTGGGGCGTTCCGGTCTTCCAAATCAGCGGCTTCAGTAATGTGGGCGAATGCAACGACTGTCCCTTCGTTAACTGGAACACAACCTTCCAACTGACGGATAATTTTTCCTGGACCGTGGGACGCCATGCGTTCAAGTTCGGCGGCGAGTACCGGCGGCTGCGCTACAACCAGATTGGCGCGGTTGTCCCGCGCGGCAGGTTCAGTTGGAATGGCCAATACACGAGCGAGCCGATGGCCGACATGCTTCTCGGCTTCATGAGCAACACCGAAGGTCAAGTCGGCGCGCCGATCGCAAACTTCCGGCAGAACTATATCGGCCTGTACTTGCAAGATACCTGGAAGGTGAATCCGAAGCTCACCGTCAATTGGGGTTTGCGTTGGGAGTACGAGTCGCCTTTCATGGATAAGCACGACGCGATCGTCAACGTCGATTTTGTTTGGGACAATTCCCGCCGTCCCGATTTCGTCCGTGCGGGAACGGGCGATCCCCTGGCCGGGAGTCCGCAATTCCCGTTCCCCAGCAACTTTAACTACGTTCGCGACGGCCGCTTCGGTCGCGGGGCCTTCATGCCGGACCGGAACGACTTCGCTCCCCGTCTTGGGATCGCCTATCAGCTAAATTCCAAGACCGTTTGGCGTTCGGGCTTCGGCATCTATTACGTCCGCGACATCGCCAACGCGGTCTTCGATATCGTGCGCAATCAGCCCTTCACGGTGCGCCAATCGGAACCTGCCAACATCACCTCGCCGAATCTTACCTGGAACCGGCTCTTCACCAATCCGTCCGCCGCTACCTTCCTGCTCGCCAACCAATTCGGCGAACGGACTTCGTATGTGGCGCAATGGCAAAGCTCGATTCAACGGCAGCTCACCAAGGACATGTCGTTGGAGGTCACGTACATGGGTTCGAGCGGCATCAAGTTGCGCCGCCTCACCTCCTATAACAATCCCGAACCGCGTCCCGGCAATCAGACCCAGAACCGTCCCTTCCCGGATCTTGGCGGCTTTCAGGTAATGAACGCTCCCAGCCACTCCAGCTACCACGCGCTTCAGGCGCGGTTGCAACACCGCTTCGCGAACGGTTTCACGCTTCTGGGCTCCTACGCTTACGGCAAATCGATCGACAACGGGTCCGGCATCCGCACTACCGACGGCGACCCCTTGACGCCTTCGGACAATTACAACCTCGCCGCCGAGCGGGGCTTGTCCGGTTTCGATTTCCGCCAACGCTTCACCGCTTCTTTCCTTTACGAATTGCCCTTCGGCCGGGGCCGCAAGATGGACATTAGCAACTCTTTCGTGAACGCACTATTTGGCGGCTGGCAGCTTGGCGGCATCTTTACGTTCCAGGATGGCTTCCCGGCCACGGCCTTTTGCGGCCCGGGCAATATCCAGAATGGCGGCGGCTACTGTAAGCCGGATGCCATTACGGCCGAAAACGCGAATCTTCCGGACGATCAACGTTCCGTCTCCCGTTGGTTCAATACGAACGCCTTCGTCGACCGCATAGGCACCGCTCCCGGTGCGACACCCGCCGTCTTCCGTTACGGTACCGCCGGGCGTAACACGATCACGGGTCCTGGGATCGCCAGCATCGACGCCAGCGTCAATAAGTTCTTCCGCTTCTTGGAGAACAAACACACGTTCGAATTGCGCGGGGAATTCTTCAATCTACCGAACAGTGCAATCTTTGGACAGCCTGGCACGACCCTGCGCACTCCTACATATGGCGTGATTAGCTCAACCCGAATCGATTCCCGCCAGATCCAAATCGCGGTTCGTTATAGCTTTTAGCTAGATCTCGCCCGCCCAGAGCCGCTCCAAAAAGCGGCTCCAGGGCTGGACGCGAATCCCGTCTTCCGTCAAGTAATCCCGCTCGCCGCGATACACCAGCGTCGCGGGCGTTCCCGGAAAATCCTTCCGCACCAGGCGCAGGCCCTTAAAGTCCGGCGCCGAAACATTTAGGCTCGCTTTCGTTTCGACGGCGTGGCGCATGTCGCCCACGATGAAATCGACTTCCGCCCCGGAACTCGTCCGCCAGAAGCTTAGGCGTAAGGGCCGATGCTTGTAGGAATAGCTGGCTTGAATCTCGCGTAGGATGAAGTGTTCGAAGGCCCGTCCATAAACGTCCGTTCCCGGCGTGGCCATGGGCATCTCCGGCAGTAGCGCATGCGCGACACCCACATCGAAGAGATAAAACTTCGCGGTTTCCACCATCCTCCGTTCACGGGATTTCTTCCAAGGCTCGAGCGTGAACCCGAGCAAGGTGTCCTCCAGGATCTGAAAGTAACTTCGCACGGTGTGGTGCGACACGCCGCACTCGCGCGCGATGTTGGAGTAGTTCATGGTCCGCCCGTGCGTCGCGGCGACCGTCTCGAGAAAACGCCCAAAGACCCCAACACGCTTTACCAAAGCTTCCTCGACGATCTCCTCGTACAAATAGACCTGCACGTAGTTTCGCAATAGCGCCGCCGGATCCTCGGCCAGATACATTGGGGGCAGGCCCCCGTGCCGCAGGTATCTATCTAGATCGAAGCCGGGAATCTCCCGGGAGGTCAACGGTTGTAGATGGCACGCAAAGATCCGCCCTCCGAGCAGATTTCCCGCTCGCCGCAGCTTCCTTGCGCTGGAAGCGCAGAGCACGAATCTTGTCGATCCGTTTTCTAGCAGCCAATGCAAGTCGTCGAGCAAAGCCGGCGCCTTTTGAATTTCGTCCAGCACCACCACTTCGCGTCCCGCGCTATGGACCAACTCTTGCAGCCGTCCGGGATTTAACTCCAACTCGGCGCGGGTCCTGGCGTCCAGAAAGTCCAAGTGCAATGCCTCGGGGAATTGCGCGCGTACGATTGAGCTCTTGCCGGTTTGCCGGGGTCCCAACACCATCGTCGCCGCTGAACCCGTGATCGGGTTTGGATGGAATGGAATCCGCAGGCTGCGCGTGAAGGGTGAGATTCTCGGAGTCACCACTTCCAATATACATGAAAATTGGAAGGACTGCTTCCCAAGTGTAAGAAATATGGCTAAGTCTCTTCCCTGCAACAGCTTATGTGAAAAATAAGCACTTCGGAATAGGTACTTCCAAAATACATGTAAATTGGAAGTCCATATTCCCAAACGCCAAAAAATGACCTAAGCCCCGTCTAAACAATCGCTTAGCCCCCAGCCCACTCCATCCCAATCTCTCGCGCCACACCCCGATCCGTCTTCGCCAGAAATCGCTCCATCGGCTCTTCCACTGGTTCATTGGAAAGCACAAAAGTCCGATGGTGCACAGGCAGAATCTGCCGCGCCCCCGCCCAGTCCGCCATCTGTACGGCCTGCTCCGGCGTACAGTGGCTCGCGATCCAAGGGTTGTAGGCCCCAATCGGCATGATCGCTAGATCGATCTCCCGCCCGTTCCGAAGTTCGCGGAAACCATTCGTGAACGCCGTGTCGCCGCTGAAGAGAATTTTCCCGCTCGCGCTCTCCAGCAGATAGCCTGTATAGCCACGATGCGTGTCGCGCCGCACGCGCGCCCCCCAATGCTTCACTTCGACGCCGCTTATCGTCACCGGCCCCATCTGCTTGCGTTCCCGCCAAGCCATTTCCGCGACGCTCTTCCAGCGTGATGGCGTCAACAAGTCCGACGTCTCCTTCGCGCAAATCACCGGCACATCCTTGTCCGCGATCCGCGCCAGACTCGGCATGTCCCAATGATCGAAATGCGCGTGGCTCAGGAGCACCAAATCGATCTTTGGCAGTTCCCCCATCTCCAACGCCGGCTGAACCAGCCGTTTGGGACCCAAAGTCGCCACGAACAAGTCGATCCCGCAGCGTTCCGAAAACACCGGATCGGTCAGGATCGTAAAGCCGTCCATCTTGATCAGGCAAGTTGCGTGGCCAAGCCAAGCCACATGCAAACCGCTATCCGGCCAAGACTGGGGATTCGGTTTATGTGGCGCGGCGGCGACTGGGTCGAACATCTCTTTCGCGTACTGCCTCCAAAAGATCGGCGCCTGCCGGTAAATCGCGTAAGCGCCCACGCTGAGCACCCCCGCGCCAAGCAAGCCGCGCCGCGTCCAATTAACCTCCCCAGCCAAACCGCTGCTCCTTCCAAGGGTCGCCGTACATGTGATAGCCGTTCCGCTCCCAGAAGCCGGCGCGGTCTTCGCTCAGCAGTTCGATTCCGCCAATCCACTTCGCGCTCTTCCAGGCGTAGAGCAACGGCACGACTGCCCGCGCCGGGCCGCCGTGGTCGGGCTCTAGCGGCTGCCCGTCGTGATGCGTGGCGATCAAGGCGTCTTCGCTCTGAAAATCCGCGAGCGGCAAGTTTGTCGTCCAACCGTAGTCGTAGCCGTGCAAGAGAACAAACTTCGCCTCGGGCTTCGGCTTCGCCATTTCCAGCAGCGTGCGCGTCGCGACGCCGCTCCAGGTATTGTTCAAGCGGCTCCAGCGCGTCACGCAATGAAAGTCGGAAAACACCTCCACGCGCGGCAGCGCCTGAAACGCGTCCCAATCGAGCGAGACTTCGTTCTCCACCAATCCAAACACGTCCAGACGCCACTTCGCCATGTCGATGCTGGGCGTGCCCGAGGCATCCAGCACCGGCCACTTCATCGTCTGGCTCTGCCCGGGCGGAATCCGATGCGAGCGCTTGGTGTCTGCCGAGATAATCATGCGTCCCTACTCCTATAGATGGAAACAAGAAGGGCTCCGGTTCATCCCGGAGCCCCGAATTCTTGATTAATGGATGGAACTAGTTGGTCACGTCGTGCGTGTTCGAAAGCTCGCGCACCGGTTCCCACAACTTGTACCATTCCTTCTGCTCGGCGGAGCCCGCGTACGCCTTCAGCGCCGCTTCGCTCTCGAACTCCATCACGAGGCAATGCGTGAACTTCGCCGCGCCGCCTTGGACGGTGATCGGCTTCAGCCAAACGTTCTTGACGCCTTTGTTCTTGCCGACGATGGTGTAAATGCCGTCGATGGCGGTTTGAATCTGAGCGGGTGAAGCGTCGGCCTTGAACTTCACGTTGATCACGTGAATCACCGTCTTCGGCTTATTCGCCGCTTCGGCGGGAGCCGTCATCAGGAAGCCGGCCAGAGCCAGGCCCATCATCATCTTTTGAAGTGCTTTCATCGTCCCTTTCTCCTATCGTGAACCGCTTCTCTCTTCTAATACAAGCCTGGAGTTCGCGGGGTTGGTGTTTTCGTATTGCACTGTCGCGGGTCCCAGCAGTTCGCTGGAGTCCCCGGGAAGAGCGCCCTTGATTAGACGAAAATCTTGCGCGGCCTGGTAGCTTACGCCGCGAATTTCGTACTGATAAAAAACCGTCTCAGCCTCGACCTCGGTGATCAGCCCTTCAACGCGACGCCCGCTACGTTTCAAATTCTCGCAACGGGCGATTTCCTTTTCCTCCGGACTTTGTTTCCGGAACCAGCCCAACATTACTTCTTGTCGAAAGCCTTCGCGTGGTCTTTCAGGAACGCCGCTAGGCCGCTGTCCGTCAGCGGGTGGTTAAACAACATGTCGAGCACCTTGAAGGGCATCGTGCCGATGTCGGCGCCGATTTCCGCCGCCTGCCGCACGTGCAGCGGGCTGCGCAAGCTAGCCGCGAGAATTTGCGTCGTGTAGCCGTAGTTGCCGTAGATTGAGTGAATGCTCTCGATCAACTCCATGCCCTGCAGCGCGATATCGTCCAAGCGGCCGACGAAGGGGCTGATGATGTAAGCGCCGGCCTTGGCGGCGAGCATCGCTTGCGCCGCCGTGAAGCAAAGCGTCACGTTCGTGCGGATGCCGTCCTTCGACAACTCCTTGCAAGCCTGGATGCCGTCGCGAATCAAGGGCAGCTTCACCACGATATTCTTGTGGATCTTGGCCAGCTTGCGGCCTTCTTCCACCATTTCCTTAGCGGTGGTGGAGACGACTTCCGCCGAGATATCGCCGTCGACGATGTCGCAAATCGCCGCGACTTGCACTTCGATCGGCTTGCCTTCCTTGGCGATCAGCGACGGGTTCGTCGTAACGCCGTCGACGATGCCCCACGCCGCGCCCTTCTTCAGTTCGTCCAAATTCGCGGTATCGAGAAAAATTTTCATTTGAGTTCTGGCCTAGCCTTTTACAACGGGATTCGTGAGCGTACCCAACCCTTCGATTTCCACGCTAACGGTGTCTCCAGGCTCCAGGGGACCGACGCCGGCGGGCGTCCCGGTCGCAATCAAATCGCCTGCTTCGAGGGTGAGGAAGGAACTTACAAACGCGAGTATAGCACCCACGTTAAAAATCATCTGTTCGGGCCGGCCTTCCTGCTTCAACTCGCCGTTCCGGCGGCTGCGCAGCACGATTTGCTCCAGCGGCAATTCGTCTTTAGAGACGATCCATGGCCCGACCGCGCAAAAGGTGTCGAAGCCCTTGCCGCGCGTCCATTGGCCGTCTTTCTTCTGCAAGTCGCGCGCCGTCACGTCGTTCACGCACGTGTAGCCGAAGATGTGGTTCATGGCGTCCTCGGCCTTGATGTTGCGGCCGCGCTTGCCGATCACCAGCCCGATTTCGCCCTCGAAATGCACCAACTGCGTTTGCGGCGGATAGACGATGGCGTTTCCATCGCCGATCAAGGACGAAGGCGGCTTCAAGAAGATCAGCGGTTCCGTGGGCACGTCATTGCCCAATTCCTTCGCGTGGTCCACATAGTTACGGCCCACGCAAACGATTTTTGAAGGAGCGACGGGCGGCAAGAGCGTGACGCTCGCCAACGTGTGATCTTCCGCGAAATCCTTGCGGAACATGCCATGCGTCTCAATGACCTTGTCGCCGTCCAAGATGCCGAATAGGCCATGCGGCGTGGTCGGCTCGGCGTCTTTGGATAAAGCGAATCGGATGTATTTTGTCATTGCACTCTGCCTCACTGAACGGTAATCTCTATTTCCTGCGATTTCGCGCTCTCATTATTGTTGCGATCCACGGCGGATATCGCGTAGCGGAAACGGGCTCCGCTGCGCACTTTCGCATCGGAGTACGTCGCCGTAGTCTGTTGCGCTTCCAGTAGCGCGAAGGCGCCGTCACCTTCCGCCCGGTACACGCGATAGAACGCCAGATCCGGCTCCGTACCGCGTTCCCAACTCAACTGCACCGCCGTCGCGCCGCCCAAAGCCGTCAAGCCCTGCGGCACGCTGGGCGCGAACTTGTCCACCGGCACGATTTCCGCCGCCTCGCTGATCTCGCTGATCGCCGCCCCCAGCACACCCTCCACGGTATAGCGGTAGCTGCCGCCATACTCCGCGCCGGTATCGGTGAAGCGCTTCTCCTTCACGCGTCCCATCTCCACGCGTTCCTTGTCCACCACGCCTTTCACGTTGCCCAGCCGGTAAACCTTCCACTCGACGCCAGGCTGGTCCGGCGCGTCCCACTGCACCAAGACTCCCGCCGCCGTCGCTTCCGTCTTCACCCGCGCGGGCTTCGCCACGGCGGGCTCCACCTTCAAGCGCGCCAAATTGGACCAGGGCGAATAACGCATCTTCGCATTGGCCACGCGCACTCCAATCGCCACTTCCTTGCCCGCCCAATCGCTCACCGCCACCTTCGCCTCCTTGGCATCCGGTGCTACCGCGATATCCTTTCCACCCTCCGGCCAGTTCTCGCTGATCTTCAGTTCCACGGCGCCAATCTTCTCGAGGTCCAAATCTTCCATCGTCTGCGCGGGTGGTGTAAAACGAAGCTCGAGGTACTGCCCCACCTGCGCCACCGTCAGATCCGCGACAGGCTTCGGAATTTTCAACGCCGGCGGCAGCGGATCGCCCACGTAGCCGCATCCCGCCAAGCCGATCGTCGCCGCAACTAACAGACCCCGCATCACAATATGTACCGGCTCAAATCCTGATCCTTGACGATCTCGCCCAACTGCTGCTTCACATAAGCCGCGTCGATCGAGACTTTCTTCTTTTTCATGTCCGGCCCCTCGAAGCTCACCTCTTCGAGCACCTTCTCAAGCAATGTATGCAGGCGCCGCGCGCCGATGTTTTCCGTTGTCTGATTCACCTGCTCGGCCAACTTCGCAATCTCCGTAATCGCATCGTCCTTGAAGCTCAGATGAATTCCCTCTGTCTCCAGCAGCGCGATGTATTGCTTCGTCAATGCGCTCTTCGGTTCCTTCAAGATCCGCACGAAATCTTCCTGCGTCAAGCTCTTCAACTCCACGCGGATTGGGAAGCGCCCCTGCAACTCCGGAATCAGGTCCGAAGGCTTCGACACGTGAAACGCTCCAGCCGCCACGAACAAAATATGGTCGGTGCGCACAAAGCCGTAGCGCGTATTCACCGTGGTGCCTTCGACGATCGGCAAGATATCGCGCTGCACCCCCTCGCGCGAAACGTCTGGCCCGCCGCCGCCTTCGCGTCCCGCGATCTTATCGATCTCGTCGAGGAAGATAATGCCGCCGCGCTCCGTGCGGTCCAGCGCCTCTTTGGTCACTTGATCCATATCAATCAAGCGCTCTTCCTCTTCCTCGGCCAGATAATCCAAGGCCTCGGCCACCTTCATCTTCTTCTTCCGCATCTTCGGGCCGAAGAGACCGGGGAGCAAATCCTTGATGTTGTTCTCCATGTCTTCCATGCCCGGCCCCGCCGCCACATGCACCTGCGGCGCGCGCTCCTTCACTTCGATCTCGACTTCTTTGTCGTCGAGCTTGCCGGCCTTCAATTTCTCCCGCAGCTTCTCTCGCGTCTTCTCGAGGTTCTCGCCCTCTACGGGCTGCGCCGGGAGCAAGAGTTCCAGCACGCGATTCTCCGCGTTCAACTCCGCACGGTCCTCGACTTCGTCTAGGCGCTCCTCGCGAATCATGTCGATCGCGATCTCCACCAGATCCCGAATCATGCTCTCCACATCGCGCCCCACGTAACCGACCTCGGTGAACTTACTCGCCTCCACTTTCAAGAACGGCGAGTTCGCCAATCGCGCCAGCCGCCGCGCGATCTCGGTTTTGCCCACGCCCGTTGAGCCGATCATCAGGATGTTCTTCGGCATCACATCCTCGGCCATCTCCGGCTCCAGCTTCTGCCGCCGCACTCGATTGCGCAAGGCGATCGCCACGGCCTTCTTCGCCTCGGCCTGCCCGATCACATACTTGTCCAACTCCGCCACAATTTCCCGCGGCGTCAACTCGTCCAGCAACGGCGCTCCGTCGTTGCCGCTATTCGGTAGGTAAATCAATGTCTCAACCCAATTCTTCGAAGACGACGTTGTGATTCGTAAACACGCAAATATCGCCTGCGATCTTCATCGCGCGTTCCACAATTTCTCGCGCGCTCATCTCAGTGGCCTCCAGCAGGGCCCGTGCCGCCGCGGTCGCAAATGGGCCGCCGCTCCCAATCGCGGCGATCGCATCGTCGGGTTCAATTACATCGCCATTGCCGCCCAGGATGTACATGTAGTCCAAATCCGCGACAATCAGCAACGCCTCCAAGTGCCGCAGCATCTTGTCCGTCCGCCAATCCTTCGCGAGTTCCACGGCCGCCCGTGGCAAGTTCCCGTTATGCTGCTCGAGCTTCGCCTCGAAACGGCCGAACAAGCTGAAGGCGTCCGCCGTCGACCCCGCGAAGCCCGCGACGATCTTGCCGTTGTACAAGCGCCGCAACTTCTTCGCGCCGCTCTTCAACACCTCCGACCCCATCGACACTTGGCCATCGCCCGCGATAACGACTTTTCCCTCGCGTCTAACGCAAAGTATCGTCGTCGAGCGTATCCGCTGCCGGATCGCTTCCCGTTCCGTTTTCACTTTTGTTCGCAAACTACCAGTTTAGCTGCCCCGCTTACGGAACCGGATATCATGAGGGCATGAGCGTGGTCCTGTCCGGCGAAACCGAAGAGCGTATCAACGAAATACTTCAGTCCGGTCGCTTCGCAACCGCCGAGCAAGTCGTGAGCGAGGGTTTGCGTCTTCTCGCGCTAGAGCGGTTTCGCTCCGAGCTTCGCGAAAGAATCGCTGAAGCCGAACGAGGTGAGGCCACGGACGGCGAGGCTTTCATGGCCCAAATGATTGCTGAGTTGGATGCGGAGATCGAAGCGGAAGAGCAGTCCCGTCCGTAGGCGTGGCCGACTATGAACTGATTCCCGGGGCCAAGCGCGATTTGCGCCAGCTTCAGGACTACTTTCGCCGCGAAGACGGTGCGAGAGCGGCGCGCAAGCTCACCGCCGAAATTGTGGGCGCTTTGCGGCTCCTCGCTAAGAATCCTGAGATTGGGCATATCCGGGAGGATCTCGCGGGCGATTTGGACCTCCGATTCCTCTCTGTTCGCGACATCTTGATCGTCTACCTGCCCCGGTTTCGCCCCTTTACGATTGTAATGATCGTCCGCGGCAATCGGGATGTCGCCGCGCTGTTGCGCGCACGCTACTCGTGATAGCCCCCCTCCGTCATATAATTCAAACACCCCTATGATCGAGCTCAAAGTCAACGGGCAAGCCCGGAAATTTGACGGAGACGCCAACATGCCTCTCCTTTGGTACCTCCGTGACGAACTGGACCTCACCGGCGCCAAGTTCGGCTGCGGCATGGGCCTCTGCGGCGCCTGCACCGTCCACCAAAACGGTGAAGCCATCCGCAGTTGCGTCACCCCCGTCCAATCCGCCGCCGGCAAGGACATCACCACGATCGAAGGCCTCAGCGCCAATGGCACGCACCCTTGTCAGCTCGCGTGGGAGAAGCACCATGTCTCTCAATGCGGCTATTGCCAGTCCGGCCAGATCATGCAAGCCGCGGCGCTTCTGAAGAAGACGCCGAAACCCAACGATGCGCAAATCGACGAAGCGATGAACGGCAACATCTGCCGCTGCGGCACTTACACCCGCGTCCACGCCGCCATCAAGACCGCCGCAGGAGTTAAGTAGCCATGAGAATTCCCTACGGAACCAGCCTTCCCGCTCCAGAAACCAAATCGGAGATCGGCCGCCTCACCAAGGAAGCCTACGAGCAACATCCGAACCAGCAAGCCGAAGTCGAAGTGCTGGATGTCGACCGCCGCGCCTTCCTCGGCGCAGTCTTCTCCGCCGGCGCCTTCGTCCTCACCGCCAACGTAGCCGTGCGAAGTGCCGATGCAGCGGTCACCTGGCAGCCCAGCGTCTATCTCGGCTTCGAGCCCAACGGCCAAGTCGTCATCATGGCCCACCGCTCGGAAATGGGCACCGGGAGCCGCACGTCGTTGCCGATGGTCGTAGCCGACGAACTCGATGCCGATTGGAAAACGGTTCGCGTCGAGCAGGCCTTGGGCGACAAGAAATACGGTAGTCAAAACACCGACGGTTCTTGCTCCGTCCGCGATTTCGTCCAAGCCATGCACCAGGCCGGCGCCACCGCCCGCACCATGATGGAACGCGCCGCCGCCCAAAAGTGGGGCGTCCCAGCGGGCGAATGCGCAATGCAACTCGGCAAGGTCGTCCATGGCAAAACGAAGAAGACCGCGACGCTCGGCGAGCTCGTCTCCATCGCCGCGACGCTTCCCGTACCCGCCAAACACGAGCTCCGCTACAAGACCCCCGATCAATACCGCTACATCGGCAAGGACGTGCCGATCCTCGATGAGCACACCATCGCCACGGGCAAAGCCATCTTCGGCATGGACGCCAAGCGCCCGGGCATGCTCTACGCGACGATTCTCCGCCCGCCCGTATACGAAGGCAAAGTGAAGTCCTTCGACAACTCCGAAGCCCTTAAGGTCAGCGGTGTCGCTCAAACCGTCCAACTCCCCGGCTTCAAGCAACCGCATCTGTTTCAGCAACTCGGCGGAGTCGCCGTTCTCGCCAACTCCACCTACGCCGCCATCGAAGGCCGCAAGAAGTTGAAGGTCGAGTGGGATAACCCCGCCGAACACGCGGGTTTCAATTCCAACACCTACAAGCAGGAACTCTTCGACAGCGTCCACAAGCCCGGCAAGGTCGTCCGCAACCGCGGCGACTTCGACGCCTCCTTCGCCAAGGCCGCGAAAAAACTCGAAGCGGACTACTACGTCCCGATGCTCTCCCACGCGCCCATGGAGCCCCCCGTCGCCGTCGCCGAATGGAAAGACGGCAAGCTCGAAACCTGGTGTCCCACGCAGAACCCGCAAGCCGTGCAAGACGCCGTCGCCGCCGCAATGAACATTAAGCCCGAGGACGTCATCTGCCACGTCACGCTGCTCGGCGGCGGCTTCGGCCGCAAGTCGAAGCCTGATTATGTTGTCGAAGCCGCGCTGCTCTCCAAGGCCACCGGCAAGCCCGTCAAGGTCGTCTGGACCCGCGAAGACGACATCAAGTTCGACTACTACCACTCCGTCGCCGCCATGCACATGAAAGGCGGTATGGACTCGAGCGGTAAGATCGATTCCTGGCTCTTCCGCAGCGCCTTCCCCCCCATCGCCTCCACTTTCGCTCCCGGCGCGCAGTACGGCGCTGAGTTCGAAACCGGCATGGGCTTGAACGAAATCTTGTTCGACGTGCCGAATCTGCGGAGCGAGAATTGCCCCGCGAAGAACCACGTCCGCCAAGGCTGGATGCGCGCCGTCACGCATCTCTTCCACGCTTTCGCCATCCACAGCTTCCTCGACGAAGCCGCCCGCGCGAACAACTCCAACTACGTCGACTACTTCCTGAAGCACATCGGCCCCGACCGCAAGGTCGACCTCACCAAGGACGGCGTCAAGCCCTGGAACAACGGCCAATCCGTCGAGACCTTCCCGATGGACACCGGCCGCCTCCGCCGCGTCCTCGAACAAGTCGCCGAAAAGTCCGGTTACGCGAAGTACAAGAACTCCTCGAACCGCGCCATCGGTATCGCCGCTCATCGCAGCTTCCTGAGCTACATCGGCACCGCCGTTGAAATCGAAATCGACAAGGCCGGCAACTTGACGATCCCCAACGTTTGGACCGTCGCCGACGTCGGCCAGATCGTCTATCCCGACCGGGTGAAGTCGCAATTCGAAGGCGCCGCAGTCTTCGGTACCTCGCTAGCCATGATGGGCGAGATCACCGCCGACGCGGGCCGCATCACCCAAGCGAACTTCAACAACTACCCCGTCGCCCGCATGAAGGAATCTCCGCGAAAGATCGATGTCACCATCGTGAATTCCAAGGACCCCCACGCCGGCGTCGGCGAACCCGGCGCTCCGGTCATCGCTCCCGCCATCACGGCGGCCATCTTCGCGGCGACTGGTAAGCGCATCCGCGAATTGCCCATCAAGCGCACCAAGCTTGTCTAAAGCCGCCGGGGACAAACCTGACGGCGGACGCTCAGTGAGACAGCTCATCGGGGACAGACTTAAGTCTGTCCCCGAGCCGCCAGCGCCACAACAGGCTTGCCCATCATAATCTCTGACTCCGAAACGATGCGGTTCTCAAATTCCATCAGGCCTGCTCGCTCCCCCGCTGTATCGTATCCCCCGCCACCGAATGCCGCACCGTATTGAACATCGGGCTCAAAATCTCGATGCCCGCTTCATCGAAAGCCTCTTGAATGTTCTGATGCAAATCCGACTGTATGAAATGGCTCCGCTGCGCCTCGCGGACGGTGACGTTCAATTCGTAAACCGCGCTGTAGTCATTCAGAGCTTTCTGCAAGACATAGGGTGCCGGATCGCTCAACACCAACGGCGTCCGCCGCGCCGCCTCCAGCAGCGCTTCATGCACCCGCGGCCACGGCGCATCGTAGCCGATCGTCACCTTGGCCGTCAGAATTAACCGCCCCTGCTCCGCCATCGTCGAGTAGTTCACAATCTGCCCGCTTAACAAAACGTTATTCGGCACCGTCACGATTTCATTGAAGATCGTCCGCACCCGCGTCACGAGCAGCGTCTTCTCGATCACATCGCCGAAAGTCTCTCCGGTCTTCACGCGATCTCCCACCTTCAACGCCCGCATGTAAGTCAAGATCACACCCGACAATGCATTCGCCACCACGCTCGACGACCCCAGCGAAAACACCACGCCCAGGAAAACGCCCACCGTCTGAAACGCCGGGCTGCTCGATCCCGGCAGGTACGGGAAAATCGCCACCAGCGCCAGCGCGAATATAAAGAAGCGCACCAGCTTATAAGTCGGCTCCGCCCAATCCGGATAGAAGCCCTTGATTTTGATCGCGCCCGTTTCCATCGCCATGAAGAGTTTGTGCACCAGCACCAGCAAATAGCGCGTCGTCACCACCACCGCCACCAGTTGGAACAGATCGGGAATGTACGCGACGAAAGAGTCGTAGATGCGTTTGAATGGCATCAAGACGACCTCGACGATCCAATGCCCCGCCGCCGCCGTCTCCTGGAACTGCTCCAGCAAGAACGACGCAAAACGAATGAACAACAAAGCGATGGCGATCCACCGCAGCAAGCTCAAGCCCAGCGCCAGTCGCGAGGCGAGCTTATCCACGGAGATAATCTGCGCCGCCGTCGCGGCGATCCCCTCCTTGCGCACCCGCCGCCATACCTCTAGCTTGCGTTGCGCAAGCCGGTAAAGCCGGTGCACCAAGTAAACGAGCGCCACGAAAAGTATCGTGGCGCCCGCGCTAGACCAATAATTCAGTGGAATCCCGATCACTGCTTAATAATCGTACCGTCCCTGCGGCGTACTTCGCCCCAGCCTCCGTTGAGCTTCTTACGCTCTCCTTGCTCGCCCGTTCCAAACGGGTACTTCGCCGCGGCCTTCTCATTCACCTCGATGCCCCAGCCCGGCGCTTCGTTTACGTAGATAAAGCCATTCTTCAATTCCGGCACGCCGCTGAACACTTCGCGCACGCGCTCATTGAACGCCGAGTACTCCTGAATGCCGAAGTTCGGGATCGTCAAATCCAAATGCGCGTTCGCCGCGTGCCCGATCGGCGAAACGTCGCCCGGCCCGTGCCATGCCGTCTTCACGCCAAACGCTTCGCATAAGGTCGCCACCTTGCGCGCCGGCGTCAAGCCGCCGATCATCGACAAGTGCGCGCGATGGAAATCGATCAATCTTTCGCTTACCAGATCCATCCACTCCAGCGGATGCGTGAACAACTCGCCCATCGCGAGCGGCGTCGTTGTGTGTTGCCGGATGCGGCGGAACCAAGCCACGTCCTCCGGCGCCACCGGATCTTCCCAGAAGAAGAGCCGGAATTGCTCCAGGTCCTTGCCCATCTGCAAAGCCTGCGCCGTCGTGATGCGCTCATGCGTGTCGTGGCAGAGTTCCACTTCCATGCCCATTTCCTTGCGCGCGGTCTCAAACAACTGCAAGGTCCGGCGAATGTATGCGGCGGGTTCGTACATCGGCGCGTTGTGCAACGCCCCATTTGGTGGCGCACCTTCGCCGCGAATTCCGGCGCCGTAAGCCGCCTGTCCCGGCGTGCCCACCTGAATGCGCACGTGCCGCTGCCCTTCGGACACCAACTTCTTCGCCTGATCGATACACTCCGCGATCTCGCGCCCCGAAGCGTGCCGGTACGTATCCACCGCTTCGCGCACCTTACCGCCCAGCAACTGGTAAACCGGCATACCCGCCTGCCGGCCTTTGATATCCCAAAGCGCCTGATCGACGCCGGAAATCGCGTTGTTCAGCACCGGCGAATTGCGCCAGTAGCTTGAGTTGTAGCAGGCCTGCCAGGTGTCGTCGATGCGGTCCGCGGGCTTGCCGATGAGGAACGGCTTCAGATAGCGCTCGACGGCGGCCACCACCAAGTCGGCACGCTGCGTGTACGTGCCACAGCCGTAACCGTATAGGCCGTCCTGATCGGTCAGAATCTTTACGACGACTAGCCGCAAACCGCCCGGCTGCGTGGCAATCACCTGCACGTCTTTGATGGTGGGGCTTGGCATCCCTTTGCGGGCTTGCCAGGCGAGGGCCTCGGCGGGAACGTAGCTGGCGGCGAGGGCGGCTTTAATCAAATCGCGGCGTTTCATGGGCGGATTAAGATTTCTCCTGATTGAGTGTCCGCTTTAATGTATCAATTTGTTGGCGAATCGTCTTCTCCCGGCTCACCAGGGTCGCCACGTAAATCGCCAGCAGCACCCACACCGCCGCGAAGCCATAGAACATGTAAAGAAAATTGCGTTGGTCCATGATCCGGAAACTCCTCTAGTGTGTGTACGCGATACGCCGCAGACCGTCGATCTCGCGCTGCCTTTCTTCTTGCCGGAAACGAATCGCCACCAGCACCAGCGCCAACAGCAATAGCGGAATGAAGTTCAGATAGATCATCCGCTCCATCGCCGGGTCCATATTGCCGCCGCCCGTGCGGATGCTCAACACCGGCCCCGGATGCTGCGTGCGCCACCAGTCGATGGCTTTGTATGTAATCACCACGCTAGTGAACGCGAAGACGCTCAATACGCCCGTCACGCGCATCCTCTCGGCAGGCTCTTCGATCATCCGGCGCATCAAGAGATAGCCGCCGTAGACGAGAAACGTAATGAAGGCCCAAGTTAACCGCGGATCCCAAGTCCACCAAATCCCCCAAATAATCCGTGCCCAAATCATGCCCGTCACGAGGCCTATGCCAGTAAAGACCAGCCCAACCTCCGTCGCCGCCACCGCCAGTGAATCGCCCTTGAAGTTGCGCTTCGCGATCGCGTAGCCGCTCGTCACGCCGCCGATCAAAAACAGCGTGAAGCACGTAAACCAGCTGGGCACGTGAAAGAAGATGATGCGGTAAATCGCGCCCTGCGCCGCCTCGTCCGGTAATCCCACCAGGATCACCCACAGGTTCCGCACTAGCCAAATCGCCGATACGGCGGCCATCGCGATCAAAACATTGTTCGTCATAAATCCAATTCAGTCCAGCAAAACGGTATCGATCAAACCCAATGCCAACGCAGTAAAAATGATATCGAAGCCCACCAGCAGCCGCACCCAGATGAGGTCGTCGCCCACCGGCGCCTGTCCCGCGATCGCGAGATTCGTCAGCCGCATCGCCGCGGCCACCGCCGGAATGATCATCGGGTAAACGATCACCGGCAGCATCAACTCACGCAAGCGCAGATTCACCGTCATCGCGGCGAACACCGTGCCGATCACCGCGATCGCCCACGAAGCGAGCAGAATCGTCAGTAGCAGCCACCATGGCTGCTTCAGCATGTCCACGTTGTACAGAACCCCAAACACCGGCAAGCAAACCGCTTCCACCAGCAGAATGAAAATCAGATTTGCGAGTGCCTTACCCAGCAACAACGCGGATGGCCGCACCCGCAATGACATCAACACCTCGAGCGTATCGTTCGCCTGCTCCCGGCTGAAGCTCCGGTTCAGAAGCAACACTCCGGAAAACGCGAACAAAATCCAAAGCAACCCGCCCGAGATCTCTTCCAGTTGCTCGGACGTCGGATCGATCGCGAAGCTAAACAAGATCAACACCACCAGCGCAAACGCGATCGCCGCGTTCAACGCCTCCTTGCCGCGCCACTCCATTCGCACGTCCTTGGCGAGAACCGCCCACGCCTGCCGCAACACTAAGCCACCGCCCCGTAATTGCGGTACAGCCAACCCGGATCCTGCAACATCTCGTCGGGCCTAGGCCCCGAGTACGCCAGCTTCCCGCGCTCCAAAAACAGCACATGTGTTGCCAGCGTCATCGCCTCGGGAATCTGGTGCGTCGAAAGCACCACAGCCGCGCCTCGTTCCAGCGCCTCCCGCAGCAAGCTCTGCAATAACGCCGTCGCCTTATCGTCCAGCGAAGTGAACGGCTCGTCAAGCAACAACAACTCGGGCTCGCCCATGAAGGCCCGCGCCAAGGCCAGCCTTTGGCGCATCCCCCGCGAGTACTCCCGCAACTGGGCATCGGCCACCTGATCGAGATTGACCTTCTTGAGCCAAGCCTCCGTATCGATCGCCACGGGCGACAGCGCCGCGAAGAATTCCAAATTCTGCCGCCCGCTTAGCTCGTCGTAAACCCCGATGCCATGCCCCAACAGACTAATCCGCGCCTTGTTCTCCAGCGTCCCATCGCTCGGCCGCGAAAGTCCGCCTAGGATCTTCAACAACGTCGTTTTCCCCGCGCCATTGCGCCCCAACAACGCCACGCACTGCCCGGCTTCCACGCTAAAGCTCAACGAACGCAGCGCCGGGAAGCTCCCATAGAACTTGCCGACCTTCTCCGCTCGCAGTACGTTCATGCCCGCTTCAACAATGCGATGAATCCCAACGCTAACGCAAACAAACTCAACCCGACGATCCACCACTGCCGTTCCATCAACCGCGGCGCGATCGCCGTCGGCTCCGGCGAACCGGTCTCATCGGCCTCCAGCGCTTTGAACGAACCCGCACCCGTCACCTCGAGCTCCGTCTCCGCCTTGGTCAGTCTGTAAATCTGCGCCTGCGTCTGCGGCTCCGTCCCCAAGTCCTCCAGCCCCTCGCCCTTTATCGTCACGCCGCTCGGCGTCACAATCCGCGTCACGCCTTCGCTCGCCGTAATCGCATGCAAGATCTTCGCCGCGAACTTGCCCGGCGAAGTAAACGGCATCTTGTAGCTCAGGTCGAATTTCGACTCGCCTGGCTTGATCGGATAGTCGATCTTGAAAGTATTCGGCGCGCCCGCGGGCTGCGCCTCGCGATTAATCGGCATTCCGCCGGACCCCGTCACCCGCACTTCCACCTTGCCCTCCGCCTCGGGAGGCAGAGCGAATCGATAGCTGCCATTCGCTGCGTCGTTGTAGGAGCTGTTGCCGCCGTTCTGAAAGATAATGCTCTCGCGTATCGAGAGCGTCCCCTCGTTCGGCTCAAACAGCATCATGTGCTGCACAATCTTCACCTGCGACTTGTCTCGCGTCGTGCTGAAGACTGCCAGTTCCAGCCCCGAAGCCGGCTCGCCCGGCCGCAACACTTTGTTATAGGTCACGCCCTCGAAAGTCGTCTGCAGCAAATACGGCCCATCCGCTGGCTGGTCGAATTTGAACTTGCCATCCGCCCCGGACTTCACCGTTCCCACGGGCATCATTCCGCCTTCGCCCAAACGCATCAAGACCACGGGCGCTTCCGCCGCCGTCTTGCCCGTCGTCTTGTTCACGACGGTACCATCGATAGCCAATATCAGTAACAAAAAAGGCGTCATGACTGTTGCGCCAAGCTCGCTTTCACTGCTTCCACCTCGGCCAGCACCTGCGCCAGTTCCTTCTGCAATCCCGCCTTCGCGGTCGCGTAATCGTCGTCGGAGAGCTTGCCCAGCCGCAATTCGAATTGCAAGTCGCGCAAGTTTTCATAGATGCGAGCCTTCCGCTCGTCGTGCACCTTGAAGGGATCGGGCGGCGGAGGCTGTGGAATGTCGGCGGGCCGGATATAGAGGACGGAAGCGAGGGCCAGAATCGTCAGTCCGATAGCGAGTGCAATGACCATGGAGCGCGTTCGGCTACTTCTCGAGATTCTCCAACTCGGCGGCGGCCCGCTCTTCGTACTTCGACACCGTTGCGGCATCCACCTTCGGCGCGGCGATCACCGCCGGGTTCCGGAAGCGCTTCCAATACACTCCGATCGAGATCAAACCCAAAGCCACCATCAACCCCGGCATTAACCAGCCCAGCAATCCAAAGCCCTGTGTCTGCGGTTCTGCCAGCACCTTCAATCCATCGTCCTTAATGAACTTCGCGACGATATTCGCGTCCGACGACCCCATCATCTGCAAGCGCTTGATCTTCTGCCGCGCGGGCAGTGAATAACCGCAAGCGATCATCGCGCAATCGCCCACCGTGTTCCGGCAACTGCCGCACAAGCACGCGAGCTTCATCCCCACCCGCTTGATCTCGGGAGCGATGAAATCCATCGGGTTCTGCGCCAGCGAAAGCCCCGTCAGCAACGCCAGCAATGCTAGCGATCTAAGCCTTCGCATGTTGCTCCGTTTTGACGGTGGTACCCGTCGCCACCACCTGCGTCCGCGCGTAGCTGTACTTGATCTTCGAAGGAATCAAGCAAATGATCGTGCCCACCAGCACCACCCAGAAGCCCACCCAGATCCAACTCACCAGCGGAAACACGTATGCCTGAATGATCGCGCCCTGGCCCGTCTGCGCCATCGAAGCGAAATTCAAATAAAGGTCTTCATTCAAGCGCCGCCGGATCGCGACTTCGCTGGTCGGCTGCCGGCTCGCCTTGTACAAGCGCCGCTCCGGCTCGCGCGAATCGATCTTCTTCCCATCGACGTAAATATCGACCACGGCCTTCATCCAGGCGTAATTCTCGTTCTCGCCATCCTTGATCTCGGCGATCCGCAACTCATAGCGCCCAATATTGAAAGCCTTGCCCATCGCCACTTCTACCGTCGCGTCGCGATTGAAGGCCGCGCCCGTGAAGCCGATAAACATAAGCACGATGCCCATGTGCACGATGTAGCCGCCGTAGCGCCGCGTATTCCGGTGCGTCAACTCGACGAACGCCTTCACGAAGCTCATGCTCTCTTTGGCCGCGATCGCCACGGTTCCCTTATAGAACTCGCTAGTGATCGTCGCGCCCACAAACAAGCACAGCCCAAAGCTCATCAGCGCGTAACCGTTGCGCACGCCCGCGCCATACAAGCCCGCCATCAAAGCTAGCATCGCGATCGCCGGCCACAAGAAATTCCGCTTCAAGCTATCGACGGTGCTGCGCCGCCAAGCCACCAACGGGCCCACCCCGGTCAAGAACAACAGAAATAATCCAATCGGAATATTGACGCGATTGAAAAACGGCGCGTCCACGCTGATCTTCTCGCCATTCACCGCTTCGCTAATCACCGGGAACAAAGTCCCCCACAGCACCGCGAAGCAGGAAGCCAGCAGAAACAAATTGTTGAACAGGAAGCTCGATTCCCGGCTCACCACCGATTCCAGATGCGACTCCGTCTTCAAAAACTCCTGCCGGTCCAAAATCAACCACACCGTGCCCGCGATCCCTAGCGCGATGAAGGTCGCGAAGTAGTTCCCAATCGAAGACACCGCGAAGGCATGTACGCTCTGCACCAGGCCCGACCGCGTCAACATCGTCCCGAAGATGCACAGGAAGAAGGTGCCCGAAACGAGCACGATGTTCCAGATCTTCATCATGCCCTTCTTCTCCTGCATCATCACGCTATGCAGGAAGGCCGTCGAGGTGATCCACGGCAACAGGCTCGCGTTTTCCACAGGATCCCAGCCCCAGTAGCCGCCCCAGCCGAGCACGCTATACGCCCAGCCCATGCCGAGCGTGATGCCAATGGTCTGGAACAGCCACGTCACCAGCGTCCAACGCCGTGTCGTATGAATCCATTCGTCGCCGGGCATCTTCGCGATCAAGGAACCCACTGCGAACGCGAACGGCACCACGAAGCCGACATACCCGAGATACAACATCGGCGGATGAATCGCCATCGTCCAATACTGCAAGAGCGGATTCAAACCTTGTCCATCGGGCAGATTGATAATGCCGCGGCCAATCGCCCAAACGTTAAACGGCGGCACCACGAAGCAATTCAAGATCAGAAAAAAGACCTGCGTCGCCATCATGATCGCCGTCACCCACGGCATCATCGGCCGGTAAGGCTTGCGGTTCGTCAGCACCACCACGAACGAATAAGTCGCAAGGATCCAGCTCCAGAAAAGCAGCGAACCTTCCTGTCCGCCCCACCAAGCGGAAATCTTGTACATCAGCGGCATCGCGGTATTGGCGTGCATCGCGACGTACTGCAATCGGTAGTCGCCGCTAATCAACCCATAGACCAAGAGCCCCGAAGCCAGCGTGATCAGCGTCCAAACCCCATACACCGCGCGTTGCGACGCCGCCAGCAAAAACCCGTTCTTCCGGATGCCACCCGCCACGGAGGCAAACAACGCAAACACCGCTACCGAGAACGCCAGCAGCAGCGCTAGAGAACCTAAATTTTCCATGCTTAACTCTTCGTGGTCGCTTCCGGCTTCGAATATGTCGGCGCCTGCCCCGGCTTTACCGCGCCCGGTTTGCCCTCATACTTCGACGCGCATTTGGCCTGAATCTTGGCCGCGTGAAAAGTCCCATCCGGCTGCATCCGCCCATCGGCTAGCGCCTGCGCCCCATCGCGCAAGGTGTCGGGCAAAGGCTCGTTCCCGTTGTAGAAAATCTTCACGCGCTCAGCGGGTTTCCCGCCGCCGATCGGCACGATCTCGAAGGTCACATCCTTGCCATTCCGCTGGATGGACCCTTTCACCACATCCCCACCCACGCGCAATCGTTTTGTCAACGCCTGCGGCCCCATCGCCTGCAATTCCGGCACTGTCTTGTAGTACGTTTTGGTGTCTTCCACCCCACCGATGGCTAACCATGCCAACGTCGAAACAACCACGGCAATTAAGATGCCGAATTTCATGTAGGGCTTCATCGCTGTACCTCTAAGGACGACTTGGGGGACTGCTTAGATCATATCGCTAAACAAGAATTCTTGCAGTCTGACAGTAAATCTATTGCCCACCGGCGCTGGCAGCCGCGCTCGCCAAAATCTTCGCTTCCTCCGCGAATAAGAAGACGTCGAAAAACGGCTCCGGGGTACCGCGCCCCCAACGATGCGCCTTCCACGCCGCCCGCACGTGCCGCACCTCGGGATGCCCGTGCAAGTCACAAAGAATCGAATAATCCCCGCAATAGAACTTCTGCGGAAACTGCGCCAGCGGCTTCTCCAGCCACCTCTCGCCATCCACCGAGCCTTCTATCCAAACATCCAAACTCTCTTGCTCGATCACGCGCCGGATGGACAACGTCAACTGCAGCGAAGCGCCCGCCGACGTGCCCAACGCTACCGCGGGGCCATGACCGTTCGCCTTCAGCGAACCTTCGGGAATGAGAAATTGGGGGAGCATTTTCTAGACCTACCGTCCTTCTACAACTTTAGGACGCCGGGATCAAGCCCTGTGTTTAGATTTGTGTTTAGATTCCTCCAGCGTTCTAGAACGCTTGGCCAATGCTGAAGAAGATCCGGCTAGCGGTTTCGCCCGGCCGCCGGTCCAGCTTTACGCCGTAATCGACGCGCACCAGGAACCAAGGCGTCCGCACTCGCAAACCGGCTCCCGCCGTCTTCCGGATATCGTTCAACCGGAAGTCGCCGAGCCGGCTATAAACGTTCCCAATGTCTACGAAGCCCACGCCGTCGAAGATGCTGAACAGCGGCGTGCGCAATTCGTTGTTGATTACCAACATCGCTTCGCCGCCGAGCGGTTGCCTTCCCGCCACCGGCCCTGCGGTGTTCTGTTCAAAACCACGCAAAGTCGTCGCGCCACCGGCGAAGAAGCGTTCGCTGAGCGGCACTTCCTGGCCGCCGAGGCCTTTGGCTAACCCCACGCGCACCCCGCCGGCGTAGACAAGCCGCGGCCGCTCTACCTTGTTGGTGAACAGCTCGACGCGCGGTTTCTGTAGTGGAACGTAGCGGAAGTACTGGCCGAAATACTTCACGAAGCTCAACTCCGAACCCAACGCCGCCGCCGAGTACTGCAAAGCGTGCGACTGAAACGCACCCCGCGTCGCGTCCAAAATTTCATCCCTCGTTTCCCGCGAAAGCGTGGCCGTCAGCGAACCGATACGAAGCGGAATATCGAAGAGGGCGTCGGGGCCGGGATCGAAAGTCCGGCTCTTCTCGAGCCGGTAGCCGTAATTCAAGAGAAAATTGTTGAGGAACGAAGCCTCCTGCTGCACCGACATGCCGATGCGATCCACGTTGAACGGGTCCGTATCGCTGGTGGCGGGATTGCGCTCTTGCCGGACGAAGGTGCTGGCGATCGTTCTCACCGGGAAGCGCCGCAGCAAAGGTTGACTGAAGTAGAGCCGCCCCTCGCGCAACTGCGAGTCGTACCGCGCGCGCAGTCCCAGCACCCTTGCGCTGCCCAAAGAGTTGCGGTTCGAAAGATCCGCGATCACGCCCGGGCCCCGTTCGGTGTCGAAAAAGCCGCCGTACTTGAATTCGAAGGGTTGAATCTCCCGGACTTTCACCCGCAGCCGAGTAGGCCTTTCTCCGGATGCCGTGCCCGCCGGGGCTTCGCCGATTCGTTCGTTCACCACGTCGATTACCGAGAACGCGCCAGTGCGATACAGATTACGGCGGGAGTTGCCCAGCCTTTGCAAGTTCAACGGCTCCCCCACCGCTAACTCGATCTGCGTGCGAATCAAAGTCTCGCTCGTCTTATCGTTTCCTTCCACGACGATCTCCCGCACGACGCTCCGCTGATTCTCCTTCACGTTCACCGTAATGTCGAGCAGGCCAGCTTCCCGGTTGCGCGCGGTGGCGAATTCCGCTTCGACCTCGTTATACCCTCCCCGCCAGTACAGGTCCTTCAAGCGCGCGAGCGCATTTTCGCGCAACACCGGCTTGTATTCGTCTCCGGCTTTGAGAACGATTTCCTCCCGCAAAGTTGCGTCGTCATGCACTTGGTTGCCTGCGAACTGAATACTCCCTACCTTGAAAAGCGGTCCTTCGTTAATCGCAATCACGGTGCGCCCGCCGCGAGTGTGCGGGTCGAGTTCATAGCGCGGCGCCGCGATTGCCGCATCGAGAAATCCCTGTTCCTGGTAATAGCGGCGCAAGAGTTCTGACACGCGCGCGGGCTTGGTGTAAACGGCGGTCTCCAGTTTCTGGCTCTTAACGATATCCCGCAGGTCGTCCGGCTTCAAAGTTATGCCTTCGAAGTCCAACTTCACATCGTCAAAGCGGGGTCCCGGTTGAATGTCGAAAAGCACGCGCTTGGATTCAGGGCTCGAATCGACGCGATACTCGATCTTCGGCTGTAGATACTTACGATCCACCAGCCATTCAACCAAGACCTCACGCGAGTCTTCCAGGCGTTGCGAATCGAAAACGCCCGAGGCCCAAACCTCTTCCACGCGCTTCTCGATCTTCCCCGGGACGCCGATGCCCTCGAAAACGAAATCGACCTTGGGCCCGCCGAATATGCTGAGATTCAAATCGACCACACCCGCCTGCCCAGCCGCCTGTCCGCCCCGTAACAGCCGGACTCTGGATTCCAGGAGACCTCGCTTCCGGTAGACGTCGCCGATGCGGTCCACGCCCTTTCGCACCTTGAAGAAGTCGTAGCGGTCGCCCTGCTCCACTTTCAACTTCTTGCGCAAGTCCGCCTCGGGCAAAAGCGTATCGCCGTCGAAGGTCAGGCTGCCAACGCGGCGCTCGAGTCTTTGTGAATCGCGCCGCGGTTCGGGAATCCCGCCGAAGCGCAGGTCGTGACGGAAATCCATTCGCAAGCTGCCATCGGATTGCCTGGTGCCGCGCGTCGTAAAGCGCTTCGTTATGTCGTACTCGGCGACGTAGATCTGGTCGGAGCTATTGATGAGATCCATTGAATAGATCAGCTCCAAATTCCGCGTGATGTCTTGGCCCACCGTCAAGCGCGCGCTGGGGTCGGCCTCGGCCGCGATCAGATTCGGCTCCAGGCGCACCGTGCTCAAGCCGGTCGCTCCCGCGATGCCGCGGCCGATCGTGGAGCCCACGCGGCCGCCAAGATAAGACAGCACTTGGTCCCGGGCGACGTTGAACTCTTGCCCGCGCATCTGATCGAGCGTCTTGCCTGTAATGAGGATGGCGAGGATATCCGGCTCCGGCAACGAAGGGTCCGATGTCAGCGTCGTTTCCGTTTTGCCCGGTTCGCCGAGTACTTGGAGCCTGACGTCGTATCCGGCCGCCGTCGTGTTCGCGATAACGTCTAGTTCCGGTTCAATACGGCGTTCGTTATTAAAACTGATAACGCCGCGTTCGACTAGGTAGCGGCGCTCCTGGAGCCGAATCTCACCGTCTTCGGCGATCGTCAGGCGGCCCGAAAGTCCAGGTTCGTAAACATTGCCCAACACGCGCAAGTCCGCGTTCACTTCGGCGCGCGCCAAATTGTTGTCCACCACCAGCGGGCTGGTCGTGTTCACGCCGACGCTGAAGCGCAGATTCTCAAGCGTCTTGTTCCGGTCCTCGGTGAGGTCGATCGCGCGCGGCGCCGTCAGCGCGGCCAGGATGCCGCGATCCAAGCTGAGATCGTCCGTAAAGCCGCCCTCCAAGATATTCACTTGGCCACCCAACGTAAGGTTTTCCCCGCTCCCCGAAAGCGTCAACGCAATGTCCGAAACGGTCTTCAACCCTTCGGGAAAATCCAGGAACACCCCATCGGCCTTCGCACTGACGTTAGCGTTAGCGATCGCTCCATCGCCCACGCTCACTGTCCCGCCGCCGCTTAGCGTTCCCCCGTTGAGCGTCCCCTCCAGCTTTGCGATCGTCGCCTGACGTCCCGCCAACGCAATGTGCAAGTCCAAATGTTCGACCGCGACGCGCGGGCTCCGCAATCCGATTCTCGCGTCGCTCAGCGATATGCCTCCCTCGGCGCTCGGCTGTTGGGCGGTCCCTCCGATACTGGCATGCAACTCCGTCTTGCCCGCCACGCTCGCCGCCTCTGTGAAGGCGTTCACGAGCGCCGCGTCGAGATCACCGTCCAGTCGAAGATTCAGAGGCAGGTCGCCTTGGAGCCCCGCCGTCCCGCTCATCCGGATATCCGTCAGCGGCCCGGTCAACTGAAATTGCTCCACTCGCGCCACGGCATTCTCGATACGAACGCGCGTCACATCCTTTTGCTCCACCGCGTAACTGCCGATCCCCAGCTTCAACTCGGGCAAGGTCACTACCGCGCGCAATGCCGGCAACTCTGGCCGCGCGGCCGTCGCTTCGATGCGCGCACTCACCGTTCCGAATGCGTTGGGCGGAAGCGCCGCGATCGTGCCGAGGCTCAACGATGTCAGCTCGGCGGTAAAGGCCGCCGGACCTTCGCGCCGGGGCAACTCGACGGGCAACTCCGGCAACAGGCCTAAAGGAACCGTGCCGCTGGCCGAGACCTTCGCCGGCCCCGCGCTGGCGCTGGCGCTCGCGATTTCAAGCGCTCCACGCTCAATCTTGGCCGCAAGCTTGGCGTTGCCGATAGGCGTTCGCAGTTGCGGTGCGTTGATCGATGGCGCGTCCAAACGGAGACTCAGCTTCGGGTCGATCTTTCGCAACGTGCCCTCAATAGAACCCTCAATTTCGAACTTCCCCGTAGCGTTAATTTCACTCTCCACGGGCAAGTACAGCGGCAGCGTCGCCAGATCCAGGGAGGACGACACATTGATGGCGCCTTGCCCCGCGTCCTCCCGCAGCGGCAGCGAGCCGCTCAAGCTGAACCTCGATTCGCGCGCCGTAATCATCGCGCGGTCCACAGTGAGCCGCGATTGCGCATAGTGCGCAAGCATCGGACCTTCGGTCCGAATCGGTTGCCCTCGCCACTCCAAGTTGGCCGTCTCCACCTGCGCCGTCGCCTCGCCGCTTTCGGGAGTCTGCGCGTTTCCCGACCCGCGCACCGACATGCTTACGTTACCCTTCAGCGGCTGCGGCGAAGCAAACGGTAGCGACGCGAGATCGGTATTGCGCGCCTCGATCTCGAAAGTCCCCGGGTACGGCGCGGCGGTGGCGGCTTCCACCTTCGCGCGTAACCCATAACGCGGCGCTGTTAGTTCGCCCTGCGCGCGTCCGCCGCTCAAGTTAAGATTCGCGGCCACGTCGCCCGCCTCGATCTCGCGCACTTTCAGCCCGTTTAAGCGCAATTCCGCCGAGCCTGCCGGTTCACTCAAGGTCCCTTGCCCGGAAGCGCGTAGCGAGACTTCCTTGGACTGCACCGCATCCCCGTTCGGGAGTCTCAGCCCACTAAGCGCGATCTTGGACGCACTGGCGTTCACGTTGTAAGCTTTCGTGTTCAGGTCGAAAGTCCCACTCGCCTGTAGTTCCCCATCGCCACCCGCCTGCGGCTTCCGCAGACGCAATTCGTCCAGCGTCGCCAGATCGTTGGCGAGATTTGCGCGTAACGTGGCGTCGCCGAAATTTTCTCCATACGCGGCAAGATCTTCCGCCCGCGCGTTCAACGTGGCCACCGGCCGCGAAACCGTGCCACCGGCCTTCGCTTCGAAACTCGCCGTTCCTGCAACCGGAAGGTCGGGTCTTCCCAGAGCGCTCGCAAGAGCGGGAATCGACAGTGTTCCACTTCGCGCCTCTAAGGCAAGCGTTTGCTGCCGTCCACTCAGCCCCACCACGCCCGACGCGCTTACCGTCTGCTCCCGGTAGCTCAGCGTCGCTCGATTCAATTCGAATCTCGCGGGATCGTAATTCGCCTCGGCGGCCAGCGCCAAGCCGTCCAGCGTCCCCACGCGCAATTGAGGCGCCTGGAACGACAACGCCGCCCTGGGGCTCTTGACATCTCCTCCCAGCTTCGCGTTCAATGTCGCCGCTCCCGTCACAGGCGTACCGGGTAGCGAGCCCGGCGCTTCGCCAAGAAAACCTTCCATGTTCCGCACGACGCTGGCCGCATCCCGCGCTTGCACCACCAAGTGCCCGCTCAGCGCCCGGCGATCCCAAACGTCTTGAATCGCCACATCGCCGTTGATCGTCGCGCCCATCGTGGAAAGATTCGTCGCGTTCATGCGCAGGATCGTTCCCTGCGTGGAAGCCGTAATTGTCCCGGAGACCGGCACAACTCCGCGCGCCGCCGTGCCACGTGTGGCCGCAAGCCGAATTGTCGCGTTGCCGCTCGCCTGCTCGTATGACAGTCCAGGCCACTTCGCCGCCACTCGCGCCGTAACGCGGCTCGCGGGACGCACCGAAAGCTCCAGAGCCGGCGCCAACTGTCGCGCGTCCACGCCGGTCGCTTCGAAATTAGCCGTGCTCTGGCCAGCGGAGTTGTTGAGCGCGATATCAGCCGTGCCCTTCAACGCGCCGAACGGCGTGCTCACGTCGAGATAAGAAACGCGCGCCCGGGAAGTCCGCGCATCAAAGCTAGCCTCCGCCTTCACTCTCACATTACGAAAGCGCTCGACATACACATCCCCCGCATCCAATTTCAGCGTGGCCGCAATCTGATTGAGCGGACCCTTCGCCGTCAAATCCACCGCCGCTTTGCCCTCCGCCCGTTGCGGAATTCCCGCGAACGTCCTCAGCGAAGCGAGATCGAGGTGGCCGCTTGCCCGCGCATCGATTTCCGGCGCGGCGAATCGCCCCAGCTTGCCCGCCAGGTTCAATCTGGATGCACCCAATGCAACCTCGCCGCGCCGGACAATCAACGCGTCCTTTTCCAGCAGCGCGTCCACGCCCAACTTCGACAACTCCAAACGCCTGCGCTCGAGCGATACCCAACCCCCCGTCGACGCCTCCAGCGCGATGTTGTGATTGCCCGATAGCTCCTCGCCGTCGATCGTTAGATTCTCCAGCGGCAATTCAATCAACGCATCCTGCCTCCGGTCCTCGGCGCGGAGAAATCCCCCGTGTATCCGGAAGCGGTCGATGAAGTACTCCGCTGGCGAGCCCGTGTTGTCGCTCGCCGGGGGCCGCGGCACGTTGTCGCGTCCCGCCCGGTCGATCACCAAGTGCAGCCGCGGATTGCTCACTTCGCCGTCTTCAATGTGATACGTCCCCCGCATTAACTTCCACAAACTCAAGTCGACTCGCACTCGCTCCGCCAGCAGCAGTGGAGGCAAGTCCGGTGCTTGCGGCGAGCGCACGCTCACATCGTTGAGCTGCGCGGTCAGGCTAAATAAATTGAAGTCCAGCCCCGAGGCGTCGAACTCAATACCCTGCTTGCGCAGAATCGCGATGGCCTGCTGCGTGGCATAACGCCGCGCGGGCGGAGTATGCAAGAGCACCAGCGCCAACACCAGCGACAAGACCAACCCACCCAACGACCCCGCCGCGATACGGCGGCCCCGGGACGAAAGACCCTGCATAAGCCCCTTCTAATTGCCGGTCCGCATAACCGCTCTCACCTTGCGCGCTTCCGGCGCGTCCGGGTTCATGCGGAGGAAAAGTTCGAAGTGCGTCAGCATCTTGTCTTTCCGCTTCAAGCCGTTATACGCCAAGCCCGCATGGTAGTGAGCGTAAGAATTCTCTGGATTCGCTTGGATCACCGTCTCGAAGTGCCGGGCGGCCTCCGCGTACTCTTTGCGCTGCATCGCTAGCAAGCCGCGAGCGAAGTCCGCTTCTTCTCCCGTCCCCTCCATCAGTGCCGCCTCGGCCTGTGAGAGATTTTTCTGCGCGAGATAAAGGTGAGCGAAAGCCACTTGGGTATCGCTTCCCTCTTCCAATTGCTTAGCGCGCTCCAATACCCCCGCCGCGTCGTCCAATTTGTTCTGCGACGCCAGCGTCATGCCCAAAAACCTTTGCGCGCGCGCATTTGAAGGTTCGGCGCTCACCGCTTCGCGCAACGCCTTCTCCGCTTCCGCCAATTTGCCCTTCCGGAATAGTTCGATGCCCGCATCCGGGTTTGGGGCGCCAAGCATACCCACACCTATTAGAACCGCTACTAATTTCATCGGAGCCTCCCAATTTGTGGAGGCGCGGGGTTCCCTCATTGTTTCGGCTTCGGCCAGAAAAGTGCTGGTGACAATGCCGAAGAGCTCACTCTTGGAAAAAGATTCCCCACGCCGCGAATTCGGGTCCGTCCGCAGGCAAGTACGGCGCCTCACAAAACTAACGCCGCGGCAATTCGCTTCCCTCATAACGGCCGCCTTCGACGAATGGACGGGCAAGCGATGTGATCGCCACGGCGCCGCGCTCGCCTTCTACACCGTTTTCTCGCTCGCGCCGCTCTTGATCGTAGTAGTGGCCGTCGGCGGTTTCTTCTTCGGTGCGCAAGCCGCTCGCGGTCAAATCGTGTGGCAACTGCAAGACCTTATTGGCCGCCAAGGCGGCGAAGCGGTTCAATTCATGCTCCAAGCCGCCAACAAGCCCGCCCAGGGGATTTTCGCTACCGTCGCCGGCGTCTTCACTTTGGTCATGAGCGCCTCTCTTGTCGTTGCGGAGTTACGCGACTCCTTGGACACCATCTGGGACGTGCCTCCGCGGCCTAGCCTCGGCCTCTGGCGCGATGCGCTCGAAAACATTAGACGCCGCCTCTTCGCGTTCTCGCTTGTCCTCGGAATCGGTTTCCTGCTTCTGGTATCGCTGGTGTTGAACGCCCTGCTCGCCGCCGCGGGCAAGTATTTTCAAGGCGAGCTGCCGGCCCCGGAGGTCGCCATGCAGATCTTCAACTTTTTGCTCTCTCTCGCGGTGACGAGCTTCGTCTTCTCGTTGATTTTCCGCTTCGTTCCCGAAACGAAGCTCTCCTGGGGAGAAATCGCCATCGGCTCCGGCATCACCGGCGTGCTCTTCTCCGTGGGTAAGTCCCTCATCTCTCTTTACATCGGCAAGAGCACGCTGGCCAGCGCCTACGGAGCGGCGGGCTCCTTAGCCGTTCTCCTGGCGTGGTTTTATTATTCCGCGCAGATTTTCTTCTTTGGCGCCGCCTTTGTCCGCGTTTACTCGCGAAGCCTTGACGCCGAAATTGCTCGCCAGCCTCAGCGTGATCTAGACGGCCGAACCCGCTTCCACTAAGCCGGGCGCTTCCAGCGAATCCGGCTTCACCGGCGCCACCCACCAAGTAGCATCCTCCAGCCCAACGTATTTGTAGATCTTCAGTGCACCCTCGGGGAGTTCCACCACGTCGCCCACCTCCAACGCCTCGTCCGTGCCCCGCAACTCGTTAAACAACGCATATGCGCTCGCGGCTTCCTTCTCACCCGCAAGCTCGTAATCCCGCTGCTTCACCACAGCCGCTCCCGACGTATGCGGCGCAAAACGAAAGCTGCTCTTCGCGCTCTCACGTTGACGATGGATCTTAAATACCGGCATCAGGCCTCAACTTAACATGAACGCAGTAGCATGAAGACAGCCGATGCGCCCCACCCACTGCTCCAAATGCGGCACCGCCCTCATGGAAGCCAACATCCTCTACGAAATCATCGTCCAAGAAGAACTCTTCCAGATCGAGGACGTTCCCGCCCTTGTCTGCCGCGATTGCGGGGAAGAATGGGTCGAGGCTGAAGTACGCGAGAATATCGAAGCGATAATAAAGGACAGTGCTGGACCTCGTCCAAATTAGCGCGCCCCTTCGCGCCCTGTTGCACAAACTCGGCGACGGTCAATCCGCCTTCGATCTCCTCGTCGCGGACCAAGGCCGCTTTCCCGGAGTCACCGAAGCCCAACTCCACGTCACTAACGATTGCCGCATGCCCAAGGAAGCCCTCGCCGGCCTGCTCCTCTACGCCGGCTACGGCGAGCAAAGCCACAACATCGCCCAGGCCTGTGGCAGCAAGGAAGGCCACTACTGGCATGGCATCTACCACCGCATGGAGCCCGACGAGTGGAACTCCATGTACTGGCTAAAACAAGTCGGCCATCATGAAATTGAAGCGCCTCTCGCCAAGCGCGCCGCCGCCTTCGGTTTTGGCGACGGACGAAACTGGAATCATCAGGCCTTCGTCGATTGGGTAAGCAAGGCTCGCCAGCAAGGCGACAAGAAGGAAATCGAAAAAGCGAAGATGATTCAGTTGGCCGAATGGCAACTCTTGTTTGGATGGTGTGCCGGAACGGTGGGACGTGAGGGGAGCGCTAGCCGGTGAAGCGGGCCATTCTCGGCGTGCTCGCGCTAGCCGGGCTAGCCGTGCTCTGGGCTGTCTGGCAATGGAAATCCCAAGTCCCCGTCGTGCCCGCCGCCAGGATCGCTCGCGGCGCCTTCGCCGATAGCGTTACCACCAACGGCAAGGTCGAACCCAGCCAATGGGCCAGCGCCCGGGCCGAACGCGAAGGTATCGTGACTAGCGCACCCGTCACTGCCGGTCAGCGCGTCGCCCAAGGCACGCCGCTCGCCATCCTCGATACGAAAGACTCCCAAGCCGATCTCGCTGCCGCCCAAGCCCGCATCGAGGAAGCCAAAGCCGAAATCGCCCTCCTCAGCGCTGGCGGCGCCAAGCGCGAACTCGTCGAAATCGACGAGGCCATCAAGCAAAAGCGCCAGGAAAAGTCCCTCGCCGAAAAAGACCTCGCCATCGCCGAACGCCTCCTCTCAAAACAAGCTGGCACCCGCGACGAAGTCCGCGTCGCGAAAGACCGCGTCGATTCCCTCGATCTCCAAATCCGCGGCCTCGAATCCAAGCGCCCCGCCCTCGTTGGCCCCGCCGACCTCTCCCGCGCCCAAGCCCGCCTGCGCGAAGCCCAGTCCAGCGCCGAACAAGCTCAGCGCCGCATCGCCCTCGGCACGGTCCGTAGTCCCATCGCGGGCATCGCCTACCAAGTCGAAGCGAAGCTCGGCGCTTACCTCGCCCCCGGCGCGCTGGTCGCCAACATCGGCCAAACCGATACGCTCAAAGTCATCGTTTACGTCGACGAGCCTGAACTCGGCCGCGTCTCCATCGGCATGCCCGTCACCATCACTTGGGACGCTCTTGATGGCAAGTCCTGGAAGGGCACGGTCGAAAAAACGCCCACCCAGATCGTGCCGCTCGGCACGCGCCAGGTGGGCGAAGTCGAAGTCAAGCTCGCGAATCCCGGCGGCGAACTAACGCCCGGCGCCAACGTCAACGCTTCCATCGAAACCAAGGAAATCCCCAACGCCGTCCTCGTCCCCAAGGAAGCTATCCGCACTGTCAACAACGAAGAAGGCGTCTACCTCATCGCGAACGAAACGCTCGAATTCCGCAAGGTCAAATTCGGCGCGCGCAATGTCGTCGCCGCCGTCGCGCTCGAAGGAATCAAAGAGGGCGACTTGGTGGCCCTTGGGCCTGAGGCGAACCTCAAGCCCGGCCAAAAAATCCAAATTGCCCAGCGGTAATTACCTCAAGTCAAACAACAGCACATGCGCCGGCGTCTCCGCCTCCACGCGCAGCACTTCCTCTTTCTCCACGGCCGCGCCATCGCCCTTTTCCAGCTTCACGCCATTCACCGTGATCGTGCCCTCGGCCACTTGCAACCAGGCGCCGCGGCCCGCGCCTAACGCGTACTCCGTCTTGTCGCCGGCCGCGAAGTCCGCCGCCGCGAGCGCCGCGTCCGCGCCGATCTGCAACGACCCGTCGCGGCCATCCTTCGACGCCAGAATCTGGAATTTGCCCTTCCGGCCCTCGGGATCGAAAGCCTTCTGGCCGTAGCGCGGCTCAACGCCCCGCTCATCCGGGAAAATCCACGTCTGGAAGAGATGCACCGGCTCCGTGGGGTCCGGGTTGTACTCGCTATGCATCACGCCGGTGCCGGCGCTCATCACCTGCAATTCGCCCGGCTTCACCACCTCGCGGTTCTGCATCGTGTCTTGGTGCTCCAGCTTGCCGCTCCGCACCCAAGTCATGATCTCCATGTCCCGGTGCGGGTGCATGCCAAAGCCCTTCCCGCCCGCCACCACATCCTCGTTGATCACGCGCAACGCGCGAAATTGAACGTGCTTCGGATCGTAGTAATCCGCGAAGCTGAACGAGAAGCGCGAATCCAGCCAACCGTGGTTTGCATGGCCGCGTTCTTCCGAAGGTCTTACGCTAATCATTGTGTTTCAAACTCCTTGACTAGTTAGATATCGTTATCACGGAAAAGATTCAAGCCGTCCCTGTCGCCTGCAAAGCCCCGGAAACGAGAGACTTTACAAATGCGTCCGAAAAAACATATGAGGCATTTCAGACTTTTCGCGGCCCTGCTTGCCGCCTTCGCCTTCGTTACGCCCACCAGTTTCGCCCAACGAGCCAACAACTTCTACACAGTATTGCTGGAAGACGAACCCCTCGCCGGACTCCTCGAGAACGGCAAAGCCCGCAACGCCTCGGCGTACCGCCTACGCGAGACCACTCTCAAAGCCAAACAAGCCGCCTTCACCAAAACCCTACAATCCTCCGGTATCCGCGCCATCGATTCCACCCAAGTCCTCCTCAACGCCGTTTACGTCGAAGCCACGCCGGAACAAGCCGCCACCCTCGAAAGCCTCCCCGGCGTCCGCCGCGTCGAGCGCATGAAGCCCTTGAAGCTCCACGCCAACAAGGCCCTCGACGTAAACAACATCCGCGCCGCCTGGAATCGCGTCGGCGGCTCCGGCAACGCCGGCGCGGGAGTCAAGATCGCCATCATCGATTCCGGCATCGATCAGAATCACCCCGCCTTCAAGGACTTCCCCACGCCCATGCCCGCCGGCTATCCGCGCTGCAATTCCGGCGCCGGCGAATGCGACTTCACCAACAACAAAGTCATCGCCGCCCGCAGCTATGTCCAACTCCTCAATTTCGCCTTCGGGACGAACCCCGTCGACACCCGCCCCGACGACATTACGCCCAAGGATCGCTGGGGCCACGGCACCGCCGCCGCCATGATGGCCGCCGGTCAAGAGCACGATTCCCCCATCGGCCGCCTATCCGGCGTCGCCCCCGCCGCCTGGCTCGGCAATTACAAAGTCTTCGGCACGGAGAACGTCAACTCCACTACCTTCCCCAACGTCGTCATCCGCGCCCTTGAAGATGCGCTAGCCGATGGCATGCAAGTGGCCACGTTGAACCTCGGCGCGCCCGCCGGCTATGGCCCCAACGACAATTTCTGCGGCCAGAATCGCAACCAGCCCTGCGATACCTTCGTCGTCGGTGTCCGTGCCGCGATCCGCGCCGGCCTGAACGTCATCGTCTCCGCCGGTAACAGCGGCGACGGCGGCCCCAACATCCCCGGCCTCAACACCATCGCCACCCCGGGCATCACTCCTGAGGCCATCACCGTCGGCGCCATTACCAATTCCCACATCTGGTACAACACCCTCACCGCCCTTGGCAACAACGTTCCTGCCGGTCTCAACCAAGCGAACGCCCGCTTCACCGATGGCCCGCAACTTGCCGCCGCGCTCGAAGCCCCCGGCATCGACGTCGGCAGCCTCGGCCGCGGCAACCTCGCCTGCGAAGCTTTACCCGACAATTCCCTCAACGGCCGCATCGCCGTCGTCGCCCGCGGCAGCTGCAATATCGAAACCAAAGCAAACAACGTCCAACGCGCCGGCGCCGTCGCCATGGTCGTCACCAACACCTCCAATTCAGTCTTCCAATTCACCGGCCTCAACGGCACCTCCATCCCCTCGCTCCTCATCGGCCTCGATAACGGCAACGCGCTCCGTAGCTTTCTCGGCAACCAGCCCAACGCCGTTCTCCGCCTCAATCCCGCCTTCCGCGAAGTCCCCGCCCCCCAAGACGAAATCGCCTTCTTCTCCTCCCAAGGCCCCGCCATCGGTAATTTCGGCGTCAAGCCCGACCTCATGGCCGTCGGCACCGACCTCTATATGGCGGGCCAACGCAACGACCCGAACGGCTCTATGTACAGCGCCAACGGCTACCTCGTCGCCGACGGCACCAGTTTCAGCGCTCCCATTGTCGCCGGCGCCGTTGCTTTGCTCATTCAAAACAAGGGCCCCCTCAATCCGCCGCTAGTCAAGGGCCTCATCGTCTCCGCGTCCAATCCGCAACTGACGGACTTCGATAACAACGGCCGCTCCGTCGCCGCCTCGGCCACGGCCATGGGGGCGGGGAAGTTGAACGCCGAGCGCGCTCTCACTACTTTCCTCACCATGGATCCCGCCACCATCCCCTTCGGCAACGTCACGACGGGCAATCTCCCGAGTGGCGGCGTCGTAGTCCGCAACACAAACACCTCAGTCGCCAACGTCTCCGTCCGCATCGAACAACGCGCCGCGGATTCCAACGCTCGCGTCACCGTCGCCCCGCTCAACTTCTCCGTACCGCCCGGCGGCCAAACCCAACTCACCGTTACCCTCTCCGGCCTCCGGCCCCGCGCGGGCCGCTATGACGGCGACATCATTCTCACCGGCAACGGCGTCGACCACCGCGTCCCCTACACATACTTCGTTTCCGACAATGTCGCCTGGAACATGTACGCCTTGACCAGTGGCTTCGACGCCATCCCCAACTACACCCAACAAGGCGTCCTCGTCAAAATCATCGACCAGTTCGGCGTCCCCGTTCGCGGCGTCTCCGTCACCGCAACCGCGCAAAACGGCGGCGGTGTCACGCTCCTTAACAACCCCACGGACGAATTCGGCATCGTCGAAGCCGACATCACCGCCGGCGCCAGCATCGGCCAGCAAGTCTTCCGCTTCACCGGCGGCAACCTCTTCGCCGAAATCGTCGCCAACGTCATCCCCCGTCCCGCCCTCTCCACCGCTGGCGTTCGCGATGCCGCCAGTGGCGATGCCAGCGAAGGCTTCGCCGCCGGCCAATACATCTCTCTCTTCGGCTCTAGCCTCGCCGGCAACCTCAAGGTCTTCCAAGGCAACGAACTCGCGCTCGCCCTCGCCGGCGCGAGCGTCAGCTTCGACAACGAGGCCCAAGGCGTCAGCGTCCCCGGCCGCCTCCACTTCGTCAGCCCCACCCAGATCAACGTGCAAATCCCGTGGGAATGCGAAGGCCTCGCCACCGTCGCCATGAAAGTCTCCATCGGCGATTTCAGCAGCGAAGTCGTCACCCTGCGCCTCCGCCCCGCCAACCCCTCCTTCTTCGAATACGTTGAACCTGGCACCAACCGCCGCTTCATCGCCGCCCTCGACGCCAACTTCGCCCTGATCGGCAGCAACAACGCCGTTCCCCGGGGCGGCGTCGCCCAGCTCTACGTCAACGGTCTCGGCCGCGTCAACAATCGCCCCGGCTCCGGTCTCGCTAGCCCTTCCGGTCCCCTCGCCGCCACCGTCGAAACCCCGGAAGTCAGCATCGGCGGCCGTCCCGCGCAAGTCCTCTTCAGCGGCCTCGCCCCCGGCATCGTCGGCCTCTATCAGGTCAACGTCACCGTGCCGAACGACGCCCCCACCGGACCCGACGTCGAAGTCTCCATCCGCCAATCCGGCGTCACGTCAAAGATTTCGAGACTCGCCATCCGCTAGCGCTAAACTGGAGTTTTGCGGAAGCTTCGATGATTGACGTTAAGAAGAAGATTCTGGATGAGATCGCAACCCTCGAAAACGAACTGCGCATCGAACTCCCCAAGGAAATCCTCCGGGCCAGGGAACTGGGCGACCTAAGTGAAAACGCCGAGTACCACGCCGCCAAGGAACGCCAAGGCTATGTAAACGCTCGGCTTGGCCAACTGAAGCTCCGCCTCCAGGCCCTCTCGATGGTCGACCTCACCAAGATCCCGACCGACCGCGTCGGCCTTGGTTCCACCGTCGTCGTCCTCGACACCAAGAAGGACGTCGAGCTCACCTACAAGCTCGTCACCAGCGAAGAGGCCGACGTCGCTAACGGCATGATCTCCACCAGTTCCCCCATCGGCAAGGGCCTGCTCCACAAGCAAGTCGGCGACGAAGTGAAGGTCAACATCCCCGGCGGCTTGAAGGAATTTGAAATCCTTCGCCTCCGCACGATTCACGAATTGGAAGATTTAAGCTAAGCTAAACGCGAGATGGCAGAGACGGAGAGAGTAACGTGGACGGGAGCGGTCGGCCGGGCTTGCAACAAGCTCCTGCTCGCCATCGTCAACTGCCTCGCCATCACCAAAATCCATCCCAATTTTCTTACCTTCATCGGTCTAGTCATTAACATCGGCGCCGCTTGGCTCCTCGCCCGTGGCCTCTTCTGGCAAGCCGGTCTCGTTATCATCGGCGCTGGGCTCTTCGACATGGTTGACGGCCGCGTGGCCCGCCAAACCGGCCAAGTCACCCGCTTCGGCGGCTTCTTCGACAGCGTTCTCGATCGCTATTCCGACCTCGCCCTCTTGATCGGCCTCCTCGTCTACTATGCCAGCATCGGCCGCAACTTCTACGTGGTTCTGACAGCCATCGTAATGATGGCCAGCGTCATGATCAGCTACACCCGTTCGCGCGCCGAGAACACCATCCCGCAGTGCAAAGTCGGGTTCCTCGAACGCCCCGAACGCATCGTGCTCCTCATCATCGGCAGCCTCTTCGACCGCATGGCCCCCGTCCTCTGGATCATCGCCGTCTTCGGCAACCTCACAGTGGTCCATCGCATGATCTTCACCTACGGCGAGGCCAAACGCCTCGAAGAAGCCCAAACCCAACTCTCCGCCAACACCAATTCCATCGCCGTCGGCCGCTAGCCCAGCTTCACGGATCCCACACCCACAAGGCCGACCCCCGTCACGGCAACCACTGCTCCGCGCCCAGCGCGCCACGATGCCGCATCCGCCACTCCCGAATCTTTCCCGCCTCCCAATCCCTCGAAAACAGCCTCGTCGGGCCCAGCACCGCAATCGCGTGGATCCCCACCCCCAACCCCCAACCCGCCACCGGGAACACTGCCCAGTAAGGCGCCCCTGTAAAAAAGTTGATCGCCGCCATCGCCATCGATCCGGCCGCGTAGACAATCGCGTGAATGTACAGACCCTTTACGGCCCTCACATAACGCCTAGCGGATGCATGTTTCATCGGATTTACCTCTCTTCTCATTACTTCCCCTCCTGTCTCCCAGCCGCCGCCCGCATAACTCCCGGAAATCCCGTCAACCGGTTCATCGCATATCCCGCCGTGAAAGCGCCTCCCATAAGCGCGCCTTGAATTCCTAAACAACAAACGTCCGCGCCGGTCATCAACAAGTTCCGCACTCCCGTGCGCACCGTCGCCTTGCGTTCGCGAAAACGTTGCGGCGTGCCGGCTGTGCCGTAGATGCGGGCGCTCCCCGTAAAGTGGCGTACCGAAAGCGGCGTCGATAGCTCGTTGTACTCGGTCAACTCACGCAGACCCGGCGTCGCGATCTCCGCCAGTTCCAACAGCCTCTCGGCGAGCTCACCCTTGAACGCCTCATAATCCTCGCCGCGCTGTCTCCACCGCGTGTCGCGCCATTTCTCGAAGAGCGCCGGATCCGTGATCGCCATGATCTGCGCTGTATGCTTGTGGCCCGCCGCAGCGCTCGCATGGCCGTGATTCAACGAACTGAACGAAACGAAAACGCTAGAGATCCTGTCGCTCACCTGGTGCGTAAAGCCCTCATGCACCCAGTGATTCTCTCCTCGCACGCCCAGCTTCTCCGGCGACTCCCGCAAACCCAAATACAAGGTGACCGCCGAAATCTCCGGCGTCGTCCTCTCGCTGTCCTCCTCGCCATGCAACAACTTCGCCGTCCCTTGCATCCCCGCGTTCGAAACGATCAGCGGCGCCCGGAACACTCGTTTCCCCACCTTCACGCCCACCGCCGTGCCCCCCTCAACCAGAATCCGCTCGACATTTTGATTCAGGAGACACTCGCCCCCGTGCTGCCGGACCAAGACGACCGCCGCCTCAGCGATGCGCCCCGCTCCGCCTTCTGGAAAAAATGCGCCGCCAAAATAGCTCGCCGTGATCATTGCGTGCGTCGCAAAGCTAGCCTGCTCGGGAACCAGTCCATAGTCGCCCCAGCTCGACGCCAGCGCCGCGATCAACCGGGAGTCCCGGAAGTTTCGCGTCACATACTCGGCCACCGTCGTCGTCGAAAGCCGCGCCGCGCGCCACCCCCACCACCGCAAGGGCGCCGCGATTACTTCCGGCAGCGACCAGCTCCAGATCTGCGCGCCCATCGACTGCGCGGTCTCCTTTATGTCGCGAAAGTAACGCTGGATCGCGGCGCTCTCGTCCGGGAATTGATCGCATAGCGCGGATTCATACCGCGCTGCATCACTATACGCCGTCACTCGCAATCCCGGATAGTGATACACGTCGTAGCCGTCCGGCAGCGCGCGCCACCCTACCCGTCCACCGCAAACTAGATCCATCAACTGCCGCGCCGGCGCCCCCGGCCCCATCGATCCCACATAGTGCAACCCCACATCCCAGCGAAAACCCTTCCGCTCGAAACTGTGCGTAAAGCCCCCCGCCACGTAATGCCGCTCCAGCAACAGCACTCTTTTCCGCGCCAATTGCGCGTAGAGGCTCGCGAAGCTCAGCCCGCCCATGCCCGAGCCAATCACGATCGCGTCCCACGAGTCCGCCGCCTTCGCCCGAACGTTATCGCCTTGCATTTACCTCTCTCCTCTCCATGCAACAACCGCGGCGCGTCCCGCCGCATCCATCCGGCGGCGTTGCCTTGCGCCGGCCTCCTCCGCTATTATGTAGACGCCGCATACTTATAGATTGCATGAAATGTATGCAATGTCAACATGAAAAAACGGAAGAACTACCATCACGGCGATTTGAAGGCTCAGCTCGCCGAAGCCGCCCTGGCCTTTCTCGCCCACTCCGGCCCGGAAACGCTTTCGCTTCGGGACTTGTGCCGTGTCGTGGGTGTCTCCACCATGGCGCCGTACCGCCACTTCGAGGACAAAGCCGCTCTGCTCATCTTCCTCGCCGAAGCTGGATGCCGCGAACTGTTGCGCCTAATGTCGGACGCGGAACGCGAAGAAAAACAACCCTTGCGCCGCCTCGAGCGATGCGCGGAAATCTATGCCTCCTTCGCCCAAAACAACTCCTCCCAATTCCGCTTGATCTTCGGTCCGGAGATGAACCGCCACGGCGAACGGGCCCAACCCGTGATCCAAGTCGCTGGCGAGTGCATCGCGATCCTGATCCGCGCCATCGCCGAAGCCCAGCGCCAAGGCGGGATCCGCTGCGACGTCGGCGCTCCCCAGATCGCCGACATCATCTGGATCGCCATCCACGGCTTCGCGGACCTGCGTCTAAGCGGACATCAGGAATCGAGCCCAGACGCCCTCGCCCTGCTGGTCCAAACTATTTTGCGCGGCATTTCTCCCTCGCCCCCGAAAAGGCGGGGGAAGGCATCGTAAGTTTCGTCGGGCCCAATCCGTCGGCGACCGATGATTCGCGATCCCGCCAACCGTCTAACCCTACAGACACACCAACTCATGCCAAGCACCATCAAACTCCACCGCGTCCTCCGCACCACCCCCGAAAAGCTCTACCGCGCCTTCCTCGACCCCCATGCCAAAGTCAAATGGCTTCCGCCTCACGGCTTCACCGGCCAAGTCCACTCCATCGACCCCAAAGCCGGCGGCGGCTACCACATGTCCTTCACCAATTTCACGACCGGCCAAAGCCACTCCTTCCGCGGCATTTACAAGGAACTCATCCCGAACCAACTCCTCCGCTACACCGACACCTTCGACGACCCCAACCTCCCCGGTGAAATGCAAGTCACGGTACAGATCAAGAAGTGCCTCGCTGGCGTCGAACTGCATATCACCCAGGAAGGCGTCCCGGACGTCATTCCCGCCGAAGCCTGCTATCTCGGTTGGCAAGAATCGCTCACCCTCCTCGCCCAACTCGTCGAACCCAATATCCCAGACCAATAAACGCCGCCTATCGCGGGCCAATACTCCAAGCCGCTTCATAGTTGGCAATCTTGTCGAAGCGCACGCCCGCCGCTTCCAACACCGGCCGCTGCGCCAACATCGGCGCCAGCGTGTCCATCTGCTTCGCCGCCGCCATGGACTCCCAAATACTGACGTTCACCACCGTGTTCGTGGCCGGGTCCACGCCCGTGTGGTAGTACAGCAGCCCCGGCAGCGCTTCAATCGCCGGAACCAGGACCGCTGCGGATTCGGCGAGCAGCCGCTCCACCGCCTCGAAGCGGTCCGCCTCGAAATGCCCCTTCGAAACCCGAACCACGCTTTGCTTAGCCATACAACCTCCTCTCAATTACTTAGTGTTGTCCGCCAGTCGGCGCGGGAGCCTTGCACGCCGCCACCGGCAACGTCAGCACAATATCCGAGGCGTCACGCTCACCGCCCACCGGATACTCATCCGTGACGAACTGAAGGTATCCCCGCTGCCGAAGCGCTTGTTGGTATTCAGTGCACTGCGCAAGTTCCTTCCCCGGGTATGCCAACCATTCTGCCCGCAGCCGCTCTAAGCGTCCCGCGACCAATTGCACCCGGAAACGCCCGTCACGGTCGGTCTTCACCGGGAGATGCTCGGGGTGTGGCTCTCGCACGAGTTGCAGGAATGCGTTCGCCGCGCCGCCGCCATCGCGAAACAACACGCGTCCTTGCAATGTGATGCGACGCTGCAACTCCGGCACGCGGATCGTCAAGTTCTCGACCGCCTCGCCCGGACTCACCTTTACCACCTGTGCCTCGCCGCGCTGAAAGGTTCCCGGCCAATACACCGCGCCAAACGGCGCGTCGCCGGTCGGAACACCACGAGCGTTCGCCACTACAAAGTACTCTCCCGACGGGAAATCGGATACTCGAAATTGCCCTGCCGCGCCGGTAGTAACCGTCGAAGGGAAGCTTGCTTCGCCTTGCAACGGCAAGATCGTCACGGGGACCCCTTCCAGTCCCTTGCCATCCGGACCCACCAAGCGCCCAGCGATAGAGTTTGCTTCCCGAACGGAAAAATCAATACTAACTCCAGCGTTTGCCCCGAGCGTGACAGTATCCACCGGGGCCGTCCCAAATTTTCGCGGCACTCCGTAGGCCATCGAAAAACTCACCTTTGTCCCCTCGGGCACTTTCGGCGCGACTCGATACTTGCCAGGGGCCAAGTCGTAAGCCTCATAAACGCCATCTGTGTTCGTCACGGCCTCGACGCTGCCATCGGCGCCCTCAATCTCAACGGTGATACCTACGAGCGGCTCGTACCCACGAACGGCCCCGCCAATTGGCTTCCTGGTAATCGTGATCACTCCAGACAAGCGGCTGCGTCCCGCCGACCCAGGCAACGCGCAACGCCCGCAGGAACAAGAGATCGTCCGCTGCATCGGCCAGCCCCCTCGTCCGATGGCACCCGTGAGCGACCCAACTTCCTTCCTTTCGCGAAACATGCAAATAGAAGAGCATTCTGTCGCCCAGCCGAAAGATTGGCGAGCACATTCCCCCCGGCTGGTCCAGCCGCAAACGGTCCCCATTCTTCGCACCCTGAAACGCCTCATCCACCCGCACCCAAGCCGTCTGTTCGCCCAAGTAAGCGCCGCCGCCCGCCACGATACCGCCCTCGTGCCTGTTCTGGATCCGCGTGACGCTACCCACGAAAACAAGCGGCGAGTCCTCCCACGCCCCTTTCGCCGACGGCCATCCCGCGCAAGTGCAGGCCCAACTCTCCACCGCGCCCAGTAGCAGTGCAAGCAAGATCGCCTTCATTGCATCGTTCTCCCCAGTAACCATAATCGCGTCATCATCGCGCCATTGCCACATCCCGCTAGTAACGCCTCCCAGCAGTTATGCGACACTCCACCCCAGGAGGGCGATTGACGTTTCTCTCCGGTCTTACCTAATGCGACGATTCACCATCTCCACGATAATGCTGCTGCTTCCGGCGATCGCCGCGGCCGCCCTGCAGCAGTCCACTCCCCAGCCTCCGAATGTCGTCCTAATCATGACCGACGACGCCGGCTACGCCGACCTCGGCAGCTACGGCGCGCCCGACATTCGTACGCCCAACATCGACAGCCTAGCCCGACAAGGTGTCCGCCTAACCGGCTTCTACGCCAACGCCATGTCTTGCACGCCGACACGCGTAGGATTGATCGCGGGCCGTTACCAACAGCGTTATGGCATGGAGTTCGTGATCCCGGCGCCGGGTGTCGCGGGCTCGGAAAAAGGTCTGCCCGCCTTGCCCCAATCGCTGCCTCTACTCCTCAAACGGAACGGTTACGCCACCGCGCTGATCGGCAAATGGCACCTCGGATACAAGCCGGACTTCGCCCCCAGCGTGCACGGTTTCGATACCTTCTACGGCTACAAAAGCGCCGCGATCGATTACTACTCGCACTCCACCGTCCGTCCCAGCGAAGGCGCTCAATTCTCCAGCGCACAGCCCGATCTCTGGGAAGGCGACAAGCTTGTCCAGCAGGAAGGCTACATGACAGATCTCATCGCGCGCAAAGCCGTCGAGTTCATCGGCGAAAACGCGACGAGGCCCTTCTTTATCGACGTGGCCTTCAACGCGCCGCATAGTCCCACGCAGCGGCCGGACGATCCTGGGCATCACGCCTCGAGCGGCGCGACGCGCGCCGACTATGTGGCGGTCATGGAACGGGTCGATCGCGCCGTCGGCGAAATCCTGCGTGCCTTGCGGGAGCGCGGCCTCGAAAGAAATACCATCGTCATTTTCACCAACGACAATGGCGGCATCGCGCTCTCAAACAACGCGCCGTTCTTTCATCGCAAGTTCTCTGCCTGGGAGGGCGGTATCCGCGTACCCGCGCTGATACGTTGGCCTGGCCGCATCCCCGCCGGCACGGTCTCTTCCCAGGTAGGCATCACCATGGATCTAGCCGCCTCCATCCTCGCCGTCAAGGCGACCCCCATCCCCGGCGGCGCGCGCCTCGATGGAATGAATTTGTTTCCCATCCTGGAGCGCAAGTCCCCGCCCGTGGAACGAACCCTGTTCTGGCGTACCGCCGGACCCAGCCCCGTCAACATGAACCAAAAAGCCGTGCGCAGCGGCAATTGGAAACTGATCGTCGACGGCGCGCCCACGCGAATCTTCCTCTTGGATCTAAAGTCCGACCCTGGGGAGCGACAAGATTGGTTCGCGCGGAAGCCGGAAATTGCGCAACGTCTGCAAGCCCTACTCGCCGCTTGGGAGCGCGAAGTCGAATCCGACGCCAAAGCCTTCGCTACTTCCCCACGCTAGATTTAATCGTTACGCCTCAACGCGGCAACACAAACCCGCAACGCGATAGCGGCACCCTGAAACGGCTCCGGATCGAGGCAGGCGGAGCACGTGGTCGCGTCACCTGGCTGCGCTAGTGTCGCTGGAACGCCCAGTCACTCCGGCGGCGGTGGAGATCGCGGTCGTTAAAGCCTAACCGCCCCCTAGTCCGCCCGCAAAGCCGACATCACATCCACCCGCGACGCGCGCAACGCCGGCCAAGCCGAAGCCGCCACCGCCGCCCCGAGCAGCAATCCCGCCGCCCCCAAGATCACCCAAGCTCCTGGCAAACTCACCGAGTCCAACCAAGCCCCCGCCGCCCTTTGCAACGCGAGCCCTCCCACCAACCCCACCACAATCCCAGCGGCCGTCAACGTCGCCCCCTCCGCGATCACCCGTCCCAACAAATGCCGCGGTTGCGATCCTATCGCCAAGCGAATTCCGAACTCCCGCGTCCGCGCGCTCACCGAGAACGCGAGCACGCCCCCCACGCCCACCACCGCGATCGCCAGCGCCACCGCCGCGAATCCGCCAAACACAAACGCGTTCAAGCGGTCCGGCGTCAACACCTCCGCGCGCACATCCTCGAGCGTCGCCGCCCGTTCCACCGGCTGCTCCACCGATAGATTGCGTATGGTCTTCGTAATCGGCGTAATCAACGCATAGGGGTCCGTCCGCACATGCACGAAGAGCCGCCCGCCAAACAACGGCCCCTGTCCAAATGGCGTATACACCGTCAACGTCGGCCGCGGCACGAGATGTTCATCGTCGATATCCGCCGCCACGCCCACCACGCGCATCGGCGCCGGCTTCATCCCAATGAACTGAATCACCGGGTCCGTCCAAGTCACATGCCGGTTCAACACCTCGCGCGAGCCAAACATCCGCCGCGCCGCGCTCTCGCTAATGATCGCCACCGGATCCGCGCCCTTCTTGTCTTCGTCGTTGAAATCCCGCCCCGCGACGATCGGCACGCCCAGCGCTCCGAAGAATCCCGGCGACACAATCCGGAAATGCCCACGCGGATCTTCCTCACCCGGACCCTTCGCGTACCCCTCCGCCGTGAACTGCAGCCCCGGCCCGAACTGCCCGCCCTCGCGCCACGGCGTCAACGAGCCCAGCGCCACGCCATCGACGCCCGGCAATTCTCCTACCTTGCGCATCGCCTCGCGGTAGAAGCTCACGATCTGTTCCTCGCTGCGCCCGTCGCTCATCACCGGCACGTTGATCGCCAGCACGCGCCGCGTATCGATACCGGTATCGATCGCCTGCAAAGCGAGCAAGGTCTTGATCAACATCGCCGCGCCCGCCAGCAACACGAACGACGCCGCGATCTGCGTTACCGCGAAGGCGCGCAGGCGCCGGTTCGCGCCGCCCGTCACCCGCGTGCTCGCCTTCGAAAGGCTCATCGCGCGCGACGCGCTGCTATCCGGCAGCCGCGGCACGAACGCGAGCAGCACCGCCGCCAGCAGCGCCAGCGCCGCGCTCACCCACAGCATTGCCCACAACATGCTTGAATCCACAGCCAGTTCCTGCGCCCGCACGGAGAAGCGCGCCGCGTAACGCGACAGTACCGCCACCATGGGCGGCGCGCTCGCAATCCCCAACGCCGCGCCCGCGCCGCACAACAGCAAACTCTCCGCCAGCAACACGCGCCGCAAATCCCAAGGCGTCGCGCCCAGCGCCGCGCGCACCACCAGTTCGCCCTCCCGCCGCACGTTCCGCGCCAGTATCAAATTCGCGATGTTCGAGACCGCGATCACGAAGACCAATCCCGAAGCCGCCAGCAACACCCACAGCACCGTCCGCGCCTTCGACGTAATTTGATCCCGCAACAAGAACGCGTCAATGCGGTAGCCGTCCTTCGCGGGATACGCCTCCGGATGCCGCTGCAACATCGCCGCGTATGCCACGCGCAACTCCGCCCGCGCCTGCTCCAGCGTCGCCCCCGGCGCGAGCCGCCCAAACAGTTCCGTCATCCGGTGCACGCGCCCCGTCACCATCGTGGCCGAAAGATGATGGGGGCTCGTCACGATGTTCGCGATCAATTCCGTCTCGGCCGGATAGGGCACCGACGGCTCGAGCACTCCGATGACGGTCGCGCTCCGCGCGCCGAACGAACCCAGCCGCACCACTTTGCCGAGTACCTCCGGATCGCTCTTCAAAGTTCGCGTCCAGAATTGATGCGTCAGCACCACCACGCCCGCCGCGTTCGGCCCGTCGTCGCGTGGCTCTATCAAGCGCCCCTTTATCGCGCGCAGCCCCATCACCTCGAAGAAATTCCCGCTTACCACGCCCGCCTGCACCTCGCGCGGCTCGCCCAGCCCGTTCACCGTGAAGCCCACCGTCGAGAATTCGCCCAACTCGCTAAACGACTTCACGCTCGCCCGCAGATCCTGCACTTCCGGCACGGAGAACACCGAACTCTCCTGCCCCAAGCCCGGCGCTCCCTGCCGGATGTATACGAGGCGTTCCTCGCCGCGATTTACCAGCGGCCGCAGCAACACGCCGCGCACCAACGTGAAAATCGCCGCGTTCGCGCCAATGCCGAGTGCCAGCGTCAACACCACCGTGATGGCCAAGCCCTTGGCCCGCCCCAACGACCGCACCGCGTACTTCGAATCCCGCGCGAAGATTCCAACGGCGTTAGCCAATCCGTTCGACGAAGAACTCATGTCTATGCTCACTCTCCTGCCACTAAATCGTTTAGCACTTCCGGAAATCGACATCCATCGCGAAGTTTTTCTCTAAAGTCACAGACTTCGTCGAATCCCAGAAATCATCGGCGCCGCGGTAGAAAACTTCGCGCTTCCCTCCCGTACCGCCGTCAAGCTACCGTATCCATCATGAGGCTGTTTTGGGCCAGGCGGAACGCAGCGCTTTTCAGGCAGGTCTGAGTCGCGACCGCGAGGAACGGCGTATATGCCCCCTAAACCACTCGCCCCCGAAATCAACCCGACGTAGCCTTGGCGTAGAGGGGCAGTGTCCAGCAGTCCAAGCGCCGCAGCTAATTTGGACATCGAATATTCAAGCCGCCCGCCGTTCCCTCAAACCGTATACCCCGCATCCACCCGCAGTTCATGCCCCGTAATCCCCCGCGACCCATCCCCCAACAAAAACAAAACCGCCTCCGCGATCTCCCCGGCAAACGCCATCCTCTCAAGCGGATGCTTCTCCGGCTCCGCGCCTCCTAGCGCCGCGTACGCGCTCATCTCGCTCCCCGTCTTCTCCACCAAGTCGTTGAAGAACGCCATCGTCTTCCACATCGGCGTCACCACTCCCCCCGGCGATACCAGATTCACCCGCACCTTGCGGGCTTTGGCCTCAAGCGCCGCGACCTTTGCCAACATCGCTACTGCGGCCTTTGAAGCGCAGTAGGCGGCGGCGCCCGCGCTTGCTTTGGTCCCCGATGCCGATCCCAACAACACCACGCTGCCACCGTCCACCACCTTCGGCAGGCCGTGCTTCAACGCGAAGAACGATCCGTCGAGGTTCACCCGCATCACGCGCCGCCATTCTTCGGCCGGTGTCTCGATAATCGGCGACCCCGCGCTAATGCCCGCCGCGTGGACGATACCGTCAATACGCTCGAATCGAGAAACGGCCTCCACCCATTCCGCTTCTTCGCCGATATCGATACGCAACTCCGCCTCCGGGAGGCGGTCCATTCGCCAAACCGTCGCGCCCTGCACCCGCAAAAGCTCCGCGACGGCTTTCCCGATGCCGGAAGCCGCACCGGTCACTAGGTACTGTTTCCCGGCGGCACTCAAGGCCAGTTACTCCGGCGCTTCCTTGCTCTCCAGATACGCCTGCCGCGATTCCAAAATCGCCTTCCGCGCTTCCTTGGGTCCACCCCAGCCTTCCATCTCCGTCCGCTTCCCCTCAAGCTCCTTATAGATCGTGAAGAAGTGCTCGATCTCGCGGCGCACATGCGGGAAGACTTGGTCGATGGTATGGATCTGCTCGTAACGCGGATTGCGCATCGGCACGGCCAACACCTTCTGGTCGCGCTCCGCGCTATCGATCATGTTCAGAATCCCCACAGGCCGCACCATGATCATGCACCCTGTGATGCTCGGTTCGGTCACCAGGGTCAAGATGTCGAGGGGGTCGTTATCCTCCGCCAAGGTCCCAGGAATGAACCCGTAGTCGCCCGGATAATGCACCGAAGAGTACAGACTCCGGTCCAGCCGGAAGATCCCAAACTTGCCGTCGTATTCATACTTGTTCGCGGAATTCTTCGGGATCTCGACGATCATCCGAACGATCTCCGGCATCTCCTCGCCGGGATCAATGTCATACAAGGACTGGCCTAGCATTGCCCTATTACTGTAACAAATCCTGCCATTTGCAGGCACCCTAAAGATCACCCTGTATTTTGCACCACTGGTTGCGGTTTTCTTCGCCTCGCCCACTACTGGTTGTGTATTCCTAGTGGATAGCCTACCCTCTACTCGCAGTACTATCGCTAAGCGAAAGAAAAGAGAAGGCTTAGCGGCACACAACCCAATAAAAAAAGCCAAAAAAACGCTTGCGCCCGCCTCCTAGGCGGGGTACGCTCTATCTAAGGTTGTCGGTGGCCCAAAATGGCTCAGAGTGGCCGGCTCGGTTCACCTCAACCCAGGAATCAAAAGTGGCACAACCTCGTCGAGACGAGCGCTGGTTGACTGCGCCCATGGCGTATCTCCCGTGTAGTGTCGACGCCAAAGGCCGCTTGAAAATTCCCAATGAGATTCAGCGCTGGATTGAATCGCTGAACTCGAAGCTCTTTGTAACAACATGGTCAGGCTCTGATTTCCAAGTGTACCTCCGGGAAGGCTTCGCAAGCCAGATTGCTTTTCTCGAAGAGGTCGCTCTCGATCCCGAAATGCGCGAATCCGCCCGCCGGCAGATTTTCCTCGGCAAGCGGTTCGGAGCTGAAGCTGAAATGGATTCCGACGGCCGGATTCACCTCCCCCCCCTACTCCGGCAAAAACTCGGCATCGACAAGGTTTCCGCTCAATTCGTGATCGGTTCCGATACGGACCATTTCACCCTAGTGCACGCCGCCGCCTTCAATGAGATCGCCCAGGCCTATGAACCCTTCATGGCCGCGGACTCCGAACTCATGAATAGCGTAGGCCGGAGATAACTAGGTTGCAGTGGCGAGAGCACTTTCCGGTTATGTCCCGGGAAGTTATGGAGTATCTTGCCGTCCGTAAGGACGGCACTTACGCGGACCTGACCGCCGGCCTCGGGGGGCATTCCAAACAAATTGCGGCGCTTCTCGATTCCGGAAACCATTCAGGCAGATTGGTGATGAACGACCGGGACGGTGAGAGTTTGGCGATCGCTATCGAGAACACGCGAGACTTCGCTTCGGTAATCCAGCCGACGCAAGGCGTCTTCTCCACCTTTCCCGAAAGATTGCAGGCAATGAACATCGATTCCATCGACGGCGTCCTCGTGGACCTTGGCGTGAGCATGAAACAGCTCACCGAGGCCGAACGAGGCTTTTCGTTCCGCCTCGATGGGCCTCTCGACATGCGTATGTCGCGGGACGACGAAAACTCACTAACCGCGGCGGATGTGGTGAACACGTTCTCCGAAGAAGATTTGGCCAACATTCTCTATGAATACGGCCAGGAAGGAGCTTCGCGGGCGATTGCTAGAGCCGTGGTCAAGCGGGAGCGCCCCATACATACCACTCAACACCTGGCCCGGGTCGTCGAGTCGGTGCTCCCACGCCACTCCAAGATATCTCCGGCCACGAAAACCTTCATGGCCCTTAGGCTGTATGTGAACCGTGAAATGCAAGAGCTGGAGGCGCTGCTCGCCTCGCTCCCTCGCTTCCTCGCTCCCGGCGCGCGCGTGGTCTTCCTTACCTTCATGTCCACGGAAGACCGTATCGTGAAGCGCGCCTTTCAGGCTTTCCAGAAAGAAGGCCTCGCCAAGATCTTGACCAAACACGTCGTCAAACCGAGCGACGACGAGACTCGCACCAATCCCGCCAGCCGGAGCGCGAAACTGCGCGCTCTCTCCTGGGGAGACTTACAAGCAGCTTAGTAACCGCTGAAGGAATTACTGGAGACTATCATGACCGCTACCGCACCCACTCACGCCACGCCGAACGCGAACCCCGCTCCCGCGCCGCGTTCGCTTAAGTCCACGCCCGCGACGCCAGGCCGCCGCAAGCTGCCCGCCTTTCCGAACGAGGCGCTCTATTTCGAAGCGAAGTTTATCGACAACTCGCAAGTGGTCCGCGCCGAGGACCCCGGCTCCGGCCGCCACTGCTGGCGCGCGGTCTTCAGCGTCGTCACCATCTCGGCCATCTCCGCCGGGCTGATGTTGCCCAGCGCCTTCCGCATGATCACCGGCCAGAAGATCGTCGCCGAGCGCAACGAAGGCAAGCAACTGCGCGCCGAGATCGCCGAACTCCAAGCCCAAGTCGCCAAGTACTCCGGCAAGCAGCATCTCGAAGAGTACGCCGCCGCCCAAGGGCTCAAGGACCCCCTGCCCACGCAGGTGCAGCACATCACGCCGAAAGGATCTTTCGCGAAGAACAGTCTCCCCTCCGGAAAGTAGAAGGCGCGGCGCCTTCCTGGAAGCCGCGCCCGCCTTCTACTTCCTTTTTTCGAGGAACTTATCCCGAGACTGCCGCTGAGGTGCTCCGATGCTTTATCCACCTATCGATCCCGCCGCCGAACGCCGCGCCCGCCGCCTCCTCCGCATCCTCGCCTTCTGGGGCGCGCTGATCTTCGGCCGCTTGGTCTACCTGCAATATTTTCAGCACGAACACTACGCAACGCTAGCGGACAACCAACAGATCCACCGCGTTGAAATTCCCGCGCACCGCGGGACCGTTTACGACCGCACGGGCCAGATTCTCGCGATTACGGTTCCCACCGAGAGAGTGATCGTCGACCCCGCGCGCTTGCCCGATATTTCGATGGCGGCGGGCATTCTTTCCGGCGTTTTGAACATCGACGCCGCCAAACTCGAAAGCGACATCCGCGCCCGCGCCGCGCAGAAGACCGGCCGCAATTACTTCGTCGCCGCGCAGCGCGTCACGCAGGAACAAGCCCAGCGCCTCCGTAGCCTGAAGTTGAAGTGGCTCTACTTCGAAAGCGGCTCGCAACGCGTCTATCCGAACGAGGGCCTCGCCGCTCACGTTCTCGGGGGCGTCGATTCGGAGATGCACGGCAACGCCGGCATCGAGCAAGGCATGGAAGACGAGCTGGCCGGCTACTCCGGCTACGCCAACATGGTCTCCGACGTTTCTAACCGCGGCTTCGAATCCGAGATTGAAGCCGAACCCGTCCCCGGCAAGGACGTCATGCTCACCATCGACCACCGCATCCAGTACGACCTTGAAACCGAACTCGCCAAGGCCGTCCAAGCTTGCTGCAAGACCGGCCGTGGCATCGTGATGGATCCGGCCACCGGCGAGATTCTCGCCATGGCGAGTTATCCCACTTACAATCCGAATCACAAGGTCTCCGACGCCGAGGCGCGCCGCAATCTTGCCGTTCAGGCGGCCACCGAGCCAGGCAGCGTCTTCAAGGTCTTCACCGTCGCCGGCGCCATCGAAGACAAACTCGTCACGCCGCACACCGGCTACCACTGCGGCAACGGCCGCATGAACCTCTTCGGCCGCGTGATTCACGACGCGCATCCTTACGGCTATCTCAGCGTCGAAGACATCATCGCGAAGTCCTCCAATATCGGCGCTATCCAGGTTGCGCTGGAGTTAAAAGAGAAGCGCTTCCACGAATACATCAAGCTCTTCGGCTTCGGCGACCGCACGGGCATTCCCTTGCCCGGCGAATCGCCCGGCCGCGTGATTCGTTTGAGCAAGTGGACGAAGTCCTCGATCGGCTCCGTCGCCATGGGGCACGAGATCATGACGACGACAGTGCAGTTGGCTCAGGCGGCGAGTGTAATTGCTAACGGTGGCCGCTTGGTTCGTCCCCGTCTCGTTAAGTCCGTCAACGCCAATCCGCTCTCGCCTTATCAATTGCAAAAGGTCTCCTACGAGATTCCTCCGGACAAGCCGAAGACGATCATCAGCCCTTCAACGGTGGTCACGATGCGCAACATGATGGACCGCGTGGTGATCATGGGCACGGGTAAAACGCACGCCAAGATCCCCGGGTACTCCTCCGGCGGTAAGACCGGTAGCGCGCAGATCTTCGATCAGAAGGCCGGCGTTTACACGCACCGCTATCACGCTTCCTTCATGGGCTTCGCGCCCGTTACCAACCCGCGCGTAGTAACGGTGATCACGTTGGATGGTTCCGCACTCTACGGTGGCGTGGTCGCGGCGCCCGTGTTTAGCGCCGTTACGGGCGCGGCCCTGCGCACCTTGAACGTCTCTCCCGACCTGCCCGTCGTCGAAGAGCCCACTCCCACTAAGCCGGCGGAAGTTATCAGCGATGTCGCCTTCGCGGACCTAACTGCGGAAAAGCCTGTGGAAAACGTGGAAATCCCGGAGCTGTCTGGAGTAACTGACGTCAAGACTACCTTGCTAACTCCCGACTTCCTCGGCAAGCCTCTCCGCGACGTTCTCGCGGAAGCTTCCCGCCAAGGATTTCGCATCGACCCCCTCGGCAGTGGACTCGTCCGCTCCCAAAGCCCGGCCCCAGGCTCTCCGGCTGTATATGGGCAAAGGATTCGCCTCAAGCTAGGACGATAGTTAGGATCTCCGTTGCCGCCCAGGACCACCGCTAGTCTCTTCGCGTCCGTTCCGCTCGCCAAACCCTTGTCTGGCGGGCTCGCGGAGATCCTTGTCTCCGGGCTCAACTTCGATTCGCGCCTCGTGCAGAATGGCGATCTATTCTTCGCCTTCGTGGGCGCGAACTTCGATGGCCGCGACTTTGCCGCCGAGGCTTTGGCCAGAGGCGCGGTTGCTATCGTTTGCGAACATCCCGCGCCCGAGGGCTTTGAAGGTCCGTGGGTCCAAGTCCAACATGCACGCAAGGCCTTGGCATTGGTTTCGCGCGAGTTCTACGGTGACCCCACCAGAAATCGCGTCGCCGCCTTTACCGTCACTGGCACTAACGGTAAGACCACTACCGCCTACTTACTAGCTTCCATCCTGGAAGCCGCCGCTTACCTCACCGCGATGTTCGGCACCATCGAATACCGTATCGGCCGGGAGAAGCTCGAAAGCGTCAACACCACGCCGGAGAGCCTGGAACTTTACCGTTACCTCGATCGCTTGGAAGCGCAAGCTCCGGGCGGCGCGAACAAGCTAGCCCTCGCCATGGAAGCTAGCTCCCACGCCCTCGCGCTTGGCCGCATCTGGGGCATGCACTTCACCGGCGCGGTGTGGACGAATCTCACGCGCGATCACCTGGACTTCCATGGCGACATGGAATCCTATAAGCAGGCGAAGTTCGAGCTCTTTCGCGGGCAGGACGCGCCGCCGCCGAGGTACGCGGCCCTCAACGCCGACGACCCCACGAGCGCCGAAGTGCCCATCGCCCGCGAGACCCAAGCTTGGACTTATGCGCTTCATGCGCCCGCTCACGTACAGGCGAAGAACATCGAGACCACTTACTCTGGCTCGCGCTTCACGCTGAGTTACCCGGACGGCGAGTTTCCCGTCGAGACCGGCCTGCTCGGCGACATCAACATTCTCAATATTCTGGGCGCGGCGGCGGTTACGCTTCGCGCCGGTATCCTCGCCGAAGCCGTCGCCACGGGCATTCGTAATTGCCGCAGCGTGCCGGGGCGTTTTGAGCCTATCGACCAAGGCCAACCGTTTTATGTCGTCGCGGACTACGCTCACACGGACGACGCGCTCCGCAACGTCATTCGTGTCGCCCGCGCGCTGCATCCCAAGAAGCTGATTACCCTCTTCGGCTGCGGGGGTGACCGCGACCGTAGCAAGCGCCCGCTGATGGGCAGCGCCGCCGCGTCGCTCAGCGACTATGTCGTGCTCACTAGCGACAATCCGCGCACCGAAGACCCAATCGCGATCTTGAACGACGCGCTGGTGGGCATCCGCCGTCACGACACGCCGCACACGGTCGAGCCCGACCGCGCGAAAGCGATCCGCAAGGCTCTCGACCAAGCGGGTCCCGGCGATTTCGTTCTGCTCGCGGGGAAAGGGCACGAGACTTACCAGATCATCGGCAAGACTAAGCATCCCTTTGACGATCGCGAAGTCGCCCGCCACGCACTCGCGGCCCTCGGTTACGCGAAGGAGGCCCGCGCATGAAGCTGACGCTTGCGCAGATCGCGGCGTTCCTCGGCATTGCCGTGCCCTCGGGCGCTTCCGCCATCGCGGTGGATAAGTACACGATCGACTCCCGCGAAGCCAGTGAAGGCACGCTGTTCGCGGCGCTTCCCGGCGAGAAGGCCGATGGGCACGATTACGTCGCGGCCGCTTTCGCGAAAGGGGCGAGCGCCGCTCTCGTCGCGCGTGAGATTCCGGACCAATCGAAGCCGCAACTTGTCGTGCCCGATGTGCTCACAGCGTTGCAAGGAATGGCTTCGAAGGCCCGGCAGCGTTGGGACAGAGCCGTCATCGCAGTTACAGGCAGCGCGGGGAAGACTTCTTCGAAAGAAGCGATTGCGACGCTGTTGAGCGCGGCGTTCCCGGTGAGCCGCACTACAGGCAACTTCAATAACCACATCGGTCTGCCGCTCTCGATCCTTCGCATCGACGACGATGCGCAAGCGGCGGTGCTCGAGATGGGCATGAACCACGCGGGCGAGATCCGCGCTTTGTGCGAGATCGCGAGGCCCTCGATCGGCGCTGTCACGAATGTGGGATTCGCGCACGTGGAGAATTTTGCCGAAGGCATTGAGGGTATCGCCGCAGCGAAGCGCGAACTCATTGAGTCTTTGCCCTCGGGCGGTACCGCCGTGCTCAATGCCGACGATCCGCGCGTCGCGAAGTTCGCGGACGGCTTGCCGCTTAAGGTAGAGAGCTTCGGCCTCGGCGAAGCCGCGAAGACCCGCGCCACGCGAGTCACCTACGCCCTCGATGGCGCGCGCTTCTTGATCGAGGACCAGGAATTCCACTCCCGGGTGCCTGGCCGCTTTGGCGTCTTGAACGTCACGGCCGCCGTCGCCGTCGCCCGCCTCTACGGCGTGCCCCTCCGTCTTTTGGCGGAAAAGTCTCTTGAGATCCCCGCTGCCAAGATGCGCGCCGAAAGGCTCGTGGTCAATGGCATGCAGATCTGGAACGATTGCTACAACTCCAACCCAGACGCCGCCCGCGCCATGCTTGATGTGCTGCGCGACACGGCGCCGGCCTTTGCGCCCAAGGGCCGCAAGATCGCCGTGCTGGGGGAGATGCTCGAACTTGGCCAATGGGCCGAGCCTTTGCATCGCGAGCTAGGAAGCTACGCGGTGCAAAGTGATGTCGCTGTGCTAATAGGGATACGCGGCGCGGCTCGATTTCTAATCGAGTCAGCGTTGAAAGCTGGTTTGCCTGATCGCGCCGCGTCTTTTTTCGACGACCCTATCGAGGCCGGTGAATATCTGAAGTCCATCGCCCAACCGGGCGACTCGATTCTGTTTAAGGGCTCGCGCGGTACTCGCGTGGAGCTGGCTCTCGACGAGTTCCTGAAGGAGCGGCAGGCCTAATGCTCTACTGGCTCCTCTTCGAAACCTTGCAGCCCTACTACGGCCCGCTGCGGCTCTTCGGCTACGTTACTTTTCGCACGGCTCTGGCGCTGGTGACGGCGTTGTTGATTTCTTTGCTGATGGGCCCTTGGCTTATTCGCAAGCTTAAGGAACTCAGTGTCGGCCAATACATTCGCGAGGACGGTCCGCAAAGCCACAACACCAAGGCGGGCACGCCGACGATGGGCGGACTGCTCATCGTTGCGTCCATTTTGATTCCTACTTTGCTCTGGGCGAACCTGCGGAATGTCTACGTGTGGATCGCGATGGGCAGCTTGATCGGGTTTGGCGCGATTGGCTTCTACGACGACTACACCAAGATCAAGAAGATGCGCAATTTGGGCCTTACGGCCCGTCAAAAGTTCGCGCTGCAGGTACTTGTCGCGATGTTGATTGGCTTCGTCCTTCTGCTGCTCAACGCAAGAGGCGTCTACCAGACGGCGATGAACGTACCTTTCTTCAAGAGCTTCCGCCCGGACTTGATCTTCGACTCGCTAGCTCAGAATCCTTGGACCTTCATCCTCGCCTTCGCGCCCTTTTATTTGTTCATGGTTTTGGTGCTGGTGGGCTCGACGAATGCCGTCAATCTGACCGATGGCCTCGACGGTCTCGCGATTGGCCTGATGATCATCGCCTCGAGCGCGATGACCGCGCTCTGCTATCTCTCCGGCCACCGCGAGTTCGCGACGTATCTTGAGCTCCAACGCGTCCCCGGCAGCAGCGAGCTCACTATCTTCTGCGCCACCATGATCGGCGCTTCCCTAGGTTTCCTTTGGTACAACGCGCACCCGGCCGAGGTCTTCATGGGCGACGTCGGCTCGCTGGCCTTGGGTGGCTCGATGGGCACCGTCGCCGTGCTGATCAAGCAGGAGCTTCTGCTGCCCTTCATCGGCGGCGTCTACGTTATCGAGCTGCTGAGCGTCGTCTTGCAAGTGGGCAGTTATAAACTCCGCGGCAAGCGCATCTTCAAGATGGCGCCCATCCACCATCACTTCGAACTCTTGGGCTGGAAGGAATCCAAAGTCATCGCGCGCTTCTGGATCGCCGGCCTGATCATGGCCCTCTTCGCGCTGGCGACGCTGAAACTCCGGTAGAAAACGATGAAGCTTCCTAACAACCTCTCATCGCTTTCCTTTCTCGTCGTTGGCCTCGGCAAGAGCGGCATTGGCTCTATCGCGTTGCTGCGCCGCCAAGGCGCGAAGGTCTTCGCGACCGACGACCGGCCGCACGAATCGACGGCGGACTTCACGTTCTTGAACGCGCAAGAAGCGCTCAGCGCCAAAGTGGATGCCGTGATCGCCTCTCCCGGCGTGCCGCTCACGCATGCAGTGCTCGCCACGGCAAAGGGGAAGGGAACTCCCATCTTGGGCGAAGTGGAACTGGCTTACCAATTCCTCGAAGGCCCGGTGGCCGCGACGACGGGTTCGAACGGTAAGACTACGACTACTTCTCTGATCGGCGAGATGTTGAAGGCCGGCGGCGTGCCCGCGCAAGTGGGCGGCAATATTGGCTACGCCGTCACGGACATGACGCTTTCGAGCCGTCCCTTGCAATGGAATGTGCTTGAGATCTCGAGCTTCCAACTGGAATCCATCCAAAGCTTCCACCCGCAAATCGCGGCAGTGCTGAACGTCACGCCGAACCATCTCGACCGTCACGGCGACTTCGAATCTTACCGGGCGGCCAAGGGCCGCATCTTCGAGAAGCAGAAGGCCTCGGACTGGGCCGTTCTCAATCAAGGCGACGCGGGCTCGCGATCCTACTCTTCCGGGCTGGCGAGCCGTGTCGCTTGGTTTCAAGGCGAGGCCGCGCATGTGAACGATGGCTCCATCCAACTCTTCGGCGCGCCGCTGATGCCGGTCTCCGATGTGCTCTTGCCCGGCGCGCACAATCTTGAGAACGTGATGGCCGCGGCGGTGGTCTCGAGCCTTGCGGGCGCTTCGCACCATGCCATCGCGCAGGTGGCGGCTAGCTTCAAGGGTGTGCCGCATCGCCTGGAGTTCATTCGCGATTGGAAGGGCGTCAAGTTTTATAACGACTCGAAGGCGACTAGCGTTGACGCTTCGCTGAAGGCGCTTGCCGCACTACCGGCCCCTCTCTTTCTGATTCTCGGTGGCAAGGGTAAGGGTGCTTCTTACGCGCCGCTGATTCCGCTTTTGCGGGAGAAGGCCAAGGCGGTGCTGGTGATCGGCGAGGACACGCCGAATATCGAGAAGGATCTTAAGGATGCCGTGAAGCTGGTGGCGCTGGGAGAGCTCTCCGCCGCCATCGCGCACGCTTCCAAACATGCCTCCCCCGGCGACACCGTTCTGCTTGCGCCCGCTTGCGCGAGCTATGACCAATTCACTAGTTACGAGCATCGCGGCAATGCGTTCCGCGAGCTTGTGGAGGCGCTTTAGTTAGAAGCCATGGCCCGCCGTTTAACCGATTGGACACTCTTCTTCACCGTCGTCATGATGATCTGCTTCGGCCTCATCATGGTGTACAGTTCCACGGCGATTACCGCCGCCTTCCGCGGCAAGGACCCCGACGCGCTGTTTCTGCGCCAATTGGGCGCCGCCGTCTTGGCGTTCTTGACGCTCATGTGGTTGCGGCGGCAGAACTATCTGCTCTTGAAGGATCCGCTCTGGGCCTTTATTCCGCTCGGGCTGGTCACGGCGTTGCTGCCGATTGCCTACTTCATGGATGGCCGCACGCACCGCTGGATTCGCTTCGGCTTCATCCAATTGCAGCCGAGTGAGTTCGCGAAGCCCGCGTTGATTGTGTTTCTTGCTTACTTCCTCACGCGCCGCGTTCATGCCGTGAATAGCCGACATACGTTGTTGCCGGTATCGTTGGCCTTCGCCGTCGTCGCCGGCTTCGTTGTTCTCTCGGACCTCGGCACGGGCATCGCGCTCGTGGTTCCCGCCGTGGCGCTGCTTTACGTATCTGGCATTAAGCGCCGCTATCTCGCGATGGCCGCTTGCTTCGCATTCGTCGCGGTCTCGAGCGCGGTGATCATGAAGCCGTACCGCCTGGCGCGCATCATCGCCTTCGCGGACCCGGAGTACAAGATCCTGTCGAAGATCGATCCGAATGGCCACGTCAAGGCCTACGTCGGACAGAGCTTCGCGACTACTGATCCGGACTATCAGATCCGCCAAGCGAAGATCGCCATCGGCTCGGGCGGCGTTCTCGGTCTGGGCATCATGCAGGGCCGGCAGAAGCTCGCTTACCTGCCAGAGGCGCAGACGGATTGTATCTATGCCGTGGTCGGCGAGGAACTGGGCCTCTGGGGCACGAGCGCCCTGCTGGCCGGCTACTTCGTGATCTTCTGGCGCGGCTTCAGGTTGTTCTATCTCGCGAAGGAAGACTTCGGGCGCTTCCTCGCGCTCGGCATCAGCATCTCGATTTTGGTGCAGGCGTTGATCAACATCAGCGTCGTGCTCGGCATGGGACCCGCGAAGGGCATTCCCTTGCCGTTGATTAGTTATGGCGGCAGTTCGCTGCTGGCCACCTTGATTTCCTTAGGCATTCTAATGAGTGTCAGTGAAGACGCCCAATGGCTGGAAAGCGCTTCTTGATGGCCGGTGGCGGCACCGGTGGACACGTGATGCCGCTGCTGGCGGTGGCGGAAGAACTGCGCCGTCGCGGCCATGAGCCGTTCTTTGTCGGGACGCGCAATGGTTTTGAGGCGCGCCTGGTTCCGGCGCGGGGCTTCCCGATCGAATATGTGGAAGTGAGCGGCTTCCAGGGCGCGGGTCTTGCCTCGAAGTTTCGTTTGCTAACACAGTTGCCCAAAAGCGTTTTTCAATGCCTCGGCTTGATCAAGCGCCAGGGATTCGGGGCGTGCTTTAGTTTGGGCGGCTATGTCGCGGGACCACCGGTGATCGCGTCGATCTTGCGCAAGCTTCCGCTGGTGGTGATGGAGCCGAATGCGATGCCGGGTTTGGTGAACCGCGTCTTCGGCAAGTACGCGAAGAAAGCGCTGTTGAGTTTTGAAGCGGCTCGCGCGCATTTCAAGGCGGAGGCTGTGGAGATCTCCGGCTTGCCGGTGCGCGAGGAGTTCTTCCGCATCGAGCCGAAGCGGCGCGGCCCGGTGTTTCAGGTCTTCGTGACGGGTGGCAGCCAAGGTTCGCAAACGATTAACCGCGCCATCCGCGAGCTTTGGCCGTTGCTGGCGGCAGACCCTAGTTTGCGCATCAAGATTCTTCATCAATGCGGCCGCCGCGAGGAAGAGAGTTTGCGCGAGGCATTTGGCGAGTCCGAATTCGCGGGCCGCTTTGAGTACGAACTGACGGCCTTCGTCGACGATATGCCAACGGCTTTCGCCGAAGCGGACTTGATTGTTTGCCGCGCGGGCGCGGGGACGATCAGCGAGCTGATGGCCTCGGGGCGCGCTTCGGTATTGATTCCGTATCCCTACGCGACGGACGACCATCAGACCCGCAACGCGCAGGCGATGCTCGGTGCCGGGGCCGGATTGATGTTGAGCGATAAAGACTGTAACGGCGAGGCGCTCTTTAGGCTCATATCGAATTTGGCGGAGGATTCCGCGGCACTGGCCCGCATGGGCTCTTGCGCGAAAGGCTTGGCGCGGCCCGGCGCGGCGGCCAGGGCGGCCGACATTTTGGAAGAATTGGCGTCCGCGAAGGGGCTTTCGCATGCCGCACAATAGAGAGATAGTCTAAAACGTAATTGGTCAGAAATGTTTTTTCGTAAGCAGCACTTTTACTTCGTCGGCATCGGCGGTATCGGCATGAGCGGTATCGCCGAGGTCCTGCTTACGGTCGGTCACACGATTTCGGGCAGCGATTTGAAGGCGACGCCGATCACGCGTAGGCTCGAATCGTTGGGGGCCAAGATCTACACGGGCCATGCCGCGGAGCAGATTGCCGCCGACGTTACGGCGGTGGTCGTCACCAGCGCGGTGAATGAGACGAACCCAGAAATTCAGGAAGCGCGCCGCCGCAAGATTCCGGTGATTCCGCGCGGCGAACTGCTGGCCGAGTTAATGCGTTTGAAGTTCGGCGTCGCGATTGGCGGCAGCCATGGCAAGACCACGACAACTTCGATGACGGCGACTATCCTTTCGCAAGCAGGGCTTGATCCGACGGTGGTTGTCGGCGGGCGCGTGAGCGCCATGGGCGGCTCGAATGCCCGCGTGGGCCAGAGTGATTTGCTGGTGGTGGAGAGCGATGAATCCGATGGGAGCTTCTTGAAGCTCGCGCCGATTCTCGCTGTCGTTACCAATGTGGACATGGAGCACCTCGACCACTACAAGACCTTCGACGGGGTGCTGGCCGCGTTTACGGACTTCATCAACAAGGTGCCTTTCTACGGCGCGGCGATTCTTTGTCTGGACGACGAAAACGTCCGCCGCCTCTTGCCGAGCCTGCGCCGCCGGGTTATCACTTACGGCACGACGCCGCAGGCGGACTTGATGGTGCGCAACATCGAGAGCCTTTCGGATTCGACGAGCTTCGAGTTGATGCTGCGCGGCGAATCGCTAGGCCAGATGAGCATCCAAGTGCCCGGCCGGCATAACGTCTTGAACGCCGCCGCCGCGGCAGCCGTGTCGCTTGAGCTTGGCCTCAATGGCGCGCAGATCGCCAAGGGCCTGGCCGCTTTCTCGGGCGTCGACCGCCGCTTCCAGTTGCGCGGTGAAGCCGCCGGTGTGACGGTGATCGACGACTACGGCCACCATCCGACGGAAGTTCGCGCCACGCTTGACGCCGCGCGCCAGCGCCAGTTCGCGCGCATTCACGTTTTGTTCCAGCCCCACCGCTACACGCGCACGCAGATTTTGATGGACGAATTCGCCCGCAGCTTCTTCGACGCCGATTCGGTGACGCTGCTCGATATTTATGCCGCTAGCGAGCCGCCGATCAATGGCGTGTCGTCGCAAGTGCTGCTCGAGAAATTGCGCGCTCACGGGCAGCGCGAAGTGGACTACGCGCCGAGTCTGGAGGCTGGCGCGAGACAGGTCGCCGCCCGGGCCCAGGCCGGCGACATGATTTTGACTCTCGGCGCCGGTTCGGTTTCCGGGGCGGCCGACAACATTTTGGAAGAACTCAAACAACACGCCAATGCCTAAGAAGACCATCGACGTACAAGCTAGCGGCCTATCTCACGTGATCGGTCGCGTCGCCATGGTTTGCGGTGTGGTCGTCGGGCTGGGCGCGCTGTTTTTGGTGGAAGTGCAGGCGGAGAGTTTCTTGAAGCGCGACTCACGGTTTTTCCTGGAGCGCTCGCAGCAGTTCGGGGAGCCGCCGCCGAACTTGCAGATTGACGGCTTGGTGCATGCGAGCCGCGAAGACGTCTTGAAAGTCTTTGAAGAAGACTTGGGCCGCAGCGTATATTTGCTCGATCTCGAGAAACGGCGCACTGCGCTCTTGGGGATGCCTTGGGTCTCCGAAGCTATCGTCTCCCGGCATTGGCCAGACCGCGTCAGTGTTCGCATTGTGGAGCGGAAGCCGATCGCCTTCGTGAAGCAGGCCGATGCCGCCGCGACTTTGATCGACGCCTCAGGTTACTTGATGAACGCCCCAGTGTCTTCGCAATTTCATCTCCCCGTGGTTTCGGGCGTGGGTCCAGACGTCACCGAGACGCTCCGCTTCGAACGCATGCAGCGTGTCGACAGGCTGATTCGCGATCTGGGGCCAAAAATCGCCGACATTAGCGAGATCGACGCCCACGACATACACAATCTCCTGCTCATCCGCCCCCTCAAAGGGAGGGCCGTTACCCTCAAGATGGGCAGCAAAAACTTCGGGTCGCGGTATAACACTTTCCTAGCTTTGGCCGATGACCTGCTCGAAAGACTTCCTAACGGCGTTACTTTCGACCTGCGCCTCGAAGAGCAGGTGACGGTGGGCGAGGATCCGGCGCTTTCGGCGCAGCAGCCGAAGCCCGCCGCAGTCGCGCCCGCGCCGGTCCCGAGCGAAGCGGCGCCGCCCGTGGCGAAGCCTGTCGTTAAGGCGAAGAAGCCGGAGCCGAAAGCAGCCGCCAAAACGGCGGCGAAGCCTGAGAAGAAACGGAGAAAGAATGGCCGCTAAGCAGAATTCCAAATACGCGGTTGGTCTCGACGCCGGCAGCGCTTTCACGCGCTGCATCGTTTGCGAAATCTCCGGAGACGGTCTGAATTATCTCGGCCACGGACTCTTCGAATCGAAAGGCTGGACCAAGGGCCGCATCAGCGATCAGGCGGTGATTGCGGAGACGATCCGCTGGGCCGTGCAGATGGCCGAAGCGCACACGCTGGTTTCCGTTAGCGGCGTGACGCTGGGGCTTGGAGGCGGCGGCATTGACGGCATGACTTCGCGCGGCGTTTACGAGTTCGGCCGCCCGCGCCATGTGGACGCCGACGACATGAGCTACGCGATCAAGCAAGCGGCCGAAGTGAAGTTGGAGCACGACCGCATGATCTTGCAGGTTTGCCCGCAGGACTTCATCGTCGATGGCCGTTCCGGCTTCCGCAATCCCAAGGGCATGTCCGCCTCGCGTCTGGAATCGCATGTTCACTTGGTGACTGCCAGCGAGCAGGAGCATTCGATTCTGGCAAACTCCGTGCACGAGGCTCATCTTGCGCTCGATGAATCGGTCTTCGAGGGCGTGGCCGCGGCGTATGCGTCGACCACGGAAAGCGAACGCGAGCATGGCCTGGCCGTTATCGATATCGGCGCGCATACGACCGAAGTCGCTTTGTACGAAGGCGAGGCGTTGATGGGCAGCTTCAGCGTGGGCATCGGCGGCGATCATTTCACGCGCGATCTCGCTTACTACCTGACGAGCACCCGCGAAGACGCCCAGTTGCTGAAGGAAGAATATGGCTGCGCGATGTTGGGTTTGTTGAGTGGCAATACGCTCATCGAAGTTCCTAGCGCCGACAATCGTCCGCCGCGCGAGATTTCGCGCTGGCAGATCGTCGAGATTCTAGAGGCACGCGCCGAGCAGCTTTTCGAGGTGGTCAAGAAAGAGATCCACGCGCTCGGTATGTTGGGCGGCCTTGAAGAAGGCGTCATCCTCTGCGGCGGCGGCGCGAAATTGCCCGGCATGCTCGATATCGCCGAACGCGTGCTGAATTGCCCCTCGCGCAACGGCATTCCCGAATTCATCAACCAATGGCCCGCCGAGCTGCTGACGCCCGAGTGGACCACCGTGGCCGGCCTTGCTATGTACGGCGCGCGTTTGCGCGTGCGCCGCGACGCCAAACGTAGAACCCCGCGACTCTTAAACTTGGTGTTGCGCTAAACAGGAGATCTCCCCATGTTGTTTGACGAAATCATGAACGGTGGACTCAAGTTCGAGCTGGAAGAAGACTATAGCCTCGCGACGAAGATCAAGGTGATCGGCGTGGGCGGGGGCGGCGGCAACGCCGTGGCGCGCATGATGGGCTCGGGGCTGGTGGGCGTCGAGTTTCACGTCTTGAATACGGACCGCCAGGCGCTGCAGGCTTCGCCCGTGCCGAACAAGCTCGCGATCGGTTCGAAGATTACCAACGGCCTGGGCGCCGGCGCGGACCCGCGCATCGGCAGGCAGGCGGCGCTCGAGGATACCGACAAGATCATCGAGATTCTCGAAGGCGCGGACATGGTCTTCGTGACGGCTGGCCTTGGAGGAGGCACGGGCACGGGCGCGGCGCCGGTGGTCGCGTCGCTCGCGAAAGAAATGGGTGCGCTGACGGTCGCCGTGGTCACCAAGCCCTTCGACTTCGAAGGCGTGCGGCGGAAACGCGCGGCGGAGTTTGGCTTGGGCGAGATCGCGGGCGCGGTGGATACGGTGATTCCGATTCCGAATGAACGCTTGTTGAAGCTGGCGCCGAAACAGACCGGTTTCTTTGAGGCGTTTAAGCTGGCCGATGACGTGCTGCACCAAGCGGTGCAGGGTATCTCCGACATCATTACGACGCCCGGCTTGATCAACCGGGACTTCTCCGACATCAAGGGCATCATGACGGGCATGGGCTACGCGATGATGGGCACTGCGGCGGCCAAGGGCGAGAACGCGGCGATTCTGGCGGCGGAGCAGGCGATTTCGAGCCCGCTGCTGGAGGAGGGCGGCGTGAAGGGCGCGCGGGGCATTCTGATTAACATTACCGGTTCGAGCCGGCTGGGTTTGCATGAAGTGAACGAGGCGTGTTCGTTGATTCGACAGGCGGCGAACTTCGAGGACGTGCACATCAACTTCGGCGTTGTTTTGAACGAGGCGATGCAGGATGAGGTAAAGATCACCGTCATCGCGACGGGCTTTGAGCGCGAGACCTTGCCGCACATCGAGCGCCGCGTGCAGCAACAGCAACAAACGATTCCGGTTTTCGAGGAAGTGCGTCCAAGGCCGATGGCCAACGCCGCGGCGGCTGGCTCGACTTTTAACTCGAACGCCTTTACGTCATTCCAGGAGCCGCGCATAGTGATGGACGCGACGGCGCAAGAGGTACAAGAGCCCGAAGTCTTCATGCCGATGTCGGAGGACGAGATCATATTCCATCCGGTGGCGCAGGCGCAACCGGAGCCGCAAATGGCGCAGCCTCCGATGCCCCCGAGCTCGCCCGCGGCGGTAGCGGACGATGAGGACGACTACGACACGCCGGCGTTCTTAAGGCGCGAGCGGCGGCTCTTTCAGTAGGCTCGAAGGCTATCGTTTGGTGCCCGGGGCGGGACTTGAACCCGCACTCCCCTTGCGGAGAAACGGATTTTAAGTCCGTTGCGTCTGCCGATTTCGCCACCCGGGCGGGTTGAAAACAAAGAGCTTACTGCAACTCAAGCGGCTTCGACGCCTTCACTGTGCCCGTTTTTGTGCGTACTTCGCGCACTTCGAAGCCAATGAACTTCGCGAAGGTCCGCTCGATGGCCTCGGGCGACGGGTGAACGTAGCGCTGCGAGACGGTGATGCTGGAGTGACCCATCAACTTCATGATACTGAATGCATCGGCCCCGGACTCTCCCAGGCGCGTTCCGAAGGTGTGACGAAGGGAGTGCAGCACGAAGTCTTCGGGGAGCTTCAGCCGGTCCCTTACGCGCTTGTGTTGCTGCCCCAGGTGCGCGGCGCGCAGCTCGGTTTCGTCTTCGCGCTGGAAGACAAGCCCTTCCGGCTTCGGCCCGGCCCGGCGAAGGACGTCGGCAGCGCGATCCGACAACGGAATGTTCCGCGAGCGCTTGTTCTTCGACTTACCCGCGAGAACGGTCAAGTAGCCGAACAATGCGCCTCCGACGGGATCGATGTGGACCTGCCGCCAGTCGAGGCTAAGCGCCTCCCCCAAGCGAAGCCCCGTTTCGAGAAGCAGAATCGCCACCTCGCATAGCTGGGGAGGCAAGGCGGCTAGATAGACGGGTTCGATGGCCTTCGAAAGAACGAACTCGCGCGTGCGCTCGCCGGTCAGGCGTTCGAGCATGGGAACCCGCTCGATGACCTTCCACTTATAGGCGAGCCGCAGAAGCCGCCGCAACGTCGCCATCTCCCGGTTCACCGTCGCGGGCGCGATGGGCCGGTCCCGGCGCGTGGTCGTCTGGGAAAGTTCCTGCCGGTATCGCTCGACGGCGGCCTCGTCGATTTCGTCCAAGGGAACGCTGGCGAGCGGCGACTTCAAGAGCTTCTTCAGATAGCCCTTGTAGAAGTCCACCGTCCGCGGCTTCTCCGCGCACTGGTTTTCGATGGCCCGCTCGAAGTCCGGCGCGAACTTCGCCAGCGTTGGCGCCTTCTTCCGCTCGCGGAGCCCGACCTCCCCCTTCGCGAGGGAGGTCTTATGGGCCGCCTCCATTTGTTCGGCAATGCGTTTGTTGGATTGCTTGGTGCTCTCCCGGATCTCTTCGGAGTTCCATCGGAAGCGATACCACCAGACGTTGCCGCGCTTGAAGACGGACATCGCTAGGCCTTTCCCGCTGTCGCGAGGTCGGCTTCTTCTTCGTAAACGGCTTCGATGGCCGCTTCGAGGTGCTTGCGGTAACGCTTGGCAAGGACGCGCATTTCATTGTCAAGGTGTCCCATTTCTTCGCTTAATTCGCGCGACAACTTTTCGACGTATTCCGCCGTCAGGTCACTACGCCAATAGCTTTCCAGTACCTTTTGCACGAATTCCTCAACAGGAGTGGGCGAGCCCAAGTTGTTCTCATGAACATCAATCAGCGTCAAATGGTCCTCAAGATGATGTTTCGAGATTTGATGAGTCTGGCCCTCTGAGTCGATCAGCACGCCGCCGTCCTCGCGCGCGGCATCTGCCGCGAGAAGCGCCGCCTTCAATTCTTTTTCGTTTAATCGTTCGGATGGCCCGAAGTCCTCCGCAATCACGCCGCCGGGTTCTCGGCCCGATGCGTTCCCGTCGATCAATAACCATTGCTTGCCTAGAGTTGGCATATCTTTCCCTCTCCTCATTGGGTTAGTTGTGAATATGCGCCAGCACTCGCGAGCGAATGCGTGGCAGACCTTGAAGACATCGTGAACACTACGCCGCCATCGCGGCAATGAACGTATGCTGCCAAGGCGTTCCTTTACGGGTGCGCGATCCCTGCGCGTTCAATTCGGCGGCGATTCCACGCAAGGAAAGCCCCGCCGCTTTCATGTTCCTGACGCGCTGCAAGAGCGCTTGTTCGGTTTCGTCGGCTTCAAGGTGCTTCCCGTCCGCCGCGAGTTTGAAACCGTAGGGAATCGCGCCAATGCGCTCGCCCTTAGCTTTCTTGTGGCGCATGGCATCGCGCGTGCGCTCGCCAATGGCTTCACGTTCCCATTGCGAGACGGCGCACATTATGTTGAGAACCAGCCGCCCCGCCGCGCTCTTGGTGTCGAGGCTCTCTGAGACGCTCACTAGCCCTACGTTGCGCTTCTGGAAACGCTCCAAAAGCGTGGCAAGGTCCTTTACCGAACGCGTGAGACGGTCGAGCTTGGCGATGATGACCGTTCCGACTTCGCCGCGATCCACCATATCGAGAAGCCGCTCCATGCCGGGCCGGGAAAGAGATTTCGCGCTTTCTCCGCCGTCGGTGATGAACTCCGAGATTTCCAAGTCTTGAACCGCCGCCATAGCGCGAATCTTCGCTTCTTGGGCTTCGAGGGAAACGCCCTTGTCGGCTTGCTTCTCTGTGCTCACGCGGATGTAACCGATCACCTTCATAGCTTGATTATTTATCTAAAGCGCTTTAGATGTCAACAAGAAAGTTGTGTCTTTATCGAAAGCGCTTTAGACTGTACCTATGGACAAGAAGACTATCTCCGCAGTCATGCGGGAGATGGGTTCGAAAGGCGGCAAGATCGGCGGCAAGCGTTCATTGGAAACCATGACCGCCGAAGAGCGAAGCGAACGCGCGAGGAAAGCCGTAGCCGCTCGCGAAGCCAAGCGCGCCGCCACTCCCCAGGCGAAGAAAACCGCCAAGAAGAACAGTTAGCCTTTGCTTCCTGTACTGTCACCGCTCCCTCACCTTACAGTCCCTTCGCGTCGCGGCAAATTGTCGCCCGCCTTTCTTAGGCCTTCCTCAGTTTTCGGCCCCGTGCTCAGCCCGCCGTGATTCCTGCAACGAGTAAATCGACCGCTCCGGTTACTCCAAAGGGCTTGCGCCATGCATGGAGTTCCACGGCGCGTCCTCGCACCACAACGTGGCTTCCAGCGCTTCATAGGCAAACTCCATGACGCACGTGCGCGCGTGATTGTGTACTTGCTGACGCCCTCGGACAAAGCCCATGATGCGCGTGCGCGTATCGTTTGCTGAACTCTGATTTAGCGCCCCTATCGCTGCCCTCACTTCGCCCGGTTGAATTAGAAGCGCTGCAATCTTTGCGTATGCCTTCCGGGTTCATTTCCCGCCGTAATCGTTTGATTTGATTCTTCCTGTGCTCCATTTTCGCCTCACGATAGTTCCCGCACGTCTGGCAATCGTTGCCCATCGCGCCATCGGTGAACGATCTTTCTCGCGTTCGCCGGTGATAGGAAATTCTTCATGGCTTCCATCTCGACCGCCCCCGGCCAATCCCGCGTTTTCACTTGGCAGAGAACGACATCGGTTGAGCCGATGCCGATAATGTCCCAAGCGCCCAGGGAAGCCGCCGCCCGCGTGCATGAGTAGCCCGCCGCCTCAAGTAGTCGAATCGATCGATGTTCGTTCCGGGTGCCTTTGCGCTTCGTGTTCATGCCGCTCAACCTTCCGCCCGCCCTATTCGATCAATCCGAAGGTGATCGAGTCCAAGCGCCGTTAGCGCCTTCGTCAATTCGCCTTCGTCGCAGCGTTTCGATACTTGGATCGCGGCCCCGCCATCGATCTTGATAAGCCTCGCCTTTATGCGACTCAGAGCGGTTACCGCCGGTTCGATAGCCGCTCGAAGTTTCTCAAAGCGTTTGCCGCGTTGCGGCCAGGCGAACGCCGTTGAATGTTTCCACCATGCCCTCGCGTGGCGAATGGATTCCGCCGCCGTCCGGTTGTCCTCGCTCGAAGGTGTCCCGGCCCTTCTCATCCGGTTCAGGACGATTGTGAATTCAACCGCCGCACTCGGCCAATCCGCCAAACTTTCGGGAAGCTCAGGTGCGGTTCCGATGCGTGAAAGACATTGAAGACTTTTCATGCTTTGCCCCCTTTGCGCTCGAAAACCACCCAGTGCGAAGGGTTGTGGAGCATCGGTGGAGAATCGTGTGGAGCATCCCGTTCAATGTTTACGGGGTCTGTGGAGCATGTGGAGCATTTTTCGATACTTTCTTCTATACCTACCTTGCTAAGGAGACTTCTTGATAATTGGTCCACATGCTCCACAATCTCCACACTTGCCGATAACGGGCAGACTCGATTATTCGTCATCGCCGCCCCCTTGGAATTGAGATTTGATCGCCAAACCCGCGAAGTAATTGGCATCGCGCCCGCGTTCTCGCTTGATGCCTGCCAAACGGACGCGCTGAGTGAATCGACGTTCGGCCATTGATTCTTCCCCCGTGCCGCGCGCCCAATCAACATAGCGGCCATACAGTTTCCGAACCGGAACGCGTGCGTTTTCGAGTCGGTCGGTACATTCTTCAAGGAAGCGATTCACCACGTCAGACTCGGCCCGATAATCGGCCACTGCCATGGAAACCACCGTAGGCGGATTTAGCCCGTCTTCCTGCCATCGCAAAGCGCCCTCAATTGCCCAATTGAGGACGCCCGCGCCCTCGGACTGGAGCGCCGCCTTCAGGCCCGTGTCTTCATTCCCGGCGAAGCTAACGTCAAATGGCACCAAAAGAACGCGCGCCCAGATTGCGGGATCTCCGCCGTCTATTTCGGGTTTGAAGTTCGAAGCAAGCCAAAGCTTGAACGCCGGTTGATACTCCGCCGAATTCTCATAGAGGTGCCGCGCCCGGATACGATCCCCGCCGGTCATCGTCTTGATGACGGTTTCATTCAATCGCCCGCCTTCGCGCCCTTCGTTTGCGACTACAAGCCGCTTCCCCCGAAGCGCCGCTAAGTCCTCGCGCGCTTGCCCGTCGTCGGCCCGCCTAGTGAACGTGGAGAAGTCCGCCGCCGCCGCATAATCTCCCATCCCGGCTTGGAAGGTGCCTATCAGGGTTCCCTTTCCGTTCCTACCCCTGCCGTGAAGGATTAGAAACTTCTCTTCCCGCGTGGAGCCAGTAAGCGAGTATCCAAGAGCACGCATGATGAACTCTCGCAATATTGGGTCTTGAGGAAATACCTCTTCAAGGAATCGCCCGAATCGTTCCGCCCGCGCCCCCGCTTCGAATGGCGTCGCGGTTTGCATGGTCAACAGGTCCTCGCGTCGATGAGGTCGAGCTTCGCCGTTCCGAAGGTCAACGGTAGCCGTTTGCGTGTTCAGTAACCATGGATCGGCGTCAAGAGAATCAAGTGCAATGCTTACGCCGTCTTCTACCCGCGCGCGATTGATTGCCGCTCTGATTACTTTGTCGCTCTCGCTCTTGATTGCATACTTGGCAAACCGCTCGCGTTCACCTTCCGGCAGGTGTGGGACCGCCGCATAGATTGCACGAATGGTTTCCTTGAGTCGCCGCTCCACCACGCCGAATTCATCCCAAGCCCATCGCGTACCTTGCCATACAAGCCACTTGGCGCGCGCGTGGGAGTATCTCAGGTCTGCGCCATGCCGTGCGATTAACCTCTCGGCCAAACCAACCTCAGTTAGCGGTAGATCGAAACGGACGACCGCCGCCGCGCTCGAAGGTAGGACAACGGGTGCCGGATCGACCGCGCCAAAGGCGTTCGACTCAAGCATCTTTTCGGAATCAGCCAACGCTGCCGCCGTATAGGGATCATGCAGCATGAGCCACCGCCGCTTTATCTGAAGCCGCCAGAATGTCAACGACAAGGCGCGTGATCTCAGTCGCGTGTTGCCGGTCCTCTCGACCCTGTGCGATCAACCAAGCGACGCGCGCGTCGTCCGTCGCCAACATCTCAGTCATGACCGCCGCCGGTGTCATGCTCAGCCGGTACTGTAGAGATGCGGCCCGCTCTAGCGCGTGATCGTTGCCAGCCTCGACCGCCGACAACTTGAGCCGGTCGAGCACGCCATCGAGCGCCCGCCGGTAGTCGGCGATGTCGATGCGCCGCCGCTCCTCAACCTCCCGCCGCCGTCGCTGCTCTGTGATCTCTCTCGTCGTCAGCCGCCGCGCGGGTTGCCTGTAGCCCTCGCGCTCAAGCCATGCCAGCGCCTCGGCCATCGAAAGCCCAAGCACCACGCGTACCAAGTCCACGGCGTCGCCCCCGTCGCCAGTGGCGTGATCATGCCACAACCCTCGCCTTACATCGACGGCCACGCTATCGCGCGATCCATCTCGCCACCAAGCCCGGAGCCGCCGCCCGCGAAGATCCGGACCGCCTAGGCCCCGAATCACCTCCTGTATCGGCGCCATCATAGGCCAATTCGCTCCGTCGGTATATTGACAGCGTCAACATTGGGTGTGTAGAGTGAGGGTGTCGATAGTTCATTTCGGGGCCCGCGTTCGCAGCGTGGGCCTTTCGCTTTTGGCATGGTTACGCGGCCTCCGTGGCGGCCGGCACGCAACGGCCCTCAAAATAGGCGTCGAGGTCCTCTCTTTTGAAGACCACCCGCCCGCCGCGCCGGTAGGTAGTAATGCGCTTCTTCCAAACGGCTTTCCTCCACCAAGCTTCAGAGCCGCCGTAGATTTCCATTGCCTCGCGGATGTCGATGAAGCGGAGTTTCTCGTTCCCGCTATCGTTGGGACTTTGCGTAGATGAGTTGTTCCTCATGGCTACGGCTAGAATGAATGAAAAACCTGTTCGCGTCGTTCGGCGAACAGCGAACGCCTAGAACGGGAGCTTGTGCGGATCTACTTTCAATGATTTCGCCAGCTTCCTTCGTATGCCCGGACTGGCCGACTTTTTGCCTGACATGATGTCGGATACCGTTGCGCGCCCCACGCCTGAATGGTCAGCCCGGTGATTCTGACTCGTAATCCCGACTTTACTCCACATTGGCTTCAGGATCTCAACTCGCTCTTCTCTAGACATCTGAACGGAAGGAGCCGTACCCAGAACCTCAAACGTCTCAGCAGCCAGTGAGCGAGCTAGCGCCGCAGAGGACTCGAAGAGGCGCTCGATATGTCCGCTGCGATATTCGATTCGAATGACACCCCATGCATGGCCGTCAAGTTGCTTCCACGGAGATACTGGAAAATGAAACATGCCTGTTCCGTTTTCGTGGTAGTTGATTCCTCTTTTTCTGAACTCATCTAGCCAAGTATCCTCGTTATTCACGCCTGCGGCCATTGCGGCTGCTTCCCTTGCAAGCGCTGTGAACTTAAGCCGATGTTCCTCGGTTTGCCAGCCCCACCAACTCCAATGACTCGGCAACAGCCTTATCCCGCTCTTGTCAGCGGGGCGACTTGAACTCCAAATCGGATAGAAGTCATCAGGGGTCTTGCCCAATGAACTAAACTCTTGTTCCAACCTAAGCCAGTGTTCTCGCTCTGTAGCCATCCTCGCCACCTTCGCGAACCTGAAAGAGGATCGGCCGCCAGCGCGTCAGGTTCACGCGCGTTCGCTGATCAGGCTAGGCGGCCTACATCCGAGAACATAGCACGGCGGAAATGTTTTTGCCGCGTGTTTTGGGCAGTTGAGGCCGTTCAGGCGAAGGGAAGGCGCATGCAACTTTTGGTAGCATTTGTACCAGGACGAGGTACGCCTACCGGCAACGAACTGGGTGGCGTGCCGTGAAAGGAGGTATGATGCAAAACTCTGTAGAATTGACCATCAAACTCCAGACTCTCATCTCCCAGGAGGATGGAATTTGGCTGGCCGAGTGCCCTTCGATTGACGTTGCAACTCAGGCGGAAACAGAATCCGCCGCCTTTGCCGCGATCGATGAAGCGGTCAAGGCTTGGTTCGAATCGTGTTTAGAGCGAGGCGTGCTCCGTGAGGCGCTTCTCGAATCCGGATTTACACTCGCCAAAACCGGTGAACTGATTCCCGAAGGAGCGGATCGCGTAACGGTTACGAATGGTCAGTCAAGCATGCCAGTCACCGAGAAAGAACTGCAAATATCGATCCCGGCGTACATTGCTAGTTCGATAATGGCCCCGCCTCATGCGATCCATTGATTGGAAGGAGCTCCGCGAATTGTGCCTCCTTCAAGGATTTGTCCATTCTCGGACCAAGGGTGACCACTACATCATGACGAAGCCGGGAGCGGCAAGGCCGGTCGTGATACCGATGAAACCAGATCTCAGTCCCAATATCACGCTCAAGATTTTTAGGCTGATCGGAATTACCCGGCAACAGTACGAACAGGGCTTAGACGCTCAACGGAAGTCCGCCTCCGCCTAATCCATTTCTCCCAGCCAATCTTCGAGCCGGGCAAAGTTTGACCGCCAAAACTGTGCCCGTTTTTGTGCGCACTCCATGCATAGACGAAGTGCTACGCGCCGCTACCATACCAAGCTCCGAAGCCAATGAAGACGGGCATGGGAAGCAATTTGTAGCACTTTGTAGCTATCTGGCTAAGTTGTTGATTCTAGGCGGGATGTGGATTTTAAGTCCGTTGCGTCTGCCGATTTCGCCACCCGGGCTGGTGTTTGAGAAGAGGGTGCTCTTCCCGCTTCTTCCTCCCTATTCTACTGAATGGGGGCGCGCGGTCCCTGTTTTTCGGGGCGGGACGGGGGACAATAGCGGCTATGTCCGAACTTGCGCGTATCGGGGTAGCGATTCCGGCGGATTTGCTGGAGTCCTTTGACAAACAGATCGAGCGGCGCGGCTACCAGAACCGCTCGGAGGCGTTTCGCGACTTGATTCGCGACAGTCTGATTCGCGAGACGGTCTCGTCGCCGAACGCGCAGGCGGTGGGGACGTTGACGCTCATCTACGACCATCACGTGCGGCAGCTCTCCGATAAGCTCACCGAGTTTCAGCACGGGCATCACCACCAGATCATGTCCACGATCCACGTGCATCTGGATCATCACGCGTGCCTGGAGGTGATATTGCTGAAGGGCAAGGCGAAGGACTTGCAGGCGATGGCGGACAAGATTATCAGCATGCACGGAATACAGCATGGGCGGCTGACGCTGACGGTGGCGGGCAAGCCGGTTTCCTAGCGCCGTATCACGATCTGAATTTTCGTATGTCATAATGAGGGTTCCGTTATGGGCCCCGTACTGGTTCTTCTTTCTTTGCTGGCGCATGACCTCTACCTCATGCCCTCCACGTTTCGCCCGCAAGCGAAGCAGACTTTCACGATTGCCTTCCATAACGGCGATAACTTTCCGGTGAGCCAGACCGCGCCGCGAATTGAGCGCATGATCGACCCGCGTTTGATTGGTCAAGGGAAATCGATGCCGCTCACGAATTTGCGGCCCGAGGGCGCGAAGTTGCTCGCCGATGCGCGGATCGACGCGCCAGGCACTTGGATCGCGGCGCTGCAATCGAAGCCGAACTTCATTGAGATGGAGCCGAACGCGTTCGCGAAGTACCTCGAACACGAGGGGCTGCGTTCCGTACTGCGATACCGCGACACACATAACGAGACGAACGTTCCGGGCCGGGAGCGGTACAGCAAGTATGTGAAGACAATATTGCAAGCGGGGCCGGCGACGGAAGACTATAAGGCGCCAACGGGTGCGATCATCGAGATTATCCCCGAAGCGCATCCCTATACGGTGAAGCCCGGCGGGAAGCTGCCCGTGCAAGTGCTGCTACGTGGGAAGCCCGTGGCGGACTTGCAGATCGAGGTGGCGTGGTTGAGCAAGAGTGGCCAAGCGGAGCGCAAGCCCGTCGGCCGGACTGGCAAGGACGGCCGCTTGATCATCCCAATCCCGGCGGCGGGTATCTGGAAGTTGCATACCGTTTCCATGGAGCGGTGCGCGGAGCCCGCGGTGGCGGATTGGGAAAGTTTCTGGGCGAGTTTGACATTTGAAGTCGATTAAGGAGACGGGCATGGACATTTCGCGAAGACTGACTTTCCTTTTGCCGGCGACGCTTTTGGCTCACGAGGAAGACGCGAATCCGGCGCTCGACCGGACCTCGATGATTCACGGTGGCGCGGGGCCGTTTGCGGTCGCGGGTTACCGGATGGGCGAGGCGGCGCTGAAGAAGTTGAACGCGCGGCGGGGCAGTTTCGACCTCGAGGTGATTCACCATGCGCCGCACGAAGTGCAGTGGAGCTGCATCATCGACGGTCTGCAGGCCGCGACGGGAACGAGCCTGGGCAAGCTGAATCTGAAGCTCGTGGAGGCGCCGCGCGCGCAGGTACACAGCGTGGTGCGAAACCGGAAGACGGGCGAAGCCGTAAAGCTGTCGCTGAGCCCCGGTTTTGTGAAGGAGTTCCTCAACGTTCCCACGAAGCAGCTTTCCGAAGCCGGTTTCCAGGTGAGCAAGCTGCCCGACGAAAAGATCTTCCGGATCGATTGATCGCTAGGTTCCCATCCGATTTCCCCCATCCCCCGTATACACAGGTACATCATGGCTTCGCTTCGTAGCACTATTCTACTTTTCGTATTCAGCATGCTTTCGCCCGCTCAGGCTGGCCGGGCCGGACTCTCGGGGAGTGTCGTCGACCCGCAGGAGCTTGGCATTGGCGGGGCGGCGGTGAAGTTGACGGATACGGCGACGGGCGCGGCGCGCGAGACGATCACGGACGCCGCCGGCGCATTCACCTTCGCGGCGTTGCCCCCCGCTACCTACAAATTGGAAGTCGCGCAGAACCGCTTTCGCGGGGCTGAGGTGACGAATCTCGTGCTGAACGCCAACGACCAGCGCAGCGTCCGCGTGCCGATGGCGCTGGCCAGCGGACAGGACTCGGTGACGGTGTCGTCGGATTTGCCTTTGGTGAGCGAATCGCCGGCGGTGGCGACTAGCATCGAACGGCAGTTTTTTGAGACGCAGCCGCTGAATGGCCGTAGCTTTCAGTCTTTGATCTCGCTTTCGCCCGGTGTCGTGCCGACGCAGGCGAATCTGGTGACGCCGGGACAATTCAGCGTGAACGGGCAGCGGGCGAGCGCGAATTACTACACGGTGGACGGCGTGAGCGCGAACTTCGCGACCTCCGCCTCGGTGACGCCTTATGAGAACGGCGGCGGGGTGCCGAGCTTCAGCGCATTGGGCAGCACGAATAGCTTGGCTAGCGTCGATGCGGTGCAGGAGTTCACGATTCAGACTTCGACTTACGCGGCGGAGTATGGGCGGCAGCCGGGCGGCCAGATCGCGATCGTGACGCGCTCCGGCGGGAACCAATTCCACGGGACGCTCTTTCACTATCTGCGCAATTCCGTGATGGACGCGAGCAACTTCTTCGCGAACGCGGCGGGGTTGCCGAAGCCGGCGATTAAGCTGAACGATTTTGGCGGGGTGCTGGGCGGGCCGATCGTTCCAAACAAGACCTTTTTCTTTTTCTCTTATGAGGGCTTGCGGCTACGGCAACCGTTTGTGACGGCGCCGCTGCAGGTGCCTTCGACGGCGGCGCGCGCGGCGGCGACGGGGCCGATCCAGGAGATCCTGGAGGCGTTCCCGCTGCCGACGGGGCCGGCGTTCGCTAACGATGCGACGGCCGCGCCGTATCAAGCGAGCTTCTCGAACGCGTCGACATTGAACGCGACGAGCTTCCGGCTGGATCATCATTTCAACCAACGCTGGTCGGTATTCGGCCGCTACAACTACTCGCCGAGCGAGAACCTGGAACGCGCGCGCTTTTGCGCGGCAAGTTGCGTTTCCGCCACGCGCTCGCGGGCGGAGACGTTGACGACGGGCGCGACGGCGGTGCTGAGCGCGACGCTAACCAACGACTTGCGCTTCAACTTCAGCCGAGGTAAGACGGGGCTGAGCTACTTCATCGACACTTTCGGGGGCGCGAAGATTCCCTCGGCGGCGGCGCTATATCCGAACTTCACGGATGCGCAGAAGGGATACATGTACATCCAGGTGGACGGCGTGGGCGACAACACGATCAGCGACGGTTTGTTTGTGAATAACCGGCAGCGCCAATGGAATATCGTCGACACCTTGGCGTGGACGCGCGGCGCGCATTCGCTCAAGTTCGGCGCGGACTACCGGCGTCTGGAGCCGATTTCCGATTCGGGCTCCTACCGCCGCCAGTTTAATCCGAACAGCATCGCGCTCTTGACGCAGGGCTTCTCGGCGAACGCGGTCATTATCGCTCCAGAGGTGGCGCTCGAGCCGCGCTATACGAACTTCAGCGCTTTCGCGCAAGACACGTGGCGGCTTTCGAGCCGCGTCACGCTCACGGCTGGGTTGCGCTGGGACTTGAATCCCGCGCCGAAGGAAGCCAATGGCCGCGACCCGTTTGTCGTATACGGCGATACGGCGTCGACGCTCGCCATTCAGCCGCGCGGGGCGCGTTTTTACGACACGGATTATCGCGGTTTCGCGCCGCGCCTTGGCATTAGCGCGCAGCCTCTGCGCAAGTGGGGCACGGTGGTGCGCGGCGGCGTGGGCGTTTTTTATGATCTGGGCACGAGCTTCCTTGGGAACGCCTACAACACGAGCTTGTTTCCGAACGCGCGGCAGACGAGCTTCACGCGCATCGGCTACACGGACCCGGCGTTCGCGGCGCAGCCTCCGGCCGTGAACTTGAATCCGCCGTTCCCGCGACTGTTCTCGTATCAGCGCGACGCGCGCTTGCCTTACACGATCCAGTACAACTTCAGCGTGGAGCAGCCGTTCGGCGCGTCGAATACGGTGAGCCTGACCTACGCGGGGGCGAGCGGGCGGCGGCAAAGCCGGGTCGCGAGCTATCGCAATCCGAGCCCGCGGTTCACGCGGGTCGACGCCGTGACGAATAACGCCGAGTCCAATTACAACTCGCTGCAGGCGCAGTACCGGCGGCGCTTGAGCGCGGGCTTGCAGGTGTTGGCTTCGTATACGTGGGCGAAGTCGCTGGATACGGTGAGCGAGGAATCGATCAATAACTTCCAATTGCCCGCGAACACGCGTTTCGATCCGCGCGCGGATTACGGTCCTTCGACCTTCGATATCCGCCATGCGTTCAACGCGGCGGCGAGCTACAACTTGCCGAAGAAGTATTTCCTGGGAGGCTTTGGCCTCGATGGCATTATCCGCTCGCAGACGGCGCCGCCTGTGAACATTACTTCGAATCGCGATCCGTTTGGATTGGGACTGGCGAATATCGCGCGGCCGGATGTGCTGGCGGGGCAACCGCTCTACATCGAGAGCGAGGCGTTCGCGGGGGGCAGGCGATTCAACGCGGCGGCCTTCGATTCGGCGACGCCGCTGGCGCAAGGGCGGCAGGGCTCGCTGGGCCGCAACGTGCTGCGCGCGTTTCCCCTGACGCAGGTGGATCTTTCGGCGCGGCGGACTTTCCAGATTACCGAACGTTTTGGGTTGCAGGTGCGCGCGGATGCGTTCAACGTTTTCAACCATGCAAACTTCGCGGCGCCGAATGGGGTGCTGACGAATGCGAATTTTGGGCGGGCGACGCAGATGTTGGGGTCGGGCTTGGGCGGTTTGAGTTCGCTGTTTCAGGTGGGCGGGCCACGGTCCGTGCAGGTGGCGCTGAAACTTCAGTTCTGAAAAGGACCAGAACGGTAACGCTAAGGCGAAATCCTCAATCATCCTTAATTGGAGGCCGCGCGCGGTCTGAGTTTCGGGAATTTCCCGATTCACACTTGGGCCAGCCGCGCCGATATGGATGTTATGAGGCGTTTTCGCTTTTCTTTTGTTGGGTTGGCCGTACTTGTGGGGGCGGGGTTGGCTTCCGCGCAGACGGCGTTGCCGGAGTTTTTGGAACTGCGGGATGTCGAGGAAGTCCGTTTGACGGTGGACCCGAAGGATTGGGCGGCGCTGCAGGCGAATTATCTGGAGAACACGTTTTACCCGGCGAACTTTAGTTGGCGCGGGCAGACTTGGAACCGAGTGGGGATACGCAGCCGGGGACGCGGGACGCGAACGCCTTTGAAGCCGGCCTTGCGTGTTGATTTCGGCCGATACACGTCGAGCCAGCGCTTCCAGGGGATGAAGAATCTGTCTTTCGAGAACCTGGAGCAGGATCCGCCGATGCTGCGCGAGTTCTTGAGCATGGCGGTTTTCCGGAAGGCGGGCGTGGCGGCGCCGCGCGAGGTCTTCATTCATCTCTTCGTCAACGGCCAGGACATGGGATTGCACTTGGCGATGGAGTATTACGACAAGAGCTTCTTGAAGCGGGCGCTCGGCGAGGACGAGGGCGACCTCTATGAGTATTCCTGGATGGATCACTGGAATTGGTGGCCGCGCGGAGCGGACGACGCGAGCTATGCGCCGGAGCCGTTCGAGTTGAAAACGAATGAAAGAACGGCGCCGGTGAGTGCGCTGCGGGCCTTGGTGGACGCGCTGGCGGCTTCGGACGCGGAAACGTTTGACGCGAATCTAGCGGGGCGCTTGGATATCGATTCCCTGATTCGATACGTGGCGGTGGAGACTTTTATCGCGGACACGGACGGCTTGTGTGGCGATGTGGGCGCGAACAATTTCTATATCTACCGGCGCGACGCGGACAAGCGTTTTGAGATTCTGAGCTGGGACAAAGACGCGACCTTCTACGACTACGAACGCGATCTTTGGAAGGGAATTCCCGAGAGTGAGCTATTGCGGAAGCTGCTCGATGTGCCGGAACATCGCAGGCGCTACATTGCGGTGCTGCGGGAACTGGTGCGGGTGACCTCCGAGGGCGGATGGTTAGAAAGTTTGGCGAACGAGACCTTAGCGAAGATTCGGACTCGCGCCGAGGCTGATCCCGTAAAGCGGTATTCGCGGGCGGAATTTGAGGAGAGCGTGGCGAACTTGCAGCATTTCCTAAGGGAGAGGCCGAGGCTGCTGCTGGAGATGCTGGCGAAGGAAGAGCGCTAGGAAGCCTAGCCGACAGTAAATCCTAGCCGTCAGTACCGTAGTACTAAGATTAAGGGCGCGTTCATCAGGAGCTGATAAGCTAAACACCTGCCTTTTCGGTATCGGTGGGTGTGAAGCTCTCTCGACGGCATTTCGTTCTCGCAAGTTTGGCCAGCCAAGTTCGGCTGCAGGGGGCTGGTGTCTCTAATGGAGCGTGGCTCCAGGACGTACAGCCGGGCAGGGCAACGCTAGTTTGGTGCGGCGGCGCGGGGGACGGGCTGGCGGAGTGGGAGTGCCCCGAAATTGGTAGACGAAGCGTGGTGGGGAGTGCCACGGCACTACCGGATGGGCGCACTTTGTGGAAGGCGACACTGGAGGGCGGAATCAATGGCGGGGAGATTCAATACACGGCGGGGAAGCATTCTGGACGATTTCGTGGGCTGAGCGCGGCGTCGAGTCCCTTGCGGTTTTTGGCTTTTGGGGATAGCGGCTGCGGCAGCGTGGAGCAAAAGGCGCTGGCGGCCCGGATGGAAGCCGAAGAAGCGGAGTTGCTGTTGCATACCGGCGACATCGCTTATCCCGTTTCGAGCGATGCGGCTCTGGAAGAGTTGTACTTCGGCACATATCGCGGGTTGATGGCGCGGACGCCGTTCTATCCTTGCCCAGGCAATCACGACTACGTGGACGACCTTGCGCCTTACTTGCGCTGGCATGCATTGCCCGGCGGACAAGCGACGCGCAAGGAACACGAGGGGCGCTACTACCGTTTTGAAGCCAAGGGCGTCGAATTTTTCTCGCTCGATTCAAATGAGCCGCTCTGGGAAGGCAAGGCGATGCTGGAATGGCTCGACGCGCGCCTGGCGGCGAGCAGGGCTTTCTGGCGTATCGCGTACTTCCACCATCCGCCGTACACGGCGGGCAAGCATGCCTTGGACGAGACGTGCAGGTTGGCGGCCGAGCGATTGGCGCCTAGGCTAGAGCGGGCGCGGATGCCGCTGGTGTTGAACGGGCACGATCATAACTATCAACGGAGCTTGTCGAACGATACGACCTATCTAGTGACGGGCGGCGGCGGGGCTTGGCTCTACGACGCCGCGCCGCATGAGAGATTGCAGAAGAGCGGCAATTGGCATCATTATCTTCGCGCACAGGTGGATGGTTTTCGGATGCGGGTGGAAGCGGTCGGCCTCGACGGGGGAGTGTTGGACATGGTGGAGCTAACGCCGGGACCGGCGTTGCGCACGGCGGTGAACGCGGCCGGATTCGACGCGCGGCTCGCGCCGGGGACCTTGGCTTCGGTGTTTGGATATCATTTGGCGGCCAAGGGCGGAGCGGATTTGAAAGTGAGCATGGATGGGGAGCCCCTGGCGCTGCTCGGCGCGGCGGGTGGGCAGCTGAACGTGCTGATTCCTAGCGGCAAACTTGGGCGGCGCAGCTTGCGGGTGGAGACGCCGAATGGCAGTGGCGAGATGGAGATTGAAGTGGTGCGTTCGGCGCCGGCGTTGTTCCGCGATGGGGCGGGTAGGCCGCTGACAAATGTGGCGAGCGCTACAGGCGGGCGAGTGAAGGTGTATTTGACGGGCTCGGGCGGGCAGCAAGTCCGGTTGCGTACGGGGCTCTTGGACTTGGGGCCCTTTCAGCCCGCGCCGGCGAAGGTGGCGGGCGTGGAAGAGATCGAATTGGCTTTGCCCGCAGGCTGGGAAGGCTTGCGGGCGGAAGCGATTTAGACGCTACTTTTTCGGTTCGCGGTCCCAGGAGCGTGGGGCGTTGGACACCGGGCCGCGATAGCGCGCGCGAATTTTTTCCAGAGCGTCGGCTTGGTGCTGAATGCCGTATTCGAAAATCGCGCCTTCGGCTTTGAGCTGCTTCTGTAGTTCGGCGACGTTGACATCTTGTACGGCGCCGTTGGCTTTGGCGGCCATCGCGGCAGCGAGGCCGGCGGCGTGGCCGAGGATCATGTATTGCGGCTCCATGCGGAGGCTCGCGTAAGAAATGTGACTGGCGCTGAAGCAGACGGGTACGAGAACGTTCGCCGCTTCGGCCTTCTTGGGAAGCAGGACGCGGTAGGGGATCTGGTAGGGCTGCACGGGAACTTGGACGTCGCCTTCGTTTTCGACGAAGCCCTGATCGTTGATGAAGCGTTGGACGTTGTGCGAATCCGAGTTGTAGCTGCCCATGCCGATGGCGTCGGGCTTGGTGCGTTCGGTTTGGAGGTCCTTCTGCGTGGAGACGAAATCGCCGACCATGCGGCGGGCTTCGCGGATGTAGAGCTGGTCGGGCCAATGGCCGTTGTCTAGGTATTCATCCTTGGCGAGGCCGTATTCGTTGTAGCCGGCGCGGATTTCGGGGGGGACGCGCGGGTCGTTGGCGAGGAAGTAGTAGAAGCCTTTCTGGTAGTCCTCGTGTTCCTTCCAGATCTTCTCGCGCACGGCGTAGGAGCCGTCGGGGTAGGCGTAATTCTTGCCGATGTAGTCCGTGGAGAAGCCGCCGCGGTTGTTGAGGTCGGCCTTGAAGTTGGGGATGATGCGGGTGAGGCTGAGTTCGTTGAAGTTGAGCGGGCGGCCAAGGCGTTTGGTCATGGCATCGATGTAGAGGCGCAGGAGTTCGTAGCGGGCGGGATCGTAGTTATCGGGCTTGGGCCAGGGGACGCGGTTGTTGGGGTCGTTGGAGGCGATGACGCGGAAGTTGTAGGCTTGGATGCGCTTGTCGGCGGCGCCGGGAGTGCCGCGCGGTTCGGCGGAGATTTCGGGAAGCAGCTTGCCGCTCGAGTCGCGCGCTGGGATGTCGACGGCGAAGTTGTGGCTGCGGGTGTAGGCGCGGACGCCGGCGAGGTCTTCGTTGTATTGCGAGACGCCTTCGCGGCCGAAGGTGTAGCCGATGCCGGCTTGGGCCATGAGGTCGCCTTCGTAGGTGGCATCGGCAAAATACTTCGCGGCGAGGCGGGCGCCGTTTTCGAACTCGATTTCGGTAACGCGATTGCCTTGCTTACGGACGCCGGTCTTTTCTTTCAAGCGATGGCGTTCCAGGAGAGTGACGCCGGATTCTTTCAGCCAAGCGCGGTAGACGGCGGCGGCGACCTTGGGCTCGGGCATCCAAGCGATTTCCTGCAAGTGGCGTTCGAGGCGGTAGGCTTGGCCGGCGCGGAAGTAGAACTCGAGCGCCATGCCGCCGATCACTTCGCGCTTGCCGACGTCGGTGCCGGAGAGGCCGCCGGAGACCATGCCGCCGATTTGGTTGCGCGGTTCGGCGAGGGCGACCTTGACGCCATGGCGCGCGGCGGAAACGGCGGTGGCGACGCCGCCGGCGGTGGCGCCGTAGACGACGAGGTCATACGAGGTCTGGGAGAAGGCGGTGGCCGCGGAGAGAACGAAGAGAAAGAGTGCGTTGCGGAGCATGCTTCCGTCACGATATCGCGGACTCCGCTGTGCCGGGCCGCGGCGCCGGATTGATGGGCCGGGCTATTGTGCCGAGCTGGGGTGCCGGACTGGGGTGGTGGAGTGGGGTGGTGTGCCGCGCGGGTGTGCCCGATTGGCGTGCCGGGCCGATTTGCCGGGCTAGTGTGGCGGCTGGCTGGATCGCCGGGGCTGCGGGCGGCTTGGGGCTCGCGCGCGGCGCCGGAGCGCGGCTCTGCGCGGAAGGTCATGTCCGGTTGGCGGAAGGCCATGTCCGGTTGATAGCGCTTAGCCGCCTATTCTGGGGCGTTGGCGGCGAGCAGTAGCTTGACGCAAGGGTCGGTGTCGCGCAAGCCTTTCGAGCGGGCGAGGCCGAGGGGCGTGCGGCCATTCTTGTCGCGGGCTCCGGTCTTGGCGCCGCGCGAGAGGAGCAGCGCGACGACTTTGTCGCGGCTCCAATGCACGGCTTGGTGGAGCGGTGTCTCGCCGGCGGAGTTGGCAAGATTGGGGTCGGCGCCGGCGTCGATCAAGGCCGCGACGACCTCGGCGTCGCCACGCGCCGCCACCCACAACGGAGTAGTCCCCGGCGCGGTTGCGATGCGGTCGCGCGTCACATGGTTGGGGTTCGCGCCGGCGCGCAAGAGTAATTGGGTCACGGCTAGGGGGAAACGGCCGCTGCCGGATTGCACGGCGAAGTATAGGGCGGTGCGGTTGTCGGAATCGGGCCGGTCCACGGCGGCGCCTTTCGCCAGAAGCGTGCGGATAATGTCTTCGCAACCTACTTCCGCGGCGGCGCGGAGGGGCGTACGGTCCGAGGTGACGGTATCGACCTTCGGATTGCGGCTCATGAGCAAGTCGAAGAGTGACGAGTCGCAGGGCTGGCTGCGATTGCGACGGCCATTGAAGCTGATGGAACGGACAAGACCGGGTTCGGGCCTCGCGCCGCGGTCGAGGAGCAAGCGGACGATGGGCAACGACTCGGGACCTTCGGAGACGGCGCTTTCGATCGGCGTGTCCGAACCCGCGACGCCGTCGGCCTTCGCGCCTTTGTCCAGCAAGAGCCGTGTCATCGATTCGCGCTGCGGACAGGGTTTCGAGTACTTTGAGGCTTTGACGGCGGCGACAAGCGGGGGTGCGTCGTAGTTGCCGATGCGGTTCGGGTCGGCCTTGCGGGAGAGCAGCAGTTGCAAAGCGTCTTCGCGGCACGCGGCGGCGGCGTTGTAGAGGGGGTTGCCGTTGTCGTCGCCGTCGGGCGAGGCGCCCCGGTCGAGCAGGGCTTCGAATTGTCCAATGGAGCCGCCGTCGCGAATGGCGGCGAGGAGCGACCGGGTGGCCTCGGTGTCGTATTTGTTGGATGGGACGGCGATGGCGGGCTTCTCCATGGGTTTTGAGGTAGGGGTCACGCCCGGTGGGGCGGGGGTGGCGGATGTCTTAGTGGTTGGAGGCGGCGCTTTGGGCGTCACGACCGGCGCGGGCTCGATTGGCTTCGGCGAAGCGGGGAAAAAGAGCGGTTCCGAGGATGGCGTGGGCGCGGGAGATGCGGGAGTGACGGCGACCTGCCGTTGAGGCTGAGGCGGTGGCGGCGATGGTGGCTCTGCCTTGGGCGCCGCGGTCTCGACTTTCGGCACGGGAAGGCTTGCCGTCTCGGGGGCTTTCCGCGAGAAAAACCAAATCGCCGCGAAGGCCAACGCGCCGAAGACCAGCATGATCGCGCCGAGCGCAAAGAACGTGCCGCCGCGCGAGCGGGGCGCCGCAATCGCGACGGGCGGTGGAGGCGCGGGCGCTTGGAACGCTTTCTCCAAAGATGAGACAAATTCCGAGCAGAGACTGAAGCGGCGCTCGCGATCCTTATGCATCGCACGGGCGATCACCGCGGCGGCGGTGGGTGGCAGCGCGCGATTGCGTTCGTTCGCCGCGACGGGCTGCATCGTCGAAATCTGAAACGCGAGCGAGACCATGTTGTCCGCGTCGAAAGGCAGGAAGCCGGTGAAGAGCTGATAGGCCAGCACTCCCAGGGAGAACTGATCGGAGCGGCCGTCCAGCGCTTTGCCTTCGACTTGTTCCGGGCTCATGAAGAACGGCGTGCCCGCCACCATCGTCTGCGAGCGTTGCGCGGTGAACGCGCGGGCGAGGCCGAAGTCGGCGATGTTGGCATGATCGTTCGGCGGGGCGAGCAGGATGTTGCTGGGCTTGATATCGCGATGGACGATTTGTTCGCGGTGGGCTTGGTCGAGGGCCTCGGCGACTTCCTTCAAAATGCGCAGCGACCAGTCCGTGGGCGCGGGGACACCGGGAGTCAAGCGGGCGTCGAGCGAGCCGCCGGAGACGTATTCCATGACGACGAAGAGCAGGCGGCCTTCGATGCCGACTTGGTAGATGGTGACGATGTTGGGGTGATTGAGATTGCCGGCGGTGCGGGCTTCTTCGAGCAGGGCGCGTTCGTGGCTATGCGGCGCGGGATTGGCGTCCCCGGAAGTTTCGATCAGGCCGATGTCGATGGTCTTGATCGCGACTTGGCGGCCGATGCGTTCGTCGCGCGCGAGGTAAACGACGCCCATGGCGCCGCGGCCTAATTCGCGCAAGATTTCAAAGCCGGCAATGCGCGGCAGGGGCGGCGTCGGCGGCGGGCTGGGAGGGGAACTCGACATTCGGGTCTAGTCTACAAGCGCGTTCTCGCGGCTTCGCTTGCAGTCTATCCGTTTATCGCTGGGTAAGGAAGAAGCTTTGGGCGTTAACGGCGTCCGGGGCGTCGCGCCGTGGATGGCGGGTGTAGGTCCCGTCCGGCTGCAGCATGCGGACCTTCGCTTCGTCGTTGAGGTAGGTCTCAAGGATGTTGTTGCGAATGTGGCCGGCGAGACGGCGGTCCTGAATCGGGATGAGCGTCTCGACGCGGCGGTGGAGGTTGCGGTTCATTAGGTCGGCGCTGCCCAGGTACACCTCCGGGCTGCCGCCGTTGCCGAACCAGAAGACGCGGGAGTGTTCGAGGAAGCGGCCGACCACGGAACGGACGGTGATGTTCTCGCTAACGCCGGGGACACCGGGGCGGAGGCTACAAGCGCCACGGATGATGAGATCGATCTTGACGCCCGCTTGCGACGCCTCGTAGAAATGCTCAATGATATGGCGATGAGCGAGGGCATTCATCTTCAGAACGATGCGCCCGCCGCGGCCAGCCTTCTGGTGTTCGATTTCGCGTTGGATCAAGGCTTGCATGCGCTCGAGCAGATCCACGGGCGCGACGAGCAGCTTGCGGTAATGCTTCTTGACGGAGTAGCCGGTGAGGTGATTAAACAGATCCGTGGAATCCGCGCCGATTTCGTCGTCGCAGGTGAGAATGCCGAGGTCGGTGTAGAGCCCGGCGGTGACGACGTTGTAGTTGCCCGTGCCGAAATGCGTGTAGCGGCGAATGCGGTCGCCTTCCTTGCGGACGACGAGCGCGACCTTGGAGTGGATCTTGAGGCCGAGCAGGCCGTAGACGACATGCACGCCTTGGGCTTCCAGGCGCCTGGCCCATTCGATGTTGGATTCTTCGTCGAAGCGGGCTTTGAGCTCGACTAGGACGGCGACCTGCTTGCCGCGTTCGTTGGCTTCCAGGAGTGTTTCGACCACCGGCGAGTTCTTGCCCACGCGATAGAGCGTCATCTTAATGGCCAAGACATGCGGGTCGCGCGCGGCTTTGCGCAAAAAGTCCACCACGGGATCGAAGGAATCGAAGGGATGGTGGAGGAGAACGTCGCCGCGGCGAATGACGCTGAAGACGTCGGCGTCGTCGTTCAACTTCGGATCGAGCGCGGTGGGGATACGGGGGACGAAGCTGCGGTCGCGGAGGTCGCGCCGGTCGACTTGAAGAAGGTGCTTCAAGCGCACGAAGGAGAGCGGGTCGGCGACGCGATATACGTCTTTCCAGTCGGCTTCCAGATTGGAGACGAGAATCTCGAGGAGTTGATCCGGCATCTCCTGGTTGACTTTCACGCGCACGACGTCGCCGAAGCGGCGTTGGCGGAGGGACTCGGCGACGGTTTCCATGAGGTCGTCCGCTTCGAGTTCCTGGATGGCGACCTCGGCGTCGCGCGTGACGTGGAAGGGATGCGCGGATCGGATGCGCATGCCGGGGAAGAGGTCGGCGAGATGTTCGCTGATGAGGTCTTCTACCCAAAGAAAGCGATACTCCCGCGCCTTCGCCCGCCGCTGGCCAACGGCGGCGTCCACTGGAATCAGTTGCGGGAGCGTGTCGGGAATCTTGAGGCGGGCGAAGTGGTCGTCGCCGGATTCGTTTTGGATCGCAATCGCCAGGTTGAGGCTTAGATTCGAAATGTGCGGGAAGGGCCGCCCGGGATCGAAGGCGAGCGGCGTGAGTACGGGGTAGACCTTGTCGAGGAAGTACTCGCGCAGGCGGGCGCGCTCGATGTCGGATAGGTCCGCCATTTTTACGAAGTGAATTCCCTCGGCGGCGAGCGCGGGCACAACGTCTTCGTGGAGCGTGCGGCGGGCGTCTAGCATGAGCTGCGAAACGACGGGGCGAATGGCGTCGAGCTGCGCGGCGGCGGAGAGGCCGTCGGGGCCGGGATCGTCGACGCCGGCTTCGAGTTGGTTCTTTAAGCCAGCGACGCGGACCATGAAGAACTCGTCGACGTTGGAGCCGAGGATGCTGAGGAACTTGATGCGTTCAAGGAGAGGATTCGAGGGGTCTTGGGCTTCTTCGAGCACGCGGCGCTGGAAGCGGAGGAGGCTGAGCTCGCGATTGATAAAGAGCGACGGGTCCGATACGGGGGTGGTGGAAAGGGGCTCTTGGGGTATTGCGGCGTTGGGCTCTGTGGCCTTGCGTTTGGGGTGGGCCATGCGGCAACTACCAATGTAGCGGGGATGGGCCGGGAAAGTGTTACAGCAAGTGTTCACGGAAGCGTAACGCGATGCTGACGGCGTTGCAATGTTGGACCGCTAGTCTCTGAATATGAAACTTGTAGCGGGGATTCTTGTGTCGCTTTGCGCGCTTTGGGCGCAGACGGATTCGGCGTCGTTGCGCGTGCTGGTGGAAGACGCGAGCAACGCGGCGGTAGCGGGGGCGAGCGTTGTGTTGACGAACGCCGAAACGGGCGTGCGCGCCGAGTTAAGCACCAGCGAAGACGGCTATGCGCTGTTTAGCCCGATCGTGCGGGGGCTCTATGAGGTGAGCGTGGCGAAGGCCGGCTTCAAGAGCGTCAAGATCGGCGATCTGCGCGTCAAGGTGGACGAGCGCCGCCTGGTGCGCGCGCGGCTGGAGGTTGCGTCCGTGAGCGAGACCGTCGAAGTTACCGCGAACGTGACGAGCATCCAGACCGAACAGGGCTCGCTGGGACAAGTGATCGGCGGCAAGACCGCGGTCGAGTTGCCGTTGGCGGGCCGGCGATACACGGAGCTTGCGCTGCTGTCGCCCGGCGTCGCGCCCAGCACGCTAAACCCAGTGACGCGCGGCCCGGGTTGGTTCGTTTCCAACGGGAACTATCACACGCAGAATAACTTCTTGCTCGACGGCATCGATAACAACCAAGGCACGCAGAACGCGCAATCCTTGAGCGCGCAAGTGGTGCAACCGAATCCCGATTCGATCGCCGAATTCAAGGTGCAGACGAATAGCTTCTCCGCCGAGTTCGGCCGCAGCGCGGGCGGCGTTGTGAACGTCTCTCTGCGCAGCGGCACGAATGAAACACACGGTAGCGGCTGGTATTACAATCGCGACTCGGCCCTGGCGGCGCGCGGCTGGTCCAACAATCTAAACAACCTGCCGAAATCGAATCTGGGCTGGCACCAATACGGCGGCACGATGGGCGGGCCGATCCGAAAGGACAAGCTCTTCTACTTCGGCTCCTACGAAGGCTTCCGCCAAAGCTTCGCGGATACCTTTTTGACGACCGTGCCAACAGGCCCGCAACGCAATGGCATCTTCGACGCCGCGACGCGCATCGTCGACCCCAGCACGGGCGCGGCCTTCCCCAACTTCACTGTGCCCGCTTCGCGCTTCAACAGCCTCGGCAAGAAGGTGCTCGACCTGTACCCGGAGGCGAACCAGCCCGGCCGCGTGCAGAATGGGCGGCCCGTGGACAACTACGCCGTCCTTCGCGATGGCAAGGAGAACACGCACAAGTTCGACGCGAAGACCGACTACAACATGTCCGCCCGCGACACTTTCATGGCGCGCTTCAGCTACATTCGCCAAAAGTTCAACCGCGACGCGATCTTTCCGGGGCTCGCGGACGGCGTCGGCAATCAGGGCGCGCAATTCAACGAGAACAAGAGTCTCGCGATCAACTGGACCCGCACGATTTCCCCGCGCATCGTGAACAGTCTGCGCTATGGCTGGAATCATACGTTCGCCGAATTCGCGCACGCGACCGCGACGGATCAGAACGCGGAGGCGTTTGGATTTCGCGGCTTTCCAGCGGAGATGCTGCAAGTAGGCGGCCTACCCTTGATCGACGTAAACAATTACAACGATCTGGGTACGCGCAACTTCCGTCCGCAATTCCAGCGCCCGATCTTGAATCAGATCGTCGATAGCGTCTCGATGACCTTGGGACGGCATTTCGTGCGGACGGGCTTCGAAGTGCGCCTCAAGGACAACACCTTCGTGGACGTGACCCGCCGCACGCCGGCCTATTTCGTCACGGGCGTCTTCACCGGCGACTCCATGGCGGATTTGCTTCTGGGCATGCCGGAAGCGGTGCAACTCAACACCGTTCCCGAGGTGAATCAGCTGCAGCAGGCGTACAGCTTCTTCGTGCAGGACGACTTCAAGGTGCGGCCCACGCTGACCTTGAATCTCGGCCTGCGCTATGAGTACACGACGCCTTTCTACGGCAACGGCAAGAACGTCAACATCAACTTCAACCCGCAGACCGGTGGGCTGGTTACCGCTAGCGGCGACGATAAGTATCTGACCACGCCCGACCGCAACAACTTCGGCCCGCGCCTGGGCATGGCCTGGCAGATGCTGCCCGAAAAGCTGGTGCTGCGCGCCGGCTATGGCATCTTCTACAACACCGAAGACATTTACGGTAGCGAAGCGAACCTGCCGCTGAACCCCCCGCAATTGACGCAGGCGCGCCTGCAACGCGTGGGCACCGGCCCCGCGCCATTGCTTCTGAGCGATGCCATCCCGAACGGCGTACTGAGCAATTTCGACTCGCGCACGGTGGGCTTGCGTACGCGCGAGTTCGATCAACGTAGCGGACTGATCCAACAGTGGAACGTGGCGTTGCAATACCAAGTGGATCGCGCGAGCACTTTCGAGGTGGCCTATGTGGGCAATCGCGGCCGCAATTTGTTCGGCTTGTACGAGCGCAATCAGACTCCCTTCGGCGTCGATGGCAGCGTGCCCGCCAACCGTCCCTTTCCGCAATGGCAAGGCATCCAGACCGGCGCTTCGCGCGCGCGAAGCTGGTACAACGCGATGCAGATGAAGTTCGAACGTCAATATGCAGGCGGGCTTTATGCACTAATGAGCTACACCTACGCCGCGGCGTTGGATGAGGCGGGCACTTGGGACGCGGGCGCCTCGCCGCAATTTCTCGACAACTTCGCCGCCGAGCGCGGACGCATGAATCAAACGCCGAATCATCTAGTGACGAGTGCGCTCACCTACGAATTGCCCTGGGGACGCGGCAAGAAGTTTGGCTCCAGCTGGTCGAAGGCGGCCGATCTGCTGATCGGCGGTTGGCGCAGTGGCGCGATCGTAAGCTGGCGTACGGGTTTGCCGGTTAACGTCGGCCTCAATCTCAACGGCATCGATCCGCGCACCGGACAGAACTACCGCTTCCTGAACCGTAACGGCGGCGGCTTGCGCCCCGACCGGGTTGGCGAAGCGAACACAGGCATCGACCCGAAGACTGACCGCTTCCGCTTCTTGAACCCGAACGCCTACGCCATCCAAGCGCTCAACACGCCGGGCAACGCGGCGCGCAATTCGGCGTACGGCCCGCGTTTCTTCACCACGAACTTCAATCTGGCAAAGATCTTCGCGGTGACGGAGAGTCAAGCGGCCGAAGTGCGCTTCGAGGCCTTCAACCTCTTCAACACGGTGAACTTCAACAATCCCAACACAGGAGTCGGCGCGACAAACTTCGGCGCGATCACGGGCGCGGGCGATCCGCGCGTGATCCAGTTGGCCGTGCGCTATCGATTCTAGGAACGCGGGGCATGCCAATAAAATATAGGCATGCGAATGGCGAAGGCGGCCGTGTTGGCCCGCTACAACGAAGCCTTGGAAGTGCGGGAGTTTCCGCTGGATGAAACTCTTGGGCCGGGAGAGGCGCTGGTCCGTGTCACCATGGCGGGCATCTGCGGTACGGACGTACATCTCTGGAAGGGTGAGCTGCCTATTCCAATCCCTGTAATCCTGGGCCACGAAACGGTGGGCGTAATCGAGAAGTTGGGCGAGGGCCTGGAACGCGATTGGAGTGGCGAAGCGCTGCGGGTGGGCGATCGCATCACTTGGGCGAGCAGCATCACTTGCGGCGAGTGTTATTACTGCCGGGTGAAGCGCGTGCCGACGCGGTGCCTGGCGCGCAAGGCTTACGGCATCAGTTACAACTGCGAGCAAGCGCCGCATTTGCGCGGCGGCTACTCGCAGTGGATCCTGATGCGCAAGGGCAGCGCAATATTCAAACTGCCGGATCGGCTTTCGACGGAGGCCCTGGTGGGCGCGGGTTGTGCATTGAACACCGCGCTGCAAGGCGTGGAGCGTATTGGCGTCGAGGCCGGCGAGAGTGTCGTGATCCAAGGTGCGGGGCCCGTTGGCTTGGCGGCTTTGGCAGTCGCGCTTGAGCATGGCGCTTGGCCTGTGGTTGTGGTTGGTGGCCCCGCGCATCGTTTGGAACAGGCGCTCGCGATGGGCGCCACGTCGGTCGTCGATTTGGAGAAGGTCCCCAGCGCGCTGGCGCGGCGTGATGAAGTGTTGCGCCTTGTGGGCCCGCATGGCGCGGATGTTGTGATTGAATGCGTGGGCCATCCCGCCGCGGTGCCCGAGGGTCTGGAGTTGCCGCGCGACGGCGGGCGCTATTTGGTGCTCGGGCAATACGCGAACGCGGGCAACGTGGAATTCAATCCACACGTGATCACGCGCAAGCAACTCGATGTGAAGGGCAGTTGGGCGTTTGAGCCACGTCATGTGAAGGCCGCGATCGATATGTTGGGCCGCCGGGATTGGGGCGCGCACTTTGCCCGGCAAGTGACGCATCGATTTTCCTTGGACCAAGCCGACGATGCGCTTCAGACGGTACGGCGCCTCGAAGCGGGGAAAGCGGTAATTCTGCCTTAACGGCTGACGGGCGAATAGTAACGGGTCTCGCTGCCCGTGAAGATCGGCTTTACGATATTCTCCGCGGGCGGCGCGCCGATGATGCGAGGCCGCAAGACCAGCAGCGTTTGCCCGCGGCGGACATCGCGCCCGTTTGACGATAGCGCGGGGCCGAGAATCGGAATGCTCGAGAGGCCGGCGATGCCCGTAAGATTGCGCGCTTCGTTGCTAGTGATCAAGCCCGCCGCGACGGCCCATTCGCCGTCCTTCAGCCTTACGGTGCCGGTATATTTGCGGTTCGCGATGACGGGGATGTCGTTGTTGGTCTCACCGGTCAGGACCTTGAACTCGCTCTCCACGTCCATAGTGACTTCGCGATTCCCATGGACGTGCGGCGTGATTTTCAAAGTCAAGCCCAGATCCTCAAATTGAATCTGCGGCGCGCTGGCGAGCACGTTCTGGCCGGGCGTGTTCTGGAACTGCGTTTGGATCTGCGCGGTGATGATGGGGAAGCGGTCGCCGATATGGAGGCTCGCGGCGAGGCCGTCGAGGGAGCGCAGTTGCGAGATGTACAAGCTCGAAACGTGCGAGTAAGTCATGCTCGCGAAGATGTTCGCGGTGGTGACGCCAAGGCCGAAAAGCGTGGCGCCGCCGCCGAAGCCGATGGCGTTGAAGGTCCCGCTGACGGCGGGGCGGATGAATTTGGGGTTGCCGATGATGGGAATCAACTGGCTGGTGCGGGGCAGGGAAAAGCCGAAGCTTAGATTCGACTGCTCATTGATCTCGTACAACTCGCACTCGATCATCACTTGCCCGCGCAGGGAAAGCAGTTGCGAGAGCGCGGCTTCGGCGAGGCGTACCTTGCTCCAACGGTCGCGCACCAACAGCGTGCCGCGCGTCGTATCGATCGCCACGCGTTGCAGTTCGAACATCTGTTGAATGGCGCGCGCTAGCTCTTGGGCTTCGGGCGACGAGATGGCGGTGGGAATCGGCATCGCGGTGGCGACGACGCGTTCTTGTTCGCGGCGCTTTTGGTCCGTATCGCGCACGATGAGAGCTAGCTTGGGCGAAAGCGGAATCACGAATGAATTCGTGACCAGGCCCCAGGCGTATACGGCGGACTCGAAGTCGCTTTCTTCCAGCACCAGGCGCAGGTCGTTGCGGTTGTCGTAATCGCCGTCGAAGATTACTTCGATGCCGAATTGATCGAAGAGCCTTTGCGTCAATGCCTTCGCGTCCGCGGACAGGCGCATCGAGACGAGCGTCTGCTTCGCGTCGAGCGTGGGCGGCGGCAGGAGTTCGCGCGCCTCGCGCAATTCGCTGTCTTGGATTCGCATCTCCTCGGGGAGGGCGCCGTCGTCCATGATGCTAGCGTTCGAGGTGAGCGTTGCCTTCGCGAGCGCCGAGGTTCGCAACTGTAACGCCTTCCCGGCCGCCAAGTCATTTGCACGGTCCAAGCCCGCGATCTGCGAGTAAGCGAGCCAAGCCAGCAGCGTCTCTCCCCGCTCTTCGAGTTCTTGCGCCCGCCACATTAATTTCGTCAGATCCGGCGGCGTCATCTGCTGCGCCCACAGTAGCTGTTGCGCGCAGAGCAGCGAATACACGGCGGCCAAGCACCCCAACGGAAAGCGGCCGCGTCCAGACATCTCTAAATTATGACGAAAATTCTCCCGCGCCCGTGCATAAACTTCCTAATGCGAACGCCCGATAAGCGGCTATGGGCAGCTTTGTCAGCGGACTGAACCAGCTTGCGTCGCAAACCGGCACAAGTAAGCCTGCTTCTACGACTCCGCCATCATCTTCCTCTTTTGGCCCACTTCCGGGGGCGGGCGCAACCTCCATGGCTGGCGTTGTGCCGCTAGGGCTCGGCGGGGCCGCGCAGCAACGCTTCGCGCCGCCGGTGCCGGAAACTTTTGACGATCTTGGCATCAGTCAGTCCTTGATGACGGATTTGGTGCTCCGTCGATTGCTCCTGGAGGGCTTTAGCTCGCTGTCCAGCCTGAGCGCCACCTTGAAGGTGTCGCTGGCCATTGTCGATATTGTGTTCAAGCACCTACGCGCGCAACAGCTCATTGAAGTGAAGGGCATGATCGGTAACGACTATACCTTCGTGCTGAGCCAAGCGGGCCGGCAGTTGGCGTCCGACCGTTTCGCCATCAGCCAGTACGCCAGTGCCGCGCCGGTTTCGCTCAAGGATTACACCGCCGCCACCAAGCTCCAGAGCGCCCGTGTGCAAATCGACCGCCGCACGCTGCGCATGGCCTTCAGCGACCTCGTCGTGCCCGACCGGCTGCTCGACCAGCTCGGCCCCGCGCTCATCAGCCAGAACTCGATCTTTCTCTATGGCCCCTCCGGCAACGGTAAGACCTCTATCGCCGAACGCATGTTGCGGGTGTACCAAGACGCGATCTTGCTGCCCTACGCCGTCGAAGTCGACGGGCAGGTGATCAGCCTTTACGATCCCGTCGTCCACCAGCGCATTGAAATGGACGATCCCGAGATCGACCCTCGCTATGTTCTTTGTAAACGCCCCTGCATCGTTGTCGGCGGCGAATTGGTGCCGAGCATGTTGGAACTGCGCCTCGACGAAAGCTCCGGCATCTATGCGGCCCCGATGCAGATGAAGTCCAACAACGGCATCTTCATCATCGACGACTTCGGCCGCCAGATGATGAGCCCGCGCGATTTGCTGAACCGCTGGATTGTGCCCTTGGACAGGCGCGTCGATTACCTTTCGCTGCGTTACGGCGTCAAGTTCCAGATTCCTTTCGAACTGATGGTCGTGTTCTCGACGAACCTCGACCCATCGGATTTGGCTGACGAGGCTTTCCTTCGCCGTATTCAGAACAAGATCCTCATTGAGCCCGTCGAACCGCATGTCTTCGACCAGATCTTCTACCGCGTCTTCCAGACCCGCGAGGTGCCCTTCGAACAGGACACGGCGGAATACGTCCGGACCTTGTGTCTGCAGGACGGCCGCGAGTATCTTCGCGCTTGCTATCCGAACGATATCTGTAACTTGCTGATCTCGATCAGCCGCTACGAGCACCGCGCTCCGCAGGCCAGTAAGCAGGACGTCCAACGCGCCGTCAACCTCTACTTCGCTCGCGACTAGGCACCCGCCGCGCTGTCCCTCCATCCATCGCCCGCACCCTCCTTTGTCCTCGCCTGCGGCACTGCGCTCATATCGCCCGTTCGCGAGGTCTCACCGGGCCGTCCGCCCGCCTTTTCCGCTAAACTCCCAGAATCATGCTCCCCGCGCTGTTCCTCGCACTCTCCGCCCTCGAAGTCCAGATCACCCTTCCCGCCACGCAGTCTTCCAAGCCCCTCGACGGCCATCTCCTCATCCTTTTCTCCACGGACCCTAGCGCCGAGCCCCGCTTCCAAATCACCGATTCCCCTCGCACTCAGATTGTGTTCGGCGCCGATGTCGAGAATCTCCGGCCCGGCGCCACCCACACGGTCTCCCAGGAAGCCAACGGCTACCCCATCGCCCGCCTCGCCGGCCTGCCCCCCGGTGAGTACCACGTCCAAGCGCTCCTCGATATCTACGAAACTTTCCACCGCTCCGACGGCCATACCGTCAAGCTCCCCATGGACCGCGGTGAAGGCCGCCAATGGAATCGCGCCCCCGGCAATCTCTACTCCAAACCCGTCAAACTCAATGTCCAGCCCAACCGGCCCCTCAAACTCGAACTCACCGAAAAGATCCCCGAAATCCAGCCCCCCACTGACACCCAGTACGTCAAACACATCCGCATCCAGTCCGAACGCCTCACCAAATTCTGGGGCCGTCCCATGTATCTCGGCGCCCACGTCCTCCTCCCCCACGGCTTTGACCGGCATCCCGGCGCCCGCTACCCCCTCATGCTCTTCCACGGTCACTTTCCAGCCGACTTCTCCAACTTCCGCCCCGCTCCCCCGGACCCCAACCTCAAGCCCGATTACAGCGAGCGCTTCAAACTCTCCGGTTACAACCGCATCGTCCAACAAGAAGCCCACGCCTTCTACCAAAAATGGACTTCCCAAGATTTTCCCCGCTTCCTCGCCGTCGAGGTGCAGCACGCCAATCCCTATTACGACGATTCCTACGCTGTCAACTCCGCCAACCTCGGCCCCTACGGCGACGCCATCATGTACGAACTCCTCCCCGAAATCGAGCGCCGCTTTCGCGGCATTGGCCAAGGCTGGGCCCGTTTCACCTACGGCGGCTCCACCGGTGGCTGGGAAGCCCTCGCCGCGCAGATCTTCTATCCCGCCGAATTCAACGGCGCCTTCGGAGCTTGCCCCGATCCCATCGACTTCCGCGCATACTCCACCATTAATCTCTACGAAGACAAAAACGCTTACTTCATCGAAGGTCCCCACCAGCGCATTCCCCGCCCCGCGAAGCGCGACTACCTCGGCCATGTCTCCGCCACCGTCCAGTCCATGAACCAAATGGAACTCGCTCTCGGCGCTAGGTCCCGCTCCGGCCAGCAATTCGACATTTGGGAAGCCGTCTATTCGCCCGTCGGCCCCGACGGCTATCCCGCGCGCATCTTCGACAAGGTTACCGGTGTCGTCAATCCCCAAGTCGCCGCCCACTGGCGCGAGAACTACGACCTCCGCCACATCCTGGAGCGCGACTGGGCCAAACTTGGCCCCCAACTCCAAGGCAAGCTTCATATCTACTGCGGCGACATGGACAACTTCTACCTCAATAACGCCGTCTATCTCACCGAAGACTTCCTCAAGCGAACCCAAAACCCACCCTACGGCGGCGAAGTCAAGTACGGCGACCGCGCCGAACACTGCTGGAATGGCGACCCCACACAGCCCAACCACATCACCCGTCTCCGCTACCACACCATGTACCTGGACAAAATCCTAAGGCGGATCGAAGCGAACCATCCCCCAAACGCTGACCTGAAATCCTGGCGCTACTAAAGTCCGCGGGCGAGCGCAATTGGAAGCAGCGGGAACTATGGAGACCATCCAGGAAATACTCTTCGCCCTAGTGTTCTTATCTCTGCTCGCCACGCTCTTGTCTGGCTTCACTTTGCGCCGCCATCGCGCGCGGCGATCCTGGCCCGCCGTACCCGCGCAAGTCGCCTCCGTCCAATTCTTTCAGGATACGGACTCGGTCAAGGCTGCTTACACGGCCTTCGTGTACCTCACCTACAAATGGCAAGGCCAGACCTTCACGTCCGGCAAACTTCACGACGCAAGGAAAGTCTTTTCCTCTCGCGCCCGAGCCGAGGCTTACCTCACCGCTCACCCCATTGGCCAACCCCACACCATTCGCGTCAACCCTCGCGAACCCTCTGACGCCGTCGTTCATTCCGTTGACCCTCACTTTGCCGCCCTCTTCTATCGCTACAGTCTCCCCATTTTCGTGCTCGCCCTCGTCTCCTTCGTTACGGCTCTCTTGTTAGGCTGATGGCCACCGAAGAGCCTCTAATAATCGAAAAGAGCGACTGCAAAACCAAAAGGTTCAAAAGACTTCTTGAAAGATTCCATGGCCCCCTGGAAGCCTGAACCCATCCTCACCAAGGAGAAGTTCTGGCAAATCTGGCCAGGATTGAAGCCCTTCACCAAGGAAGTCTTTCTAGACACCTCCGACCCCACCGACTACCGCCGCAAAGCCTTCTTCGAATGGACCCGTCTCACCGAGCAAAACATGTGGCAGCGGCTAAACGAAGGCCCCGACGCCCAGGAGGGCCCCATGGCTGCCTGACCACAACCCGAACACCGGCAACTTCTCACGCTGAAATCGAACGAATACGAACCTTCACGGGGGACATATCAGCCCGGCCCAATAAGGGCCAGGAATGTGGCCCCCTACGACACCCCCCAAGTGTCAACCCGCCGCAGCTTTGACGTAGGCAGGCGCCCAGCAGTCCAAGCGCTACAGATCTTTGACATCACTGAATAACCCAACGGAAGCGACGAGCCACGCGCCGCCCACCCAGCCTGCCTAAGAAGTTCAACGGCAGGCTGGGGCAGGCCGTATCCAAAACGCCATTCCCAAGAAAGTAAGAAACTATCCCCATGCTCGAGTTCCTCATGGAAGTAGCGGTCGAGTTCTTCTTCGAATTCCTCCTCTCCCTCATCGCGGAAGTCGCAACGGAAATCGCAACCAACCTCTTCGGCGCCAACATAAGCAAAGGCACGGTGCCAACAAAGCTCAAGCAGATCAGCCCCTGGTATCTCCTCCCCGCCTTCGCCTGCTTCGGCGCCGCCCTGGGCATCTTGAGTGTCTGGCTCTTCCCCAACCACTTCATCGCCGCGCAAAACCTCCGCCTCGCGAACCTCGCCCTCACGCCCATCTTCGTCGGCGTCAGCAGCGCCTTACTCTCAACGCTAAGCACCGGAGCCCAATCCCAAAGTGAAGTCCTCCGCCACGCCGCCCAAGGCTTCCTCTTCGCGCTTGCGCTCACCGGAGCCAGATACTTTCTTGCATACTGACAGAGCGATCACAGCAATGGATTACAGCCATGACCGGTAAACCTTTCGCGGAGATCAGGAGCCAAATCACCGCGACCGGTCTCACGCCCGAATTCATCGCCGCCATCAAAAAATGGCGAAGCGCTGCGCAGTCCCAAGGCCAACCTTCCTCGCTAGAAGATGCTCTCCTGCATTGCCTGCAAAGCCTCCGGTTGCACCATCACGGGCTGGCAGGATCAACACGATCAAGAAGACATCCCACTCTGGTCCTTATGCCCCGCCTGCCAAGGCTCCGGCCTAGCTGCTCATCCCCTAAACTAGAGTCATGAAGCACGTCAACCGCTGGTGCCTCCTCGGCCTTGCGCTCGGCGGCTTCGTCCTGCTCGAAGATCCCGCTCTTCAGCCCCTCGTCGCCGCTGACACCAAATCCGCCACCGGTCCCGTCACCGTCCAATGGCGCCTCCTCCGCACTTTGGATCTCCAGACTGGCGAAGTCCCAGCGGACCTGAAGAAGATCGACGGTGCCACCGTCAAGATCGCCGGCTACATGGTCCCCCTCGAGGACGACGACCAGCAGGACGCCGACGAATACCTCATCGTGCCCATCGCCGGGGGATGCATCCACACGCCGCCCCCGCCGCCGCACCAAATCGTCTACTGCAAGATGACCTCGAAGAAGAAGATTCGCGTCAGCATGTTCGAGCCGCAATGGTTCGAAGGCAAGATCAACATCGCCAAAACCGGCAGCCCCTACGGCGCCGTCAGTTACCAGATGGCTGTCTCGAACGTCGTCCCCTATCAGGCAAAATAGTCTGGCATGGCAGCCCCCGCGATCGACATTCGCGAGCTAGAGTTCCGCTACCGCGCTAACCTGCCTCCGGTCTTGCGCATCCCGGAACTCCGCCTCGATTCCGGCGAGAGCTGCTTCCTCTACGGCCCCAGCGGCTGCGGAAAAACCACGCTCCTCGGCCTCATCGCGGGCGTCCTCACCACGCGCACCGGTCACATCAACGTCCTCGGCGAGAATCTCTCCCACCTCAGCGGCGCCAAACGCGACCGCTTTCGAGGTTCACAACTCGGCTACATCTTCCAGATGTTCAACCTCATCCCGTACTTGAGTGTTCGCGAGAACATCCTCCTCGCCTGCCGGCTCCATAAACAACGCCGTCAACGCCTCGGCAACGAGACCCTCGAAGCCGCCAGCACCCGCATAGCTGGCGCCCTTGGCATCGAAGCCCTCCTCGATCGCGGCGTCACCGAACTTAGCGTTGGCCAACAACAACGAGTCGCCGCCGCCCGCGCCCTTCTCGGAGCGCCACCGCTCATAATCGCCGACGAACCAACCTCGGCCCTCGACACCGCCCACCGCGAGCAGTTCTTGAAGCTCCTCCTCGACCAAGCCAAGCTCGCAAACAGCACCGTCCTCTTCGTCAGCCACGACCAGTCGCTCGCCCCCCTCTTCGACCGCCGCATTAGCCTACCGGAGGTCAACCAAGCCAAATAATGCTCCTCCTCCGTCTCGCCTGGCAAAGCCTCAAAAACCGGCGCATCTCCACCAGTCTCACCGTCCTCTCCATCGCCCTCAGCGTCGCCCTCCTCCTCGGCGTCGAAGCCCTCCAGCGTAGCGCCCGCGAAAGCTTCTCCTCCACCATCAGCCAAACAGACCTGATCGCCGGCGCCCGCGGCGGCAGCCTGCAGCTTCTTCTCTACACTGTCTTCCGTATCGGACAAGCCACGAACAACATTAAGTATTCGAGCTACGAAGATTGGTCCAAACACCCGGCCATCCAATGGACCATTCCTTACTCCCTCGGCGACAGCCACCGCGGCTTCCGCGTCGTCGGCACTAACGGGAACTTCTACAAGCACTATCGCTACCGCCGCAATCGCGAGATCGCCTTCGCCTCGGGCCGCGCCCCGCAAACCTTCCAAGAGACCGCCCTCGGGTCGGACGTCGCCGCCCGCCTCGGCTACACCATCGGCACGAAGATCTCCCTCACCCACGGCGTCGGCGCCGCCGGCATCCTCGATCACGACGACAAACCCTTCACCGTCACCGGCATCCTCGCCCGCACCGCCACCCCCATTGACCGCAGCGTCTACATCACCCTCGAAGGAATGAGCGCCGTCCACGTTGGTTGGGAAGAAGGGGCGCCGCCCGAGCCCGGCGCCGAAGTCGCTCCCGCCAAGCTCACGCCTGAGCAACTCAAGCCCGAAGCCATCACCAGCTTCCTTATCCGTTGCAAGTCCCGCATCGACGCACTCCGCGTCATGCGCGACATCAACACCTACCTGCCCGAACCCATGATGGCCATCATCCCCGGCGCCACCATGAGCGAACTTTGGAGCACCGTCGAATACGCCGAAACCGCGCTCCGCATCGTCAGCGGCTTCGTCATCGTCGTCGGCCTCATGGGCATGCTCGTCGCCATCTACACGACGCTCAACGAACGCCGCCGCGAAATGGCCATCCTTCGCGCCGTCGGCGCCGGACCCGCCAAGATCGTCACGCTCTTCCTCCTTGAGAGCCTTCTGCTCGCCTCGACCGGTTGCGCCCTCGGCGCCGGCCTCATGTACGTAGGCATCCAATCCCTGCAAGGCCTCGTCGAACAACGCTTCGGCCTCTACCTTCGCTGGCAAGGCTTCAACCAAGAGCACTTCGTCTATATGGGCATCGTCCTCGTCGCCGCGCTGCTCATCGGCTTAGTACCCGCCTGGCGCGCCTACCGCAACACACTCGCCGACGGCCTCAGCGTGAGGATCTAGTGACGCTCTGGACCCAGCCCCGCCAATCCAAGCTCCGCGCCGCCCTCTTTCAGATCCACCTCTGGAGCGGCATCGCCATCGGCTTCTACCTCATCGTCATCTGCCTCACCGGCAGCATCCTCGTCTACCGCTACGAGATCGAACACGCCCTCAACCCGGCCCTGAACAAGATCACCCCCACCACCGGCCAAGCCGACCTTCAAGCCGTCTACGACGATCTCAAGCGCCAACATCCCCGGCTCACCTTCCAACAGTTGGCTATCCCCGATTCGCAGGACCGCGCCTGGTTCTGGCGCACCCGCGACAAGGACAACAACCGCGTCTACCTCTACTTCCATCCCAACACCGGCCAGTTCCTCGGCGCCGAAGAACACAAGCTCCTCTGGATGCAGTGGATTTACGACCTCCACGTCTATCTCCTCCTCGGCAAGCCTGGCCTCATCCCCAACGGCGTCGGCGGCGCGCTCCTCTTCGCGCTCTGCGCGAGCGGCCTCGTCGTCTGGTGGCCCGGTATCAAGAACTGGCGCTTCGGCTTTCGCTACGCGACGGAAGCCGGCTGGAAGCGGCAGAACTACGACCTCCACAAGCTCACCGGCTTCGGCAGCTTCCTCGTCCTCGCCCTGATCGCCGCGAGCGGCTTCTACTACTGCTTCCCCGCCGAGTCCCGCACCTTCATTGGCTGGCTCAGCGGCCACCCCATGCAGGTCGACCCCAGCATGACCGGCCGCCCTAGGCCCAAGCGGCTCGCCAATCTCAACGACGTCTATGTGGAAGCCGAACGCGCCCTCCCCGGCGGTCGAGTGTGGGCGCTCAGCATCCCACAACGGCCCGACTCGCCCTTCACCTACCGCAAGATCTTCCCCGGCGATTGGCACCGCGCCGGCGACCACTGGGTCTTCCTCGACGCCGAAACCGGCCAATTCCTCAAGCGCGAGAAGACCGGCGACTTCCCCTGGGGCACCCGCCTCATCAAGTCCATGGCCCCCTTCCACTTCGGCACCTGGGGCGGTCACCCGAGTCGTATCCTCTACATCGTCTTAGGCATCGCTGCCGCCGTGCTTGCCATCTCCGGTTATCTCATGTATTGGAACCGCGTTCTCAGTAAGAAATGGAACAAGCTACAATCAAGAGGACCCCGATGACCCCGAACCTGGAACAAGTCGCCCTTCCTGCGCCCTCCCGCACCCTCTGGGACAAGCTAGGCATGTGGCTCTCCTACGGTTGCGCCGTCCACTGCGCCGCCATGCCCTTCGTCATCGGCTACCTAAGCCTAAACGGCATGGGTTGGATCGCCGAAGAAGCCACCGAATGGACCATCATCGCCGCCAGCCTCTCCATCGGCCTCTTCCGCCTCTTCTATAGCTATTACAAAGAGCATCGCCAGCCCGAACCCATCGTCTACTTCCTCATCGGCGTCGGCTGCATCATGCTAGCCAAGAGCGTCTTCATAGAGACCCCCGAACAGTTCGAGCCCGTGGGCATGGTCGCCGGCGGCCTCCTTATCGGCACCGCCCACTTCCGCAACCAAGCCAAGTGCAAGTGCTGCCAGCCTTCCCTCGGCTAACTACTCAGGCCGCGCCCGCACCGCCGACACCTTGAACCCCGTCTTCCCATAAGGGCTGTTCCCATCGGCGATCTGGAACTGCCCATACACCGCCACTTCTTTGTCCCACTCCACGCGGTTCGCCCCACCCGCCACCTCCACCAGGATGATCTGATTCGGCGGCGGCGGCGGCGTATGGATACACATCCCCGCTTGCGGAACTAGCAGGAACTCGTTCACCTCCTCTTCGTCGTCATCGAAAGGCACCATGTAGCCGCGGATCTTGATGTTGCCGCCCACGAAGGCCATCAGGTCCGGCGTCGACTTACCGGTCTTCACCTCAAGCCCGCGCAGTAGCCGCCACTCCAGCGAACGGTACCCGTCCAGTGGCACCGGCTTCGGCCCCTGCGCCTGCTGCGCGTTCGCGTCCTCAGGCAACTCGAACTTACGCTCCTCGACAGCCTTCGGTGCCTCGCTCTGCGCCACCTCGACGGTCTTGTAAGTGGGCCCGCACCCGCAGCAGATTAGGTAGCAAGCTAGCAAAATGGCCATGATACGCTTGAATTGCGAGTGTATAGTCGGCATCATCGTAAAGCTAGGGTTCTCTTCGCCCTTTCGGATGTACTGTTGACGGCTCTGGCCTTCGAAGCCGCCTACCTAACTCGATCCTTCCTGCCTCTCGAAAAGGACTTCGCCCTCGGCGCTCCGCTCAAGACCTTGCTCTTCGGCGCCGCTGCCATCGCCACCGTCTTCTTCGCGCTCTGGGTACAACTATATGATCGCCTAGACAGCGCCGACAAATGGGCCGTTCTGCGCGAGTCTATCAAGCAATCCGGCTTCAGCGGCGTCTGCCTCGTCCTCTTCGAGTTCCTCTTGCGGCTCGACCTCAGTCGCGGCTTTCTGCTGCTTTTCCTCGCCATCCAGCTCTTCCTCTTCACCCTCTTCCGCTGGAACTCGGGCCGCTTAGTGGGCTTGATCCGCCGCGAGTTCGGCGGCCCTCACTTCGTCCTCATCTACGGCGAAGGCGCCGAAGCCCAACGCCTCGCGAGCCTCGTCCAGTCGAGCAGCCAGTTCGAGATCCGCCTCCTCGGTACGCTCTCGGACCCCGCTCTTCTCCGCGACAAGATCCGCGAGCACGTCGTCGACGAAGTGCTGTTTGCCGTGCCTCCATCGAAGCTCAGCGAGATCGAGGACATTATGCTCGCCTGCGACGAGGAGGGAGTCCGTACTCGCCTAAGCCTTGACTTCTTCGCGCACGTCAACAGCGAGCTCTACCTTGACCGTCTAGGCACAACGCCCTTGCTGACCTTCAGCGCGACCCCGCACGACGAGATCAAGCTCCTCGCCAAACGCGCTTTCGACTTTGTAGTCGCCGCCGTCGCTCTTGTACTGCTCTCGCCTATCCTGCTCGTAGTCGCGCTCCTCATCAAGCTCACCTCCAAAGGCAACGTGCTCTTCCGGCAGGAGCGTTGCGGCCTCAACGGCCGCCGCTTCGACGTCATCAAGTTCCGCTCCATGGTCCACGACGCCGAACAGCGCCGTTCTGAAGTCGAACACCTGAACGTCAAGAAGCTCAACTTCAAGATCCCCAAGGATCCGCGCCTGACGCCCATCGGCTACTGGCTCCGCAAGTTCTCGATCGACGAGTTGCCCCAGTTCTGGAATGTCCTCAAAGGCGACATGTCGCTCGTCGGCCCCAGGCCCGCGATCCCCAGCGAGGTCGCCCAGTACGAAGGATGGCAACGCCGCCGCCTGCGCATGCGCCCCGGCCTCACCTGCATCTGGGCCATCTCCGGCCGCGACCAACTCGATGTCGACACCGTCATGCGCCTCGACATGGAGTACATCGATAACTGGAGCCTCTCGCTCGATAGCCAGATCCTCCTGCGCACCATCCCGCTCGTCCTCTTGGGCCGGGGCGCGAACTAAGGAACACCCCGAACATGAATCTGCTCCCCACCGAAGAAGAAGTCATCGAACTGCTCCGCGAGACGGGCTCACTCCGCAAGGGCCACTTCGTCTACCCCGATGGCACTTACACCAACGAGTACCTGCAAGTCGCGCTAGCGATGAGCGACTACAAGAACGCCAAGATGCTGAGCGTCGCGCTAAGCCGGAAGATCCGCGCCAACACGGAGCTACGAGCCATGATCCCGCGCCTTTCACTGGTGGCGCCCGCCACCGGTGGCCTGCCAGTGGCCTACGGCATGGTCGAGGCCCTCGGCGCGCAACGCGTCTACTGGGCCGAAGAAGACATCGAACGTCAACCGGTGCGCTTCCGCCAGTTTGTCGAGCCTCGAGCCGGCGACAAGATCTTGCTTGTGGACGACATCTTCCGCACAGGCCGCAAGCTTAAGTCCCTCAAGGCGCTAGTTGAGAACTACGGCGCCGAAGTCGTCGGCCTCGCGGTCATGGTCTATCAGCCTTGGCCGAACGCCCCAAGCTTCGCGCCCCTGCCCTTCTTCCATCTCGCCAAGCTCGACGGCTTCGCCTCCACGGAAGTGCCCGCCGAACTCTTGAAGGACGAGACGCAGATCACTAAGGTGCTGGTATAAACACGAAGAGCCTACTGGGCGCGTCTTCCGGCAGCAGGTAGAGCTTGCCGTTGCGATAGGTAACGCCTTCGTTCGTGTAAGGCACGCCGCGGTCGGTCTTGCCCGCCGTGATGCGGCGCAGGACATGCAAGTCCGGTAGGCGCAGCCATTCGATGGCGCCGTTGTCCTTATCCCGATTGCCGCCGCCAAGCAGCATGCCGCGATCCACCTTGATGTCCTGCCAATCGTAGGGTGAAGGGTTCGGGCGCTTGTCGATCTCCTCGCCCGTCATCGTCCACGTATAGACCGTGCGGCTGCCCCAACTGCCGCCGATGAGCCGGTTGCGGGCGGGCGCGATGCAGCCGATGTGGTCCTTGACCTCGAAGCCACTCTCCTTGGCGAGGGTCATCTTATTGCGCTTCTCGATGTTTGATGGCCCGTCGCGATCATACTCAGCCACCGGCACCCACAACGAGTCCCCATTGAGCGCGAGACCGCCGGGATGGATCTTCGCGCCGTCGGTTACTTCGGCGCTCTTCACGACTTTGCCAGTCTTGAGCGAGATGCGGTAGAGATAGCCTTTGCGGGCCTTGCGGTCGACCGACGAGACCCAAAGCCAATCGCCTTCGATGTCGATGCCTTGGACGTGATGGAGGTCTTGCTTGATCTCGAGAGTGCGTTCGAGCTTCCAGTCTTCGAGCTTCTCATCCGCCGCCAAGGCCAACAGCACGGCGCTAACCCAGAAGCTCATTGAGTTCCTCCGCGAATTTAGCCGCTTTCGCGGCGTCGGGCATGGCGATGAAGACCGTGTCGTCGCCCGCGATGGTGCCCACCACCCCGGGCCAGTTCTCCTGGTCGAGCGCAATGGTCAGGCTCATCGCGTGGCCGGGCGAGGTGCGCAGGACCACGAGGTTCTGAGCGGCGGCGGCCGACGTCAGGAACTCGCGGGCGAGCACCAGGAAACGGCTTGAGTTTCCAGCCATCTCGGCGTAACCCGTGGGCGTCTTGACGAGGCCCAACTCGCGGATGTCGCGCGAGAGCGTAACCTGCGTGGTATCAATGCCTTCGTCGTGCAGCAAGCGCGCCAACTGCTCCTGCGTGTGGATCTTCTGCGTCTTGATCAGACTCAGAATGCGTTGGTGGCGCGTAGTCTTGGGCATCGCACTCAAAGCGTCTTCAGGCGCTCCTCCGCTTCAACGAGGGCCTTCGCGACAGTGTCCGGCGCGGTGCCGCCGGGGACGGCGCGGGTCTTCATGCCTTGGCGCGGGTCCTTCAGGATAGCGACGAAGTCCGGCGTGAAGTGCTCGTCGAAAGCCTTCAATTCATCGGCCGTAAACTCGGCGGGGTTCTTGCCGGTCTTGATGCCGTGGAGAACCAAGCGGCCCGCGAGCTTGTGGGATTGATGGAAGGCTAGGCCATTACGCGCCAGAGCCTCGGCTATGTCCGTCGCGACGACCCAGCTTTCGGCGCATGCCTTCTCCGGCAACGCTGTGTTCAGCGTGACTTGTTGGGCGACGATGCACGCCATCTTTAAGCAGGCGACGGTCTGATCCGCGGCTTCGAAGACTGGCTCTTTGTCTTCCTGCATGTCGCGGTTGTAAGTGAGTGGCAGGCCCTTCATGGTGACAAAGAGTGCCGAGTATGCCCCGAAGACGCGTCCGCACTTGCCGCGGATGAGCTCAAGCGAGTCGGGATTCTTCTTCTGCGGCATCAGGCTCGAGCCGCTGGTGACGCCGTCGCTCAAGTCGAGCCAGCCGAACTCCTCGCCCGAGTACAGGATCCAGTCCTCGGCCAATCGCGAGAGGTGCAGCATGGCGAGGTTCGCCGCGTGCATGTAGTCGAGGGCGAAGTCGCGGTCGGCGCTCACGTCCATCGAGTTCTTGGTGATGGCGGCGAAGCCCAAATCTTTCGCAATGGCGTGACGGTCGAAGGGGAAAGCGCTGCCGGCCAGCGCGCCACTGCCAAGCGGCAAGACGTTCGTGCGGGCGTGCGCTTGGCGCAGCCGTTCGACGTCGCGCGCGAACATCTCGAAGTACGCCAGCAGGTAGTGCGGCCAGAGGACGGCCTGCGCGCGGCGCAGGTGCGTGTAGCCGGGAATGACGGCCTGCGGATACTGCTTGGCCAAGGCGAGCAGCGCGGCCATCAATTCCTTGACGGATTCGATGGTGATCTCAATCGCGCCGCGCAGCCAGAGGCGCGTGTCGAGCGAGACTTGTTCGTTTCGGCTGCGGCCCGTGTGGATCTTGTCGGCAACGGCGCCCGCCTTCTCCTTGAGCTTGCGGATGACGAAGGAGTGGACATCCTCGTCGGTAGCGCCCGCGAAGTAGTTGGGTTGCTTGCTCTCGATGAGGATCTCGGCGAAGGTTGCGACGATCTTCTCGCGCTCATCCGCCGTCAAGATGCCGACGCTCTCCAGGGCTCGCGCGAAGGCCTGCGAGCCCGCGATGTCGGCCTCGATCAAGCGGCCATCGAAGTGCAGCGACTCCGAGAATTTTTCGAAAAACTTATCCTGACCGCCTTCAAAGCGGCCACCGTAGAGCTTGTCTTGCATCTTCTACTTCTAGCTTAGGAGAGCAGCATCAAAAGCAACGCCTTCTGGGCGTGCAGGCGGTTCTCGGCTTGGTCGAAGACGTAGGATTGCTTCGACTCGATGACGGCGTCGGTGACTTCTTGCTCGCGCTTGGCGGGCAGGCAGTGCAGGAAGATGGCGTCGCCCGAGGCTTGCGCCATGAGCGCCTCGTTGACTTGGTAGGGCGCGAAGATCTTCTTGCGTTCTTCGGCTTCGGCCTCTTGGCCCATGCTGGCCCAGACGTCGGTGTAAATGACATGCGCGCCGGAGACGCCTTGCGCGGCGTCGTTGGTGACGTCGATCTTCGCGCCGGTCTCCGAGGCGAAGACGCTTGCTTGAGCCAGGACCGCCGCCTTTGGCTCATAACCTTGCGGGCAGGCGACGGTGACGCTCAAGCCGAGGCGGGCGCCGGTGAGCATGAGCGAATGGGCGACATTGTTGCCATCGCCAACGTAGGTGAGCTTCAAGCCCTTGGCCGAACCGAAGCGCTCTTCGATGGTCTGCATATCGGCGAAGGCCTGGCAAGGATGGTAGAGGTCGCTCAGGGCGTTGATGACGGGCACGCTCGACCATTGCGCGAGCTGGTCGACGGTGTCTTGCGCGAAGGTACGGGCGACGATGCCATTGGTCCAGCGGTCGAGGTTGCGGGCGACGTCCTTCAAGGGCTCGCGGTCGCCGATGGGGCCCATGGAAACGACGGCGTCGCCGCCGAGTTGCTTGATGGCGAGTTCGAAGGTGAGGCGCGTGCGAAGCGAGGGCTTCTCGAAGAGGAGACTGAGGTAGCGGTAGCGGAGCGCGGTGGCGTAGCGGGTAGGATTGCGCTTGACGTCGCGGGCGAGGTCGAGCAACTCGCGGAGTTCGAGGGAGCTCAGCGAGAGGTCGCTGCAAAGGTCGGCGGCGGCGATGCGCGGCGCCGCGTCGCTGATGGGTGTGGGGCTCGGCATAGAGTCTCTTTCTCAAAAACAAACAGTCGGCTGAATTTTTATTCAGCCGACATGAATAATCATACAACGATCTGACGGGCTGCCGTGGCGGTCAGTTCCAGAAGGTTTGCGGCCTGACCTTGAAGATTTTTGCGAGCTTATCGGCGGCGTCCCGCGTAATTGACCGTTGGCCATTGACCAAATTTGTGGCTTGAGCTTGAGTCACGCCCAAGAGCCGCTCCAATTCTGTTTTCGAGATTCCTCGTTCCTCCATGAGAGCTTGCAGTGCCTGCGCCGGGGAGCCAGCTTCCGCGCTTTCGTCATCGTAGACATCAAGGAGCACGCGCAGCAACTCGGCATACTCAAGCTCCTCTGCGGAGTCGCCCCCGAAGTCGAGGCGCTCCAACTGTGCCGCCCATTTGCCGTACTCGGCGTCATTGCGGACCCGGTGGGGAAGCTCCTAGGCGAGCAACTTCCCATACTTTGTAGCGTTCCGCGTCAAGCCCATTTGAGCCATTCTTTTCTGTCGTACTCCGCGTGGCTGAAGAGCGCCTTCACGTGGATCGCTTGGCGATCCCAACGCGGCATCGGAATCTCTCGTGCCGCGTCTCCGGCTCAAGGTTAACAATGAGAATGGAAACCGTGCGCATGCCTGACCTTAAGCTGAATGAAGTCCCGAACACGGAGACGCTATTGCACTTGCTTCGCTCGACCGAGCACGACTTTGTCGAGCGGAAGCCAAAGAAGCAGAACGGAGACTGGCTTCAGACGGCGGTTGCATTTGCGAATAGCACCCCAATCGGATATCCCGCGGTACTCTTCGTGGGCGTCGACGATAAGGGCGTTCCGCAGGAGAGGGAGGAGAAGGACGGCAAGTCGTTAGAGGCCCGATTAGAGATCCTGCAACAGTCGATCACCGATACCTTGAATCAAGCGTACCCACCTTTCTATAAATTCTTCGTTCCGCTGACACTGGATGGCGGCGGGTGCATCGCAGTGGTGATCCCTGGAAGTTCCTCCCGGCCACATTTCGCTGGAAAGGCTTACGTTCGCCACGGGTCGTCTACGAAGGAATCTTCTGAAGCGCAGTTCGATGCACTGATAGCCGAACGGAGTTCAAAGGTGTATGAACTTCGCAAGCTTATCGGAAAGAAAGCGTTGATCGAGCACTTCAGGAAAAACTATACCGGATCAGCCGGGCGAGGCCCAATTGAGGTTGTCGATTGCAATCTGCACTACTTGACATATGGATACGGAACTCCGCCTAAGCTAATATCGATTCCCGTTGAACGCTTGGCCTTGACTTTCGATCACGGGCAGAACACTCCGGTATTGCAAACGTGGGAGCCAGGTAGCTAAGGGGCGCGGTAGATGGTGGTGTAGCCGGCGACCAGGGCGCCGATGCCGGCGCCGTAGAGGGCGCCGTTGGCGCCTAGGAGGAGGGCAGTTTCGCCGCGGACGAAGTCGCCGGGAAGGAAGAAGCCGACTACGGCGCCGATGGCGCCGCCGATGCCGGCGCCTTTGGCTGCGTTGAGGGCGCGGGCTTTGCCGGTGCGGAGGGCTACTCGCTTGATGTCGCGCACTTCGTGGCGCTGTTCTTGCTTGTTGGTCAGGATGGTGATGCCGCTTGCGTCGGCGCTTTGGAATTTGCCGTAGATGGAGGTTTTGGCGAGTTTGAGCTTGATCTTGCGACCGGGCTGGATCGAAGGGACTAGGTTCCAGTCGGATTGGGCAAAGGCCGAGATGGCGAGGAAGAGGATGAGAGCGACGCGCATGTCTTGGAGTGGATCATGATTGCGCGCCTGCCGCAATCCGGTTTGGCCCTACTGAGAACCAAGGATCTTGGTGACGATGCCGGCGATGTCTTTAGTCTTGATGGCTAGCGGGCGGGTGTGGAGGCCGGGGCCGTAGTGGAGGAAGAGGGACATCAGATCGGTGCGGGTGGGGATGGGGCCGTGTTCGCCTTTGGGGTTGGCGAGTTTGCGCGCGGCTGGTGCACCGGTCAGAGAGCTCACGGACCAGCCGGGTTCTAGGTCGAAATAGAGGTCGGCGGCGCGATCGCCGCCGATGCCGTAGTCCTTGGCGATGGCTTCGGGCCAGTAGAACTCGCGAAAGACCTTCTTGCCTTCGAAGGTGTAGGCGGCGAGTTTGGCTTGGAGTTCTTCGAGGAGTTGGCGCTTCGCGGCGGCCGGGACTTTGCCTCCCTGCCAGTCATCGGTGTTGACGAAGAGGCCATAGTAGGAGGCGAAGACTTTGTCGCGATAGCCCCATTCTTCGAGGAGATTGTTGAGGCGGAGCTCGTGGTTTATGGCGGTCATGCCGTGGTCGCTCACTACGATCAAGTGGTCTTGGTCGCGGCGATGTTTGAGTAGTTCGCCGACTCGCCAATCGGCTATTGAATAGCCCCATTCGCGGTAGGGATCGAGGAAGGCTTCGCCTTGAGCGGCGTAGCCCCACCATAGGTGGAGCATGTCGTCGGTGAGGCTCAAGTAGTCGACGATGAGGCGAGGGTCGTTGGCCTTTTGCATCGCCTCGGTGTAGCGCTGCGTTTGGCGGGCGTGAAGTTCCAGCGTTTCGAGGAAGCGGCGCTCGGCGAGCCCATCTTCGAGGATTTTGCCGAAGGCGCCTCGCGAGTACGGCGTGCCCGCGCCGTTGCCCACGAAAGGGCCGGCTTCGGCGTAGAGCTTTGCGAGGGTCGCCGTGTCTTGCGTGGCGCCTTCGGTGCAGTAGCTGACTTCCTTGCCGAGGCTTTGGTAGAGGATGAAGTCGCGGCCATCCTCCCGGACTTCGAAAAGACGGTAGTAGACGCCGGCGTTGGGCTTGAGCTCGAGCGGGTCGCTGAAATAGCGGGCTAGTTTGCGCGGCTTCGCACTTGAGGTGAAGGGCTCATCTTCGACTTTCCAGAGATCGACGTCGACGTGCTGGGCGGCGTTACGTAGCCGGACGGCGTCATAGCGTCTGGACTTGGCGTAGACCGCGCCTTCGATCTTGGAGTCTTTGGCGGCGTAGCCGAAGTAACGCGGCGGCTTGCGGGACTTGGGGCCAGGAAAGCCTTCAGGCCGCTCATCGAGCCACTTGACGTCAGGGCCGCGGAGGACTCGCTCGGGCGCGACTTCGGCGGTTTGGTAGCCATTGAGAAGCGAAACGCCCGGGCCGGAGTTCTTCGGGTTGCAGGGAAAGCCTTGCGTGGTGTTGTGGGCGATGGTCTTGACGCCTTGGCGCGCAAGAGGAAGCCAGAAGTTCTCGCGATCCAGTTGTTCGGCGCGGAAGCCGTTGACACGTTCGTCGAAGCGATGGCGATTGCGGGGACGCAGGGCGACGTTGTTGGCCGTGACGCCGTTCTCGTCGCCATAGGCGCCCGTGAAGAGGCTAGCGTGGCCGGCGGCTGTCAGGCTCGGGAAGGCCGCTTGCATCGGAAGCAGAACTCCTTCGCGCGCCATCCGCTTCATGTTGCGCATCGCGCCCGTGGCCGGGTCTTCCGTGAAAGCGTGGTGGCCGAAGCCGTCGAGGCTGATAAGGAAGACGCGCGTCGTCTCGTCTTGCGCCGCTAGAGTGACTGCCAAGCAGCAAAAGAGAAACGCGCGCATGGTAGTTATCCCTTGACGACGATGTTGACGAGCTTGCCGCCGGGCACGATGATCTTGACGATCTCCTTGCCGTCGAGGAAGGCGGCGACCTTCTCGTCGGCGCGCGCGGCGGCGATGGTGTCGGCCTCGCTAGAGCCGGTGGCGATGCGTATCTTACCGCGGAGCTTGCCGTTGACTTGAACGGGGACTTCGATTTCGTCCTCGATCAAGTAGGCTGGGTTGACCGAGGGCCAGGATTGGTGGAAGACGGCGCCGGTTTCGCCGATCTCTTCCCAAAGTTCGGCGGCCATGTAGGGCGTGAAGGGCTCGAGCAAGAGGATGATGGTGCGGAGGATCTCTCGCAGGGCCCTGGGCGTCAGGCCTTCTTCGACGGCGTAGAGTTCGTTGGTAAGCTCCATGAGGCCGGCGATGGAGGTATTGAAGTGCCAACGGTTCTCAAAGTCCGAAGTGAGCTTGCCGATGGTTTGGTGGAGCTTGCGGAGGGCGCGTTTGTCCGATGGGGAGAATTCCGCTGTGTCAGCGGCGTTCATGCGGTCGACGTTGCGTGTCAGAAAGCGATAGACGCGGCCGAGGAAGCGGTACTGGCCTTCGACGCCGGCATCTTGCCAATCCATGTCTTTGTCGGGAGGTGCGGCAAAGAGGATGTAGAGGCGGCAGGTGTCGGCGCCGAATTTGGCGACCATCTCTTCGGGGTCGACAATGTTGCCGACACTCTTGGACATCTTCTTGCCGTCCTTGTTCACCATGCCTTGGGTGAAGAGCTTGCGCGCGGGCTCGCCGTTCTGGATGACGCCGATGTCGCGCATGACCTTGGTCCAGAAGCGCGAGTAGATCAGGTGGAGGATGGCGTGCTCGACGCCGCCGATGTATTGATCGATGGGGAACCACTTGGCGATCTTCGCGGAGTCGAATGGTTTTTCGCTGTTGTGCGGATCGCAATAGCGGTAGAAGTACCAACTGGAATCGACGAAGGTGTCCATGGTGTCCGTCTCGCGGCGGCCGGGGCCTCCGCATTGTGGGCACGTGGTTCTCCAGAAGCTTTCGTGACGCGCGAGCGGCGATTCGCCGGCGCCGGTGATCTCAACGTCGAGCGGCAGAAGAACGGGGAGATCCTTTTCGGGGACGGGCACTACGCCGCACTGGGCGCAGTGGATCATGGGGATGGGCGTGCCCCAGTATCGTTGGCGCGAGACTCCCCAGTCCTTCAAGCGATACGTAATAGCTGCCGTGCCGAAGCCTTTTTCGGCGGCGTAGGCGGCCATCTTCTTGCGTGCTTCAGCGGTGGGAAGGCCGCTGAAGGGGCCGGTGTTGTAGCTTTCGCCGTAGTCGGTGAAGGGTAGCGTTGGCTCCTCGGAACTGCCTACGGGACGCACGACGGGAATGACAGGGATGCCGTACTTGCTACAGAATTCGAAGTCGCGCTCGTCATGCGCGGGCACGGCCATGATGGCGCCAGTGCCGTAGCCCATGAGGACGAAGTTACCGATCCAGACGGGTGTCTTTTCGCCGTTGTAGGGGTTGATGGCGTGAGCGGCGGTGGCGAAGCCGTCTTTCTCGATGCTGCCGGGATCCTTGCGGCCCTGATCGTCGATCATGGCCTTCAGGCGCGCTTTGTCTTCGGGCTTGATGAGTTGCGCGGCGAGGGGATGTTCGGGGGCGAGGATCAAGCAGGTGGCGCCGTAGATGGTGTCGACGCGCGTGGTGAAGACGCGGATCTTCTCGCTTGAGTTCTCCAGAGTGAAGTCGACCTCGGCGCCTTCACTGCGGCCGATCCAGTTGCGCTGCATGGTAATGACGCGCTCGGGCCAGCCCTCCTCGAGGGTCTTCAGATCGTTCAAAAGTTCATCGCTGTAGGCGGTGGTTTTGAGGAACCATTGTTCAAGCGAGCGTTGTTGGACGGGCGTTGTTTCGTGGCGCCAGCAGCAGCCGTCGACGACTTGTTCATTGGCAAGAACGGTGGCGCATTCGGGGCACCAGTTGACGAGGGACTCCTTACGGTAGGCGAGGCCCTTCTCGTACATCTTCACGAAGAACCATTGGTTCCAGCGGTAGTATTCGGGCTCGCAGGTGGCGATTTCGCGTTCCCAATCGATGGAGAAGCCGAGGCGCTTCAAGCCCTTCTTCATTTGGGCGATGTTCGCGATGGTCCATTCGCGGGGTTGACGGCCGCTTTTGATGGCGGCGTTTTCGGCGGGCAGGCCGAAGGCGTCCCAGCCCATGGGGTGGAGGACGTCGTAGCCGCGCATGCGCATGAAGCGGGCGAGAGCGTCGCTGATGGCGTAGTTGCGCGCGTGGCCCATGTGGAGGCGGCCACTGGGGTAGGGAAGCATGGCGAGGACGTAGTACTTCTTGTCGGACTCTTCGCGCGTCCGGTAGAGCGCGGGGTCGGCTTCCCAGCGGGCGTGCCACTTCTCTTCGAATTCTTGGGGGTTGAATTGTTTCTCGGGCATCTTCTCAGGTGGGGAGGGCAGAGTTGTCTTTCAGGGTAGCGTTTAGCGCCTAGTGGTTAACGATAGTAGTTCTTCATCCAGGCGTGGCGGCGGAGCGTGTCAAGCTCCGTGCCGCTCAGGGCGGGGAAATCGCTTACGGCGCAATTCGCTTCGGCGGTTTCCACGCGGCGCATGCCGGGGATGACGGTGCTGACGGCGGGGTGGGCGAGGACGAAGCGCAGGGCGCGTTGGGCTAGAGTTCCGGCGATGTTGGCGGTGTCTTTTTGCAAGGCTTCAACGCGGGGGGCGACTTCGTTTAAGCGGCCGTCGCGGAAGTACCAATCGCGGAAGTCGCCCTCAGGGAATTTGGTGTCGCGCGTGAGGGCGCCGGTGAGCGAGCCTTCGTCAAGCGGGACGCGGGCGAGGACGCCGACGCCGTGTTCGAGGCAGGCGGGGAAGAGCCAGCGCTCGGGGGATTGTTCGAAAACGTTGTAGATGACTTGTACCGTGTCGATGGCCTTGCTCGTCACTAGATCGAGGGCGCTGTCGGGCATATGGTCATTGATCGAGACACCGAAGTACTTCACCTTGCCGGACTTCTTCAGGTCTTCGATGGCGCGGCGCCATTCGTCTTGATGAAACCAGATGGGGTTCCAGACGTGGAATTGTTGGAGGTCGATTTGTTCGAGGCCGAGGTTCTTGAGGCTGGTTTCGGTGGACTCGATCGAGTACTGGTAGGGGAAGACTTCGTCGAGCGGAACGGCCGGGGCGGCGGGCCAGATGCGGTTCTTCGGCGGGATCTTGGTGGCGACGTGGATCTTCTTGCCCGCTTCACGCGCGACGCGGCCGACGAGGGTTTCGCTGTGGCCTTCGTTGTATGCGAGGGCGGTGTCGATGAAGTTGAGGCCGAGCTCGATCGAGCGGCGGAGAGCTTTGAGCGAGTTATCGTCATCGCCGCCGAGCCATTGCTTGCCGCCGATGCCCCAAGCGCCGTAGCCGATTTCGCTGACTTCGATCCCGGTGGATCCGAGTTTGCGGTAGTTCACTTTAGGATTTTCCCATGAAGTATTCTTTGGGCATGGGACGCTTGATTGCGTTTGTGCTGTTCGCGTCGTGTTTGATGGCGGCGAACTATAAGCTTTATTTGCGCGAGGGCGGCTTTCATGTGGTGCGGGAGCACAAATTGGTGGAGGACCGCGTGCGGTATTACTCGACGGAGCGCGGGGACTGGGAGGAGATTCCCGTGGCGCTGGTGGATTTGATTAAGACGCAGAGGGAGTTGAAGTCCCGCGAGGATGCATTGGCCGAGGAGAAGCAGATTGTGGCCGAGGAGGCGGCGGCGTTGCGCGAGATGCGGAAAATTGTCGCGTCGATTCCGGAGGAGCCTGGGGTGTATAAGGTCATTGACGGGAAGATGACGGCGTTGAAGATCGCGGAGTCAAGCATCGTTACCGACAAGAAGCGGCAGGTGTTGAAGGTGATTACGCCGATTCCGATTGTGGCGGGGAAGAGCACGATTGAGTTGACGGGGACGACGAGCGCGACGGTGTTTTCCGAGCGGCGGCCGGAGTTTTATATACGGCTGAGCGCGGTGCAGCAGTTTGGGTTGGTCCAACTGACGCCGAACGAGAAGAAGAAGTCGCGGATCGTGGAGACGGTGCAGGTGATTCCGGTTTCGAAGGAGTTGTTTGAGGAGCGGAAGGAGCTAGAGATTTTCCGGCAGCAGTTGGGGGAGGGCTTGTACAAGATTTGGGCGCAGGAGGATATGGCGGTGGGGGAATATGCGTGGCTGGAGTTTACCGAGGGGAAGGCGAATCCGCAGATTTGGGATTTTCGGATTCAGTAGCGGGCGTCTGCCGCCATGGGCTTGCTGGAAACGCAAGCGTGTATCTGGATAGCATCACAAGGTTCAGGTCCATGCCTATGTGGCGAAGCTGGAAGGAGCCTAGGAGGAGTCGCCGCGGGCGGGGCGCCACGAAGTTCCGAGAGGATTGAATCGGTCGCGCGAATACGTCAGTCCGTTTCAGACGCATGGCGATGATGCACCGTTTGGAAGCACATTCTGATTTCGCAAAGCCTTTCGGCCAGAAAGGCCCTCGCGGCGCTCTTGATAGGGTGGAGTCCGCGCGGTGGAGGAGAGGGGAGAACCGGCTGGTGATCCCACAAAGTTGGCGGAGGCTCGCGCGCGGCTATGTGCCTAAGGGTGGCTGAGGGTAAGCAGAATCTCGACGGGCATGCCTTCGTGGATTTGTTCTTTTTGGCGTATGGAGGCTTTGAGGGGGAGGACGTAGGCGCCGGATTTTTTGTCGGGGAAGAGGCTGGTTTGCCAGCGGGTGTAGTTGATCTGGACGGTGACCTTCACGGTGCCGAAGGCTTTGCGTTTATTGTCTGGGAGCGATTGTTTGATGGCTTCGGCGATGGGTTTGGGGACGCTTACGAAGGTCCACGAGGCCTCGCCGTTCCAGAGCCAGACGTTGGCGGTAAAGGTGAACTCCTGCATGGCTTGTTGACCGCAGCTTTCAACGCTACTTTACGATGGATGGGATGAGGATGTTTGCGCTTTTCTGGCTGGTGGGAAGCTTGGTGGCGGCGGAGCCTAGCAAGGAGCGTGTCGCGCAGATGGTGGAGGAGGCGCGGAAGGCGTTTGGCGTGCCGGGCGCGGCGGTGGCGGTGGTGCGGGATGGAATGGTTATTTATCAAGCGGGGCATGGGGTTCGTGAGTTGGGGAAGCCAGAGGCGACGACGGTGCACTCGACGTTTCAGATCGCTTCGACGACGAAGGCGTTTACTACGGCGGCGATGGCGATGCTGGTGGATGAGGGGAAAATGTCTTGGGACGACCCGGTGCGAAAGCACGTCGATTACTTCCGGTTGCGGGACGCGCAGGCGGATGCGCTGGTGACGTTGCGGGATTTGGTGAGCCACCGGACGGGGTTGCCGCGGCACGATGTGTTGTGGGTGCGGACGGGTTATGACCGCGAGAATTTGATACGGCGGATGGCTTATGCGAAGCCCACGGAGCCGATCCGGACGAAGTACCAATATCAGAACATCATGTTCACGACGGCGGGCGAGGCGGTGGGGAAAGCGAGCGGGTTGGGATGGGACCGATTTGTGCAGCAGCGGATTTTCGAGCCGCTGGGGATGAAGGATTCGTCGACGGTTTACGCCGAGATGATTGGGAAGTTGGACAGGGCGATGCCGCACTTGAAGCGCGATGAAAAGGCAGTGGCGGGCCAGTGGGGGAACTACGACAACATTGGCGGGGCGGGATGCATTGCTTCGAGCGTGGCGGACATGACGGAGTGGCTGCGGTTGCAGATGGCGTTGGGCGAGTATAACGGCACGCGGCTGGTGAGCGCGAAGAACTTGCAGGAGACGCATTTGCCGAGTATGTTTAACCGGCTGACCGAGGCGCAGCGGGAGATGCAGCCGGAGTTCACGCAGACTACTTACGGGATGGGCTGGAGCATTAATCACTACCGGGGCGAGATGCTGGTGATGCATGCGGGGGTGTTGAGCGGGTTTCGGGCGCTGGTGACGATGGCGCCGGGGAGGAAGTTGGGTTTTGTGGTGCTCGCGAATTTGAATGGGACGCAGATGCCGGAGGCTTTGACGAACTCGCTGCTGGATGAGTATTTGGAGTTGCCGAAGACGCGGGATTGGAACGCGCATATGTTGACGGCGGTGAAGAAGAGCGAGGAGAAGGAGGCGTTGGAGAAGCGGGAGAAGCTGGCGGCGCGGAAGAAAGACACGCGGCCGAGTTTGGATTTGGCTTCGTATGTGGGGACTTACGAGGAACCGGCTTATGGGGAGGCGCGGGTGACGTTGCAGGAGGGGAAGTTGCGGATTGAGTGGGCGCGGTTCAGCGGGGCGCTGGAGCATTGGCACTTCGATACGTTTCAAGCGAAAGGGCAGTCCTCTTTGAACGATGCGATGGTGACGTTTACTTTGAACGCGGAGGGCAAAGTGGAGGGGTTGCGGCTGCTGGATCAGGATTTCGTCAGGAAATCGAAGTAGATGGCTAGGCTGCCGGATAGCCGCGTATTTCTGGCGACTGCGTTGGGCGGGTTGTTGGCGCTCTTCAGCTACAGCGTCTATAAGGTACAGGCCGATATCGGGAGCGCAATGGAGAGGGGGGAGACGTTGCGGCGCGGCTTCGACGAGCGGAACCGCGCGTTGAATCAACTGCGCAACGACATCGTGCTGACCGGGACGTACACGAGGGACTTTTTGCTGGACCCCGACGTCGAGGCGGCGGATGGGCATCGGGAGGAGCTGCTGCGCATTCAAGGGCGCATCGAGAACCTGCTGCGGTCGCCGGCGCTGCGGGCGGACTTAGAGACGCAGCGGCAGATCGCCGCCGGCTATCGCGAGTTTCGCGAAAGTTTGGAAAGCGTTCTGGATTGGCCGGCGGAGAGACGGCGGAAAGAGGGGTTCGCTTTCTTGCGGGCGCAGATGTTTCCCCGCAGGACGGCGTTGCTCGCGTTGGCGGACCGGGCGGGAAGTTGGAACGAGACGGAGTTCGGCCGGAGCACGCGGGAGATCCAGGCGATGTTCGCCGAGTTAAAGACAGGCATTGGAAGGCAGGCGACAATCTTATTGCTCATGGGTACGGGTTTGTCGGCGTTCGCCTACTGGAAGATCCGGGGGCTGGAGCGGCAAGCGGCGTTGCGTTTCGCCGAAGTGGAGGAAGGGAAAGCGAGGCTGGTCACCGCGCAGGAGGAGGAGCGGAAGCGAATTTCGCGGGAGTTGCACGACGGCGTGGCGCAAGATCTTGGGGCGGCGAAGATGGCGATCGAGGGAGCGCTAAAACTTGGGAAGACGGCGCAACTGGAGGAGGCTTGGGGGCTGACGAGCAGCGGCTTGCAGGCGGTGCGCAATATGAGTTTGCTGCTGCGGCCGTCGATGCTGGACGACCTGGGGCTGGGGCCGGCGCTCGATTGGCTGGCCCGGGAAACGATGCGGCGTACACAGATGAAGGTTCGAGTGGAGGCCGAAGGGCTGGACGGGTTGCCGGAGGCGGCGAGTGTATGCGTTTTTCGCGTCGTGCAAGAGGCGTTGCGGAACGCGGAGGAGCATGCGAAGGCGAGCGAGATCGCCGTGCGGGTGGTACGAGGTGGAGCGGCGCTGAACTTGAGCGTCGAGGACAACGGCGTGGGCTACGATGCGGCGAAGACGAAGGGGCTGGGCACGTTGGGGATGCGGGAGCGGGTGCAGTCGCTGGGTGGAAAGATGGAAGTGGAGAGTCAAGAAGGCGTAGGGACAGTGGTGGTGGCGGAGATTCCGGTATGAGCGTAAGAGTGTTGTTGGCGGACGACCACGTGATTTTGCGCAAGGGCCTGCGGGCCTTGCTGGAACGCGATGGCGGTTTTGCGGTAGTGGGGGAAGCCGGGGATGGGCGCGAGGCCGTGCGGCTGGCGGCGGAGTTGCGGCCGGACGTTGTGTTGATCGACGTGACGATGCCGCAGATGAATGGCATTGAAGCGACGCGGCAGATGAAGAGTAATGGCGGGCCCGCGGTGATTGTGCTGAGCATGCACAACGACGAGGGGTATGTGTTGCAGGCGCTGCGGGCGGGAGCGAAGGGGTACTTGCTGAAGGATTCGGCGGAGACGGAGTTGATGTTGGCTTTGGATGCGGTGGCGCAGGGGAAGGCGTATTTCAGCCCCGAGGTGTCGCGATTGTTGATTGAGGATTACTTGCATGGGCGGCGGGATTCCGGGCAAGTGGATCCCTATGAGACTTTGACGGCGCGGGAGCGGGAGATCCTACAGATGTTGGCCGAGGGGCGGAGTTCGAAGGAGATTGCGCAGGAATTGAACTTGAGCGCTTACACGGTGGAAACGCACAAGAGCAACATGATGGGGAAGCTGAAATTGCGCGGGCTGGCGGAGTTGATTTTGTTCGCGGTGCGGCGCGGGATTATTCGTTGAGGCGGCGGGAGGCCTTGACGTGCAGAATGGCGCGTTGGAGCGCTATCTCCGGGGCGGTGAGTGGGAAGTCCACGACGGCGACGTGGACGGGTGTGTTGGCGGGTATGGCCTGCTGCTCGTGTTTGGCGAGGACGTAATAGCCGTCGTGGGGGGCGTGTTCGGCGAGAGGGGCCTTGATGGCCTCGGCGGCGCGGGCGAGGATTTTTTGCCAGTGGGGCTGGTCGAGAATGCTGACTATGGGGATGGGCTCGTCAGACTTTTTGAGGCCGAGGATGCGCAGGAGCTTCGACATCGCTAGAGGGGGTTCTCGCCGAGTTGGTACTTCAGGACGGAGCGCAGGATTTGGTAGTCGTAGCGCGCGGAGGTATTGGCGACTTCGGCGGCGGTTTGATTGAGTTGGGCGGTGGAGAGTTCGACGATGGTGCTGAGGCCGAGGTCGTAGCGGGTTTGGGCCAAGTCGAGGGCGAGACGGGACTGGGTTAGGAGGTCGCCGGTGAGCTTGAGGCGTTCGTAGGCGGTGCGGGCGTTTAGGTATGCGGTGCGGACGTCGCGGGCGATTTGATTTTCGCGATCTTGTTTGACTTTCTCCAGGGCGCGGGCGCGCAGCGAAATCTCGGCTTGGCGGGCTTGGAAGAGCTTGCCATTCAGGATCGGAATGGAAACCGTGACGCCGGCGGCGCTGTAGGTGGCGGGTTGGTTGTTTTGCGCGAGGGGCATGACGCCGACGGCGCCGTTGAGCGTGAAGGATGGTTTGGAAGCTAACTTTTCGCTCTTCAGCTGGGCTTCATTGGCTTGGAGTTCGAGAGCGAGTTGGCGCAGTTCCGGGCGTTCGGCGATGGCTTTGCGGACCAGGTCTTCGGTGTCGTTGGGAAGGACTTCGTTGACGGGGCGATCGGAAAGGGTGAAGTCGGGGCGATCGCGTAAACCAAGGGCGGCGGCGAGTTCGGCTTCGGAGGCGTCGAGTTCATTCTGGGCGCGGGTGGCGAGGAGTTGCGCGTCGGCGAGATTCACTTTGGCGAAGGAGACGTCTAGCGTGGAGCGAAGCTGGCTTTGGGCGAGAGCTTCTACTTGATCAACGATCAATTGGCGGGCCTTGACCGTTTGTTCCGCCACGAGGACGAGTTGGCGGGAGCGGAGCGTCATGTAGAAGGCGCGGTCCACGGCCATGAGGACTTGGAGGCGGCTGGTGAGGATGGCTTGCCGTTGGCCGGAGGCGCGGAGCGTCGCGGCTTCGACTTGGAGATTGGTGCGGCCGTAATCGTAGAGATTCTGAGAGAGGCTGAGACCGGTAGCCGCGCGAGAAAAGAGTAGCGGGCTGTTGAGGCCCGCAACCGCAAGGCGAGTGCCCGCGTCGGCGCCGGAGGCGACGCTGCTGCTGGAAAGTTGCGGGGCAAGAGCGCTTCGAATTTGCAGCGGAATCTGGTCGGCCGCTTGGGCGGAATAGGAGAGGGCTTGGATGCCGGGATGATTGCGGAGGGCGAGTTCGCGGGCTTCCTCCAGCGTGAGGGTCAACTTTTGCGGCTGGGCGAAGAGCGATGCCGCACAGAGGGTGAGAAGGAGTTGTTTCAAGCGCGCACCTCACTGGGGTTCTTCTCGCCGCGGCGGTGGACAAGCAAGTAAGCGATGGGAACGACGAAAACGGTGAACAAGACGGATACGGACAAGCCGCCCAGCAAGGCGCGGGCCAATGGGGCGTAGGCCTCGCTGCCTTCTCCGAGTTTGAGGGCCATGGGAAGCAGGCCGATGATCGTAGCGAGGGAGGTCATGATGACGGGGCGGAGACGTACTTGCGCGCCCTGTGCGACGGCATCTCGCAGCGGCACTCCTTCCGAGCGGAGGTGGCGGGTGAACTCCACGATCAAAATGCTGTTGGAGACGGCGATGCCGACGAGCATGACGATGCCCATGAGGGACATAACGTTCAGGCTGGTGTTGGTGGACCAGAGAGTAAGGAGGACGCCGGCCAGACCGGGCGGCACGGCAAGGATGATGATGAAGGGATCGACAAAGCTGGCGAATTGGGCGACCAGCACGAGATAAAGCAGCACCAGCGCGAGAATGAGGCCGAGGCCGAAACTGCGAAAGCTCTGGCGCATGCCTTGGACGGAGCCGCGAAGATCGACGCGAACACCCGTGGGCAATTTCGTTTGCGCGATCAGGGCGTCTACGGAATCGGCGACGCGCGAGAGGTCCTCGCTGGCGGTTTGGACGAGGATGTCAATCGTGCGGCGGATCTGGTAGTGGTCGACGCTCGTGGGAGTACGGATGGCTTCGATGTTGGAGATCGCATCGAGACGGGATGGGGTGGGGTTGCCGGGGCCGCGGAGGGTGATTCCCTTGAGGTCGGCAACCGTTTTGATGTGAAGCTCCGGATATTGAACGGAGAGGAAGTAGTCGCGGCCGGACTTGGGATCGACCCAGAAACTGGGCGCGATCATCTGGTTGGAGGTAAGCGCGGTGATGACGTTTTGGACGACTTCCCGTTGGGTGAGGCCGAGTTCGGCGGCCCGCTTGCGGTCGACTTGGAGCCGGAGGGAGGGGTAGTCGAGATCTTGGGGGATGAAAACGCTGGAGACGTTGGGGATTCGTTTGACCCGGGTGGCCAAGGCCAAGGCCGTGTCATAGCTGCGCTGGAGATTGGAGCCGGTGACTTGGATGTCCAAGGGCGCGGCCATGCCCATATTGACGACGGAATCGACGAGGCCGCCGGACTGGAAGAAGACTTGGAGTTCGGGCATTTCGGCCTCGACTCTGGCCCTGACCTTGTCCATGTATTCGTAGCTGCCGGTGATATGGCCCTTCTTGAGGGCGACTTGTGTGAAGCCGGTGTGGGGGGCTGAATTTGGAGTGTAGATGGCCGAGATGTCGGGATAGGTGCCGATGTTGGAGACGATCAACTCCAGTTCGGATGGGGGAACGACTTCGCGAACGATGTCTTCCAGGCGTCCGAAGAGTTTGTCGGCGATTTCGATGCGAGTTCCCGAGGGGGCCTTCACGTTCATCATGAATTGGCCGGGGTCCGTGCGCGGAAAGAAGGCTGTGTCGAGGGACGGGTAGAGTAGGAAGCTCAGCGCGAAGAGAGCGCTTGAGCCCGCGAGGGTGGCCCAGGGGCGGGCGAGGCAGGCGTCGAGGAGGCGGCCGAAAGAGGCAAGGAAGGCGTTAAAGCCACGATTGAAAGCCGCGTTGAAGCGTCCGAAGAAACTCTTGGGAGCTTCGTCCGAAGGACCGTGACCGGCACTCTTGATGAAGCGGGCGCAGAAGAGCGGGACGACGGTGAGCGCCACGAAATAGGAGGCAAAAAGCGCGATGACGACCGCGACGGCCAAGGCGGTGAAAAGGAAGCGGGAGACGCCGTAAAGGAAGGTCACGGGGAAGAAAACGATGGCGGTTGTAATGGTGGCGGAGAGAACGGGAAGCGCGACTTCCTTGCCGCCCGCTTCGGCCGCGGTGGCGGGATCTTCACCCATCTCCAAGTGCCGGTAGATGTTTTCGAGGACGACGACCGAGTTATCGATAAGGCGGGAAAAGGCCAGGGCGAGTCCGCCGAGAACCATGGTGTTTACCGTACCGCCGAACCACTGCAGGACCATGAAAGTGGCGAAGACCGAGATTGGGATGGAAAAGAAGACCGCGATAGTCGCGCGGAAGCTGCCGAGAAAGAGCAGGATCATCGCGGAGGTTAGAAAGAGACCGATCGCGCCTTCATGAAGGAGCGTTTCGATGGCGGTCTTGACGAATTCCGATTGGTCGAAGACGACTTTGGTGACGAGCCCATCCGGCATATCGAGAAGCTTGCCGGCGCCGTCCCGGATGCCGTTGACGACGGCAATGGTGTTGGAATCGCCGCCTTGTTTGAGGATGGGCAGATAGACGGAGCGGTCGCCATCGACACGAACCACATTGGTTTGGATGGCGGCGGCATCGGCGGCCTTGCCAACATCGCCGACGCGGACTAGAGAGGTGCCGCTGACCTTGACGGGAAGTTCGTCGATCTCTTCGATTGTGTCCAACTGTGAATTCGAGAGGATGTTGTAGTCGAAGGGGCCGATCTTAACGCTGCCGGCGGGGAGAACGAGGTTCGACTCGTTGACGCCCCTGACCAGGTCCATGAGGGACATCTGGTAACCCTCCAGACGGTTGGGGTCGGCGTAGATCATGATGCGGCGGCCCGGCCCGCCGAAGGGTTGGGGGATGCTGGCGCCGGCGACGCTGGCGAGTTGCGTGCGGACGGAGTACTGCGCGAGATCGCGCATTTGCGTTTCCGTAAGGTCAGAACCACGGAAGGTGACTAGACAGACGGGCAGGGACGAAGCGTCGAACTTCAGCACGATGGGGGGCAAAGTGCCTTGCGGCAGGCGCCGTAAGTTCGCCATGGCGAGATTGGAAATGATGCTGGCGGCGATGTCGGGATCAGTGCCCGGTTGGAAGTAGATCTTGATGACGCTGACACCCGTAATGGAACGGGACTCCAGGTGGTCAATGTTGGAGGCGAGGGTGAAGAAGCGTTCGTATCGCGAAGTGATGTTGTTTTCGATCTGCTCGGCGGGCATGCCGTTGTAGAAGGTGGCCACGACGACGACGGGGATGTTGATGGGCGGGAAGAGATCGACGGGCATGCGGACCAGCGCCGCCCCCCCGAGCACACTCAAGATTAAGCACAGGACGACGATGAAGTACGGGAAACGAACGGCGAAAGACGACATGGGCTATTTGCCTTTCGCCTGGGGAAACGAAGTCGAGAGGCGAGGCGTGACCTTCATGCCAGGTTGCAACTGGGTGCGGCCACCCACAACGAACTGCTCGCCTTCCTCCGCTCCCGCGACGATCTCCGCCACTTCGGACGTTTCGATGCCCGTCGCGATGTTGCGCACTTCAATGACGCCGGATTTGTTCACGACCATCGCTTTCCGGGCGTCGCCGCTCCCGTCGAGGGCAAGAAGGGGAACCGTGAGCGCGTTCTCCCGGCTTTCAAAACTGAAGACGACTTCGGCGAACATGCCGGGCTTGATCTTGAGATCCGGATTGGGGACGTCCACTTCGGCGAGCATGGTGCGCGTGGAGAGCATTAGTTGACCGCTGAAGCGAGCGATCTTGCCGGGGACGGATAAGCTGAGCGTAGGGATGCGGACGGTAACGGGGAATCCTACCTTGACGCGTGGCACGTTCGATTCGGGAATGGGCAATTGCAGACGAAGAACGTTGTCCTGAGCCAGGCGCACGATGGGCAAGACGCTGGTCTGTGAACTGGTGCCGGCCTGGACCATGGCGCCGATCTCGGCGTAGCGACGAACTACGACGCCGGGGAACGGCGCGGTGACTTTTGTGTAGGCGAACATCGTTTTGACGCGGGATTCGTCGGCACGATTCACGCGTACCGCTTCCTCGGCGGCGACCAGGCCAGAGCGGGCGGCGGCGACTTGCGCGGAGGCTTCCAAAGCCCGGGCCCGAGCGTTGTCAATCTCTTGTTGGGCTACCAGACCCGGGCGGGCCTTGGCGACGTTGGAGAGCCGTTCGAAATTCAGCTGCGCCATTTGGAAGGCGCTTTCGGCGCGTCGAATATCCTCACGAGCTCGCTGTGTTTCGGCCGTGGAGCGGTTGATGGAAGCGACGGCGCGGTTGAGGTCGTCGGCCATTTCCGGGATTTCAAGTGAGGCCAGAGCTTGTCCCGTTTGGACGCGGTCGCCAAGGTCGACGTTAATGGACTTCACATAGCCGGAGACCTTGGCCATGATGTCGATTTCCCGATAGGGGCGGAATTCGGCGACCAACGTGACCGTGTTATCCAAGGTAAGGCGCGCCGCGGGGACGACCGCGACGACGGGAGGTTGTCCTGGGTTGGCGGAGGGAAGGGGAGCGGATTTCTTGGAGCAGGAGCCCAATGCGCCAAGCAAGACTGTGCAAAGCAACAAGGATTCCGCGGCGAGCCAAATCGGGGGCCGGGGCATTGTCCTCATCTTTTCGCGATGAGCGCTAGCCCCGGCATCCCGGAATGTGGGGATCTTGGCGGGAAAAAGCTACTAGAGGTTCCGCTACAGGTTTCGCTTTTGGAGTTCCTGAGCCAGGTAATCCGTGGCGCGCCAGGATAGGGCGAGGATCGTGAGCGTAGGGTTCTTCTCGCTGGCGGTGGTGAAGCTGGAGCCGTCGACGACGAAAAGGTTCTTGACCTCGTGGGCCTGGTTGTACTGGTTGAGAGCGCTGCGCTTGGGGTCGGCGCCCATGCGGCAAGTCCCGTGTTCATGGATGGCGGAGCCGAGTTTGTCGATCCAGCCGCGCTGGTAGGGAAGGATCTCGGCTTTGGCGGCGGTCATGACTTCGAGGGCGGTGTCGTACATGTCCTCGATCATGGTGCGTTCATTTTCCTTGATCTTGTAATCGATGATGGGGACGGGGATGCCCCACTTGTCCTTTTGCGACTTGTGCAACGTGATGCGGTTGTCGGCGTAGGGGAGGACTTCGCCGTAGGGGTGCATGGCGACGAGCGCGGGATAGTGGCGGCGGACGTTCTCCTTGAAGCCCGCGCCGAAGCCCGGGAGGGACTTGGCGAAGCTGGGGTTGGGGTGCGCGCCGGTGTTCCAGAATTGGCTGCCGTAGCCGCGGAGGTATTTGCGGGACTTCGATTGGCCGCGCCAGCGGGGCATGTAGATGTGTTCGCCGCCGATGCCGTCGTCGTTTTGCGTCTTCTTGCCCATGAGTTCGGGGACGAAGCCGTAGATGTGGAAGCGGACTTGTTCGCAGAGGTAGCGGCCGATGACGTCGTTGGAGTTGGCGATGCCGTTGGGATGCTTTGAGGATTTCGAGTTGAGGAGGATGCGGGTGGAATCGACGCAACTGGCGGCCATGACGACGACGCGGGCTTTGACGGTATGCGCCTCGCCGGTCTTGCGGTCGAAGTAGTGGACGCCGTCGGCGAGGCCGTTGGATCCGACCGTGACATGCGAGACGACGGCGTTGTCGCGGATTTCGAGCTTGCCGGTCTGCATGGCGGGCTCGAGGAGGTAGTCGGTGGAATTGAAAAAGGCGCCGATGTCGCAACCTTTGCCGCAGGCGCCGCAATAATGGCAGGGGGCCTTGCCGTTGTGTTCCTTGGTGAGGACGGCGCGGCGGACGTTGGTGATGTCGATGCCTTGGGACTTGGCGGCGCGGCGGAGGAGGTGTTCGCCGCAGCGGAGGGCGGGGGCGGGCAGGTGGTGCTTGGAGCCGGGGAGGAATTCGGAATCGTCCGTGCCGCCGCAGACGCCGATCCATTGCTCGACTTTGTCGTAGTAAGGAGCGATGTCGGAGTAGTGGATGGGCCAGGGGATTTCGTGGCCGTCGTGGGCGGGCTCTTGGAGGTTGGCTTCGGCGTAGCGGAGGCTGACGCGGCCCCAGATGTTGGTTTTGCCGCCACGGCCCCAGACGCGCCAGAGGTCGAAGTCTTGGTCCTTGGTCGCGTTGAGGAAGGGTTGTTCGTCCTTGGTTAAGAGGAACTGAGGCGGGGATTGGCCTTTGCGGCGGCGGTCGCGAGCTTCCCAGGGGCGGACGTGGGACCAGAAGGAGGCTTTGTTGAACTTCGTGCCGGCGTCGAGGACGAGGACTTCGACGCCTTGCTTGGTGAGATTCCAGGCGGCCATGCCGCCGGCGGCGCCGGAACCGACGATGACCACGTCGTAGACTTTGGGGCTGGTTTTGATTTGCATTTCGCGTGTCGCCTTAGCTTTGGTGTTCGGGGTGGGTACAGCCCTTGAATTCGGGCATGGGAAGGGCGGCGTTCCAGCCGAGCTCGGTCATGAGGCCTTCCTTAGTGGAGTAGTAGGCGTCGATGGTGGCGTTCTTGAGAATTTCGAAGAATATGCTCTTGGCGGCGAGTTCGGTCATGACGGCGGCTTGGTCGCCGGGTTCTAGGGCGGTGTAGGGTTTTTTGTGGAGTTTCTTGGATAGGGCATCGACTTCGGCTAGACCCTTGCGCCATTGGACTTGGGCGGCTTTGTTGGTGGCGATGGACTCGTCGATAAGTTCGTGAACCTTGGCGTCGAGGGCGCCGGGGGTTTTGGTGCGGGGGATGATGGTTTCGGCTAGGGCGCCGACGGTGGCGAGCTCGGCGGGGTTGAAGATCTTTGGGGTGTAGGCGGCGGCGGGGGTGGAGGAGGACTGGAAGTGGTGCTGGTGTTGGTCTTCGTTGTGTTCTTCGCTGTTATGTTCGTCGCGGGCGGCGAGGGCGGAAGCGCCGGCAATGCCGATTAATACTTGGCGGCGGGAATTGTTCATGCTTGCGCGATTTTATCAGGGGTGGTGGGAAACTCGCCGGAGCTATGATGAAGGCATGGCGCTGGTCGCAACAGTTGCGAAGTCGAGCGAAGGGGTGCAAGCCAACGAAGCACTTCGACGCATCAGTGTCGCCGAGTACCATGATTTGATCGCAAGTGGCAACTTGTCCAGGGAAGCGGGCGATTTTGAGTTGCTGGACGGCTACCTCATACAGAAAATGTCAAAGAAGCCAGCCCATAACTTCTGTCAGATTCGACTGATGCAGTGGCTGACGAGGAACGCGCCCGAGGGATACGTTCCCGGGCAAGAGATTTCGATCACGTTGGAGCGAAGCGAGCCAGAACCCGACGGAGTGCTGCTGCTCGATCGCGGCGACGAGTATTTTTCGCGGAATGCGACGGCCGAGGAAACGGCGCTTGTGGTTGAGATCTCGGATTCTTCGCTGGAGCGAGACCAAGCGTGGAAGCTGGGGATCTACGCTCGCGCCGCCATTCCAAATTTCTGGATTGTGAACATTCCTGAGCGGGTGTTAGAGATCTATTCCGAGCCGGCGGGAGAAATGTACCGGCGGCGTTTGACGCTGCGAGGGAACGATGTGGCGACGATAGTGGTGGGCGGACGCGAACTGAGCGTTCGGCCGGTTGAATTCTTTGGCAACGCTTGAGCGGCGAAGGCGCCGAGTTGGGGCGAGGATCGATGCGGTTGAGCGTGCACGAGCACCACGGGGAGATTAGAAGCGGCTTCTTCGAGAGGTACGGCGCTCCGTGTGAACTTCTAGAAGGATTCGTAGTTCGGAAGCCTTCCAAGACTCCCCGGCATAATTCTTGCCAGAGGCGGTTAGGGCGATGGCTTCACGCTAACGCGCCGATTGGGTACATCGTGGGCGTGGAGAGTTCGATCACGTTTGAGAACAGCGAATTGGAGCCTGACGGGGCATTGATTCGGGGCGGGGAAGAGAGCTTTTTGGACGCCAATCCTCAAGCTTCCGATGTTGCATTGGTGGTGGAGGTGGGGGACGCCTCGCTGGAGCGGGACCGGACTTGGAAGTTGAAGGTGTATGCGAAGTCCGGGATTCCGCATTACTGGATTATCGACATTCCCGGTAATTGTTTGGAGGTGTACTCGCGCCCGGAGCACGAAAGGTATGCACTGCGGAGAGTTGTGCATGGTGAGCAGGAGGCGGTGGTGGCGATTGCAGGGGCGGACCTTCGGGTGAGGGCTAGCGACTTGTTAGGGCGTGGGTAGGCCGGGCGTGTATTCCTCTTAATCTTGCGATAAGATCGACGCGTACCCGTCCAGTTCGCGGGTAGTTCAGGGGGACATCATGAATCGATTCGCATTGCTGTTTAGCATGGTGGCCGTTTGTTTCGGCCAATCTACTTTTTCTTCCATTACGGGCGTTGTGACGGACGCTAGCGGCGCGCTGGTGCCGAAAGCGATGGTCGAGGTGCGTAACCAGAAGACCGGTTACGTTTTTAACGCGGAGAGTAACAGCGAGGGGTTGTACACGTTCGCGACGCTGACGGACGGCACTTATTCGTTGAAAGCTACGGCATCCGGCTTTGGCGAGTTCAACGTGAAGGACATCGTGCTGGCGGTGCGGGAGACGCGGCGTATCGATATTGGTTTGACGCTGGCCTCGACGCAGCAGACGATCGAGATTTCCGGCGGCGCCTCGCTGGTGGAAACCGAGAGCGCGAAGATTTCCGATACGAAGAGCCGCGAGGATTTGAGGACTCTCCCGCTGACGTTGCGCCGGGCTTGGGACTACGTGACGATGACGCCGCAGGTTTCGCGGTCGGCGACGGGGTTCAGTTTGAGTCTGGCGGGAACGCGCAACGGGCAATCCGAGGCGAATATCGACGGCATCACGATCGCGCCGCCGGGTGGCGGCTTTGGATTCGGGCCGATCATGGACCGCACAGAGAATCTTGAGGAACTGCGGGTCGAGATGAGTTTGAACTCGGCGGAATATGGGACGCCGGGCGGGATGACCCTGATCACCAAGGGCGGCACGAATCAGGTACACGGCTTCTACAGCGACTACTATTCGACGCCCGCGTTCCGGGCGCGCGATCCATTCCAGACGGCGCGCGGCACGGGCATCAGCCACCGCATGGCGTTTGGCATTAACGGGCCGATCTTCATTCCGAAGATCTACGACGGCCGCAACCGGAGTTTCTTCGCGTTTTCGGCGGAGCCGAGTTTTGGCAGTCCGTCGACGGCGTTGATTACGCAGAGCGTGCCGCTGGAAGCTTGGCGGCGCGGCGACTTTTCGCGTTTGACGACGCCCGTGCTCGACCCGGCCAATGGGCGTGCGCCGTTTCCCGGCAATCAAATTCCGGCGAACCGCATTAATGCGACGTCAAAGGCCTTTCAGGACCGCTTCTACTCGCTGCCGAACTTCGGCGATGCGAATACTTTCAACGTGCAGAACTATCGCGAGAATCGCCTGAATCCGTTTCAACGCAATCCGACGATGACGATTCGCTTGGATCACAGGATCGACGACAAGACTTTCGTTTACGGCCGTTTCATCGGCGTCTATTGGAACATTCCGCTGTTCGAATCGATTCCCAGCATTACGGACATGGCGCGGCGCACGCGGAACATGCGGTCGTGGATGGTTTCGGCGACCCGGACGATCACGCCGACCTTGCTGAATGAGTTCCGCTGGGGGCTCGCGAACGATCACTTGCCGGTGGAGAGCCGCTTCAAGGGTAATGCGCTGGCGCAAGAGCTTGGGCTGCGGGGGCTCGCGCCGGGAATTCCGGACGTGGGCGGCATGACGCGCATCGGCTTCGTGGGATTGAACCTGTCGGCGCTGGGCCTGCAGGATACGTGCGATCCCTGCTTCCGGGATGAAGTGCAGCAGATTACCAACACGACGACTTGGACTAAAGGCAAGCATTTGATCAAGGCGGGGCTTGATTTCCGGCTCGGGTCGACGCAGGATTTCCGGCAGAACGCGAATCTGTTCGGCAACCTGACCTTCAACAACACCTTCACCGGATTCCAATACGGCGACTTCTTGCTGGGCATGCCGACGCAGATGTCGCGCGCGTTTCCGACTATCGAATACGACCGGGCGATCCGGACCTATGCGTTCTTCGTGCAGGACGATTGGCGAGTAAGTTCGAAGCTGACGTTGAATCTTGGCATGCGTTATCAGTTGATGAATCCGGCGAACGATCGAAATGGCCGGGTGGCGATTTTCGATCCGGGTTCGTCGAGCATTGTCGTGCCTGACGGTTCGTTGAATCTGGTTTCGCCGTTGTTGCCGCGCAGCTATGTGAATGTCGTCGAGGCCTCGAAGGCGGGTTACTCGAATAAGCTTTTGGATCTGGACCGCAACAACTGGGCGCCGCGTTTTGGCTTCGCTTATCGCGCCACGGGCAATAGCGTTATCCGCGGCGGCTACGGCATCTACTATGACAACAACGTGCCGGCGGCGGCCTTGGGCGCGACGGTGCCGTTCTTGATCAACGAAGTCGCGTTTACGAACCCGACGGCGAGCCCGTTGACGTTGCCGCAGGTGTTCCCGTCCGCGGGCGGATCGGGTCCGGGAAGCATCGCGCTGCCGGGGGCGAGCCGCAAGGATCTGCGTATTCCTTTCACGCAGCAATATGCGTTGACGCTGGAGCACCAACGCTGGGACACGGGCTTCCGGCTGAGCTACACGGGAACGAACACGCGGCAGGGCTGGTACCGCCGCGACATTAATCAGCCCGTGGTGGACGACCGGCCGTATCAGTTGAAGCCGCGGCCGTTTGCGCAGTATCCGGCGATCAATTCGACGGAGAACGGCGCGGGCCATCAATATCACGGCATGAGCATTGAGGCGCAGCGGCGCATGAAGGGCGGTTTTGCGTTCCAGACGTCGTTTTCCTGGGTGAAGGACATTGGCGATTTGGAGACCAACGAGGCGCCGGAGGATTCGTTCAACCGTCTGCGCGAGCGCGGGCTGGTGTCGACGATTCCTTCGCGACGCTTCAACGCGAATATGATTTACAACTTTCCCTTCGGCAAGGGGCAGCGCTTCGGGGCGAACGTGAACCGCTGGGTGAATGGGATGTTCGGCGGATGGCAGTTGAGCAACATTTTCACGCTGGAATCCGGGCAATGGATTACGCCGTTGTGGACGGGCCCCGACCCGACGGGCACGCGGCCGATCACCGGCGCGGCTACGTCGCGGGCGAACGTGACGCTGCGGCCGAACGTTCTGCGCGATCCGACGCTGGATAATCCGAGCGTGCAGCGCTGGTTCGATCCGTTTGTCTTTTCGGCCCCGAGCCTGGGTTCATTCGGCAACATGGGGCGCGGAATTTTGGAAGGGCCGGGGACGAACGTGCTGCATACGAGCGTCTCGAAGACTTTCGTGGTGCGGGAGCGCGTGCGAATCCGGCTGGAAGGCTTGGCGACGAATTTGTTGAACAAGCCGAACTACCAGAATCCGATTTTGAACATTACCGAGGCGCTGAATCCGAATGTGAATCCGGCGAATGTGACTTCTGGGCGGCTGACGGCGATCATGAACCGGAACTTGAAGTTCGATACGTCGAACGCACGGGAATTGCAGTTGCAGTTCCGCGTGGAGTTCTAGGCGCGTGGCGCTAGGAGAGCCTGACGGGTTGTTGAGCCGGCGAATCGGCGTGGACGAGTATCATTCGCTCGCCGACGCCGGCTTTTTCGATTTGGGTCCCGCCATGGAGCTGTTGGATGGATTCGCGATTCACAAAGAAGCGAAAAGTCCGAGGCATGTCACGGCGAAGAGGCGTCTTGCCGCTTGGCTAGCGGCGAATACTCCAGCGGGTTGTATGGCGATCATTGAAGATCCGATTACATTGAGCCGTAGCGAACCCGAAGCGGATGGCGCGATAGTGAGGGGAACAGTTAACGACTTCACGGGACGGCACCCGAGGGCCCAAGAAGTGGTGGCTATTTTCGAAGTCGCGGATTCGACGTTGGAGCGGGATCGAGAGTGGAAGGGGAGGATTTACGCCGAGGCGGGGATTGCGGTTTACATGTTGGTCAATCTGGCGGGTGAAGCGATCGAAGTGTTTCGGGAGCCTACGCTGGGGCGCTACGCTTCGCGGGAAGTTATTCGGGCTGGGGAGAGCGCGGACCTCGCGTTTGCTACATTGGCGGCGGACGACGTACTCCGGAGCGGTCTCTAGAAGGCGTACGGTTGCGGGTTTTGGTGGCGTTGGTTATAATTAAGAGGTTGGCGGTTTGCGCCGACGATTTCATCAGGCTGTAAAGTCTAGATTCTAAAAGAGATAGCCATGGCCAAGGTTTGCCCACTCACCGGAAAAAAGCCCATTAGCGGGCATCGCGTTTCCCACGCGAACAATAAGACCAAGCGGCGTTTTGAGCCGAATCTCCACGAAAAGCGTTTGTGGGTGCCTAGCGAGAAGCGTTACATTCGTGTTCGTTTGTCGGCGAAGGCTCTGCGCACAATCGATAAGGTCGGTATCGACCGCGTTGTGGCGGATTTGAAGAAGTAGAGGTAGACGGCGATGCGCATCAACATTAAGCTTGTTTCGACGGCCGGGACCGGTCATTACTACACGACGACGAAGAATCCGAAGACGAGCACGGAGAAGCTTCTGAAGAAGAAGTACGATCCCGTGATCCGGAAGCACGTCGAGTACAAAGAGCACAAGATTAGCTAGGTTTGTTTTTGGTTTTGGTTTGGACGCCACCCCTTTTGGGGTGGCGTTTGCTTTTTTGCGGGCGAATCGCGTGGGCGTGGTCGCGCTCCCTCGCGGTCGCGGCTCTGAATGGGCGCCCAGAGTTAACAGGCGCGCGGAGTTAGTGGGTGCGCCCGGCGTGCGTGGGGCGCTTGTATCGGCTGGGAGCGTTGGAGTCGTGACCGCAATGCCGATGCTGCGTTACGGAGTGGTGGTGTTTGGTTTGCGATAGAGGTTGACGCTTTGGAGGCAGAGGATTGCGCTCAGGGCGGCGAGGACGGCCAGGCCGAGGCCGGTGCGCGCGGCGAGATTCCAGCCTGGTTCTTCTTGGAAACGGAATTTTGGCGAGTTGCGGAGATCGTCGTAGTCGAGGGCTTCGCGGCGGAGCAGCTTGGGCAACATGCGCTGGCGCCAGGCTTCGCTGAAGGCGGCGGATTGTTCGCGGAACTGGGAGTAGCGGCGGATGCCCGTGCCGGCCATGTCGTCGATGAGGCCGCGAGTTAGGGATGCCGGGGAGAGCCATACGAAAGCGGCGTCGAGCTTTTCGAAGAGGCGGATGCGGTTCAGGAACTCGTCGATGCGCGGGCCCATTTCTTGTTCGATGGCGATGGCGGTGAGGCTTTGTTTCGCGGGCAGCGACAGGGCGTCGAAATCGAAATCGCCGCCGAAAGCTTTTTGGAGCTTCATCACTTTTTGGCGGTCCACGGCGGAATGAAACTGGGTGCGTTCGCGGCGTTCGAGGGTGAGCGCGATGCGGGGCTCCGGCTGTGCGGCGGCGATGGCGAGGGCTTGCAGAAAGCCGGGAAACGCGATGGTGAGCAGCACATAGGCGGCACAGTAGACCATGGCGGCGCGGGCGGCCGATCGCATCCGAAGCAGCGCGTAGAGGTAGAGCGAGAGCCAGAAAATGGAATAAAGGGCGACGGCGAGAGTCCAGCCCGCCATGCGAAGGAAGGCCTCGTTGCTATCCAGGCGCAGGCCGAATGCGTATTGGGCGCTGAGCAGCGCGGCGAAGCAGAAGCCGAACCAGGCACTTAGCGGGAGGGCGATGTGTTCGGCGGCGAAGTCCCAGAGCTTCTTCGTGGGTTTGCGCCCGGCGAGTTTCCAGGAGACGAAGATGCACATCAGCAGGGCGGCGAGCGGGAGACCTTGGAGAATCGCGAAGCTCAGGTCAACGCGGCCGAAGCGGCGGCGGGCGGCATTCTCGATAGGGTCGATGTTGGAAAGTGGCAGCGATGCGCTCAAGCGAATCAAGTGGATGGAGGGGGCGATACCGGTGAAGCCGCCGCTCAGCAAGGGCAGCGGCGCTTTGGGAATGGCCACTTCCACGTAGGTCTGCATAGGGTCGGCGGATTGCGGCTCGCTGAGGGCGTTGGATTGGAGCTGCGCTTCGGTTTGGGCGAGATTTGCGGTGACGCCGGCGGAGAAGATGACGCCCGTCACCAGCAAGAGGGCGAGGGCCAAGGGCAGCACGAAGCGAAACCAGATGGACTGGGGATTCACGCTAGCTCAGACTCCTTCCAGCGGAGTAGCGCGAAAGCGCCGATTGTCCAGGCGGCCAAGGCAAGCAGGGGCAACAGGCTGCGTTGGGTCGCGAAGGGGAGTGGCGGCAAGGCGTTGGAAAAGCGGGGGAATTGCTTCCAATAATCGGGGCCCGCGGATTTCATCATTCCTTCGGGGCCGCTGCCGCGGACCACGTCGGTATAGACCTTGGCGACCAAGCGGTCCCAATAGGCGTCGGCGGCGGCGAGTTGGTATTGCTCGCTGGGACTATCGGTGGCGGCGAGCGAGGCGGAGGCGATCTCGATGGCGATTTGCGGGAACACGAAGGCGAGAGCGTTCTCGACGGTGTTTTGGGCCTCGAAGCGGCCGCGCAGTTCTTGCAGGCGGCGGTTGTAGACCTCGCGCTGGTGGCGTTCTTCGCGTTGGAGAAGAATGGCGGAGAGGTTCACCGGGAGTTCCTTGATCGTTTTCACCTTGTAGTCGCGGAGCGCTTCCGCGACGTAGCGGCGTTCACGGTCTTCGCGTGGATCGGCGCCAAGATAGCCGTTGCGCGTTTCCTGATCGAGAAGGCGCAGGAACTCTTCCAGCCTGGGGAGCGGTTGCCAGATCGCGGCGAGGCTCAAGCTGACGGGGCGGGCGAGGCCGATGTTGAGAAGCCAGAAAAATGCGAGCGTCGCGGCGGCCGCCGATGGCCGCGAGAAGAGCCGGAAACCGCAGGCGGTGACGGCCATGACGGCTACGGCGTAGAAAATATACGAGGCCAGGAGCAGCAAGTAGCGCAACGCCCCTTCGCCGCTCAGGTACGGAAAGCCGAGTATGGCGCTCAACAAAAAGACGAGCGCGAAAGAAGGCGCTAGGACTTCGAGAAGCTCGCGGATCTGGGGCAAAACAGGAGCCGCGCGGCCCTTCGCCTGACGCCGCCAAGCGATAAAGATCGCGAAGACCGGAATCAAGATGCGGAGCAAGTAGGCGGGATTCAACTCCGGCTGGCGGCCGGCGGCGAAATAGTCGTAGCCGGTTTGATCCTGGGCGCGCGCCAGGTAGCCGAGTTGCAGATAAAACGCGGTGCCCTGCCAAGGGCCGTTACCCGGCTCAAAAAGGGCGAGCGGGCTGATTTCGACGGGGGCGATCCACGGTACGGAGATCGACTGGAGCGGAAAGCGCGGCGGCTGCGACTCCCAGGTGCGAGTGGATAATTCCCGAGCCCGGCGGTTGGTATCGAGGAGCAGGGAATGCTGCCGCCAACTCAGGAGGGTGACCACAAGCAGCGCTGCGGGGGCAAAAAAGCTGAGGCGGCGGAGCATGGAGCCTTAGGGTTTAGTCTCGCATGGGGGAGCGAGGAGGGACGAAAGGGAGTAATCGGGCAGAAACAACAATCCATGGCGAATTCGTCTTAGTACTAGGCTAGATAATGAAAAGAGCGATGTCCGTAAAGCTAATGATCCCGGCGCGCGCCTTCCTGGTGCGGATTTTGGTGCACCCGGTGGGGCGCATTGTTCTTGCCACGGCGGCGTTCCTGCTGGTGGCGGGCTTGCTTGGCTTCGGATATCTGTACAGCAAGTACTCGCGGGAGATCGACGCGAAACTGGCGGCGGGGCCTTTTGGGAACGCTTCGCGGATCTATGCGGCGCCGCATGTTTTGAGCGTGGGCGATACGATCGACCGGCAAGAACTCGTCGTGCAGTTGCGGAAGAGCGGCTATTCGGAGTCCAACAATAACCCGACCGGATACTACGCGCTGCGGGGCGACGCGGTGGAGATTTATCCGGGTCCGGATTCCTACTTCGCGCGCGATGGCGGCGTGGTGAAGATCGCCGACGACCGGATTCGGCAGATCATCTCGCTGGCGGATAACAGTTCCCGCAATCAGTATTTGCTCGAGCCGGAACTTGTGACGAACATGTTCGACCGCAGCCGCACGAAGCGGCGCATGGTGCGCTTCGAGGATATTCCGAAGGTGGTGGTGAACGCGGTGACGGCGGTGGAAGATAAGCGCTTCTGGTCGCATTCGGGCTTCGACCCGATTCGCATTGTCAAGGCCGTGATGGTGGACGTGGCGAGCGGGAAGAAGTCCGAGGGCGCTTCGACGATTTCGATGCAACTCGCGCGCGGGTTTTTCCTGTCGATGGAGAAGACTTGGTCGCGCAAGTTGAACGAGATGGTGTACACGCTGATCCTGGAGCAGAAGCTTTCGAAGGAACAGATTTTCGAGTACTACATCAACTACGTGCCGCTGGGCTGGCGTGGGGGCTTCAATATCTTCGGTTTGGGAGAGGCGTCGCAGGCGTATCTCGGTAAGGATCTGCGCGACGTGAATTTGGCTGAGGCGGCGCTGCTGGCGGGCTTAATCCAACGGCCTAGCGCGACGAACCCGTTTCTTTATCCGGACCGCGCGAAGAACCGCCGCAACATCGTGCTGCGCTTGATGAAGGACAACGAGTACATCAACGAGCAGCAGATGGCGACGGCGGCGGCGGCCGAGATCAAGGTGGCGCGGCAGGGTCTAGACACGGCGGACGCTTCCTATTTCGTCGATCTGGTGAACGAGTTCTTGCAGCAGAAGTATCCGAATCTCGATTTCCAGGATGGCGGTTACCGCATCTTCACTTCGCTCGATTTAGACCTGCAACAGGACGCCGCGGAGAGCGTGCGCATCGCGATGAAGGAAGTGGACGAGGCGATCGCCAAGCGGCACAAGAAAGATCCGAAGGCGAAGATTCCCGAAGTGCAGGTGTCGCTGGTGGCGATGGACCCGCGCAACGGAGAGATCAAGGCTTTGGTGGGCGGGCGGAACTACGGCGCGAGCCAGTTGAACCGGGCGATCGCCAAGCGGCAGCCGGGCTCGATTTTCAAGCCCTTGGTTTATGCGGCCGCTTTGAACACGGCGCTTTACGATAGCGAGAAGGTCTTCACGCCGACCTCGCTTTTGGTGGACGAACCGACGGTTTTCGAGTACGACGGCCGCACCTATGAGCCGGGGAATTTCGGCGAAAAATACTACGGCACGGTGACGATGCGCACCGCGTTGATGAAGAGCTTGAACATCCCGACGGTGAAATTGGCCGAGGCCGTCGGTTATGGCGAAGTGGTGAAGCTAGCGCGGCGCGCGGGTTTGAATATGGAAGTGCGTCCGACGCCAGCCGTGGCGCTGGGCGCTTATGAGGTGACCCCGATCGAAATGGCGGGGGCGTACACGATGTTTCCGTCCAACGGCATTGCCTCACGGCCCAATTGGGTACGGACGATTCGCGACCGGGCCGGTTCGAACGTGCATGAACAAAAGGTGGAGCGGCACGAGGTACTCGACCCGCGCGTGAATTACTTGATGGTGAACATGATGGAGGACGTGATGCGAGGCGGGACGGCGGCGAGTTCGCGGTCGCGCGGATTCGCGTTGCCGGCTGGTGGCAAGACCGGTTCCAGCCGTGACGGCTGGTTCGCGGGATTCACGTCCAAGCTGGTTTGCGTGGTGTGGGTGGGTTTCGACGACAACCGGGATATCAAGCTCGAAGGCTCGAAGAGCGCCTTGCCGATTTGGACGGAGTTTATGAAGCGGGCGCATCAACATCGCGAGTACCGGAGCGTGCTCGGATTCAATCCGCCGGAGGGCGTGGTGACGACCGAGGTGGACGTGGCGAGCGGGAAGTTGGGCGTAGGAAAGACTGAAGTCTATATCGCCGGGACGCAGCCGATCGAAGGCGTGAGCGGCGCGACGCAGGTGTTTAGTTGGGATACGGACGATGAAAAGAAATCCGACGATGCTGGGGGTTCCGGCGGGGCTTCTTCGAGCGGGCCGCGCACGGTGGCTATGAAGCGTTCGGAGGCGAAAGCGTCGCAGAGCGGGGAGAGACCGGTGGCTAGCGAAGAGAGCAAGGCGAAGCAAGAGGAAAAGAAAGGACTATGGGGGAAGATTCGCTCTATTTTCAAATAGCGCGAATGGGAGTAGAATGCAGGCAAGTAGTGAGGCACGTATGTATTCCCGCTCTTTTGGAGTCCGCAAGTACTTTTCGGTGGTTTTGCTAAGCGGCGCCGCGTGGGCGCAAGCGCCATCGCAACCGTTTTCGAACAACTTCAACAACAGCATTCCGTCCGCGCCGGCGGCGAACCCCGCCCCCGCGCCACCAAGACCGAACGCGCTGAGTCCAGAGATGCGCGGCGATATCTTCATGGCGCGCAAGATGTTCCGCGAGGCGGCGGAGATGTACGCGCAGATGCCGCAGAATCATCATCTGACGTGGAACAAGATCGGCATCGCCTATCACCAGATGGCGCAGCTCAACTTGGCGAAGAAGAGCTATGAGAAGGCCGTCAAGCTGAATCCCAAGTACGCCGAGGCGATCAACAACTTGGGCACGGTGGCGTATGCGCAGAAGAGCTACCGGCGGGCGACGAACCACTACAAGAAGGCGATCGCGATCGCGCCGGCTTCGGCGAGCATGCATTCGAATCTTGGTACGGCTTACTTCGCCCGGAAGAAGTATGAAGAGGCGAGCGAGTCTTACAAGAAAGCGCTGGAGTTGGACCCGAACGTATTCGAGCATCGCGGTTCCAACGGCACGGTGCTGCAAGAGCGGAGCGTGGAAGAACGCGCGAAGTTCCACTATTACCTCGCGAAGCTCTACGCCAAGGGCGGGCAGAACGAGCGCGCGCTGCAGTACCTGCGCAAGGCGCTGGAAGAAGGCTACAAGGACCGGGCGAAGATCGCCGAGGACGACGCCTTCGCGCTGTTGAAGGAGAATCCGGAGTTTCAAACGATCTTGAAGACGGAGTATCGTGCACTCTAGAATCGCGGCGCTTCTGGCCGCGATGTTGGGCGTTTGGGGTTGCGGGAGAGAAGGTACAAGAGATACTGGACCGGCGAATGTCCGGCTGGTGGTGGAGCGCTTTGAGAACCAGAGCGCGCGGCGCGAACTCGACCGCACGGCGGCGACGGCATCGGAAGCTCTGGTGTGGGCTTTCGCGGCGGATCCCGTGGTGGCGGCGTCGGCGGCGCAGGATAGCGAGCAGGTGCGTTCTAGCCAAGCCGGTTTGTGGCTATCCGCCCAACTGCGGCAGCGCGGCGAGAGTAATCTCGAGCTCTCCGCGCAGTTGACCGATAGCCGGGGCGGGCGTCTGTTGGGCGAAACGAAAGTGGCGGGGGCGGCTAACAATTTCGTGATGGAGAGTTGCGCGGCGTTGGCGAATCTAGTGCGCGCCCATGCGCCGGGTAGCGATGGCAAATGCTTTGGCGCGGGCAGCGAGTGGGCGGCGCTAGCCGACGAGAGCGGTACGGCGAATGGCGGGGCGGCAAAGATATTGGAGACGAATGCGAAGTTCTGGCCAGCCTATGTGAATTCCGCGCAGAGTCTGTTGCGGGAGAATAAGCGCGAAGAGGCGCTGCGGTTGTTGCAGCGGATGGGATCGCCGGAGGATCGAGCGGGGCAGTTTGCGAAAGGGCAGTTGACGACGACGCTCGCGTCCAATGCGGAGGAACGATTGGCGGGGATCGATGCGGTGTTGGCGCTGCGCCCGGTCGACTTACGGATGCGGGAAGAGGCGGCGGCTCTCGCGCAGAATACGAAGCAGTGGGATGCCGCGGCGAAGCATTTGCGCGAACTGAGCAAGGCCGATCCGGGGCGGGCGGATTGGTGGAATGCGCTGGGTTACGCGGAGGCCAATCGCGGGAACGCCGACGCGGCCGTGGCGGCGATCTTGGAGTACCGGAAGCGGGCGCCGAATGAAGAGAATCCTTGGGACTCGCTGGGCGAAGTGCAATACATGGGGCGGCGCTTTCGCGACGCGGCGCTGGCGTTTGACGAACTGAACCGGCGCTTTCCCACTTTCCAGAACCGGAACGGCTTTTGGAAGGCGGCTGTCGCGTGGTACCGGGCGGGCGATTTGAAGGAAGCCGACAAGCGGTACGCGACGTGGCTGGAGCCATATCAGGCGCGCATTACGCCAAGCGCGCTGGCGTTGCAAAAAGCGTACTGGCTGGCGAGAACGGGCCGGGCCGCGGAGTTGCCGGCGTTCTGGGAAAAGGAAATCGCCGCGAGCGCCGGCGAGCGTAAGGTGGCGGCGGAACTGCACCGGGCGATGATCCAGTTCGGCTTGACTTTAGAGGCGCCGGAACGGGCGCGTTTCGTGCAGTGGTCTAAAGAGTTGCAAGATAACGCGCTGCGTCAGGAGTTCGCTTTCTTCGGCCTTCTGAGCGATAACGCGGGCAGCTTGCCGGCCTGGCAAGCGCGCATTCAGCAGGCTGTCGGGCCGGCGCAGATGAGCGGTATTGGGGCGCAATTGGTGGCGACGGGAATGGAGATTTGGGCGCCCTTGCCAGACGTGAAGCCGAAGGCCGAGCCACTGCCGGAAAACCCGCCAGGACCGCTCGACGTACTCCTTTTGCGGAGACGAATCGCCGTGTTACGATAAGAGGGTTGTCAGGCGGCCTGCCTTCATTGAGGGTGTCGTTCGCGCCTCAATCCCCTTCCTTCGAAATTGAAATTTGAAGCGATGGCACAGAGTTGAGTGCGTAAGCGTGCCCGGACGTTGGAGAAGCGGGGCCGTGCGTAGACGGGTAGGTGGCCGAGCGGTCAATGGCAACAGACTGTAAATCTGTCGGGCATAGCCCTACGAAGGTTCGAATCCTTCCCTACCCACCACTTCCCCAAACCGTGGGATGGTGTCTACGCTCCCGTCCTGATACAGTAGTGGTTTCGGGCTGATGTAGCTCAGCTGGTAGAGCGCGTCCTTGGTAAGGACGAGGTCACCGGTTCAATCCCGGTCATCAGCTCCATATCTCTATTCCGGATCACTGTTCTGGCGTAATTTCAAAACCTGTACCAAAGGCTCGAGCAAAATGGCGAAAGAAAAATTTGACCGTAGTAAGCCGCACGTGAACGTGGGTACGATC